>OATC01000003.1_pt1 | contig 416373 bp, 389 predicted proteins | sample 1475871 | NCBI WGS metagenome assembly OATC01 (sample SAMEA2579940, study PRJEB22360) | human gut metagenome | biome: human gut; feature: human-associated habitat; material: faeces | place: Denmark | collected 2008/2010
ACGACGACAGATTCACTGCATCGCTTTCTTCCGAACGTAAGATTTACCGAGCTGCAAAGCAGTGAAGGAAAATCCACAGTGAGGAAGCAAGTAGGGCAAGCAAAAAGTAATTAGGATTAAACGAAGTATGGGGCCCACACATCACCTTCTTACGAACGTAAGATTTACCGAACTGCGAAGCAGTGAAGGAAAATCCACAGTGAGGATTGATAGGAAGCCGCTGATTGCTTAAAGGCACACCTGAGGGTGTGTCTTTTTTTGTATATGGCTTCCTATCCTCCCAGGGGACCTGGTAAGCAGGGCAAGTTAAAGGTAATAAGAATTAAACGACGACAGATTCACTGCATCGCTTAGTTCATTATTTTTTAATTATATTATCAATTAATTGATAATATAATTAATGAAGGTCTAATTATAAATTTTAATAATTACTATTTATTACATATTCTATTCATGCATAGAATTATCACTTTTTTATATAGATCCCTATCTAGACTAGTAGATACGTGGTTTATAGCTATCTTTCTGATATTTAATAATATACCAAAATGTACCAAAAATTACTCGTTTTGATTATATTTCATATCACTTTCACTATGTTTTCACGAACTATCTATATACTAGCTATAGTTGATTGAGATCAACTAAGGAAATGGAGGTCTACTACTAATAACTTTTACCTGTCCCTTTTACAAATAATACAAACAACACAAAACAATACAACACATAAAACAACACTTAAATACACAACAATACTCTCCCTGTGTATAAACAAAACAATACATATACAAAACTCTCTAATTATATATACCATCTCCCGTATATATAAAGGTAAAAGTTAGGTAGACATAAGAGCCCTTGAAAGAGGGCTCTTTTCCTTTAATATTTCCTATTATTTATTGATTAATAAGCCTATATTTCTTGACATAGTATGTAATATTTGTTAAACTAATCAAGTATCAAGCAAAGCTTGATGAACATAGGGGTATAGCTCAATTGGTAGAGTAGCGGTCTCCAAAACCGTTGGTTGTGGGTTCAAGTCCTACTGCCCCTGCCAAATTTTGGATGGCGGTCTTCGGACCGCATGTCCATAAAATTACTCAAAAAATATTAAAAAATGCTTGCGTAGCCGCAATCATTATGTTAATATAAGTGAGTACCTTGTACATGACTCAGTAGCTCAGCTGGATAGAGCGTTTGACTACGAATCAAAAGGCCAGGGGTTCGAATCCCTTCTGGGTCACCAAATCATTTAAAAGCGAACTTTCAAGAGTTTTATCATGGAACTCTGAAAGTTCGTTTTTATAATTAAAGACAATTTCAATGTGATCTTCATATATAGTTACATGATGAACAAAAGCCTCTATAATCCTAGCACGCCCACGTAAGGTGCTAGGGTTTTCTTTTGCCATTTTTAACAAAAAGAAACGGATATGATCTTCTGTAAGTTCTACAGGGATAATGGTATTTTCGAGGTTCGTTTTTATCTCAATTTGGTCTTTTAATTCTTGTTCGGTAGCTTCAATTCTGTGTTTTAATACATCAGAAATGAATCCATTTGCAATGGCTGTCATATAATTGTCTAATGATTTTTTTAAATCACGAATATGGGCGTCAATTATATCAATTTGTGCAACAGTTTCGCTTTGAAGATTTTTACCTGAGCTAGCAGCATATTTAGCTATTTTATTAACCACATTAGGTTTATTTAGTATCGCAAGGGTTTGGCTTATGACAATATCATCAAGGGCATCTCGTCTAATATTTTGAGCCTGACAGGCATTTTTACGACGTCTATTGCTGCATACGTAATAGTGGTGCAGGGCACCTGTTTTAGATGTACCCGTTGAGCCCACATAATTTCCTCCGCAACGTCCGCATTCTAGCTTTCCGCATAGTTGGTATAGCTCACTTCGATTGCCCTTCTTTTTAGCACGCAAATTTCGTTTGTGCTGTGCTTTTTCAAATATACTCTTATCTATGATAGGGGGAATAGCATTTTCTATGCGTTCTGATCCCCAAGAATAGACTCCTATATATTTTTCATTGCTAATAATGGCCTTAATGCTATTTGTATTGAATGGCTTGCCTTTATGGGTTAGATGTCCGTTTGCATTCATATAGGACGCCATTTCGCTAAGTGTATGACGTTGTAAATACATATCAAATAATTTACGTACAACATTGGCTTCATGTTCGTTGATTTCTAGCTGCCTATTATTAGATAGTTTGTATCCATAGGGGACAACAGTGCCGACCCATTTTCCTTGTAATACGTTGTCAGTCATGCCTCGCATTACTTTTTGTGACAATTCTGCTGAATAATATTCGGCCATACCTTCTAATACCGATTCTAGGATGATTCCGCTAGGGTCATCTTTAATATTTTCTTTAACGGATATAACTCGTATCCCATTTTTCCGTAACTTTGCTTTATATATAGCGCTATCATATCGATTTCGACTGAATCTATCTAATTGATATACCAGCACATAATTAAAGGCTTGCTTATTGCTATCTAAGATCATTTGACGAAATTCGGGTCTATCATCCGTTTTAGCACTCAAAGCACGGTCTATATATGTATTTGTTATTGTGATTCCTTCACGCTCCGCATAGGCCATGCATTCTCTTATTTGGCCGTCTATAGATTCATCCCGTTGTTTGTCCGAGGAATACCGGGCATAAATAACACCTATTTGAGTAGTTTCGCTCATATGTTCGCTCCTTATGACAAATAAAAAAAGATAAGGCCTTGAACGTATAAGAACAAGACCTTATCTTTTTTGCGGCTAAACCGCTTATAATAATTTTAGTTTGAGGCTTAACCTCTTTGTTCTTATATTATAGATTTTTTGTATAAAAAAATCAACAAATTTGTCAATTTTTCTGTAGAAAATTACAACTTTTATTACATTTTTTCTATTTTATACCGTGAATTTCCTTAATTGCTTGGCGGATTTTGTCAGTTACATGCTTCTCCACTCGCATATTAAAAAGGGCATCTTGTTTGCATGTAGGGTTTTGAATTCGTATTTTACTGACTGTGCGAATTTGGGAGGCTACAGCTACAGTTCCCGCGTTTAATCGTTCAATCTCCTTCATAATTATCTCGTGCTTAATTAACATTTTATAAGCGTCTTCGATCTGTTGAGTTAAAGTGCGTAATTTAGCTTGCGATAGTTTTTTTACATCAATACTTTCAAATCGCTTTACTCTTGTCTCACATGTATCTAATAATTTTCCTGAGGTAGAAAATAAAACTGTAAATAATTCAGAACCCAAATAGATGTCTGTTTTATATAATGTACTGGGTGTTTCTTTATTTGGTTTTAGTGACCTCAAAGGGACAACGGTAACCATACCACTCTTATTTGTGCTTGGACTTAATACTATTGCATAATGAAGTCCACCAAATTCATTACCTATTCCAAAGCCAAAATCTACTTTTACAATATGACCGGGTTGAAATGCTGGAAAATACTTAGGGTCGAAAGCCTCCTCTTGTTTTATGTATTGTAAATAATTACGTAACCAATAGTACATTAGGGCCGCTTTATGGTGATCTTGATTTACTAAAACAATCAAAAAAGTGCGTATATCATTTGTTAGAGTTTTAATTTTATCAATTAAGGTAACCTTGTTTTCTGGCTTCTTTAAATCCATATAAATCTCCCTTTTATATGCTCCACTTGTGCCCGCATTTTAAACATACGCCTTTTCGTTTATTCTTATTGTGAAATCCTGCTATTAATCCAACCCCACCTGTTAATAGACCGCCAACAAGTGCTTTTCCACCACTAAATCCCTGCTTGTCAATTTCGATTTGTGTTGAATGGCATTTAGGGCACCGTAATTGTCCGTCATCAACGTTAATATTTATAGATAGGGGCTGGCCGCTTTGATATGCCATAACAATGCTTTTTAATGATGGATCATTAAACATTTGGGTAGCTGCATTTGAGGATTTTAGCATGCCCGCTCCTGTAATTTTCTTGATCTCGTCAGCTGTTTCCATTGTGGCGGTAAATCCGGACTTTTCGAATAATCTAGTATCTAGTGCCACCTGTACTGCATTGAATGTTACCCCGTTAACCTCTTTTGGATACTCCGGCATAGATGGCATCTCATTTGTTGATTGTACATCTAGCAATGGAGCAGGTGGAGGATTACTAGTTACAGGTGTCCCACAATTAGAACAAAATTTTACATTATCATCTAGTTTAGAACCACAATTTGAACAATACATAAATATTTCCCCTTTATTAACGATGATGTCTTAATGATTCTATATGATTGACCTTATGCGGCGAATCATGATCTGCAAAATTAATATGGCTTAGTTCATGCAAATAAGTTTTTTGATTTTCTGCATGTGATAATTTTGCATTCAGTATTACTGTATAGGTATCATCTTCGTTTTTCCTAACATATCCCCCGCAGCCAGTCGGTAAATTTACTAGCTTAACTATAATCACTCGTAATCGTCCCCCCGCTCCCTTTGTAATAACGACTTCGTGATATTTATAATACTTTCCATCTCGCTTTTTGATAGGCTCCGTTTTGCGTCTAATAACAACCGCAAATCGGGGTCATTTTTTATTTCCTCCGCTAATTCCGCCACCTCCGGATCATAATAATACCCATCATCCGTAGTAGGGTGTTCACCTGTTAGAAGATATTCGATAGATACATTAAAAATAGATGCTATCTGTTGAAGCATATCAGCTCCCGGCCGCCGTTTATCAGATTCCCACATTGATATTGTAGGAACAGCAACATTTAGCATTTGGGCCAATTCAAGCCCCGTATAATGCTTTAATTTTCTTAATTGTTTTATTCTCGCTCCTAAAGTTTTCATTTTGTTACACCTCTATGCCTTGATGTTAGCAAAGTGTAAAGAAAAAGTAAAATAACTAAACGTAAAATTTAAAAACATTTTATTTGCAACTTTACAAAATGTGAAGTATAATCAACTCATAGAAGTTAACCAAATGTGAATATGAGGAATGAGGTGATAAAGTGAAACAGACAAAGTTGATTGAGTTACGAAATCAATTTGGGCTCACTCAACAAGATATTGTAAAGGTGTTAGGAATTTCAGAGGGGGCCTATTCTCAGAAAGAAACAGGAAAGCGAGGATTTAATCAAAAAGAAATGAGTTTAATCTTCACTATATTTAAGAAGCATGATCCAAATTTAAATATGCAAGATATTTTTTTGATTTAAAAGTTAGCTAAATGTAAAGTTTAAAGGAGCCATTTATGACAATAGCAGATTTAATTTATCCAATTGGTGAAGTGAAACGACGTTACCTAATTACTGGCGAAATTGTAATCGCTGGTATGGCTAGTATGAAGATAAATGCTTTTTATCGAGAAATAGAAGCAACAGAAGGAAAAATTCAACGCATAAAAGATGGTCATCTAAATGATCTTTATACAACAAAGAAAAAAAGAGAAGAAGCTATAGAAGAAAATAGGAGATTCTTATATTTTCTTTACGCTGTCAAATTTGAACTTGATTTATAAGGAGGTGAATATTATGTCGTTAATCGATTTAGGCATGAATATTACGCTAATTACAGCATTAGTAGCTAGCATATTGTCATTATTGGGTATGTAAGGACTGTAAAATGTCGAATTTAAAGAAATGTTTGAAGATGTCAGATGCTTTATCAATGCAGGTGGTGATTTTAAATGAGTTGGGATGTAAGGCCGTGGCTGGTTGAAGATATGATTGATTTTTTTAGCCGGCCCGGGATATTAGAAGAATTTGAAGAATGGAGGAAAGAATATCATGCAAATGGTGGACAGAACGGAAGCATTGAAATGGCGACATTACCGAATTACACAATATCGACGTCGCAGATCCGAGAGGCGGAATATGATGGCCCCTCAGCTTGCTGACATAGTTGAAGGCTTTATCTTTGGTACGTTGTTTATGTTGCTAGTATGGGGCATTGCATATTGGTGGGTAACCGGGGAGGCGTTAATTCGATGGTGAAACGTTGTTATCACTGTGGGTATAAGCTTACCCCAAATATAACCTATAGCCTTTACAATACAGCCATTGGCAAAGTGGTTACTGTATGTAAAGATTGCCACTCCGCTCATTTACGAATGAGAGCTAAGCAAAGAAAAAGGGCTGCACTTGCTGGAACAAGCACAACCCTAGGTAAATAATAACCTAATCACATTATATCATAAGAAAATTTTAATAGGAGCAATATCATGAACCAATTTACAATCGAATTCAAAAATCCAAAAGACTTAGCAAAAAAAATTAGTGAGTACAACGAATTAATGAATGGACCTGTTACAGAAGCTGAGCCTAAAAAGGCTGCACCAGCAATAAGTGCTTTCCCTAAAGAAGTAGTAACACCACATTGTGATGTGGCTGCATTAGGACCACAGGACGCTACTCCGGGCGAGCCTGTGGAGGTTAAGAAACCTACTGCAGAAGAGATAACCGTCAATAAATCTGTGGTAAAAACAACAAATGATGCAGAGCCTAAAGAAGATCCCGTAGTGGAGCAAGAACAAACAGAAGCTAAGGAACCCGCTCAGGATGCAGTTGAAGATGATAAAACTGCAAAAAAACAAGCCTTAATTGATAAGGCAAAAGAGTGGTTATTAGCAGACCAAGCAAATCGATTGACACCATATATGGCATTAATGGGCAAACATAAAGTACCGGGCAATAAAATTACAGTTGATAATTTAACAAAAGAATTAGCAGCTGAACTAATTACATTAATTGGTTAATTGTTGTTTAAGAAGGAGTATATACATGAACAATAAGAGCAATTACACACGAGTTGTGGAAATATTAAAGGCTGATAATAAAACATTGGAACGGGCGATGCAATTATCGCCTGAGGATGCTAATGAGTTCCAAGAGGCCCTAGATTACAATAATGCAGTTATTAAAGCATCTCAATCAATTATTAAGGCCATTGATATAGTTAGTGAAGCCGATAAAAAGGCTGCAGCTAATGATAAGCAGGCCAGTGGAAAGAAACGAGCTGCAGAGTTGAAAGAAAAGGCGAATAATACGCCTAAGGATCCTACGCCAGCACCTGAGCCAGCTAAAGCAGAAGTAAATACTGATATTGATATTAACGAGTTATTTGGTTGATGCTATGGAAATACTGTATTCGTTTGAAATTCCCAAATTACATGATAGTGTAGTTCGCTATCAGGGATGGCAAGCGCCCAAAACTGTAATCTATCATGCTGATTGTGATGCCTCATTCTCTGCTACATGGCCTGAATATTACCATCCGGGCAATGGGTACTGTACACGAGCACACTATTATGTATGTCCTTTCTGTGGACATCGCTCCAATCCTTCTCGTGAACATGTAGGGCTTATTATTAATGAATCTGATGCAATTCCTATTGATATTAGATTCTCTATTGTTTCTTGCAAAGATTGGGTTGATCTCCAAATGCAAGGACATCAGGTTGTATTGATGGGCGACCAGCTCATCAAACAGCCTAAGCGCTTTTACCAAACAATCAGGTTTGATTTTAAAAGTTTGAGGGTTCTTTTTATCGACGATGTAAAAGGTGAAAAGAAAGTCAAGATTTATGATTTAGAGCATATTTCAGGCACTACAAATAATCTATATGGATATGTTGGCATGCTGCATCAATGTAGAACTAGATCTGCAGCGATTAACTATGCTACGCAATTTAGAATGTTGTTTAAAGTACTTCGTTTAGAATTTGAAAAACGAATGTCAGATATTGCCGGGTATCGGGTTAAGGATGTATACCAAGCAACGGGAGTATCTAATGAGCATGGGTATGGTGCTGGAATGATTTTCAATATGGCATGGCGAATGGCATTCCCTGATGGCCCTGCTTTAACAAAACCATTATCCTTTCAACTTTGGGAATGGAGCCGAGCAGGTAATAAAGCAATTAATGCTGATGTTATTAATTTAGGCCGTCGTTATCATTCGTTCTATGATGCCTTAATCAGGGGACATAATATAACAGATTTAAAGCCGTTTATGCGTCGCTGGTTACACAAAAATCCGGGTTCAATCACAGCTTTTAAAGGGATTGTTATGTTGAGCGATGATATAAATGAGCAGCGATTATTGTTAGATGTGCTCAGCCGTAAGCAACATATCTTACTCAGAATATTTGATGATGCCCAAGCGTTAGTATTTTTAAAACGGTTTAGACAGGAATATAAAAATCAGCTTATTCCGTTTTTAAGCAACCATTTTGAATGGGACATCATAACTATGTATTCACAGTTAGAAGCTGAAAACAAAGCATCATTCTGGGAAACACATCCTAAATTAAGGGATGTGCATGATGAGCTGGTTAATATTCTAAATAAACAACGTTTTGAATATGTGGAGTTGCTAAAGGCTGATGGATTAGCCGAAAAGTCAAACGGATTAGAATTTGTTATCCCTGAAACTGGGGCGGATTTAGTGAACATTGGTGTTGCGCTTAAAAACTGTGTCAGATCTTACACGAATAAGATTCAGCAGGGGCAATGCATTATTGTGGGTGTTAAAAAAGCCAATAAATTTGTAGCTTGCTTAGAATTAAAACCACTACAAGGCAATGGGGCATTGCTGGTGCAAGCAAAATTATATGCTAATAAATCAGTACATACTAACAAAACTATCAATAATAAGGTTCTTTCATGGGCGTATCGCCATAGAATTGCACCTAATACTTCGGATATTGATGTTAAATTGTTTGAAAAGCAGAAGGGAGCTTAATTATATGGCTTACAAAAAGGTGTTTGATGCTAATAAAGCCACTCGTGAGGAATGGTTAGAGTTTCGTAAGAGTGGTATAGGCGGCTCAGATATGGCCGCTATTCTAGGGCTAAGTAAATATAGATCCGCACTTGATGTGTGGATGGACAAGACTGGTCGGACAAAGCCAGCTGAGGAAGATGGAAACCGATTTACATATTGGGGTACGAAGCTTGAAAGCATTGTTGCAGACGAATTCGCTATTCGTACCGGGTATAGTGTCAGAAATAATAATTTCACACTACAATCCATTGAATATCCGTTTTTATTAGCGAATATTGATAGGGAGATTGTGGGAATTGATGCGGGGCTGGAGTGCAAAACAGCCTCCGCATTTAAAGTGGATGAATGGCAAGGGGACAGCGTCCCTGATGCCTATTACATTCAGTGTCAGCACTATATGGCTGTCACTGGTAAAAAGAGTTGGTGGATTGCTGCATTAGTTGGTGGCAATGATTACTATTACAAAGAAATTCCTCGTAACGATAACGTTATAGAGGCAATTATTGAAGCGGCGCAAGAGTTCTGGTCTTTTGTATTAACTGATACTATGCCAGCGGTTGATGGATCTGATTCATGCCAAGAGGCATTACGGCAACTATATTCCAACACTCAGCCTGAATCAGTTCAATTAGAAGATACCGCTGATATTTATGCTGAAGAGTATTTAAAGGCTAAGGCCGATAAAAAGGACGCTGAGGAACGGGCCAAAGAGGCTCAAAATAATCTATGCCAGCTATTAGCTAATAATGAAGTAGGTTATACCAATAAGCATAAAATCACATGGAAATATAGAAAGGCTATTGATGGATTTGATAAAAAGGGCTTGGCTGCAGATTATCCTGATATATTCAGCAAGTATGTGATAAAAAATGAGCCTTCACGGACTCAATTCAGTTGTAAATAATGGGGGCTATATTATTATGACGGCAGAATGGCTTAAATCATTACTTGAAAAAGTCGATGATGATTATGAAATTAAAATTTTAGATTTTCGCAGTGAATTAGAGCTAGATATTAGCAATGTGCGGATTGATCTTGATAATAAAGTAATCGTATTTGAGGAGGATATTAAATAATGGCTACAACTAAAGATGTAACACTAAAAACAAGCAAATTAGCACCTGCAAAGCAGGATAATTCTCTTAAAGGCATGTTATCAAACGACAATATTAAAAACCGATTCAACGAAATCCTTGGTAAAAATTCGGCAGCTTTTATTTCGTCTTTATTGGCGGTCGCTAATAATAACGAATTATTGATGAAGTCAGACCCAGCCACCATTATTGGTGCTGGTGCCACGGCGGCTGCAATGAATTTGCCTGTAAATCAGAATTTTGGATTTGCTTATATCATTCCGTTTCATAATGGAAAGACTAACCGTTATGAAGCTCAATTTCAGCTGGGCTACAAAGGCTACATACAACTAGCTATGAGAACCGGGCAATATAAGGCTATTAATGCCGTACCTGTATACGAGGGCGAAGTGAAGTGTGTTAATCGTTTTACAGGCGAATATGAATTCGGTGAACGTACCGGAGATGAAATTATTGGGTACATGGCCTATTTTAAGCTCATTAATGGGTTTGAAAAGTTCTTATATATGGATATTGAGGAAATGCAGGCTCACGCCAAAAAGTACTCTAGAAATTATAAGGGAGGTACAGACCGCTGGGGCTTGACTGACTTCCATACGATGGCCGTTAAGACTGTACTCAAACGATTGTTAAGTAAACACGGTATCTTGTCTATTGAAATGCAAGGATCTAATGCGTTAGCTACTGCATTAGAAAATGACGGCGGTGTTATTACGATTGACAATGAAGGTCATACAGTTACTGACTTTGATGGCGAAACATTAAATGCGGCTGGTGATACTTTTATGGTCGGCAATGATATTGTTGATGCGGATACAGGGGAAGTCATTGATGATAATAACATCAATGAGATGTTTGATAAATAAGGGGGATATATGTTTTTACGGAGTGATGTATTTCACCGCTTATTACATAATAAGCAAATGACGTTACTGGATTTTATGAAAGAGGCGCATTGCTCGCCTCTAACACTTGTGAAGGCGTTGAGTGGCAAAGATGTGGTTCAATCTTCAACCCGATTTCGATGGGCACAGGCATTGGGGTGCTCGGTTATGGATATATTTGTTACTAGATGGAAGTAGAGGGATGATGTTATGGCTAAGTTGACAAACTATTTTAGCCACGATGTAAGCGCACTAAGTGACCCTAAAATCATGATTATGATTTCGCTACACGGCATGGTGTCATATGCGTGGTGGTGGATTTTAATTGAACGCTTGGCTGTTGAGGAAGATTGCAAACTTCCTTATAACAAATTCACCTTTGCTGGATTGGCAGTAACATTTCAAATTTCTGACAATTTAGAGTTTTGGAAGCAAAACGAAGCAAATGCTTCAAGCAACGAAGCAAACGAAGCACCATTGAAGCAAACAGATTTGACTCGTTTTTTCATTGATTCTTTGATTGAAGATTGCAATTTGCTTCAAACTGATGGCGAATATTTTTGGTCTCCGTCTCTTTTAAAAAGGAGACAATTACGAGAAGAAAAATATAGAAAAATTTCTGAGAAACGCAGAGAGGCAGGGCGTCTTGGTGGTTTGGCTAGTGGTGAAAGCCGGGGAAGAAAAAAGGCAACCGTGAAGCAAAACGAAGCAAATGCTTCAAGCAACGAAGCAAACGAAGCCAAAGGAAATAAAGGAAATAAAGATATTATATTCTATTCTACTGATGAGCACGACGAAGTGAAGCAAAATGAAGCAAATGCTTCAGATGATATTGACATCAATGATCTGTTTGAAAAGCCCGACACTAAATTAAATGATACTCAATCTAAGGTCTATAGAGTCTATATGAGTGAGATAGGAGAAATTAGTTCGATTACCAAAGAGCGTATTGATGATTTAGTTATTGACTTTGGGGCTAATGAGGTAGTTAATGCCATCTCTATTGCTAGCGAGCGAGGTAAAGGCAGTATAGGGTATATAACAGCTATTCTTAACAATAAGGTTAAAGAGGAGGTGACAAAGGGAAATGGAAGCAATGGACGTAACGGTGGCAATAGAACAGCTAAGGCAAAAAATAGCGACGAAATCGACTGGTCCAAAGAAACAGGAGAATGGCTATGAGTTCTATACTCCGCATTATCCACCACCTGTCGTAGTTGAGTGTCAGAAAGATCTATCACAGTATGGCATAAAAGGTCGATATTTAGATATGACATTCTCTAAATTGAAGCAGCTAGGAGCACCGCCCGAAGATAAAAACGCATATAACTGTGCTTTGAAATATGCCGTTCATTTAAATGAGCATATCAAAAGTGGAAAGGGCTTGATTATGATGGGGCCAGTTGGAACTGGTAAAACATCATTAGCTATCAGTATATTACGAAGAGCGATTGAGCAAGGATACAATGGTTACCTTATTTCAATGATGAGCTTACTCGACACATTGCTCGTATTGAGTAAGGGACCAGCTGAACACTATCTAAAATTTGAAAATCGTATTCGTAATTGCCCTTTACTTGTGCTAGATGATTTCGGGTCTGAATACGATAATAAATGGGTTTCAAGTAAGGTTGATTCAATTATTTCTGATCGAGTTGAACGTGGAAAAGCGACTATTATCACTACGAATTTATCTGTTCAACAAATTAAGAAGTGCTATGATAGCCGTATTTATGACCGATTGAAAGAGACATCATTTATTCTATCGTTTAAAGGTAAATCTAAACGGGATCCGCTGGATATTTCAAAAATTTGAGGAGGGATAGAATGAAACCAAACGCCAAGATTGCGATAGAAGTTTTTGATAATGGGTTCATTAAAGTCGGATTAGATGGACAATTTATTGATTTAACAATCGGATTTTGTGCAGGTGTTGCACAGGTAGTCCAATTAGCATCGAAGAATGATAATAAAACCCCGGAAGAACTATTAAATATTGTTACTGCTGAGATGCGTAATACATTGGGTAATGTATTACGTGAAAAAGAAAGGGTTACGCATTAAAAATGAATAAGCTTGTAATTTATGGCCGACCAGCAACAAAAAAGAATAGTTCGCGAGTCGTATACGCTGGGAAATATCCTCGTGTCTTACCATCAAAAGCCTTTGAGGAATATCAAGCATTAGCACTTAAACAGTTGCAATTCTATCGTAAACGAGCGTATCATTCTGGCCCTGTGTCCTTACGGTGCCGCTATTACATGCCTAACTGGGCACATTGGCCTGACTTGGTTGGCCTGTTACAAGCTACATCAGATATTCTGACTGAAGCTGGCATTATTGACGACGATATGTGGATCGCAAATTATGATGGATCCGAAATAGTTGGAATCGATAAAGCAAATAGCAGGGTCGAGATTGAATTTATACCAGTAAAGGAGGGAACGATATTATATGAGTTGCGAGACAGGAGGAATACAAAAAGAGCCAAACGATAGCTATTTCTTTACGGAGGAGCAAGTTAAAGCCATTAGGGACTTTTTTAGAGGTAAAAAGCCTGATGTCGATGAAGCTGTTAAAAGCCCAAAACACTATAAGTTGCCGGGATTAAACATTGAAAGCATTGATGTATTACGGGCTGCATTAACTCCAGAGGAGTTTAAAGGGTTTTGCAAAGGCAATGCTTTAAAGTATTTGATTCAAGCCGGTAAAAAAGATGATGAATTACAGGATCTAAAGAAAGCTGGTGTATATATTGGGTGGTGTATTGATGCTCAGAGTACTAGCAAATCAAAATAGGTCGGATGAATGGTATACACCTGAGAATGTCGTTCGACAAATGCTGGATTTATTTCCTCCGCCTAAAGGGGGTACAATCCTTTGTCCATTTGATACGGCAGACAGCAATTTTGTAAAAGTTCTACAAGAAAATTGTGATAATAAAGTAGTTTATGGCGTTCGAGACTTCATGACTAGGGATTATCAATTCGACTATTTAATTACTAATCCACCTTTTAGCTATAAGGACAGGATAATTGAACGTTGCATCAATACGGGCAAGCCCTGTGTATTATTGCTTCCATTGGATACACTGGGGGGGCACAAACGGCATAAATTGTACACTGGGACAAATATAAGTGTCTACGTACCAAGTAAAAGGATCAAATTCATTAATCAAGATGGAACCGGTGAAAAGTCTCCGGCACATCATAGTATTTTTATGATGCTCAATAGTCCGGTGACCGATATACGATATGAGTTTCAAGGAGGAGGAACAAAATGCTAGTCGAAGATAAGGATAAATGGTGTTGGGTAGATGTGGTTCATGGTGACGCAGGAATACCCTGCAATACAATACAAGGTGCAATCGATAATTATTTTTTAGATGAGCCGGACAGAAAAGGGGCGACCATTGTAAAAATAGGACATCCTAATTATTGTATTCCGGAGGTTGATGCCGAATATGTAATCGAAGATATAATTAATCATCAAATTGACGATGAGATTGCTGAGTGGTCCGAAGATTATTTGGCAGATGTTAAGAAAGAACATATCGATGAATTGAGCGAGGCATTGACAAATATCTTTCGTGAATGGGAAAAGAAACACGGCTATGAAAATACGGGTTATGTAGTGCTTGAAACAAAAACATACAAGGTAGATGCTAACGGTATTCTTATGGAGTAGGAGGTCAAATAATGATTACAGATGAACAAGGCCGTAAATGGCTGATGCAAAAGTTATATGATAGAGGGTATCGTTATATTTTTAGAGCGAATAACCATAAATTATATATTACAGTTAGTCGTCCAGTATTAGTGGATGGAGATATTAATGACCCAGATAATGGGTACTATTGCCAAGCTGACTGTGGCCTGACTGCTAGATTAACAAGTGCCATTTGCCCTTGCTTTGATGACGTTCGTGGGTTCATTTCGATTGCCGAAGAATTAGGGGTCATAGACTGGTCGAAAGTGCCTGTTGACACGCCAGTTATTGTTTGGGATAAACGTCCGGAAATTTCTCAAAGGCGATATTTTGCAAAATTTAAGTATGGGCAAATTTTCACGTGGAATGATGGGGCAACTTCGTGGAGCGCTTTTAGTAAAGATGCCTGCACGTCATGGCTTAATGGTAAGTTGGTGGAACTATGAAAAGAGCCATATATATAGCATTGGTTAAGCTACTAAAATTATTAGATAGCCGATACAACATATCTGATGAGATGATTATTGCAGGTGCTGTGTCGGTATTGGATGAAACACAAAATATGCTTGAATATGAAGCTAAATTACAATTACAGTTCTTGGATGATTTGCAAAAAGAAACTGCAGAAGACTTTACTCCGATTAGAGGATTTTTAACAGGGTTTCATAACAGATCCATTAATTGGTGTAAAAAGCAGCGTAATTCATTAGCTACACAAAGCAAATTATAGGGTTGTGGGGGTGTTAGAATTGGAACAGGTGCAGGTGATAACTGATATTGATACGGTTGTCAAATTAGCCACTGAAACGGCTATAGAAATTTACGAACAGAGAATTGAAAAGGATCACGCAAAAAGGCGAGAGCAGGCAAGAAAGAATACAAAAAAGCTGTTAGCTGGGTACAATGAACTCAAAGAGCATTGTGAAAATGCTATAGCGGATATTGAAAGTAGCGTTCCGACTGATCTGCAGTTGCTTTTAACCGAGCTATTTAATCGTAGAGGAGTATTGCGTGTTGAATCTATTCTCGCTAGCAAGCGTCGTACAGAATTGATATTAGAGCATGTCGATAATATGCTTGATGTATATCGAAAACAATGTAATTATCGCAATCAACCTTATTTTAAATCGCTTGTGTATTTTTACATTGATAAGCTAGATGTCGATGCTGTAGCTGACAAATTGAATGTTGAAAAGCGGACAGTATATCGCTATTTAGAACAAGCGGAGAACGACATGGCATTATTAATATGGGGAATTCAAGCAGTTTAATTGTATGCAATCGAAACTTGACAAATTGTCATAAACCTGTCATTTACATGTCATTATGGGTGTTTTATAATGATAGTGTCGATAAATTGTAAGTGGCTCCTAATGACGAAATCGACACGACTATATACACCTTCTTGCATACAGTTTTTGTGAAAAGGACACCGAATCAGGTGTCCTTTTTTCATGCCTAAATTTACGTGGTAGAGTACCCAAGAGGTCAAAGGGGACTGCCTTGAAAGCAGATAGACGTGTAATGCGTGCGTGGGTTCGAATCCTACCTCTACCGCCATATATTAATTTATAGAAAGGGAATCATCATGAATATTGTTGAAATGCAACTATCAGAATTAAAGCCATATGATAATAATCCTAGGCATAATGATGTAGCAGTGCAACCGGTAGCCAATTCAATCAGAGAATTTGGGTTTAAAGTGCCTATCGTAGTTGATGCAGAAAATGTGATTATTGCAGGTCATACCCGATACAGAGCAGCTCAACAGTTAGGATTGGATACAGTTCCTTGTATTGTGGCCGATGATTTATCTCCGCAACAGGTGAAAGCATTTAGATTAGCCGATAACAAAGTATCTGAATTCGCTACGTGGGATCCTGATGCCATGATGGAAGAATTGCAAGGCATCCTTGAAATTGATATGTCGGAATTCGGTTTTTTAGATAATACAGAGGCCCTTGATGAGGTTGATGATACCTACACTACTGATATTAATATTCCTCAATATGAGCCATCAGGCGACGTAGTACCACTTGAAAGCTGTATTGATGATTTAAAAACAGAAGCTTTGATAATGGAGATTGAAGATAGCAATCTGAGTGATACGGAAAAAGATTTTCTCAGGAAAGCGGCTCAACGACATAATCAATTTAATTACAAGCGAATTGCTGAATATTATGCAAACGCTAGTGCTGAAATGCAGGATCTTATGGAACGGTCAGCATTAGTTATTATTGATTATGATGATGCCATTAAAAATGGTTATGTGCAGTTATCTAGTAGCCTTGAAGAGATTTTAGGTGATGAAAATGATGGACAATAATTTTGCAGTATTTATTTTGAGTCATGGTCGAGCTGGTAATGTTAAAACATATCAAACTTTAATCAATCAAGGGTATACAGGTAAGATATACATCATAATTGATGATGAGGATGATATGCGAAACTCTTACATCGATAAGTATGGTGAAGATATTGTACGTGTATTTAGTAAAAAAGATGCAGCAGTACTTGTAGACACTGCTGATCTTGAACCGGAATTAAAAGGCGTTATCTATGCTCGAAATTATTGCCATACGATTGCCGAAGAAATGGGACTTATCCATTTTTTAGTGTTGGATGATGATTATAACCTTTTTGCTCATCGATATGAGTGCAATGGCAAACTATTGTCTTGTACAACAAAACGACTGGACGACATTTTTATGGCTATGGTAAAGTTCTTAGATCAAACAGGTGCAATTACAGTAGCATTGGCACAAGGTTGCGATTATATTGGCGGTGTAGATAATGGGAACTTCAAAAAAAAGTTACTACGTAAAGCCATGAATAGTTTTTTCTGTCGAACCGATACGCCTTTCAAGTTTTATGGACGTATTAATGAAGATACAACTATGTATGTTCGATATGGAGAAACTGGGCATTTAATATTCACGACGATGGATTTTATGTTAAATCAAGGCCAGACACAAAAGAACAAAGGGGGCTTAACGGAAATGTACCTTGATAGTGGTACTTATGTTAAGTCGTTTTATTCTGTTATGTATTCGCCTTCATGTGTTAAAGTTGCTGCAATGGGTGATAAGCATATGAGAATGCATCACCGTGTAAATTGGGATTGTTGCACACCTAAAATTCTCAATCAAAGATGGAAAAAATCGAAAGGGGGTTAAGAGATGGCAAGAACTGGTAGACCGAAAAAAGTCATTAAGCAGGAGCAGTTTGAAGCTATGTGTCAGATACAAGCGACACAGGACGAAATATTGCTTGTGCTCGGTGTTTCTGATAAGACGCTCAATGCTTGGTGTAAGCGAACATATGGAAAGACTTTCTCCGACATTTTTGCAGAAAAGAGAAGTGCGGGAAAGATAAGTTTACGACGTAAGCAATGGAAACTTGCTGATAGATCTGCAGCAATGGCAATATTTCTTGGCAAGCAGTTCTTGGGACAAAAGGACCAAACTGAAATGGAACTTAAAGCTCAGGTCAATAACCCTTTTGATGGTGTATCTACCGACGATATTAAGAAGTTGATAGGCCATGACTAAACAAGATAAAATCATAGTTCAAGCAAAACGAGAACTCGCACGACGCGAGTTCTTTTATTATTGCCATCTGTTAGAAGGTGATTTTTATAGGACTGACCGCCAATATTTAGTAGAGCTATGTAATGCCTTGCAAGAGTTCTATGAAAGTGACATTTATAATGTGCTTATCGTAAATCTCCCCCCTCGTCACGGTAAAAGCCGCACCGCTCAGAATTTGGTTAAATGGGCATTTGGTAAAAATCATAAAGAAAAGATTATGACTGGTTCATATAATGCCACGTTGTCAAAGTCGTTTGCAAAGGGTGTGCGTGATTCTATTAAGGAAATCAAGGCAGACGATAATATTACCGTATTTTCAGACGTGTTTTGTGGTGTAGAGATTAAAGAGGGTGACGGTGCTGCACATATGTGGTCGTTAAAAGATGGCTATAATAGCTATTTAGCGACCTCGCCCGATGGCTCATCTACTGGCTTTGGTGCTTCGCTTTTAATTATTGATGACATCATTAAAAATGCTGAGGAAGCACATAATGAAAACGTTAAAGAGGCTCACTGGAGCTGGTTCACCAATACAATGCTTTCACGTTTAGAGGAAGGCGGAAAAATAATTATCATTATGACTCGTTGGGCAAGTGATGATTTAGCCGGTCGAGCCATTGAACATTTTGCTGATGATCCTAAATTCAAGCCTAAAGTTATCATGATGAAAGCAGTGCAGGATGATGGCACTATGTTATGTGATGATGTGTTATCAAAAGATAGCTACCTTTCTAAAGTCAGAGCAATGGGTGAAGATATTGCATCAGCTAATTATCAGCAAGAGCCTATTGATGTTAAAGGTCGTCTATATACATACTTTAGTACTTACAAGGATATCCCAAAAGATGATAAGGGATATCCTTTATTTTCTGCAGTCAAGGCATATGTTGACTCTGCTGATACTGGCGAAGATTGGCTATGTGCTATTGTGTACGGCGTTTATAACGATAATGCTTATATATTGGACATTCTTTTTACTGATGCGCCTATGGAGGTTACCGAAAGGAAAACCGCAGAATTATTGCATCGTAACGGAGTAAATGTTGGTGACATTGAATCTAATAACGGTGGCCGTGGATTTGCTCGTAATGTTAAGCGAATTCTTAAAGATGAATATCCCGGCAATCGTACTAAGATTGTCACGTTCCATCAAAGCAAAAATAAAGAGGCTAGAATATTATCTAACTCTACACAAGTTATGGATCACGTATTATATCCGGAAAACTTTAAAGAACTATGGCCGGAATATTATTCGGCCATGTACAAATATCAACGTAAGGGGAAAAATGCTCATGATGATGCACCGGATGCAACAACTGGTGTTGTTGAGCGGTTAAATGCTCCGGTTATTAAATCCATTAATTCCGATATTTATTAGGAGGTTAATCTATTCATGTATATTAGTAGCGAACAGAAATATGCATACAAGCTTTTACATGATGCATATTATGGTTCCGGGCTGTTCTCGTTAGGGCGAGGATTAAAACAGCACCCAAGAGAGAACCTAGATAACTATAATTTTCGGAAGGCATTGTCTAGCTATTCCAATCATATTGCCCCTATTATTAATGCTAATGTTGACCCAATTTTTAATGATGAAATTAGGCGTGAGTACAATTCTACAGCAAAATTTGATGTATTTTTAAAGAATGCTGATAGATTAGGAACATCATTACAAGAATATATCCAACAGCAGGCTTTAATTGCAAAGCTATATGGCGTGGTTTATGTTATTGTCAACAACGTGGCTGAATTTGGTGCAAGCGTCGCCGACAATGTGAAGGATAGACGACTTCCTTACTTGCTATCTGTTGAGCCTGCTGATGTAACAGGGTGGAAATTAGATAATGAGGGGCGCATCATTCGTTTTGAATATAAAGAGTCAATCATTGATGATAATGGTGGCACAAAGATTATTTATCACGAGTGGACAGATACCGATTGGAAAACTCGAGATAAAGGGAAAGGCGTTATTGCAGAGGGCGAGCATAATCTCGGTCGTGTGCCGGTAATTCAATGGTTCGGTCGTAGTACTAAAAAAACTACAGTATTACCTCATCCAGAGTTTTACTCATTGGCACAAAAGAACTATCGCCTATATCATTTAGATAGCCTATTAACGCAAATACTTAATTCTCAGACATTCTCTACTTTAACAATGCCATCAGATGAAAGCGTTGAGGATCTAACACTTGGGGTCAATAATGTATTGTTGTATCCATCTGAGTCTAGCCATCCACCAGCATATATTGCTCCGGATAAGGGACCAGCTGAGATTATCATGAAAGAAAAAGACTCTGAAATTAAAGAGATGTACCGCATCGGTGGCGTTGATTCTGTAGTAGGGGTTCAGCAAGAAAAATCCGGTGTCGCAAAACAATGGGCTTTTAAACGAACCAACCAACGGCTGGCGAATTTTGCAGTACAATGCGAGAATGCGGAAAAAGCAATTATTGAACTATATGAATTGTGGACAAATGAGCATTTGTCATATAAATGTGAATATCCAAGAGATTTTGATATTAATGATGTAGCTGATGTATTATCGCAGGGGCAACAGGCATTAGATCTTGGATTTAAATCTAAAACCTATTATACGGAAGTTGTTAAAAGAGTTCTCGATGGATATATGCCAAACATCGATGACGAGGTTTATGATGATATCATTAAAGAAATTGAGGATTCAACACAACAAGATGTCCTTGATGTCACATATTCAAACAGTAGTGAGGGCGATGATGTAGATGAATAAGACTACAGAACAAACTATTCAGGATACTATAGATAAGTTTGAAAATGAAATTCGACGACTATTAGAAGCTGGTTATGCCCCACAAATTGCAGTACGAAAAGCGTATAATAAATACCCCGTTATGGATGCCATGCGGGGTGTTTTAATATCTGAATTAATTCGTGAATGTGTCAAAGGATATGGGGTTGATATTGGTGTAACTGGTAATGCAATTAAAAGTGCAATTATAAAGGGCATGCCATATAATCTAAAAACGATTTCTAAGGCCATGCAAGATGCATGGGCACCTGATGGCTTAAACTTATCTGAGCGATTACATAATGCGTCTAGTCGTGTCAAAAACGATGTTGCAGAAGCAATATCCGATGCAATGAAGAAAGGACAGGATACATTAGCTACAGCAAAGGCCATATTCGATGGCTATGGTGGCAATTCTGTAATTTCAAAAGCTGATTTGCCTGATTTTTTGGAGAAGCTTCGCAAGTTGCCCATTCCATTGCCTAATGATGAAGCTGGGAAAGATATTCTTAAATATCAGCTTCGTAAAGTTCGCCGATTAGTTGAGCAAGAAACTACTCCGGGACTTAGAGCTGCATATAGTGAGTTGATTGATGCTGTTAAAAAGAGCAATACAGCAGCTTTAAATCATGCCATATATGTTGCGACGCAGGAAAAGGCTCGTTATCATGCTGAACGTATTGCTAGAACTGAAAGGGCTCGTGCATATGCAGAGGGTGAAATTGCAAGGCATATGGATGATCCTGATGTAGTTGCATTTCAATGGAAATTGAGCACACGACATCCTGTGGTTGATATATGTGACGTTTATGCTAATGCTGACTTATATGGACTTGGGAAAGGTATTTACCCTAAGGATAAATTTCCTCATTTACCTGCACATCCACATTGCATATGTCGTATTAAGCCAATTATAGAAGGTATGATTGATACTGCATCAGCCAAGCCAAATATAGAAGCTGGAGGGCTAGCGTATTTAAAGTCATTACCAAAGCATGAGCAAGAGCGCATTTTAGGTGTAAATGGTCGCAATTTAGTAATGAATGGGCACGCATCATGGACTGAGAAAGCTAGGGGCTGGGATGGTGCCGTATTTAAAAGCAGGCTGCCTGTTATTGAGTCATTGAAAAATTATATTAAGAATGGGGAAATTAATATTGAGGATCTTTCAAAGCGTCGGGAGTTTGAAACAATAGATGACGTTAGACATCGTGTTATTGATTATATTAACTCACCATACTTTAATAGTAGCTATGTGATGCGGCAAAGCATGCATATAAAAGGTGGTAAGCTTTACGATAAAACACAAAATAAAAGCTATTATAACCATGAAATCCCTCATGCTGATGTTATAAAGGCCATACAGGAAGGTGTTTATAGTGGTATTAGGTTTACTCGAAAGGGCGATTGGAATCATAAAATAATGGTTGATATATCCCCTCATATTGGGTATGATGTAAATGCAAGGAGCGGAACAAAGCAGAAAACTAGCCTTGCAACTGTACATGTATCAGGAAAGGGTATTCATATAGTGCCGAAGGGAAGTGAACGGAAATGACAGAAGAACAACTTTATAAACGCTATAATGAGATTCGTTCAGAAGATGTAGAAGTCAGATTCGTTGATGGCGACACTATGACTGGAAAATTAGATTCGTTTACATCAGGTGCGAATAATGAGCCTGATGAAGCATCAATATATGTTGACGAATATGAATTATATGCCAGTGAAATCGCAGAAATACGAGAAATTTAAAACTTAATTTAACCAATCAAGCACTTGCTTATGCAGGTGCTTTTTTATTTGCCTTTTTAGTATCGCAGGCGAAAAAGAACGAGACCGCAGTCGTGTGGTGTGGCACACGAAAATAAAGCGAAGTGGGAAAGGTATATTTTACAGGAGGTCATACAGATGACAAAAGAGGAATTAATCAAGTTAGGATTAACAGAAGAGCAGGCAGAGGCGGTGACTAAGGATTATGGGGAGAATTATGTGTCCAAAAGTCAATTTAACGCTAAAAATGATGAGGCAAAAACGGCTAAGGCGGCAAAAGAAGCCTCCGAACGTTTGCTTGCTGAGGCGCAAGGCAAGTTAGAAAAAATTAACTCCACAGGGATTAAGGATGATGCCGGCATCGTTGCCATGCAGGAACGGATTAAAACCTTAGAAGATTCCGTAGAAGCCGAACGTAAAGCCCGTGAAGATGCTGATGCACAACGTATCCAATCCGAAATAGCTGCAGCAGTTGTAGATTCTTTAACAAAGCGCAATGCTATGGATCCAAAAGAATTTTCCAAATTGATTGTTAGCAAGATTAAGGTCAATGAAGACGGCACTTATGGATATGTTAAATCTGACGGGACCAGCGGAACTGTTGATGATTGCGTTGATGAATGGCTTAAAGGGAAAGACTATGCGATTAAAGATAGTCAAAAACGTGGAAGCGGTTCAGGAAACGGTGGCGCCGGTAATGGTGGGGAAGGCAACAAGCCTGCTGGATTAAAAGGGGCTGTAGCGGCAGCTATTGAAGCCCAACAATGTGAATAATTTATTTAACGGAGGTATTTAACTAATGGCAATTACATTAGCTGAAGCAAAACTTAACGTACAAGACGATTTGCAAATGGGAATTATTGATGAGTTCCGCAAATCGTCCTTTTTATTTGATAACTTAACTTTCGATGATTGTGTATCTCCTACCGGTGGTGGTGGCACGTTAACATATGGCTACACTCGCTTACTCACTCAACCTACAGCAGATTTCCGTGATATTAATTCGGAATACACTCCACAATCTGTTACTCGTAAACGTTATACCGTTGATTTGAAAGTATTCGGCGGTTCCTTTGATATCGACCGTGTAATCGCTAAGATGGGTGGTATTGTTGATGAAACTACCTTGCAAATTGAGCAAAAGGTAAAAGCTGCAGCTGCATTATTCAATGATACGGTTATCAATGGCGATTCAGGCGTTAATTCTAAAGCGTTTGATGGCTTGGATAAAGCGCTTTTAGGCTCCTCTACTGAATACACACCAACAGCAGCAATCGATTTATCTGATAGCGCTGCTATTGATACAAATTACAAATCATTCCTCGATCAACTTGATGAATTCCTTTTAGCCTTGGATGGTACACCATCTGCAATTATGGGTAATACCAAATTGATTGCTAAAATTCGTGCAGTTGCTCGTCGGTCTGCGATGTACTCTACTAAATTAAACGAATTCGGACAACAAGTTGAATATTATGGCGTAACTCCATTGGTTGATCTTGGCGCAAAAGCTGGTTCTAATGATCCTGTAATTGGCATTAACGGTCAGGGCGAAACATCATTGTATGTTGCTCGTCTTGGCATCGATGGCTTCCATGGTGTTTCTTTGGCTGGCGATAATGTGGTTAATTTGTGGTTGCCTGACTTCACCAACGCTGGTGCAGTTAAAAAAGGCGAGGTCGAAATGGTTGCCGCAGTTGCATTAAAAGCATCTAAGGCAGCAGGTGTATTCCGTAAAATTAAGGTTAAATAAGGAGGTCAATTATGCCGATTATTAAATCTCCAGTACCTGATTATACAGGTCAAACAGGTTCAGTTGTATTTGTTAATGGTGAAGGCTTCACCGAAGATGCCCACCATATTGAATGGTTTAAAGAACACGGCTATGAAGTTGTGGAAGATAAACCTGTAAAGGAACCTAAAAATACAACCCCAAAGACTGACAAAGAGCCTAAGGGTGAAAATCCTCCGGACAAAGATCCTGAGGACAAAGATCCTGAGGACAAAGAGCCTAAGGATGAGGGCCCTGAGGATAAAACCTCCGGCAAGGGTTCCGGTAAAAAATAATTGCTATGAATAGCCGGGCTATATTTGAAAAGCGTATTCGTCAGGCTGTAAAAGCAAGCACTATAGATGTGAGAGAAACTGCGCAAGAACAACATAGATTCACCTCTCGAACAGGTAATCTTGAAAAGGCGATTGATTATCAAATTTCTAATAGTGGCATGCAAGGGGTCGTATTTCTTGACATTGATGTTGCGAAATATGGCCCTTTTGTGCATGAGGGCACGCCAGCTCATGTGATTAATCCACGATTCAAAAAGGTATTGAGATTTGTCCCTCGTGGTGGGAATGGGTTCGTGTTTACTCGGAGGGTATTTCATCCGGGAACGGCACCTGATCCATTCTTATATGATGCGCTGGGAAATAATATACCAAACATTATTAATATATTTTCACAATATACAGGGCATGCCTTGGATGATGTGGCTCGTGGGTTAGTTAAAGACGAATATTCAATAACATTTAATATATAAGGGGTTTTAAGTATGCTGTACAAATTTGAAGATATGGCGGAGCTATTTAATGATGAGTTACTAGGTGATGAAGTAACGGCCAGTACTGTTGGGAAGGCCGAACAGTGGTTATATGCATTTGGTAATCGATTAGGTGTAAAGCCGGATAAGATTATTCGTAGTTTTACAACCGACGAATTAGTGCTTGCTTATATCTATCGTGAAGTATGCGTAAATAAAGCATTTGCATTGCCGGGTTCTTACAGTAATAACGGCTCAACAGATGATTTTTATTCTAAAAAATTAGAATATTATGAATCTCGTATCAAGCAATTAGAATCTCGTATCACACCTGAACAGTTAACCGGCAACCCTACTGAATATAAGGGCTATCGCTCAGTTGAAATCTTTAGGGGGTGACATATGCAATGGTATGAATTAATGCAGCGCATACAAGATGTATTTAATGGCACTAATTTAGGTATTGATACTCGGCTAGGGCTTACAATTCCACATAATGCTGGAGTAACAGCCAATGGTGTTGTTATGATTGGTCGGGGGCAAGAGCAAAAAGATGATGATGTGCATTTAAAAGTTACGTTGTATCTTGAAGCTTGGACTAAAACCGGCACAAAAGAATTCGATAAAGGTTATCCACAATTAGTTGATCTCGAAAATAAGGTTGACGCTATATTATTAGCGTTCCGTAAAGCGTGTGGAGAGCTTAATGAAGATGTGTGCGTATTAGATTGTGGATTTCAAATCGTTGATCTCCATGTCGTAAATAAAGTAGGCGACCATGATAGTATACGCCCATTATTGGGCACTCAGTACACTATTGAGGCTCGCCTTTTTGATTTGAATGAAAGAGAGGATATTTATTAATGCCAGAACCAGCAAAAAATTTAACTGCGTTAAAGCAAAGCAAGAAATCTCTTGTCGCTATGGGTAAAAATATATTGATCTACATCAATGTTGGTACCGATGAAACTACCGGTGCAAAATGGGAATTGTTGGGCGGTCAAAGAACAGGCGACTTGAATTTAAAGGCGGACTCTATTGACGCTTCTCATAAGGGTACAGGTGGTTGGAAAACTACATTACCGGGCATGAAAGAATGGTCCACCGAAGTTGAATCAATTTTGATGCTTAATGATGAAACTTTAAAAGTCGTATATCAGGCGTTCTTGAATGATGAACGCATTCATATTAAATATGAATATCCTGATAAATCATATGTTACAGGCTGGGCATCCATTACGGATAACTCTACGACTGGTGCACACGATGATGTGGCTACTCGTAAAATCACTCTTAACGGTGATGGTCCATTGTCTGAATTAAAAACCGTTTAATTTATAATCTCAGGAGGCTTTTATAATGAAACGAATCCCATGTGAATACTTTGGCGAAGGTGAAAAAATTTATTTTAATATTGGGCGTATTTTACAGCTAGAAGCTGTATTGAAAAAGCCTATAGGTCGTATTCTTGCAGAAGGCTTAGGCATGACGGAGGTATTGGTTGCCTTTGAAATTGGGCTTGCGCACTACAAACGACGTTCCTCGGTATTCTATCAAGAAAAAATTCAGGAAATGATGAACAATACGGACTTCAATTTCAATGAATTGATGATTACTGTACAAAAAGCACTCATCGCCAGTGGCGTTATGGGTAAAAAGATTTATTATCAGGAGTTCCCTGAGGAAGCCACCGAGGAAGATAATGCAAACATTGAAGCTGAGAAGGCTTTAAACGAAAAAAACTAATAGAGGGGGCTGATGCCCCCTCTTTTTTTGAGTGGTATCGATTCAACGAAAAGAATGCATATGGAGTATTGCAATTAAAACCTTGGGAATATAAGCGATTATCGGTTATGGAGTTTTATAAGCTGTTAGAGGGCTATGAGGCTAGAGCAAGGCGAGAACATAGTATTCAAGCATTCTTTTTTTCATTATTAGCTAATATGCAAATTGCTAAAGGCAAAAAAATTACCGTAGAGGATCTTATGAAACATATTTATCCACCTACGGAGCTTGAACGAATGAAAGAGGAAATAGAATTCAAACGTGAATGGATTGAATCGGGAGGGGGTGAAATCGAATAATGGCAGATAAACAAATTAATGTCAAAATTAATGGTAATTCTGCTGGGGCTGTGCAAGCTATTGATAGAGTCGGTCAAAAAGCTGATGAGGTTCTTGGCAAAAAGCTTGCGGAATTAGGCGAGAAAATGTCAAAAGGCCTATCCATTGCGGGGGCGGCTGTAGGTATAACAGCAGTTGCAACCGCTACGAAAGAGGCTGTAAAGGCTGGGGCTGAATTAAGTGATAAATATGCATTAATAAAAGCCCGCATCAATATGATTAATGACGGTACACAGTCTACTGCTGAAATTATGGACAAGGTATATGCAGCTGCTGAGCGTACTCGTGGATCATACCTTGATATGGCAGGCGCTGTTGGTAGGCTGGGAATTTTAGCAAAAGATGCGTTCTCTTCAAATGATGAAACCATTGCTTTCGTTGAACAGATGAATAAACAGTTTAAGATCGGCGGGGCATCGATTCAAGAACAAACCTCCGCTATGTATCAGCTCACACAAGCAATGGCAGCTGGTAAGTTACAAGGGGACGAATTTAGGTCCATTATGGAAAATGCTCCATTATTAGCACAAGCTATTTCACAAGAAATGGGTTTGCCTATGGGCCAGCTAAAAGAAATGTCCTCACAAGGCTTAATTACAGCAGAGGTTATTAAAAATGCAATGTTTAATAGTGCCGATGAAACAAACGCTAAATTTGCTGAACTTCCTATGACTTTTGCAGAAGTAGGAAATGCGATTCAAAACCAAGCAATACAAGCGTTTCAGCCAGTATTGGAAAGCTTGACACAGATGACAGCAAATAGTGGTTTTAAAGAGGCATTAGATAATATCGGGGTAGTATTTCAAGGTTTGGCCGCTGTTGCTCGTGTTGCTATTAGTGGCATATCAGGCGCATTTAGTGCCGGAGTTATTGCTGCAAGGCTATTAGGGCAAACGGTACAATCTATTGGATCTGTATTAACAGCCATTGGACCACCAGCTATAGCTACATTTGCCGGAATAACAACATATATGATTGCTTCTCGCATTGCTGCGGCGGCATTTACTAGCACAATAACCGTGCAAGGAGCTGCAATCGCCACTATAAATGCAGTAACAAAAGCTTGGGCGGTTACAACAGGTACAGTAAGGGCTGTATTTTTAGGAATAAGGACAGCTATTGCAACAGCCACAGCAGTTATGGGAGCATATAGGGCTGGAATATTGATTCTTAATGCTGCACAAGCTGCGCATGCTGTTGGAGCGTTAGCGTCGGCAGGGGCAACGGCTGTATTTAATGCTGTATTAGCAGCCAATCCGATTGGTTTAGTTGTTGCAGTTTTAGCTGTATTAGTTGCTGCACTTGCTTCCAGTGAAATTGCCACTAATGGCTTTGGCGCTACTATGAAAAGCATATGGATGGGAATCGTCCATACAGTTACATGGGCTATTAATGGTATTCTCAGCATGATTAATGCGCTCATTCGTGGCATTAATGCTGTTTCAGGTAAAATAGCATCTGTTTTCAATACATCAGCAAGTAAAATTGATGAATTAAATTTAATTGATGCACAGGCGGCTGAAGATTTTGGCAATAATACTGCAGATTTATTCGGAAGTATTGGTGATAGCCTAAACCCTTCAACTGGTGGTGAAGTAGATTTCGGAAATGCCGGCGGCGATTATGGAACTGGTGGCAAAAAAGGGAAGAAGGGCAAAGGTACTGGCAGTCACAAGGATGCTGAAAAAGAAGCAAAACGATTGCATCGACAAATACTTGAATCGTGGACAGAGATGTTCGGGACCCGTGCTCAATTAGCAGAGCAATGGCGGGATAAGGAACTTGAAGAGTTAGAGAAATCTAAAGCAAACAATATCCACTATGAAGAGGATAAACAAAAAATCATGGAAATGTATGCCCGCAAGCGTGAGGATGCGATGCATGAAGAGGCCAAACGATTGCGCGAATTACAAAACTCTATTCGTGATATGAATGTTGCGTTTAAGTTCAATACTGCTGAACGTGATTCAACTGGGGCACAATCGCCACTAACTAAGTTGGCTAAAGAGCAAGATGATGCGGTTAATTCGATTAAAGACAAATATCAGGAATTATCCGATAAATTTGCTGAAATGACGGAACGTGATAGGGCTGCATACATTAAGATGTTGCAAGATACTAACACGCCATATGAATTAGTGGGCAATCGTCTTACATTTAAAGAGCGTGAAAATGCTGAATTAATGGCGATGAATGAAAACTTTGAAAATCAAAGGCTTGATTTAATTCGTACAAGTGCCGAAGAAGAATGGGCAATTAAAGAAGCAATGCGTACACAAAATTTTGAAGCGCTACAACAGGCTTTGACTGATGAATACGTAGCGACTCAGCAAAATTATGAGTTACGAAAACAGCTTCTTGAAGAGTATCAGCAAGCGGTTATGGATAGCCATTTTAATAGTCAGCAGATGTTCTTTGATATGGCGAATGCAGGCATTGATAGCATGCAAGAGGGCATATCTAAATTGATACAGGGCACGCAAAGTTTAGAAAAAGCGTTTCAAAATATTGGGAATGCTATTTTAAAAACAATCGCGGATACTGTAGCTAAATGGATTGCGGCTCAACTTCAACAGATGATCTTCGGCAAAATGATGGCTAGCCAAACAGCTGCAGCAAATAATGCTGCATTACAGGCTCAGTTACCGTTAGCCACTCAATTAGCTCAGCAAATGGCAATGGCTACATGGGGCGCTAGTGCTACAGCCGGCATGGCTGCATGGAGTGCTGCATCGGCTACAGGTGCTGCAATGAGTTCTGTTGCATCGCTAGCTGGACGACTTGGCAATATTGGTGGAGGCTTTGATATTGGAAGTGGTCCGCAAAAACTCGTACCAAATTTGAAGTTGGCAAGTGGTGGCCTAGCATATGGACGTACCTTTGCAGAGATTGGTGAAGGCAATTATCCTGAAGCAGTCGTTCCATTATCTGAACAGGTATTCGGACAAATTGGTGAAGGTATTTCAAAGGCTGGAGGCGGTGGCGATGTGCATGTGCATGTCAATGCTATGGATGCCCAGTCGTTTATGGGGTGGCTTGAATCGTCAGGCGGTCAAACCATACGCCAATTTTTAGTAGATAATAATCGTGAATTTACATCGACAGCGGGGACGTGGTAATTATGGCAGAGTTAAAAAAATTCCCTAACATTAATACGTTTGCATGGGATTCAAGCAAAATGCAACATTGGGATGTAAAAACTAAGCGGAGTGGATCCGGTAGATTACGGACAATGACTACTCAACAACTGCCACAATATACTATTTCCGCATCGTTTGCCGTATTGAATCAAGAACAGTACGAAACGATGATGGGTTTTTATGCCACTGTAAAAGGTGGCTTAACTCCTTTTTTATGGCTTGACCCTGAGGACCATGAGCAAAAAGGCATTCGACTTGGTACTGGGGCCGAGAATGAATGGCAAGCCGTTCGTAAATTCGGTGATTATATTGAACCTGTTGCATATGTTGAAAACGTTAAGCTATATGCTGACGGTCAAGAGGTTAGATGCACCACTGACAAAGGTGTTATACGTCTAGCAAGTGGGCAGACTGTATCTCCTACCGCAATTATTACGGCTGACTATACATATTATTGGAAGGTCGTATTTAGTGGCGACTTTACAGCCGACTTGAAATATAGAAACGTTTATAAATCTAAACCGTTCAAATTAGTTACAGCATGGTGAGGTGATAAAGTATGAAGCACGTTGATGAAATTCTTAATAGTCATCTCAATACGAATAAATCATTTGTTAGCTGTGATCTATATGAGCTGCAATTAGTGAGTGGAATCTCGTATTACTGGGCCGATACTGATGCTAATGTATCATATGGCGGTAAGTTATATCGAGGTGATGGGCCAATTATTACTCGGAACCAAATAAAAACACGCTCCGAAGTGGCCGTCGATAAATTAACTGTCAATATCTCTTGCAACAAGGATGACAAAATTGGCGGAGTCCCAATTATGGCGGTGGCTCATAATGGTGGATTTGATGGCGCTACTCTATCTCTAAAGAGAGCTTTTTTCGATGAGAAAAATCATATTATTGGGGTTGTTTCTTTATTTACCGGAGAAGTTAATGTCAAACAGGGTGGTGGCCTTACATTACAGCTTGATGTTAAATCGGTTGTGCAAAGGCTCAATACTGAGTTTCCGGGTAAGCGATATTATCCTCAATGCCCCTATAGCATTTATAGTTCTGAGTGTGGCGTAGATATTAAACAGTATCGAAAACGCATAAAAGTTGTATCCGTTCCAGCGACAAATACTATTACGATTGACTCTTCATTTAGTAATGGCTATTACAATGCTGGAGGTATTGAATGGATAAACGGCCCTCTTACAGGACAATCTACACAAATTATGGATAGTCAGAACGGTCGTATTCGTTATATGACTCCTGCCGATGCACAGCCACAAGTCGGCAATGAGGCCTATATATATCCGGGATGTGCAAAAACGCCGGAGGAATGTCGTTTAAAATTCAATAATTTTAATCGGAACAGGGCAACTCCATATGTTCCTTTAAAGGAGAGTATTCGATGAATATTATCAAACTACAGCGAGCAGACAGCGACAAGCCGAATACAACTGAAAGCACAGGGCAAAAAATCGCGAATGCTGCAATTAGGTGGCTCGGTACCCCTTATCAAAATAATGCAATGATAAGAGGGGTAGGCGTCGATTGTGCGTATTTGTTAGTGGCAGCGGTTGTTGAATCCGGTCTTATGCCAAAGGATAGGTTGAATATTGAGGATTACTCGAATGAGTGGCATTTGCACCATTCAGAAGAAAAATATCTCAAATATGTGGAACAGGTAGCCGATAAGGTAGATCTTGAAAATGACATACTTGAAATTGGCGATTTTTTGTTATATCAGTTTGGTCGTTGCATTAGTCATGGCGCAATATATATTGGCAATGGGTTAGTCATTCACGCCTTTGTTGATTACGGCGTAATATTCTCAAAGCTGGAAGATGTAATATTCAATGATAGTCGAGGGCGAAGCCGATTACGTGCCGTTTATCGATTCCGAGAGGAGGTGACACCATAATATGGGTTTTTGGCGTAGTCATAACTCAACTACAACAGCTGAGCGCATCAATGAATTTCAAATTAATAGTGCTTCGTATGGTGAAGTAGTTCCTGAAGTATTGGGGACTACTCGACAATCCGGGAATGTAATTTATTATGATGATTTCACCGCTCACGAACATAAGTCTACTCAACGGACTGGTAAAGGCGGGGGCTCGAAACACACTAATATTACATATACCTATTCGGTAGCATGTGCTATCGGTTTGTGTGAGGGGCCTATATCCGGTATTGGTAAAGTGTGGATAGATAAAGAAATATTCACATACCCACAAAGTGAAATTCAGCTTACTCTATTTGATGGTAGGCTAGGGCAGCAACCTTGGCCGTATGTAGTCAGCAAGCACCCCGAAAAGGCATTGCCATATAGTGGACTTGCATATATGGCTGGCGTTGTAGATCTTGGAGAGCGTGGGAGTTTGCCAAACTATAATTTTGAGGTCAAAGGGAAATTATTAGACACCGGTGATGGCATTGATGTAAATCCTGCAGATTACATTGTGCATATCTTAAAAGGGGTTGGCATTGATGCTTCTCAAATTGAGGGGTTAGATAATTACAGACGGTATTGTAAGGCGGCGGATATATTGATTTCTACACCTCCAAATGAAGGTGCAAAGAAAGCACAGGCCATAATTAATGAAATCGCAGAAATTACAAATGCGATTTTGTTTTGGTCGAATGATCGCTTAAAAATAGTACCTCTTGCAGATGAGCCAATCCGTGACTGGGATCCGCATTTACAGGTTCAGTATGATTTAACTGCAGATGATTTAATTCCGGGAAGTGATGGGCAGCTAGTAATTTATAAGCGGAAAGACACCTCTGAATGTTACAATCAGGCAACTGTTGAATTTTTAAATCGTGCTAACAACTACGAGAAAGAAACAGTATCATTCGAGGTTGTGGCTGATGTGCAAAAAAATGGAATGCGTCCAGCATCCACTAAGCAAGCTCATTATTTGTATACGAAAGCAAGGGCTCAGTATTATGCCGAGCAATTAGCAATGAAGCGATTATATAGTCGCAATCAGTATACATTCCATTTATCATGGGAGTTTTGTAGATTGGAGCCCGGTGATATTGTGACCTTAACAGACGACATCTGTCAGTTAAATAAGCAAATTGTCATTATAACTGCTGTATCAGAGGCAGCAGATGGGCAACTTGAAATTACTGCAGAGGGAAAACCACCCGGCACATATGCTCCAGCTAAATATAACGTTCATGAGAATGAACGCCCTTTCATTGATTATAATATCCCGGCTCCGTCTGTTAATGACGTAGCAATATTTCAGACAGTTGGAGATGTTGGAGGAAATCAAGTATTCGTAGGTGTTAATGCTCCGGATAATTGGGGCGGTTGTTCTGTTTGGTTGTCCGATGATAATCAACGTTATCGTCAAATTGGAGAGATAACCCAACAGGCTCGCATGGGGCGCATGAAATATGGATTTAGCCAAACTAATGATTTTTGCAATATAGTCCTTAATCGAGGAGTATTGCAAAATGGTACTCATATAGATGCTGAGCGTGGCAATACGCTATGCTGGGTAGGTGGTGAGGCTTTGAGTTATGAAACAGTGGAAATGCATACGGATAATTGGTATACGCTGAAAGGCCTTGTACGTGGACAATATGGCACAAAGGCTATTTCGCATAATGCTAATGAACGATTTATTCGTGTGGATGAAGCTATATTCAGAGCGCCTTATCGTCCTGAAGATGTTGGGAAAAAGATATATCTTAAATTTTCATCTCGCAATATGTTTGGTACTAATGAGCAAGGCCTCGATGAAGTACAGGCATATGAATATACGATTACTCCTTACTATATCCCTGAGGTCAATGAATTAGCTTTATATACAAAGTATTACAAAATTGGGGATGGGGTGCTGTCATATGATGTAGTTGCTACATTTACTGCTCCAGAGTTAAACACGTTTGATACTGCTGAAGCATGGTATCGTGAAGGAGCTGGCGAATGGAAATATGGCGGTAATGGTAATGGACAAATCGTTATTAGTGGGTGTGAGCTAGGTCATACATATGAGGTCAAAGTTAAGGTCAAGGATTCTCATGGCAACTATTCACAGGGAATTACTAAAAGTATTCTCGTACAAATGAAAAGTGATGTACCAAATACCCCGCAAGGTTTTTCCGTAACGTTTGGATCTGTAGCACAATTTAATTGGTTAGAGGTTCGCAACGCAGACATTGATTATTATGAATTGCGAACAAATCTTAATCCGGGACAATCCGATGGATTAATTGGACGTAGTAATAATACGACGTATGCTGGGATGCTAACCGAACGACAAGGAAAAGTATATTTGTATGCTCACAATCCATCTAAAGGATATGGAGCGCCAGCAAATGTGGAATATAACGTTCCTGTTCCTAAAGCACCTACAACGTTTATTGCTAGAGCTGGATTCGGTAGTGTAGGGGTTCTTACAAATGCAATTCCAGCTAATTGTAAAGGGATGAATGTGTATATTAATGAAATCGTGTATTTTTCGGCTACAAATGCAGTTACATTCCCATTGAATGTAGGCATATACCGAGTACGGGTTGCCTTTGTTGATATTTTTGGTGAGGGAGCTAAAACGGCAGAGCAGCCAGTAGCGATTTTGGAAAAGATTCCGAAAGAATTACTTGATACTGAAAGCCTTGGGCTGGATAAAATGGATAAAGCTATTGAATCCATGAAAAATGATGTATCAGCAGTTAAAAAGGTATCTGATGGCTTTGAATCCCGACTCACAGATTTAGCTAATGGAACTACTAAATCAATAAGCGATATGAATAAGCATATTGAAAGTCGATTCACACAGCTGTCTGATGGGTTTGATGCACGTATTACGGAAGCACTGGGCGAAATCGATGGTGATAAATTAATCGCACGCATCAATTTGAGTAAATCAGGCACACGTATTGATGGGAAACTATTCCATGTAACAAGTGAAACTGTATTTGATGCCAATGTAATTGCTAAAGGTATGATCCAAGCCAATGCAGTTAATGCGGAAAACATCGATACTCCATCACTATCTGCTATTTGTGCAACTATCGGAACATTACGAACTCGAACAACTGGGGCTCGGGTAGAGATTCAGGACAATTTAATCTCGGCTTATGATGAAGAAAATAATGTTAGAGTCAAGCTCGGGTGCTGGTAAAGGAGTATAAATAATGACACCTCATATCATAATATATGATAAAAATGGCAATATCATATTAAATCTAAAAGAACGTTTGACACGCATTGAAGGGCGTCAATATGTAAGTGCGGTGCCTAACGTTAAACATACGATACGTGTTGATGGACTGCAGTCCGGGCAAAAGGTGTGGGCTGCAGCTATGGGGCAGTACCTAGTGGCAGAAGTTAAAGATGATGTTATTACATGGTACTTTTCTGTAACTCGTGAAACAAATTTATCTAATGGGCGGATTAACGGCTTTCAATATGAGGGGTGGGTTGTTTATGGAGTTTATTAATGTTAAAAACGAAGCTGGCACAACTATTATTAATGATAGTTATGATAATTTAGTTTATCTCAGCCTACCGAAACAAAAAGAGGCTGTATTGTGGACTGGAAGCAATAGAGCAGTGTCGGCTGATGTATTAATTCCTACGCAACTTAAAACGTATACTCCATTAATGGTGCCAACTATGCTATATCAATACGGAAATGGTGGTTCAAACGCTATTCGTATAACGTATATTACTCAGCCAAATTATCATGGTGAGGCTCCACTTATTGCAATATCTGTTCCACAGGGATATGAATTCAAAGCACAATGGATATGTCGCAAAAAAGAGAGATTCATAGCCCTTATTGTTGATGTTGTTAAGGGTGGAGCAATAATTACACAAGAAATGATTAATGAGGTGAAAAATGGGATTAAGTTCTATTGTTTTGGATATTTCGAGGACGTAGCAGCCAATGCGAATACACCTCGCATCAGATTCGTTGATAAGGTAGGCAGTAGCAAACCCAATATAGCCTTGCAAGTCTTAGGAAAGCATAAATTTTTCAAAGCAAGCTGGAAGGACGAATATAATATCAAAAATGATGTGATCTATGATAGCCGTATTCGATATTTAAGGGTAATTGACCAATATCATCAAGATTGGTACAGCACCTTGTCTAAGTATTCTCCTAATGAGCATACTAAAATGACTGTGCCATCTAAGTCATATGATTGTGATATTGCTGTAATTCCTATGTCGGTAATTGATGCTGCAGTATGGGGGCCTAATATTACGAAAGGCGGCAATCAATCACATACTGGTAGTGTATGGCAAACCGTTCATTTTACAGGTAAGCGAAGCATTGAAATAAAATCGTATCAAAAAATTTATTGGGATACTGTCACACCATATCCTATGGGATGTGCCGGACAGACAGCCACTCAATATATGGTTGTTGATGTTACTGGGTATGATAAAGCATCAGGGATGCCATTTAATTAAAGAGGTGATCTATGAACACAATAAAAAATGTATCTGAAACGATACATATAGGTTCTGATTTTAGGCGCGCTTATATAGTGCAGGGGGATGTTGATCTAACAACCGCTACAGCTATTTGTAAAGTGCGTTCTCTAACAGGCAAATTGTTGGCAACAGCTGAATGCCATATTAGGGAGGATACAATTATTGTAACCATTAGAGGAAAAGATACATTAAAAATCTCAGACTCTATAAAAAAGGGGCAATATGATGTATTTATTGTTGGTAAAGATTATTCATATAAGTTAGTCATGGGCGATATTGAGTTCATCCATGACATCAGTTTACATTAAAAAAAGGAGAGCAAAAAATGGCTATAAAAGGAAGTGTGAGAGCACCATATGTTGTTGAGGTTCATGTCCCTGAGACAATCAACGTGAATGTAAATATACCCGGATTACAAGGAAAACCGGGCGAGGGAATCTATGACTTTGTCAAACGACATGGCTTTACAGGTACCGAGGAAGATTTTTATAACTCCCTTAAACCTCAACAGCCTGATTTAGCTGGAATCGTGCGAGACCTAAAAAGCAAAAATATTCTTATTAATAGTAGCATGCTTGATGCGGTATTATCTGCTATTGTTCATGCGTTGACTGAACAACCTTATGTGCCACTTACATTTAACGAACCAAGAAAAGGGGATACGGAAATTCGAGTATCTGGACAAGATGGCTTTAAAGTTCGAGTGAGTGGCAGCACAGAAACTGTTGAAATTCAATCCGGGAGTGCAGCTGTTGAAATTCAGCCTTATGGCACAGATGATATTTATCTTGAATACATTAACTTAATTGAGCACGTCGTTGATACTGTTAAAATCAAAGGTCTTATTGAATTCAATCCGGAAACGGCCACAGAGATTCTGCCTAAGCAGTTCTATGGCCGTAGTGACTTAGAGGGTGAACTTACCTGTCCAAACGTTGTTAAGGTTGGTGCATTAGCATTCGTTGGAACCGATCACAACATTATCAATTTGCCGAAAGCCACTGATATTGATAGGGATGCTTTCGCTAACAGTTCTCTTGCCGTAATCAATATCCCCGCATTTGTATGGGCAGATGATAACCTTGATTTAAAATCTTATGATCTCATTAGGGTTAATAAAATAACTGTTAGCGAAGAATCTCATCCGCCACGAAATGTCATGATGCAAAAAATTTCATTAGAGGTCTACAATCCAGATCACAGTAAGAAATGGAACCTTTACAGTGAAAAGTGGGAACAGGCATAATTCAATAATAGGGGAGAGTTGAATGAATACACTATTAGTATCTATTACTGATTTTATTCAGTTAGCTTGGGAGCGGCTCACTGATGGATTTGCAATTAAAACTGTAATGGCGATATTTGCTACTATTGGCATATGGCTTTTAGGATTAAAGCATGTTCAGGTGTTGGGGATTTTTATTTGTTTAGTATTCATTGATTTGCTTACGAAATGGGTAGCTATTTCCTATCAAATGTTGTTAGACATGGGGGCGAGTCCGGAAAATATCAGAATGACAGATAAATACTGGGCCATTCCTGCTGCATTTGGGAAAGGGCTTATATCATCTAAGCATATGCGTAAGCCGTTTGGGGATAAAGTATTGTCCTATGTATTACTTACGTCAGCAGCATGGTGCTTTGATTATATGGCACAGCCCTATACGTTCGCCGTAACCCTTGTATGGACTTATTTAGGTGGCACAGAATTAACCTCTATATTGGAAAATATGCGGGATGGAGGCAATCCGCTTGCGAGCAAATTATTGGATATAGTTAATGAAAAGCTTGATTCTATTTTAAAAAGGAAATAATTTTTTTAGGCACTGGCATATATGCTGGTGCCTATCTTATTTAAGGAGGAAATGCATATGAAAATTGGTACTTATTTTGATGATTATGAGTTCTCTTGTAGTTGTCATAGACATGAGCAGGACGGCCAAGGTCATAATGTGTTAGACCACATTATAGATAAGCGATTGGTGGACTTACTAGACGCTATCCGTGAACGTATTGGCCAACCAATCACAATCAATAGCGGCTATCGTTGTGAAGAGCACAACGAAGAAGTTGGGGGCGTATCTAACTCCCAGCATTGCCTAGGTACAGCCGCAGACATCACCTATGATGGTGTTGATGTGGACTACCTAGCACAAGTCGCTGAGGAGTGTGGTAATGAACTGGGTATTGAGGGCGGTATTGGCCGATACTACCACCAGGACTTCGTACATGTTGATGTGCGGGGATATGCTGCACGTTGGGATGATTTATAATCGGAGGTTGAAATGAATGAAACATCAATTATTACTAAAATTAGAAATTTGTTTCAAAAGCCTGTTGTTCGTGATATTTGTATTGTTGTTTTCATTGGTGTTTTCTTGTACAGTTTTTGCAGAACAGCCGAATATGTCTACACAAACTGGTTCGGACGAACCAACCATAACCGTGCCATTGACGCAGTGGAACAGGGTAAAGAATCAAACGAGTCAAGCATTGAGCTTAATAGACGCATCCAATCTGAAATTGACCGAAGCACAATCCTTAACCATGAGGCAGAGCGACGAATTGATGAAAGCAAAGCAAGACTCGATGAAGCAAGAAGATTACTTGAATCAAACCAACAAATATTTAGAGATTGCGAACAAGGAAATCCAGCAATCAAAGAAAACGGAGGCTCGACTCCATAGACAACGGGATATATGGGCCGTTGTTGCTGGTGCAGCTACTTTAGGGGCCATAGTGGCTGCAGCTAAATAATACTATTATATATAAAGCCTGTTAGAATAATTTTGATGTTCTAACAGGCTTTATTTTTTTGCCTAAATAATATTATGCTTTCAATTTCTTGTCAGATAAATAAAATTCTAGGCTAATTGGATATTTTGAACGTCTAATTATACATACAAAGTTCGTATTTAGCTTAAAACGGTTCACCAAATTAAAGCATCACAGTAATGTGGTGCTTTTTTATTTTGCTTTTTATATGTATATAAAGGACCCTACATATTTATGTAGGGTCCTTTTATGAGTTAATGATCTTTATTTAATTAACTAAGTTTTATTATTTCGCATGTGGCTGATCTGATTCAGCTACTACGTTAACGACAATTTCTTGATCTGCAGAAATAAGATTCATAATGATGGGGATTGGCTGTTCGATGGCTTCAGCTATACTTTTAATTTGTCGCATTGCAACAGGATAAGGTGTTGTTCTATCACTTTGAAATAATTCTTCCAATTGGGTGATTTCTGCTTGACTTAGATTCGATTTATTTGCGAATTCTTCAACTGTCATATTATGTTGTTCGCGATAGCTTTTAATGATTTCACCGATATACATAATCGCCTCCACTTGAATTATATTAATACATTTTTATTTTATGTGAAAGTTCGATAAAACTCAAGTTAGATTGAAATGATACTTCATATTATTGATACATAATGGTTTTATATTATAAGATGAACATATAATGATACTGATATATATGGAAATGAAAAGAGGTTTGCTATGAAGACGAATAGAAAACAACTTTTAATTGTTTATATATGTTTAGCATTAGGGGCTTGGAGTGCTAGCGCTGGCATCAGCTTTAGTCAATCAAATAGAGATACGAATCAAACACGTCGAGATAATACGACAATACAGCATAAGTCTGAAAAAACTGTTGACGATTCTGCCCAAGGTAGTCCTGTTATTGCATCGTATTACAAAGATGGCAAAAAAAAGAAGAAAAAGAGCACTGCTGCTGATGAGACTAAGCTTTCAGAGAAACAAAAAGCAACTAAAGAATTGAATGAACATTCTTGGGTAGAAGAAGCGGGAAAACATCCGTTACCGTATGCGGTTGTGGAAGGGAAAGCGGTCAGTGAAGAAGAGTTAGCCCACTGGTGGAAGGTTTTTAATGATCCCGTATTGGATCAATTAATTGATTTGACCCTCAAAAATAATCGGCAGTTAGAGGTAGCTCGCTCTCGAGTTAGACAAGGGCGGTTACAGTTGGGTATTGCTGAAGCACAGCGATTACCTTGGCTAGATGCTTCCGGTTCATGGTCGGCTAATAGAGGTCAGGGTGAATGGGGTTCAGACCGAGAAGCGATAAAGAATTTACCTATATCTGATAAGATGACGAGAAATGTAGAAACCGGTAAATTGGGAATTGATGCGCGATGGGAAATTGATATATTCGGAAGACAAAAAGCAAAATCACGTGCTGCATCGAATTCGTTACAAGCATCACAGGCGGATTTATATTCCACCTGGGTATCTTTGAGCGCGGAAACCGCATTACAGTATATGTCGTTAAGAACTTTACAGGAGCAATTGCGCATAACAGAAGATGATGTGAAGCGTCAACAGGAAGCGTTGGAACTGATTAAGATAAATTATCAGTCTGGTATTATTAATGAATTACCTGTGCAACAGGCTACATATGCATTATCTCAGACTCAAGCGGAGATTCCTTCATTAAAGAAAAATATAGCTTCCACAATGGCTGCTCTTTCTATATTGACGGGAACAGTTCCAGGCGAGATTGACGGGTTATTGATGGAAAATACTTCATTACCTACGGTGAATCCACACATATTTATCGGCATACCGGCGGAAGCTTTACGACAACGGCCTGATATTCAGGCGGCGGAACGACGTATTGCGGCGCAACAACAGAAAACCAAGGCTGCAAAGGCTGACCTTAAGCCTAGGTTTTCACTAAATGGCAGTATAGGCTTGGAGTCGTTTTCATCGGGAGGTCTTATTTCGGCTATCGGTAAAATGATAGGAATAGGACCATCTATCACTATGCCTATTTTCAATGCCGGTGCTATTCGTAAGAATATAAAGATACAAACAGAAAAGGAACAGGAATATTTGGCACTTTACGAAGAGACTGTTTTGAAAGCTGTAGGGGAGGTTCGAAATGCGGTAACGGATGCATCTCAAGATCATATTAAGTCCGAGGAATTGAAATCTGCTGTAGAATCTGCACAGCAAGCGGAATCTTTGGCGCAAACCAATTTTGACTCCGGTCTTAGCGATTACTTAAGTGTTCTTGATGCACGAAGAAATGTATTGTCTGCAAGGCGGCAATATATCATGAGTCGGGGGCAAGAGTTTGCTGATACCGTTCGTTTATTCAAATCCTTAGGCGGTGGTTGGGAAGCCATGGACATGGATCAGGAGGCAGAGGCGGACTCGCATGCTAAGAAATAGTGTGAGAAACGGGGAATGATTATGAAAGAGAAACTTGATGTCATTAAAGGGTGGATGGCGAATAATAGAAAAAAGTGCGCAGGTATAATGATTGCCTTTCTAATAATTTTGGGTGGAGTAAGTTATTATGCTTATAATCAATACGAAGCGTACATTGCCTCTCATCATATTGTGTTGCAAGGCAACGTGAATCTGCGTGAAGTTAATGTTGCATTTCGGGGAAGTGACCGGATTGCCAGCCTTTTGGTGGATGAAGGTGCGGTGGTGAGCCAAGGGCAGATTTTGGGGTATTTACATTCTGATGAATTGAATCTTACTGTACAGCAGGCTAAGGCTACCATTGTAGCACAGGAAGCTATAGTGGCCAAGTTGCAGGCCGGCAGTAGACCAGAAGAAATCGCTCAAGCATCGGCACGAGTTACATCTGCAGAAGCTGCGTTAGCGCAATCGAAACAGGAAGCAGAGAAGTTACGAAAATCCTATAATGCTTCAAATGGTAAGGCCGTTAGTCGACAGTCTGTAGATGATATACAGGCGAAGGTGAAAGTATCGGAAGCCAAATTAAACGAGGCTCAGCAAGCATACAATTTAGCTGTCGCAGGGCCAAGACAGGAAGATATAGCACAGGCCCAAGCCCAATTGGATGTGATGAAAAGCGAACTGGCCCGTCAGGAGTTCTTGCTGAACCAATCTGTATTAACGTCCCCGATAGACGGTGTTATAACGGCCCGATTATTACAGGTCGGTGATATGGCTTCACCGAATACACCTGTATTTAAATTGGCTGAGAATACTAAGAAATGGGTTCGTGTATATGTGAACGAACGGGATTTAGGAAAAATTTATAACGGTATGGATGCAAATGTAACAACGGATACATATAAGAACGAACCGATTCACGGAACAATCGGATATATTTCTTCCGTAGCGGAATTTACACCTAAATCGGTAGAAACGGAGGATGTGCGTACTACACTTGTATATGAAGTGCGGGTATATGTAGATGATCCTGATAATCGTCTCCGTTTAGGAATGCCTGCCACTGTTTCCATTGATATATAGAGGTGTGCAGTGAATGATGTATATGCAATCGAAGGGTCACAATTATATAAAGAATTCCCCCTTGTCGGAGCTGATCCTATAATAGCATTGGACCATTTGGATTTTAAAATCCGGAAAGGCTGTTTAACTGCGTTGGTTGGTCCAGATGGGGCGGGAAAAACGACTTTGATTCGTTTGATAGCTGGTTTATTGGATGCCACGGCTGGTTCTTTAGAGGTCCTCGGAATGGATGTGAAAGCACATTCACAGGCAGTTCAAGATAGACTCAGTTATATGCCTCAGAAATTTGGGCTTTATGAGGAATTATCCGTCAGTGAAAACATGAATCTCTATGCAGATTTACACGGTATTCCTTTGCATGTGAGAACGAAGCGGTTTGAAAAATTACTGCATATGACAGGGCTAGCCAAATTTACTAAGCGTCAAGCCGGTAAATTGTCAGGTGGTATGAAGCAAAAGCTTAGCCTAGCCTGTACATTGGTGCGTTCTCCGGAGCTTTTATTGCTCGATGAGCCTACCGTAGGGGTAGATCCATTTTCAAGGCGGGAGTTATGGGAAATCTTAGAGTCGTTAGTACGTACAGATGGAATCAGCGTACTTGTTAGCACTGCATACTTAGATGAGGCGGAGCGTTGTAAAGATGTTTTCGTCCTCAATAAGGGGCACTTTTTAGCAACTGGGACACCGCATGAGTTGACTCAAATGTCTGAGGAACGATGCTTTCAGGTAAAGATTCCGAAGTCGTTGAGCATGAGAAATGTACAGGCCGCATTGATGGATGACAGGAAATGCGTGGCGGATGCCGTTCCGGAGGCCGGTGCCGTGAGGTACATAAAAACAAAAGAAATGCTTTCGATTCCTTGGCTTAGCGAGTACGGTATGGAGGAACAACCAGTTCAGAGCCGTTTGGAAGATACCTTTATGATGCTGTTAAAAGAGGATAAAATTGCCTCAAAACAAGGGGCTGAGCCTTTAGATAGTATCGATATGGATTTGAATGAAAGTGTGATAGAGAAAGAACGAAAACGTTTGTTGTCCCCAAATGAAATGGTTGAGCGTCCAGTAGAAATTTCCGTATCTCATTTGGTGAGGACATTCGGTGATTTTACGGCGGTAGCTAATACATCATTTACGGTGCAGCGCGGAGAAGTATTCGGATTGCTTGGACCAAACGGAGCCGGCAAGACGACGACATTTCGTATGTTGTGTGGATTATTACCTGTAACGAGCGGGGATTTACGTGTAGCCGGTGTTGATGTCGTTAAATCTCGTACGGCAGCAAGAAGCAATTTCGGATATGTAGCGCAAAAGTTTTCTTTGTACGGCAATTTGTCCGTTATGGAGAATCTGGAATTTTTTGCTGGTGTGTACGGTTTGTACAGTCAAAAAAAGGATGATCGAATAGAAGCTGTTATCAAGGAGTTTCGTCTAAATGATGTGCGAGATATGATAGCCGGTGATTTGCCTGGTGGTTATAAACAGCGCTTGTCCATGGCGGCTGCCTTAATGCATGAGCCTAAAATTCTTTTTTTGGATGAGCCCACAAGTGGTATTGATCCTCTTACACGGCGTAATTTCTGGCGACAGATTACTTCTTTATCAAAGCGAGGAACAACGATTATTATTACGACTCATTTTATGGATGAATCGGAATATTGTGACCGTATTATGATTCAGGATGCAGGAAAACTCGTTGTACTGGGAACACCTGATGAAGTTAGACGGATTGCCGGCGATGAGAATTGTACTATGGATGAAGCGTTTATCTCCGTCATACTAAAAAAACGGGAACAGGAGGATGACGTATGAACGGATTTATAAGACGGTTTTCCTCATTGGTATACAAGGAGACCTTACAAGTATTGCGCGACCCTAGCACTATTTTGTTGGGTGTTGTGCTACCTATACTACTTATTATCCTCATCGGCTCAGGGGTTACTTTGGATGTTAAACACGTGCCGATAGCAGTGGTTATGGAACGGCAAGATTCTATGACCCAGAGTGTGTATGACTCCTTATACGGCTCTGAGTACTTTCAACCTATAGCGGTTCGCGATAGAAAAACGGCGGAACTATTGATGGAAAAACGAAAGGTAGATGCCATATTGGTGATTCCACAGGACTTTTCTGCTCAAGTTATGCGTGGACAAGGGAAAGTGCAGGGAATTTACTACGGTGTCGATACTTCGGTAGCGATGAGCATAGAAAGTTATGTAAACTCAGCTATTAATTTATGGGCCGTTAAGAATATTCCGTTTATGCTACGTGGTGGATATATAACAATGAACCATCGCATGTGGTTTAATGAAGCAAATACAAGTACCTGGTTTTTGATTCCTGGGCTCATCATGATTATCATGACGATTGTATCCGTCTTTCTTACGGCGGTTGTTATGGCTAGAGAATGGGAACGTGGTACTTTTGAGGCTTTATTCGTTACACCAGTTAAGCCTATTGAAATTATTTTGGCTAAGGTAGTGCCTTATTATGTATTGGCCATGTTGGGGCTGTTGTTTTGCCTCGGTGTTTCGTATTTCTTTTATGAAGTACCTATGCGTGGTTCCTTATGGATCATCTGCATCGTGTCCACATTGTATTTGATTGTTTCCTTAAATATGGGACTACTTATATCTGCGTTTACGAAGAAACAGTTCTTAGCTTGTCAAATGGCGTTACTTACCAGTTTTTTACCGGCGTTGATATTGACGGGGTTTTTATTTGATCCACATTCACAACCTGTGGTGATTCAATATATTTCACGGCTTTTACCTCCTACATATTTTTTAGAATTACTGAAATCATTGTTCCTAGGTGGAAATAACTGGTATTTGATTATTAAAAATAGTGCCGTATTATCGGGTTTTGCTATTTGCTTTACAATATTGACAATTTATATTACGCGGAAGAAGGTGGAATAATGAATTGGCGCCTGTATTGGAATCAAATTGTCTCCATCATATGGAAAGAGCTATTAGCCACCTTTAAAGATCCGAAAACTCGTATAATCTTACTGTTACCGGTTATTATTCAAGGGTTCCTCTTCGGTTACGCCGCAACCTATAATCTCAACAAGGTTCCCTATGTATTGATTGATGAAAGTCATACGCAGACCGCAGCTGCATTAGAATCGACTATTAATTCATCCGGTGTTTTTGAACTGTATCAATCTGCGAACTCTCCGGATATAATCGCACCACTAATAGACTCCAACAAGGTTATTATGGCGGTTATCATACCTCAGGATTTTGAAGAAAACTTAAAGCATAAACAACCTACATCTATTACTGTTATTGTAAATGGAACGAATACAATGACTTCAGGTCTTGTTGCAGCCTATATGGGGCAAATCATTTCTCAATTCAATCAGACTTGGTTAGGTGTTGATCATAAGGGAATCACGATTGAATCTCGTACCTGGTACAATGAAAATCAGCAGTCTTCCTGGACTTTCTTGACAGGTCTCGTTATATTGATCAGTATGACACAAGTTATCATGTTGGGGGGCTTATCTGTGGCGAGAGAACGAGAGCAGGGGACCTTTGATCAATTATTGGTGACGCCCGTATCATCTATGCAAATTTTGATTGCAAAGTCTATACCACCCATGATAATAGGACTGTTTCAAAGTACTGTATTGTTATTAATAGCCATGTTTTGGTTTAAAGTTCCATTTCGGGGCAACATATTTCTTGTGTATGCCGTGTTGTTTACATTTATAAGTAGTAGTATTGGATTGGGGCTATCTATTTCGGCTATTGCAAAAAATATGCAGCAAGTTCTCGTATATGTTTTTGTCTTTCTTTTTCCACTAGCATTATTGTCCGGATTAATCACACCTGTACATAACATGCCGAAAATATTGCAATATCTTACATATGGAAATCCTATGCGGTTTTCTGTTGATGCAATGCGCAGGATTTATTTAGAAGGTGCAGGATTGACGGATATTTGGTTTAATTTTATTCCTATGATTATCCTAATCATTATAAGCATGTCCATAGCAGGATGGCTATTTAGAAATCGCGTTGGATAAAGCTAATGATTAGATTGTTAAACTTTTTATATTTTGTTATAACAATACGGCAGACCTATATAGCATTTTTTTATTAATAAATATGCTACTGCCGTATTGACTAAATGAATGTAGACTGTTAGAATAAAGGCATAGAAAATATCATATTTGGGAATAGGTGCTGAAAAGCATAATAGAGAAGCCGGTTAAAGGCCGGCACGGTCCCGCCACTGTATGGTCGAGCGAGTCTAAATTAAGTCACTGGGAAACTGGGAAGGCTAGATGAGCGATGACGCCGAGTCAGGAGAACTGCCTATTCAACATTCACCATTTGACCTACGAGAGATAGGGAGGAGAAGTTAATAGCTCCTTTTTACGTATTCGTAAAAAGGATTTTTTAGTTCTATTGGATCTAAATTGCATTATATTTGATTTAGATTTTAGTTCTATACGACCTAAATGTCGTGCTATGGTCATGGTGGATTACCTTTTTGGTATTACCAGCATGACATATGTTATGACTGTTAATATATTTTATGGTAAATGTAGGGCATGCATTTATTCATCATCATCCTAAAAAAGAGGCTGACCCAGGGTTCTAGTAGTTCGGATTCTGGGTCAGTCTCTTTTTATTTTGCAAATATTAATTATCGGTAAGATCTTTTAGATAGAGGTCTGTAGCGTTAAGCTTTAGATGAAGTGTAAATAGATATAGAATCGTAGAATAATTAAGAGCTTTTAGATTTAGAATTTGCTTTGGGTTTACATAAATAGTAAGGTGTAATTAGATAGTTGTTTTTCTTGGAATTTATTTTTAGATATATGGATTTTAAGTCATTTATAAAAAAATGATTGACGATGAATTCCATACATGATATTATTATTTCAGTTGAGACGCGGGAGTGGCGGAATTGGCAGACGCACCAGACTTAGGATCTGGCGCCTTACGGCGTGGGGGTTCAAGTCCCTTCTCCCGCACCAACTTTATTGCACCTTTAGAGGTGTATTTTTTTTGCCTAAAATTAAGTAGTTAATGTGGATATTTATATCGATAAACACTTGTAATTTAATAGTAGGGTAGGTACAGAATTAACTACTACATTATATGTTATAATAAATGAGTTAGAACTATTTAATTAATACAATCATAGTAATACTATATGGTGCAGTATGAATAATACATTAACAAAACTGCTTTCACAGAACCCATCCTTTGTGGATGGGCTAAACGCATTTCAGCGTAAGGGAAAGTCAGTCATATATGGTCTTAGTGGATCTCAAAAAAGTTTCCTCTTAAGCCAAGCTTTTTCTGCAGGTCTTAAAAAGCCTGTAGTCATCGTAGTCCATGATAAGGATCATAAGGAGATGTGGGAGCGAGATTTAGCTTTCTTTTGGCCTAATGTGCCAGTCCAATCATTTCCTATAACAGATCATGTAGACTTTACAACTGTAGCACGTAGTCTTGAAAATCAAGGTGCACAAATGCGAGCATTAGCATTATTAGCATGGCAAGAGCCGGCAGTAGTCATTGCCAATGCTGAAGAGGTTACACAATATGTTGTATCCCCTCATTATTTAAAGGGGCAATCGTTGCATTTTGCTTTGAATGATGCAATTGAACGTGATGTAGCTCTTGAACAGCTCGTAACAATTGGATATGAACGCGTAGACCAGGTGGAACAACGTGGTCATTTTGCTGTGCGCGGAGATATTTTGGATATTTATCCTGTAAATAGTGATCATCCGATTCGTATTGAATTCTTTGGAGATGAGATTGATACATTGCGTTTCTTCTCCGTTGAGAATCAACGTTCTATTGAACAAATCGAATCCTATACGGTAACTCCTTTCTTTCTTGGTAAAAGTGATGCGGAAAGTACTTTATTATCTTATGTGAAAGAGGGCACTCTGATTTATGATGAGCCAGGTCGTATTCAAGAAGCATTAAAGAAATTCCTTAAGGAAGATCCTACACATCGGAAAAATCATTGTGATTGGAATGAACTACAACGCACTGTAGATTCTATGAATCAAGTGGCTTTCACATTTATGCAACAACGCTCTATCGGACTTGCAGGATTTAATCCTATTGGTATTCAAGGGAAGACGATGACGAGCTTTGAGCGTCAAATTCCCCTATTAACAGATGAAATAAAGCAATGGCATCGTTTAAATCACCAAGTGGTACTAGTATTAAATAATCAGCAACGACGAGAAGGTATTGAGCGTGCCCTTGAAGGGGAAAATATTGCATTTACTCATAGTGATACATGGATAGCAAAGCCTAACACTGTCGTTATTTTAAAAGGATTATTAACAGATGGTTTTGAATTGCCCAATAGCCATCTCGTAGTTGTCGTAGAAGGTAATATTTACGGACAACAAAAGCGCAAGCTTCGAAATAAGCCTAAAAAGGGCCAAGAGATCAATTATTTCACCGATTTAACACCTGGTGACTATGTAGTACATAGTATGCATGGTATCGGCAAGTATATTGGTCTCAAAACAATTGAAACGGAAGGCATTCACCGCGATTATATTGAGATTGCTTATGCTGGAACGGATAAACTGTTCTTACCAGCTAATAATTTAGATCAACTGCAAAAATATATTGGCAATGAAGGTGATGTGCCACGTATTAATAAGATGGGTGGTCGTGATTGGAGCAAGGTTGTTACAAAGGCAAAAAAATCTATTGATGATTTAGCAGATAAGCTCGTTGAGATATATGCACAACGAGAAATCACAGAAGGTTTTGCATTCTTGCCAGACCAACCATGGCAGCAAGAGTTTGAAGATGCATTCCCATATGAGGAAACGGAAGACCAATTACAGGCTACCGCAGAGATTAAAGAATCCATGGAAAGACCTGTTCCTATGGATCGCCTGCTCGCTGGTGATGTAGGATTTGGTAAAACGGAAGTGGCTATGCGCGCCATTTTCAAGGCCGTTATGAGCGGAAAACAAGTGGCAGTACTTGTACCAACTACGGTTTTAGCACAGCAACATTTCCAAACTTTTTTGAATCGCTTTGCTCCATTTGGGGTAAAAGTAGATGTGCTTAATCGATTCCGAACTACATCAGAGAAAAAACAAATTCTTAAAGGCGTAGAGGATGGATCTATTGATATTCTCATTGGAACCCATTCATTACTTAACAAAAAGGTGGTATTCAAAGACTTAGGAATGCTTGTTGTAGACGAGGAGCAACGTTTTGGGGTAGCACAAAAAGAAAAGTGGAAAGAGTGGGCTAGCAATATCGATGTACTCACTTTGAGTGCTACACCGATTCCGCGGACTTTACATATGTCCCTCGTTGGCGTTCGAGAAATGTCTGTTATCAATACTCCGCCAGAGGAGCGTTTGCCTGTTCAAACCTATGTGGTGGAATATGATATGAATCTCATAGCAGATGCTATCAAACGAGAACTTGCAAGAGGTGGACAGGTTTATTTCGTATATAATCGGGTCGCATCCATTAATCACATGGGAGAACTATTAGAATCTGCATTACCTGGCTTGCGTTATGCTATTGCTCATGGACAGATGACAGGCCGTCAAATTGAGGAGATTATGACCGATTTCTATGAAGGCCATTATGATGTACTCTTGTCCACGAGCATTATTGAAACCGGTTTAGATATTCCTAATGCAAATACTATCATCATTTATGATGCGGATCGCTTAGGTTTATCTCAACTATACCAAATGCGAGGTCGGGTAGGACGCTCTCGTAGACGTGCTTATGCATACTTTATGTATCGGCCAGATAAAATACTTTCAGAGGCAGCTGAAAAGCGTTTAAAAGCCATAGAGGAGTTTACCGAGCTCGGCGCAGGATTTAAGTTAGCCATGAGAGATTTAGAGATTCGCGGTGCCGGCAATCTATTAGGTTCACAGCAACATGGTAATATCGCCTCTGTCGGCTTTGGTATGTACGTGAGCATGTTAGAAGAAGCGATTGCAAAGACTCAAAATAAAGAAGTTGAGCGAGATGTATCCATTGATCCAGCTATCGACTTAGAGGTAGATGCGTTTATTGACGATGCGTATATCAAAGATAGCGCACGTAAGATTTCTGTATACCAACGATTGTTACATATTAAATCTAAAGAGCAACTCGACGATATGACGGATGAGCTCATTGATCGCTTCGGTACACCAACCGATCCAGTAGATCGTTTGTTGCGCATTGCTCAAATTAAAGAGCAAGCGCGCATACTGGGCATTAAAAGTATCGTCCGTAGAGATAAGCAGCTCACCATCCATTGGTATGACGATTCTAAAATGGCCGATTGGGACATGGGGGCTGTACGAGAAGATTTATGGAAAAAAATGAAGTTTATGGACACCAAGCCAGCCACATTATATGTGAATCTTAATGGCATGAAAGGTTCTGTTTTGACCATTACGGAAGCGGTGATAAAGGCTCTTAGCCACAAGTCACCGACTAAGGAGGGCCTATGAATCGATTTTTAAAAGGAGCCATGATTTTAACCTTAGCCGGTATTATCGTGAAGGTCATCGGTGCGTTTAGTAAGGTTCTTATTGCACGGATTTTAGGTGGTGAAGGAATTGGCCTATATATGATGGCCTATCCAATCTATCAAATTATCGTTAGTATTTCTGCTGCAGGTATTCCTGTAGCCATATCTATTATGATTGCAGAGAAACTTGCTAATGATGATATGCGAGGCGTACAACAAGTATTTTCCGTATCTTTAAGGGTACTCGCTATATTAGGGCTGGTATTTAGTTTGGCCTTATATGGTAGTGCGCAATGGCTCGTAGATAATCATATTATCACCGATCCACGTGCTTTAATTGCTATTCAGTTATTATCTCCAGCCATTTTTGTAGTGACCATCCTGAGCTGTTTTAGAGGGTATTTCCAAGGTTTCCAGTATATGGTGCCTACTGGTACGAGTCAAGTATTTGAACAAATCTTTCGCGTGTCTTCTATGGTAGGTTTGGCATACTACTTCATTGATCGTGGACTCCATTTGGCGGCAGGTGGTGCGACCTTTGCTACATTCCCAGGCGTATTGGCAGGGTTACTGGTATTAATTTATTTTTACTACCGACAACGCAATGTTCGAGAGAAGATGCTTTCACAACAGAATCCTAATGCTATTTGTGAAAGTAATGGCACCGTAGTTAAACGCTTGTTTAGCCTTGCTATACCTGTTTCTATGGCGAATATTATGCTTCCTATGGTATCACTCATTGATACATTTATCGTCCCAAAACGATTGATGGATATTGGATACTATCTCAATGAAGCAACCACACAATTTGGCTATTTAACGGGGATGGCAACATCTCTGATTGGGTTGCCAATCATTCTAACTACGTCCTTAGCCGCTAGTCTTGTGCCAGCCGTATCTGAGGCCCATACTCAAGGTGATGTACATCGCATCGTGAAACGAGCGGAAACGGCGATTAAAATTGCTAATATGTTTACGATTCCAGCCTGTATTGGTCTCTGTGTACTAGCTACGCCAATATCGCAATTAATATATGCAACACCCCACGCAGGGCCTGTTATTGCTGTTATTAGCTTGAGTATTGTGTTCCTCGGATGGCAGCAGGTTACTGCAGGTGTTTTGCAAGGGTTAGGAAGGACAGTAATTCCTATGGTGTCGATTTTTATCGGCTTATTAGTGAAGACATTCTTAGATTATGAATTGACAGGCAGTGTTGAGTTGGGCATTAATGGTGCCGCTTGGGCGACGAATTTAAACTTTGCTATTGCAGCGCTTATTAATTATATTTTTGTAAAAAGATATGTAGGTTCGGTACTCAACACATTAGAGTTATTAAAAATAATAGTATCTGCCATGGCCATGGGCGGTGCTACACAAGTCATCTATGTGAGCACTGTTGACTTATTAGGTAATGGTGGCGCTGTGGCTGCAGCAATTGTAGTGGCTATTTTTGTATATGGTTTATCGTTATGGCTTACTAAAGCTGTCGTAAAAGATGATATATACCATTTCCCAATCATAGGCAAGCGCTTACAAGCTCGACGCAATAGGGAGGAAGCAAAGCTATATGAAGAACAATATTGATATTCAACCTTTAGTCGATGTAGTGAAAACTTTGCGTGCACCAAATGGCTGTCCTTGGGATCAAAAGCAAACGCATGAATCTTTACGTCGCTATTTTATAGAGGAAACTTACGAAGTGGTAGATGCCATTGATAATAAAGATATGCCGAATCTTCGTGAAGAGTTAGGTGATGTATTATTGCAAGTTGTCTTTCACAGTCAATTGGCAGAGGAGGCTGGTTATTTTACACTTCAAGACGTAATTAATGATGTCGCTGAAAAAATGATTCGTCGTCATCCTCGTGTTTTTAGCCCAGAAAATAATGAAAAATCATACACTTGGGATGAATTAAAGGCACAAGAAAAGAAAAATATTCAAAATTCTGTATTGGATGGTGTATCGAAAAGTTTACCTGCTTTAATGGCGGCTTATAAGCTCCAAGAAAAGGCTGCAAAGCTAGGATTTGACTGGGATGAGCTTGATCCTGTTTGGGCTAAAGTTTCCGAAGAAATGGGGGAATTTAAGGAGGCTATTGACCAAAATGATAGAGAAAATATGGAAAAAGAAGCAGGAGATGTGCTTTTTTCCTTGATTAATCTATTCAGATGGTATAAAATAAGCGGTGAAAATGCACTAAATCGCACAAACACAAAGTTCCGACAGCGTTTTTTACATGTAGAAGCTTGTGTTAACCAAAGCGATCGCTCATGGGAAGACTTTTCATTAGCTGAGCTCGATGCTTTTTGGGAGGAGGCTAAAGTGCAGGAAAAGTAACCTAGAGGTTTATACACTTCTAAGGTATTGTAATTTTAAGGAGGTTCTGTCATGAACAAAACAGAATTAATCGCAAGTGTTGCACAAAAAACTGAATTAACTAAAAAAGATGCTGAAAAAGCAGTAAAAGCTGTATTTGACACAGTAGCTCAAGAATTGGCAGCTGGTGGCAAAGTACAAGTTATCGGCTTCGGTACTTTCGAAGTTCGTGAACGCGCAGCTCGTGAAGGCCGTAACCCACAAAACGGTAAAACTATCACAATTGCAGCTTCCAAATCCCCTGCATTCAAAGCTGGTAAAGGTTTGAAAGAACAAGTTAACGCTGCAAAAGCTAAAAAACGCAAAAAATAATCCATATTGGATGCGAAAGAGACCTTTCGAGGTCTCTTTTTTTTATCTATTTATGGTATAATGCACAGAGAAAGGGTGCATTATGAATAACGAAACATCAAGGAAGGTTCTCATCGTGTCTGCCTCAATCGGCACTGGACATATGCAAGCCGCAAGAGCCATAGAAGAATATTGGAAAGAAAAAGAGCCACAAGCATCGATTACCCATGTTGATTTTCTTGATACAGAAACTATGTCTGTAGAGCATTTAATTAAGGGTACCTATATCAAGATGATTGACGTATTCCCCATGCTCTATGATATGATTTATCGCGTATCGAAAGGGGAAAAACGAGGTACCATTATGCAAACCGCATTGTCGTACCTACTTAAAAGCCGCATGCTTAAACTAGTACAACAAGAAGAGCCAGATGTAATGGTCTTTACACATCCATTTCCTTGTGGGGCGGCATCGATTTTAAAACGTCAAGGTCATATAGATGTGCCACTAGTGGCTATTATGACAGATTTTAGTAGTCATCAGTTTTGGCTCTATCCACAGATTGATGTTTACTATGTTGCAACAGAATCTATGGTACCTGAAATGGTAGCTTCAGGTATCGATGAATCTCGTATTCATGTATCTGGCATTCCAGTGCGGCGATCTTTTTTTCGTGATGCTATTGAAGAGTATAGCTTAGAGGAACCTGTGAAAGTTCTTGTTATGGGTGGTGGCCTGGGTCTAGGCTCTCTTGAGACGGCTTTAAAACATCTAGATGAAGTAAATGGTATTGGTGAAATTACCGTTGTAGCCGGACAAAATACGTCTCTTTACGAATCGTTAGTTGTCCTTAGTGAATCTATGAAGACTAAGACCACCGTATATGGTTATACTACCAATATTTCTGAGCTCATGAAATCATCGTCTTTGCTCGTTACAAAACCTGGTGCATTGACCTGTATGGAGGCTGTTACAATCGGATTGCCAATGGTATTCTTTAATGCTATCCCAGGGCAGGAAGAGGCAAATGCAGAACTGTTAGAGCAACGGGGGTGTGCTCGTTGGGCTCGCGATATTCACAACTTAGAAGATGTGGTAACTGCACTGTTAATTAATTCTCCGCGACTTCAACAAATGTCTGAGCGTGCTCGCGAATGGCATGTGGATGGGGCTGCTGATATCGTAAATAGTCTCATTGAAATTTTAGATGCTAGTGCACAAGATGAGCTTGTGAAAGCTCAAGAGGCAATTAGCTAACCAATATAGAAAAAGCGATGACCTAAAGGGCCATCGCTTTTTTCTATTGATACTGTTCAATATGTTCTTTTCGAAGTTTTTGTAATGTGACTAAGAAAGCATCCGTACTTTCTGCACCATCCAATAAATCTTTTAATTGGTAAGAGTCATCAAGGGTAACACTCCATTGGAAGGAGTCGTTATCGTCGTACACATTGAATACGACTGGTGTCTCTAAGTCCTCTGGCATATAGCCGTCATCATCGGACACAGTTGCATACGTGCCATCCTCTAAGAGCTCAGTAAATAATGTGTCATACCCATCAATGTCGATAAGTTCAAAGTTGATACTTTCATAAAAGTCTAAAACCATATCCGTCGCCATGTGGACCTCCTCATGAATATATATGTTACGTTTATTCTACTGAGGGCGCCTGTTACTGTCAATGGTAATGTGTAGTATAATAAATAACAGAATTACAAAATAGGAGCGGAATATGAACGTTATTAGTTTACAGAACATAGAGAAATCATATGGCACAAGGCTGTTGTTTAAAGAAGTGAGTATGACTTTTACCACGGAAAAACGATTAGGTCTTGTGGGCATCAATGGAACGGGTAAGTCTACATTTCTAAAAATATTAGCAGGCCGAATGGAAGCTGATAAAGGCACCATTGAGCGTAATGGTAAGGCTAGCATTTATTACTTAGCGCAGACACCTGATTTTGATGCGAAAGCTACTTTGCTTGAGGCCGTTCTTGATGGAAATCATCCTCGGTTGCAAATGGTAAAAGCTTTTGAACGTATTAGTCGTGAGTATCGCCAAATGCAAGAGTCTGGTAAAGACGATGCTAAAATATCTCGCAACTATATGAATGCATTGGAGCAAATGGATCAACAAGACGGGTGGCAGGTAGAGCAAGAGGCGCGCATTATTTTATCTAAATTGGGCTTTCCTGATGTGGAGCAAAAGGTAGCTATGTTATCAGGAGGGCAAAAGCGTCGTCTTGCATTGGGGCAAGCATTGCTATATCCATGTGATCTTTTATTACTAGATGAGCCGACTAACCATTTGGATGAAGATAGTATTGATTGGCTAGAGTCGTATTTGAGTGTACGTCAAGGAGGATTATTAATCAGTACCCATGATAGATATTTCCTCGATTCCGTATGTAATGGTATTTTAGAGCTATCAAATCGTCATATGTATCAATACGATGGCAATTATGAAGAATTTATTGCCTTGAAAGCTGATCGAGAGGCTCGTGAAGCTGCTACGGAAGAAAAACGACGTCAATTTTTAAAACGAGAAATCGAATGGGTACGTCGTGGTGCTCTGGCTAGAACTACAAAACAAAAGGCTCGTCTTGACCGTTACGAAAAATTAAAGAATATGGAGAAAACCCGCCGTCCGGATCAAATGGATCCTATTGCGCTGAAGACACGTTTAGGAAAAACCATCTTTGATATTGAGCATTTAGAGTTTTATTTTGATGAACGTCCTATGATTAAGGACTTTACCTATCACGTGGTACGCCATGATCGTATCGGTATAGTAGGACCCAATGGTGTTGGTAAATCTACCTTTATGAATATCCTTGATGGCACCTACGAAGCGACGAGAGGCACTATTGGTAAAGGTGAGACCGTTCGCATTGCTCATTTTAAACAAGAGCTACCTGAATTTGATGAAGATATGCGCGTTCTCGATTATATTCGTGAGGACCACTCTTATATGGTACTCGGTGATGGGTCTACATTGAGCGCAGGACAAATCCTTGAGCGATTCCTTTTTACCCCAGAATTACATGGTGTACCGATTCGAAAACTCTCTGGCGGGGAACGTCGTCGTTTATACCTCTTAAAATTGTTGATGAGCGCCCCTAACGTATTATTGCTGGACGAACCGACGAATGATCTTGATATTCCAACATTGGAGGTATTAGAGGATTTCCTTGACTCCTTTAGTGGCGTCATCATCACCGTTTGCCATGATCGGTACTTCCTAGACCGCGTAGTGGATAAACTGTTTGTCTTTACAGGCGATGGGCATATTGAAATCGTTCATGGCTCGTATTCTGACTACAAAGATGCTCTTGATGAAAGTAGTGGCAGCAAGCGCCCATTCTATATGCCAAATGATAATATACCGGCTAATTCCAAAGCGGTACGAGCTGTAAAAGGTGGAGAGGCTGATAGCGATGACTCTGTTGATAATCAATCTAATAGGGTAGATACCCTTGGAAATGATAATGTTGTAGCTAGTGATGAAACAGATACTTTCAAAGAAATACCAAAGAAGGGTCTCAATAAAGCAGAAGAAGCGGAGTATGCCAAAATTATGGATGAATTGCCTAAGCTAGAACATTTAGTGAAGGGCCTCGATGTTATGATAAGCCAAGTGGCTACTGATTATGAAAAAATGCAGTCACTGATGGAGGAACGAGAAGAAACACAGACTCAAATAGATGTGCTCACTGAACGGTGGATGGAATTAGAGGAACGCCTATAACTCCTTTTATCATGCTATTTTTTAATATCTGTTATGCAAAGGAATTACGTGTAAGTTTATTGATAAAACTCACAATGTATAGTATAATTTCTACGATTAACGATAACAACGTTACCTAAGTAGGAGGAACTCATGAGTAAGTACCAATTTTTAGACCGTCGCGTGCCAATTGAAGACGGAAATATTGCATTAGTACAAGATTTAACTAAATGTAAAAACTGCTCCTTATGTCGTAAAGCTTGTGCTGTAGACATGGGTGTATTTGATTATTATGATTTAACAACAAATGGGGATCATCCAATTTGTATTCATTGTGGTCAATGTGCATCTATTTGCCCATTCGATTCCATTAATGAACGTTCTGAAATTGATGAAGTAAAAGCAGCTATTGCTGATCCTAATAAAATCGTCATTTTCCAAACTGCGCCTGCCGTACGTGTTGGTTTAGGCGAGGAATTTGGCCTTGAGGCTGGTACATTTGTAGAAGGTAAAATGGTGGCTGCTCTTCGTAAATTGGGTGGTGACTATATTCTTGATACAAACTTTGGTGCGGACATGACTATCATGGAAGAAGCATCTGAGTTATTAGAACGCGTTATTAATAGTGATGCAGTATTGCCTCAATTCACATCTTGTTGTCCTGCTTGGGTTAAGTTTGCGGAAACATTCTATCCAGAATTCTTGCCAAACCTATCTACGGCTAAGAGCCCGATTGCTATGCAAGCGCCTACACAAAAAACTTATTTTGCTGAAAAAATGGGCCTTGATGCAAAACAAATTGTTGCTGTTGCAGTAACACCATGTACAGCTAAGAAGTTTGAGATTCGTCGCGATGAAATGAATTCCTCTGCGGAGTACTGGGATACACCAGAAATGCGCGATACAGACTATTGTATTACTACACGGGAACTTGCAAAATGGTTGCGCGCAGAAGAAATCAACTTTGATGATCTTGAAGATTCTGCTTTTGACCCATTGATGGGTGAAGCTTCTGGTGGTGGTATCATTTTCGGTAACACTGGTGGTGTTATGGAAGCGGCTATGCGTGCGGCTTACAAGATGGCGACAGGTGAAGATGCACCTCAAACATTGATTCCATTCGAAGCTATTCGCGGCATGGACGGTGCTCGCGAAGCAGACGTAGTGATTGGCGATAAAACATTACACGTAGCGGCAGTTCATGGTACAGGTAATTTGCGTAAGTTCATCGAACGCATGCGTGCAGAAAATATCCATTATGACTTCATTGAAGTAATGGCTTGTCGTGGTGGCTGTATCGGTGGTGGTGGACAACCACGCGTTAAATTGCCGATGGCTGACAAAGCTCGTGAAGCTCGCATTGCTTCCTTGTATACTCGCGATGCAGAAGTAACTGTAAAAGCTGCTTGTGATAATCCGGATATCCAAAAATTGTATGCTGAGTTCTTTGATGGCAAACCTATGAGTCACAAAGCACATCACATGTTACATACTACCTTTGTGAACCGTTCTGAAGATTTAGGCCCTAATGGTGCTTGTACGCCTGCTACATGCCCTACATCCGTGCCTAATTTGAAAAAGGCGGCAGAGGCGGCTAAAGCGGCAGCGGAAGCTAATAGCTAAGAAATATATAGCAGATAGTTGATATGTTAGTCAGCTATCTGCTTTTTTATCTATTTTATATAGTGGAAATATGGTCAATAAAAGCTTTCACAGAGGTAGATTCTATATATGCCATATACGCATAGGGGTTAAAATATAGAGATTGGTAAATTGGTTTAGGAATTACCTGTAGTATGCTATAATTAAATTGTTATTATAGAAGCAATCAATACTGGTTCGGGAGGATCTTCATGGCTTTTAAATTAAAAGGAAAAGAAGAAAAATTTTTCAGTATTTTGGAAAAGCATGCTGCACTAACCTATGAAAGTGCGGAAATGATGGAACGCGTGTTTAAGGGGGATATCTCTAAGGAAGAGGCATTTCTTGAAATTGATACAAAGGAAAAAGCTGCCGATGAATTAGTAAATGAAACTGTAGAGCGTTTACGTAAAACATTTATCACTCCAATGGATCGTGAGGATATTCAGCTTTTGATTGACCAACTGGATACTACATTGGATAATATCAAAGAAATCATGGATAAAATGGTTATGTATCACGTTGGCAAACCAAGTGATGGTGCTATTCGCATGAGTGAAATTGTTGTTAAATGCGTTAAGCATATCAACAAATCCATTGGTTATATGGGTAGTCTTAAAAAGGATCATGTGAAGGTAGAGGGGCGTGTTCACCAAGTATTGAAACTTGAGTCTGAAGCGGATAATATTTATCATGAAGAAATGGCTAAGCTCTTTACAGAGTGTACAGATCCAATTGAAATTATCAAATGGAAGGAAATCCTTAGTGCTATGGAAGATGTAATCGATGGCTGCGAAGATTTGGTTGGTACATTCCGCCGGGTAGTATTGAAGTATGCTTGATGCTCATTATTTAGTATGGCTAGTTGTATTTTTAGCATTAGCCTTTGACTATATCAATGGCTTTCATGATACGGCGAATGCCATTGCCACATCCGTTTCTACACGAGCTATTGAGCCTAAAAAGGCAATTATGATGACCGCTGCTCTCAATTTTTTGGGTGCAATGGTTAGTACAGGTGTTGCAAAGACTATTGGTGGTGATATAGTAATGTCGCCATCTCTTATCGATAGTGGTATTATTTCTGCAGCCCTTATCGGTGCCATTACATGGAATCTTTTAACTTGGTATTGGGGAATCCCAAGTTCCTCATCCCATGCTTTGATTGGTGGTATCATCGGTGCTGTGGGCTGGTCTGTAGGATTTGATGCGTTGAATGAGGCGGGGATTTTAAAAATCTTTTTGTCTCTTATTTTATCTCCGATTGTAGCCATGATTGGTGGCTATATTGTGATGAAAGTATTGTTGCTTATTTTCGGTAGATTTTCTCCAATTGTTTTAAATGATCGATTTAGATCCATGCAAATTGTATCAGCAATTATGATGGCATTTTCTCATGGCTCTAATGATGCACAAAAAGCGATGGGGATAATCACATTAACCTTACTTAGCGGTGGTTTCATCGATACATTAGATGTACCGATTTGGGTAAAACTTTGTTGTGCTACTGCAATGGCTATGGGTACTGCTGTAGGCGGTTGGAAAATTATCTCTACAATGGGTACCAAGATTTTCAAACTAGAAACTATTAATGGGTTCGCTGCTGATTTAAACTCGGCGATTACTATTTTTACAGCTACATTCTTACATTTGCCTGTAAGTACTACACATGTAGTAAGTGGTTCTTTACTAGGTGTAGGCTCTTCTAAACGCATTAAAGCTGTTAACTGGGGGGTAGCAAGATCTATGGTTATGGCTTGGTTTGTAACGATTCCATTATCTGGCATCGTTGCCGCTATTGCTTATGAAGTAGGTCACTTACTATTTGGCTAATTCATATACTTTTTATTATAGTAAAAAAGACTGCAAAAGCAGTCTTTTTTGTTTATCAAAATATTCTTCCTATATTGTCATATTTATAAATAATTTGCTTTTCTAATTTAAAATTCTATTTACTATATATGTACGTGATAGTTTCTAAATAGTCTAAAAATATAGAAATAAACTGATTTGTAAATACTATATTCTATAAAAGAGATTTATCTATATTTGGCAACATTAATGTTACAATTCAAGTTGAATAGGGGAAAATACTTATAAATATGTGTTTTGTTGATTATGCATTTTACTAATAAATGAAGTTTATTACTTGTTTATAGGCTGTTAAGAGGTTGTTTAAAGTGAATGGCTATTGCATACTTATGTATACGAGGTTATACTATCGGTAGAAGGAGTTTTTCAAGTGAAAAGTGAGGTATGTATATGGCATGGGGTGGATCTAGACGCGGTGCCGGGCGCCCACGTAATCCTATTAAACGTATTGGTAGAACCTTTCGACTCAGTGATGAAGAGTTTCTTTCGCTAAAGCCATTGATCATGGCTATTAAGGCAAATAATGATAAACGATATAGGCAACAATATAGCCGAGAAGTATAAATAATCAGGCATTGTCACAGCATATACAATTTAATACATTTTAAATCTATTTTACAATAATTCATTATTTCTAAATCTTTCAACTACAACACATCTTTACTCTCTAAAACAATATGCTGTGTGCAATACAAGCAGTACGAAAAGGTCCCAATTCATTTGAATTGGGACCTTCTTCGTTATATATAATATACAATACATATTACATATTACTCTATATTTTGTTATATTAAATTAGTCTACTTTGATGCCGTGAATTTCTTCAGCTAAACGTTTTAGAGCATCAACGGTACGTACCCCAGGAGTGATTTCAGAAAGTTTTACACGAATGAAGTGACCTTCTTTAACGGCTGTGATATCTTGAAGTTGAGGGTTAGCCTTAATCTTTTCAATTTTTTGTTGGAAATCATCATCGTTGCGAATAGAATTGCCATAGTCAGCGATAATAATATAGTCAGGATTTTGCGCAATTACTGTTTCCCAAGAACCTTTAGCCCATGTTTTATCAACGCCTAAGCCGCTCATTACATTATCAGCACCGATAAGTTTTAAGATGTTAGTAGTATAACCTTCGAATGCTGTGAATGGTTGACCGTCTTCAGAGTCATAAATGAAAACGCGTTTACGAGGTAAGTCTTTTAGTTTATCCTGGATAGCTGCCAATGTTTTACGTTGACCTGCAACCCATTCTTCTGCCTTAAGTTTTACGCCGAAAATCTCACCCAATTTAATCATGTCGCTGAAGTTGGTTTCTAGGTCAGCTTTAGTAGATAACATGGATTCAGGGATCCAAATATTAACCTTTTGGGAAATCATTTTATCTGCAGGTATAGCTCGTTTGCTGAAAGAATCAGGCCATCCCGTAGCGAAGTCAGGCTTTACGGACATGAATACTTCATAGGAAGGCCATTTATCAGATAATACTTTTACTTTGTCGTAAGCCGCTTGTAAAGGTGGGTAGATTTCTTCTTCTTTGAAAGCCGTCCCAGCCATTTTGTCTTCAAGGCCTAATTGTAACATCATTTCCGTTGTTGCTTGCGACATGGACACTGCATGAGTAGGGGCGGATTTTACGGCAAAGTCTGTTTTTGTACCGTCAAATGTTTCACTCCATGTTACAGAGGTTCCATTATCCGCTGTAGTTTTTGTAGTATCAGAACCACAACCAGCAATAGCGAATGTAGCACATGTCATAGCGATTAAAAATAATTTTTTTGATTTTCTTAATTTTTGAAACATAATAAGTCCTTTCTTTACTAATTAATAATATAAATGATAGCGCCCTTCATCCCAAGAGGTTTTGAAAGAAACTTCAAAAATTGGTTCAAGAATTTCAGGTGTGAGCACCTCGGTAGGGGAACCTTCTTTTAGGATAGTTCCGCTGTTCATGATGACAATATGATCGCAATATTGAGCCGCTAGATTTAAGTCGTGAAGGACTACGATCGTAGTGCCTTTAAAATCACGTAATTGTTTCATTAGTGCCACTTTATACTTCATATCTAAATGATTAGTAGGTTCATCTAAAAGAAGTATTTGAGGTTTCTGGGTTAAGGCTTTAGCAATGAATACGCGTTGCTTCTCACCACCTGATAAATGATGAATTTCTTCGTCTGCTAAATGGGTGATGCCTACTTCATTCATATAATGCTCTGCAATTTTAACATCCTCAGAACTATAGGTGCCAAAGTGTTGTTTGTATGGATACCGGCCCATAAGAACGATATCTTTTACAAGAAAATCATCGATCATAGCATCTCTAGATTGTGTTAAGACTGCTACCAATTGAGCAAATTCTCGACCTTTATAAGACTCTAAAGGTTTTTCGTTTAATGTGATTTTGTTTTTTGATGGATGAAGTCGATATAGATGGCTAAGTAGCGTAGACTTACCACATCCATTCGGTCCAATTATGGCTGTTATTTTATTGGTAGGAAATGTTACAGAAATATTCTTTAACACTTCTTTGGTTTCATAAGAAAAAGACAGCTGATTAATTTGATACATAGTATCTCCTATAGATATGATATACACTAACCATTGTGTTTATAACGATTCATGATAATCCAAATGAAGAGTGGAGCCCCTAATAAAGATGTAAGCACACCAATAGGGATTTCTTCTGGACTGTAGAGTGCTCTCGATAATACGTCTGACCAGATCATAACGATGCTACCTATGAGTGCACTAAATAGTAATGTATGTTTATGTTTAGGTCCGCCTATAATCCGAGCAAGGTGAGGGATGATAAGGCCAATAAAGCCAACTACACCAACCTTTGATACTAGTGTGGCGATCACAATAGAGGATATGACAACAATACTTAATTGTAACTGCTTAACGGAAAGGCCCATTTGTGCTGCTTCATGATTACCGAGTAGCAACACATCAAGGTCTTGATTGAACATATAGATATATAGCATAAATAAGATTACGATGATTGCTGTTAATGGTAAATCACTCCATTGTATGCCTGCAAAGCTGCCAAGTAGCCAGAACATAGCACTTCGCACTTGAGCTTCGTGTTTGGCTCCGTAAATGATCATCATCGTTAAGGCTGAGAATACACCAGTCATACCCATACCTATGAGGATAAGTTTTACGGGGCTGTTGCTTTTACCAACACATAAGAGGACTAATATAATTGAAAGTGCTGCGCCTAGGGCCGCAAAAATAGGTGTATTATACTGGCCTAAGAATGGAAGCCCACCCATGATAATAGCGAAAACGGCACCTGTGCTTGCGCCAGAAGAAACACCTAATACATAGGGATCTGCGAGGGCATTGCGCGTGACTGTTTGCATTAATAGACCTACAAGTGATAGACCTATACCTGTTAGAACAGAGTAAATAAGTCGTGGTAAGCGGATATCTGCAATAATCGTATTAGTCATAGATGCTGTAGCATTTACATCAATCATAGATAGAAGAGCTGAAATAATTTGGTCTAGAGAAATGAATTTAGCGCCAAACTGTAAAGCTGTTACTAATGAAATACAGAGGATTAGACAGAGTACAAATACTTTTACCGAAGTCTGCATAAAATCTCCTTATTCTATTTTTTATTTAGGTAGTTTAAGTCTTATCTAAGTATAGAGAATTTTCAATATATATACAATATTAATACCTGTATAGGTATTATACGTATAAGGGTTTATTAAATTATAAATAGCAAAATCTTATGTTAGCTTTATTCATTTTTATAAGTTCATTGTTATTTTGATATATGAAAAATTTATTATAATAGCTATAATAGAACTATATGTACAGAAGTACGTTTAGGAGGTGTTAGTTTGATACAAGATTTATTATCTGAGGATAATGTATCCTTTCATTATCCCGCTGAGACGTGGGAGGATGTTATTCGTCATGGTGGTCAACTGATGGTTGATGCGGGCTTTACGGATCCATCTTATACAGAGGCTATGGTTGAAGTAGTTCGCGAAATGGGCCCATATATCGTATTGGCTCCAGGTCTTGCTATGCCACATGCTCGCCCAGAACATGGTGCAAAGCGTGTAGGAACGGCTTTGGTGACATTGGAAAAACCATTGAATTTTGGCAGTCCTGATAATGACCCTGTATCTGTCGCATTATTTTTATGTGCTCCTAATAAAGATGAGCATATTCAATTGTTAACAGATATTGCTACTTTATTTGAGGCTGAAGAATTCTTAGATGCGGCCGTTGACTTTGAAAGTATCGATGATGTTCAAGCATTCCTGGCAGAGCATTTAGACGAGCAATAAACATTTATAAGGAGGCAAGTATGATTTCTGTATTAACTGTATGTGGTAATGGTATTGGTTCTAGCTTGATGTTAAAAATGAAAATTGAAGAAATTTGTGCTGAAAATGGTATCGATGCACAAGTCGAATCTATCGATTTTAACGCGGCTCAAGGTCGTAAGGCAGATCTCATCGTAACTGTAAAAGAGTTGGCTGAACAATTTGACGATAAAAATGTTGCTATTGTTCGTAGCTATATTAATAAAAAGAAGATTACAGAAGATGTTCTTGAAGCATTAAAACTAGCTGCTCAATAATATGTAACAATTATATAGGAGGTAGTGCCATGGAAATGGTATTAGAGTTCTTGCGTGATGTGCTGTCTCAACCGGCACTTTTGATTGGTATTATGTCATGTATAGGCTTGATCGCCTTGAAACGTCCGTTTCATAAAATAATGACGGGCACATTAAAACCTATTCTCGGGTATTTAATGTTAGCTGCAGGTGCGGGTGTTATCGTTAGCAATCTTGACCCTTTGGGGAAAATGATTGAACATGGATTCCATATTACTGGTGTAGTGCCAAATAATGAAGCTATTGTAGCTGTTGCACAAAAGGTACTTGGCGTTGAAACAATGTCTATTCTTGTTGTAGGCTTATTGATGAACTTATGTATTGCACGTTTCACCAAGTTTAAATATGTATTTTTAACAGGTCATCACAGCTTATTTATGGCATGCCTTATGTCTGCCGTACTTGGTACTGCAGGTTTATCTGGTATGGAACTCATACTTGTAGGTGGTTTCTTAATGGGGGCATGGTCTGCCATTTCTCCAGCTATTGGTCAAAGTTATACATCCAAAGTGACAGATGGTGATGAAATTGCCATTGGCCATTTTGGTAGTTTAGGCTACTATTTATCGGCTTGGGTTGCTAAATATGTTGGTAAAGCTGAAGATAGTACAGAAGATATTGAAATACCAGAAAAATGGGGCTTTTTACGGGACTCAACATTATCTACCGCATTGACTATGATTGTATTCTACTTAATTGCAGCTTTTGCGGCTGGTTCCGAGTTTGTAGCCACTTTATCAGGTGATATGAGCCCATATTTATACGCTGTTATGAGTGCTATGAATTTTGCTGTTGGTGTAACAATCGTATATTCTGGTGTGCGTATGATCTTAGGTGATTTAATCCCTGCATTCCAAGGCATTGCTACAAAAATTATCCCTAATGCAATTCCAGCTGTAGATTGTGCCGTATTCTTCACCTATGCTCCAACTGCAGTGGTATTAGGCTTCCTTAGCTCCTTTATTGGTGGTATTATCGGTATGCTTATCCTTGGTGCTGTAGGTGGCGTATTAATCATTCCTGGTCTTGTGCCACACTTCTTCTGTGGTGCTACTGCAGGTATTTATGGCAATGCTACTGGTGGCCGTCGTGGTGCAGCAGTAGGCGCTTTCCTAAATGGTTTGGCTATTACATTCTTGCCAGCTTTGGCGTTGCCAGTTCTTGGTCAATTAGGCTTCCAAAATACAACCTTTGGTGATGCGGACTTTGCCGTAATGGGTCTAGTATTAGGTAATGCTTATGAATGGGTAGGTATGGCTGGTATCTATGGCATTGTAGCTATTGCCGCTTTAGTACTCATCGTTCCGAACTTTATTAAAACAAAGGGTAAAGTTATTAACTATGTAGAAGAGGATTAATGAAAACAACTGAGCAACATCGTAATGTAGTTGTTCGATATGTATTCCTGACTATTGGGGCCATAAGTTTTGCCCTTGGTACAGCAGGTATCGTACTACCACTATTGCCAACAGTTCCTTTTTATATGCTAACGTTATTTTGTTTGGCTCGTGGATCTGAACGACTCCATAAAATGTTTTTGGCGTCTAGTTTATATCAAAAGACTGTTGCTGCTTATGAACGCGATAAAGCGTTGTCATTGCGGGCAAAGTTGTCCATTCTCGTATCCGTTAGTGCCATAATGACCATTGGTGCCTATTTTAGTCAAGATATGCCTATTGCTTTAATGGTTATGGGCATTATATGGGTGGCGCATGTCATAGCATTAGCTTTTGTTATTAAAACAAAAAAATAAGAACTTATATCCTTAGTTTTGAATATAGCCTCATGAATTAAATTCTTGTAGTTTAATTCATGAGGCTTATTTTATAGTACCCAGCACAACTTCTAGCGATGATTGTAATTGTTTCATATTACTACAATGAGCCAACTCATATTTTTGAAAGTAAAATGAATTATTACTATTTTGAAGTTGACAATGACTATCAATAAGTATACTATAATATAATATTATTAATTTATGTTTATAGTATTTGTGTATATGGTGATAGTATGAATCCACATAATCATGCGGCCTCACATGCTGGAACATCTATGTCAAGGTATACGGTGTTTGACGGTATCGATCTAATGTTTCTAGATGTGAAGCAAGAGACGATTCAATTTTATGCTAAATCACATACCAAGACGTTTGCTATAAATCACTGTGAAGAGGGGCGCATAGAGTGCAAGTTTTCATCTGGTGAGTATTTATATATGGGGCCAGGGGATATGTCGTTAGGTTGGCATATACGCTCTGATTATCAACATGAAAATTACTTTCCTACAAAATTATTTAAAGGAATTGTATTATTAGTAGATGTTGAAAAAGCTCAACCCGTATTAGATGCACTTGTTAGTGATTCTCGAATTGATTTGACTGAGTTGGCCAATCGGTTTTGTGAGCATTCTGATTTTGGTATGATGATGGAAGAAACGGAAACTGTTCGTCACATTTTTTCCAGTTTATATAATGTGCCAGATCAAATAAAAGAGCACTATTTTAAATTAAAAGTGATTGAAATCTTTTTATTATTATCTGTTATCTCTACAGCTAATCCTGAAAAGAGAAGTACCTATAGAAAGCAACAGGTAGATATTGTAAAGGCTGTAAGTGAATATGTATCGACACAGTTTATGAAGCGTATTACTATTGACTCCTTGTCTGAACAGTTTGATATTCCTACATCTACCCTGAAACGTTGCTTTAAAGGTGTATTTGGTACAACTATACATCAGTATCTAAAAGAATGTCGTATTAATGCGGCAAAGCGATTGCTTCATGACTCAGATCAGTCTATTTTAGAAATCGCTAATGCGGTAGGGTATGAGAATGGTAGTAAGTTTACTAGTGCATTCAAAGAGGCTACTGGTGTAACGCCAAGTGCTTATCGTAAGGTCTAAATAATTTGGACCTTATATTATCCTAGCTAAAAATTTTTGTGCTTTAGGCTAAGTTTGATAGTCTATGAAAATTAAATATTGTCCTAAACGTATATTTTTGGTCTATTCGGAGTAGATATGTATAATACACTTTGCTACTATTAAACCTGTAAATGATTTTCAATGTCATTTGGTTATAGTGGTAAAGTGTATTTTTATATGCATGGTTAAATATATGTGTGGAGGAAATTTAATGAATAGGAGTTGGGTGCGGGCAAGGAGATATGTCATACTATCCTGCGCAGTAGCGTGCTGGTTGCAAATGCCGGTGGTTATGGCGGACAATGCGACTGTAACAACCGATGTGGTTCATGTTCGCGGTACATGGGCTGAAGAGCAGGCAAAACAAGAGTCTCAACAGACGACGATTATCACGAAGAAGGATATTGTCAAAAAGCAGGCAAAATCCGTAGAAGATATTGTATTTTCCGAAACTGGCGTATCTAGAACCGTCGATTCGATGGGGCGCGTCGGTGTATCTATCCGTGGAGCGGATCCTCGTCATACCTTGATTCTTGTGGACGGACAGCCTGTGATGGGCGACCTTGCCAAATATCAAGGTGCTGGTGATGAATTACAACGTCTCGGTACAGAAAATGTGGAACGCATAGAAATTATCCAAGGTGCGGCTAGTGCTAAATACGGATCCGATGCCATCGGTGGTGTTATTAATGTTATTACCAATAAACCGCGTAAGACCGCTGGCCTTCAGTTTAATGCGGAAGGTCGTAGAACTAAAGGCGACGGTGATATCGTACCGTTTTCCAATTTCTTTATGCGCGCTGATTCTGGCTCATTAGGTAAGTTAAAAGTTAATATTCACGGTAGTAAACGTGACATTATGCCTATTTATGCTAGCGAGCGGCGTCGTATCAGCGCTATGACGAATGATGAAGACCACGGTTTTTTAAAGAATTCCCTACGATATTACGGTACAAATTCCAATATAGGTTTGGCCGCTACGTATGATATTAATGATAAACAGTCTTTGGGAGTCCGTATTGATAGGTATAATGAAGACTTGGAACGATATGTAAAGCGCAGTACTTCTTATTTGGAACCTCAAGTTCATTACAAACGGGATTTAGATAGGAATAATCTTAATTTGACGTATACTGGTCAGGACAATAAGAGTTCATGGAAAGCGGAACTGAATTATACGCGGACCAAAGAAGATGATGTAACATTAACCAGTGACTACGGGAACAGTACCTATGAAGGGAAAAATACATTAAACTATGTGGATAATGTAGATCATCGTCAATGGAGCGTAACACTCGGGGCAGATACGCAAGTCAATAAGAAACATCTCTTGTCTTATGGTATTGGGTTTATACGGGAGACAGGCGAAGGTAGCAGACTTAAAAATGCGCCTCATACTTATAAACGGCATATCGATCCCTGGGATTACGATAAAAGTCTGGCGGTAAAAAACGGTGTTCCTTCATCCACAATTTATGACCATTCTTTCAGAAAAAACGAGGCTGGTGTAGAGCAGTGGAATAAGGAGAAAGAATGGTATAACGGAGATAAAAGCAAGCCAAATACATTGCCGGAATTTACTTACGAAGAATATCTTCAATATTTGGATCCCCAGGCGGGGATTGATTCAGCGGCCGCAATGGGGCTTGTGGACGGCCCTGTGACGGAGCGTACGCTGAAAAAACGGAATCCTGAAGCTTATGCGCGATATCAGCAGTTTGCTAAACGTTTATTAGCGGAGAATAAAGAATTTATTGAAGACTATCATTTTAATAAGGAGGGCCGAAAAGATGAGAACGGTAAGTATTATCCTGCACTTTATGATGCCTATTTACCGAGCTTTTACTATGGCGCCGTACCGGATTTTGATTCTACGAAGTTGAAATTAAACGGAGCTTATTTTAAAGAAGAGTATTTAAAACGCGTTAATCAACAGACCGCAGGACGTGCGGAGATTAAGAAGCAGAATTTCTTTATTCAGGATACGTGGCAGGTTAATAAAAATACTACTTTATCACCAATTATAAGACTGGATCATAGTGATTTATTTGGCTCCAACTGGTCGTTTAATTTCGGCATGACTCATAATGTACATGGAAATGTACACCGCAGATTAAAGGCTAATGTGGGTACCAGTTATACGGAACCTGGTATGGGCGAGCTGTATTATAACTGGGAAATGTATGGCCCGAATATTACAAATGCCACAATCGGTGGCGGTGAAGCCCGATTAGGTTGGTATTGGGTCGGGAATCCGAACCTTAAACCAGAGAAATCCATGAATTTCGACCTCTCTTTGGAAGGGGAAAATAAAAATACCTATGGTAAAGTAACCGTATTCCATAATAATATTCGGAATTATATGTCGATTTACAATACGGGATATTTGATGGATTTTTATCCTCAGTATGATGAATCTACCACATATGGAGCGGCGAAATTTGCTCATGCACCAGATATGATTTACAGTTTCCGTAATATCGGCAAGGCCCAAATTACGGGACTTCAATTTGAAGTTAAACAAACTTTGAATAAGCACTGGAAGGCACGTTTGGGATATACGTATTTACGAGCGCTTAATAAGAGCGATAAAGATATGCCTCGTGAATTACTGGATAAACCTCGTCATAAAGTGGATATCGGTGTGGATTTTGAGGATAAGGCTAGCGGATGGAGCGGTAGTCTGTGGGGCGATTATTATATTCATATGCTGGATAGTAACTCCTTGTCTGGTGGCGGTAATTATATGGTATCTTATATTGATCCTAATAATTCCGATCGTTCCGTTATCAGATATAATTTGAATAATAGAAAAACCGCCGATATGTATGAACATAAAACTTACGGCATATGGAATTTGATGATTCAAAAGAAGATTAATAAGGATTCGCGAATCTATTTCGGTATTGATAATCTCTTTAATCATCGTGATGATGATCGAGCTTTATCGGCCCGAGTATATCGTATCGGATTAAATATGAAATTCGGTTTCGGTTCAGGTGAAAGTAAAACGAAACTTACGAAGGAGCAGTTTGAATCGTTACCTCCGGTTATGCTGCAGGATTTTATTACGCGTCCTTTCGATACAGACAGAAAACGAGGTATGGAACTTGTAGGTGATTATCGTGTACGTAATGACAGTCATCTTGGATCCGATCGTCCTGCTACGCGGGTGACGACTACAAGTTACGTATCCGACGAGGCCGCAAAGAATCTGGCGGACCGCAAGGAACATGGCTTGAATCAACGTATACGTGTCGGTGTCGATGCTCGTATAAACGATAATACGAATGTACGTGTTGTGGGTAGTGCTTCTGGCCAAGCTGGTGTAGATAGTAGTCATGAAACAGAGGGGGCTAAAGGGTTTAATCATCAGAGACTCGATGAATTGGATGTAACTCATCATGAATCTAAGTGGGATTATAGTATTGGACGTATCACGGAATCCATGGGGATTACTGGGTACTGGTTTAATAAGGAATATGACGGTCTTCGTAGTGTTTGGACGAATAAGAATACTCAAGTCCGTATCGGTGTGGGGACCTTTAAACATAGTACGGGAATTAGCGACAGTGCTTATACTCATGCTATTTATACGCATTTTAAACGGGTTCCAACGGTAGAGGAATTCTTAGGTGTTACTATGGATTCGGACGGTGCTAATAAGGAACTCATCGTACCAAATGCAGGGAATACTATTAATTTCTACCAGCAATTAAAAGCCTTGCGCGATAAGGAAGGCGCTTTAGATGCGGAGGTAGGTACATTAAAGAAGAAAATCGATGATATGACTTCCGATATCTGGTCTAAAGAATTTATTGACGGCATGTCTGCGGATCAACTGGCTCCATTAAAAGCGGAGCTGGCAAAGTTGGAAGCATCATTGCCGGATGTGGAAGCTCGTGTGGCGAAAGAACGGGAACCGTTGCGAGCTGCGCAGTTTGATGTGTTGCGCCGGATGCAGGAAATCGCGGTGAAAGCTTATGGTGCAGATGCGGCTAAACAGACTGTATCGATTAAGATGCCGGATGTGTCGGTAACGTATTCTTATAAATCACGATACTATGATGAAGATGATGAACAATGGTATGAAGATGAACGTACTTTCACTCAGAAAATCGCACCGGGAACTATTGGGCTTGATAAGAAAAACCCATTGTTTGAAATGAAGTTGAGTGATACCTCTGTTCTTGCTAATGGCGGAAAACCGTTTATTTCAAATTGGTACAATCAGAATAAGGCGGCTATCCTAGAGGCGTATCGTGCCAAGGCGAAAGATATAGCAACCTATAGTTTCGGTAATAATCCATATACGATGAAATTTGAAGATAATGCCTTTGACGGGCTGGACGAGTCTATTTATAAGGCAAATGTCGTTGATATTAACGACTCCGGCACGTCCGGTCTTATTAACGTAAAAGGAAGTGCCTATTATCCTTCTATGATAGCTTCGTACTTTAATAGCTTGGCTCGAATGCTTGAAAAAGCGGACGGCAACAGTCGTTTGCCGAGAGAGGCGTTAGGAAAATATACAGGTGCTGTTATTCCTTCAATAGGTGTCGTATTGGAGCGGGATACAATTCCACCAATTGAAAAGGCTGCCTATGTTCAAGTTAAACATATGGTAACACCTCGACTTGGCTTAGCTGCATGGTACTTGCGCTCCTTTGGCGGTAGTGACTATCGCTTCTATACGGCGAATGGTAATGTTACAGAAGCGCATGAATTCAACAATATGGCTAATATTTTCGGTGTTGGAGCTAAGTATCAATTAAATCATAATGTAAGTATTTCCTTCGACTATGGACAAAACCGTAGTGACTTTGGTCGCTTCATGAATGGCAATACTCATTATGAACATAAGGCTGGATCTGCTCAATTCGATATCAAGGGCCGTGACGTAGGTGGTGTACCTCATTTCTGGGCATTGCGCTTTGATGTTGGTCGTGCCGATATGAATAAACCCGGTTCTTGGAATGCCTATGTAGACTATAAATACTTTGCCCATGGTTCCTTCTTTGGTGGTAATGGTACAGAGGCTGTTCCTGACCGTTACTTAGATGGTATTAAGAGCTTTACCTTTGGTGGTGGCTATGTGCCAACTAAAGATCTTCTTTTACAAGCATTCTATACATTTGATGCAAAAGGGATCAATAAACGAGATACCTTATATGGATCTGAAAACTTTAAACTTGGGAATTATACTCGTTTCCAAATGACGTATAAATTCTAAAAATTTATATCCGATTTGTCCGAAACGTATATTTTTGGTCTATTCGGAGTAGATATGCAAGATACACTTTGCTAACATTAAAATGTGAATGATATTCAATGTCATTATATGTTAGTGAAGTGTATCTTTTTATGTTTGTGTGTAAGATACAAGATATATGTTTAGTTATAAGTTTAGGAGGGCACAATGAACCGGTGGGGACATACAAAGCGTACCATAATCCTGTCTAGTGCAGTTGCCTTGTGGCTTAGCGTACCTCTAGTGGTTTGGGCAGATAATGCGACTGTCACTACAGATGTTGTTCATGTGAAAGGCACATGGGCAGAAGAAGAAGCAAAATTGAACTCACAGCAAGTGCAAATCATTACCAAGAAAGAGATTGAAAAGAAACAGGCGAAGTCTGTTGAAGATATTATTTTTACGCAAACAGGCGTATCTAGAACCGTTGATGCTATGGGGCGTGTGGGCGTGTCCATTCGCGGTGCAGAAGCGCGTCACACTCTTATCCTCGTAGATGGTCAACCAGTGCTAGGTGATTTTGATAAGTACTCTGGTGCGGCCGATGAAGTACAACGTTTAGGCACAGAGAACGTAGAGAGAATTGAAGTTATTCAAGGTGCGGCTAGTGCTAAATACGGATCTGATGCAGTAGGTGGTGTAGTTAATATCATCACTAAAAAAGCACAAAAGAAACCATCCGTACAATTTAATGCTGAAGGCCTGCGTCGCAAGAGCGATGGCGATGTGTTTCCGTTCCAAAACTTCTTCATTCGTGCCGATTCTGGTCAAATGGGCAAGTTAAAGGTTGGTTTATCAGGTAGTAAACGAGATCTTATGCCTGTTCTAGCATCTGTTAAACGTCGTGCCTCTGGGATGGCCTTTGATTATGCAAAACATAACTTCAAGCCAAATGTACTTCGTTACTATGGTGATGCGGCAGATATCGGTCTTGTAGCGACCTACGAGGCAAATGATAAAAATAAGGTAGAATTGCGACTTAATCGTTACACGGAAGATCTTGTGCGCGATGTTAAGCACTCCGACTCCGACTTAGAGCCACAGCAACACTTCAAACGTACGGCAGATCGTAATACAGCTAACCTGCAATGGTCCTCTAGAGCTGGAAAGAGTGACTGGACTGTAGAAACTAATTACTCTCGTATTAAAGAAAATGATGTAGCGCTCATTAACTATACAGGTCGTTCCGCTTATGAAGGCTCTAATGAGTTGCGTTATATTGATAACATCGATCATCGTCAATTAGATATTCGAGTAAATGCTAATACGCAAGTCAATAAAAATCATTTGTTAAGCTATGGTGTTAGCTATGCTCGTGAAGAAGGTTCTGGTAGTCGCTTAAAGAGTTCTCCTAATACAAGTACGATGTACATTGATCCATGGGATTACGATAAAAGCTTGTTAGTAGACCGCCTTGATCGTCTCGTGCGACGTAAAGGCGATAATAGTGTTAAAGTTTACTCCCACATCCATGACTATAAATTCATTAATTCCGGTGGCGGCATGCCGCAATGGGATATGGATTATGAATACTATGGAGCTGAAACAAAGGCACAAAAGCCGGGCATTACGTACGATGATTATGTGAATTATGGTTTATCGGAAAGCAGACTCAGTGAATGGTCAAGCACATCGCCGAATAATCAGCCCGTAACGGATGAATTTAAGAAGCGATATTATGCTTTAGAAAATCGGTTGAAATCGGAAAATCCTGAAATGGCGGCGCATCGTGCAAACATCGTAGGTGACTATTTTAAATATGGTGAGTCTAACGATCCAGAAATGCGTAAGAAAGCGCCTAAGCTAAATGGTAAGGCTTTCTTGGAAGAGTACCGTAATCGCGACCAACGCTTGACTACTGGTAGTGGTACGATTCGTAAAATAAACGCTTATATTTCTGATACATGGCAAGTTAATAAGAATTTAACATTGTCTCCAATTGTGCGTTTTGATAATAGTAGCTTGTTTGGTTCTAACGTATCTGCATCCTTGGGTATGACATATAACGTTAACGGTAATACACATCGCAGATTTAAAGCCAATGTAGGTACTGGTTATACAGAACCTGGTATGGGCGAATTGTGGTATAACTGGGAAATGTATGCTTCTAACCCTGTAGGGATTGGGGTAGCAAAACTCGGTTGGTATTGGGCTGGCAATCCTAATTTGAAACCAGAAAAATCAGTCAATTTCGACATGAGCTTGGAAGGTGAAAATAAAAATACATATGCACGCGTAGGTGTATTCCATAACCGTATTAAGAACTATATGTCTGTATACTTCACTGGTGATTTTATGGACTTCGCACCATATCTCAAAGGTGATGCGAAATACCAACGTGCACCAGATATGATTTATAGCTTTAAAAATATTGGTAAAGCTGAAATTACAGGGTTGCAAGCGGAAGTACAACAAAAATTCGGCAAATATTGGTCTGGTAAATTAGGTTATACATATTTACACGCCATTAACAAAAGCGATCCATCCATGCCACGTCAATTATTGGATAAACCAATGCACAAAGTTGATATTGGCATTACTTATGATAACCCTAAATCCGGTTGGAATGGCTCCATCTGGGGTGATTACTATATCAATATGCTTGATAGTAATACTCTTAATAATGGTGGTAACTACTGGCCAGATATCTTGTCTGGTGATGCAGGCGTTTATAAGAAACAAATGTATGAAAAGAAAACATTTGGCATTTGGAATGTAATGATTCAAAAACGTTTCAATAAAAATGCCATGATGTATTTCGGTATCAACAATATCTTTAACCATCGCGATGATGATCGTGCCACACAAGAACGCGTATACCGCATGGGTGTTAACCTTAAATTTGGTGGTGGCGATGGTAGTAAAACTACGGCCATCGGCAAAACTAAGAATGGTGCAAACGTTAATGCTACAGGTGCTAATATAGCTAATGGTGAAGTGGTAAATTCTGAATCTGGTGTACAAAATGTAGCTGATGTAGTTCGTTTAACTGACTTTATTCGTTCTGATTTTGATACTACTAAAGAACGTGGTATTACAATGGTTGGCGACTATAGAGCGCGTTGGATGGCACATGATGGTTCTAATAGACCGCAATCTCCATTTAGAGCAAACTCTGCCATCGGTTCTGCAAAAGCCAATATGTACGATGCTAATCGTCATAGTTTTGAACAACGTTTACGCCTTGACTTTGATGCTCGACTCAATGAGTTCACTAACCTCAAAGTTATCGGTAGCATGAGTGGCATGAGTGGAGTAGATACAAGCTGGACAAAATCTGATTCCAAAGGTCTCAACCATCAACGACTCGATACAGTTGATCTTACAAGACGCGTTAAGAAATGGGACGTATCCGTAGGGCGTTTAACTGAGCCTATGGGCGTTAGTGGCTACTGGTTTGGTCAATCATATGATGGCGTTCGTGCTGTTTGGAATGGCCATGATTCTCAAGTTCGTATTGGTGTTGGTACTTTCAAACATAGTACAGGTATCACTGATTCTGCATATACACATGCAGTGCATAAAGTTATCTTTAGACCACCAACAGCAGCTGAATTGATTGGTATCAATCGTGATGATTATCCATATGATATCAACAGTGCTACAAAATCTGGTTCAGATGGTGAAAGAAAAGATTCTGATGCTCCGGCAGCACCAGATAGTCCTAATGGCATTTATGATTCGACTTATAAAGGCAAGACTAATAGCCTTTATTTCTATCAACAGCTTAAAGATTTGCAAGATGAATATGAAGCTTATAAGGCTACATTAAATCTAAATTGGAGTAATCCAAACCGCGATCAAGAAATTGAAAAGGCTAATGCTAAGTTAGCAGAAACACAACAAAAACAAGCTCAAGTTATGAGTCGTTTACAAGATATTCTTACAAAAGCATATCCTAAAGAGATGGCTGAGAAAAAATTCTCCCTCGATATTCCATCTGGTGGATATACAATGTACGAAATTACTAATAAGAAAACAGGGGAAAAACTCTATAAGACTGGTGAGCTTATGTATAATGTGAACTCTCCGTTATACCCTGAATATCTAAAAGATAAGGCAAAAGGTCTAATCGTACCTACTGATAATAAAGAAGCTTTGTTGAATCCAAAGGGTTATGTTGATAAGCATGGTAATGAGATTAATCAATCCATTTCAGAAATTGCTAAATATAATGCCACAGATAATTGGAAGAATTATAATAATGGTTCGCTTGATGAGGTTTGGGTAAAACAAGCTGATGGTACATTTAAGAGATCTTATGATTACTATGGTCAACCATCTAGTGATTACGAATTTACTGGTTTCTTAGGGGCTAAGACTTATAAATATGATAGTGGTAAATACGTATTTAGCGATTATGATGCTAAAGAGGCCTTATATAAGAAGAACTTTACAATGTCCTATAACGATTATGGTGAAGGTGGTTCTTATTATGGTTGGGGCATGCCAAATGCTATGTATAACTATATGTATAATCTTGAAAATGTTGTACATGATGCAGAGTCTGAAAATAAATTACCACGCGAAGCAATCGGTAAGGTCATTGGCAACTTGATCAGAACAGAAGGTGTAGTTCTTGAAAAAGATACTGTACCAGCCATCGATAAGGCCGCATTTATTCAATACAAGAAACAAATTGGTGCTCGTCTTGGTTTACAAGCTTGGTACTTACGTTCCTTTGGCGGTAAAACACATACATATTTAAATGCTAATGGAAACAGTAATGATGAATACAGCTTCTCCAATGTAGCTCATGTATTTGGTATCGGTGCTAAGTATCAACTTGGTGCTAATGCAGCTGTTACGGTTGATTACGGTCAAAATCGTTCTAACTTAGGACGTTACCTCAATGGTTATACCGTATATCAACATGAACGTGGTACAGCAGACTTTACTCTAAAAGGTCACCAAATGGGCGGCACACCACACTTCTGGATGGCTCGTCTAGATATTGGGCGTGCTGATTTAGATGTTCCGAAATCTTGGAATGCGTTCATCGATTACAAATACTTTGAACATGGCTCCTTCTTCGGTGGTAATGGTACAGGTGCAGTACCTGATCGTTATTTAGATGGTGTTCGCAGCTTTACATTTGGTGCCGGCTATGTACCGCGCAAGGACTTGCTCCTTGAAGCATTCTATACATTCGATGCGAAGGGCACTAATAAACGAGACACTTTATATGGTAGTGAAAGCTTTAAGTTAGGCGATTATACACGAATTCAAGGGACCTACAGGTTCTAATGTTCAGTCTGTAAACAGACAGAAAGGTTACAAATATGGAAAATTTAAATTATGTCATTCACTTATTTCATAGTGGCGGGTATGTAATGTATCCATTGTTACTCTTGTCTTTCATGGTTATCGCTATAGCTGCAGAACGTGCTTTCTTCTATCGTAAGTATGCAGGCAAAACATTTGTTGTAACTCATGCAGTAAATGAATTCGCAAAACTACAACGTTGGGATGAAATCGATAAAGTAATTAAAGAGAACCCTTCTGTTGCAAGTCGTATTGCAGAAGCAGGTTTAAAAAATGATTCTAGCGAAGAAGCAATGAAGACCGCTTTTGCTGATCAAATGGGGGTTGATGCAGTTGGTTTCCGAAAATATATGGACTACTTAAGTGCAACAGTTACAATCTCTCCATTATTGGGCTTACTTGGTACGGTAACAGGTATGATAGGTTCTTTCAGTATCCTTGACTCCGGTGCCGGTGCATCTGCCATTACTGGTGGTGTAGGTGAGGCTCTTATCGCTACAGCATCTGGTTTATGTGTAGCCATAATGGCATTTATCGTATACACAATCTTTAGTCATCGTTTGGATTCCATTATTAACCAAATTGAAAATATGTGTGTAAATATTGTTACAGCTAAACGAGAAGGGTGGAAATAGTTATGAACTTGCAAAGCTTTCGTATGAAAACTAAGCCGGAATTCATGATTATTCCAATGATTGATATCATTTTCTTCTTGTTGGTATTCTTCATGATGAACAGCTTGCAAACAGTGGCTCAAAAAGCCTTGTCTGTACAATTACCACAGGCTACTAGTGCTTCTGCACCGGCTCAATTACCAGTGGTTCTAACATTAGATGCAGAGGGTCATATTACGATTGATAACAAGCCAATGAGCATTGACGATGCTGAGGCAATGGTAAAACAACGTATCCAAGAAAACCCTAATGCTAGTGTTATCTTACAAGCTGATAAACGAGCGGCTCATGGTCAAGTAGTAGCAATCATGGACATGTTAAAACAATCTGGCGTTAAACGCTTAGCTATTGCAGCTGAACAGAAAGGATAACTATGGGACTAGGCATATCATGGAAAAAAGCAGCCATTATATCCGCCGTAGTTCATCTTATTGCTCTCTTTATTGCTGTAATCTTTTTTGTAGTGGTTCCAGCCATTCAAGAAATGGATACCTATGAAATCGACCTCACACAAAGTGTGCTCGATGATGGTGGCAGTGGACATGCTGGTGGTGGCGGAGGCAACAGAGCCGATCTGTTCCCTAAACCATTGTCAGCAGATGAAGTAGCGGCAAGAACAAAGGCTGTTGTAGCAAATGTTGAACCATCTACCGCAACAGATATTCCTGATGCAGTAGATGTGGCAGCTAAAGCAAGCGAAAATAAAGGCAATACATCCGGTGATAATTCCGCTGTTGGTGGCACAGGCCCTGGATCTGGTGGCGGTTCTGGTGGTGGTCATGGTACCGGCGAAGGCACTGGCGTTGGTGATGGTAGAGGCCATGGTACTGGTACAGGTGATGGTACCGGTGAAGGTGATGGTCATGGTACAGGTAAAGCAGCGTTCAATGTAGAGGGCTTTTATGCAGCTGTAGATAGCCAAAAACAAATTCCTTATGCGGCTATTAAGCGTAAAATGAACGTAGATGTTACAATTAATGTAATGGCTAAATTAGATACTAATGGTAATTTAATAGACGTATATCCAACTAGTGGTGGGGATGAGATATTTGTAGAAGCGGCTCTTGATGCAGTGCGACGAGCGACTCCGTATCCAAATGAAACAGGGGATATACAACCAGTAGAAGTTCCTGTACACTTTGTAGTACAGGCCGATGGCGAAGATGAAGAAGAATAAATATATCTAAGTAATAAAGGAGATAAATATGAAATCTATTATTTTATATTCTTCCCTTACGGGAAATACTAAAAGTGTAGCGGAAGCAATGGCTTCCGTTATGCCTGAGGGAACACCTTGCGTTTCTGTAAAAGATGCACCTGAAAATTTAGCTGATTATGATACAGTATTCGTAGGTTTCTGGGTGGATCGAGGTACAGCGAATAAAGAAGCAGCAAAATTGATTGAAACTTTAAAAAATCCTAATGTGGTATTCTTTGCCACACTAGGAATGTATGCTGATTCTGATCATGCTCGTGAAAGTATCGAGAAAGCATCTGAATTATTGCCTAACAAAGAAGCTCTTGTAGATGGCTTCGTATGCCAAGGTAAAATCGATCCTAAAGTAATCGAAATGATGTATAAAATGTTCCCACCTGGATCTGCACATGGTCAAAGCCCAGAACGCGATGCACTACATAAAGCGGCGGAAACTCATCCAGATGAACAAGACTTTGCAAATGCAAAAGAATTTACTAAATCTGTACTTGCAAAGTTACAAGCCTAATTTCTGAAAGGGGATTGGAGTATGAGTTTAGCAAGTTTTTTTGAATCCATTCCGGAGAAACAACGAAATCTACAATTAGGTTTTAAATGCGATAATCCGATGAGTGGTGCATTTCCTCATAAACGGGTTGTTCATGCAGGCCTTAATGGTACGCTCGTTTCACCGAAAGAAACACAATCTGTTTGGGATACATTGATGAATGGTGTTCCTAAAAAGGGTGAAATGCAATGCGCTTACATTCATATTCCGTTTTGTAAGACAAAATGCACATATTGTGGCTTCTTCCAAAACGGTACGAGTCAAAGTGTTGAAGACCAATATATTGATGGTCTAATTAGCGAATTAAAGCTCGCAAGTGAACGTCCGAGATTAAAAGATGGTTTGATCCATGCCGTGTTTATCGGCGGTGGCACACCAACATCTTTATCACCGACAAACTCTGAAAGATTGCTCAAAGCCATTAAAGAGTACTTGCCATTGGCAAACGATTATGAGCTTACCTTAGAGGGTCGTATTCACGATTTGATTCCTGAAAATCTTGAAGTTTGGATGGCAAACGGCGTTAACCGTATGTCCATCGGCGTACAATCTTTCAACACAGAAGTGCGTCAAATGGTAGGTCGTTTAGATACAAAAGAAACTGTATTAGAACGGCTAGCTGCTTTAAAAGCTTATGGTCAATGCTCTGTCGTTATTGACTTAATCTATGGCTTGCCTGGTCAAACTATGGAGGTGTGGGAACAAGATTTAGCTGATTTGGTAAGTTCTGGCGTTGATGGTGCAGACCTATATCAATTAAATGTATTTGATGGTAGTGATCTCAATAAAGACATTGAAAATGGGAAAGTTCCTGCTGCAGCAACAACAGCGATGCAAGGGGATATGTTCGAGTTTGGTCGACAATACCTAGATGCGCGATCTTATCGCCGATTGAGTGCCGCACATTGGAGTGCTAATAATCGCGAGCGTAGCCTATATAACACTCTAGCTAAATCGGGTGTCCCAATGTTCCCATTTGGTAGTGGTGCAGGTGGTAACGTCGATGGCTATGGCATGATGTTACATCGCGCATTAAAACCATATGAAGATATGGTAAGCCGTGGTGAAAAACCGTTTATGGCACTAATGAAACAAAGTGAATTACAACTTATCGTTAATCAAGTAGTAAGCCAACTAGAACAAGGTTTCCTCAATATTATGAGCTTAGTAAAGATGGATTCAAGATTAGATGAATTGAACTGGCTCTATAAATTATGGGAAGAACGAGGTCTTGTTATTTATAATGGTTTACTTTACAAATTGACTGCAGCCGGTGAGTTCTGGACTGTAAATCTTACACAAAGTACGTTAGAAGCTGTTGAATATATCTTGACTGGTAAGAACTCCTTCGCTGTAGAAGCAGTAGCGGCTCAGGATACAAAAACAACTTCTAAAGAGAATCCTAATCAACAAGTACGTGGTATTGGTCAAGGAAAAGCGAATATCTCTGTGCCAACGGATGAGGATTCTGAGACACAACGTAAAGAGGCTCTTATTACTAAGGCGAAAGCTGAAATTTCCAAGAGCGGTGCTTCTGGAGAGTCTGCAGAACGAATGGTGCAAGCTATGTACAATTTGAGCGCTGACGAAATTGAATATATGATGGAACGTATGATGTCCTAAACTATTATGTTACACCTCAATTCTAACAACCTCTGGGAATAACTAATTTATAATAAACAAGACATAATACGTAACATATACGTGCTCTTTGTAGTACAAAGTAACCCCAGCCTTTGGTCTGGGGTTTACTTTTTATAGCGCGAAAGGTATTCTGTAGATATAAGACTTAAAGGGCTTTAAACAGTATAAGAATAGATATACAAACCTATAAGGCTATAAAAACTGATTACTGTTAAAATCATAAATTGATAAGAAAGATATTGAATCTATAAGATGTAAGTAATATTGCTTATATAGCTAATTGTAGGCTTAGGGGGTAAGTATGAGTACATTTCCTCAAAAAAAGATAGATATATTAGGTATTGGAGCTAGTACATTAGACCGTTTTATCGTGGTTGATCATTATCCAACAGGTCGTGAGGTGCAGCAAGTTTTATCCTCGACCAACGATGGTGGTGGACCTGTAGCAACTGCCTTGGCCGTTGCAGGTAAATATGGTGCACGTACGGCCATGATTGATAGTATCGGTGACGATATGGTAGGGCAGCATATTTTAGATGATTTCAAAAAATATAATGTTAATACCGATGCTATTCATATTGAGGGACAGGCAAAAAGTGGTGTCGCTACAATCCTCGTAAAGCATAGTACTGGTGAGCGTGCCGTATTTTTTGAGCGCTCTACTGCGCCAGAGCCAGTATTTTTAGATGCTCATAAGCAATTAATTAGAGATGCTTTTATGTTACATGTCAATGGACGGCATCGACAATTCATGCGTTCTGCCATGGCGTTAGCACAAGAGGTTGGTACTATTATCTCCCTCGATGGAGGTGCACAGCGCTACGATGAAGAGATGAAATCTATTACAGAGGCAAGTCATATTGTTATTGTTGCTCGTGATTATGCTGAAAAATATACGGGCGCTACTGATTTAGAAGAGGCTTGCCGTATTATTCATGAACGTGGCGCACTTATTGCAGGGGTTACGGATGGCGCTAATGGTAGTTATTTCGTATGGCCTGATGGAACTTTCTATCGCTGCCAGGCATTCCCTCAAGAACATGTAGTTGATACAACGGGGGCTGGAGATAGTTTTCATGGTGCATTTCTTTCAAAGCTTGTTACATTATTGAGTGAGTTAGCCGCAGTAGAATGGGGAGCGTCTTCTACATATGCTATAGATTTACTACAACATTGTGGACATTCTGATTTAGAAAAAGCTGCTATTTTTGCGTCCGCTGTAGCAGCTTTAAATACGCAAGGGATTGGTGGCCGTAGCCCTTTACCAAGTTTACAAGTTGTACATAAGTTAATGGGCTTGGAGTAAATCAGTATGTGGCACGATATTTCCCATTCTCATGTACAACGGTACATGCAACAAAATCCATATCGATTATTAGCGTTTAGCTTTCTAGGCGTCATGATTATAGGTACCCTATTGCTTATGTTACCGATGGCGAGTGCTCAGGGGCAAACGACGGCTCTTGTAGATGCCGCTTTTACAGCCGTATCTTGTGTTTCGGTAACAGGGCTGGCCACTGTAGATACTTATTATCATTGGTCTTTATTTGGTAAGCTTGTAATGGTTATCCTTATTCAGTTAGGTGGTTTAGGAATTGTATCTTTCACAACCATAATTGCTTTGCTTTTAGGTAAACGAGTAGGCCTTAAAAATCGTGTGCTTTTGTCCGAGGATGTCGGACAGGATGGTATGACTGGATTACTACATATTACGAAAAAGTTAACGCTTTATACCTTTGCTATTGAAATTGTAGGAGGCATAATCTATACGATTCAGCTATATCCTTATATTGGACAGGCTGCATTATATACAGGTATCATGCAAGCTATTTCCACCTTTTGTAACGCTGGATTTGTATTTTTTGATAATGATCTACCATATGCCATGGTAGGGGACATATTATTTAATATCAATACGGCCGTGCTAATTGTGATCGGTGGTTTTGGCTATTTAGCGGCCTTTGACATATGGTCACACCGTAAGGTGAGACGATTTGTTGACTTAAAACTTCACACTAAGATTATGTTAGTAGGCACAGCGACTCTTATCCTATTAGGAACTATCATTTTTTTAGGTGTGGAATGGTCAAATCCAAAAACCTTTGGGTCATTACCGATTTGGAATAAAATAATGGCCTCTTTATTTCAAGCGATTACGCCGCGTACAGCGGGGATTGCAACGGTTGATTATAATGCATTACATCCAATTACCTTGTTTGTTACCATTATTCTCATGTTTATTGGTGCCGGCCCAAACTCTACCGGTGGAGGCGTTAAAATTAGCACCGTAGCAGTAACCATACTTGCATCGCGTACCTTGTTTAATAACCGTCCAGATACGGAGATTTTTGAACGTCGTATTTCATTAGTAACCGTGCTTAAAGCCAACGGGATTATATTTTTATCGCTCCTTCTTATTTTAATAGCCACATGTTATCTGGCCTGGGATGAGCCTTATGATTTTATCCGATTGTTATTTGAGGTTACGTCTGCCTTTGGGACTGTAGGCCTTACGACGGGAATTACGCCTGATTTATCTGAAAGCAGTAAATGGGTGCTGATGCTTGTTATGTTTACCGGTCGTGTGGGTGTTATGACCGTTATTGGTACATGGGCTCTTAGGACATCACCAACGAAGCCAATTGGGTATGCAGAAGAGAATGTATTGTTGTAATTGAGTAGAATAGTTAGCCTATCAGGAGATATAGCATGAAATATAAAACAATAGCTGTCATTGGTCTTGGACAATTTGGTACGACCATCGCCAAGATGTTAGCCTCTATGAATCATGAGGTTTTAGGTGTAGATATTAATCCAGAAATTGTACAAAAGGTTTCCCCTTATGTTACACATGCTATCGTAGCAGATACTACTGATGAAGAGGCCATTAAAGCCTTAGCTTTGAGCCAATTTGATATAGTTATTGTTGCTATTGGGGATAATATCCAGGCAAATCTTATGACTTCGATGTTATTGAAAGAAATGAAAATGCCTCATGTGGTTTCGAAAGCTGAAAATGCACTCCAAGGTAAGATGCTCAAGAAGATGGGGGTAGATATGGTCATCTATCCAGAATATGATGTGGCACAACGGTTAGCTCAATCGTTGACACGAGAACATGTAATGGATTACTTACAGCTATCTAAAAGCATTAGCCTTATTGAAGTAGATATGCCAAAATTTTTGGTAGGCACCTGCTTAAAAGATTCTAATCTGCGTGAGAAATATAATCTTAATGCTGTAGGGATTAGACGTGGGGAGGATTTAGAAGTCCCTCCTAATCCGTTTACGATTCTTTCAGCAGAGGAAAAATTATTAGTTATAGGGAATAATTCTGATTTAGATGCATTAACAGTGTAGTAAGTATACAAAAGTGATATAAATATATCGAAAAAATATGATATAATAAGATGGAATTCAGTATAGGCCATACGTATTCGTATGGCCTTTTAATATAGAAATGAAGGTTATTATGACAGAGGAACAATATATAACGGCACTGACCAATAACCCACATGGGATTCGAAACATTTCAAATCCTACAGAAGCTATGCAACTTACATGTGTGGGACAAAACGGCATGCTGTTACAATATATTAAAGAACCTACTCAAAAGGTTATTGAAACAGCACTTTCACAAGCACCACGAGCTATACAATTCGTTGAAAATCCTACAGAAGAATTGTTAAAAGCCTTAGTGGAAAAAGATTGGGCGGTTTTAGAATATATCGACAATCCGTCTGATACATTAATAAAAAGTGCGTTAGCTCAATCAGGTTGGGCTATTCGCTATATTGCGAACCCATCTGAAGAATTGCAATTAGAAGCGATGAAGGCGAATTATGATGCCTTACAATATATCAAGGCCCCAAGCGAAGCTGTGCAGTTACAAGCCGTGCAAGAAAGTTACTTAGCCTTGCGCTACATTGATGAGCCTAGCGTAGCTGTACTAGAAGCAGCAGTAAAGCAAGATCCACAGGCAATGCGTCAGATTACAAATCTCACTAAGGACTTGGCTTTGCATTTATTTAAGGTAAGTGCGGCTATCGTCGGTTATATACCTAATACATTGGGCGTTACGGTAGACGAAATCAAAGATATAATTCTAGATGCCATTTCTAGCGATACCGTTGATGAAGACTATGTACGCGAGTTAATCAACAATAAAGCTATCGGTGGACGTCAATCCAAATGGCCTATTGATATATTGTCACTTATTGATAGGTATGGTACTAGAACTGTTAAAAGAATTGCAGTAGGCGAATATTTGAGATATTAGAACGGAGATACAATGAACTTTATAGATACAATGGCAAGCGTTGAGTTAGTGCTTGCTGCTAATCAGGTGCCCTTGCTCGTTGGTGAGACGGGCATTGGTAAAACCTCTCTTGCAGCGCGCGTTGCAGAGGTACATAATTGGGAATTAGTAACTATTGACGGGAACCTTTTAAAAGAAGGTGAAATTGGTGGCTTGCCTACAGTAGAAACGGTGACTCATACGGATGGTCATGGCAATACACGGGATGTGAAAACTACAGTATACGCTGTGCATCATACATTGGAACATGTAGCACAAGCCGTAGATAAAGGGCGCCAAGTATTGCTGTTTATCGATGAAATTAACCGTGCAGAACATGCAGTTCAACAAGAATTGATGAACCTTATTCTAAACCGTGAAATTAATGGCTTTTCTTTAAGTGATCAAGTGCGCATCGTCGCCGCTATGAACCCTGAGGATTCCTTTGATTACCAAACCATCGATATGGACCCGGCACAGCAAAACCGATTTGTATGGCTCTATATGAATGCTGATTATATGCAATGGATTGACTGGGCTATTGGTGCTGGTATTGAAGAAAAGGTTATTGAATTTATTTCTTCCTATCCAGAATATTTAAATCAACGTCACGAAGACGATATCGATGCCACACCTCGTTCCTTTGAACGCGTGTCCGGTCTATATACCATTTATAAAAAGCAAGAGGGCACAAGCTATAGTCGTGACGTATTTATGAATGTTATCCGCGGTAACGTAGGTAAACTCATTGCGGAGGCTTTTGTAAACTTTATCGAGTCCGATCAAGAACCTCTTATTACCTTTGATGATGTATTGGCGGCGGTTCAAAAACCAGGTGCTATTATGTCTATGGCTGAGCAGGTTAAAGGTGAAAGCCCAACTCGCCTTTATGTAGCAGCAAAAAATATGTTGCATCGTTTAAATCGTAATAGCAATGCGCAGGAAGTACATCACTTTGTGGAGTTTTTAACCTTGTATCCAGGGGATTTGCGCGTAGCGGTTATGAAAGATCTTCGTAATACGTATGAGCGCGTTTACGCCTATGCTATTGAAGATGACCTTTTTGTAGATACTTTCTTTGACGCGCAAAAATAATTTTATGTGCGTAGTTAACCAAATCGAAGCTATATATAGATAATCGACTGTAGTAAATTATTAATTATTATGCTAATTGATATATGGCATATGACATATATTAAATTTGTTTTCTAAAGAAAAGGAGGTGTAAATATGCAACGAAACTTAGATAAGGACGATATACGTGATGCGTCGGATTTACTGACTCATATCGATGGCTGGGAAAAAACGGGTTCTTATGATGCGGAGGCTATCGAGGCTCTTGATCGATGGCATGCGAAACGAGAGCGCATACATCGCGAAGCAGAGGCTTTGTATACGCAAATATACGCATCCTATGAGGCCTATGTAGATAGCTATGAAGAACAACATCATAGCATGGCGCCTGAACGCATAGCGGCCGATCTTATGAACCATAATATGTCGGATAGCCATATAGGTACCATCGGTCGTGCTCTTGAAGACGTACAAGTGGAGGGGACAGACCTTTCCGTTATGCAGCAAGCGATAATGACACCTGCCTATGAGCAACGGTTGTGGAACATATTACATGATGTAAACAGTCTGCTCCTTGAAGAGGACCAATTCTTTGGTTACTTTTACTTACAAATGACTCATCGCATTCGCTTTGATATGGCCAGTGCTTTTGGTATTAATCTTAAACAGGGCGGATATGTATTATATGTAAATCCCTTTATCTTGTTACGCCAATCACCTGATGTGATGAAGGATGGTATTAAGCGTGAAGTTCTTCATATCATTTCTGCTCATTTGATGCGGGTAAAAGCACTGAGCCAAGGCTTTCACAAAACAGCAGTCCATATGGCTATGGACATGGTCGTAAACGATTACCTTGAACATGTAGACCGTGATGCAGTAACGGTAGCCAATGTAAATGCGCGCTTTGGTTTGTTATTAAAGCGTTTCCGTACCATTGAATACTATGCGAAGGCTATTGATAATGTTATGAAAGAAAAAACAGACCTCTTTGTGCCTATCGATAACGCAGATACGGCGATTGCTATGAAGTTTGACCCTCAAACTAGCCATGATATTTGGGATGAATCTGATTCTATTGATACAGACACGATGGACCAAATCACAGAGCGCTATATCAACGAAGCTTCAAAGGGTGATATGGAAGGCTATGTGAAAAGTCTTATCGATACATTCCAAAAGACACGCCGCGCCTTGCCATGGTATTTTTATCTCAAAAAGTTGATGGGCAAGGTAGCGAGTGGATATAAAAAAACGACGATGCGTCGTAATCGTCGTCAGCCTGAGCGCTTGGAGTTGTCAGGTACATTGCGCCAACATAAGGCAAATGTATGGGTTGCTCTCGATATGAGTGGTAGTATAACTGATGTGGAGTTTACGAATGCCTTAGAGCAAGTGTTACAAATCGTGCATGCCTATAACCATCGCATTATCGTTGTAGAATGTGATAATGAGGTGCGCCGCACCTATACGATGGAATCCGTGAAGGATGTGAAGCCGCGCCTTGATGTGCGTGGTGCAACAGCCTTTACCCCTGTATTCTCTCTGGCTAATCAAAACCGTGTAGATTTACTTGTATACTTTACAGATGGCAAAGGGGAAGAGCGACTACGAGAGGCGCCAAGAGGCTATAAGGTGCTGTGGGTGTTGACCGGTGAGAACCCACAACTATCTTTGCATACCCCATACGGCCTGGTTCGTGAACTCGGCTATGTTGGTATTGATGAAACTCAAGATATTGATGAGTTTGTACGCATGGCTAACCGTGGGGGCTTTTCTATGGCAAATCAAGAGATTTAGTCTATTAGAATGCAATTTTTTATGGGTTTGATCTTGAACCAAGACGATATACAAAAATGACGCAATCCTTTGGATTGCGTCATTTTTAGGTCTGTAGATTTTGTATTAGCTGTTAAGCTCAATAGAAGAACCTGGATCGATAATGAGTGCTGTTTGGTTATACTTACCTTCTACAAGACTTGTAAATACACCTGGTTCGCGGTCGATAACGGGCCATGTTTTGTAGTGAATTGGAATGGAAATACGCGCTTTTACATAAGAAGCAGCAAGAGCTGCATCTTCAACCCCCATTGTGTAATTATCACCGATAGGAAGAAGGGCGTAATCAATTTCACCAAAACGATTTAATAATTTCATATCGCTAAAGAGTGCTGTATCACCAGCGAAGTATAGGATATCTCCGTAGAAATCTACGATACAACCTGCAGCGTGACCGCCAGGGATGCCAGAGCCGTGGAAGGCAGGAACCATTCGAACAGAACCGAATTCAAAGTCGAACTTGCCACCTAAATGCATGGCGTGTGTACGACAACCGGCAGCTGCCGCTTTACCCGCTACCTCAGCAGTAGAAATAACGAGTGCATCATTTGCTTTGGCAATAAAATCTGTGTCGCCATAATGATCATCATGACCATGACTGACAAAGATATATTGGCATTTGATGTCTTCTCTTTTAGCGATATCCCATGTATTACCGGTCAAGAATGGGTCGAAAATCATGGATACATCGCCACGTGTGAGCATAAAGCAAGCGTGACCAAAATAAGTTAGTTTTGTTTTCATAGGAACACTTCCTTCCTTGTACATACAATTCTTAATTCTATTGTATAATATAATAAATGAAAATAAAACTATTGGTGATAATTTATACATAATTAGTAAGGATATATTATGGATTTAACACATTTTGATCAAGATGGAAATGCTTGGATGGTAGATGTATCAGATAAGGATATTACAACTCGTACTGCCGTGGCAGAAGGCTTTATTGCTATTAATGATGCCATTTATGAGCGTATCGAGGCGGGAACAATAAAAAAGGGGGATGTTCTTAGTGTGGCTCAATTGGCAGCTATTATGGGGGCGAAACAGACGAGTAATCTAATTCCCCTTTGTCATCCGTTAGCATTGACTAAGGTAGAGGTGCATTGTACTCTTGTTGATGGTGAAAGTCCTGCCTGTACAGATGCTACACATAATCGTGCTGTTAAGGTTCGGGCTACCGTAAAAACGACAGGAAAGACAGGTGTTGAAATGGAAGCACTTACAGCGGTTCAAGTAGGGCTGTTAACAGTCTACGATATGTGCAAAGCTATTGACAAGGGTATGATTATAGGACCTACATATCTTGTAGAAAAAGAAGGCGGGAAAAGTGGACATTTTGTAAAAGTATAAGTTGATACTATTTCTTAGTTAAACTTTATTGGGGAGAGGTAAACTATGAATGTTACTTTTGATACAAATAATCATGGAGTTAGTAGAAAAGCCATACAATTAATTGAATTTATTAAAGCTTTAGAGGCAATGAAAAGTAAGGATTTAAAACTATCTATTAATGATTGTTTAAAGTCTATATCAGTTAATGATGTGCCAGAAACAGGGAAATATATATATAACAAATTAAATATTTCTAATTTGGATGAATTAGAAACAGAGGTCATTGATGATGAAGAATGTAAGATTATATTAGAAGTATTTAAAGTTAATAGAATACCTTGTCCAGAGCCTCCACCTGAGTTGAAGTCTTACCTTGTAGAGAATTGGAATTCAAGTCGTACAGTGATAACATCAAATAAACTGGTGTCTTTAATAGTTGAAGCTGACGATGAAGTTGATGTTAATCAAGTAGATAAATGGATTGGGTTAAGAAATCGTTGGGTAGAAGAAGATTCTTATTTATGTAAGATTGACTTACTTTTTTCAAAACTACAACAAATTAATAATGCAATACAAAGTGATCCTGATAAGATTGAGTTTATTCTTGGTAATGCAGTAATAAATAATCTAGATAAATCTATTAATTATCCTCTAATTTATACAAAGGTTCGTATACGTTATATTCCAGAAAAAAACTCGATTCAATTATATTGTCCTAGTAATAGTGTTAAATTTTCTGAAGAACTATCCTATAGTAAACATGATGATTTGACATCTCTGGATTGGAGTAATCTAGTATCATTTAAGCAAGAAACTGAATTGATGGATTTTGTAGTAGGGGATAGTAGTTTAGATTCTATCGTTACCAATAATTGTCGTTTATTAGATCCTAATATTAAGTTTTTTTCTACATGGAATGATGTAGTTGAATATACTAATATGGAGCTCTATATTGTATTAGAGCCAATATTAGTGCTCAGAAATGTGAATACAAGTAATCTAGGATTTCTCAATAAAGTAGAGGAGAGTTTAGAGCATAACATATTATCAGGTGCTTTAATAGATATTGTTGTAGGAGAAAATCAATCTACAAATTCTCAAGAAATTGAAATACGTTCTGATTGGGGCGCAATAAATGGACAGTCTTTTAATGTATTTTTTACTAAACCTGCTAATCGCGCTCAATTAGAAATTGTTGATTATATTAATCATAATAAATCTGTAGTTGTTCAAGGACCTCCAGGGACGGGTAAAACACATACAATTGCTAACTTAATAGGTCATTATTTATCGCAGGGTAAAACTATATTAGTTACTAGTTCTACTAGTAAGGCATTAGGTGTTTTAAGGGATAAGTTGCCTAAAGAAATTAGACCATTATGTGTACCATTATTAGATCAAAGTGAAACAGAGATTTCTAAAGCGATAGAGATTATATCAGAACAATTACAACAATATAATTCTGAACACTATCGTGCACAAATAAAAAATTTAATCAATGAATATGAACATACTTATGCTGAGCTAGAACGCTATCGAAAGAAACTATTCTCCATTAAGTGTAAGGAAAATAGATATTTAAGTATTCAAAATAAGCCAGTGTCTATTAAAAGTATTGTTGAGACAATACTTAACATATCAACAACGGACTTTTCATATTGGAATAATATTAATCCACAGTTGGCCTTTCCGTTAAGTAATATAGAGTATAATTTTTTAGTTGAATATACCAGTAAAATTCGACCAACTTTAGAGGAAGCTCATTTATTATTACAAAAATCAGACATCAAAATTGAAGATATTCCAGTTGTGGATTCTTTAGAGAATAATTATAGATTAAAGAAATCTATTGATAATGAATTAGAATGTATATGTTATGTATTAAATGATATATTAGAGAATGAAGTATTTATTAATTCCAATGAGCAATCTATGGAACTCCAGTTTGATAGTAAATTAGTGACATCTGATATAATATCAGAATTTAAGTATATTGCTCAGAATAGAACTGTGTTGACTGAGCCGTATTGGATAGAATTAGCAGGCGATGCATTATCTAGAACTGAGGATACTAATCAATGGCATAAATTATACGATAGTGTTGAAAGGGGCATAGTTCTTTATAATGCGTACTATGAGACTGGACTTAATATAGAAGATATATCTATTGATAATGAAACTATAACTATAGAGTCTAAAAATATTATTTCGCATATTGAAAACTTGATTACTAATCCGCCTAGTTTTATTTCTAGACTTTTAAAATCCATTAATGTCGAGGCTGAGTGTGCTCGTATTAGAATAAAAGATAAATCAATTTCTTCGATTGATGAGTGTAAGCAGCTTTACTGTTTAATAGATTATATGTTATGGAAAGAATCATTTGCATCGTTGTGGGACGATATGATAGGGAAGTATATTGAAAAGTACTCATTTTTATCAATTCTTTCTTATACTAAAGGTAGAAATGTTGCATTGTGGTGTAAGGAACATGTTTTAAATGAGATAGAAACGGCTAAATCGTGGTATCAACTTTCGATTACTCCTGTGGTTGAATTATTTAATAGATATGGAATTAGACTTTCTATCAAGGATAGTATTTTAACGACACCAGCTACAAGAGTTCAAAATTTAATTAATAATTTAGAAAAACTAGAGAAAGCAATTTTTGATTTTGATGACTTATGTAACAAAGATTTTGTAGCTTGGAAAGCAAATGATATTGAAATTGAGAAACGATTATCTGATCTTATTGGGAAATCTAATAATCAAATTACTGAATCTATTTTCTCATTTTATAAGAAAAATGATTTTAATAAATATAGAAATTGGTATGATACACTTGTTTATGCAATAAAAAATACTGAGAAACGAGTGGAATATGATCGTATACTCGGTGATTTAGATAGACTTGTACCAGAATGGTCTAACTTTATTAGGGATAATGACACTTTAGCCTTTAAGTCATATGAAGAGATGCAAAGTGTTTGGTATACAAAGCAGTGTGAAATTTCGTATCAGGAAAATTTTAATGATGATTATGAATCTTTGTTAAAGCAAATTAAAAAACTTTCGGAATTATTATTTAATTTAGCAAAACAAATTGTAGTGAAAAAATCCTGGTATGAACGCGCATATACAACTGCTGATAATAAAGCTGTACATACTGCGTTGGCATCGTGGGTAACATTAATTAAAAAGATTGGCAAAGGGACTGGAAAAAGTGCGCCAATGTACAGGAAGCAAGCTATAGAACAATTATCTATAGCAAAAGATGCGATTCCTTGTTGGATAATGCCTATTAATAAAATTTACAATACCATTGATCCTTCAAGTATGAAGTTTGATTTAATTATTGTAGATGAAGCAAGTCAAGCGGACATAAATGCATTACCTATTTTAGCGTTGGGGGATAAAGTAATTGTTGTTGGCGATGATAAACAAGTTAGTCCTTCCGGTATTGTGAAAATTAAAGATGAAGAAATACACTCGTTACAAAATAACTATTTAAGTTGTCTCCCTAACCGAGTACTATTTGATTTCAAAACATCTTTATATGAATTTATTAGACCATTATCGCGTCAAGTGTTGCTAAAAGAGCATTTTAGATGTGTTTCTGCTATTATAAACTATTCCAATAAATATTATTATGATAATAATATTATTCCATTGCGTGATGATAGTATTTCGCCACTAAAAACGCCTATAGTTCCTATATATGTAGATGGTTTTAGAGATGGTAATAGTAAAATTAATAAGCATGAGGCTGAGTATATTGTAGCATCTATAGAGGCCTGTTTTAATAATTCATCTTATGATGGCTTGAGCTTTGGTATTATTTCTTTACTAGGAAATGAACAGAGTGAATATATATATAATCTCATTACAGAACGATGTGATCCTGCAGATATAGAAAAGCATAGTTTGATTTGTGGTGATGCAGCTCAGTTCCAAGGTGATGAGCGGGATGTAATATTCCTATCTTTAGTGGATGCGAAACAGTTAGATTCTGATAACGAATTTTTGAGAAAAATTGATAATTCTAACATTACATTTAGACAGCGTTTTAATGTTGCTGTTAGTCGTGCTAAAAATCAGATTTGGGTAATTTATTCTATGCATCCAGATTCATTAAGAAACGATGATATTCGTAAAAACTTGTTGTACTATTGTGAAAATTATGGCACCATAGAAATTTTAAAAGATGAAGTTAATAGTTTGTCAGAATCACCTTTTGAATGTGAGGTTGCTACATATTTGATAAATAAAGGCTATAGTATTAAGCAACAATATCCTGTTGGTAATTATCGATTGGATATGATTGTTGAATATGATAATAATAAGATTGCTATCGAATGTGATGGAGAAGCTTATCATAGTACGGAAGAGCAAATAAGACGAGATTTAGAACGACAAACTATATTAGAACGAATCGGTTGGAGTTTTATACGTATTAGGGGCAGTGAATATTATAAAGCTAAAGATAATACATTACAGGCTCTTGATAGTCGTTTGAAATCAATGGGATTTTATCCTGAAAAAGTTGAAGGTGACAATAATGTTAGTGATTCCGTAGTTGACGCTATAAAACAAGAGGCTACAAGATTGTGTTCTGTTTATCAAATGAAATATAACAATGGAGTAGAACGATTAAAGTTATCTGAAAAACCTAAAAATGATTATAAAGAATTTGATTCAGAGTCAATGTCTATAAATGATAATAAGGTTGAAGAATCTAACCGATTTAAAGCCGAAGAAGAATTCATTGGCGAAAAGCACAATTCTGAAGATGCACTTAGTGAGAGGCTAAAACCACATTTTATTCGTTATAAACAAGATATACTTAATAGAGATGGTGCTGAAATTAAAAGTAGTAAAAACGATAATATTACTAGGATACCAAAAGTTATAGTATCAAGTGAAAAATTAGTATCAAATTCTAGAAGAACAGATGGGGATAAACAAAATCGTAAGTATAATCAAATAAAAGATGATTGTGAATCTATAACTATCTCAGCAAAATCGACTAATAAAGATATCTATATATTTGGTAATTTAGGTTATATTACTAAACTTGAATATGAGGATTTTCTTGCTGAAGGCCAGAGAAAAGCAAGTGGAAGGCAAAAGAACTTTTTTAATAATAATATGATTAAAGTAGGTGCAATGGTATATAATGATAAGTATGGTATAGGAGCAATTGATGCTGTTGATAAGGCTCAAAAGTATGTTAAAGTCATTTTTAGTGAAGTTAATAAATATGAAACATTTATTAGACCTACATGCTTTACTCAAGAGAAATTAATTTTATTAAGAGGTCGTTTGCGTTCAATGCTATAATAAATGGAGAAAATCAGATTATTTTTTGATTATGAAGAGAATAGAGGTATTAATTGGAAATAGTACTTTATGAGCCTGAAATTCCAGGTAATACAGGAAATATAGCGCGTTTATGCGCCGCCAATCATATGACCTTACATCTGATCAAACCCCTTGGCTTTTCTATTGATGACAAGCATGTAAAACGTGCTGGCCTTGATTACTGGCACTTGGTAGATGTACAGGTACATGAAAATATTCAAGAATTATATGAGAAATATCCTGATCGTAGATATTTCTATGCCACTACCAAAGCGAAGCATACTCATTCCGAGGTGAAATATGAAATTGGTGATATGCTTGTCTTTGGACCTGAAACAAGAGGGTTGCCTGAAAGTTTATTAGATGGTAAAGAGGATACATGCATTCGTATACCCATGGTAGATGAAGCACGTTCTTTGAACTTATCTAATGCGGTGGCAATCATAGCTTATGAAGGTATGCGTCAACTTGATTATCCAGATCTTAAGGCTGAAGGCAATTGGATTCAATCAAAATAAATAGACTTTTATAATTAAGGAATATATTATACGTAGGTGTTAGGAGACCTACCAAATCTATATGATCGGTAGCGATTTTAACGGTGTTGTTTGGAGGAGGATATTATGAACTACGATAAAGCTCATGATTTAGCTCACGCAATGCGTGAATCCGAAGAGTACAAAGAATTAATGGCGGCTCAGGAAGCAGTGAAGGCAGATGCAGTAGCGATGGGGTTGGTTCGCACATTTATGGCACAACAAATGCAATGGGAATATGCTAAGTTGTCTGGGGCTCCAGAAGCGGACGAGTTGCAAAAGAAACAAGAGGAATTGATGCCTCAAATTCAAGAAAATGCTGCAGCGGCTGCTTATTTGCAAGCGCAAATGCGTTGGAGCCAGATTTCTAATGATATTTACAAAATCATTAGCGAACCAATCACTGAGGGGATGAAAGTGTTAGATCATGGCGAACAACAACCACAACATTAAGGTATTACAAACCGCTTTATTAGAAAAATTACCAAGTACACGTGTACGAGAGCAGGAGCTTCTTTGTCATCATACGACATTCAAAATTGGAGGACCTGCGGACTTATTTATTGAGCCTACTACGATGGTAGAACTTAGTTTTACACTTCGTACCATTCACGAATTAGATGTGCCTGTAACTATTATTGGTTGTGGCTCTAATATTTTGGTGAAAGACGGGGGTATTCGTGGTGCTGTCGTATCAGTTCGACATATGACCCAAATCATGGATTGTAACGAAAACACATTGTGTATTGGTTCTGGGTATATGTTAAAAGATGCTTCTGAATTTGCTTGGGAGAATAGTTTATCTGGACTTGAATTTGCCATTGGTATTCCAGGCACACTTGGTGGTGCCGTATTTATGAATGCAGGTGCTTATGACGGTGAAATGAGCCACGTAGTTACTGCAGTGAGAGCCGTAGATTTCCAAGGTAATATCAAAGAATATGATGCATCTCACTTGGACTTTGCTTATCGTCATAGTGTATTCCACGATAATCATGAAGTTATTGGGGAAGTCATTATGACACTCAAACCAGGTGATAAGGATACCATTAAGGCTCGCATGGATGAGTTGACCGAAAAGCGCGAATCTAAACAGCCTTTAGAGTATGCTAGTGCAGGTTCAACCTTTAAACGCCCACCAGGGTACTTTGCAGGTACATTGATTGAACAAACAGGCCTAAAGGGGTTGTCTGTAGGTGATGCGCAAGTGTCCCACAAACATGCAGGCTTTGTCATCAATACAGGTAGTGCTAGTGCAAAGGACGTACTTGATTTGATTGCAGAAGTACAGCGTCGTGTGTATGATAGACATGGCGTACACCTTGAGCCCGAAGTACGTATGATTGGTGAAGACTAATATCAACTAAATACTAATATAAGATTTCTTATGTAACGTTACTCTTTTTAGGGATGATGGATTCATAAGAAATCTTTTTTTATGTCCATTATAAGCGTATGATATTTATATAGTTAGTCTATATTTGGGAGGCGATGATATGAATACTTTGTTGGCCCAAGAGATTCATGATAAAGCACTAGCATGTGGGTATGACGATTGTGGTATAGTACCTCTTGATGCACTTGATTTTTATAAAGAACGAATGATAAAGCGTTTAGAAGATGTACCTGAAAGTAAAAAGGTATATGCACATAGTAATGCCTTTTTAACATTGAAAGAAAACTATCCTTGGGCACAATCTATAGTGGTTTGTACTGAATATTTTGGAGCGTATAAGTTTCCTGCTTCGCTTCAAAAGCGATATGCAAAAGGCTTACTACTATCGTTAGCTAATATCCCTGATGGGGTCGAAGTCAAACAAAGACGATCTTTTGAAACATGGTTCAATGATAAGAACATCCGATTTATTGGTGGTGAAACAGCAAAGCCTACTGGTGTTGTTCCTTTGCGCCCTGCTTCTGTAGCGGCAGGACTTGGAATTTATAGAAAAAACAATTTCTTTTATGGACCTAAAGACTCTAATTATGAATTGGTAGCCTATTTAATTGATCAGCCTTGTGAGTATATTCGTCATCTAGAGATACCACCATGTCCAGAGACTTGCGATTTATGTCAGCAGAAGTGTAAAACGAAGTCTCTATCTGCACCTTTTACAATGAATCCATTAACCTGTGTATCTTATATCAATACCTTTGGTGATGGTAAATTGCCAGAAGGTGTGACAGAGGATATGTTGGAAGAGTGGATATTAGGTTGTGATAATTGCCAAGACTGCTGTCCGTTTAATAAAAATCATGATTGGAGTATAGGTAAAGATTATCCTGGGCTTGATGCATTAGAACTTATACTACAGCCAGAATATATTTTGAAAGCCTCTGATGAGGAGATTATAGAAAAGTTGATTCCTAAATTCTGTTTCCATTTAACAGATAAACAAATTCCGTTGTTGCGTAAATCTGCTAAGCGGGCGATAGAGCATAAATAGGTTGTGTCCTAAGATGAGTCAAAAGTATAATCGAATGTAGAAATTACCATGATTAGAAAAACTATACTTCTTTGACTTTTTTCTATAGACTGCGTTATAATTAACTGTTGCCATTTTTGGAAAATATACCTACATAGCTACTTTTACAGAGGCTATGTGATATAGAATATACTGAAAGAATTAAAGGGAGGATCTTATGATTCGCGAAAATCTTCGTAATGTAGCGATTATCGCCCACGTTGACCATGGTAAAACTACTTTGGTGGACGCATTATTAAAACAAAGCCATGTGTTCCGTGAGAATGAAAAGGTAGCAGAACGCGTAATGGACTCCAACGATTTGGAACGTGAACGCGGTATTACTATTTTGTCTAAAAACACTGCTGTTATGCATGATGGCATTAAAATCAACATCGTTGATACTCCAGGCCATGCTGATTTCGGCGGCGAAGTGGAACGCGTACTTAACATGGTTGATGGCGTATTGCTTCTCGTAGATGCTTACGAAGGTCCAATGCCTCAAACTAAATACGTTTTGCGTAAAGCATTAGAGCAAAAATTGAAACCAATCGTAGTTATCAATAAAATCGACCGTCCTGACCAACGTGTTAAAGAGGTTGAGGATGAAGTCCTTGAATTGTTTATGGAGCTTGAAGCTGATGATGATCAACTCGACTTCCCTGTGGTTTACGCATCTGCTCGTTCCGGTGTGTCCAAAACCAATTGGGATGATGAAGCTGTAAACATGGAACCGTTGTTCAAAACACTGATTGATGAGATTCCGGCACCACAAGGTGATATGGAAGGCCCTCTTCAATTCATGGTAACTACACTTGATTACGATAACTTCATCGGTAAAATCGCCGTAGGTCGTATCGTTCGCGGTAAAATGAAAACTAACCAACAAGTGGCAATCATGAACGGTGAAAGCACACGTAAAGCGAAAATCGGTCGTGTGTACACATACAATGGTTTGAATCGCGTTGAAACTGACGAAGCTGAAATGGGTGATATCATCGCCTTTGCAGGTATTGACGATATTAACATCGGCGAAACAGTAGCGGATGCTGAAAATCCTGAAGCATTACCATCCATCTCCATCGACGAACCAACATTGTCTATGGTGTTTTCCGTAAATAACTCTCCATTCGCAGGCCGCGAAGGTGAATTCGTTACATCCCGTCACTTGCGTGATCGTTTATTCCGTGAAGTAGAAACTAACGTTTCTATGAAAGTAGAAGAAACTGATTCTGCAGATGCGTTCAAAGTATCTGGTCGTGGTGAATTGCATTTGGCAGTATTGATTGAAACTATGCGTCGTGAAGGCTACGAATTACAAGTAGGTAAACCTCGTGTAATTTTCAAAACTATTAACGACCAATTGTGTGAACCGCTCGAAGCGTTGACCATTGACGTACCTCAGGAATTTATGGGTACCGTAATGGAAAATCTCGGTCAACGTAAAGCTGAGTTGACTAATATGGTTGAATTGGCCGGTTATCTTCGTATGGAATTCGTAGTTCCGGCTCGTGGCTTGATCGGTTTTCGTGCACAATTCTTAACAGCTACAAAAGGTAATGGTATCATGAACCATGTATTCCATGGTTATGCACCATATAAAGGTGAAATCCCTTCCCGTACACGCGGTGCTTTGGTAGCATTCGAAAATGGCGAAACTACTCCATATGGTTTGAACTCCGTTCAAGATCGTGGTACATTGTTCGTTGGTCCTAACCAAGACGTGTATGCAGGCCAAGTTATCGGTGAAAATACACGTGAACTTGATATGGATGTTAACCCATGTAAGAAAAAACATGTTACCAACATGCGTTCCAGTTCCTCTGATGAAGCGGTACGCTTGACTCCACCTCGTATCTTCTCCTTGGAACAAGCTCTTGAGTGGATCAACGATGATGAACTTGTTGAAGTAACACCTGAAAGCATTCGTATGCGTAAAACAATTCTTGATCGTAACGCACGTGCGAAAGCAGCGAAGAATAAAAAATAATATCTCATGCGGATATAATGGCGCTCCTTAAGGAGCGCCTTTTTTATCTAATCTATAAGTATTTATCTAACATATTCTTACAAGTCATATATTCATGAAAATAGGTGATAATTTTATCATTTATGATTATTGGGTATAAAAATAAGTTAATATACTAAATACGCATAATAACTTGCTGATAGGGGTATTAGTATATACGAAATATTTGTAACGCTGTATAATAATAACAAGTTTATTGAAAAAGTTATTGATTATGGAGGTTCTTATGAATAAGAAAATCTTAACTTCTTTATTTGCAGTAGGTTTAGCTGCAGGTTGTGTGTGCTCTTCCGTTGATGCGCATGGCGTATTCTTTGCTAACCGCTTAGATGAAAAAGCGCTAGTACTTGGCGAAGGCCCTGTTGATGATGCGTATAGCCCAGAAATGGTAAAAAGCATCATTGGCTTAGATAACAATGGCATGGTAATTCCTGTACAAGTTATTAAACATGAAAAAAATGTAGTAGTTGTACCAAATGATAAATTGGGTATTACAGTAACTGACTTTGACTATGGTTATTGGACAAAAGACAAAGATGGTAAAACTGTTCATAAACCAATCTCTGAAGTACCAGGTGCTCAAAAAAGTACACATGCCATTAAATATGACGTTCACTACTGGAATACAGAAGCAAAACCTTTCAATAATAAAGATGCTTTCATTCAAATCATTCCATCTGTTAACCCATTAACTCTTAGAAAAGGTGATACATATGAAATCCAAGTCTTGAAAGACGGTAAACCATATGCAAATGCACCTCTTATTAAAGACGTAATTAATGATCTTACTAATGAAAGCCAAGCAGATGCTAATGGTAAAGCAACTGTTACTGTAAGTGCTAATGGCCTTAACGTAGTAGGCGTTGAAGTGGGCTTCCCAACTCAAACTAAAGGTGAGCAAAATAAATACTTCAGTGCATTGTCCTTCATCATCAATCCTGAATAATATAGGATATAACTATTTACTAAGTGTGTGAAATAAACAAGACCTCCTAAGTTGGACTTAGGGGGTCTTTTTATATTTTTAGGGTGTACGTATAAATGCGTTCTGTGAGAGCCTCGTATTAAGCGAGGTAAGAAAGAGAGATTTTTATGAAATTACAACGAAATGTATCAGCTGTGATGGCTGCATTGGTATTAACTGGAATGACCTGCTCTGCATTTGCTACAGAAATTAATGCCACAAGCGATAAAGCGGAGGAATTGCTTGGCTTAACAATGGGGTCACCGGTACAAACACAACCAGAAGTTAAGCATATAGAAGATACCTTGACGGTTAATGTGCATGGTAAAAGCTTAACAGATACAGGTAAAACTAAAAATGTATCAGGTATTTATAATGGATTTGGATCACAATTGACGGTGGATAAAGATTTGATTGTACGCCTTAAAAATGATGCACCAGCCTCAAAAAGGGAACTCGGTCATTACTATATGAGCGCTGTGTATGCTGGATACGGCGGTAAAGTACCGAGACTCAGTAAGGACAATCCTGATAGAGATTATGGAGATACTAATATTCACGTCAAAGGCAATGTAGATATCGATGCTATTGGTGTCGGTTTACAAGCTAATCAACGTGGTCATATTATTGTTGATGGTGGTGGACGTATCATCACGCATCCTTTAGAAACTTCTGATACTTACTCTGTGGTGGCAGAAGAGGGTGATGTATACGTTAATACTGGCTCTGATGGTAAACATCCAGGGTCTAAAGAATTGGTCGCTGTTGGGAATGTAGGGTTAATTAATAAGGATTATGGACGTGATCCAAATCATAACGAAATGCCAACGAATATAGCATTAGCTTTTACAACACCTAATTCTAAACTTACGGGTGCTGTATTAAATGAATATGCTGAAAGCAATAAGAACCCTCATAATTCTGGTGCTGATATTTACTTACAAAATGGAGGGACTTGGAATAATGAATGGATTGGTATGGAGCGGCCTACCCCTAAAAGAGAACGTCCATCTGGGGATAATGCAGCATATCTATACAAGGGCAGTAAGGTTCGTAATCTCGTAGGTGGATCAAATCCAGCGGCAGCCGGTATCCTTCATCCTATCGATGCACGGCCTATTACAATTCAAAATTATAGCGGCTATGTGAATGCTGTTTATAAGGCCGGTGTTCCAGCTAGTGAAAAAGGAAAGGGGAATATTGTTGTTGAACATGCTGCAGATAATAGCCATATTACCTTGCAAGGCGATGGAGCTAATTTGACTAATGATGATAGCTACCGAAAGGAAATACAAGCCTTAGCTGATAAATTACAATATACTGGCAATGATAAAAAACTGAGCACAACAGTTCAAATCAATGAAGGGATTACTCGTCCAGGTGCTGTTGCAGAACTAGGTGCAGATCATTTTGACTCGCAGGGGCGTCTTGTTGTAAATGATACAACAAAGATTAATCGTGCTAATGAATCATCCTTAGTGAGTGGTTCAAAATCTGCTCTTACATCGACTGCTATGGCATGGAAGAGTAATACCAATGATTTACAACGCCGTTTAGGAGATCTTCGTTTAGCTAATACAAACCAAGGTGTATGGGCAAAATATATAGGCGGTAAATCTAAAATCACAGACGGTGCTGATGCACATATGACGTATAATGGGGTACAAGTCGGCTACGATCATAAGGCTTCTAATGGTTGGATTTTTGGCGGCGCTATTGATTACAGTACATCTAGTAATTCATATGCCAACGGTAGTGGTGATGGCAAACTTGGCGGCATCGCCTTGTATGGTACAAAAAAACATGATGATGGTCGTTATTTAGATATCATTGCACGTGGTAATAGATTATCCAATGATTATAAGCTCTACTCCGTAGGTGGACAACGTGTGAACGGTGATTACCATACATATGGCACATCCTTAAGCGCTGAATATGGTAAACGTATTAAGAAGGAAAATGGCTTCTACATCGATCCTAGTGTAGAATTTATTGTAGGCCGTTTGAATGGTGTATCCTATGATGCTTCTGTTGTCGGTGGTGGTTCTATGCATGTGAAAGCTGATGCTGTGAACTCTGCTGTAGGCAGACTTGGTATTGGCATTGGGAAAGAAACAGAAAAATCCAATATCTTCGCTAAATTAGCATTAGCGCATGAATTCTCTGGTAAGGTAAATACAACATATTCCGCACCAGGCAATCCAACAGTACAAACAACAGTAGATTTGAAGGATACATGGCTCGATGCTGAAATTGGTGGGTCTTGGAGTGTCCGTCCTAGTACATATCTATATGGTACATTCACTAAAAACTTTGGTGCTATCGTAGAAAATACATGGCGCATTGATGCTGGGATACGGCATAATTTTTAATTGAATATTGCATTAATGGTCCTTATAGCGTATGCTGTAAGGACCATTAGTATATAAGGAGTTTTTTATGATTAAGTTTCTATTCATTAGGAGTTATAATGGTTAATATTTTATTCATCTGTCATGGCAATATTTGCCGTTCTACGATGGCAGAGTTTTATATGAAGCATATCGTTGAGCAGGCTGGACTAAGTGATTCTATTTATATTGAGTCTGCAGCTACATCTCGTGAGGAGATAGGGAACGACACTCATTATGGGACTAAAGAGAAATTAGATGAAATGGGTATTCCCTATACTCGTCGCAAGGCACGTCAAGTGACGGTTGATGACTATCATAACTTTGATTACCTTGTTATTATGGATGAAAATAATGCGCGTAATTTAAAGCGTATCATTGGGGATGACGTAGATGCTAAGGTTTACAAGGCAATGTCTTTCGTTGGTGAAAGTCGTGATGTAAAGGATCCTTGGTATACGGGAAACTTTGACGAAACTTATGATGATGTAAGTCGTAGCTGTGATGCTCTACTAAAATTAATTAAAGAGAGGCTGTAATAAGTTGATATACAACTTAATATTAGGGGCTTTTATGTATAAACCTAGTACCCATACTTTATACTATCGAACCATAGCGTAATATGGTATAATTTTTAGGTATTCATGCGCCTATAGCTCAGGGGATAGAGCGCCGGTCTCCGGAACCGGGTGCGCAGGTTCGAATCCTGCTAGGCGCACCAAATAAAAGGCTTCTCGAAATTTTGAGAGGCCTTTTTTGTATGTATTAAGGGGAGAGAAATACATGGCGATATATGCATGAATTAGTTAGAGATAGATAAATACATGAGCTGAGGTGCTGATAAGATTTCGATATAGAGTTTTATATTTAATAATATCGAAATAACATAATAAATGTGATTTGGGTAACACATTTTGTTTTGAGAATGATGTACAATAAGGATAGCTATATGAAAATCTGAACATCCTAGCCGGAACACTAGGACATATAGGGGAGCGTTAAATTACGTAGTGAATTTAACTAAGTGAATATTACTTATATATGTATCAATAGCCCATCCATTTAGGGATGTGGCTATTTAGAGGGGATAATATGACAAATAAAATACAAGAGCTTACCGTCAACGAAGTTTGGCGTGATGAGCAAGACGCATGGAATCATCGTTCCGAGTACTTTGTAGAAATGCACAATCGCGAGGATCGCAAGGCACAGGTCACTGATTTTTTAGCCTTCTTAAAGGATGAAAATTTATTACCTTCATCGAATGGTCGTACACTTGATGTAGGCTGTGGTGTTTGTGACTACGCACTTGGGTTAGCTCGGGAAGGCTATAAGGCGACTGGTATCGATTTATCTGATGGTATGATTCGCGGTGCTAAACAATTGGCAGAGTCAGAAGGTTTAGATCTTAGCTTATATATTGGACCTTGGTCTGATGAAACTCGTCGAGAATTAGGTTGGGATAAAAGCTTTGACTTGGCATATAGTATCTTCTGCCCGATTATGTTTGATGTAGAAAATATTCGCGCCATGCACGATGCAAGTAATGATAAATGTTTATGGATTGCATTTAGCGAACGGAGCGACGAAATGGTAGATATGTTATCTGAACATTTCTTTGGACGTGATTCTTTTCCATGGGATGGTAAGATGAAAGAGTGTTTAGATACTATCCATGAGATGGGGCATAATGTAAAAGTAATTTATAAAACGGTTCCTGAAACAGAGGTTATGTCTCTTGAAAAGGCAGTTAATTATTTTACCATGCGACTTCATAATAATGGATGGGGAGACATGGAAGACATGAAAGAAGAGATTAGAAATCTCATTGAGCCACTAGCTATTGATGGAGAAATCCATAATAAGACTGTTGATAAGGTGGCTTGGGTTTCATGGTCTGTGAAATAGGAGAGAAACATGACAGTTGATGAGAAACGTAAGTTAGAACTAAAAACTATGTACCAGATTATTGGCATCTATTGTCATAATAAGCACCACACTCCTAAAGGACAACTCTGTGAGGAGTGTCAAAAAGTTTGGCAATATGCTGAACATCGTATAGATGTATGTCCTCATATGGAAAGCAAGACCTTCTGCAGCGTGTGTAAAACGCATTGCTATGCGCCTACGTATCGTGAAAAAATACGTGAAATCATGCGCTATGGTGGACCTAGAATGTTATTTATATCACCAATTCAAGTTATTCGCCATATGTATTTAGAGTGGAAGGATAGAAAAAGGAGTCGTACTTCTTATGAAAACTGATATGATTGTAAAGACAGGAATGTTTGTAGCATTGACGGTTTTACTATCTTATATATTTGCTATTCATACTACATTTATACATATTACCTTTGGATTTTTATCAACCGCTATATTTGGTATTCTTTATGGGCCTATGGCAGCAGGTATAATGGCTGCTATTGCCTGTTTTATAGGTATGTCTTTATTTGGACAAGGGGTATTCTTTCCCGGCTTTATCATATCTGAATTTCTTGTAGGCTATGTGTATGGGTATTTTTTACACGGACGTAATGTTACATTTAAACAATTACTTTTACCGGAGACGATTGTTACTGTATGTATACATCTGATATTAAATACAATATGGCTCACAATATTTTATAACAAAGCAGTATCTGCTATATTTATTGGACGTCTTATTAAAAATATCATTTGTTTCCCTTTAGAAATTGCATTGATTTTAATTGTGTATAAAGCAGTCAGTAAGTTTATGGTACAAAAAAAGCCATAATCTTACAGTATACTAAAATGCACCCCTAACATTAGATTATATGTTAGGGGTGCATTATTATTTGTAAATATAGCGTTTTACGCGAGTGCTTTGTCCAATACAGTTTTGATTAAAGATTTTGTTTGGGCATAGCTTTCACCAGGTTGTGCCTCGTATTGTTTGTCGAGGTCGAACCATAAGTTCGGATAGTATTCATATGGGTGAGTTTTGAAGAGCTCATGAGCATCTTGATCTTCAACCCAGTTGATATGAATATCTGCGTATGCAGGATTTTCTGCAACGAGTTCATCGATAGCACGGAATGCATTAGCGCAATAAGGGCAACCGTTTAAATGGAAACCTAATATTTCTTTCATGATATTCAGTCCTTTCAAAATAGAATCTACATATATTTCTATAATTTGAGATTTTATACATATTCATGTACCACAACATATGGTACACTACTGAGTATAACATATCTATATAAGATATTCAATTTTTTAGATATATCAGATGTGAATATTGAGAATTCGATATGCATGCATTATATAAATAAGGAGATACCTATGATTTCAGGCGCACAGTATCTGGTAAAAGCCCTTCAAGAGGAGCAGGTAGAGTTTTTATTTAACTATCCTGGGGCGGCTACTATTGATATCATGGATGAATTATATAAGCAAGATAAGGTAAAAGTGATTTTGCCGCGTCATGAGCAAGCATTGGCCCATGCGGCAGATGGATATGCTCGTAGTACCGGTAAAGTAGGGGTTTGTATGGTAACCTCTGGACCTGGTGCTACAAATCTTGTGACTGGTATTGCTACTGCTTATTCTGATAGTGTTCCTCTCGTTTGTATTACAGGTCAAGTTGACTTGGGTCTGATGGGCAATGATGCGTTCCAAGAAGTAGATACTGTTGGCATTGTACGCAATATCTGTAAATATGCTGTTACCGTTCGTGATCGTAAAGAGCTTGGTCGTATTTTGAAAGAAGCCTTTTATATTGCTCGCACAGGTCGACCAGGTCCTGTGGTTGTGGATATTCCTAAAAATATTCAAAAGGCTATGGGCTCTGATGAGTATCCTACTGAGGTTAATATTCGCGGTTACAAACCAAATACCACTGTTCACGTAGGTCAAGTTAAAAAGGCCTGTTCTATTATTAGTAAAGCTAAAAGGCCTCTATTCCTATTAGGCGGTGGGGTAAGCATTAGTGGTGCTAACGACCTTATGATGGAGTTGGTTAAAAAAACAGGGATTCCTGTAGTAACAACATTGATGGGGAAAGGTGCTATTGATAGCCGTCATCCATTGTATCTTGGTAATGTAGGGATTCATGGTGGCTATGCGCCTAATGTAGCCATAACTGATTGTGACGTGATGATTTCTATTGGTACGCGCTTTAATGATCGTATTACTGGTAAACTAAGTACCTTTGCACAAAATTGTAAGATTATCCATATTGATGTAGATGCGGCGTCTATTTCTAAAAATATTAAGGTTGATATTCCAATCGTAGCAGATGCTAAATTGGCTATAGAAAAAATCTTAGAATATATTGAACCTCACGATCTTGGCGACTGGCCAAAACAATTACAGCAACTTAAGGCAGAGCGCCCTGTCACTCAAGCTGACGAAGAGGGGTTAACACCTCAAACTGTTATCGAGTACATCAATCATCATTATGAACATCCTATCGTTACAACCGATGTGGGTCAAAATCAATTGTGGACTACCCAGTTCCTTGATGTGAAAGGTCAATATCAAATGTTGACGTCTGGTGGCTTAGGGACTATGGGCTATGGTTTCCCTGCTGCATTAGGGGCGCAAATGGGAAATCCAGATAAGCGTGTATTTGCCATCTGTGGTGATGGTGGCGTGCAAATGAATATCCAAGAGTTTGCCACTGCTATGCACTACCGTTTGCCTGTGACGCTAATTATTTTAAATAATGGTTTCCTCGGAAATGTACGCCAATGGCAACAATTATTCTACGATAAACGTTACGCTTGTACGAACTTGATGATGGATGAAAGTGCCATTGTTACGCGAGACATAATCGACAATGATGAGTTTGAATATGTACCCGATTTTGTGAAATTGGCAGAAGCTTATGGCGCAAAGGCAATGCGTATTACAAAGGTAGAGGACATCGAAAAAGGATTCCAATTGGCGGATACTTTCAAAGATGGCCCTACATTACTTGAGTTTATCATTCCAACAGAACTCAATGTGTTGCCAATGGTACCAGCAGGTAAGTCTTTAAGTGATATGTTGTTGAAGGATAAAAAATAGGAGGGGCTATGGAAGTACATATGAAAAAACGCTGTATTTCAGCGTATGTAGAAAACCAAATCGGTGTACTAGCTAAGATTTCAGGCCTCTTCGCAGGCAAAAATTATAATCTTGATACATTGACTGTAGGGGAAACTGAAGATTCTACCATGTCTCGTATGACGATTGATCTTACTTGTGACGATTTGACATATGAACAAATCATTAAACAGCTTAATCGCAGTGTAGAGGTGATTAAGGTTATCGACTTTACGGACATGCGAATTACGAAAAAAGAATTACTATTTATCAAGGTCAATAGCTGTAAAGAAGCAGACAAACAAGAAATTTTCCGCATTGCCAAAACCTTTGATTTGTTAGTTGTGGATTATAATCGTAAATCTGTACTTGTTCAATGTGTAAAAACTGTATCTAAAAATAATGATATGATTGCCTTATTTAAAGATATGTTCGTGAACCGTATTGAAGTCGTGCGCGGTGGTAGCGTTGCCATTGAAGCCTTATCCACACCTGACAAATAAGGTGTGTACTCTAAATGTACTTTATAAGCGTTTTAGGTCTATTCAAATATATAATACATGTATTTGAATAGACCTATTTTTTGTGGCTTAAAGCGTGTACAAATTAATATGATATAATGTCTATATCGACCATTATTGATATAGAGACTTTGGTTGTGTGCCAAGGTCTTTTTTATATAGGAGGTACTATGAGTTTATTAGATGATATTTTAGCCCACAATAGAGAATATGTAGAAGATCAAAATACAGGTTATGTAGATACAGATACAAAGTGTAGTAAAATGCCAAGTCGCGAGATGGCTATTGTTACATGTATGGATACGCGCCTTGTAAACTTTTTAGAGGATTCTATGGATATTGGGCGAGGTGAGGCGAAAATTGTTAAAACGGCAGGTAATTGTATTACAGGCCCTTTTGATGGTATTGTACGGAGCTTGCTCGTATGTATTTATGAGTTAGGTGTTAACGAAATCTTTATTATTGGTCATCACGAATGTGGCATGGCTAAAACTACAGCAAAAGATTTAACAGAAAAAATGTTAGCTCGTGGTATTTCTCCAGAAGCGATTCACATGGTGCGAAAAGAAATGGAGCGTTGGGCTGATGGTTTTACCCATCCTGCAGAAAATGTGGAAGAAACAGTAGACGAATTGCGCATGAATCCATTGATTCCAAAAGATGTGCCAATTCATGGACTTATCTTCCATCCTAGAACAGGTGAAATCGAAGTCATTGTTAATGGCTATACACAAATGAAACAATATTACGAAAAGAATTAGAATTATATGAACAAAAAAAGATTAATTATATCCGTGCTAGCCATTATTGCCTTGGTCTGTGTTACTATAGGTGGATATGTCCATAAGGATGCCATACAGAGCCGTATAGCTAGAACAGCGGCTGTGGTGAGTGGCCAAGAGATAAAGCCACTCCTCGATTCTGAAAGTCGTTATATTCGGCAAATTGTAGCTCAAGATAACAGCACGAGTCGTACTATTATGTGGCAATCAGATAGCAGTGAAGCTGATGCGGTAATAGAGTATCGTCTTGTTGGATCCGATACGACTCAAACGATAAGAGCTACAGATAAAGCTTTTACCGATGATGGCAGTACCACCTATATCCATGAGGGTACAGTAACTGGTTTGATGCCTAGTACTAAATACGAATATCGAGTTGGTTATGGTAGTGATCGCCGTAGTGATTGGTACTCCCTGGAAACGGCTGGCGCCAGTGTGTATGATGTTCTTATCTATCCAGATTCTCAGTCGGGGGATTATTCTCAGTGGGAAGAGATTGTAATGGACTCAGCACATCGTAACCCTAGGACCGCCTTGTATATTAGCATGGGTGACCTTGTAGATAATGGAGAGCAGGCCTATCAATGGCGTACTTGGTTAAATTCCATTAGACCGTTGAGTGCTAATGTGCCGTTAGCAACGACATTAGGTAATCACGAGATGTATACATTAGATTGGAAAATGCGCGAGCCTTATGCGTATTTGAATTACTTCGCAGTACCTCCTAATGGGAATGAAATTTTTAATCGTCGTTATTATTCCTATGACTTCGGTGATGTTCATTACGTTGTATTAGATACAATGTTATATGAAAGCAATCATGAGGATAATCATGATACGCATCATCCTGATTTATACGATGTACAGGTTCAATGGTTACGCCAAGATCTTGCAGCTAATACGAAAAAATGGACTGTCGTTCTTATGCATCGAGATCCATTCCAATATGCCTTTGACCGACCAGGTGCAAGTCGAGATGTTGGTTTCGATGACGAGGGCGTATTATTTATGCCTATCTTCGATGAATTTAATGTGGATTTAGTCTTATCTGCTCATTTACATACATATCGCAACCGTGGCCATGTACGAAACTTTGATCGAGACCCATCTGGTCCATTATATATTCTTACAGGAATAGCTGGTGATGCACGACGTCCTAAGTGGAAGCAACATCCTTTAGATGTATATGTAGCACCTCAGCCTGAAACGAATAATTATATGTCTATGACAGTGACACCGAATAAGCTGATTGTAAAATCATTTTTACCTGACGGCACTCAGCTTGACGAATCAGTCATTGAAAAATAAGAAAAGACACCTTCTTTGGAAGGTGTCTTTTTTTGTCTATTTTTCTCTAATCAAAGGTAGCAAGAATCTATGAGTAAAATTGATTTACAATATAACAAATAAAAATACAGTAGATTTGTATAAATACTTGCTAATTATGGTAGGTAGTATTATAATACGTGTATAGATTATAAAAATGCACAAAATATGTATAAAATATACATACAGTGTATAAAGGAGATAGAGTAATGAATGCATTACAAGATTTAATAAAAACTTATGCCTCCCAATATAAAGAACAAGTTGTGGAATGGCGCCGACATATTCATAGCCATCCAGAGTTATCTGGTGAAGAGAAACATACATCTTTATTTATTCAAAAGGTGCTTGGTGAACTAGGAATTCCCTTTGTAAACGATATTTCTGATTATGCTGTTATCGGTAAGATAGAAGGTGCTCATACAGGCCCTGTTATTGCATTGCGTGCCGATATGGATGCGTTACCCATACATGAAATAACAGGCTTGCCCTTTGCTTCACAAAATGAAGGTGTTATGCATGCCTGTGGTCATGATAGCCATATGGCAATTTTACTTGGTGCAGCGGCGATTCTACAATCTATTAAAGATCAATTACATGGGACCGTGAAACTCGTATTTCAACCTTCAGAAGAAGAAGCTTTATTTCCAGGGGCTCAAGGTATTGTCGATAGCGGCATCCTCGACGATGTGGATGAGATATATGGACTTCATGTGTGGCCTCAATTGCCAGTGGGAACTGTAGGTCTTAAAAAAGGTAATCTCATGGCTGCATCCGATCACTTCCTCGTACACATTAAAGGGAAAGCTACTCATGGTGCAGAACCTCATAATGGGGTAGACGCAATTGTAGCAGCCGCAAACTGGATTGTAAATGTGGAATCCATGGTGGCTCGCGAAACGAATCCCATGGAAAATCTCGTGTGTACAATTGGAGTGATTAATGGTGGTGATCGATACAATGTGGGCTGTGGTGATGTGTATCTTGAAGGTACTTGTCGTACCTATGAACCAGAAAAACGTGATTATATTGAGCGACGTTTGGGTGAAAGCTTACAGGCCCTAGATGTGATGTTTAAAACGGAAAGCACTTTGGATTATAAACGTGGTCATGGTGCTACTATCAATAATCCAGAGGCTATCGATTACGCCACATCTATCGTAGAAAAATATTTTGGCAAAGAAGCGGTGGTACATCCTGAATTTCCGTCTATGACGGCAGAAGACTTCTCTGCCTATCTTCATAAAATCAAAGGTGCTTTTCTTTGGTTAGGCACTGGCTTTGAAGGCAATCCAGCCTTGCATAATGCAGCTTTCACCATCGATGAAAGTATCCTTGAACCAGGTATCACAATGATGGCTGCTATTGCCGCCGAATTTTTACAAGAAAAGTAGTTAAATAAGTAGTTTGAAATAAGAGGTTATCATGAAAAGTTTACAACATACATCATTTAAAACAATGCTTCAATACGCACCAGAAGAAATTAAATACTTCTTGGACTTAGCAGCAAAATTAAAAGCCGATAAAAAAGCGGGCAAAGAAATCAAAACATTAGTAGGTAAAAACTTTGCATTAATTTTTGAAAAAGACTCAACACGGACACGTTGTGCTTTTGAGGTAGGGGCTGCGGACCAAGGTGCTCATACAACATATCTTGGCCCTACAGGTTCCCAAATGAATAAAAAAGAATCCTTAAAAGATACAGCTCGTGTTCTAGGATCTATGTATGATGCTATCGAGTTTAGAGGTTTTGATCAAGCCGATGTAGATACATTAGCTGATTATTCTGGCGTACCTGTTTGGAATGGGCTTACCGATATGGATCATCCTACACAAACATTAGCAAATTTCTTAACCATACAAGAAAATATCGATAAACCGTTGAATAAAATTTCCTTTGCTTATGTTGGACACGGTCAATCAAATATGTGCAATGCCTTGATGAGTGGTGCCGTTAAAATGGGGATGGATTTCAGACTCATTGGCCCTAAACAATACTGGCCAGCTGGTCCATTCTACGAAGAGTGCTTAAAAGTGGCTAAAGAAACGGGTGCTACTATTACTTGCACAGATGATGTAGCTGAAGGCGTTAAAGGCTTAGATGTTATTTACACTGGTGTGTGGGTAACGATGGGTGATACTTACGATATGTGGGAGGAACGTATCAATACCTTTAAACCATTCCAAGTAAATGCAGAAATGATGGCATTAACTGGCAATCCAAATACTAAGTTCTGCCACTGTTTACCTGCGTTCCATAACACAGAAACACAAGTGGGTAAAGATATTTATGAACGGTTTGGTATGAATGGCATTGAGGTGACTGAAGAGGTATTCGAAGGTTCAAACTCTTTAGCGTTTCAAGAAGCAGAAAATCGTCTCCACACGATTAAGGCAGTTATGGTTGCCACCTTTGGAGATTATCCATTGAAATAAATTCATCCTCCTAAATGGTGATGAATCGTATAGTTTGTTTTCTATTTATATTGGATAAAGGGCTATATAAATAGGTGTGAGTCACCAATAGGTGAGAATTGAGGTTTATTATGACACCCCATAGAGTATTTATTGTTGGTCATGAAGGCACAACTGGTCTTAGAATTCATGAACGATTATCCGATCGAAAAGATATAGAACTCTTAGCGACTGCTGATGAGGATCGCAAAAATGTAGAGGCCATTAAAGTGGTTGCAAAAAAAGCGGATCTTGTATTTCTATGTTTACCCGATGTGGCATCTAAGGAAATTATGGCCGCTATTGGTGATTTTCCATGTAAGGTTATTGATACTTCTACAGCGTTTAGAACTACAGCTGGTTGGGCATATGGGTTCCCAGAACTTGGTGAAAGCTACAAAACAGATATTGCAACTAAAAAACATATTGCAAATCCTGGCTGTCATGCGAGCGGTATGATTGCTTGTATAGCGCCTCTTGTAAAAGCAGGGCTCGTGCCAGCGGATTATCCTTTCACCATTACATCCTTAACAGGCTATAGCGGTGGTGGTAAGAAGATGATTGGTCAATATGAAAGCAGTCCTAAGGACTATTTTCTTTATGCGCCTCGTCAATATGGCCTTGGTCAAGAACATAAACATTTATCCGAAGTACAACATGTATGCGGCATTAGTGAAGCTCCAATTTTTATGCCAATTGTTGATGATTACTACTCTGGAATGGAGGTTACCGTAGGTATTCATAGTCGTTTATGTCATAAACCTGTTTGTATTGATAAGGTACAACAAACGTTAGAATACTTTTACAAAGATAGTACAATCGTTACGGTTGCACCATTTACTGAAAATAGTAATAGCGGTATGTTAAACGCTAATCAATTGAGCAATACGGACAGTATGAAAATCTATGTCACTGGTAACGATGAACGCATCATGGTTCACGCCATTTTCGATAATTTAGGTAAAGGTGCATCGGGTGCCGCCGTTCAATGTATGAATATTGCATTGGGTTTACCAGAGGATACTGGTTTAGTATTAGGTTAGAGAGGAATCTATGAAGAATGTAACAAATGCAATGCGGGCGCATATCTTAACGGCGGCCGTTCCATATATAAAACAATACACAGATCAGTACGTTGTCGTTAAATACGGTGGCAATGCCATGGTGGATGAAGAGTTAAAGAAATCTGTTATGAAGGATTTACTATTACTTCAATTAGTGGGGGTCAAAGTAGTCCTTGTTCATGGCGGTGGCCCAGCTATTAATAGTACTTTAGAGGCGATGCAAATTAAATCACATTTTGCTAATGGTCTACGAGTTACCGATGAAGCAACAATGGATGTTGTACAAATGGTGCTAGCCGGCAAGGTGAATAAAGGGCTCGTGGCGGATTTAACGGATCTTGGTGGCAAAGCTGTTGGCCTTTGTGGCGTAGATGGCAACATGATTCAAGTTCATAAACAAAACGAAGAACTTGGTTACGTAGGTTATATTGATACCATTGATACGAGTATTATCCATGACGTAATTAGCCGTGGCTATATTCCAGTTATTTCTTCTATCGGCATGGGAGCCGATGGCAAGACATATAATATTAATGCGGATACGGTAGCCGCGAAAATTGCAGGTGCCCTCAAGGCGGAAACAATGGTGGCTATGACCAATATTGATGGTGTACTGCGAGATGTGCATGATCCAGATTCTTTAATTTCTAAAATTACGATGGCCGAGGCCGCTCAGTTAAAAGCGGATGGTGTCATTGTAGGCGGTATGATTCCAAAGGTAGATTGCTGCTTAGAAGCCATAGAAGCTGGGGCACAAAAGGTATTTATCATCAATGGTGAAATTCCACATGCCATTCTTATCGAGTTATTAACCGATGAAGGCCTTGGCACCATGTTTGTTGCTTAATATAGTAAACATAATACTGGTAATCATCTATTGGGTATCTTTTACATAGATAGACGACGGCATGACCGTACATTTGGAGGATATAATGAGTAATGCAATCGATTTTGAACAACAAGATAAAGAATATATAGCCAATACGTATGGTCGGTTTAACGTATGCTTTGAAAAAGGGAAGGGTTCTCTCTTGTGGGATGTAGAGGGTAAAGAGTATATCGACCTCGGATCTGGTATTGGAGTAACCGCTTTTGGCGTTGACGATGATGAGTGGACTGACGCTGTTACTAAGCAGTCTCATGCGTTGAATCATATTTCTAATTTATACTATTCCTTGCCACAGATTGAACTAGCGAAACAGCTCTGCGCGAAAACGGGGATGAAAAAGGTGTTTTTCTCTAACTCTGGTGCGGAGTCTAACGAATGTGCTATTAAGGCAGCTCGTAAATATAGCCATGATAAATACGGCGAAGGTCGTCATGTAGTTGTTACCTTGGTCAATAGTTTCCACGGTCGTACTATTACCACCTTGTCTGCTACAGGACAAGATGTATTCCATCAACATTTCTTCCCATTTACAGAAGGTTTTATTCATACACCAGCCAATGATATTGACGCGGCCTTAAAAGCTCTTGATAATCCAGCAGTTTGTGCCATCATGATGGAACCTATCCAAGGTGAAGGTGGGGTTATGCCCTTAGATAAAGAGTTTGTCCAAGCGGTAACAAAATATGCGCATGAACACGATCAACTGGTACTCATCGATGAGGTACAAACTGGTAATGGTCGGACTGGTAGTCTATATGCATACCAACAATTTGGCATTGAACCAGATGTGGTATCTACTGCAAAAGGCTTGGCGGGAGGTCTACCAATGGGGGCTACTTTGTTCAATGAAAAGATGCAGTATGTTTTAAATGCTGGTGCCCACGCTACTACCTTTGGGGGAAATCCAATCTGCGCGGCTGCAGGGAACACTATTATTAGCCGGTTAACTCCTGAATTTCTCGATTCTGTAAAAGTAAAAGGGGAATACGTAAAATCTACCTTAACTGGTAAACCTGGTGTCATTGGTGTTAGTGGTATGGGTCTTATGCTTGGCATTGAAACTACGGTTGATGCTAAAGCCGTTATAGCTAAATGTCTTGAGAAAGGTGTGGTATGCTTATCTGCTAAAAATAAGGTGCGTCTTTTACCAGCTCTTAATATTCCGCAAGAACAATTAGAAAAAGCTATTGCTATTTTAGCTGATGTGATTGAAGAATTAGCAGCACAGTAAGAAGTAAGATTTTGTTTAACTTTCATAAATATTGTTTACTATAGTTATGTAACATTGAACTATGGAAATAAACCGATGATTATATAGACTTTACTCCGTATTCGTGTTACTCTAAAAGAAACAGTCTATATTGGAGGAGTAAATATGAATACAGAATCCTTACGTAATGAAGTATTGGTTCCAGCGGTAGCAAAAACGTTGGACATTGCTGCTAAAGCAAAACCTACAAAAGAAGAAATTATCACAACGGCGAAAATCACCGCTGCTGTGACAGTTGCAACAGCTGTTGTATCCTTAGCGGTACAAGCAGTATTGCGCAACCGATAAGAAACTGAGAAAACGACATGGCGTTGCCTGTCGTTTTCTTTTACTTTTACCATGTTATTCCCCTAAATAAGGGGTTTTTCTTGGCGCATGTAGGTTGTGTATTTATAAATTCGGAGACTGTTTAATCGTTATATATTAGCGATGCATATTGATATGCAATTGATATATTGATATTAGAGGAGGCGATACGATGCATAGTCGCGATTTAATAGAGCAATATAAAGGTTATGTTCAAAATTGGCGTAGATATTTTCATAAACATCCAGAACTCAGTAATGAAGAGTTTGAAACGACAAAGACACTCGCTAAAGAACTAGAATCAATGGGTGTAGAGGTTCATGTAGACATAGAGCGTGGTATCGGCTTAATTGGTATTATCCATGGTGCTAATCCGGGAAGGGCTATCGCGTTGCGCGCCGACATCGATGCACTGCCTGTTCATGAACATAATGCAGTGGACTATAAATCAGAAGTAGAAGGCAAAATGCACGCTTGCGGTCATGATGGACATATGGCTATTTTGTTAGGTGCGGCTAAGATGCTAATGTCTATGAAAGACCGTATTGAAGGCGATGTGTATTTAGCATTCCAACCTGCGGAAGAAACTGGCGCAGGGGCTCCGGATTTCATTAAATTTGGCGATTGGTATGATAAGGTAGATGCTATCTTTGGCGGGCATGTGTGGATCGATTTGCCAGCGGGCCTTGTGTCTGTTGAGGAAGGCCCTCGTATGGCTGCCAGTAGCCAGATTACAATTAATGTAAAGGGTAAACAAGGTCATGGTGCACAGCCTCATCAAGCGATTGATGCAATCGTGGTGGCTAGTGCCATCGTTATGAATTTGCAAACTGTGGTTTCTCGTAATGTGAGTGCCCTTGATTCCGTCGTTGTTACGATTGGCAATATTCACTCTGGCTCAGAATGGAATGTCATCCCTGGGGAAGCTTCCCTAGGCGGTACAGTTCGTTTCTTTGATCCAAACCAAGAACAATATATTGTCGATACTATTCGCCGCATTGTAGAACACACTGCAGAGGCCTATGGAGCGACTGCTACATTAGAATATATAAAAAAAGTGCCCCCTACTATTAATGATCCTGAATCCAGTGAACTGGCAGAACGTGTCGTTATTGATACATTAGGTAAGGACAAGCTTTCTAAGATGCGTAAAGTCATGCCTGGAGAAGATTTTGCCTGGTATTTACAAGATAAGCCAGGATGCTTTGCCTTTATTGGTATTCAAAACCCTGATGTAGAAGCTACATACGATCATCATAATAATAGATTTAATATGGATGATACTGTATTATCTGCTGCATCTGCGGTGTATGCTGAATATGCCATTCAGTGGTTAAAAGAACATAAATAAATTTTAACCCCATAAACCCCTTTACATTTTTGGTAAAGGGGTTTATTATATTCCAATAATAAATCATATGTAATTAAAATGGTTTCCTGTAATGGCGCATATTTTAGCGCATTGCGGATAAAAAGGACCTTTCTTCGCCGGACGGTTCTAGAAGCCAGAAAGGATGTAATGAACGATCAAGTTTCTATTTCAACAGCAAATATTCGTGGTGCTTTTGGGGCATTCTTTATCCCTGGTATGTACACAGCTTTATGGGCAGGTTTCGTGCCATATTTAAAAGCAAAGCTTAGTATTGGTGAAGATGTATTAGGTTCCATGATTTTGTTGCTCGGTGTAGGTTCTTGTTTATCCATGGCTATAGCAGGTAAGCTTGTAGAAAGCTTTGGGTGTAAGAGAGTCGTTTTGTTAGCTAGCTTTATTGGTATGGTATCTCTTGCCATCGTTACTATGTGTCCTACTATTGCTACAACAACAGTAGCCCTGTTCTTTTTTGGTATTGGTGTAGGTCTTAGTGGTGCTTCTGCTAATTTACAAGCTATCCTAACGGAAAAGGTGAGCAAAAAACATTTGATGGGCGCCTATCACGGAGGCTGGAGTTTAGGTGGCTTTGCTGGTGCCGGTGTTTTACTTGTGCTTTTAAAAATCTTATCTTTTTCTGTTAATGAAAGTATTTGGGGGCTACTCATCGTATTATTTATTGCGATGGTCGTAGTTAGCCAATTTATGTTGACCTTTGGTAGTGACCCAAATGCAAAGGTTACTAAAAAGTCTAAAAGCCCATTGTCCTTCCATCCAATCGCCCTTATTTTTGGTTTATTGTCCTTTGTGTCTTACTTGGTAGAAGGTGCTGTAGGGGACTGGAGCGCATTATATTTATTTGAAGATAAAGGGATTGTTATTGAAGAGGCTGTTATGGGTGTAATGCTCTTTAATGGTACTATGTGCATAGGTCGTTTGCTTGGTAATAGATTAGGTAAACACTTAACATCTAAGCAAGTTGTCGTTGGTGGCTACTTACTTGGCTCTATTGCGATGGGGCTGATCGTATTCTTACCAGGACATGCCTCCATGTATACTTACTTATTATTGGGTATTTCATTAGCTATGATAGTACCAAATCTATTCTCTGCGATGGGGGAACAAAATGTTATTCCTATGACACAAGCGGTTGCAACATCTACAATGCTCGGTTATATGGGTATTTTGATGGGGCCTGCCTTGATTGGCTTCATTGCGCACGGTACAAGTCTTACAGTAGCATTTATCGTATTGACTACATTGCTTGTTGTAAGTGCAGGTATTGGTAAATACGCATACCATTTAATGAGTAAAGACTGTGGTCTTAGTGAAGAACAAATTTAATAGTCTATAATTAAGGAGCTACGACTTTCGTATCGTAGCTCCTTTTTCATATTTTTATATTTTATGTATTTCTCGCATTAAAAAGACACAGGTTTTGAACCTGTGTCTTTTAGCGTTATTATATATTGATTAGACTAGCGATCGCCATTGAAGATAGAGTTTTTAACAAGTACATAGTCTACTTTGCGAATGGCTTGTAGAGTCGTACCGCCAGCGTAAGAGATAGCAGATTGTAAATCTTGTTCCATTTCAGTTAATGTATCGAAGATAGAACCTTTGGAGTCGATAAAGATTTTTTTGCCTTCCACGTTTTTGCGTTCACCTTTCTGGAACTCAGAAGCGGAACCAAAGTATTCTTTTACAGCTTTGCCGTCAACGATTTTTTCTTCCCCTGGGGATTCTTCATGACCAGCAAATAGGGAGCCAATCATAACCATAGTAGCGCCAAAGCGAATAGATTTTGCAATGTCACCATGGTCACGGATACCACCGTCAGCTATGATAGGCTTAGTAGCTGCTTTTGCGCACCAGCGAACTGCAGCCAATTGCCAGCCGCCAGTACCGAAGCCAGTTTTCAGTTTTGTGATACATACTTTACCAGGACCGATGCCTACTTTAGTCGCATCAGCACCAGCATTTTCTAGTTCACGAACTGCTTCTGGAGTGCCTACATTACCAGCGATAATAAAGGTTTCAGGTAAGTTCTTTTTTATATATTGGATCATTTCGATGACTGCATTGGAATGACCATGTGCAATATCAATAGTGATATATTCTGGGGTTAAGTTTGCTTTCTTGAATTCATCAACTAAGGCAAATTCTTCAGCTTTTACGCCGATAGAAATAGAAGAATATAAGTTAAGGTCGTGCATGCGTTTTACAAAGTCCATACGACGTTCTGGTTGGAAACGATGCATGATATAGAAATACCCTTCACAAGCTAATTTTTCAGCCAACTCTTCGTCGATGATAGTTTGCATATTAGCAGGTACTACTGGTAAGCGGAATGTGCGTTTACCTAATTTTACATGTGTATCACATTCGCTACGACTGGAGACAATACATTTATTAGGAATCAATTGCACGTCTTCATAATCAAAGATGTTAGTTGTATTAATCATAGTTTCTATATCTCCTTCGAGTATTACATATTGAACCTGTACCATTATACAAGAGACTCATAAAATTTTCAATACGTTCCGAATATTTTGTTTGGTGTAAGGGATAAACTGTAGTACAATACAAGTAGATTGTATAAATAATATTTTCATTTATAGATATATGGTAAAAGGAGGTTGATTAATGTGGAACAGTCTAAAATCCGTATGCTTGCTGAAGCTGGCGTAGCAATTGCCATTGCTCAAGTGTTGTCATTTATTACGATTTTCCATATGCCACAGGGGGGCTCTATTAAGGCGGCAGCACTGGTACCACTCATGATTTACGCATATCGTTGGGGCGGAACACGAGGTATCTTCGCAGGTGTTGTATATGGTATATTACACTTTATTTTAGGCTTTAAATCATCTGTTCATTATTTAAGTATTATATTAGACTACCTGGTTGCTTACGGTGCTATTGGCGTTTGTGGTTACTTTAAAGATTCTCTTTCTGGTCTTATCACTGGATCCATCGTAGGTATTGTATTGCGTTGGGGAGCATCTGTTACGAGCGGTGCTGTAGTCTTTGCTAGCTATGCTCCACAAGGGCAGAATCCTTGGGTTTATTCCATGATTTATAATGCATCCTATATGGTTCCAGATGGCCTTTTAAATATTGCAGTTTTACTATTCATCTACCAAGGTGTTAAACGAGGTTTACAACGTCGTGGATAAATTAGGTTTAATTATTTTGGCTGGAGGACTCAGTACTAGAATGGGGCAACCTAAAGCTTTGTTGCCTTGGATTAATGGTGAAAGTCTTATATCTCATGCACTTCGTAAGGGATTAGATGCAGATGTTCAAGATATTCTTATCTCCATCGGTGATGACGAGCAATTAGGACTTGCTATACAGACTCATATTATAGATACATTATCGAACGATGAGAAAAATAAGGTTTCTATTGTTCGGGATTCTGTTGGGCGATGCGGACCTTTAGGGGGGCTGTATAGCACTCTAGCGGTTGGTACTAGTTCTGCTTATGCAGTAATGGCAGTAGATATGCCATTCATGGAAATGGATTTGTATTATGATTGGCTCTATCAAGTAGATCATAATGATTGGAATGCCATTGTCCCATATAGTGAAAGTGGTAAATCTGAGCCGATGGCGGGTATTTATAGGCCATATATTGCGTCCTTAATTCAATCTATTCTTGTTGGCGAAAATGTATCGTTGCATCATGCCCTCGATGTTATTGGTCATGTAGAATCTATTGATGCTACTGATTTTAGTTGGGAGCTAAGCAATATTAATCGATTTGAAGACTATCAATGGGCGCGAGCTTTAGCGGAAAATGAATTCCGCCGTGTACCTTTAATTAGTGTGGTCGCATCGAAACGTAAAACAGGTAAGACTACTGTTGTAACGCGCCTTGTGTGTGAGTTACAAAATATCGGTTTATCGGTTGGTGTAGTAAAAAGTGATAAGCATGGCTTTCAGATGGATCATGAAGGAACAGATACAGACCTTGCCTATAAAGCTGGAGCTGATGCGGTTGCAATTGCAGGGCCTACTGAAACAGCGATTCGTATACGTACGAAAGAACAATCCAACTTGTATGAAATATCACAGTTTATGCCTGTAGATATAGTTATACTAGAAACGAGATCCCAAGGGATTGCCCCAATTATAGAGGTTACTCAAGAGGGATATACGGAAGAGCTGATCTCGGACCCAATGGACCGAGTGGCGACGATAGAAATTAGCAAATTGGATCAAGACGTACCTGAATTGGTACGCCACATACAGGAAATGATGAGGAGTTTAAATGGCCGTCGTTACTGTTGAGAAGGCTCTCCAATTATGGGATGAGGCCTTACAAACGCAAGTTCATAAAGTTGAAACGATTGCAGTTAAAGCTGCGAAGGGATACGTACTAGCAGAGGATATTATTGCACCCACAGACGTACCTGCATTCCCAAAATCTGCTATGGATGGTTATGCCATCGCCTACGAAGAAGGTCGTAATGAATATATCGTTGACGGTATCATTGGTGCTGGTGTTGTATGGGAACATCCCGTAGACGTTGGTCATGCGGTGCGTATTATGACTGGTGCACCGGTACCAGATACATGTGATACTGTCATCATGCAAGAACAAGTGGTTGGCACTGGTGAACCACAAACTACAATTACGATTCAAGGCAAATATCATTGTGGTGATCATATTATTCCACAAGGTGAGGAGTGTGTTGCCGGCACCATTGTGATCCCACGTGGTACAGAGGTAACATTTACAGTACAAACCATTTTGACGGGGCTAGGTATGACGGAAATATCTGTTAATGCCATGCCTCGTGTATTAGTTCTTACCTCTGGCCATGAGGTTATTGAACCTGGTGAAAGTTTAACACCTGGTAAAATCTACAACTCTAATCGAGCTATGATCTGTGGGCTCTTGGAGGATTTAGGTTTTCATAAGATAACACATTATCATGTAAGTGATGCTCCGGAGGCGTTAGACTCTGAAATCAACCATGTGTTGAAGCTTAGTGAAGAAGCAGATGTTATTATCAGTTCTGGTGGTGTGTCGGTAGGCCTTTTCGATACGATGCCTCTTATTTATGAAAAACTAGGAGCAAAATCTATCTATGCCCGTATTCAAATGCGACCTGGTGCAGCATCTTATGGTGCGGTTACCCCAAAAGGTCAGATAATCTTTGGTTTGTCCGGTAATCCAGGGGCTGCCTTTAATGGATGGCATTTAATCGTAGCGCCTACCTTGAAGCGTTATAAAGGGTTGGCTAATTGGACGACTCCAGTGGTGGCTTGTGTAATGGATACAGAAATCTTCAAACGTAATGCTTTTGATCGTTATGTACAAGGGAAAGTCATATTTTGCGGTGGAGCGCCACGTTTTGTGGCTAATCGTCACTTTAATAGTAGTAGTATGTTAGGGCTATATACTGTGAATGCGTTGGCATGTATTCCACGAGGAACTCATGAAGTACATCCTGGTGATACATTTAATGTGTATCTGTTAGGCTTGCTGCCTGCAGTTTAGACCCTTTTGATTTTTAGATTCTTACTTTAAGGCGTTAGATTTTTTAGAGTTATAGAGTTTTTGAGTTATAGATACAAATATACTAGTTAAAAAACTATAATATTTATAGCTAATCATAATGTAAAAAGACGAGGTTTCTTAGGAGGCCTCGTCTTTGCGTTTATTCAAAACATTTCGTTTATCCAAAATAATTTTAATTTTGTTACCAAAGACACTGAAATTAAATCTCAATTAAATTATAATAAAATTAAGGGAAGGATATTTTTTTAGTTATATCAATTGGTTTTGATAAAATTGTTTTAATCTACTTTTTATTTACTTTTACTATTATATAGCTATATAAGGAGTGATTTCTATGAGTAAGACTTTCACAAAAAATATCCCAGTAAACGAAATTTTACATCTAGGTGAGCACCTAGAGTATAAAGAGGGTCAAGTGATTAGTATTACAATTGCTCAAAATGAGCGACTCAGCATTACACTATTTGCGCTGCCTAAGGGGGAAGAAATCTCTACGCATGTAACAGTAGGTGATGCGATTGTGCAAATCCTCGATGGTGAGGCGCACATCGTTGTTGGTGATGTGGAACATACTGTGAAAGCTGGTGAAACCTTGATTATGCCATCGGAAGTACCTCATAGCCTAGATGCAAGAGAAAGCTTTAAGATGCTGTTGACCGTAGTTAAATAAATATATCATAATAAATGCATCCCTTATATCAATAAGGGGTGCATTTTATATGTATTCTTTACAAGCCAGAGCTACACCTAAAGAGCATCACGATGAAATTGTGAAATCTTTGGTATCTAATATTAATGAATTAGAACAAAGTGGATTATTTGAAAGTATTCAAGTATATAAATGGAATTTAGTACAAGTGTATAATTCCAAACAATGTACCGAACCAGTTGGCACTATTGTAGAGAACGTGTTATTTGGTACTTGGACACAGGATGAAACTGATTTGTTAAATGTAGGTAACGCACAAGAACTGGCGTTAAGAGCGAAATTACCTTAGGGAGCAAAAGTGTAATGGACTATTTTGACTATTCATATAAACATAATTATATAGAGTTTAGCAGCAACATATATAGGGTTAGTACATATCATTACAACTGGCATGCAGAAACAGAGATTTTTATCTTGTTAAAAGGTAGTGTTGAGATGAGTTGCAATGGTGAGGTGTTTACGTTGAAACCTCTTGATGTTGTGATTATCTCTCCTCAAGTAGGGCATGCAACATTAGCCCTCGAAGAGGATGCTATAGCCTTTGTTATTCATGTAGGTAACGAGTTCTATCAACAGTATGATTCGGATTTTGGATCGTACCAATTTGCTTTGCGTTCAGATGATAGTACGCGTCATAACGAATTCTTTACAACCTTACGCCATCATGCTGCTATGACGATGTTGTTGATGACTAAAGGTGAAAGCCCAGTATATCGAATGTGGATAGAACATCATTACTTAGCTTTGGCCGGTGATGTATTTAGAGAGTTTGATCCGATTAAAAAGGTTCACGAAAATGCTAGACCTGGCGATATAAAACCAGCATCTTTTGATAAAATGATTGCCTATATCGATGAGCATTATCAACAAAAAATTGAGCTAGAAGATATTGCTAAAATTGGTGGCTATAATGTAGCTTATACGTCTCAGTTCTTTAAACGACAAATGGGTATTTCCTTTATTGACTATCTATTACGTTTGAGACTAAGGGAGGCAACAACTCGTTTGACTAGCTCTGATGAGGCAGTTGCTAGGATAGCTAGCAGTTGTGGCTTTGCAGATATTAAAGCCTTTAATGTGGCTTTCAAAAAACATTTCCACTTGACACCAACAGAATATCGTAAACAAGTAAAAGAAATTGGACGTAAAACAACATTACAAAATGGGGTAGAAATTGTTTCTGTTGAAAATCAAGATGTTCTAGATTTGTTACACTCGTTCTTGTCCTACGAAGATGATTCAAGAGCTAAGAGCGAGCTAGAGTTTATGAGTCAAAAACTAGAAACCTTAAAGGCGAAGTTAGCTGATGTTGTAAAGGCGTTATAATTAGTAGTCTAAATTAATGGTCTGACTCCGACTTGTTGTAAATAGAAGTTAGCTTAATGTAAATTAAATTTTTTTGACCATATAGAAATATTGGAATTGGGTGATTTTCTATATATATATAAATACTCTAAAGGTACTAAAAAAGCACTACTTTTGATAGATAGTGCTTCTTTGCATGTATTTTATAGGTAAATTTATATAATTTTATAGTCTCTAAATAAGAAAAACATATAGAAAACCTTAACTTTTGCTTAATTTAATTCAAAAAATTACCTTTTAATATGGATAGTTAGATTATCCAAACTGAGTAAAATATATTTCATCAGGAGTTCAAAATAATCAGTTAATAATTTTGGAGGATATATGAATCGAGTAAAATTTATGGAAAACTTAGGGAAGGTAGCAACTGTAACTGCTGTAGCAATGTATGTATCTTACTTCCCACAAATTATGAATAACTTAGCACACCCAGGAACTGGTGATTGGATCCAACCATTAGTGGCGGCTATCAACTGTACATTATGGGTATTATACGGTTTGTTTAAAGAACATAGAGATATTCCAGTAGCATTAGCCAATGCACCAGGTATCTTCTTCGGTTTAGCAGCAGCTATTACGGCTCTTATGTAATATTGATGAGTAAGGCTGTTTTGTTATTAAAGTTTGGTATAAATATAATAATCAAGATGTCGTTGACCAAAGTTAAATAAATATATCATAATAAATGCATCTCTTAGATTAGGAAGGGATGCATTTTTGTATTTCGGTTTTAACTATCTGGTAGGTATTGAAATTAGTGGAGAAATCTTTGCTTGTATTATTTTTACCAGAAAAGATTACCTTTTAATAATTAGTTGTTTGATTTTACAGTGTTTACAGGGAATGATTAGATATCATGGATTACTTTCACTATACATATAAACACAATCATATAGATTTTAGTAGCCACATATATAAGGTTAGCACATATCATTACAACTGGCATGGAGAGACTGAAATTCTTATCTTGTTGAAGGGTCGTATTGAGATGAGTTGTAATAGTGAGGTTTTTACGATGGAACCTCTTGACTCTATTATTATTTCTCCTCAGGTGGGGCATGCCACCCTAGCGCTTGAAGAGGATACGACGGCTCTTGTTATTCATGTAGGGAAAGATTTTTTCCAGCAGTTTGATCCAAATTTTGGAATGTATCAATTTGTGGTGCGTTCAGATAAGTCGAATCGGCATAATTCGTTTTTTACCTCTTTACGACATCATGCAGCGATGATGATGTTGATAAAGGCGAATGGTGAAAGTCCCATTAATCGTATGTGGTTAGAACATCATTATTTAGCATTAGCTAGTGAGGTATACGATGAAATTAATGCGGTTAAGTCGATACATGTACATTCAAAGCCAGTGGATATGACTGTAGCTACCTTTGATAAGATGATTGCTTATATTGATGAAAACTATCAACAAAAGATTGAGCTAGAAGATATTGCAAAAATTGGTGGATATAATGTGAACTATACATCACAATTTTTTAAACGCCAATTAGGAGTCTCTTTTCTTGAGTATCTGTTGCGTTTGAGACTACGAGAGGCCACAGTTCGTTTGGTTAACTCTGAGGATGGGGTAGCGCATATTGCGAGTAGTTGTGGCTTTGCAGATATTAAAGCCTTTAATGTGGCCTTTAAAAAGCACTTCCATACCACGCCATCGGAATATCGCAAGCAAGCAAAAGAATTAGGACGTAAGACAAAGCTTCATGATTGGAAGGAAATTATTTCCACTCAAGAACAAGATATTATAAGAATACTAGAATCCTTCGTTCCTTATCACGATGACTTACAATATAAGGTTGAATTAGATAAGGCCAATCAAAAGTTACAGACTGTGAAGAAACAACTTAAATCTGTTGTGGAAAAATTATGATATACAATCATTAGGTATAGGTGATTTTGTATATTTGTTAATCCTATTAAAAGATATGGAGAAAGAGCACTGCTTTTCGATAGCAGTGCTCTTTTTTGTGTTTATATATAGGTGAAATTATATATTATTAATAGTCTAAAAAAGGATGATTAGGAGGATTTTGTATGAGTTTAATAGACTTTCACCATCGAAAATGAACTAGTAAATTGGATAGTTATATCCTGAAAAAAGAGTACAATGAAATCATCGAAAGGAGCTAAGGTTCCTAAACAGAAAAAATTAGCATTTAAATAATGAAGTCCTTTTGGAGGTTTACGATGAGTACGAAAGAACAACAAGTACAAGAGATGACAAATGTCATTGCCAAGTTCATTGCTTATATGGCAAAGAAATTACCTGATGATGTGGAAGCTAAGATTAAAGAATTAGCAGCGGATGAAAAAAATCCATTAGCTAAAACAATTTATGAAACAATGCATAAAAATATGGATCTTGCTTACGAATTGAATCGTCCTTCTTGTCAAGATACAGGGGTATTACAATTCTGGGTGAAGGTTGGTTCTAACTATCCATTAATTGGTGAATTGGAAGAAATTTTGCGTAATGCTACATACCAAGCTACACAAGATGCACCACTTCGTCATAACTGTGTTGAAACATTCGATGAATTCAATACAGGTAAAAATATTGGCCGTACTGCACCATATATCATGTGGGATATCGTTCCTGATCGTGATGATGTAGAAATCTTCCCATACATGGCTGGCGGCGGCTGCTCCTTGCCAGGATCTGGTAAAACATTGATGCCAGGTGAAGGTTATGAAGGCGTTGCTAAATTCGTGTTAGATTTGATGACAAGCTATGGTTTGAATGCATGTCCTCCATTATTGGTTGGTGTAGGTATTGCTACATCTATCGATACAGCAGCGGTTATGTCCAAAAAGGCTTTGATGCGTCCTGTATCCTCTAAGGCTGAAAATGAAAAAGCAGCATATATGGAACAATTACTAGAAGATGGTATTAATGCATTACATCTTGGACCTCAAGGTATGGGCGGTGATAAATCCCTTATGGGTGTAAACATCGAACATGGTTCTCGTCATCCATCTGTAATTTCCGTAGCTGTTAACGTTGGTTGCTGGAACCATCGTCGCGGACATATGGTATTTGATAAAGACGGTAAGTACGAAATTCTATCTCACAAAGGAGTGACATTCTAATGGCTAAACATATTTTGACAACACCAATCCAAGCATCTGATCTCGAAGGTATTAAAGCAGGGGATATCATTTACTTAAATGGTCACATCACAACATGCCGTGATGTAGCTCATCGTCGTCTTGTTGAATATGGTCGTGAATTACCAGTAGATGTTCGTAACGGTGCCATCTTGCATGCTGGTCCAATCGTGCGTGACCATGGGGATGATAAATTCGAAATGATTTCCGTAGGTCCTACTACATCCATGCGTATGGAAAAATTCGAATATGAATTTGTAAAGCAAACTGGTGTACGTCTTATTGTAGGTAAAGGCGGTATGGGGCCTGAAACAACACGTGCTTGTAAAGATTTTGGTGCTCTTCACTGCGTATTCCCAGCAGGTAATGCGGTTCTTGCCGCAACAGAGGTAGAGGAAATCGAATCTGCTAATTGGCGTGAACTTGGTATGCCTGAAACCTTGTGGACTTGCCGCGTTAAAGAATTTGGTCCTCTCATCGTATCCATTGATGCAGATGGTAATAACTACTTTGAAAATAAGAAAGTAGAGTACAATGCGAAAAAAGAAGAAGTGTTAGAAGAAATTTATAAACACGTAAGCTTCATTAAATAATTTCATTGTGCGCTTTAACTTAATAGGGGGATTATACGGATTTTGTACAATCCTCCTTTTTTGTACCCTTTTTAGGTATATTACACGTAGTGGGAGGTATTTATGGATACAAGTGTAATGATAACTCTTGGCTTTTTGGTGTTTGCCATCGTCATGTTTGCATGGGAGAAAATTCCATTGTCTATTACAGCGATGATTGTGGCTGTAGGCTTACATCTAAGTGGTGTATTATCCGCTAAAGATGCATTCGCAGGTTTTGTAGATCCAAATGTGTTGCTCTTTATGGGTATGTTTGTTATTGGTGCGGCTTTCTTCGAAACGGGTGTAGCCGTAGAGGTAGGGAATGTAGTTCATAAATTTGCTAAAACTGAAACATCCTTACTTGTAGCTGTTATGATGATTACAGGCATTTTATCTGGTTTTTTATCTAATACTGGTACAGCCGCTGTACTGATTCCTGTAATTATCGGTATTTGTAAAAAGAGTGGCTTTAAACAAACTAAATTATTGATGCCATTGGTGTTTGCTGCTGCAATGGGTGGTAATATCTCTCTTATCGGTGCGCCTGGTAATATGATTGCACAAGCGGGCTTACAACAAGCGGGCCTAGGCTCTTTTGGTTTCTTTGATTATGGTTTAGTAGGTTTACCAATCCTTATCGTAGGCACTATATTCTATGCTACAATTGGTAAACGTTTCTTACCAGATGCTCCAAGTCATCAACCGGATGGTGCTTTTGAAAGTAATGAAGATTATAGCCATGTACCATCTTGGAAAAAATGGACAGCTGCCATCGTATTAATCTTGACAATTGTTGCTATGATTTTTGAAAAACAATTAGGTGTAAAACTCTATGTTAGCGCTTGGGTAGGTGCACTAGTCTTGGTGGCCACTAATGTTATAGGCGAAACAGCAGCAGTAAAATCTATTGATATGAAAACAATTATGCTCTTTGCTGGTTCCATGGCCCTTGGGGATGCAATGGTTAAAACCGGTACAGGTAGTGTTATTGCTGATATTATCGTGAATAGCCTTGGTGCGAGTCCATCCCCAATCGTTGTATTGGTAGTATTGTTTGTTCTTGGCGTGTTTATGACAAACTTTATGTCCAACACGGCGACCTGTGCTTTATTAGTTCCCATTGGGCTTAGCCTAGCATCTCAACTTGGATTTGATCCGAAAGCAGTTCTTGCGGCTATCGTAATTGCTAGTTCCTTAGCATATGCTACTCCGATTGGTATGCCAGCAAATACTATGGTATATAATATAGCGGGTTACAGCTTCATGGATTATGTGAAAGCAGGCTTACCACTTATTGTTGTATCTAGTATTGTGGCGCTTGTGTTATTGCCAATTCTATTCCCATTCTAATAATAAATATAATTTTGTAGAAGAAGTCTTAATGCAAATTGTTTTAAGGCTTCTTTTTACTTTGTGTATAAGACTATAACTTAATTACATATGTAAATAAAAAATGATAATAAAAAAAGAAGCGCTTTATGTTTACATCAAAACGTTAAATTTATATACTATAAAAGTATGACTACCATGAAAGGAATTCTCATGGATTATAGTGTTGCTATTACACTGGGATTTCTTGTATTTGCAATCGTAATGTTTGCATTGGAGAAAATTCCATTGTCTATTACGGCTATGATCGTGGCCGTTGGATTACACCTTTCTGGTGTATTAACTGCAACGGAAGCTTTTAAAGGTTTCGTTGACTCTAATGTTATTTTGTTTATTGCTATGTTTATTATCGGCGCTGCTTTCTTTGAAACAGGTGTAGCTGTTGATGTTGGTAACGTTGTTAATAAATTTGCTAAAAATGAAACTATCCTTATTATTGCTATTATGATGCTTACAGGTATTATGTCCGGCTTCTTATCTAATACAGGTACTGCAGCGGTTATGATTCCTGTTGTTATTGGTATTTGTAAAAAGGGTGGTTTTAACCAAACTAAATTCTTAATGCCAATCGTATTTGCCGCTGCTATGGGGGGAAATATTTCTATGATTGGCTCTCCTGGTAATATGATTGCAAATTCTAATTTGCAAGAAGCCGGCCTTGGATCCTTTAGTTTCTTTGCTTATGGTGAAGTAGGTTTACCTATGCTTATCGTAGGTACTTTATTCTATGCATTCATTGGTAAAAGATTCTTACCTGAAGTTCCAACGCGTGAACCTGATCCAAACTATCAAAAAAATGCTGATTTCAGTCATGTTCCAGTTTGGAAAAAATGGGTAGCTGGTTTGGTATTAGTGTTGACTATCGCTGCTATGATTTTTGAAAAACAAATTGGCGTATCTTTAGCGGTTAGTGCTTGGGTAGGTGCACTTGTTATCGTAGCGACAGGAGTTATTACCGAAAACGAAGCAGTTAAGTCTATCGATATGAAGACCATTCTATTATTTGTAGGCTCCTTAGCTCTTGGCACAGCAATGGTAAAATCTGGGGCAGGTGCATATATTGCAAATCTTATAGTTGATGCTTTGGGGGATACACCTAATCCATTGGCATTATTAGCGGTACTTTTCTTCCTATCTGTATTTATGACAAACTTTATGTCCAATACAGCAGATGTTGCATTGCTAGCTCCAATCGGATTGTCTTTAGCATCTCAATTAGGTTTTGATCCTAAGGCGATTCTTGTTGCCATCGTAATTTCTAGCTCTCTTGCGTATGGTACACCTATAGGGATGCCTGCGAATACTATGGTATATAATGTAGCTGGTTATAGTTTTAAGGACTATGTGAAAGCCGGCGTACCGTTGATTGTAGTATCTGCAATTGTATCTTTAGTATTGTTACCGATTTTGTTCCCGTTTAACCCATAATTATATAAAGGTTAGTCATACAAGGGGCTGTAACAGGATGTGGTTGTACCACATTCTAGTTGTAGTCCCTTTATAATATAAAAAATACCAAGAAAATTAAGTTTGTAACATCCTAGGTTTTCTTGGTATTTTTTGTTTTTAGACGCACCTAGAGTTGTTTTGTTACAGCCCCTTATTTCTATACTATTTGGAGAAAATATTTTGGTAATAAGTTAATATAATATAGAGATAGGCAAGAATTGATTAGACATATGGTCTACTTTCATATATAATAGATTACTGTAGTTGCACAAATATACACCTACAGTAGACAGTTAATATTAAATATTGAATATTAGAGAGTAAGGTTATAGTTGTTATATAGTTTATAGATGGCCTTAGTGCCGAGGAGGCTTTATGTTAAGCGATATTGAGATTGCCCAACAGAATAGAATGGAAAAGATTCAGGTTATTGCCAATAAATGTGGTTTAACACCTGATGACATTGAACAATATGGTCATTATAAAGCTAAAATTTCCTTTGATGCTATTCGTCGTTTAGAATCTAAGACAGATGGTAAGTTAGTGCTAGTCACAGCGATTACGCCAACACCAGCAGGGGAAGGTAAGTCTACAACGAGCATTGGTCTCGTACAGGGGCTACAAAAAATCGGTAAAAATGCAATTGCTACATTACGTGAGCCATCCTTAGGACCTGTTTTTGGGATTAAAGGTGGTGCAGCAGGTGGTGGTTATGCTCAAGTTGTACCTATGGATGACATCAATCTTCACTTTACAGGTGATATGCATGCTATTACAGCGGCTAACAATTTATTATCCGCTATGATTGATAACCATATCCATCAAGGTAATGAATTGCAAATCGATTTGCGTCAACTATCTTGGACACGTGTTCTAGATATGAATGATCGTGCTCTTCGCAATGTGACAGTTGCACTTGGTGGCAAAGTATGTGGATTCCCTCGGGAAGATCATTTTATGATTACCGTTGCTTCTGAAATCATGGCTATTCTTTGCTTAGCTAAGGATTTAGAAGATTTGAAAGAACGGTTTGGTCGCATCGTTATCGGTTGTAACTTAGCAGGTGATCCTGTTTATGTTCATCAACTTGGTTGCCAAGGGGCAATGGCGCTTCTCATGAAAGATGCTATCAAGCCAAATCTCGTACAAACATTGGAACATACACCAGCTATTGTTCACGGTGGTCCCTTTGCAAATATCGCTCATGGTTGTAACTCCATTGTAGCCACAAAACTAGGACTTAAGCTTGGTGATATCGTAGTTACGGAAGCGGGCTTTGGCGCTGACTTGGGTGCTGAAAAGTTCCTTGATATTAAATGCCGATACGGCGATATTTTCCCTGATGCAATCGTTATCGTAGCTACATTACGAGCTCTTAAAATGCATGGTGGTGTACCAAAACAAGAGTTGAATACAGAAAATGTTGAAGCCGTAACTAAAGGTTTCAGCAACTTACAAAAAGCAATTGAAAACATGCGTTATTTCAATGTGCCTGTATTAGTGGCAATCAATAAATTTGCCAGCGATACAGATGCAGAAATTGCAGAGTTGACTCGCTTGTGTGATGAGTTTGGCGTGCCTGTAGAACTTAATGAATGTTGGGAAAAGGGCGGTGAAGGCGGCACTGATATGGCAAAAAAAGTCGTAGAGTTACTTGAAGGTCCTAAGCCAGCACCTAAATTTGTATATGATTTGGAAGATAGTTTAGAGGATAAAGTTAATAAAATCGTTAAAACTATTTATGGTGGCGATGGAGTTATCTTTACGGACAAAGCCAAAAAGCAAATTAAACAATTAGCAGATTGGGGACTGGATCATTTGCCTGTATGTATGGCGAAAACGCAATATTCCTTATCTGATAATCCAGCATTATTAGGGGCTCCAACAGGATTCACTATTACTGTATCCGATATTCGCGTTGCCAATGGGGCAGGCTTTATAGTATGTCGTACAGGTGACGTAATGGTCATGCCGGGCCTACCTAAACGTCCTGCTGCTCTTAATATGGATATCGAAGCAGACGGCACAATTAAAGGCTTGTTCTAATAGAAAGTGTTTTTACATGAGGCTATGTTATGAAATTAGTAGAACAACGAGTAATAGATTTTGTGGCTGCTACTGCCTCTAAAGAGCCAACGCCAGGTGGTGGTGCTATTGCGGCATTGACTGCCGCAACGGGGGCGGCTTTAGCAGAAATGGTAGCAAACCTTACATTTGGTAAAAAAGGTTATGAAGCGGTTCAGCCTGAAATGGAGGAGCTTCAAGCTAAAGCAGAAGCGATTCGCAAGCGCATGCTCGAATTATCTCAAGCTGATGCAGATGTATTTAATATCTTTATGAACGCCTTAGGATTGCCAAAGAATACAGATGAAGAAAAGGCTGCGCGTACAGCTGCTATTCAACAAGCTTACAAAGATGCGGCTATGGTACCTTTTGAGATTGGAGAATTAGCGAATCAAATATTTGATTTAGCAGAACTAGCCTCTCGTAAGGGTAATCAAAATCTTATTACAGATGGTATTATTGCTGCTATTAATGCGCGTGCTGCGGTGAAATCGGCTTTTTTGAATGTGCGTATTAATTTATCTGGTATTAAAGATGAAAGTTTTGTAGCAGAACTAACATCTAAGATGTATGCCATTGAAAAAGATCTTGATGTTAAAGAGTCGTCTATCATAGGGTTATATGAATAATAAGAGATTATAATATAAATCGAATAATGTAACCGAGCAAACTATAAAAGTTCGGGAAATAATATAAAGAGAGCCTATTAATACATATAAAATAATAGACTCTCTTTTTTGTATTGTTAAAATCCGAACGATAGTGTAAAATAAATGGGTAATATTTCGAGGTTTTATGTAGGAGACATTATGACAGATCAGAACCCAATAAATACAGTCGATAGTATGTTGCCTATACCACAGCTCTTTGCCTTTGGTTTACAGCATGTACTTGCCATGTATGCTGGAGCTGTTGCGGTACCGATTATCGTGGCACAGGCGATGAATTTACCGGTAGAGGATTTGATTCGCCTTATTACAGCCGACTTGTTTACCTGTGGCATTGCGACCTTAATCCAAACATTAGGCTTTGGCAATATAGGTGGGCGTATCCCTATGATTCAAGGTGTTACCTTTGCATCTGTCGGACCTATGACTATGATTGGGGCACAGCATGGTATGACTGCCATTTACGGTGCCATTATTGTAGCAGGTCTATTTACTTTTATAGTAGCTCCATTCTTTAGCCGTCTAATTCGGCTGTTTCCCCCTGTTGTAACGGGAACAATAATTACTCTTATTGGGATTAATTTGATGCCAGTTGCCATTAATTGGATGGGGGGCGGTGTAGGAAATCCAGAATTTGGAAGTTATACGAACATAGGACTTGGATTTCTTACGTTCTTAATTGTTGTTTTTGTATACAAGTTTGCTAAAGGTTTTTTAAGTAATCTTTCTGTATTAATCGGTTTGATCGCAGGCACAGCAATTGCCTTTGCAATGGGCGTTGCTAATTTTGACGAAGTTGGTCGTTCGCAATGGGTTGCTTTCATTGAACCATTTTATTTTGGTTTGCCAACCTTTGACTGGGCTTCTGTACTATCTATGATTATCGTCATGCTCGTTGTTATGGTAGAGACTACAGGTGATAGTATTGCTATTGGTGAAATTGTGGATAAGCCAATAGGTCGAAAAGAATTGGCTTCTGTTATTCGTGCCGATGGTATTTCCACTTTAATAGGGGGAATCCTCAATAGCTTTCCATATACAGCCTTTGCTCAAAATGTAGGACTTATAGCCGTTACAGGTGTTAAAAGTCGCTTTGTGGTAGCTGCATCTGGAGTAATCTTAATTTTGTTAGGTTTATTTCCTAAACTAGCTGCTATAGTTGCTAGTATTCCAAATGCAGTACTTGGTGGTGCTGGTATTGCTATGTTTGGTATGATTGTTGCCAGTGGTATCCGCGCTCTTGGCAAGGTTAGTTTTGATGGTAATCATAACTTGATGCTTGTGGCGATTAGTATTGGAGTGGCTATGATCCCTATTGCGGCGCCGAACTTTTATGCTAATTTCCCTGATTGGGCACAAATTATATTAAAATCTGGCATTACCTTTGGTAGTATTATGGCAATCTTGCTTAATTTATTACTAAATGGTGTTAATAAAGGTGACGAAATTAAAGAAATGGGTCGCCGATAATAATAACTATATGAGAACTCTACCTCTTTCGGTAGAGTTTTTTTAGTGAATAAAATCACAGGAAAAACATTAGAATATTATGCTATAATATATAGATAATTGTAGAACTATTTTGTGATGCTTTCATAAAATAGAAATATTAATTTGTATTTACAATTAAGTGTTTATAAAAGTTATGTATATGGAATGTTCCCATAAGAAGGGAAGGACTACGTGGCAGACGGAAAAATTATTGCTATCTCCATAAGTGAGAGAAAAGGGCAAAAAAAACATAATATTGAATCCGCCAATCTCATTGTTGATCATGGGATGGAGGGAGATGCTCATGCAGGAAATTGGCATCGCCAAATCAGCTTGCTTGGTATTGCGAGTATTGATCACATGAGGGCACAAGGTGCAGATGTCAAACCTGGTGATTTCGCTGAAAACATTACAGTAGAAGGCATGGTTCTTTATGAATTAGCTGTAGGGACTCACTTACAAGTAGGTGATGATGTGATTCTTGAAATTACTCAAATTGGCAAAGAATGTCATCAAGGTTGTGAAATTATGAAACAAGTTGGTTCCTGCATTATGCCTACACAAGGTATCTTTGGTAAGGTTCTTAAAACTGGTACGATTCATGTAGGTGATGAAGTATCTATTATTAAGTAATTTTGTATTAGTAAATGAGGTGTGTTATGAAAGACGCATGGGGGCGTACAATTGAATATGTACGTCTGTCGTTGACAGATGCGTGTAATTTTTGTTGTCCCTACTGCCGACCTGCAGAAATTACTCCTCAAAGTCAAACACAACTATTATCTGTTGATGAATGGATGAATATATTAGGGGCCTTCCATCATATTGGTGTGAAGGCAGTACGCCTCACAGGCGGTGAGCCTTTGCTCTATCCACATATCGAAGAGTTACTAGGTCGCATTAAAGAAACAGGTTGGTTTGAAGATATTTCTATGACTACCAATGGTAGTTTATTAGCCTCACGAGCGCAACGGTTAAAAAAACTTGGCTTGAATCGTGTGAATATTAGTTTGGACTCTCTTGAAACTGAAGCTTTTGCCACCTGTGTTGGTAAAGAGGGGCAGTTGGAGTCTGTTCTCGACGGTATACGTAGCGCTATTAATGCTAACTTTAAATCCGTTAAGATTAATACGGTTTTATCTCGTTATTGGTCCGATGATGAAGTTAAATCTTTACTACAATATGTTGAAAAATGGCCTGTTGTTTGGCGGTTTATTGAATACATGCCGTTCCAAGGTGATGCCTTTCATGGACCTACCTTTGATGAATGGAAGGAACAATTAGAACGCGTTAGTGGCGGATCTCTCACAGAGGTTCATTCTGTTTATGGCTTTGGTCCTGCTACATATTTGGCACTACCTAGTGGTAAGGCTGTAGGCTTTATATTCTCTATGTCTCATAGCTATTGTGACACTTGCAATCGTGTACGTCTTACATCTGACGGTCAAATGCGATTGTGCTTGTTGCGAGATGATGAGGCTGATCTCGTATCACTCGTACGCAAAGGTGTATCTATAAAGGACTTAGCTAATCATATTGAACGTGCTTTGCAACGAAAACAAGAACGACATGATGGTATAGGTATGGATCAACCTGAGCGTCCAATGTGGCGAATCGGAGGGTAGTATGGGATTTTTTGATTTTTTAAAGCCTAGATCAAAGGAGAATGTTGAATCATGCTGGCCTGGAGGCAAGATGCTTCAAGTCCATATAGAATACAATACACAAGAAACCGTATTTACTTATTTTGGTCGTTATGGGTTACAGTTTAGCGTTCCTAAGTCTAATTTAACGAATGTTATTGTAAAAGAAGTAAGTCGCACTCATAGTGTGCTTCAACTATATAGTGGTGAAAACTGCGTAGGGACTAGTGATTTACTCCCTACTGAGGCCTGTAATATTATGAAGAATTGGGTATTACAATATTAATAATATGAATGTTGATATTTTATAGGAGTGTAATAAATTTTCTTTACATTCCTATAAAATAAGCATATAATTATTCATGTCATGGACCACTAGCTCAGCTGGCAGAGCACCTGACTCTTAATCAGGGTGTCCAGGGTTCGAACCCCTGGTGGTCCACCAGAGTAAAGAACTCACATTTTGTGTGAGTTCTTTTTTTGTGTAAATATTTTTCTTTTAGCTTTTTACATATCTTTTTAGCCTTTATATAGTTATTTACATGGTTAAAATACGTTGTGGTTTAATCCTATTTTTCTCAAACGAGTAGTCATTGATTTAATTAAGTTTATAAACTTTGATATTAATTGAATATAGTATTGATACAATATAATATATTTTATAGACAGTAAAACTATAATAGCTTATGATGGTTTTATAATAGTTTTCTCACTAGGAGGTACCAAATGGCAGTAGATGTTTCTAGAACACAAGATGTGTATAAAGATGCTGGCCAAAGTGTCAACTTCACCACTTTGTTATTAAACCGTAAAGATCATGAGGCAGAGCTTGAAGTGATTCAAGATATGGCAGATCGTATTCAAGCCATTAAACGTTCTGTTAGTATTCGCGCTAATGGGGAAGGTTTGGGCATTGCCTTTGGCTTTAGCCGTAAGGCATGGGATTATTTGTTCCCTAATGCACCGGTACCAAAAGAGTTAGAAGACTTCGAAGGCATAAAAGGTGATAAACAAGATGTACCCGCTGTAGCAGCTGACTTATTTTTGCATGTCCGCTCTAATGATGAATCTGTTACGTATACTGTAGTAGATCAAATTATGGAGTTCTTACGCCCTATTACATCTGTTGTAGATGAAACCCATGGCTTCCACTACGAACAAGGTCGTGCGATTATTGATTTCGTTGATGGTACGGAAAACCCTGTTGGCCAAGAGGCTGTAGAGTGGGGCGTTATTGGAGATGAAGATCCTGAATTTACTAATGGCTCTTATGCATTTGCACAGAAATATGAACATGATCTTGATGCATGGCGTGCACTTCCTACAGAAATGCAAGAGAAATTCATTGGCCGCCGCAAATTTAGTGATATCGAATTAGAGGATGACGAAAAAGACCCGGCAGCTCACAATGTAGTGGCTCAAGACAATCGTGATGATGAAGAACATAAAATCGTTCGTATGAATGTTCCATTTGCCCAACCAGGACATGGCGTACGTGGTACATATTTCATCGGTTATGCTCGTTACTGGGATGTAACTAAAACAATGCTTACCAATATGTTTACGCAAAACGATAAATTGCTTGATTACTCCAAACCTATTACTGGCATGTTATTCTTCATCCCATCTCTTGATACATTGGATGCTATTGCGGAAGGTGAACTATAACCGAATTCTGATTAATATTGGAAAGCTGTATATTCACTTAATTAGTTAGTAATATTTGGTTTTATTTATTAGATTAAAAATTTATTATATAATTCTATAGAAAGCGCCCCAAGTGGGCGCTTTTATGCTATAATAAATCTATTAAACTCGTAAAAATCCATTGTAGTTATGAATGAGGTATTCCATGAATTATACTAGCACCCGAGGTACCGTTGCGGTAAATGAAACATATGCATTGTTGCACGGCTTAGCAGAGGATGGTGGCCTATATGTACCATCTTTATTTCCTACAAACTGCTTAACTTACAATGATGTGAAAGATAAAAACTACCAAGAAGTAGCAGCCGTTGTTTTAGCAAAGTTGTTTCCATGCTTTTCAGAAGCTCATTTAAATGAAATGATTAATTCTGCTTACTGCGATGCTAATTTCAGCACCCGCGATATTGCACCATTACACTCTTTATTGGAAAAGGTTTCCGTATTGGAACTATTCCATGGCCGCACACAAGCTTTCAAAGATATGGCATTATCCTTATTTCCATACCTTTTAGTAGCTGCTAAAGAGGCGGAAGGTGAGAAAAAAGAGGTTCTTATCTTAACGGCTACTTCTGGTGATACTGGTAAAGCAGCTCTTGAGGGCTTCAAGGATGTACCAGGAACTCATATTCAAGTATTCTACCCGACTGATGGCGTTAGTCCTATGCAAGCGGAACAAATGCAAAAACAAGAAGGGGAGAATGTTAATGTTACGGCTATTCATGGCAATTTTGACGATGCTCAACAATTCTTGAAACGCCTCTTTGTTGATAAAGCGACTGCTGAAGAGGTTGCTGAAAAAGGGGTTATGTTCTCCAGTGCGAACTCTATCAATATTGGTCGTTTAGCTCCACAAGTAGTTTACTATGTAAATGCCTATGCTGAACTGGTTGCACAAGGTGCAATCCATGAAGATGAAGCTTTCAACGTTGTAGTTCCAACAGGTAACTTCGGTAATATCTTGGCTGCTTACTATGCTAAAAAAATGGGGATTCCTATCGGCAAATTGATTTGTGCATCTAATCAAAATAACGTACTTACTGACTTCTTTGAAAACGGTACCTACGATATGAACCGCCCATTCTATACGACGATTTCTCCATCTATGGATATTCTTGAATCCTCTAACTTTGAACGATTCTTATATTATATTTCTGGTGAAGATAGCGAACGTACAGCAGGATGGATGAAAGATCTTAAAACAACAGGCAAATTAACTGTTAATGAAGAAGAGTTTAAACGCGTTAAGACTGATTTTGCTGGTGCCTATGTGGATGATGAAGAAACGAAAGCAATCATTGAACAAGTATACAATTCTTACGGTTATGTAATGGATCCTCACACGGCGGTTGCTATGGGGGCGTATATGAAGGAGTTGGAGAAGCATCCTGAAGATGGCGCTCGTCATACTGTGATTGCATCTACAGCACATCCATTTAAATTCCCTACACCAATCTGTGAGGCCTTGGATATCAAGGTAGGCGAGACTCCTTATGAAAGCTTAGATAATATCTCTGCTGTAACGGGTGTTGCCTTCCCTAAACAATTGGAAGCCTTACAATCCAAACCATTGCGCTTTACAAAAGCAATCGACAAAGAGAATATGAAACAAGAAATCTTGGATTTTGTAGATACATTCTCTAAATAATATAATGCCGCCTTTCCTTAGAAGGGCGGCATATCTATATGTTTTTTATTGAGTAATCATTTTTTATTGATTAACTAACTAAATTTATTTTCTCACTAAATTAACATTCATCATATATAATATGGAATTTTGTTAGTATGTATTGATGTATCCATTATTTATAGAAATATGGGTTTATAATTATATAGAGAAATATAATTATAGGAGGGGCTATGGCTAAAAAAGGCCTTATATATGCATTATTATCTGCACTTTTGTTTAGTACGATGAATGTATTCGTAAAACTGTTGGGGACGAATATTCCACCTGGGGAAATCGCTTTTGCCCGTGGATTCTTTGGGACTGTTGCGGTGCTCATTATCATGTATGTGAAGGGAATCCGTTTTTCAAAAGAGGATAGAGGGCTCCTCGTCATGCGTGGCCTATATGGCGGTTTTGGTATGGTATGTAATTTTATCGCTTTGGTACACATAAAATTATCTGATGCAACAATTTTATTTCAGACGACAGGAATATTTGTTTTTATCTTTAGTGCGCTGTTTCTGAAGGAATCGATACCTAAAGGGGCTGGCAAATGGCTCGGAGTTATTTTGATTGCTGTCTTAGTAATGGTAAACCCTTTTAGTTATGAATCATTTTCTTGGTATGCCTTGGTAGCAATTTTAGGTGCTGCTCTAGCTGCAGCGGCTTATACAACAATACGAACTATTAGTAAACGCGGACAACATAGTAATTTTGAAATTATGGCCTATTTTATGATTACTGGTATGATTGCGGGCCTCGTCACTACAGAACAGCTCGTTATGCCTCAAGGTACAGACTGGCTAATTATCTTTGCTATCGGTGGTATTAGTGTAGTGGCTCAGTTTTTCTTGACCGGAGCCTTTGTTACGACCAATGCTGTAGTGGCTCAATTCTTGCAATACGTTGGCGTATTTATTAGTTCCTTCTATGGGTTCTTGATCTTTGGTGAAAGCTTATCCATAGCAACAGTAGGAGCTGGTATTGCTATGTTTATATCCTCTGTCATGTTGGCGCGTCTTAAAGAACAGAGTGGTCCATTAAGAGAGGGCAAGGTTATAGAGGATAAAATTAAATAAATGTCGAATATATACAGTATCAGACTGTATATGACAGTGGGGGTGCTGATTACATTCGTGATTGGCACCTTTTTACATAAAAGATAAAATACAGGGGTATTAGTTAGTGATTTATTGTAATGAAATATACTAGAGCTTTTTCATTTTGAAAGTAGCTACAGACGGAGGAGCTATGTATATAAAATGGATGCATATTGAAAACTATAGGAACTTAGCCGATGTAACGCTAAGCTTTCACAATGATATTAATTACTTTGTCGGTGAAAATGCGGTAGGTAAGTCTAATTTTTTAGATCTCTTAGAAATTATCATGGAGTGCCATGGTTTTATTGAAAGTGATTTTACGGATGTAAATAAGCCTATTCGCATTGATTTTGAAATATCTCTAGGTGAGTTAAATTATAAAAGCATGTATACTGCTGATGAGGGACCTACCTACCGTTTACGACTTGAACAAGTTGTACAAGAGGTATATCCACGATTATACAGAGTCACTGATGCAGGGATTGAGCCTATGCCGTTGTCTATGATTCGTCATGCTTTATATGTGTGTCATCGCGATACCTCAGAGCAGGAACTGTTTTCTATACCGTCCTCTATATATGTAGAATTAGGACAGCTATTACAAGCTTATGTGTCTCGATTAGAAATGCCTACTGATGATTTTCAGCATGAAATTGTTAGTTTACGTAAGGATTTAGATCCTTACTGTATGCTCAATATTCAACATCTTGTAGAGGTATTGTCTACATCCTCCGCTATGGAACGTAAGTATTCTGCTGATAATGTACGATTGATTATGGCTGTGGCTCTCAAGATTTTGGCTCAAATTTATATGAAAGTGAGTAGTGCAACTACAAATTTAGAATCTTTACTTGTATATGATGCAAAGGGATACAAGTTTTTACCAATCTTTATAAGTGTGGATGAGCCAGAGCTACATTTAAGTCCGTATTTGCAACGGGCTGTGCTCAATTATTACCGTCAAATTGCAACTAATGAAAATGAAGAGTTTTTAGCATTGCTGCGAGATATTTTTAAAATAGATGGATTATTAGGACAGCTCTTTGTGGTTACTCACAGTACGGATGCACTAGTTGACGATTATCGTCATATTATTCGGCTTTATCGGGATGAAAATAATATGGTCTGTGCAGCGTGTGGAGTTACTTTCAATTTCCCTAAAGAGGTAGAGAAACACTTGATTATGCATTTTCCTGAGGCAAAAGAGGCTCTATACGCTCGGTGTATTATCATCGTAGAAGGGGAGACTGAGTACGGTAGCTTTACAGGCTTTGGTAAAAAATTAGGCGTGGACTTTGACTATTTTGGAATCTGTCTTATCAACGCTCGGGGCGAGTCCTCTATCAGTAAATTGCAAAAATTGTTTAATAGATTCTCTATTCCTACAGTAGCCCTCTATGATCGCGATGTAGAGGGAAAATATGCAAAAGCACATAGCAATATATTCTATACGGAGGAAATCTGTTTTGAAATGGATTTTGTATCGTATTTACTTGCGATGCACAAGCGTTCCATAATGGATGCCATCATCAAGGACATTATTGATGACGCTCGTCCGATGGTAACAAAGGATATGGCGCGGCGTGGTTATGCTAAATTAGGTATTACTAAAAGCCAAATTGTACAACGATGCTTACCGAATATTTCGGATCGTAAGTTGGATGATTTACATATCTATTACTTCTCTTGGTTCTTTGCTAATAAAGGAGTAATTGTAGGGCGACGTATTAGTCAATTTTTAGATGCTTCCATGATACCACCTGCATTTATTGCAGTAATAGAGCGTGCTAAACTTCTTTCGCTAGGCTTAGGTTAATGGAGTAATACATTACTACTTCTAATTAATAGAGTCTGACCAAAGTTTGGTTAGACTCTATTTTTTCGAAGGTAATATAGCATTTTAGAGTGTAGGCATAGGAAATATGGTGTAAAAAATACGCATAATAAGTGATTTATTACAATAATAGATAGAATTATGAAAAACTATATTAACTAAATTTTAAAAACTACATCGAAATTTCTTGACATCTTTTTATCTTTATTTTATGATTAGTACTGTTATTAATGCATTCTCAATTAAACGTATCTAGGAGTATGAAAATGAAAGACTTTTTAAATGACTTTAAAGCATTTGCTTTCAAAGGCAATATGATGGACCTAGCTATTGGTATGATTATTGGTGCTGCTTTCACAGCATTGGTTAATTCTGTTGTAAACAACCTATTCATGCCTGTTCTCAGTGTATTCACAGGTGGTATTGATTTTAGTAATTTGTACTTGCCATTGAGCACAGGTTCTAAAGATGCATTCATGGCTGGTGCTGATATTGCTACAGCTCGTGCAGCTGGATCTGTATTGCCATATGGTACATTTATTACTGATTTGATTCAATTCTTGATTTTGGCATTTGTTGTATTCTTGATGGTTCGTGGTTTGGCTAAAATGATGAAATCTGCGAAAGAAGAGGAAGTTGCAGAAGCACCTGCAACGAAAGAATGTCAATTCTGTAAATCTGAAATCAATATCAATGCAGTTAAATGCCCTAACTGTACTGCAGATTTGAACTAGTTCAAATTTAAATTATACATAAAAGGAGTGAGGTTTTGACCTTACTCCTTTTTGTTGTATTACGTTAGCTTTCTAGTATAAAATATAATTATAATATATAGAATTTTTTAGGGAGGGATATACATGGAAAAGAAACCTCTAGTAGTAGTAAATGGACTGGTTCGCAAAGATGCGATTGCATATTTAAAAGAGCATGTAGATGTGCGCCAATGGACTGAAAAAACAGTGATGCCTCGTGAGGTACTGAAGGAATGGCTCATTGATGCGGATGGTTTGTGGTGTGTACGACCTTTAGATGTAGATGGTGATCTTGTAAAGAATGCGCCAAATTTAAAGGTTATAGCACAAGCGGCCGTAGGTTATGATAATGTAAATATTGATGAACTAACAGCGGCAGGTATTCCTTATGGCAATACGCCAGGTGTTCTCAATGAAACGGTAGCAGAACTTGCATTTACGTTGATTGCCACGGCTAGTCGTCGTATTATAGAAAATGCTAACTTTGTAAAAGACGGTCGTTGGGCTCAAAGACCTTCTAATATTAAAGGTTTTGATTTAAGTCGTCGCACTCTTGGTATCATTGGCATGGGAGCTATCGGCGTATCCATTTCTCGTCGTGCCCGTGCGTTTGGTATGACTGTTGTGTATCATAATCGTAATCAACGTTTGGATGATAAGATTCATAAGACTACTTATATGGAGTTAGATGATTTATTAGCCATTAGTGATGTAGTATGCGTTATGGCTCCATTGACAGATGAAACATATCATATGTGTGATGAAGCGTTTTTCAAGAAGATGAAGAATACAGCTTTATTTGTTAATGTTGGTCGTGGACCTATCGTAGATACTGATGCACTTATCAATGCTCTTAAAACGGGTGAAATCGATTATGCTGCCCTCGATGTAACGGATCCAGAACCATTACCAGCGGATCATCCATTGTTAGATGTAGAAAACTGCCTTATTGTACCGCATATTGGCTCTTACACAGATAGAACTCGTTATGACATGTCTATTTTGACAGCGGATAATATTATTGCCGGCGTTCATAAGAAACCTTTAAAAACATGTGTAAATGAAGAAGTAAATTATAAGAAACCTCAAATGGATGTAGAGTCTGCGCTAGAAGAGCTTAAAAAGGCTGGCGTTGATTTAACTGATTTCGACTAAAAGTGGAAGACATTAAAAGATATGCGGTTTTATACAAAATATGGTAAAATAAAAGAATATTTTTCCTATGGAGGTAAGAACGTTGGAACATAAAGACATTGAAAAAGATGTAGCTCCTGAAGAAGTTGTATCTGTTAACTTTATTGAAGCTATTATCAACAAAGATAACGAAACTGGCAAATACGGTGGCCGTGTATTGACTCGCTTTCCACCAGAACCAAATGGTTACTTGCATATTGGACATGCTAAATCTATTTGCCTCAACTTTGGTATTGGTAAACAATACAATGGCTTAACAAATCTTCGCTTTGATGATACAAATCCTGTAAAAGAAGATGTCGAATATGTAAACTCCATCATGGAAGACGTTAAATGGCTTGGATTTGATTGGAATGAACAACCACGCTATGCATCTGATTATTTTGACCAAATGTATGAGTATGCTAAGAAATTAATCACCCTTGGCAAGGCTTATGTAGATGATCAAACTGCAGATGAAATTAAACAAAATCGCGGCGATTTCTCTACTCCTGGTGTCAATAGTCCATACCGTGAGCGTAGTGTAGAAGAAAACTTGGCACTCTTCGAAGAAATGAAGGCTGGCAAGTATAAAGATGGGGAAAAGGTATTGCGTGCAAAAATCGATATGGCGCATCCTAATATCGTAATGCGTGATCCTGTTATTTATCGTATTGTAAATACAGAGCATCATAATACGGGTAATGAGTGGAAAATTTACCCTATGTATGATTTTGCCCATCCTATTGAAGATGCTATTGAACGCATTACGCATTCTATTTGTACATTGGAATTTGAAGTTCACCGGCCATTATATGATTGGGTGTTAGAGGAATGGGATGATACTGAAATTCCTCAACAAATTGAGTTTGCTCGCTTGAATGTAACTAAAATGGTTATGTCCAAACGTAAATTGCGTGCTCTTGTTGAGGCAGGCCTTGTAGCTGGTTGGGATGATCCCCGTATGCCGACAATTTCAGGTTTGCGCCGCCGTGGTTATACACCGGAATCTATTCGTGATTTCTGTGATCGCATTGGTGTAGCGAAGGCGGATAGCGTTGTTGATATTGCTTTGCTTGAGTTCTGTATCCGTGAAGATTTGAAACTCAAAGCTACACGCCCTATGGTAGTTATTGATCCTGTGAAAGTTGTTATTACGAACTATCCAGAAGGTCAAACTGAACTTTGCACAGTTGAAAACAATCCAGAAAATGAAGAGTTGGGTAACCGTGAAGTTGTATTCGGTCGTGAAATCTACATTGAACGCAATGACTTTATGGAAGAGCCAGTTAAGAAATTCTTCCGCTTGGCACCAGGTAAAGAAGTACGCTTAAAAGGTGCATACTTCATTACATGTACTGATGTTATTAAAGATGAAAATGGCAATATTACAGAAATACACTGTACATATGATCCAGAAACTAAGAGTGGTAGCGGTTGTACTCGTAAGGTAAAAGGGACATTGCACTGGGTTGAAGCATCTACTGCAGTAGATATTGAATCTCGCTTATATGATTATTTACTTAAAGAAGATTCGGATGGTAAAGACTTCTTGGGCGATTTCAACCATGACTCCTTACAAGTATTCCATAGTAAAGGGGAAGCATGTCTTGCTACAACTGTACCAGGTGATCATTTCCAATTCTTGCGTCAAGGTTACTTTGTAACTGATAAAGACAGTACTTCAGACCATATTGTGATGAACCGTATTGTTGGTTTACGCGATAGTTGGGCTAAGGCACAAAAGAAATAATATAACGCTTATTTTATATTACTATAATGTTAAAGAACCGCTCCTTGGTGGGCGGTTCTTTAACACTGGGTTATTACTATAAATACTTTAATGACAATAGATATTTAGAATAGCCTAAGCCATTGTTTGGCTTTAATCTCTAGATGTTGTATTGCTAGCTTATTATATTAAAGCTTTGATGAGGAAAAACATGAAGAAATTAGTATTACTTGCTACGGCAGCGGCTGTGTTGGCATCTGTGCCAGCTACTGGTTCTGCAGCAAATATCAAGTCCATTTTAAATAGAAGTCAAACTGTAACATATCAAGGTGTTAAATTGCCTGAAGGTGTTACTATGTATCAAAACAATCCTAAAGCATTATTTGCAGGGGAAGGGAAAAAAGACGTTAAATCTGTACTTCTTGAAGCAGGTGTATCTTCTGCAGATGTATATACATTAAATATTAAAACAGAAAACGAAATGCGATATGCTGTTTATGCTAATGTTGTATTAGGTAAACAATTATCTGGTCGTATGAGTGAAGCAAAACATATGAATACAGATTCTTCCTCAATTGGTGCATTGGCCGCTGCTATTAACAAGGGTGAGAGCCCTGCGCTTGGCACTTTTACGGTAATAAATCCATTAGTAAAACAAGGCAATGCCTATGAAGGTACATTGAAATATAAAAGTGTAGCTAATAATAATTCTTATAATGAGATATTACATATTAGTATTTCTGAAGATAAATATACAGGACCAAATGCTCATTTAATCGCTGTTGATGAAGCTAATGATAGTGTTGTATTCCCTAAAGTTAAAGGTTTATTACATACCAAATAATAAATAATTATTGAAAATATATATCAATTATTCTTGACAATTTTTCTCATCAAGAGTACTATGAGCCTATAGGAATTATTCTCATTAGAGGTAATTCTAACGATGTGCAACAGGCAGGTACTATTATGATGAATTCAATTGACCATATCATTGGATATCATTGTGCACCGGCAATTCGAGGTATTAAGCTATCGAACTTGGTTTCTATTCCACGGGACATGAATGAACAAATCCAATTTGTATTGATAGAGTATAATAAAGCGTTCAATGAAAAAGGATTGTTCTTCTTTGAATTATGTCGTTGTAAAGCGCGAAGACTATTATTGGTATTCCGTGAGAAGCAATTAAGAGACTATGTACGCCAACCTGCGGTGATGTTATTTTTGAAAGCCTACGGTTATCATGATCGAATGAGCATTATGGAGATGCTTGAACATCTTAGATATCGTATGGAAGTAAGCATTGAGTTTCCACATGAAATCGGCATTTTTTTAGGTTACCCATTAAAGGATGTGAAATGTTTTATTTCTTATCGTGGTGGAGGATACCGAATGTGCGGAGAGTGGAAGGTTTACCATGATGTGGTAAATGCGCAACGCTCTTTCTTGTGTTACAAAGCATGTCGTGAATTTTGTCAAACTCAATTGATGTTGGGAAAAACATTTAGTTCATTGGTCGCAAGAACGGCCTAGGAGGTACAAGATGATTGGTGTAATTTTTTGGTCCGGTACAGGCAATACAGAACGCATGGCTTATGAAGTAGCTGAAGGTATTAAAGCTGCAGGTCAAGAAGTTGAAGTAAAATCCGTTTCTGAAGTATCTGTTGATGAAGCAGCAGCTTATGAAAAATTAGCTCTTGGCTGTGCTGATATGGGTGCAGAACAATTAGAAGAAGGCGAGTTTGAACCATTCTACACTGAACTAGAAGGCAAGTTGAGTGGTAAAAAAATAGCGATCTTTGGCTCCTATGGTTGGGGTGGCACTTGGTTGGAAGACTGGGGCACTCGAATTAAAGATGCTGGTGGCGAATTAGTAGCTGATGGCGTAGCAATCTTGGGCGAACCTGATGATGATGGTAATGCACAATGCCAAGAATTAGGTAAAACATTAGCAAATGCTTAATTTGATTTCAACTACTAAATAAATACTAATAGTTAATAATAAAAAGGCTGTAATGACGATAATTCGTTATTACAGCCTTTTTTTCATGTACTTATGATTGTTATGATAAAGCAAAGGTCATTAAAAATTTTAATATCGTTAAGTAAATGTGATGAAAATCATAATATTTATTTATCTTTATCTCTATTTGTGTATATAAGCGTATAATTATAAATAACTTTAATGCATAATTATATTGCATTTTTGTACACATAGTCCTATAATTTAGTTAAAGAACCTAACAAAAATTTAGGTTAATACAAAAATAGTTAGGGTTAATTTTATATTAGCTATTAACCGGGCTGGCGTAATTTAAACTGGAAAGGTTAACCAATGACATTGGAAGAGGGGTTATTTCAATGAGTACATTAGAGCGAATAAAAGTCATAGCCCATGGATTAGCGGCGCAATTTGGCCCATCCTGTGAAGTATTGATTCATGATTTACAAGGGGATATCAATTCGTCTCTTGTATATATTGAGAATGGAACTATAACTAATCGACATGTTGGTGATGGTCCATCGCATGTGGTTTTAGATGTGCTGAGTCATGACGATGGTAGCGAGGGTAGATTTGGTTATCTCACAAAAACTAAAGATGGCCGAATATTAAAATCTTCTACTATGTATATTCGTGATGATACAGGTCGTATAGCATACTTGTTGGGGATTAACCAAGATATAACAGAGTTTGTTTTGATGCATCGGCTTTTGGATAGTCTGGTCAATACAGGTCAGGAAGATGCAGGATCTGTTGAAAAAATTACGACGAGTGTATCGGAACTATTAGATGATTTATTACTAGACGTAGAACGTATAGTTGGTAAACCAGGACCATTGATGAATAAGGTGGAACGCTTAAAAGCTATTACCTATTTAAACGAAAAAGGGGCTTTTCTTATCTCGAAGTCTTCTGAGAAGATAGCAGAGTATTTTAATATTTCTAAGTTTACTCTTTATAGTGATTTAAATACTGTAAAGGAAGAATCCTAGGAGGCAAATATGGAACGAATTCAGTGGAAACGTAATACGATGGCACCATCAAGTGACAAGTTTTTGTCCGTTATGGATGTTAGAGAGGTTAAGAAAGCTAAAGCGTTTCATGAAAGTTTTCCACAATATAGCATTACTCCACTTGTATCGCTTAAGAATTTAGCATCTCATATCGGTGTTGATGCACTCTTTGTAAAAGATGAATCTTACCGATTTGGCCTTAATGCATTTAAGGTATTAGGCGGCTCCTATGCGATGGCAAAATATGTGGCGCAACAAACTGGTAAAGCTGTTGAGGATGTACCATATGATGTATTAACATCTGCAAAATTAAAAGAAGAGTTTGGTCAAGCTACATTCTTTACTGCCACTGATGGTAACCACGGTCGTGGTGTAGCATGGGCAGCCAATAAATTAGGTCAAAAATCTGTAGTATTTATGCCAAAGGGTTCTACAGAATATCGTAGAAAACAAATTGAAAACGAAGGCGCTACCGTAACAATCGAAGACTTCAACTACGATGAGTGTGTACGCTTAGCAACTAAAAAGTCTAAAGAAGTTCCTAACGGTGTTGTAGTTCAAGATACTGCATGGGAGGGTTATGAAGAAATTCCAAACTGGATTATGCAAGGCTATGGCACAATGGCTATGGAAACAGCAAATCAATTAGAAACTGATAATTGTAAAGTTCCTACACATGTATTTGTACAAGCTGGTGTAGGCTCCCTTGCCGGTTCTGTAGTGGGTTACTTCACTAATCTATACAGCAATGTGGCTAAAAAACCTAAATTAGTTGTTGTAGAAGCAGCAGCAGCAGCTTGTTTATACAAAGGCGCTGTAGCTGATGATGGTAAACCTCGTATCGTAGAAGGTGATTTAGAAACAATCATGGCCGGTTTAGCTTGTGGTGAACCGAACACGGTTTCTTGGGATATTTTAAGAAATCATGCAGATGTATTCGTTTCTGCGCCTGACTGGGTAGCACGTTTAGGCATGCGCGTTGGTGGTGCACCAATTAAAGGCGATACTCCAATTACTACTGGTGAGTCTGGTGCAGTTCCATTAGGTCTTGTAATGGCAATTATGACGATGCCGGAATATGAAGACTTACGGAAAGAGTTAGAATTAGATGCGTCTTCAAAGGTACTCTGTTTCTCCACTGAAGGTGATACGGATCCTGAAAGATATAAAAATATTATGTGGTATGGTGAAGATCGTTAGGAGGCATTAATTATGGATTTACAAGCAATTAAACAAGCAGCGGCAACTTATGGCCCAGCGATGACAAAGTTTTTACGTGAAATCGTAGCATTTCCAGGAGAAAGTGCTGAAGAAAAAGATCATGTAAAACGTATAGAACAAGAAATGAAAGACCTAGGATTTGATGAAGTTGAAGTAGATCCTATGGGGAATATTCTCGGATATATGGGCACAGGGAAAACTCTCATTGCCTTTGATGGACATATTGATACAGTTGGTATTGGCAATCGTGACAATTGGGATTTTGATCCATATGATGGTTTCGAAGACGAAACTAAAATTGGTGGCCGTGGCGTATCTGACCAATTGGGTGGTATTGTATCCGCTGTATACGGCGCTAAGATTATGAAAGATTTAGGACTTCTAAGTGATAAATATCGTGTACTTGTTGTAGGCACCGTACAAGAAGAGGACTGCGATGGCCTTTGCTGGGAATACATGATTAAAGAACGTAATATCCGTCCTGAATTTGTAGTATCTACAGAACCAACTGATGGCGGTATCTATCGTGGGCAACGTGGTCGTATGGAAATTCGTGTAGATGTACAAGGCGTATCTTGCCATGGTTCTGCTCCTGAACGCGGTGACAACGCAATTTATAAAATGGCAGATATTCTTCAAGACATTCGTGATTTGAATGCTAATTCTGCCGATGAAAGCACAAAAATTAAGGGCCTTGTTAAAATGCTTGACCCTAAATTCAACCCTGACCATTACGAAGAAGCTCGCTTCTTAGGTCGCGGTACAGTAACTACTTCCCAAATTTTCTATACTTCTCCAAGCCGTTGTGCAGTAGCTGACTCCTGTGCTATTTCCTTGGATCGTCGTATGACTGCTGGTGAAACTTGGCAAAGTTGCTTGGCAGAAATCGAAGCGTTACCACATGTTAAAGAATATGGTGCGAAAGTATCCATGTATGAATATGCTCGTCCATCTTGGACTGGTTTAACCTATCCAATCGAATGCTACTTCCCAACATGGGTAATTCCTAAAGATCATAAAGTAACAGAAGCTTTGGAAGAAGCATACACTAGCTTATATGGCAACGAACGTATTGGTGCAGAAGATACAGTTGAAATGCGTAAAGCTCGCCCATTAACTGATAAATGGACATTCTCTACAAATGGTGTATCTATCATGGGCCGTAATGGCATTCCATGCATTGGCTTCGGTCCTGGTGCAGAAGCACAAGCACATGCACCTAACGAAATCACATGGAAACAAGATCTTGTAACATGTGCTGCTGTATATGCATTATTACCATCCGTATATTGCAAAAATTAATATCACATACATTAAATTAGATTTAATATAAACGGAATAACTGGAAATAGTTGATATTTAGAATTTCATATAGTGCCTCACTATTTGATGAGGCATCGTATAAAGTTAGATCCTAAGTAGCCCTTTAGGGAATTGAAAGAGAGGACTTACAGATGACAGACTTCAATAAAAGTATTGAAACTTTACAAAAATTAGACGTTAGTAAAATGTACGGCGAAGATTTCTTCTTAACTTGGGAAAAATCTGATGATGAATTGCAAGGTGTATGGGCAGTAGCTGATGCATTACGTGCTCTTAGAGAACGCAATATCTCTACTAAAGTATTTGACAGCGGTCTTGGCATTTCTTTATTCCGTGATAACTCTACAAGAACACGCTTCTCCTTTGCTTCCGCTTGTAATTTGCTAGGTCTTGAAGTTCAAGATTTAGACGAAGGCAAATCTCAAATCGCTCACGGTGAAACAGTTCGTGAAACAGCTAATATGATTTCCTTTATGGCAGATGTTATCGGTATTCGTGATGATATGTATATCGGTAAAGGCAATGCTTATATGCATCAAGTTTCCGATGCAGTTAAAGAAGGTCATGAAGATGGTGTATTAGAGCAACGCCCAACACTTGTAAATCTACAATGTGATATCGACCATCCTACACAAATCATGGCTGATACAGCTCATATCATCAAAGAATTTGGCGGTGTAGAAAACCTTAAAGGTAAAAAGATTGCTATGACGTGGGCGTATTCTCCATCCTATGGTAAACCTTTATCAGTACCTCAAGGTGCTATTGGTTTATTCACTCGTTTAGGTATGGAAGTTGTATTAGCACATCCAGAAGGCTACGAAGTAATGCCGGAAGTTGAAGAAATCGCTAAGAAACAAGCTGAAGCTAGCGGCGGTTCATTCCGTAGAACTAACGACATGAAGGATGCTTTCAAAGATGCAGACATCGTATATCCTAAGAGCTGGGCTCCATTCGGTGCAATGGAAAAACGTACAAAACTGTATGGTGAAAATGATCATGAAGGTATTAAAGCATTAGAAAAAGTTCTTCTTGAAGAAAATGGTAAACATAAAGATTGGGCATGTACGGAAGAGATGATGAGTCTCACAAAGGACGGCAAGGCTCTTTACTTACATTGCTTACCAGCAGATATTACAGGTGTAAGTTGTGAAGAAGGCGAAGTAGATGCAACAGTATTTGATCGCTACCGCATACCTCTTTATAAGGAAGCAAGCTACAAACCATATGTTATTGCAGCTATGATTTTCCTTAGCAAATTTAAAAATCCTGTAGAAACCTTAAAAGAATTAGAACGGAAGGGAACCGAACGAGTTCAACCGTAAAGTAAAGTTTAGGGGCCATCCGTATTGATGGCTCCTTTTATTCTTAATAGTTTGTTATGAGGCATAACATGAAAAAGAGAGTTGTAGTAGCACTAGGGGGGAATGCATTAGGCAATTCCTTACCAGAACAGAAAATTGCAGTAAAAAGTACAGCTAAAACAATCATTGATTTAGTAGAAGCTGATTGTGACGTAGTGGTAACACATGGTAATGGACCTCAAATTGGTATGATCAACAATGCGATGGCTGCATTGACTCGTGAAGTAGAAGGTCAACCAAACACTCCATTATCTGTATGTGTAGCAATGAGCCAAGCTTATATTGGTTATGACTTACAAAATGCTCTTCACGAAGAGCTCTTAAATCGTGGTATTAAAGATTTGCCAACAATGACTATGGTTACACAAGTACTTGTTGATCAAAATGACCCAGCTTTTCAAAATCCTACAAAACCAATTGGTCATTTTATGACTCAGGAAGAAGCTGAATACGCAGAAAAGAATTACGATTATGTGGTAAAAGAAGATGCGGGTCGTGGTTATCGTCGTGTGGTGGCATCTCCAGCACCAAAAGAAATCATTGAACTAGAAGCAATTAAAGGTTTAGTAGGTAAACAATTAATTGTTGCTTGTGGCGGGGGAGGTATCCCAGTAACTAAAGAAGGGAATGAACTTCATGGTGCAGCTGCTGTTATCGATAAAGACTGGACTAGTAGTTTATTGGCCCAAGAAATTGATGCTGATGTTCTCGTTATTTTAACAGCTGTTGAAAAGGTTGCCATTAACTTTGGTAAAGAAAATGAAAAATGGCTTGATGAAATAACCGTTACACAAGCTAAAGAATATGTATCAGCTGGTGAGTTTGCAGAAGGCTCGATGAAACCAAAGGTAGAAGCCGCTATAGCATTTGCAGAATCCAAAAAAGGCCGTGTCTCAATTATCACATTATTAGAGAAATCTAAAGATGGTATAGCAGGAAAAACAGGCACACGTATCGTATTATAATAATATATAAGTTTATAAGTATGCATTTCAACGAATCGTTGAGGAGGTGCCCACATGATTATATTAGGAAAAGGTACTGTTATTACTCGCGACGCTGATAGACCTATCATTTATGATGGTGCTGTTGCTATCGACGGGACTCAAATTGTTGATATTGGTAAATATGATGAATTATGCAAAGCTTATGCAAACGCAGAAATTATTGATGCTCATGGTGGCTTGATTATGCCAGGTTTCATTAATGCACATCATCATATTTACTCCGCTCTTGCACGAGGCTTATCGTTGCCAGGTCCAGCACCGACTAACTTCGGTGAAATCTTGGAAGGACTTTGGTTCTACTTAGATAATAAATTGACGGCTCCAGATGTAAAAGCAAGTGCATTACTTACGTATTTAGGCTGTATCGAAAATGGTGTAACTACTATTTTTGACCACCATGCAAGTTATGGTGAAGTTCCTAACAGCTTATCCATCATTGCAGATGTAGCTAAGCAATTTGGCGTTCGCTCTTGTTTATGCTATGAAGTGTCCGACCGCAATGGTGTAGATCAAATGAAAGCCGCTGTTGCAGAAAACGTACGTTTTGGTAAAGAAGCGAAGCAAGATTCATCTAGACTTGCTGCCATGATGGGCTTGCATGCATCTTTCACACTAAGTTCTGATACATTAGACTATGTGAAAGCTCACAATGAAGATAAATTAGGTTATCATGTTCATGTTGCAGAAGGTCCTGAAGATGTGGCCGATAGTAAAGAAAAGTATGGCATGACACCTGTTAGACGCCTCGTAGAGGCAGGTATTTTAGGCCCTAAGAGCATCGCTGGTCACTGTGTACACGTAACTGACGAAGATGTGGCATTATTGAAAAAATCTCAAGCTAAGGTCGTACATAACCCAGAAAGTAACATGGGTAATGCAGTAGGCACGACAGATATCTTAAAACTATTAGATGCAGGGATCACTGTTGGGCTTGGCACAGATGGTTATACAAATGATATGCTCGAATCTTATAAAGTAGCGAATTGTCTCGTGAAACATGAGCAACATAAACCATATGTAGGCTGGGGCGAAGTACCTCATATGCTATTTGAAAACAACCGCAAAATGGCTAATGAATTCTTCGATACTACGGTAGGCATCCTTAAAAAAGGTGCTGCAGCTGATGTAATTGTTCTTGATTACGCAGCACCAACACCACTTGATGAAAACAACATCAATGGTCACTTACTATTCGGTGCTAATGGTATGTATGTGGTAACAACTATTAGTGATGGTGTACCACGCATGATTGATCGTAAATTACAAGGCATTGATAAAGCTGAAGTAATGGACGAAGTTTTAGCAACATCTAAAGGTTTATGGAAACGACTAAACCCATAACGCAAACGCTTTAAAGGAGTGTGACATTATGAGTGACATTATGTATCCGGTAAGTTTCGGAAATTTGATGAACCACATTATGACTGAGTACAAGATGTACAATCGTATTTACAATGTAAATAAAATTCATCGTACGAATCATGATCAACGCTTATCTATCTTTGGTAAATCCATTGAAAATCCTGTAGGCCCAGCAGCTGGCCCTAATACACAGTTGGCACAAAACATTGTGGCATCCTATGTAGCTGGTGCTCGTTGCATCGAATTAAAAACCGTACAAATCATGTATGGTGAAGAACTAGGTATTCCTAGACCTTGTATCTACTCTGTAGACGAAGCCTATAACGTAGAGTGGTCTTCTGAATATAGCTGTGATGAAGCTGCTGATGAATATATCAAAGCTTGGTTCGCATTGAAATTAATCTCTAAAGAATTAGGTTTAGGCAATCCAGATGGCTTTTTATTCATCATGAGTGTTGGCTACAACTTGGCTGGTATCAAGAGCCCTATGGTTGATAAATTCATCAACACCATGCGAAATGCATCTCAATCCCCTATGTGGGATACATGTAAACAATGGTGTCTTGACCATGTAGATGAGTTTGAACATATCGATGCTGATTATATCAACTCTATCAGTGATGAACTTTGCCAAGCAATTACATTGTCCACAATGCACGGTTGCCCAGCAGAAGAAATCGAATCCATTTGTTCTTATCTTATCAGTGAAAAGGGCCTTCATTTATACTTGAAATGTAATCCTACATTGTTAGGTCCAAAACGCATTAGAGAATTATTGGATAACGCTGGCTTTGAATACATTGACTTTGAAGATCATCAATTTGAAGTTGACCTTCAATTCGATAAAGCTGTTCCGATGTTAGAGCGTCTTATCGCTCTTGGTGAAAAACACAATAAGATTTTCGGTGTTAAATTGACAAATACATTCCCTGTACAAATTCACAACAATGAATTGCCAGGCGAGCAAATGTACATGTCTGGTAAATCCTTGTTACCTGTAACAATTGGTGTGGCTGAGCTCCTAAGTGCTCAGTTCGGCGAACGTTTACCAATGTCTTATAGTGGTGGTGCTGTAAAACAAAATATCAAAGCTATCTTTGATTGTGGTATCTGGCCTGTAACAGTATGTACAATTCTTTTACAAGGTGAAGGTTATAATACTTTCAAAGGCTTAGCAGACGAAGTAGAATCTACTGATTACAATGCTGCTTTAAAAGTTCATAAAGAGCTTATCGCTGAGCTTGCTAAAGACATTGCTGAGAACAAAATCTTCAAGAAGAGCGATGCTATGAAGAAAAAACGCGAAGCAATGCCATCCTTCCCTGGTACACGTAGTTCTGACTACCACTGCCGCGTAGTGTGTGGTGCTTGTGTTCGCGTATGTCCTAATAGATGTAATGAAGTCGTTACTGTAAATGATGCTAAATTGATCGTCCATGTTGATCAAAGCTGTAATGAATGTGGTAACTGTGCGTGTCATTGCGTAGAACCTTGTCAACCATACAAGGATCGCATTACATTCTTCCACAATGCTGAAGCTTTAGCAGATAGTACAAATGATGGTTTCTACATCACAGGTACTAGCTGTGGTTATCGCTTTAAAGGTGAAGAAGCCGTATGTGACATTGATGCATTACCTGAAGAATTGAAAGGAGTTGTACATGCCTTCTGTAAAGAGCATGTGTACTATGTATCATGATTATCATACAACAAGGGGAATTGGTCTTAACTGACAGAATCCTTACCGGAGATATATTAATTGATGGCGACAAAATTGTCGCCATTGATGAACACCTTTCTGTTCCAGAAGGGGCTAAAGTTCTTAATGCAAAAGATTGCTATGTGTTCCCTGGATTTATTGATCCTCATACACACTTTCAAATGACAAATGCCTTGGCGTCTACTGCAGATGATTTTGATAGTGGTACAAAGGCTGCTATTCTTGGCGGCACTACTTCAATCATCAACTTTGCTTCTCCTGAGGATGGATCCCTTTGTAAAGGGTTAGAAGTTCATAAGGAGCGTGCCTTGGGGCATTGCTCCTGTGACTACAAATTCCATATGGAGCTTGTAGAAATGAATGAAGAGGTATCTCATGAAATACCAAAGGTTGTAGAAGCTGGTGTATCGTCCTTTAAAGTGTACTTAGCGTATGGCTTCCGTTTAACAGATCGAGAAATTTATGATGCTATTGAAGCTATAAAACCAACGGGTGCGCTTGTAGGGGCTCACTGTGAAAACGGTGATCTTATCGATGCCTTTGTAGCAGATAAACGTAAACGTGGTGAATTAGATGTAGACAATCATCCACTCACAAGACCGGCCATGATTGAATCGGAAGCGATTAAGCGATTTAGTACAATTGGTGCTGCATTAGAGTATCCCGTGCATATTGTGCATGTAAGTTCTAAAGAAGGCGTAGATGAAGTTCTACGTGAGCGGGCCTTAGGACATCAAGTGACTTGTGAAACATGTCCACAGTATTTGGTGCTTGATGAATCACGATATAAATTACCTGATTTTGAAGGGGTTAAATATGTGATGAGTCCTCCACTTAGAACGATACAAGATCAAATGGCATTGAAGGATGCACTAGTAAATGGTGTATTCCAAACCATTGGTTCCGACCATTGTAGCTTTACCTTTAATGATCAAAAATTAAAGAGTCGTTATGACTTTACCCGAATTCCTGGAGGTATTCCTGGAGCCGAAGAACGGGGCATCATTGCTTATGATGTGTTGGTTAACCAATGCAATATGAGCGCTGTAGATTTTATGAAATTAGTTAGTGAAAACCCAGCAAAGCTATATGGCATGTATCCCAAGAAGGGTACATTAGCTGTAGGTAGTGATGGGGATATAACAATTGTAGATAAGCATATAGAACATATGCTTTCAAAAGAGTCCGCCCATACAAAGGCTGACTATATACCTTACGAAGGAATATCTGTAACTGGCAAGGTTCGAGATGTTATCCTTAGAGGTCACCATGTGGTACAAGATGGATCCTTAACAGAATCGTATCTTGGTGAATGTATTCCTTAATGAGAGGAGGGCTATATATGTACCGCTTTCAAGTGAATGGCACCCAATATGAGGTTCAAGAGGATCAACGTTTAATTGATTTCTTGCGAGCTGATTTAAAGTTGACGGGCACTAAAGAAGGTTGTAGTGCTGGTGCATGTGGTACGTGTACAGTAATTATAGACGGAAAAAAAGCAAAGGCTTGTGTAAGCAAACTATCTCAATTAGACGGTAAATCAATTGTCACGATTGAAGGTTTATCTGAACGAGAAAAAGCAGTATACACCTATGCTTTTGGTGAATGCGGAGCGGTGCAGTGTGGTTTCTGTATACCAGGTATGATTATTAGTGCAAAAGTATTGATTGACGAAAATAATGACCCTACACCTGACGATGTTAAAAAGGCGATATTAGGTAATATTTGCCGTTGTACAGGCTATGTAAAAATTGAAGAGGGCATTATGCTAGCTGCAAAAATGTTCCGTGAGAACTTACCAGTTCCAGAAAAGGATACAAATGGTAATGTAGGCGCTCGTTTACACCGTGTAGATGCTGAGGAAAAAGCATTAGGTACTGGACAATACTCTGATGATATCTATATGGATGGCATGATTTATGCCAAAGCATTGCGTTCTAAATACCCACGAGCTAGAGTTGATCGTGTTGATGTGTCTAAAGCTCTTGAACATCCAGCATGTGTAACGGCATTGACTGCTAAGGATGTACCATTCAATAAGACTGGTCATTTAGTACCGGATTGGGATGTACTTATCGCTGAAGGTGATATTACACGTTATGTAGGCGATGCAATTGCACTTGTTGCAACTACAGAAAAGAAATACTTAGACGAAGTATTGGCTCTAGTTGAAGTTGATTATACTGAATTAGAACCTATACTAGATCCATTGGAAGCGCTAAAACCAGATGCTCCTCAATTACATCCAGAGGGAAATGTATTGTCTCGTCAAACGTTATCTCGTGGCGATGTAGATAAGGCTATTGCAGAGGCTGCTTTTGTAGTAACAAATCATTATTCTACGCCTCAAACCGACCATGCATTTATGGAACCAGAATGTGCCGTTGCATATCGTGAGGGAGACGAAATTCATCTGCATTCAGGTAGCCAAAATGTTTATGATGATCGGCGTGAAGTTGCTCGTATGCTTGGCATTCCAAATGAATCTGTAAAGGTTCATAGCATGCTCGTAGGTGGCGGCTTTGGTGGTAAAGAGGATATGACCGTACAGCATCATGCATCTCTCGTAGCTTGGCTTACAGGTAAACCAACTAAGGTTCTATTCTCTCGTCAAGAAAGTCTTAATATCCATACTAAACGTCATGCGATGGAAATGGATATTACAACAGCTTGTGATGCAGAAGGTAATCTGATAGCAAGTAAGGTAAATATCATTTCTAATTGTGGCGCGTATGCATCTTTAGGTGGTCCTGTACTTCAACGTGCTGGTACTCATTCTTGTGGCCCTTATCACTTTGATAATTTTGCCTTTGATGGTGTATGTGTTTATACAAATACTGTTCCTGGTGGTGCATTCCGTGGGTTTGGCGTAACACAAACTATCTTTGGTCAAGAGCAAAATATTGATGAATTAGCTGCGTTGGTAGGCTTGGATCCTTGGGAATTCCGCTACAAAAATGTTGTACGCCCTGGTGACTCATTACCAAACGGCCAAATTTGTTCCAAAGAAACCGCTTTAGTAGAATGTTTGGAAGCCGTAAAAGATGCATATTATGCCTCTGATCGTACTGGTCTTGCGGTATGTTTGAAAAATAGTGGTATTGGTGTAGGACTACCTGATACGGGTCGCGTTATTTTAGAAGTATGTGATGGTAAAGTTCGTATTCGTACGGGTGCCGCTTGTATTGGTCAAGGCATGGCTACTATGGCAACACAAGTACTTTGTGAAACGACAGGCTTAACGGCGGATAAAGTATTTGTAGAACGACCTGATACAGTACGTACACCAGATTCTGGTACAACTACTGCATCTCGCCAAACGCTCTTTACCGGTGAAGCAACGCGTAAAGCAAGTCTTCGCTTAAAAGAAATGTTAGATACTAAAACATTAGAAGAACTGAATGGCGTAGAGATTTATGAAGAGTTTCTCGGTGAAACAGATCCATTTAATTCTGATAAATCGCATCCAAAAAATCACGTTGCCTATGGTTATGGTGCATGTGTAGCAACAATTGGTGAAGACAATAAGGTTGCTAATTTACATGTAGCATACGATGTAGGTCGTGTAGTGAACCCTCAATCCTGTACAGGTCAGGCCGAAGGTGGTGCCATTATGGGAATGGGTTATGCAGTTACAGAAGACTTCCCTTATAAAGAAGGGTATGTAACATCTAAATACGGTACGCTAGGACTTCTTAGAGCTACCCAATGTCCTCCAATTCATGTAAGTCTTATCGAAAAAGGGACACCAGAACAATATGCATACGGTGCTAAAGGTATTGGCGAAATCTCTAGCATTCCGATTGCACCGGCTATTGCAAATGCGTATCGTCGTATCGACGGAGAACCACGTAGGTCCTTGCCGATTAAACATACAGGTTATAAAAAATAGAATATTTGCTTAATGGTAGGGGCTTTTGCCCCTAGCCATCAAGGTTCCCACGTGAAGTCGATGAGATTTCTAAACTCTATCATGTACGATAGTATGACTATATTGTTTAACTAGTAACTAAAACGTAAGATATGAGGTGATTCTTATGAGTAAAGGTGCATCTGGTGTCGACCATGTAGATGGTATGCTGCCAATCCCGCAGTTATTCGCTTATGGTTTACAGCACGTTCTGGCTATGTATGCTGGGGCAGTAGCTGTACCAATTATTATTGCACAAGCTATGCATTTGCCAATTGAAGATTTAATTCGTTTGATTACAGCTGACTTATTTACATGTGGTGTAGCTACATTGATTCAAACATTAGGGTTCGGACCTGTCGGTGGTCGCATTCCTCTTATTCAAGGTGTAACATTTGCTTCTGTAGGTCCAATGATTCTGATTGGTCAGCAGCATGATATTACTACCATTTACGGTGCGATTATCGTAGCTGGTCTCTTTACATTCCTTGTGGCACCATTTTTCAGTCGTTTGATTCGGCTATTCCCACCTGTAGTAACAGGTACTATCATTACTATTATTGGTATCAACTTGATGCCAGTAGCTGTTAACTGGATGGGGGGGGGCGTAGGCAATAAAAACTTTGGCGATCCACTATACATAGCTCTTGGTGTAGCTACATTTGTTCTCGTTGTATTAACTTATCGATTTGGTAAAGGTTTCCTTGGTAATTTGGCAATCTTAGTTGGGCTTATTCTCGGTACAGCCTTAGCTATGATTGTTGGTATTACAGATTTTTCAGAAGTAGGGCGTTCTCAATGGATTTCTGTTGTGACACCATTCTATTTTGGCCTTCCAACCTTTGACTTTGCTTCTATTGTATCTATGATTATTGTAATGCTCGTAGTTATGGTAGAAACAACTGGTGATAGTATTGCAGTTGGAGAAATCGTAGATAAACCTATTGGTCAAAAAGAGTTGGCTGCGGTACTTCGTGCGGATGGCTTATCCACTATTATTGGTGGTATCCTTAATAGTTTTCCGTATACAGCATTTGCTCAAAACGTAGGTCTTATTGCTGTAACACGTGTTAAGAGTCGTTTCGTTGTAGCAGCATCTGGTGTAATTTTAATTTTATTAGGCCTTTTCCCTAAATTAGCCGCTATCGTAGCTTGTATTCCAAATGCTGTACTAGGGGGCGCAGGAATTGCTATGTTCGGCATGATTATCGCCAGTGGGATTCGTTCTCTTGGTAAAGTTAGTTTCGATGGTAACTATAACCTGATGCTAGTTGCCATTAGTATTGGGGTATCCATGATTCCTCTTGCAGCACCTCAATTCTATACACACTTTCCAGCATGGGCTCAAATTCTTTTGAAATCTGGTATCACAGCTGGTAGTATAGTAGCTGTTATTTTAAATGTAATGTTTAATGGTTTTGGTTATAAAACTGTTAATGAACCTAATCGTGCGACTCGTAAATATCGTCACTTCACACGATTCAAAGGTTATCCTAAACATTTCTACCAATAAGATATAGTTAGACGAGTTTACTCTCATGCGATTATATGTATTGTCTCTCACAGTAGAAACCTTGTTAGTATAGGTAAAACATCAATATATATGTTTTCGTTTGTTAAAAAGATCTCACTCTGATTTGGAGTGAGGTCTTTTTTTATGGAATCGTATACTACTTTGGTATATAATTAAATAATATTATTGTAAAGGAGACGCATTATGAAAGACGAGCGATTTATAGTTATATATAGAATAGAAGCGAGTACATATGAAGAAGCAAAATCAATTGCTTGGGCTGTTCAAGTGGAGCAAACCATAGAATTTCCTTATGAGTTTGTAACGGATCCATACATTAAAGAAACTATTACTGGTCGACTAGAATCTCTTGAACCTATAGTAGAAGACTCTCCTTATATCAATGTAGGTGTGATGCCAAATGCTGTAATTGACACCTCTCGTTACTATTTGGCTCGTATTTCATATCACGTAGATACCACGGCCTTAGAGGCTACACAATTTTTAAATGTTGTCTTTGGTAATTCTTCGTTACAGCCACATATTTGGGTAGTAGATATTGAACTATGTCCAACACTTTACGATGTGTTTAAGGGACCACGATTTGGCTTGCAAGGAATTCGTTGTTTAGTGGAAACCCCGACGCGTCCAATGATTCAAGCCGTTGTAAAGCCGATGGGAACACCAAACGGGGAATTGGCTCGCATGTGTGGAGCCTATACACGTGGTGGGGCAGATGTCATAAAGGATGATCATGGTATTTCTAATCAGTCCTTCTCTCAATATAAAGATCGTGTAAAACGATGTGCTTCTATGGTACAGGAAATGAACACTACACATGGGACACATACATTATATGCAGCAAATGTATCTGGTGATGGCACAGACGTATTGGAACGCGCTTATTTTGCCAAAGAGGCTGGTGCTACAGCTCTCATGGTGGCTTCAGGTCTCGTTGGTTTCGGTTGGTTACACAAATTAGCTACTGATGAAAAATTACGATTGCCTATTATTCATCATCCCGCTTATTCTGGTGGATTTGTGAGCCCTGGTGTATCTGGTGTAGCCGATTACTTACAACTAGGTTTATTACCTCGTATTTTTGGGGCTGATATGCCAATCTTCGTATCTTATGGTGGACGCTTTACTTTTACAGAGGAACAATGCAAGAGGATTTCCTCTTACATTAAACGACCAATGGGCTTGATGAAGGCGGCTTGCCCTGCACCAGGTGGTGGCGTTACAGATACTCGTCTTAATGAACTTGTTGAGCTGTACGGAAATGATACGATGTTCCTTGTTGGAGGCGATATGTTCCGCAGAGGGCCAGATATTGAGGCTAATATATCGTATTTTGTAGAGCGTCTGACTAAATTATCTGAAAGAACGTAATAATAGCTTGAATTTAAATGAGTTAATACAATATTTAACTAAATAACTAAGCTATTGACTTTTACAGAAATAATAGATTTATGATTAAGTATATGGAGTGTTTTGATGAGTGAATCCTCACCGTTGGAGGTCCATGTCCTTGCCAGTGGTAGTAAGGGCAATTGTACAGTGATAAAAAAAGGGAACTCCGTCATATTGCATGATGTAGGCATCAGTTGTCGACGCATTGTCAATGGGTTAAAAGAATTACAAATTGATATGGCACAGGTAGAGGGTATATTTGTCAGTCATGAACATAGTGATCACATTGCGGGATTACAACAATTACTAAAACGATTTGATATTCCTGTGTATACGAAGCAAGGCACCTGGCGTGAAATCCAAGATAAGTTAATCGTGCCAAAGAATCGATTAATCGAGCTTACAAAGGGCAGTTTGACGTTGGGGAGTCTAATTGTGGAACCTTTTTCGGTAAGTCATGATGCGGCTGATCCAATTGGTATAAATGTGTTTGCTGGGAACGATAAGGCAACTATTGTCACTGATACAGGCGTGATTTCAGATGATATTTTACGTAGAATTGATGATACGACTCTGTTAGTGCTAGAGGCGAATTATGATCCTCATATGTTGCGATTCGGACCATATCAGCCGTTTTTGAAACAAAGGGTGGCTAGTGATGAAGGGCATTTGAGTAATGAAATGGCTGCGCAAGCACTACTCATGATGAAACGTCCTGATTTTATGCAAGTTATATTGGCCCATCGTTCTGAAAATAATAATAACTCTGTCCTTGTTACCCAAACTATTGGCAAAATGCTTGTTGATGGTGGTGTTCGTATTGGACCTGAAATGAAGTTACAACATGGTCAGCCTAATGAAATTGTGTCCATCCAATCTGTGAAGAGGTAAAAATGAGATTTTATGTAGTCTGTATCGGCAAATTGAAGGATGCTTATTTACGTGAGGGCGTAGCAGAGTTTGTGAAACGCATGCGCCCCTATGGTGGCATTACAATTACAGAGCTGAATGAAAGTAAAATTGGAGATAAGCCGAGTAATGCGGATCGCAAACAAGTCGTTGCAGAAGAAGGAGACCGTTTATTAAAAGCGGTCCCTAAAAATGCGTATACCGTATTACTTGACGTGTATGGCAAACCAATGTCCTCTGAAGAACTCGCTAAGACGGTATCTAAGCTTGAGGTGGATGGTGTTAGCGATATGGCTTTCATTATTGGTGGTGCCTTTGGGGTGAGTGATATATTACGTCAGGCTGTAAATTATAAATTATCTTTTAGCCCTATGACTTTTACTCATCAAATGGTTCGATTGCTACTTGTAGAACAAATTTATCGAGCATCAAAAATCAATCGTAATGAACCTTATCATTGGTAGAAGACGTAGACTTAAAAATTATTTGTATAATACTTTCAGAAAAAAGGAGTTTTATTATACTGTGGCGAATAGTATAATAAAGCAAGATGTATTTGTAAGGAGGAATTCACTATGAAAATCCAAGAAGTAATGAATAAATACCCTGTTACTGTTGGCAAAGATGCGCCGATTTCTGATGTAGCTGATTTATTGGTTAAATATAATTTAACAGCGGTGTCCGTAGTGGATGATGATAATAAGTTGTTAGGTATTATCTCTGAAGGTGATTTACTATATAAAAAAGTACGTCCTCATGTGCCTCATTATGTTAATGTATTAGGCGCTAGCATCTATTACAATGGCATTGGCGAATACAATGCTCAATTCAAAAAATTATTGGCATCTCACGTTCATGAGTTGATGACTGATGAAGTAATTACAACCACACCGGATAAAGATGTAGAAGAAATTGTATCTGTTATGCTTGATCAACATTTGAAAAATGTGCCAGTTGTAGATAAAGAGTATCGTTTGATCGGGATTTTGTCTCGTCGTGACATTATCAAATTGATTGCTAAAGATAACTAATTAGCATAATTATGTAAAATATGTAAAGACCACCCATTTTGGGGTGGTCTTTTAGTGTATATTGAGAAGAATTGCATTGACCTTGCATTTATGTTATTATTAGGAGTGCATAATATACTACAGAAATTTGGGCATATTGCCCTTCGAGGAGGACATATTTTAAATGAAAGCAACTGTAAATCCTGTTGATCAACACGTAGTAACGTTAACTATTGAAGTACCTGCAGCAGAAGTAGATAAGGGCATTAAACAAGCTGTAAAACGCATTGCAGGTCAAGTGAACATCCCTGGCTTCCGTAAAGGACATGCGCCTCGCCGTATTTTGGAAATGAACTTCGGCAAAGAAGCTATCTTGGAAGAAGCATTTGAAGTATTGGCTAGCCAAAACTATAGTGCTGCACTTCGTGAAAATGATATCGTGCCTGTATCTGAACCTGAAATCGAACGGGAACAATTCGAAGAAGGCAAAGATTTGATTTTCAAAGCTACTGTAACTAAACGCCCTGAAGTTAAACTTGGCGATTACAAAGGCTTAGAAGCAGAAAAACAAGATGCTACAGTATCTGATGAACAAATCGAAGAACAGTTGAACAATATTCGTGAACAACAAGCAAAAATGGTTGTTGCTGAAGAAGGCGCTACAATTCAAAAAGATGACTTCGCAGTAATCGACTTTGCTGGTTCCGTTGATGGTAAACCTTTTGATGGTGGTGAAGGTAAATCCTACCCATTACAAATCGGTTCTGGTAGCTTCATTCCTGGCTTCGAAGATCAATTAATTGGCGCTAAAGCTGGTGATGATGTAACTGTAAAAGTAACATTCCCTGAAGACTACTTCGTAGCAGAACTTGCTGGTAAAGAAGCAGAATTCAAAACTCATATCCATGATATTAAACGTAAAGAATTGCCTGAATTGAATGATGAATTTGCAAAAGAAGCAAGCTCTTACGAAACTATTGAAGAATTGAAAAAAGATCTTCGCACTAAAATGGAGGAAGAAGCTTCCCGTCGTGCAATCGATACTTACAATGCTGACTTGATTCAAACAGCTGTTAAAAATGCAACTGTAGAAATCCCAGAAGTAATGATTAAAGATCGCGTAGAACAAATGATTCAAGAATTGGCTATGAATATGGAAGGCCGTGGCTTGAAACTTGATGACTACTTGAAATTCTCCAATAAAACTATCGAAGATTTACGCTCTGAATACAAAGATTCCGCAGCTGAAAACGTACGCGCTGATTTAGTATTGGATGCTATTGCAACTGCTGAAGGTATCGAAGTAACTCCAGATGATATGAACCGTGAAATCTTCATTATGGCTCAAAACTTTGGGGCAGATCCTAAAGAAGTTTGGGATATTATTGCAAAAGAAGGTCGTGTAGCTATGTTGGCAGGCTCTGTAGCTCGCAAAAAAGCAGCTCGATTCATTATTGATAATGCAAAAGGCGCTGAAGCGGCTGAATAATAGTTTGCTCAACTAGGTACATGAAAAGGTGATTACATGTATGTACCAATCGTAGTTGAACAAGGTGAACGCGGAGAGCGTTCCTATGATATTTACTCTCGCTTGTTAAAGGATCGCATTATTTTCCTTGGTGGCCCCATCGATGATAATGTGGCAAATGCGGTTATTGCGCAAATGTTATTCCTGGAAGCAGAGGATCCTGATAAGGATATCCATTTGTACATCAATAGCCCTGGTGGTGTTGTAACCGCAGGTATGGCTATTTATGATACGATGCAATATATTAAACCAGATGTGTCTACTATTTGTGTAGGCTCTGCAGCGAGCATGGGTGCTGTGCTTTTAACAGCTGGCACTAAAGGTAAACGATATGCGTTACCTCATGCGCGCATCATGATTCACCAACCATTAGGTGGTGTACAAGGACAAGCATCTGAAATTGAAATCCATGCCCGTGAGATTCTTCGCATGCGTGAAGAGTTAAATGGTATCTTAGCTTCTCGCAGTGGACAAGATATTGAAGTAGTAGCTCGCGATACAGATCGCGATAACTTCATGAGTGCTCAGGATGCCGTTGAATACGGCTTAATTGATGAGGTGCTCACAAGAGAACCTGTAGAAAGCAAGTAATGGAGGCGCCCCTTGGCAAAAGATAAAGACACTATGCGCTGCAGTTTTTGTGGACGCACAAGCGAAGAAGTCCGCAAATTAGTGGCGGGGCCTAACGTGTATATTTGTGATGAATGCGTTGAAGTTTGTGAACGCATCATTGCAGATGAGTTGGGTGCGGTTGAGACGGACGACTTCAATTTAAAAGAATTGCCAACGCCTAGAGAAATTAAAGCTCATCTTGACGAATATGTCATTGGTCAAGATGATGCTAAAATCTCTTTAGCCGTGGCTGTATATAATCACTACAAACGTTTACAAACAGATAATGTAGTTGATGATGTAGAATTACAAAAGGCTAATGTTTTATTCATTGGTCCTACTGGTAGTGGTAAAACACTATTGGCTCAAACCTTAGCGAAAATGCTAGAAGTACCATTTGCTATTGCAGATGCTACAAGCTTAACTGAGGCTGGGTATGTAGGGGAAGATGTAGAAAACATCTTACTCAAAATTATCCAAGCTGCAGATTATGATATAGCTCGGGCTGAACGTGGCATTATCTATATCGATGAAATTGATAAGATTGCTCGTAAGTCTGAGAACCCTTCCATTACACGTGATGTGTCTGGTGAAGGCGTACAACAAGCATTGCTTAAAATCTTAGAAGGTACTGTCGCTTCTGTTCCCCCACAAGGTGGTAGGAAGCATCCTAATCAAGAAATGCTTCAAATTGACACTACGAATATTCTCTTTATTTGTGGTGGTGCATTTGATGGTATGGATAAGGTTATTACTAAGCGTACCGCTAAGAAAACACTTGGCTTTGGTGCAGATGTACAGCGTAAAGAAGAACGCAATGTATCGGCTATCTTAAAAGATGTTGTACCTGAAGATTTATTAAAATTTGGCTTGATTCCTGAGTTTATTGGACGTTTGCCAGTAATGGTGACATTAGATCAATTAGACAGAGATGCGTTAATTCAAATTTTGACAAAGCCTAAAAATGCATTAACAAAACAATATGAAAAAATTCTATCCCTTGATGGTGTAGAATTAACTTTCACTGAAGATGCATTAGAAGAAATCGCTGATGAAGCATTACAGCGAAAAACAGGTGCTCGTGGTTTGCGTGCTATCATTGAAAAGGTGATGAAACGCGTAATGTTTGAGGTTCCTTCCATGCCGGAAGTAACTAAGTGCATTGTGAATCGTGAATCCGTATTAAGCACAGGTGAACCTATACTCAAAAATGAGGCAGACCAAGACATCCAGTTGAAATCGTAATTCGAAGAAACTCATTTCTGTGTAGGAATGAGTTTCTTTTCATAATATATATACCTGGAGGAAGTATGAATTTACTCGAAGTTGGGATCCCTACCGTACCTCTCAGAGGCATGGTAGTATACCCGAATATCGTGATTCACCTCGATATCGGTCGAGACAAATCCATTAAGGCGGTGGAAGCCGCAATGAATGAGGACCGCATTTTAGCTGTCGTAACTCAAAAAGATGATGCTGTAGATGCGCCAACAGTTCATGATTTAGCCCAAATGGGTACATTAGTAAAAATTAAACAAATGTTGCGCTTACCAGGTGGTATAGTACGTGTTCTTGTAGAGGGTATCACTCGTATTCGTCTTATGAATATTACTAGCATAGACCCTTATTATATAGGAGACTATGAACGAGTGGCGTCTGAATTTGAAGACGATGTAGAGCTTGAAGCTTATCGTCGTTTGGTTCAAGCTAAATTTGGCGAATGGGCAGAAGAAGCTAAATCAGTTACTGATGAAGGTGTAACGCGCGTTATGGAATTACGCAATCCTTGTGAATTAGCTGACCAAGTTGCATTTCTATTGCCTATTAATAATTTGAAACGTCAAGAGTTACTTGAAGAATTATCTGTGGCTCGTCGTCTTAACATGATTGTAGGCATTTTAAATATGGAATTACAAATCTCTGATTTGGAAAATTCCATCAATAATCAAGTGCGTCAATCTATGGAAAAAGCGCAGAAGGAATATTTCTTGCGCGAAAAAATCCGCGTTATCCACGATGAGTTGGGTGATAAAGGAGATCCTGAGGAGGAGGCAGAAGAACTACGAGTTAAGTTAAAAGCACTTAACCTAAGTGAAGACGTACATACGCGTATTGATAAAGAAATTTCTCGTTACAGCCGCATGCCTCAATTGATGCCGGAAGCAACAATTTTGCGCAATTACCTAGATTGGGTATTGGCATTACCGTGGAACGAATTAACGGAAGACCGTTTGGATATTAAGGGCGCTCATGCTATGCTCGAGGCCGATCATTATGGCCTTGAAAAGGTTAAGAAACGCATTTTAGAATTTTTAGCGGTTCGTAAATTAACCGGTAAAAATAGTGGCTCTATTCTTTGTTTAGTAGGCCCACCAGGCGTTGGTAAAACCTCTTTGGCTACCTCTATTGCTAAAGCAATGAATCGTAAGTTTATCCGTGCATCCTTAGGTGGTGTTCGTGATGAAGCTGAAATTCGTGGACATCGACGTACTTATATTGGTGCTTTACCTGGTCGTATGATTCAGGGGTTAAAAAATGTAGGTACTAAGAATCCTGTATTTTTATTGGATGAAATTGATAAATTAGCATCTGATTATAAAGGTGATCCATCTTCAGCGTTATTAGAAGTATTGGATCCAGAACAAAATAGCACATTTAGTGATCACTTTATCGAAGTACCGTTCGACTTCTCTGAAGTTTTCTGGATTACTACGGCTAATGTAGCATCTAATATTCCTGGTCCATTGTTAGATCGTATGGAAATTATTGAGTTGTCCAGCTATATGGAAGAAGAAAAACTAGAAATTGCTAAGCGTTACTTAACACCTAAGCAAATTAAGAAAAATGGCCTTGAAGATTACAAGGTTAAATTATCTGATGCTGTGTTAAGAAAGGTAATTTCCGAATATACTCGCGAAGCAGGTGTTCGTACTTTAGAGAAAACAATTGCTAAGATTTGCCGTAAGATTGCTTTCAAAGTAGTTGAAGAAGGCGGAGACGCACCAAAAGTCACTACTAAGAATCTTCACGAATTCTTAGGCGCACCAATCTTTGTTGACCAAGAGCGAGAAAAGAAAGCACAAGTTGGCTATGTAAATGGATTAGCTTGGACATCTGTTGGTGGTGTAGTATTACCATGTGAAGCTACAACTATGAATGGTACCGGTAAATTGGCTTTAACTGGTAGTCTCGGCAAGGTTATGCAAGAGTCTGGTCAAGCGGCTATGAGTTATATTCGCCATAATGCAAAAGCTTTAAAGATTGAAGAAGATTTTTATAAAAAGCTTGATATTCACGTTCACTTGCCAGAAGGGGCAACCCCTAAAGATGGTCCTTCAGCAGGTATTACAATGACATTAGCTATGGTATCTATTTTGACTAACCGCAAGGTTCGTTCTGATATTGCCATGACTGGTGAAATCACATTGCGTGGCCGCGTATTACCAATAGGCGGCTTAAAAGAAAAATTATTAGCAGCCTTGTCTCATGGTATTAAAGAGGTGTTGATTCCAAAAGGCAATGAAAAGGATATTGCAGAATTACCTGACATTGTGAAAGAAGGACTCATCATTACGCCAGTTAAGACAATGGATGAAGTATTAGCAAAGGCACTTGTGTAATGCAAAAGAAGAAAAAATCCACTAAACCAATGGGCCCAAAACCACAATATACACGAAAAGAACCAAAGGGGCCTCGTATTATAGCTGCAAAATATAATACTTCCTGTGTGAAGGCGGATCAATATCCTGAAGGGGATACCGTAGAAATCGCCTTCCTTGGACGCTCTAATGTGGGCAAGTCTTCGTTGATTAATTCTTTATGTAACTATCGTGGGTTAGCCCTCGTTAGTGGTCAGCCAGGTAAGACTAAGACGATAAACTACTTTGATATTGAATCAAAAGAGGATATTTCTGACACCGAGGAACGCAGATATAACTGGTTTCTCGTGGACCTTCCTGGTTATGGTTTTGCAAAGACAAATAAAGGAAACCGCAATCTGTGGTCTTCCTTTATTGCCGATTATATTTTACATTCTGAACGATTGATGTTGTTGTGTTTACTTATCGATGGTCGCCATCCTGAAATGGCCATTGATAAGGTGGCCTTTGATTGGCTCGTCGAAGCCGGTGTTCCGTTACAAATTGTAGTGACCAAGGCCGATAAATTGACGGCTAAAGAAAAGTCTGCAAACTTGTCTATTATTAAAGAGCTATATCCAACGGCTACCTCGCCGATTTTGTACAGCTCTTTAAAGCATACTGGACGTGAGCTTTTACAACAACGAATCAATAAAATTTTGGTAGGAGATGAAGCATGAGTCAAACGAACGAATTAGAGATTATGGAACGCATTGCTCTAGATTTAGAGCGTGTCGAAGAGTCTCTTGCATCATCTTTTAATACCGGTGCAGAGGACTTCAATGCACTGATTCGACCGTTATCAGCAGCAGGTGGTAAGCGTTTGCGCGCTCAATTGTGTCTATTGATTGCTAATGCAGGTACATCTATAGAGCGTCAACGCATTAAAATTGCTGAGGCTGTTGAAATGCTTCATTTAGCAACACTTATCCATGACGATGTTTTAGATCAAGCTGAAATTCGCCGTGGGGAGGATACAATTCACATGCATAAAGGCAATAAGGTAGCTATCCTTAGTGGTGATTATTTATTTGCTAAAGCATTTAAAATCGTATCTGAAATGACGAATATGAAGTATCTTCAAGTATTCTCTCATATTATTACATGCCTCGTAGAAGGTGAGTTCATGCAAATGGAAGATGTATATCGCATCGATCAAGGCATAGAGCGTTATATGACAAAGACGCAAAAGAAAACAGCAGACTTCATGGAAGGCTGTATGGAGCTTGGTGGTCTCTTAGGAGATTGGCAAGAGGATGAAATCATAGAGTTGAAAAAATATGGTCATGCATTAGGCATGGCATTCCAAATTACAGACGATATTATGGATTATCGTGAAACAGCGGAAACAACGGGAAAGCCTGTAGGGAATGATCTTCGAGAGGGACTATTGACGTATCCGTTATTAAGCATCGTTAACGATGGTAATAAAGATAAATTGCTTGAAGATATTAAAGGCTTAAATAATGGTGGTAATGAGCAAGACATTATTGATTATGTTATTGCTCAAGGTGGAATTGATAATACATTAGCTGTAGCTGATAAATATTGTAAAGATGCTCTAGCGGCACTCGCTGCAGTGCGTGATTTCCCAGGGAAGGAATTTCTTGTGATGGCTGTAGAAAATCTGGCTGATAGAAAGGTATAATATGGAACCATTCGAACCAAAATCGGATTTCGAATATCCCATGCAAAAACCTTCTTTTGATAGTGTAGTTCGTCAAAAAAGGCGTGAAGCAGAACAAAAGTCTGAGCAAGAACGATATAAGGTGGCAACTCAACACATTTCTGAGGATGTGGAAGATGAACCAGTTTATACGGCTATAGAGCAGAAGATGATGGATGAAGCAAGGGAATTGTCCCTTGTAGGACATCTTTCAGAGCTGCGAAAACGATTGATTATAATAGCTGTAGCGGTTATTGTGGGAACTTGTATTTCTTATTATTATGTAGACTTATTATTGGAAATACTCCTAAAACCGGCTGGCAAGCTCTATTATATGAGACCTACTGAAGCATTTTTTACATATATGAAGGTGTCTGTTGTAGGTGGCTTAGTCATAGCCGCTCCCATTATATTGCATCAGATTTGGCTATTTGTTAAGCCTGCACTAACTGTGCGAGAAAAGCAGCTATCTAACTGGATCTTACCAGTAGCAATTGGTCTATTCGGGATAGGTATTGTATTTTCTTATTTTCTCGTATTGCCTGCAGCAGTGAAGTTCTTTATGGGCTTTGCTACAGATGAATTACAGCCGATGTTTTCTATTGGTCAGTATATGGACTTTGTATTATCCTTTGTACTGCCCTTTGGATTTATCTTTGAGTTGCCGTTGATCTTAATTATTTTGGGATATTTCAACTTAATTACATCACGCTTTTTAAAAACGAAGCGAAAGATATTTATTCTTATATCCTTTATCATAGGTGCTGTCATTTCACCTACACCGGATATGTTCTCGCAAACGATGATTGCATTACCTATGATATTGCTATATGAAACAAGCCTATTTGTATTGGCTAAAATTATGAAGCGCTAAGGAGTCTTTTAGGAGGAACGATGAAAACCTACGAAAATTTAACCACATATAATCCTGGTGAAATAGAAGGCAAATGGTATTCTTATTGGGAAAATCAAGGATACTTTCACGAAGAAGTAGACACGAATAAAGAGCCATTTAGTATCGTATTACCACCTCCTAATGTAACTGGTATGTTGCATATGGGGCATGCCCTTGATAACACATTACAAGACATCCTCATCCGTTTCAAACGCATGCAAGGCTACAATGTATTGTGGATGCCAGGTACAGACCACGCTGGTATTGCTACACAAATCAAAGTAGAAGAGATGCTTGCTAAAGAAGAGGGAAAATCTCGCTATGATTTGGGCCGTGAAAAATTCGTAGAGCGCGTGTGGGAATGGAAAAAAGAATATGGTGATACTATTGTAAAACAAATCCGTAGCCTTGGCGCATCCTGTGATTGGAACCGTGAGCGATTTACTTTGGATGAAGGGTATTACCATGCAGTGCGCGAAGTATTTGTAAGCCTTTATGAAAAAGGTTTGATCTATCGCGGTGAACGCATCATCAACTGGTGTCCTCGTTGTGCCACTGCGTTATCTGATGTTGAAGTTGAGCATGAAGACGAACATGGCCATTTATGGCATATTAAATATCCTGTAAAAGGTGAAGATAATCGTTTTGTTGTTGTTGCTACAACTCGTCCAGAAACAATGTTTGGTGACGTAGCAGTAGCAGTAAATCCTGATGATGATCGTTATAAAGATCTCATTGGTAAAACATTGATCTTGCCATTTGTTAATCGAGAAATTCCTGTAATTGCCGATGACTATGTAGATGCTAGCTTCGGTACAGGCTGTGTAAAAATTACACCTGCTCATGACCCTAATGACTTTGAAATGGGCCAACGTCATAATTTGGAATCCATCGTTGTTATGAACAATGATGCAACAATGAATGAAGGTGCTGGCAAATTTAATGGCTTACCTCGTGAAGAAGCGCGTAAACAAGTATTAGCAGAACTTAAAGAATTAGGCCTACTTGAAAAAATTGATGATCATGACCATGCAGTAGGTCATTGCTCCCGTTGTAATACAATCATCGAACCAATGGTATCTAAACAATGGTTCGTAGATATGAAACCATTGGCAGAGCCAGCTCTTAAGGTTGTTAAAGACCACGAAGTAGAGTTCGTTCCTGAACGTTTTACAAAAACATATGTGAATTGGCTTGAAAATATCCGTGATTGGACTATTTCTCGTCAATTGTGGTGGGGCCATCGTATTCCTGCATGGTATTGTGATGACTGTGGTGAAACGATCGTTAGCCGTGAAGATATTACAGAATGTCCTCATTGCCACGGTCATGTTACACAAGATCCAGATGTTCTTGATACATGGTTTAGCTCTGGTTTATGGCCATTTGCTACAATGGGTTGGCCTAAGCAAACTCCAGAACTTAAACAATGGTATCCAACAAGTGTGCTTGTAACTGGTTACGATATCATCTTCTTCTGGGTTGCTCGTATGATCTTTATGGCTCTTGAGTTTGAACATGAAATTCCATTTAAACATGTATTTATTCATGGTCTTGTTCGCGATAGCCAGGGCCGTAAAATGAGTAAATCTTTGGGCAATGGTATTAATCCGCTTGAAGTTATCGACCAATATGGTGCTGATGCATTGCGCTTTACTCTTGTAACTGGCAACACACCTGGTAACGATATGCGTTTCTATATGGAACGTGTTGAGGCTAACCGTAACTTTGCCAATAAGATTTGGAATGCATCAAAATTTGTATTGATGAACCTTACAAATTATGATGAAAGTTTCGTTCCAACAGCAGATGATTTGACATTAGCAGACCAATGGATTGTTCAAAAATACAATGAAACAGTACAAAGCGTAACATCTAATCTCGATAAATTCGAACTTGGTGAAGCGGCAAGTTCCGTATATGATTTCATTTGGAATACGTACTGCGATTGGTACATTGAATTAGCGAAACCTCGTTTGTATAGTGAAAGCAACGAACGTGATCGTCGTACAGTTCAATATTTACTTGTAACAATCTTACGTCATATGCTCGAATTATTACATCCATTCATGCCGTTCGTAACTGAACATATTTGGCAACATTTGCCACACGAAGGGGACAGCATCGTTGTTACTAAATGGCCTGAAGCATTGAAATTCGATAATCTTGAAGGGGCAGCACGTCAAATGGAAGTTATGATGGATGCTATCAAAGGTATTCGTAACATGCGTGCTGAAATGAATGTGCCTTTAGGTAAAAAAGCTGAGGTTATCGTAGCGCCAACAGATGAAGCATTAGCTAAAACTGTAGCAGAACATAGTGACTACTTCGTAACATTGGCTTGGGCTGAGAAAGTAACAATTCTTAGTATCGATGATCCAAAACCAGAAAATGCGACTGTAACCGTTGTCAATGGTATGGAAGTATATCTCTTACTTAAAGACTTGATTGACGGTGAAAAAGAAAGAGAGCGTATTGCAAAGGAAAAAATCCAAATGGAAAAAGAAATTTCTCGTTTGGAAGGTAAATTGTCTAACCAAGGCTTCTTAGCAAAAGCTCCTGAAGCTGTAGTAGCAAAAGAAAAAGAAAAGTTAGAAGAATATAAACAAAAACAACAAGCGTTATTGGAACGTGAAGCGTTCCTTGAAACCTTATAATAGGAGGTTTATATGACATATCAGGAGGCCTTAGCCTATTTGGAGCAGGCATCTTCATTTGGTATTAAACCTGGTCTTGAACGAATTACGGCTCTTATGGATGTGTTAGGGAATCCACAAGAAGATTATAAAATTGTTCATGTTACAGGTACAAATGGTAAGGGCTCGGTTACCTCATATATTTCCTACGCACTGTTTACAAGTGGATTACGGGTGGGGCGATTTACATCGCCTCACCTTCAATCCTATACGGAGCGTATTCAAATTAATGATGGAAATATAACAGAGGAAGCCTTTGGAAAATTAATTAGTCGCGTAAAGGTTGCCGTAGATACTATTATTAACAATGGAATAGAAGCGCCAACACAATTTGAAATATTAACAGCTGCCGCATTTTTATTCTTTAAGGAGCAAGGTGTCGACTATGCTGTAGTAGAAGTTGGTTTAGGTGGCTTACTAGATTCTACTAATATCGTGACTCCAAAAGTATCTGTTATTACTAATGTAACAATAGATCATCAAGCATATTGTGGTGATACTGTCGAGGAAATTGCACGCCATAAAGCGGGGATTATTAAACCTAAGGTGCCTGTAGTGACAGCTGCACAAGATACACCTCTTAATATCATTGAGGACGTAGCTAAAAAACGACATGCCAAGCTTTATGTTTTTAATAAAGATTTTGGTATTGATAGCCGCAGCGCTGTAACGGGTGGTCAAATGATTACGATTAGTTCTAACGATGCTGCACCTGCTATGTTGTTTACGACGATGGCTGGCATTCACCAATCTGTAAATCTCGCTTGTGCATTGATGGCCGTACGTTTATTGATGAAAGAGGATACGAACATCAGTGAAGAAACGATGCGTGAAGGATTTGCCCGCACTACGTGGGCGGGGCGCTTTGAAGTTAAACGAGGCTTAGATCGTACCTTTATATTTGACGGTGCTCACAATGCGGCAGGGGCTGAGTCTTTTGCCATGACGTACAATGAATTATTTAAGGACACACCGAAAACGGTGGTAATGGCTATCCTTAAAGATAAAGATCAAGAGGCTATTATTCGTGAAGTAATTAAATCTGGCGACACAGTCCTCGCTGTACCTGCACCAACAGATAGAACAGAGGTACCTGAAAACTTGGTTGAAGTGATTCGTCGTACTGTACCTAAGGTGACGGCTCAAACTGCAGAATCTGTTGAGGCTGCATTAGCATTGGCTTATAAACATACAAAGACTGGTGATATCATTGCTGTATGTGGTTCTTTATATATTCTAGGGGATGCTCGTCAGTGGTTTTTCCATGAGATGAGTCATTGAGGTGAGAATATGGAACTCTCACTCATTCCTAATCAGAAACGACTTACCTTTTATATTGAACGATTAATCTATGGTGTCGTTATTGCGATGCCTCTTCAACCAATGGTAGGAGATGTACTTCTCTGGTTGGCTATAGGTTTGGCATTATATGATTTAATTTCTAGTAAATCATTGAGTTTGCCGACAGGTTATTTATCTTGGACTGTTATGATCTTTGTTATCTGGACAGGTATATCGTCGTTAATGTCCCCAAACTGGGATTGGTCTATTCAGAGCTGGTTCTACCAAATTGTAGCGGGTGGGGGCATGTACTATTTAGTTCGTACCTATATCCGAACACCTAAACAGTGGAACTATTTTCTTCGTGCCTTTTTAGGTACAGCCGTTCTTGTATGCATTATTGGGGCCTATCAGTATATATTTGTTCCTAATATACATATAAAAGAATGGGTAGATGCAGCACAATTCCCTAAATTGATGCGTCGAATGGCGTCTACATTGCAAAATCCTAACTTGTTAGGGGCTTATCTATTGATGGTACTAAGTGTATGTATTAGCTATATTCTTGTTTATATGAAAGAGAATCGTACTCGTGAAGTTGTTACAATGCTGATTATTGGTGTTGTATTATTTTTAACGATGTTATTAACCTATTCGCGTGGTATTTGGATTAGTTTTGCGGCCATGATTCTGTATTGGGCTATTTTCGTAGAACGAAGACTATTCTTATCCTTGTTAGTGGTACCGTTAATTCTATACTTCTATGAAGGGGAAGTTGCTTCGCGACTTTGGTCTATATTCCAAGGTCATGATACGTCATCAGATCTTCGCTGGGCTCTATGGGATAGCACAATGTATATCGTACGAGAAAATCCAATCTTTGGTATTGGGTGGAATACATTCTACTTAGTTTATCCAGAGTATAACTATTACATTCAAGGTCCTAATGTGTTGATGTATCATGCCCATAATTTATATTTAAATATATTGGCTGAAACAGGTATTCCTGGCTTGCTATCATTCCTAGCAGTTATCGTCGGTCATGTTATTACATCTGTTCGTTTGAAAGGGGATATGTTCCGACAAGCTGCACAGATAGGTATAGGCGCTTTAGCTATCGGAGTTCTTTTTAGTGGATTGTCTGATTTTGAGCTCTATAGCCATCAAGTTACTATTGTTTTTTGGCAACTCCTTGGTTGGGTTGGGGCCTTTGTGAAAGTACAACTTTCCACAAAGGCCCATATGTAAAAGGTATATTTTGTATAATTAGTAAGTTTTATGGTAGCGATACAATTTCATAGTATGGTATAATTTATACATACCTTAGCAGGGTAAGCTTAAGTATATTTAACCGGTTTTCTAATGTTAGAATAATTGAACATTATTGCTTGCATTTGAAAACCGGTTTTTTGTATATCTATATTTTTATAGGAGGTGTAGCGGTCAGTTTCTGTATATATTATTTTTTTATTATATTGATAAGGCTCTATATATTGTATTGAGATAGTTCGATATACATAAAAAACAACAATATATACTATTAAATTGATAATTCCTGTGAGTTATATCGGTGTGAATAAAACTTATGTGAAAATGTAAAAACCTATGCGTTTTGGTCATAATGCACAGTCGGAGTGTGATAAAAAATACATTTTAGTCATATAAGTTGACAATACATTGGATGTGGACTACGATGAAGTCGGTTTAAGGAACGTATTAGACCAAAGAGATTCAATTGTCGTTTAACAATGTTACTCTTAAAGGAGATGGTTATGGTGATAGACATCAAAGACCGCGTAAAAAATGTGGACCTGCAAGGTAAAATTGTCACTGCTTATGATGCAGCTCAGTTGATTAACCCTAATGACAAAGTTGGTATTTCCGGCTTTACACCATCGGGTTATGCAAAAGTTGTGCCATTGGCATTGGCAGAAAGAATGGAAAAAGAACCATTCAAAATCGATTTGTGGACAGGTGCTTCCGTAGGTGATGAAGCTGATGGTGCGTTAACTCGTGCTAATGGTATTAATCGCCGCTTTCCATATCAAACCAATAAAGATATGAGAAAGGCTTTAAATAGTGGAGATGTTAAATACATCGATATGCATTTAAGCACAATGGCACAAAATATTCGTTATGGATTTTTCGGAGATTTAGATGTAGCAATAATTGAAGTATGTCAAATCAACGAAGATGGTTCTTTAGTACCGACTACCTCTGTTGGTAATTCTCCAACATTTGTTAGTCAAGCTAAAAAGGTTATCGTAGAGGTAAATGTATCTCAACCATTATCCTTAGTTGGTATGCATGATATCTATGAACCGTTGGATCCGCCACATCGTAAACCAATTCCGTTGGAACAGGCCGGCGATCGCATCGGTACAGAAGCAATACCTTGTGATCCTAGCAAAATTATTGCTGTGGTTCCAAGTGATGTACCTGATACAACAAGACCTTTAGCTGCTATTGATGATGATGCAAAGGCAATGAGTCAACATCTTATCAAATTCTTTGAACAAGAAATTGCAGAAGGTCGTTTGCCTAAAAACTTGCTTCCATTGCAATCCGGCGTAGGTTCTGTAGCAAATGCGGTAATTAGTGGCTTGGCTCAAGGGCCTTTCACAGATTTATCTATTTATACAGAAGTAATTCAAGACGGTATGTTTGACTTGATCGATGCTGGTAAAGTAACTGTATGTTCCGGTACTGCATTGAGTCCTTCTCTAGATGGATTGAAACGTTTCTATGCGAATATTGATGAATATCGTAAAAAAATTATTCTTCGTCCGCAAGAAATCTCCAATAACCCTGGTATTGCTCGTCGTATTGGTGTCATTGCCATGAATACCGCTATCGAATTTGATATTTTTGGCAATGTAAACTCTACTCATATTATGGGTAGCAAAATGATGAATGGTGTTGGTGGTTCTGGTGACTTTGCACGTAGTGCATATCTCACTATCTTCTGTACCAATTCCGTTGCTAAAAATGGCGACATCAGTTCTATCGTTCCATATGTATCCCATGTGGATCATCCAGAACATGACACTATGATTTTCTGTACAGAACAAGGTGTTGCTGACTGTCGTGGTTTGAGCCCAGTGGAAAGAGCTCGTTTGATTATTGAAAAATGTGCTCACCCAGACTACAAACCTATGTTAACTGAATACCTAGAAAAAGCATTAGCTGCAACAAAGAATGCCCATACACCAATGTTGCTTGATGAAGCTCTTTCTTGGCATAAACGCTTCACAGAAACTGGAAGCATGAAAAAATAACCTGTTTTTTTAGGAGGATGATGAAAACATGGCTTACGAAAACTTAAAAGCCCAAATTGCTGAGTACAACAAACTTTGTGACGAAAAATGCGCAAAAACTCCAGAACGTCAAAACTTAAAATACAACCGTGTGTATACACCAGTTGATATTGAAGGCTTTGATTATGAACGCGATTTGGGAATGCCTGGCGAATTCCCTTATACTCGTGGCGTACAACCTACTATGTACCGTGGTCGTTTCTGGACAATGCGTATGTATGCAGGCTTCGCTACAGCTGAAGAATCTAACAAACGTTACCGCTACCTAATCGAATCTGGTGCAACAGGTCTTTCCTGTGCGTTCGACTTGCCAACTCAAATCGGTTATGACTCTGATGATGTTATGGCTGAAGGCGAAGTTGGTAAAGTAGGTGTAGCGATTGACTCTTTGGCAGATATGGAAATCTTGTTCGATGGCATCGACCTTGGCAAAGTATCCACTTCCATGACAATCAACGCTCCAGCATCCGTTTTGTTGGCAATGTATATCGCAGTAGCTGAAAAACAAGGTGTACCTTCCACAGAATTGAAAGGTACTATTCAAAATGATATTTTGAAAGAATATGCAGCTCGTGGTACTTACATTTTCCCTCCAAAACCATCTATGCGTTTGATCACTAATATCTTCGAATATTGTTCTCAATACGTTCCAAAATGGAATACAATTTCTATTTCCGGTTACCACATCCGTGAAGCAGGTTCCACAGCAGCACAAGAAATCGCATTTACAATTGCTGATGGTATCGCATACGTAGAAGCAGCTTTGAAAGCTGGTCTTGATGTTGATACATTTGCTGGTCGTCTTTCCTTCTTCTGGAATGCTCATAATAATGTACTTGAAGAAGTTGCTAAATTCCGCGCATCTCGTCGCTTATGGGCAACAATCATGAAAGAACGTTTTGGTGCTAAAAAACCAAAATCCATGATGCTTCGTGTACATACTCAAACAGCTGGTTCCATGTTGACTGCGCAACAAGTTGATAACAACATCGTTCGTGTTGCTCTTCAAACTGCAGCAGCTGTAATGGGTGGTACTCAATCTTTACATACAAACTCTCGTGACGAAGCTTTGGCTCTTCCTACAGAAGCATCTGTACAAGTAGCTCTTCGTACTCAACAAATCGTGGCTTACGAATCTGGTTTGGCTGACGTAGTTGACCCATTGGGCGGTTCCTACTATGTTGAAGCTATGACTAACGCTATCTATGACGAAGCTATGGCATACATCAAGAAAATTGATGAAATGGGCGGCGCTGTAGTAGCAATCGAAAAAGGCTACATCCAAAAAGAAATTCAAGAATCCGCTTACAAATGGCAAATGGAAGTTGAATCTGGCTTGCGCACAATCGTTGGCGTAAACAAATTCCAAGTTGAAGAAGAAGCTCCAAAAGACTTGCTTCGCGTAGACGCTTCCGTAGGTGCTAACCAATCTAAGAAAACTCAAGCAGTTCGTGCTAACCGCGATCAAGCCGCAGTTGATAAAGCCTTAGCTGATTTGAAAGCTGGCGCAGCTGACGAATCTGTTAACTTGATGCCATTAATTCTTGCAGCAGTTAAAACATATGCTACTTTGGGTGAAATTTGTAATGTATTGCGCGAAGTATTCGGTGAATACGAAGCTCATTCCACATTATAATATCGGCTGATTTCGGAGGTAATATATCATGGCAGAAAAACGTATTAGAGTAATTGTAGCAAAACCAGGTCTTGATGGTCATGACCGTGGTGCAAAAGTAGTAGCACGCGCACTTCGCGATGCTGGTTTCGAAGTAATCTACACTGGTCTTCGTCAAACACCAGAACAAATCGTTGAAGCAGCACTTTCTGAAGACGTTAATGTAGTTGCATTATCTCTTCTTTCCGGTGCTCACAATACATTGTTCCCTAAAATTGTTGAACTTTTGAAAGAAAAAGGCATGGGGGATGTTCTTGTAATCGGTGGTGGCGTTATTCCTGATGCTGATATTCCTGGCTTGAAAAAAGCTGGCGTAGCAGCAGTATTCACACCTGGCACACCAACTAGCGATATCGTTAACTTTATTAAAGAAAACGTAAAATAATTGCTTAGGGCAAAGAGGGGTGCAACTCGAATAGTTGGCTCCCCTCTATTCCCATATTCGAAGATAGGTGGTGAGGCGAATGGATTTAGTTAAAGGCCTTTTTGAAGGTTCTAGACTAGCCTTAGCACGGTCCATAACAGCTGTAGAAAACGAGTATGATAATGCCATCGATATTATGAAGGCAATTTACCCTAAAACGGGGAACGCACGTATTCTCGGTATTACAGGGGCCCCTGGTGCTGGTAAAAGTACTTTGACCGATAAGGTAGTTAAACATTATTTAGATCAAGGTAAAAAAATCGGCATCGTTGCCATCGACCCAACTAGCCCATTCTCTGGAGGTGCTATCTTGGGGGACCGTATTCGAATGAATGATTTAACATTAAATGAAAATGTATTCATTCGAAGCATGGGCACGCGTGGTAGTCTTGGTGGATTATCTAAAAAGACTGCAGACGTTGTAAAACTCATGGATGCCTTTGGCATGGATTTAGTAATTATTGAAACTGTAGGCGTAGGTCAATCTGAAGTAGATATTGTAAAAAATGCTGATACTACATTGGTTGTACTGGTTCCTGGTCTCGGTGATGATATCCAAGCTATCAAGGCGGGTATTCTTGAAATTGGCGATGTATTTGCTATCAACAAAGCTGACCGAGATGGTTGCGATCGTTTGAATGTAGAAATTGAAATGATGCTTGACCTAGATTCTCGTGAAGTAAAATGGCGCCCACCAATTAAGCGCACAATTGCTAGTAAAGACCAAGGCGTAGATGAACTTATCGACGCTTTAGATGAACATTTTGAGTATCTTGAAGATTCTGGTGAATTGGAATCTCGTCGGGCAGAACGTACTCGTGATGAAATCATCGCAATGATTAATGAACAAATTGGTCGTTATGTAGCTGATAAAATTGTTACAAGCGACGAATTTAATAGCCAAGTGGCAGCTGTTAATGAACGCGAAAGCGATCCATATACAGTTGTTAATGGCGTAATGACAAGCGTGCTAAAGTAGACGGCGACTACATAGCATTAGAGATTTAGCCTTGAAAAGGAGATAATCAAAATGGCTTTTAAAGTATTACAAGTGGATCACATCGGTATTGGTGTTAATGATTTAGCAGCAACTAAAGAATTCTATAAAAATGCATTAGGCATTGAACATCTTCCTGAAGACGAAATCGTAGAAGAACAAAAGGTAAAAGTATCCTTCTTCCCTTGTGGTGATGCTGAACTTGAATTCTTAGAAACTACAACTCCAGATGGCCCTATCGGTAAATTTATCGAAAAAAATGGTGGTCGTGATGGTATCCAACACGTTGCATTGCGCGTTGACAATATTGAAAATGCTATTGCTGATTTGATGGCTAAAGGCGTTCGTATGATTGACGAAAAACCTCGTTATGGTGCAGGCGGTTCCTCAATTGCTTTCTTACATCCAAAAGCAACTGGTGGTGTATTGCTTGAATTATGTCAACGTATGAAATAATACAGTATCCAATTCACATCACTATATATGAGTTGTAGATATACATATACATATAATTCTACGTTATATATTAAATATGTATGCTTCTTGAACTTTATTCATTTATGAAATAAAATGATACTGTAACAAGTTTTATTTGGAGGTGCTATAATGGCAACAGTGCAGGAAAAAATCGAGTTATTGCACGAAAAGCTAGCTAAAGTTAAAGCTGGTGGCGGCGAAAAACGCGTTGAGAAACAACATGCTCAAGGTAAAATGACTGCTCGCGAACGCTTGGCTAAATTGTTCGATGATAATTCCTTCGTTGAACTTGATCAATTCGTTAAACATCGTTGTGTTAACTTCGGTCAAGAAAAGAAAGAATTACCAGGCGAAGGTGTAGTAACAGGTTATGGTACTATCGACGGTCGTTTAGTATATGCATTCGCACAAGATTTCACTGTAGAAGGTGGTTCTCTTGGTGAAATGCATGCTGCTAAAATCGTTAAAGTACAACGTTTAGCAATGAAAATGGGTGCTCCTATTGTTGGTATCAACGATTCCGGCGGTGCTCGTATTCAAGAAGCAGTAGATGCCCTTGCTGGTTACGGTAAAATTTTCTTTGAAAATACAAATGCATCTGGTGTTATTCCACAAATTTCCGTAATCATGGGCCCATGTGCGGGCGGTGCTGTATATTCTCCAGCATTGACTGACTTCATCTACATGGTTAAAAATACTTCTCAAATGTTCATCACTGGTCCTGCAGTAATCAAATCTGTAACTGGTGAAGAAGTAACCGCTGAAGATCTTGGTGGTGCAATGGCTCACAACTCCGTGTCTGGTGTTGCTCACTTTGCAGCTGAAAATGAAGATGATTGTATCGCTCAAATTCGTTACTTATTAGGCTTCTTGCCATCCAACAATATGGAAGATGCTCCATTGGTAGATACTGGTGACGATCCAACTCGTGAGGATGAAAGCTTGAATAGCTTGTTGCCAGATAACAGTAACATGCCTTACGACATGAAAGATGTTATTGCAGCTACTGTAGATAATGGCGAATACTATGAAGTACAACCATTCTATGCTACTAATATCATTACTTGCTTCGCTCGTTTTGATGGTCAATCCGTTGGTATCATTGCTAACCAACCAAAAGTAATGGCTGGTTGCTTGGACATTAACGCTTCTGACAAATCTTCCCGTTTCATCCGTTTCTGTGATGCTTTCAATATTCCAATCGTTAACTTCGTTGACGTTCCTGGTTTCTTGCCTGGCACAAATCAAGAATGGGGCGGTATCATTCGTCATGGTGCTAAAATGTTATATGCTTACTCTGAAGCTACAGTACCAAAAATTACTGTTATCACTCGTAAAGCATATGGCGGTTCCTACCTCGCTATGTGTTCCCAAGATTTAGGCGCAGACCAAGTATATGCTTGGCCTACATCCGAAATCGCTGTAATGGGTCCTGCTGGTGCAGCTAATATTATCTTCAAGAAAGACGAAGATAAAGATGCTAAAACAGCTAAATATGTAGAAGAGTTTGCGACTCCTTACAAAGCTGCAGAACGTGGCTTCGTAGATGTTGTAATCGAACCTAAACAAACTCGTCCAGCAGTTATCAACGCTTTGGCAATGCTTGCAAGTAAACGCGAAAACCGTGCTCCAAAGAAACATGGTAATATTCCATTATAATTCGATTCGGTAAACATATCATCGAATTTGGGAGATACCTTTCTTTACTACTTTTTTAGAAAGGGGAATGATTATGGAAGGACAAGCAGTTACTACCAATCCTTGGTTAATCATGGCGATTAATATGACAGTTGTATTTGCTGTATTGATAGCTTTAGGTATTCTTATGGAAATCGTACATTTAATCGATCCTACTAGGAAGAAAAAAGAAGCACCAGCAGCAACTGCTCCTGTTGCTACTCCAACAGCTACTCCTGTAGCTCCAGCAAATGCATCTGCTCAAAATGAGGATGAAGTAGTAGCAGCTATCGTAGGTGCCATTGTGGCGATGGGGTACTCATCTGAACAAATTGCATCTATTCGACCTACAGCAACTAGTGCTAAATGGCGCTTGGAAGGTCGCTTAAGCGGTAGAGGTTAAAATATTTTTAGGAGGCATTTGTAATGAGCAATGCTACAACAACTAACGGTAAAGCTCCATCTCAAGATGTAGTAGCAGTAATCGTTGGTGCATTAGCGGCAATGGGTTATTCCGCTGATCAAATCGCGCATATCCGTCCAATCGTAAGCTACAATTGGAAAATGGAAGGCCGTTTGCGTGGTAATCGATAAGATAATTGGCTATTTTGATAATCCGTGGGATTACTCAATTTATATGTGTAAAAATATTTATAAGTTTTGTGTAGGAACTACACATTTTGGAGGAATTTAAGATGAAAAAATTCAACGTTACAGTAAATGGTACAGCATATGATGTAGAAGTTAATGAAGTGAAAGCAGCGGCTCCTGCAGCAGCTCCTAAAGCAGCTCCAGCAGCAGCTCCAGCTCCTAAAGCAGCTCCTGCACCAGCTCCTGCTGCAGCAGCAGCTCCAGTTCCAGCAGGTGCTGAAACTGTAAAAGCTCCAATGCCTGGTAAAATCTTATCTGTAGCAGTATCTGCTGGTCAAGCAGTTAAAAAAGGCGAAACTTTGTTGATTCTTGAAGCTATGAAAATGCAAAATGAAATCGCAGCTCCTCATGATGCTGTAGTTTCCGAAGTTCGCGTATCTGCTAACCAAACTGTATCCACTGGCGATGACATGGTTGTTCTTGGCTAATACCAAGTGTTGTATGACGTGGCTGCGCCACGTCATCTGACAATTTTATATTTGTGAAAGGGGAACGCATATGGAGGCTTTTGCTGTTGCGATACAATCTGTTATTAACGATAGCGGGTTCCTCGCATTTACAACAGGCAATGCTATTATGATTCTTGTAGGTTTGATCCTATTGTATTTAGCATTTGCTCGTGAGTTCGAACCATTATTGTTGGGTCCGATTGCGTTTGGTTGTTTACTTGCCAATATTCCTCGTAACGGTTTCGAAGAAGGCGTTATGGCGCTTATTAGTGCAGGTATCTCCCAAGAAATCTTCCCACCTTTAATTTTCCTTGGTGTAGGTGCAATGACTGACTTTGGTCCACTCATTGCCAATCCTAAAACATTGCTTTTAGGGGCTGCAGCTCAAATTGGTGTATTTGCTGCCTTAGGTGGCGCAATGATGCTTGGCTTTACAGCTCAAGAAGCGGCTGCTATTGGTATCATCGGTGGTGCTGATGGTCCTACATCCATTTACTTAGCTACTAAGCTAGCTCCTCATTTGTTAGGTGCTATCGCGGTTGCCGCATATTCCTATATGTCTTTGGTACCGTTGATTCAACCACCTGTAATGAAACTCTTCACTACTCAAAAAGAACGTGAAATCGTTATGGAACAATTGCGCGAAGTAACACGTTTTGAAAAAATCGTGTTCCCAATCGTTGCAACGATCTTCATTTCCTTATTGCTTCCTTCCATTACATCCCTTTTAGGTATGTTGATGTTAGGTAACTTGTTCCGTGAATCTGGCGTAACTGATCGTTTGTCCGATACTTCTCAAAACGCATTGATCAATACAGTTACAATTTTCTTAGCAACTGGTACTGGCTTGACAATGAGTGCGGAACACTTCTTAAGCTTAGAAACCATCAAAATTATTCTTTTAGGCTTATTCGCATTTATTTGCGGTACAGCTGGTGGCGTATTGTTCGGTAAATTGATGAGCTTAGTAGATGGTGGTAAAACAAATCCACTTATTGGTTCTGCCGGTGTATCCGCGGTTCCAATGGCAGCTCGCGTATCTCAAGTAGTAGGTGCGAAAGCTAACCCAGCTAACTTCTTGCTCATGCATGCTATGGGACCTAACGTAGCTGGCGTTATTGGTACGGCAGTAGCTGCAGGTACAATGCTTGCTATGTTGTCTAACCACTAATAATTTAATAATTATTCACCCAGGTGTACCTAAATAGGTACACCTATTGGTGAATCAAAAAGCCCTTGGTCATTATGTAATCATACATAAAAAGGGAATATTTGCAATAAATGCTTTTCAGATCGGTCATTAGGTGATTAGCAAGATTTCACAGAATAACCTTCTAGTGCTTTATATATAGTAGAGGTGGTCACTTGTTATCAATTGAATTAAAAATACTGATTTGTTTTGTTTGGGCATTTATTGTTTTTTTTATTACTGCACTGATTATCGGTGCTGAAGGTAAAGCTAAATGGTTTCAGCAGAGAACTAAATATTCTTGGTTTAACCGCCGAGGTTTTCTTGGTGAAACTTTATTATTTGGGTATCCTAAAACAAGAGAGGGATATGGGATTACTTTTATAATGGCCTCTGCCATTGGTATCGTAGGTTATATTTTATATCTCTTATAATTATGTCAGTGCATTTCTCTGAAGGGAGATGATGATGTATGGGTACTGCAGAACAAACCTTAATCGTCCTTGCAGTCATGGCTGTTTTATTCGTTACGGAAATTATTCCTCTAGCTATTACTTCTTTAGGCGGCGCAATTACATTAGGCCTTATGGGTATTATTACTCCTAAGGTTGTATTCTCTGGTTTATCTGATAGTACAGTTGTGTTGTTTGCAGGCATGTTCGTTGTTGGTGCTGCATTATTCTATACTGGTTTGGCTCAAAAAATTGGGGAAACCGTAGTATCTCATGCAGGGACTAGCGAAAATGGCTTGATGCTTGCGATTATGCTTGTAACAGCTACCATGTCCGCATTTTTATCTAACACTGGTACAACAGCTGCTTTACTTCCTGTAGTTGTTGGTATCTGTGCTGTTGCTAAGATTCCTGCATCTCGTCAATTGATGCCTTTAGCATTCGCTGCAGGTATCGGTGGTATCATTACAATGGTTGGTACACCACCTAATATCATTGTAAGTGGTACATTGACTAAATTTGGTATTGAACCATTTGGTTTCTTTGAGTTTGCTTGGATTGGCATTCCTTTGACTATCGCTACTATCGTATTCATGATGCTCATTGGTAAACATTTATTACCTAAACATGAAATTACTGATGCCGGTGATGTAGAACAAGAAGTAGCTGCTGAAGATATTTCTAACGATCCTAAGAAACAATTGTTCTCCGGACTTATTCTTTTAGGTGTAATCCTTGCCATGATTTTAGGTGAACCATTGAAAGAACACTTTGGTATTAACTTACCGTTGAGCATGGTTGCTGTTATTGGTGCAATGCTTTGCGTATTAACTGGTTGTTTGAATGAAAAACAAGCTTACACATCTATTGACTGGGTAACAATTTTCTTGTTTGCTGGTATGATGCCAGTGGCAACTGCACTTGATCAATCTGGTGCAGGTAAAATGATTGCTGATGCAGTAATTGGTGTTATGGGTTCCGATCCTAGTCCTTACTTTGCAACAGGCGTATTGTTTATTTTGTCTTGTGTTATGACGCAATTTATGTCTAATACTGCATCTTGTGCATTATTGGCTCCTATCGGTATCTCCATTGCTCAAGGTATGGGTGCTGATCCTCATGCTGTATTGATGGCTATCGGCGTTGCCGCATCCTGCGCATTCGGTACACCTGTAGGTACACCTCCAAATACATTAGTACTTGGTCCTGGTCAATACAAATTTACTGACTATGTAAAAGCTGGCGTTCCATTGATTTTAGTTTGCTTCGTAGTAAGCTTAATTATCATTCCAATGGTATGGCCATTCTTCCCTGGTAAATAATAGGGAATAGGTTACTCTACTATACAAGCACACACGAGGTCGAATCGTAAGATTCGGCCTCGTTTTTTATGATTTTAGTCTATATGATTTTAATATAGATTACATATAAGTGTAATCAAAAGCAATATGAATTAAACTAATTTGCATGATTAATTTTACACAATTGACTACATCGAAAAAAATATGATATAGTATATTGTGTAAGATATAATAATGTAATGTTGAATAAGGAGGTCATCTATGACAAAAGAAAGATTTAACATGTTAGTTGGTTCTATTGGTGCATTTATTGGTGTATTTGTATTTTTAGCCTATATCCCACAAATAATTGCTAATCTTCATGGTCAACCTAGTCAACCATGGCAACCATTATTTGCAGCAGTATCCTGTTTGATCTGGGTATTATATGGTTGGACAAAATCACCTAAACGTGATTATATTTTAATCGTACCAAACCTTGCAGGCGTTATTTTAGGTACACTAACATTCTTAACATCTTTCTAAGTGCTATAAGAAAAAAATAGTATTATTGTTATATAGTGAATAATAGTAAAGATATTACTTTACTTTATAAATATAAATGAGGTCGAATCGTATGATTCGGCCTTTTTTAGAGTGAAGTTTATATGTTAGATTAAAATATAGATAAGCGTTAAATCTGTTGTAATAAAAAAATAGTTTTTATGATAATAAATATTGATAATTGAATTCCTAGTATAATAGTACGTATTTTAATTGAAATGATAATTAGTGCATTCTCAATTATTGATTATTAAACTCAATTACATAAATGAAAAGAAATATCAAAATGCATATGAATATAGGCTTTTTATGATAAAAAGGAACAATTATTATGCAAAATATTCTATAATTTTTTATCATTTTCATTTGACTTTCAATTTGAACTGTGTGATAATGAGAACATAAGTTGAGGCAAGTGCCTTTCTAAATGATAATAAAAAGTTCTGATCTATATTTTGATGGAGGTCCTAATTATGAGAGTTATTGCTGATGGTTGCATTAAATGTGGTTCTTGCGCATCTGTTTGCCCAGTTTCCTGCATTACTGAAGGCGAAACTAAATACGAAATTGGCGATGCTTGCATCGATTGCGGTTCTTGCGAATCCGTTTGCCCAGTTTCTGTAATTTCCGCTGAGTAATCACAAATAAAACACGCCCCTCATTGAGGGGCTTTTTATTTTGCCTAAATTTGCGTAACTTAGTATAATAGGACTATTAAGAATTATATTATAGTAAGGGAGTTAATCTTGTTTTATACAGTACTTATCATTTGGTTATTATTGGACCAATTAACTAAATATTATGTAATGAATCATTTTTTGTTAGGTGAATCTTTACCTGTTATTCCTAATGTATTTCATCTTACCTATATTATTAATCGCGGTGCAGCCTTTGGCATGTTAGCGAATCAACGATGGTTTTTCTTACTAGTGGCTTTTGTTCTATTAGCTGTTTGTGCTTTTTATTGGAAGCGATTAGCTAAGGGCCATTGGACTTTGCAAATCGGATCCGCCTTATTAGTCGCAGGTGCAATTGGTAATGGCATTGACCGATACATGATTCATGGGGTAGTGGACTTTTTTGATTTTCGTGTATGGCCTATTTTTAATGTGGCAGATATTGGTATTTGCATAGGTGTAGCTTTTGTTGTATTTTATTTGTTTTCATTGAAAGAGGACCATGAATAGCTTTCATTATTAGGGTCCTTTATAGATCATTGACTTGATTCGTCAATAAATATATATCTTATACTTGACTCAAAGAGGAATAGAGGATGAATGAATATATTGTAAGTGCTGAGCAAGAAGGCATGAGACTAGATGTATTTTTAACTGAACAGATGGAAGGATCTCGTAGCTATATTCAAAGTTTAATTAAAGGTGGTCATGTTACAGTAGGTGATAAAGTAGGAAAGGCTAATCTTCGGCTTACACCTGATACTATCATTCATGTAGAAATCCCAGAGCCCGAATCGATTGAGGTTAAACCTGAGGATATCCCTATAGATTATTTATACGAAGATCACGATATTGTTATTGTTAATAAACCTCGTGGCATGGTGGTACATCCTGCAGTAGGGAATTATTCTGGAACCCTTGTAAATGCTCTATTATTCCATTGTAAGGACCTATCAGGTATTAATGGTGAAATTAGGCCAGGTATTGTGCATCGCTTAGATAAAGATACGTCTGGTGTTATGATGGTGGCAAAAAATGATGCAGCACACATTGGTCTAGCAGAGCAAGTAAAAGTACATTCTGCAAGACGTACGTACTGGGCGCTAGTACAAGGCAATATTGTAGAAGAAAAGGGGACTATAAAGGCGCCTATTGGACGCCATCCTAAGGACCGTATGAAAATGGCTGTTGTCTTTGAAAACAGTAAAGATGCAGTAACACATTTTAAAGTATTGGAGCGTTATGGTCATCAAACATTGGTTGAATGTAATTTGGAGACTGGCAGAACCCATCAAATTCGTGTTCACTTTGCTCATATTGGACATCCTGTTGTTAATGACCCATTTTATGGATATAGACGTATGGATTTTCCTATAGAAGGGCAAGCATTACATTCTAAATCGTTAGATGTTAAACACCCTATTACAGGTGAAGAAATGCACTTTGAAGTACCGGTACCAGCTGACTTTGAGGCGTGCTTAGAATTTGCTAAGACCTACCGTGAAGATAAACGAAAATAGTCTAAATGTTTACATTGATTGTCTAAGTACTTATTTTTACTACTTATTTGGATATAGGGGCATAGAACAATCCTATGCTGTAAGGGCGTATATATGGAAAAGAAACGCTTACTAATGGATCAAGACGCTATAATGCGTGCGATTCGTCGTATTAGTCATGAAATTTTAGAACGCAATAAAGGTTTATCTAATGCGTTAATTGTAGGTATTGAACGGCGTGGTGTCATTTTGGCAAAACGTTTACAAGCGGAAATTGAGCGTATAGAAGGTATTCATATTGATTGTGAGTCTTTGAATGTTGCAGTGTATCGTGATGATCGTGATGCTCGTCCTAAAGAGGGGGAACCGTGTACGATTGATACAACGGAAAAGACAATTATCCTTGTAGATGATGTTTTGTATACGGGCCGTACTATTCGTGCTGCTTTAAATGCATTAATGACGGCTGGCAGACCAAGATCTATTCAATTGGCCGTCCTCGTCGATCGTGGTCATCGTGAATTGCCTATACGAGCGGACTATGTAGGTAAAAATATTCCTACATCACATCTTGAAAGTGTACGCGTTGCCGTCGCTGATCTGGATGGTGAAGAAGGGGTTACAATACAGGAATAATCTGTATTGTAACCCCTTATTTTTTGAGTATTATCATATAATAAGATGATTATCTTAATAAAATTAAATTATTTGACTCTTATATTTATGTGCAGAATGTTTCTACCAGATTGTAGTTCTGCTTATTTTATGTATTGTGGCGTATAGGTGTAGTCCATATGACCTATTCGTTTAACTTCATTATGTAAGCATAAGGCCTGTATATCTGTAGCTAATGTATCGATTTGATGCATCGTTTGTCCCAACGTATTTAATTCATTAGGTGCTTTGGCCCATTTTTGAATAAGTGGTATTTCAAAATCATTTCGAAGCCATTGACGACCTCTATCGTTGAAGGCTAGCAAGCGAGCATATTGTGGCGCTTCCTGTATAGCACTTTGTAGTAAATCTTTTTGTATTCCTAAGGTGAGATAGGCTCCCATTCGTTGTAAACGGGCATAGGTATAGCGCTTTGATTTTATTTGCTTCATAGCCAAGTTCCACGTAGGTTGTTGGGCCGCTTTGGACCATAAGTGTTCAATGCCTTCGTTGAACTCTCCAAAGCTTTCTAGCTCCTTAGTTGAAGTACGACGACTTAAGGTATGGACCATATCATAGTAGCGGTTATAGTTTACATAAGCACCATTAGAAATTATATTAGTCATATCGTCTGCAATAGTTTTAGGAACGATTGACTGAAGTTGTAATTTTATTTTACTATTTAGTGCATTTAATTTTGTTAATGTAGTTGCAGTTGCAGTTGAATTTGAATTTGTACTTGTCGTTGTATCTATATCTGTAAAAGTGTAGATACTATTTTTATTACAATTGTTACTACCTGTAGCCATTTCTGTTATGAGTTTACGCAATGCTGTACCAGAAGGAAAATCTTTTGTAATATTCGCGTCGTGATGATCTGATGTGCGTAAGATTGGTATATATTTTAAGGAAGGATAATAGGTAAGTCCTGCCCGAATATATTCAAGTCCTAACAGTGCATTAGGGGTGTTGAGCATCTCTGTATTAAGGGCTTTACGGAAGGCAGAGCCATAGGACATGCCTTCGTTAATATAGGTCCGTAATACTATTTGAGTACTTTCACAATCCATACGTTTAGTTATATCAACGAGTGTATCTAGATCAGCCGTTTCAGAACCAAAGGAGAGTGCATCGATATGTAAAGCTTTTACCATGCGAATAGCGCCTGTTCCAAACAGTTGTGCACTACCCAAAGAATAGAGTGTAGGTAGCTCGATAACGATGTCTGCACCACCGAGAATAGCCCAACGAGCACGGTCAAATTTAGAAAAAATAGCAGGTTCTCCTCGTTGTACAAAGGAACCACTCATGATACAAATGCGCAGCGCTTCAGGATGCTCTTGTGCTAAGGTATGTAATTGATGCGCATGTCCATTGTGAAATGGATTATATTCACAGATGATACCGATTGTTTTCATAGTGACTCCTTTCATTATTGTTAGTGTAACAAAGCGAAGAAATGCTGTAAACTACATTTCATGATATCCATATAAAAGGCTTGTTTATAGAAATGATGTTATGTGTAAATATTAAGTTTAGTATAGATTTTCTTGACACTATAGGCTATAATTAACTGTAAATGCTGAATTGATGTGAGGTATATGATGAAACAAAATTGGAAACGTACATTACAAGGGACTCTGCTCGGTGCTGTGCTGCTAGCAATGGCGGGATGTGGCTCTACAAATGTAATGGATACATATAGTTTTGGCCATCAAGTTATCCGTGTTGGTCAATCTGAAATTACCATTGCCTTGCCTTATGAAATGGGTAAAAGTACAAAAAATATGACTGATGATGGGTATCCAATTGATATTTATGGTTCCGTTACAGAACATATGGTGATTGAAGTTGAAGCATTGCGTGCTGGTGACAATAAACCATTGCCTACGGTTGATGAGTTTTTAAATCGCAGCAAGTCTGAATTCACGAAGATGGGCGCAACCATCAAGGAAGAATCTGTAGCTTTACAAGGTACATCTGCAAAGAAGCTTGATGTGACGTATACAACACAAGGGCAAACATTTAGCTTTTCTCAATACGTATTCTTAGATCATGGCGTATTGTGGAATATAATCTACCAATATCCTGAAAAGGATCAGGTAGGTGCTGATATCAGCAAAGAAATTCAAAACAAGATTCAAGTTACACAACAGAAAGAGGGTTAATCGATGAACGTATTAGTAGTTAACTGCGGTAGTTCTTCTTTGAAATATCAATTACTTGATATGACAACTGAAACAGAATTGGCAAAAGGCCTTTTTGAAAAGATTGGTGATCAAGATGCTATCTTCACTCACAAACGTCCTAATGCAGATAAATTAGAACGCGTTGAACCAATTTTGAACCATAAAGAAGCGCTTCGTATTTTGCTAGATATTTTAGTTGATGCTGAATTTGGTGTTATCTCTTCGATGGATGAAATTGATGCTGTAGGTCACCGTGTAGTACACGGCGGTGAAAAATTTGCTGATTCCGTATTGATTACACCAGCAGTTATGGAAGCGTTGGAAGAATGTGCTTCTCTTGCACCATTACATAACCCACCAAACATTCAAGGTATTGAAGCTTGTGAAGCTATTATGCCGAGTGTACCTCAAGTTGCTGTATTTGATACTGCATTCCATCAAACTATGCCAAAAGAAGCATATATGTATGCGCTTCCTTACTCTTATTATGAAGATTATGGTATTCGTCGTTACGGCTTCCATGGTACGTCCCATAAATATGTAGCACAACGTTGTGCAGAATTAATGGGTAAACATATGACTGATCTTCGTATCATCACATGCCACTTGGGTAATGGTTCCTCTGTGGCTGCTATTAAAGGTGGTCGCTCCATCGATACTACAATGGGCTTTACTCCATTGTCCGGTTTGATCATGGGTACGCGTACAGGTGATATTGACCCTGCTATCGTTCCATTCTTGATGGAAAAAACAGGTATGACCTATGAAGAAATCGATAGAGTTATGAATAAAGAATCCGGTGTATTAGGGATTTCTGGTGTATCCAATGACTTCCGTGTGATTGAAGAAGCTGCTGCTAACGGCAATAAACGCGCACAATTGGCATTGAATATGTTCCATTACAAAGTTCGCCGTGTAATCGGTGCCTTTGCTGCTGTTATGGGCGGTGTAGATGCTATCATCTTTACTGCTGGTATTGGTGAAAACGGTATTGGTAACCGTGATGCAATCTGTAACGGTTTGGAATATTTAGGTACTCGTATTGATTCTGAACGCAATAATGTTCGTGGTAAAGAACAAGAAATCAGTGCTGAAGGCTCTAAGGTTAAAATCTTTGTAATTCCTACAAACGAAGAAATCATGATTGCTCGTGATACTCAACGTATTACAGCAGCGTTGAAAAAATAATATAGTTCGCATCTGAACTGAGTGACTAATAGAGTCATAAAACCCCGTCTATATCTCGGATATGGACGGGGTTTTTGTAGTTTTTATGCATAGAATATCTTATAATAGGATGTATAGTTATTAATTAGTGATTTCTTTAAAAGGGGTAAAGCATGACAGTATTATATGAAGAAAAATCTCAGCGCACCAGAAGTGCAGAGTTATTGGTAGTATTTTTTGTGATTTTATTGTTGTGTGCAGCAGCTTATACAACGTATCGCAGTATTCAATTACATACGGTTTTATTAGCTGAGTATTTTATTGAAATCATGGCCATCATTGTTATGGTTAAACAGGCTGTTAGTAGATATACATATATTTTGACAGATACAAAGCTTGTGATTGAAGAGCACTCTATCTTTAGAAATCGTCATTTTGAAGTAGATTATAACATGATTGATGGGGTGTTCAAGTTTGAACGTGAGTTGTTGACAAATATTAAATACCGCTATAAATATAGAAAATGTTCTACCTCTGACCCGCGCCCGATTTGGTCTCTTGTGTATTCTATTGTAGATGGAAATAAAGTTAAAAATGGTCGTTTGCTGTTGAAAGCCGACGATAGATTCTTTGAAATATTAGAAGAGCATGTGCCTGGCCGTATTCGTGTGCCTCAAGCGGATATTGTATTTTATGCAGCGGTGCGAGCTGATGCGGTAAAACATGGGGAAGATGTACAAGAATATTATGAAAGATTAATTTCTTCAAAAGAAGATAAAGGAACAACTATGTAAGGGATGGTAAGTTCTGGGGGATAGGCAGGATAGTTTAGTTATACCAAGAATTTTATGTACAAGTTTTTTAATACGAAGGAGCGTATATGGCTGGATTATATTTGGCGAGTCAATCACCACGTAGAACTGAATTATTAACACAGGTTGGGATTGATCATACTGTTGTATCCAGTACTTATGAGGAATCTAATGAGGGTTACGACAACCCTATTGAAATGGTGAAAGCCCAAGCATTAGGTAAGGCTCGTTGTGCTGTAGGTGTTCCAGACGGAAGTATTGTGTTAGGCGCAGATACTATTGTTGTCCTTGATAATAAAGTATTAGGAAAGCCACATGATGAATCCGATGCACGCCATATGTTGGAGCATTTATCGGGTAGAGCACATTCTGTAATCACTGGAGTCGCGTTACTCATCAAAGGGGAGGAGATAGTTTTTCACAATGAAACAAAAGTATATTTTAAACAATTAGCACCCTTTGAAATTGAGTCTTATATTGCTAGTGGGGAACCGATGGATAAGGCTGGAGCTTATGGCATCCAAGGAAAAGGTGCATTATGGGTAGATAAAATAGAGGGCTCTTATACTAATGTGGTAGGGTTACCAGTTGAACATGTATACGAGGAACTGTGCAAGGCGTTAGGGGCAAAATAGTACTAGCGTATTAGACAGATAGTGATATAATTGGCTGTGCTGTGCTGTGCTGTGCTGTGCTGTGCTGTGCTGTGCTGTGCTGTGCTGTGCTGTGCTGAATAATTTTTAAGAGAGTAGATGTGTTTATTGTTTGATTTACAAATGGTGTTATCTATTTGAATGGAGAGATTCTATGGAAGTACCAACAGTAAGTGTAAAAGATATGCTACCATTCCAGCGCCCGCGAGAAAAATTTCTCGCCTTAGGCCCTTCACATATGGCGATGGAGGAGTTGTTGGCTATTTTATTGCGTACAGGGGTAAAGGGGCAATCTGCGATTTCTTTGGCAAGTGATATCGTACAATCCTTTGATGATGGCGTATATGGTCTTAACCGAATGACCGTAGATAATCTAACCAAAATCAAGGGTATTGGTAGAGATAAAGCAGTGACGCTATGTGCAGCACTTGAAATGGGTAGGCGTCTAGGGGAGCTTAAGATTAAAGAGACTTATGAAGATTTTTCGCAACCTTTTGTAATAGCTCAATATGTGATGGAACGACTGCGGCACGAAGATGTGGAACATGTGTGGGCTGCCATGCTAACATCTCGAAATAAGCTTATTCAGTTGGAGCATATCTCTAATGGTGGATTGGTATCAAGCCTTGTAGAGCAAAGAGCAGTATTTAAAAAAGCTATAGCATGCAATGCGGCGGCTATAATTCTAATCCATAACCATCCGTCAGGTGATAGTAGACCAAGTGATGAAGATATACGGCTAACGAAAATGTTTGTTAGTGCTGGTCAATTTATGGGAATTCCTGTACTCGATCATATCGTTATAGGGGATAATGAATTTACGAGTCTCAGTGAAATTGGTAAATTGAGCTGAGCCTAAGTAAACTGATCTGAAATTGAATAGAACTAAATAAGATTATTAAAAGCACTCATTTTGAACTATACCTAATTTTGATGCATGGGTAAGTTCCTATAAATGAGTGCTTTCCCTTATTGTATATGAGATTTTATGTATGAAGTTATGTAATTTTTATATATGACTTATGAGTACAGGAATTATGCATTATCAGTGCTTTTAACAAAAGGAAAGGTACTGATATCAATGGAAAAAGTCGCGTTATATATGGTAAAATGGAATGATGATGTAATGAAGGAGAAATTACTATGAGTTCCATTTTACCTACTCTAGGAAAAGATGTAAGTATAGATATTGGTTCCATACAAACGCGCCTCATGGGGGGGACGCGAGGGACTGTTATAAGCGAACCATCGATTATAGCAACTGATACAAAACAAGAAAAAGTAGTAGCCGTTGGTGATGAAGCGGCGCGTCTCGTATTGCGCATGCCCGATATGTGGCGTCCGTTAACGCCTTTAAAGGATGGGTTTATAGTTGACTATCGCGTTATGCATACTATGCTTAGCTACTTTCTTAATAAGGTGTCTAATGCATTGCGTCGAGCCCGCGTTGTCGTAGGGGTTCCTTGTGGAATGACCGATGTTGAGCAACGAGCCATGATGGATGCTGTTATTCAAGCTGGTGCTAGAGAGGTATTTCTTATCGAACGACCTGTGGCGGCTGCTATTGGTTGTGGTGTGCCTATCTTTGAAGCGCAAGGATCTATGGTCATTGATATCGGTGGTGGCACTATTGATATGGGGATTGTTTCTTTAGGTGGTATCGTGGATAGCAAAACAATTCGTTTTGGTGGTTCTGATATTAATAATGCTTTATTGCGCTATGTGCGTGAGTGTTTTGGCATTATCGTATCTGATGAAACTATAATAGATATTAAGCATACTTTAGGTACAGCTGTCGCTCCTTTAGAGGATGCAGAGTATGCCTTTCAAGGGCGCGATATGATGAACGGCTTAGGTAGACGTTGTGTGATTCACCAATCTGAAGTGTACCAAGTTATAAATGAATGTTTGATTGGGCTCTTGGATGAGGTTAAGCAAATGATTCGTGCTACTGCACCAGAAATCGTGGCTGATATTATGCAACATGGCATATGGCTTACTGGCGGTACAGCAAGACTATCTGGTTTAGCGGACCGGATTGGTACTGAATTAGAGGTACCTGTTCACGTTCCTGAAGCACCTGAAACAAAAGTTGTGGTAGGCCTTAATGGGGCCTCATCTGATTTAGTGAGCTTATCGCGTTTTATTGTAAATTCTAAGAATAGAAAGGGCCGAGATTAGCATGATACAGTCAGATAAAAAGTTAATTATCATCGTTGTCATTGGTTGTATCCTAATGGCATTGCTCGGCTTTGCGTGGAAGCAACGGACTAGTATTCCCTTTGTTACGGTTACCCTCGAAGGAATTACAACGCCTTTCGCTTATGGGTCAGCCCGTTTATTAGAGGGTGTTCAAACTAGCTTTACAGTACTTAATAATGCTATTTTCTCTAATATTGAAAGTGAAGAGGAAGCATCTCGTAAAGCTACATTGGAACAAAAGGTAGTTAACTACGATGAAGTAGTGGCAGAGAATATTCGTCTTCGTCAGCTTTTAAACTATAAAAGTAGCCATCCAGAATTCTCCATGACCTTAGCGGGTATCATTACAAAGGATTACGGTACTTGGACAAATACTTTCACCATTGATAAAGGGAGTGAAGAAGGTATGGCAGTTAACATGGCTGTTGTGGTACCTAGTGGTGTCGTTGGTTTTATTACAGATGTATATCCGCATTCTGCTCGCGTTCAAACCATTCTTGATCCTCGTAGCGCAATAGGTATCCTTGTACAACGACCTGAATCTCGTTTGTCTGGCGTTGTAAAAGGTAATGGAAATACACCTCGTACACCTTCTATGGTAAATATTGCTCGCGATGGGGACGTATTGGTAGGTGATAAGTTGATTACCTCTGGATATGGAGGCATTTATCCGAAAGGTCTACCTGTTGGCAACGTGCAATCTATCGAAAATGATTCGGAAGGATTTGTTAAAAATGCGGTAGTCACACCGAGTGTAGATTTTCATCGTTTAGAAGAAGTTTTTGTGCTTACCTCGTCTTCTCTAAGCGCACCACAAAAACCAGAACTTGAACCTAAACTTGTGCCTCAAACACAACGAGATCAAGTAGAAGGTGCAAAGGGGGCCGTTAAACAATGATGCGTCTAGCTTTAGCTCTCTCTGGATTTTTAATATATTTTATACAAGCGCAATTATTGCCTACTATTTTCCATACAAATTGGTTACCAAACTTAATTTTGACGATAATAGTTATGATTACTTTATTTAAAGGTCGTCGTATGGGGCTGATATCCGCTGTTGTTGGGGGGGTCGTACATGATGTATTGATATCTAACTTTTTTGGGCTCCATCTATTCCCTTACGTAATTGTGGTATACCTACTATCTGCCGTAAAGCATCGTATCTATGAAGAACGCTGGTATTGGTCTAGCGGTATAGTAGCTATTTGTACGCTGCTAGATGGCGTTATTCGTAGCTTTATGATATTAGCTAGTGGTGGCGATTTGCACTTTGGACTATACTTGTGGCATATGGTATTACCCGTGATGTTCTGGAATGGCTTGTTAGGCGCTATTTTACATGGTTTGTTATGGCGTAAGGATGATGAACAACAAGGTTATATTTGGTAAGGATTAAGGGGGTGAAAGAGTGCTTGAAGGCCTCTATAAACGAAGAAAAACGAATCGCTTTGATGTACTCTTTTACATTGTAGCCGGCATATTTATAGTTTTGGCTTTACGTCTGATGACGTTGCAAATCTTGTCTGGTGGTTATTACCAAGCTAAGGCAGAAGGTAACCGTTTGCGCATGGTATCCATGACAGCTGCTCGTGGTATTATGTACGATCGAAATGGTCAAATCTTGGTAGGTTCTAGACCGGCCTACACCATCTCGATTTTGCCTACGGGTAAGGCTTTAGATGAAGGCGAAGTTGCTAAGTTGGCAGCCTTGCTGAAAATTAAACCTGAAGATATTACAAAAAAGGTAAATGATCATAAATATGGTTATGAGCCGATTCGTATTGCTAATGATATTTCTATGGATGTAGTTACAACCATAGAAGAGCATCGTCATGAATTACCAGGTGTTACCATAGATGTAGAACCACTTCGTTATTATCCATATGAAACGATGGCTTCTCAGCTCTTTGGTTATGTGGGTGAAGTGAGCGAAGAAGAATTAGAAGAGCTAAAACAGCAAGATCCAAATACTCTTATTAGTGGTGGTACTATTTTAGGCCGTTCTGGCCTTGAGAAATTATATGATTCCATCTTGCGTGGCACTGATGGTGGTAAACAGGTAGAGGTTGATGCTACAGGCCGACCGGTTGCGGAGGTAGATAGAAAGCATACAGTGCCTGGAGCTAATATCCATTTGACAATAGATGCAAATTTACAAAAGGCTGCTGAAGAAGCTGTTAAGAACCAATTAGAACAGTTGCGTGCCCAAGGTATTCCAGCTCAAGGAGCTGCTGTAGTAGCAATGGATCCAAATACGGGTGCCATTTTGGCTATGGTCAGTGCTCCTGAATTTAATCCTAACTGGTTTGCGAAAGGGATTACAACGGCACAGTGGAATCAATTGAATAACGATAAGAATCATCCATTTGATAATAAGGTTATTTCTGGTGAATATCCACCAGGTTCTCCGTTCAAGATTATCACAGGTACGGCGGCTTTAGACCTGAAAAAGGTTACCCCTGAAGAAATGATTTTTGATAGTGGTAAACATTGGCTTATCGATAAACGAAATGCAGAAGGCGAAGCATTGGGGTGGCTCAACTTTAATAAAGCTCTTGCAAAATCAGATAATGTTTACTTCTATGAAATGGGCAATCGCGTTGGCATAGAAGGACTTGTAAAATATGCTGGCTACTTTGGTATTGGTGAAAAGACAGGCATCAATCTTGTTGGTGAGGCCTCTGGTAATATGGCAAGTCCTGCTTATAAACGCAAAGTGTATGATGAAGATTGGTATTTAGGTGAAACCTTTGATGCGGCCATAGGTCAGTCTTTTACCTTGGTGACGCCATTACAAATGGCTGTTATGCTCAGTGAAGTAGCAAATGGTGGCATTAAATACCGCCCATATGTGGTGAGCCGTATTGATAATAAGGATGGCACGCCAAAAGAAATCTTTGGCCCAGACAAACTCGGTATTTTACCTGTACCAAAAAATATTATGGATCTTGTTCGCGAAGGCTTGCGTGACGTTACTAATGAAGGTGGTACAGCAGGGGAGTTGTTTAAAGGATTCCCTATTGATGTAGCTGGTAAAACGGGTACTTCAGAGAATGCACATGGCAGAGATCACGGCTGGTTTGTCGCCTATGCACCATATGATAAGCCACAAATTGTAGTGGTTGCACTTGTTGAGCAAGGTAGCTTTGGTGCTGGGTCGGCAGGGCCTATCGTACGAGATATATTGGCTGCGTACTTCAATGTACCAGTGAATAAGAAATCTAATGATACAAATAGTAAAGGTAATAAAGAAACCGCTGCGGGAACAAGCTCTAATAATGGGCAAAAACCTCAGAATGCGGTAACTAGTGGGCAACCAAGAAAGGATTAGTATGGGCGAGATAATCGGCATTGTATCTGGTAAGGGTGGTGTAGGTAAGACTACGATTACTGCTTGCTTGGGTTCAGCCTTAAGCTATGCAGGGCATCGCGTATTGCTTTGTGATGGAGATTTTGGATTGCGTGACTTAGATCTTGTGTTAGGAGTGGCAAATGAAATTATTTACGACGCACTAGATGCGAGCGAAGATAAAGACTATATGGATGATGCCGTAGTATCAATTGCTGAAAATTTAGATTTTCTACCAGCTAGCCAAAGTGCTCGTTGGGAAGATATAGGTCGTAAAAAATATAAAAAATTAGTCCGTCGCCTCTCTGAGACATATGACTATATTTTAATTGATGCTCCTGCTGGTATCGGTAAGGGCATAGAGTCTATTTTAGAATTAGTAAATCGCTGCATCGTGGTGACGCATCCTCTATGGGTGTCCTTACGTAATGGGGCGCGGATGATTCAAGTATGTCAAGAACATAATATTCGTGATTATGCTATTGCTTTTAATGCAGTACCTATCGATGGAGAGAATATCAATTTATATGATATGTTAGAAGTTCTTCGCGCTGAATATGTAGGGGCTATAATCCCTTATAATGAGGATGTTTTGACCTATACACAAGATGGTCGCTTGTTAGAATTTGTTTCTAGCGAACTTAAAGCTATGTTAGCACCTCTTGTTGATTATGTAACTACCGGTGATTGTTGGGAAGACTACGATGTACAAAAGCAGTTCGATGCTTATGTAAATAAGAAAAAAGCATCTAAGGAGCAAGATAGCACACCAAGTCTTGCGACAGTAGGTGAGTCTATTTTTGAGGATTCTAACAATGTTCATTACATTAATCGTGGTGGTTGGACCACGCAACGCTTATTGGTGCAAGGGAAACAAAGCTTGTGGCGCCGTAGCAAGTTGAAATAGGTGATATGATGTGGCGTAAAATATGGACAGATAGCGATTGGACTATCATCATATGTACTATATTACTTGTCGGAATTGGTCTTACAGCTATTGGTAGTGCTACCCATGTGAATCATGAGGCTATCGGTTTTGGTAGTTTAGTGGTAAAACAACTCGTATTCTTTTTAGCAAATATAGCTGTCGTTATAGGCATGCAATTTCTAGATTACCATCGCCTTAAAGGGTGGGGGAATATGATTTATGTGATTACCATGCTTATGTTAATTGCAGTTATGGTAGTTGGTACCTCCGCACTAGGTGCACAGCGTTGGATTCAACTGGGGCCAATTACTATTCAGCCTTCAGAGTTTTCTAAACTATTGATGATTATCTGTATGGCTAAAATGTTAGAACCGCGCATTGGCAAGTTAGATACTTTTAAATCCCTATTAATGCCAGTGTTATATGTAGGGATTCCTATCCTTCTCGTATTCTTACAACCTGACTTGGGGACATCCCTCGTATATATTGCTATATTTGTAGGGATGCTCTTTATATCTGGTATCAAAACAAAGCTTATAAAAATTATTGCGAGTGTGGCTTTACTCTTGATGCCTTTGGGCTGGTTTGTACTGAAAGAATACCAAAAGCAACGTATTCTAGTATTTTTAAATCCAGATATCGATCCCTTTGGTTCTGGCTATCATATTATTCAATCTAAGATTGCCATCGGGTCGGGTATGATTTTTGGTAAAGGTATCTTTAATGGTACTCAAAGTCAGTTGAACTTTTTACCAGAAAATCATACGGACTTTATCTTTTCTGTAATCGGCGAAGAATTTGGCTTTGTAGGATGCATTGTAGTATTGCTATTATTGTTTATGCTTATTTATCGCAGCATTCAAGTAGCATATACCTGCAATGATAATTTCGGTATGTTATTAGCAACGGGTATTGGTACGATGTTTGCCTTTGAAGTGCTCGTAAACGTAGGCATGACGATTGGTATCATGCCTGTAACGGGGATTCCGTTGCCATTCCTTAGCTATGGTGTTAGTGCGCTAACAACTAATATGCTGAGCATTGGCATTTTATTAAATATTGCTAGACAGCGGACAAAATATATATTTTAATATCCTTTCATAGGATTGATTGTGAAAGAAGTCTTTCATTAAAGACGGAGGATGTATGATTCAATTAGATACGTCATGGTTACAACATGTCCAAAAGCCCGCTCGTTACACGGGCGGCGAATACAATAGTATCGTGAAAGATCACAGTACTGTTGATGTAACTATGGCTTTAGGTTTTCCCGATGTGTACGAAGTGGCCATGAGTCATTTGGGCATCAAGATTTTGTATGGTCTCGTAAACCGTCGTGAAGATGCGGTAGCCGAGCGCGTATTTGCACCGTGGCACGATATGGAAGAGGAAATGCGCAAGCGTAATATTCCATTATTTTCCTTAGAAACACGTACGCCTATTAAAGACTTTGATGTGTTAGCATTTACGCTTCAATATGAAATGAGTTTTACTAACATTTTAAATATGCTCGATTTAGCAGGCATTCCTATGTATGCTAAGGAGCGTGATTTAGATTTTCCACTGCTTGTATGCGGTGGCCCTTGTGCGTATAATGTAGAGCCTATTGCTGATTTCTTTGATATCGTATCCCTCGGTGAATCCGAAGAGTGGGGCGATGAATTCATCGACTTATTTAAAGCAGAAAAAGCCAAAGGCTTCCCAGGTGGCAAAGAAGGCTTTTTGCGTAAAGTAGCCCAAATTCCTGGCACATATTGCCCGGCTTTATACGATGTAGAATACACCGAACAAGGCGATTTTAAATCGATTACGCCGCGTTTCGAAGACGTACCTGCAACCGTTGAGAAACGTATTATAGAGGATGTAGAGAATGTATTCTATCCAACAAAGCCTGTTGTACCGTTCCTTGATATAGTGCATGACCGTGCTGTATTGGAGTTATTCCGTGGCTGTACGCGTGGTTGTCGTTTCTGTCAGGCCGGTATGCTCTATCGTCCGGTTCGTGAAAAGACGCCAGAACGTTTGTTACAGATTGCTAAAGATACAATTGCCAATACGGGGTACAATGAAATATCCTTGATGAGTTTGAGCTCTGCGGACTATTCTAAATTGCCTGAACTCGTAGATATGCTCATGGAAGAGTTTAAAGATAAACAAGTTAGCGTTAGCTTACCGTCATTGCGTATTGATAGCTTCTCTATCGATATTGCGAAAAAGGTACAGCAAGTGCGCAAGAGTGGTCTTACCTTTGCGCCTGAAGCAGGTACGCAACGGATGCGTGACGTTATCAATAAGGGCGTTAGTGAAGAAGATTTGTTGGCCGCATGTACTAATGCCTTCAAATCAGGATGGAACACGGTTAAATTGTATTTTATGATGGGGCTTCCTACAGAAACAGACGAAGATTTGGCTGGTATTGCAGATCTTGCGTACAAGGTGCTTGACTTGCACCGTGATATTACAGGCAAACGTAATGGTTCTGTAACGGTGAGCGTATCCTTCTTCGTACCAAAAACACATTCTCCATATCAATGGTATGGTCAAGAAGATGTGGAGGAGATTCATCGTAAACAACGTTACTTGAAGTCTCTCATCAATAATCGTAACATTTCTTATCACTATCATGATGGTTATACTGGCTACATGGAAGCCGCTTTTGCTCGCGGAGATCGTAGACTATCTAAAGTTCTCGTAGAGGCTTGGAAAGCTGGTTGTAAATTTGATGGTTGGACTGAGTTCTTTAACTATGAAGCTTGGTTGAAAGCATTCGCTGACTGCGGATTGGATCCTGCGTATTTTGCACGTCGTACACGAGATTTCGATGAGCCATTGCCTTGGGATCATTTAGATTGTACTGTAAGTAAAGCTTTCTTAAAGCGTGAGTGGGAGCAAGCGGTAGCAGCTAATCTTACAGGCGATTGTCGTCGAGCTCCATGTAAGGGCTGTAATGTATGTCCAGAGCTCAATACAGCTATTATTGACTATAAGGAGGGTGGCAGAGTTGAAAAAGTTACGTTTGGCCTTAAATAAGGGCGAAGAATTACGATTCCTGTCACACCTTGATTATGCTCAAGCTGTAGAGCGTATGATTCGTCGCGCAGAAATTAAAATGGCATATTCTGAAGGGTTTAACCCTCATATGAAAATTAGCTTTTCCTCTGCACTTGCTTTAGGCGTAACGGCAGCAGCTGAATATATCGATATGGATGTGCTCGAAGATGATAGTTTAGAGTCCATTATGGACCGCTTAAATCGTGTAGCGCCTCCTGGTCTTGAGGTCCTAGATGGTAAAGAAATGCCTGAAAAGGTGAAAAAAATGATGGCCATCTGTAACTTTGCTATCTATGAGGTAACAGGTCCTGTGACAGATAAAAATACAGATTGGGATGCGTTACTTAAACCTTTTAATGAAGCAACGGAAATTTCTTATGAAAAGGTGACACCTAAGAAAACTCGTACCATTGATGTAAAAGAGTTTGTAAAAGAACCGGTCGTAGCCTCTATTAAGGATGACATGGTGACTCTTACAATGGGCATCGGTATTTATCCGCAAGGGACTATTAAACCTAGCGAAGTATGGAATCTTGGTAAAGAACAGTATAATTGGCCTATTACTTCAGATTACGAAATTCACCGTCAAGCCATTATGGTAGAAAACGAAGAAGGTCGCTATACGCCATTAGAGATTAATTACTAATTATAATTTAGCTGATAAAGAAGGGAGGGATAGGATGCATAAAATTTTGGTCAATGTTATGCGCGAAGAAATTCGCATGGCTGTTATCGATGAAGAAGGTCAGCTAGTGGACTTTGTCTTGGAGCGTACCGATGAGTCTCATATGGCAAATCATATGTACAAAGGCACAGTAAAGAATGTATTGAATGGTATGCAAGCGGCCTTTGTTGATATTGGGGGCTCTCAAAATGCGTACTTGAACTTACAACAAGGGAAGGAACAGAAAATTTTGCCACGCTTATCTGTGGGGCAACAAATTCTCGTTCAAGTAGTGAAAGAAGAAATGCTTGGTAAAGGTGCTCGCGTAACTGCTGATGTCAGTTTGGCGGGCCGCTTTATGGTGCTTTTACCGTATTCTGAAGGCATGCATATTTCTAAAAAGATTACTGACGAAGCCTTGCGTGCAAAGTTGCAAGAATTAGCAGCACCTTATGTACAAGAAGGTTGCGGTTTTATTATTCGCACTGCGGCAGCTAAGGCTAGTGCTGATGAAATAGGCCGTGACATGGATTACTTGTGGCGTACATGGCAACATGTGTTGAAGCGCTTTAAGGTGGCTAAGAGCGGTACAGATTTATATAGTGACGCGGATTTCTGGTTCCGCCTTGTACGGGACTATGCGCATCGCAATGTAGAGGAAATTATCGTCGATTCCGATATGGGAGAATCCCGATTGCTGGACCTCTTAGGGCATGGACCTACGTCACAACAAATTAAAGTAACACGTCATCGTGATAGCACACCGATTTTTAAAGCAAATCACATTGAACCTCAATTGGAAGATCTTATCTCTCGCGATATTAATCTTCCTTCTGGTGGTTCAATCCGTATTGATCATACTGAAGCTCTTACCGTGTTTGATGTGAACTCTGCTCATTATACTGGCAAGTCTAATAAGCTGGAAGATTTAGCTTTCACAGTCAATAAAGAGGCGGCAAAAGAAATCTGTCGTCAATTGCGTTTGCGCGATATTGGCGGTATTATTGTGGTCGATTTTATCGATATGAAAGATAAAGAGCATCAACAAGAATTGTTAAAATTGTTGGGGGTACAAGCTAAGTTAGATAAAATGAAAACTGTTGTATGCGGCATTAGTTCGCTTGGCCTCGTAGAGATGACCCGAAAGCGAGCTCGCCAAGGTTTACAAACCTTGATGTTTGATACATGTCCTCAATGCGGTGGTACGGGCTATATGTTGTCAGGCCGCACCGTGTATATGCAGATTGTGCGTCGTATCCGCGAGTTATTTAAGTCGGGACGTATTAAAACGAATCTAGAAATCGAAGTTCATCCGGAGGTGGCTCAGTATTTAACAAAGGCTGTTCTCGAGGATTTAGGTGAGTCCATAGGTCGCAAGATTTCTATTGTGGTAAATCCACAAATTAGTCGAGAAGGGTATTCCTTGATGGCTATAGCTGAATAAGTAAGTAGTTTGTTTATAGGTGAGTATAGTGTCTATATTTGAAATTATATTAATTAGTATAGGCCTAGCGATGGATGCCTTTGGTGTATCTATCGGTAAGGGGCTGACAATGCCTGTAGGTGAGAATGGTCGCAAGGTAACCTTGGCATTTCTTTTTGGTTTGTTCCAGTTTCTTATGCCTCTTATTGGTTGGCTCATCGGTCGTCAATTTATCGATGTGATTGCTGATTGGGATCACTGGATTATCTTTGGCCTTCTTGGTTATTTAGGTATCGCTATGATCAGAGAGGGACTTAGCGATGATGATGATGAAGATGACGATGATGATAAGCAATTCTTGGGTGTCTGGGAAATGATGATGCTCTCCGTAGCGACTAGTCTTGATGCAATGGCTGTAGGACTGACCTTTGCATTCTTACCTATCAATGTATGGGAAGCATCTACGATGATTGGTGTTATTACCTTTGGTATATCTTTAGTGGGTGTTTACTTAGGTAAATTTATGGGCCGATTTGTTGGAAAATATGCAGATATAGTAGGTGGCGGTGTATTAATCCTCATCGGTACAAAGATACTTTTACAACATCTTGGGATTATTGGAGAATTTTAAGGCTTATATATATGAAAGTGTCAGAAACTGAGCGGATTCTGTTCATTTTTGTTTGACATGACTGTGTAAATAGGATATACTATATCAGTATTAGTTCGGTTTACTGAACTTTGCAATCCGCGTGAAGCAGGTTTAAACGCCCGACCGAAGTTCGGGTCGGGATACCGAATTCAGCGAGTTCGATAACAAGGAGGTGTTCTCATGTACGCAATTATTAAAACTGGTGGTAAACAATATCGCGTTGCTGAAGGCGATGTAATTACTATCGAAAAATTGGAAGCAGCTGCTGACGAGTCCGTTACATTCGAAGAAGTTTTGACTGTAGTGAATGACGGCGACGTTAAAGTTGGCGCTCCTCTTGTAAACGGTGCAAAAGTTACAGGTACAGTTCTTGAGCATGGTAAAGGTAAAAAAATCTTAGTATTCAAATACAAAGCTAAATCCAACTACCGTCGTCGTCAAGGCCATCGTCAACCGTTCACAAAAGTTCGTATTGAATCTATCCAAGCTTAATTATGGTTTCCATCGGAATCCAGCGGAATAGTGATGGTCAAGTTATTGGTTGTCATATGTCCGGTCATGCAGGATATGATGAACATGGCTTCGATATCGTATGTGCTGCAGTGTCTGCCTTATCGGCAACGGCGATGTTAGGCCTCACCCAAATTGCTCAACAAGAAGGTGAGTATACGAATAGCGAAGGTCAATGTGATATAGTTCTCTCTGGTACGATTAATCAGAGTGGACAGGATATTCTGGGGACTATGCTTCTCGGTTTGGAGGAAATTAGCCGTCAATATCCAGAGTTTGTCCAAATTCACGAAATATAGGAGGTGAACTTAATGTTTACTTTTGATTTGCAATTGTTCGCACATAAAAAAGGTGTGTCCAGTACTCGTAACGGTCGTGATAGTGAATCTAAACGTCTTGGTGTTAAATGCCATGATGGTTCCATCGTAAAGAGCGGTAATATTATTGTTCGTCAACGTGGTACTCACTTCCACCCTGGTACTAACGTAGGTATCGGTAAAGATGACACTTTATTTGCACTTGTGCCTGGTAAAGTAGCATTTGAACGTGCTGGTCGTTATAACCGTAAAGTTAGCGTATACCCTGTAGAAGCTTAATTTTACAAGACTATTAATCCCTAGTGGTTTCCACTAGGGATTTTTTATTGTTTATTATGGTGTAAGTTGTATTGGTATAATATAATTTAAAGTGATTATTAAATATATCATAGAGTCTTGAAATATGATCGGAGGCATTATGGCACTATTAGAGTTATCTAATATATCCTATGTTGTAAACGAAAAGTCTATTATCCGTGATGTATCTCTATCTGTACATGAAGGAGAGTATCTCACTGTTGTAGGCCCTTCTGGTAGTGGTAAAAGTACACTTTTAAAATTATGTAGTGATTTGATTAGTCCTACCTCAGGGATTATTACTTATAATGGACGTGATTTAACCACTATAGATCCAGAAAGTTATCGAAAAGAGGTAGGTTATTGCTTTCAAAGACCTTACTTGTTTGCAAAAACGGTGCGTCGTAATATTTTGTTCCCTTATGATATTCGAGGTATGGAACCTGATATGATTCGTATCAAATATCTTTTCGATTTACTTCATATGCCTATTGAATATCTTGAGCGCCATAATGATGAACTATCTGGTGGAGAAATGCAACGGATTTGTCTCATTCGAAGCCTTATCTTTGAACCTAAAGTATTGCTTTTAGATGAGGTTACCTCTGCATTAGATGCTGTTAACACGGCTATCGTGGAACAGGTAATCGATGAACTTCATAATAATGGGATGACCATCATAGCAATAACACATAGTGAGGAACAAAGCTTACGTAAGGCTAATCGCCGCATTACAATTGTAGATGGATCATTAGCTAAAGAGGAGGTATTACGGTGAGTCAATTTCATGCTATTTCAGCCATGTCATTATGCCTTGCATCTATATTAGTTATTATAAGTATGTTTATGTCCTATCGGCAGGAGTTGAAGTTAGAGAAAGATATTTTTATAAGTGCTTTACGAGCTACCATACAGTTATTTGCCATAGGCTTTATTTTAGCTTATATTTTTAGTACTGAAAGTCCTATATTCATAATCGGATTATTAGGTTTTATGGCTATTAATGCAGCCTATAATTCTTCTAAACGCGGCAAGGGAATACCATATGCATTGTGGATTTCTTGGTTTGCCATAACAGTAGGTGCAAGCATTACATTATCGATTTTGCTTCTAACAGGTGTGCTTAACTTTACTGCTTATCAGGTGATTCCTGTTGGAGGGATGGTTATTAGTGGAGCTATGGTGGCAATTGGCCTTTGTTATCGACAAATGCTATCAAATTTTGAGTTACGCCAACAAGAGGTGGAAATTAAACTAGCGTTAGGAAGTACACCTAAGCAAGCGTCAAAAGCCATCGTGCGAGATGTTATAAAGACTGGATTACAACCTACTGTGGATAGCGCTAAGACTTTAGGAATCGTGGCTTTACCAGGAATGATGACAGGTCTTATCTTAGCGGGGATGCCTCCACTTGAAGCTGTAAAATATCAAATGATTGTGACATTTATGAGTTTATCTACTATATCGATTGCTTGCTTTATTACTTGTCAATTAGCGTATAGAGCATTTTTTAATAATAGAAATCAATTAAATAGGTAAATTTAGTGCTTTAAATATATTTTATAGTACATCAAATCAGAATATTTACTCATAACTTAGAGTAGTAGCCTTAAGGTTACTACTCTTTTTTATAGTGATAATGTTTATATATGATTATAGGAATAAAGAATATTGGATATAATTTTGTATAGTTATAAAGCTTTACTTATTTTGTTTTTAACATTGCATTATTGCTATAAATGATAATGAGATTTATTATTGAAAAAGATAGAGTGTTGTTGATATAATGTATCAGTAAATTCTATAGTATTTTGTATTGTAAGGAGTTTTTATGAGCAATTATGACGTAGAAACAAGGGGAGGGCGAGCAGCTAAAACTACGCTACTAGGTATACTGGCTTTAGCTATTTTAATTGCCACATCTCTTGGTTCACTCTTCATTGGGATACGCTATATCAGCCTAGATGATATTACTTTATCCTTTACTAACTATGATCCTAATAGTATAGGTCAGATGATCGTTCAAACATTGCGCTTGCCACGTATGATAGCAGGTATCGTTGTAGGTATCAGTTTTGCCGTATCAGGTGCACTGATGCAAGGTGTTACCAACAATCCTATGGCAAGTCCTTCTATTTTGGGGATTAACGCAGGTGCCAGTTTTGGTTTAGCTGTTGGGATGATTTTATTTCCTTATTTAACCTTAAATGGAAGTATTTTGTTTTCCTTCGGTGGGGCCGCATTGGCAACACTATTCATTTTAGCTCTTGCTAAACGCGTAGGTGGTAAAGCTACTCCTGTATATCTTGCACTTGCAGGTACGGCTATTAGTGCAGTATTTGTGGCTGTTACACATATGCTTGTTGTGTACTTCCAAGTGGCACAAGAGTTAAGCTTTTGGACTGCAGGCGGTATTAGTGGTATTCGCATGGAGCAAGTATTACTCGTATTACCTTGGACACTCATTGGTATTCTTATTGCCATGTACGTATCTAAATCTGTTACGCTCTTAAGCTTTGGCGAAGAGGTAGCTATTGGTCTTGGCAGTAATTTAAATCGTGTACGTGTATTATCTGGTTTGACTGTACTTATTCTTAGCGGTTCTGCTGTTGCTCTAGCTGGTCCGATCGGCTTTGTAGGTCTCGTTATTCCACATATAACACGTAAACTGGTAGGCATCGATTATCGTCTTGTAATTCCATTCTCTGCACTCTTTGGTGCAGTACTTGTTATGATTGCTGACGTTGTAGCTCGTATCGTAAATCCTCCATTCGAAACACCATTAGGTGCCATTACTGCTCTTGTCGGTGTTCCATTCTTTATTTATTTAGCAAATCGTAAGGGAGGAAAATAAGATGAAAAAACGCTTTTTTGCCTACTCTTTCGTTATGACGCTCATGTTGTTAGGTGCCATGTATGGACATCTTCATACAGGCTTTAGTGATATGTCTACATCTGATCTTATTCGCATTCTCTTTGGCGGTGGTAATGATGTAGAAAAACTCACAGTTTTTGATTTCCGTTTAGTTCGCACCATCTTGGCTGTATTTATTGGTATGGGCCTTGCTATGTCTGGTGCAATTTTTCAAACTATATCTCGGAATGAATTGGCTAGTCCAAGCTTGTTAGGCGTAAATGCTGGTGCTGGTTTAGGTGTAGTTCTTTTAGTATATTTTGCAGGTTCTACAACGGCGTGGGGGATTTGGACATTACCTACTGTTGCCGTAGCTGGGGCTGTTGTGGCAGCGATTTTAATTTATCTTCTATCTTGTCGCGGTAGAGATATTATTTCGCCATATCGTTTAATCTTAACAGGTATCTCTATGAGTGCAGGATTCCATGCATTGCAAGTCTTACTCGTAACGCGTTTGGACCCTAATAAATTTTATTTAGTTAATACTTGGACAATCGGCACTATTTCGGGTAATACATGGGAGCATGTATGGGTGCTTGCACCAGTTGTCATTGTATTATCACTCATTCTCTATGCTCGTTATATGGAGCTAAATTTATTGAGCCTAGCTGATGAAACGGCGATTGGGCTTGGTGTACATATAAATCGCTCTAGATTTGTATACCTTATTATTGCAGTTCTTTTATCTGGGTTCTGTGTAGCTATCGGTGGCAGCATTGGTTTTGTAGGGCTTATTTCCCCGCATATTGCACGCCGCTTAGTCGGTGCCGATCATGCCTATTTCTTGCCATTAACAGGTCTAATTGGAGCTATTTTAGTGGTCACTGCCGACTGGATTGGCCGATCCATTATTGCACCTGATGAAATCCTCTTAGGGATTATTGTAGCTTTAATCGGGGCACCATACTTCTTGTATATTCTAGCAAAAACAAAAGCGTAAAAGGGGAAATATAAATGAAATTAGAAGTTAAAAACCTAACTACTGGTTACGGTGATACAAAAATTATAGAGAACTTAAATCTTACGATTCCAGAAGGCCAGGTAACAGCATTAATTGGTGCTAATGGTTGTGGTAAATCTACTTTACTAAAAACTATTTGTCGTATTATTCGACCAATGGATGGCGATGTCTTACTAGATGGTAAATCTATCGGTTCTTATGGTAGTAGAGAACTAGCAAAAAAGGTTGCTATTTTGCCTCAAAATCCAACGGCACCTGGTGAAATTACAGTTCGTGAACTTGTTATGTACGGTCGTGCACCGCATCAAGGCAGCTTATTTGCCCGTACTACAAAAGAGGATAAAGAAATTGTAGAGTGGGCTTTGAAGGAGACTGAATTACTTCAGTTTGCAGATCGTGGCATTACAAATATGTCTGGGGGGCAACGGCAACGCGCATGGATTGCCATGGCTATTGCTCAAAATACAGACATTCTATTCCTTGATGAGCCTACGAGCTTCCTTGATGTATCTCACCAAATGGATGTATTGCATTTAGTAGAGCATTTAAATAAAACATATAATAAGACGATTATTATGGTTATTCATGAACTTAATGAAGCAGCTCGTTTTGCTGATTATTTAGTAGCTATGAAAGATGGAAAAATTCAGTACGAAGGTACTCCTCATGATATTTTCCATAACGAGATGTTAAAGGATGTATTTGGTGTAGATTCTACGATTATGAATGATCCTAAGACGGATCGTCCGTTCTGTATTCCTTATTCTATGAAGAATTATGGCCATACGGCACGTGAGGTGTAGTATGAAGCGATTGTTGCTGTCAAGCTTAATAGGAGCTTGTGTAATTATGGCGATTGCCGGTTGCGGACCTCAACAAAATGGCATGACTCATGAAGCTATCTATGCTAGCCTTGATGATAAGATGAAAGCTGCCCTAGAACGATCTAATGATCCAAAGGAAATTGATAAAGAGTTTAAGAAGCGATTAACATCTACAAAGAAGGCAGTAGATAAAATTGTTTCTGTTGAAGGCGATAAAATCATTGTTACTCATAAGCTTGGTAAAACTGTAATGCCTAAAGAACATAAGCGTATTGTAGTGATTCGTGCAGAAGATCCTATGATTGCGTTGGATGAGCCATTTATTGCAGCCAACTATAACGAAAATAGCTATTTATATAATGAGCTAAAAGAACGTAATATTCAAAACTTCAGTATTAATGATGAAACTAGAACCATTAACTACGAACAAATTCAAGCGTTAAAACCAGATTTGATTATTATGCGAGACTCTTATGGTAAAGCGGCTTATGAAGCCTTGTCTAAAATCGCACCGACTATTACGTTTAATGTTAATAAGGAAGAGGTAGCCCTCTTGGGTATTGCTACGGCTCTAGGTGTGCCTGAAAAAGGTGAAGCTCGTTTAAAAGAATACTACAATAATGCAAAGAAAACTCGTATTGCTTTAGGTAAAAACTTAAATGGTGAGACTGTAGGATTCTTACGAATTATGAATAAGGAAATTCGTCTCTATCCATATATGAAAAATGATATAAATAATTTCATGGCTGATTTATTAAATATTAAACCGCCTGATATGGCATTAGAAACAGAGCTCAACCCAACGAATAGTGCGATTTCTTTAGAACGGTTACCTGATCTAGATGCAAAGTATCTCATTGTTACATCTGGTTATGGTGCTTCTACATCGAATAATCAAGGTATCGCAGATCAACGATTGGCAAATCTTAAAAAAGATGAGTTATGGAAAAACTTGCCTGCTGTAAAAGCAGATCATGTATTGCAAGTGGATAGCACATTATGGATGGCTCATGGCATTATAGCAAAAGAGCGAGCTATGAAAGAGCTGTATGATACGTGGGGAAAATAGGGCTGACTAAGTATGTGTCATAAATTTAGCAATAGCTTGTAAGCGTTGATATATAATTATTTAAATTGTTTAAAAATTTAGATACATACATTTTAGTCATATTCGATATAGATAATCGATATAGATTAGAAACTCCCATGATATAAAGGTTGCTTCCTCTTATGAGGCGGCAACCTTTTTGCATGTATCAAATTCCTGTGCTTTTTAGTAGGAATAGTGGTATACTATGTACAGTATCAGTGAAATACCAGAAGACTGGTTGTCATATACTTTCATAAACCTAAAGAGGGGTGGCATTGCCACTAGAAAGATTTGAGGTAAGTACTATGTATGATGTAAAATCTCCAAAGGCGGAGGAATTTATTTCCCATCAGGAAATCCTTGACACACTTGCCTATGCAGAGGAAAACAAGGAAAATCGGGAGTTGTTAGATGCTATTTTAGCAAAAGCTGCTACATTTAAGGGATTAAACCACCGAGAAGCAGCAGTTCTCTTAGAATGTCCGTTACCTGAATATAAGGAAAAGCTTTTTGCTTTAGCAAAGGAAATCAAGAAGGCTATCTACGGCGATCGTATTGTTCTATTTGCACCGTTATACTTGTCTAACTATTGTATCAATGGATGTGTGTATTGTCCGTACCACTCCAAAAACCGCGATATTAAACGTAAAAAATTAACGCAAGACCAAATCAGAGAAGAGGTTATTGCGTTAGAAGCGATGGGCCATAAGCGTATTGTAATTGAGTCTGGTGAGGATCCATTAAATAATCCTCTTGAATATATTTTGGAATCTATTAAGACGATTTACGGTATCAAAAATAAAAATGGTGAAATTCGCCGTGTAAATGTAAATATTGCAGCTTGTTCCGTTGAGGACTACAAAAAATTACATGAAGCTGGTATTGGCACATATACATTATTCCAAGAAACATATAACAAAGAAAACTATGAAGCTTTACATCCTACAGGCCCTAAGAGCGACTACGCCTACCATACAGAGGCGATGGACCGTGCTATGCAAGGTGGTATTGATGATGTAGGCATCGGTGTTCTTTATGGTTTGGAACATTATAAATATGATTTCGTTGGATTGTTGATGCACGCTGAACATTTAGAGGCTGTGTATGGGGTAGGTCCACATACTATTTCTGTACCTCGTATTTGTCCAGCTGATGATATTGATGTAGATGATTTCAGTAATGCTGTGCCTGATGATGTATTTGAAAAAATTGTTGCTCTTATCCGCGTCTCCACACCATATACAGGTATGATTATGTCCACTCGTGAAAGTCAGTCCATGCGTGAACGTGGCTTGGCATTAGGTATCTCCCAAATTAGTGGTGGATCTCGTACTAGCGTAGGTGGTTACAAAGAAGAAGAAAAGCCAGAAGATAATACGGCACAATTCGATCGTAGTGATACGCGTACATTAGATGAAATCGTTAACTGGTTGCTAGATCTTGGGTATGTTCCAAGCTTCTGCACTGCTTGTTATCGTGCAGGTAGAACTGGGGATCGCTTCATGGCCCTTGCTAAATCCGGTCAAATTCACAACTGTTGTCAACCAAATGCGTTGATGACATTGAACGAATATATCATGGATTACGGCAATGATGAAACTAAGGCTCATGGTTCAAAGGTTATTGAACAACAGTTAGAAAATATCAAAAATGATTTAGTTAAAGATAAAGCTAAAGCTTATATTGCACAGATGAAAGACGGCGAACGGGACTTCCGGTTCTAAGGAATTCACTGATATGGAGCCTCCTATTGATAATGGGAGGCTCTTTCTTGTTGAGAAAATAGCAAAGTTTAAATGAGAATAAAATATATAAAATGGTTTATTTTATTTGCATTTTAAGGTATAATAAATAAAAATGATAATGATAATACGTTGAATTCAAGAATAATATTGATTATAAACTACTGAGGGATATGATGATTAAGAAAAAACGTTGGCGCCTTTGTAAAGGTGATCAAGAGAAAGAGAATATCTTAATCCGTGAACTTGGTGTGAACCCTATTGTGGCTAAATTAATGGTGAATCGTCACATTGATGTAGACGAAGGTCGTCAGTTTTTACAAGGTACTTTGTCAGATTTGTTAGATCCATTTACATTAAAAGATATGGATGTGGCTGTTTCACTAGTTCTGGAAACAATTGAAAGTCACAAACCAATCGTTATTTATGGTGATTATGATGTGGATGGTATTACTGCAACATCTGTACTCTATCGATTTTTAAAGAAATTAGGCGCTGATGTTACCTATTACATACCAGAACGTCAAAGTGAAGGGTATGGTCTCAATTTAGAGGCTTTAGAGCACCTTATTGAACGGGAAACCGCTTTAGTCATTACCGTAGACTGTGGCATTAGTTCTTACGATATTGTAGAGACTGTACGGGACCGCATCAATATTATTATTACGGATCACCATACGGCTCCTGATATGATTCCACGAGCAAAGGCGGTTATAAATCATAAGCAAAAGGACTGTCCATATAAGGATAAAAACTTATCTGGCGTAGGGGTTGCTTTCAAATTATGCCAGGCCTTGTGGCTTACAAAGCACGGAGAATGGTACTTAGATGATTTAGATATCGTTGCACTTGGAACTGTGGCCGATGTAGTACCTTTGGTCGGTGAGAATCGCATCATTGTGAAATCTGGCCTTGAGAAGATGAATAGGGAACCTAATTTAGGGATTAAAAAGCTTATTGATGTAGCTGGGCTCCATGAACGAACTATTACATCTGGACATATTGGTTTTACCTTAGCACCTCGCCTTAATGCAGCGGGGCGCGTAACGCATGCAACGCGTGCTGTCGAACTACTTGTGACCAATGACGAGGATATAGTAGAGGCAATTGCGGAGGAACTAAACGAAACGAATCGTGAACGACAAGAGTTAGAACGAAATATTCATGAGTTGGCTCGTATCGATGTAGCCAATCAAGGACATAAAGCTGATTATGTAACTATTGTGGCTGGCGAAGAGTGGCATCCCGGTGTCATTGGTATTGTTGCCTCTCGTCTAGTAGAGGAGTTTTACAAACCAACCTTAGTTATCAGTATTCATGATGGCGTTGGTAAAGGCTCGTGCCGTAGTATAGATGGCTTTAACATATATGATGCATTAAAATCTTGCGAGGATATCTTGCTACAGTTTGGCGGACACTCTGCGGCGGCAGGTTTTAGCATCGATGCAAATCGTATTGATGAATTACGAGACCGTTTAACTAAGTATTGTAAAGAAGTTGTTACTGCTGAGGAATATATTCCTGTTGTGGCCATTGATGCGGAACTACCTGTTGATGATATCGATGTAGATATCATTGACCGCGTATCAGCCCTTGAACCTTATGGGATGTCCAATAGTACACCAGTCTTTGCTATTATGGAAGCTACCGTACAGGATATTATGCTCATGGGGCAATTAAAGAATCACTGTAAGGTAATTTTTGCAACTTCGAATGGTACATTAGATGCTATAGCTTGGAATCGTCCTGATTTATTTAAATCAATCTTTGTGGGAACCGTGGTAAAAGTTGCATTCTCCTTGCAGAAGAATGAATGGCAAGGCATGGTTTCTCCGCAGCTCATGATTCAAGCTATTGAACCGTTGACTGAAGAGCCAATTAAGCTTTCTACAGAAGGACTTAGACAAATGTATGTCATAATAAAACAGTCCATGCGAGGTCGCAGTCAGTCGGTTTATAATGTGGAACAAGATATATTGCGCCGCAAGCCGGCAGATCAGAATAATCGCAGTGCTCTAACATCTATCGATGTATTTAAAGAATTGGGCATTGTTGAAGAATATACAAGTGATGATGGTCAATTAATGCTTAGATGGAATGCCATTGAAGGAAAATTAGATCTTGTCACATCCGTAACATTCCTTACTTATAGTGTATAGGAGGTGACATCATGACAACTGTAAATGAAGAAGGCAAAGCTTTGGTGGAACAAAGTACGTTTGATAAAAGTAAAGCCTTAGCTGACTTTATGGAGTATATCCATACGTATCTAACAGATGATGAGTGTGACCAAGTATTGAAAGCTTTTGAGCTTGCTGATAAGGCTCATGAAGGTCAGTTTAGAGCTTCCGGTGAACCATATATCATGCATCCGCTAGCTGTAGCAGATATTTTGGCACATTTACAAATCGACCATATTACACTCATGGCAGCTCTTATGCATGATGTGGTTGAAGATACATCTTACTCGAAGGAAGACCTAGAGGAGATGTTTGGCTCTGAAGTAGCATTCCTTGTTGATGGGGTAACAAAATTAAACCAATTTCAGTATGAAACAAAAGAAGATCGCCAAATGGAAAACTATCGAAAGATGATTTTAGCTATGGCAAAGGACGTACGTGTCGTAGTTATTAAATTGGGTGATCGTTTACATAATATGCGCACCTTAAAGCATATGCGTAGTGACAAACAAAAGCGTATTGCTAAGGAAACCCTAGAGATCTTTGCACCTTTGGCACATCGTCTCGGTATCTTCAATGTGAAATGGGAGTTGGAAGATTTATCCTTCCGTTATTTAGAGCCGGAAAAATACTATGATCTAGTCGATCAAATGAAACAAAAACGCCAAGTTCGGGAAGACATCGTTAATGATACGATGAGGCAACTTACAAAGGCCTTAAGCGAAGCCCATATCAAGGCGGATATCAAAGGTCGTCCAAAACACTTCTACAGTATTTATAAGAAGATGAAAAAGGACAATCGCGATTTATCCCAAATTTATGATTTGCTTGCCGTTCGTGTAATCGTTGATAGCATCCCTGATTGTTATGCGGTACTTGGCATTGCACATAGCTTGTGGAAGCCATTGCCTTATCGGTTCAAAGATTATATTTCCATGCCGAAGTCTAATATGTATCAATCTTTACATACAACCGTTATCGGCACGATGGGGCAACCGGTAGAGATTCAAATTCGTACTTGGGAAATGCACCGCGTATCTGAATATGGTGTGGCTGCTCACTGGCGATATAAAGAAGGAAATAAAAACGGCGATAAAGAATTTGATCAAAAGGTTGCATGGCTACGCCAGGTTCTTGAATGGCAAGATACTAGTAATCCAACGGAACTCGTTAACGCTTTAAAATTGGACGTTTTCTCTGGTGAGGTATTTGTATTCACGCCAAAGGGTGACGTTGTTAAGTTGCCAATAGGCTCTGTACCGCTTGACTTTGCCTATCGAGTTCATACCGATGTAGGTCATCATTGTGTAGGCGCTAAGGTAAACGGCAAAATTGTGCCGTTGGATTATACCTTGCAAAATGGTGATATTGTTGATATCATCACATCCAAAACAGGTCGTCCTAGCCTTGATTGGTTGAATATCGTAGGTTCTTCTGAAAGTAAGAGTAAAATTCGCAATTGGTTCAAGCGTGAAAATAAAGCTGAAAATATTGAAAAAGGTTTAGACTCTCTTGAAAAAGAAGCGAAACGACTGAATCATAATTGGAAAGAATTATGTGCAGACAACCGTTTACAACATGTAACGAAACAACTTAAAGCCGGTACAGAAGAGGAAATGTTTGCAGCCTGTGGCTATGGTGGCATTCCTGTAAGCACTGTTCTCTTGCGTTTAATTGAACTTTATAAAAAGTCTAAAGAGGTAGAGGAATCTAAGCGCAGTACAGAGCAAATTATTGAGAAATTAAAATCTCAAGGACAAAAGAAAACTAAAAATGGCACTGGTGTTCTCGTAAAAGGTGAAGCTGGTGTGATGGTGCGTATGGCAAAATGCTGTAATCCTGTACCTGGTGATGATATTATAGGTTACATAACCCGTGGTCGTGGTGTTTCTATTCACCGTTGTGATTGCCCTAGCATGGGACATTCTCCTGAAGACTTAGAGCGGATGATAGAAGTCTCTTGGGACGGTTCTTCTGGCGAATCTTTCCACGTAGGCATTGATATTCAAGCTTATGATCGAGCTGGTATTCTCATGGAGGTTATGGCGGTGCTTTCAGAATTGAAAATCACCATTACTAACATCAATGCTAAGGTTCAAGAAGATACAAAAAATGTAAGCATCAATTTGGTGGTTGATATCCGGGATATTTCGCAACTAGATTTCGTAATGACTAAATTGCGTCGTATTCGTGAAGTGTATACTGTTCAACGTAGTAAAGGAGGGGCTTAATGAGCGAACAACAATTAGTGCTTATGCGCATGCCTTTAGGTCCACTAGGAACAAATTGCTATGTTATCGGTGATAAAGTGATAGGTGAAGCTTTCATTATCGATCCTGCAACAGCTGAAGTACTAGATGCGCTAAAAAAACATGACTTAAAGCCTAAGGCGGTTGTACTGACACATGGTCATGGAGATCATATTGGTGGTATTCAAGAGATTGTGAATACCTATCACGTACCTGTATATATTCATAAGGGCGATGTACCGTATTTATCTGATCCTGAACTTAATCTTAGTGCTTATAGCAATCCAACGCCAATTATGGTAAAAGCGGAAATCATCGAGGTTAAACAAGGTGATCACATTATATGTGGTGATATCGATCTTGAGGTGCTTGAAACACCAGGTCATACGCCAGGAGGTGTGTGCTATTACATGGAAGGTCTTGTGTTTGTAGGGGATACTCTATTCAGAGATTCCGTAGGCCGTACAGATTTTCCAAATGGTTCTTATGAGACACTGATATCATCTATTAAGACTCAGCTTTATACATTGCCTGATAATACAATGGTGTATCCTGGTCATGGACCGGAAACAAATATAGGGTATGAAAAACAATACAACCCATTCGTTGGTCAGTAGGTTTAAACGAATTATTTTTTACAGTCGGGGGAATTTTATCATGAACACAACATTAGAAAAATTAAAAGAACGCATTAAAGACAAAAAGTACAAATTGACCACACAACGTCAAACAATCTTGCAAGCATTTATCGATGCTGAAGAAAATCATTTGAGTGCTGAAGATGTATATGTTCTTGTAAAAGAGGTGGCACCTGATATCGGGTTGGCAACAATTTACAGAACTCTTGATCTCTTCACAGAACTTGATTTGTTAAAACGTCTTGATTTTGGTGATGGCCGTAATCGTTATGAATTAAATGACGAAGAGTTCGCTCATTTCCATCATCATTTGATTTGCGTAAAATGTGGTAAAGTATCCGAGTTTGAAGATGACATGCTTGAAACATTGGAGTCTATCATCGCTAAGAAATTGAACTTCCGTACCATTGATCATCAATTGAAAGTATATGGTTACTGTAGTGATTGTCAAAATCATATGACTGAAGCAGAATTAGAAAAGCTTGAGCGTATGTCCCATCATGGTTAATGGATATCTATATACGGGTCCATTACCACTTGGCTCCGTAGTAGCTCATAACTGTGGCGCGGCGGGACTATTTTCTGATAAGGTACATCCAGAGGTTATCCTTGAAGCGCATGAAGTGGAAGGGCAGTACACATTAACTGTTACTATTGGTGATACAGTTCAGATTTTTGAAGGCCCTGTTTCCTCTATGGGGCGTCGTCAAATTGGACAAGCCTTGTTGCGCTATTTGCGTGAATATCAAGGCTTACCTGCTGAGGCTCCATGGGGAACCATGGTAGGTGTGCGCCCTACAAAGCTACTACATAAATATATAGATACATATGGCTCTGTCCACGCAGCAACTCGTCACATTCGGGACGAGTTTTCTGTGTCTATGGAAAAGCTTGCTACTTTGGGGGCCATTGGCGAATATCAACGTCCGTTTCTATCTGATACAGACGATAAAAAGGTAAGTCTCTATTGTGGTATTCCTTTCTGCGATACGCGTTGCGTATATTGTTCGTTTCCATATGGTCTCTACCAGGATTATGCTGGTAAAAGTCAATTTCTAAGGGCTTTAAACCGTGATATAGAAGATATGAAATCTATTGTTGATTCCTATAATCTAACAGTAGATACTCTCTATATGGGCGGCGGCACTCCAACAGTGCTAGAGGATGAAGACTTTCACCAAGTCCTAAAACTGTTGTCTATACTTGTGCCAGAAGGACATGAGTTTACCTTAGAAGCGGGGCGGCCAGATTCTGTTAATCCTACTAAGCTACGTTCCATGCTTGAGCTAGGTGTGAATCGCATTAGCATTAACCCGCAAACGATGCAAGATGATATTTTGCGTCGCATTGGACGCGGTCATAGCGTACGGGATGTTGATGAACTTTTACAATATGTAAAAAACAATACATCATTAGCCGTAAATATGGATTTTATCGCAGGCTTGCCTAACCAAACGATGTCAAACATGATAGAGAATATGGATTATGTATGTCAAAATCTGCCGGGAAATGTTACAATTCATACGTTAGCATTAAAACGTGGTAGCCCGTTGTACGATTTACATATGGAAGATGATATTCCTGAAGAAAATCTCGTAGCGGAAATGGTACAATATGGTAAAGAGCGTCTTGAAGCGGCTGGTTATGTGCCATATTATTTATATCGCCAACAATATATGAGAGGGCAGTTAGAGAATATCGGCTATACCTTGCCTGGCAAAGCATGCGAATACAATATTCAAATCATGGAAGAACGCCAAAGTATTCTATCCATGGGGCCCGGTAGCTCGTCTAAGTGGATGCGAGCCCCTGAATATCGTCAGCTTAAACAGCATATGCCAAAAGACGTAGATGTTTATCACGTAACGATAGATGCACTTTTAGAGAAACGACATAAAATTTGTGAAAGATTTTGGGAGGTTGTGTAATGGCTATAAGAAAACCAAGAGGTACACAAGACTTTTTGCCAGAACAGATGATAAATTGGCACTATATTGAACGACGTATGCGCGAAATTTGTAAAGTATACGGCTTCAATGAAATTCGCACACCTGCCTTTGAAGAAACTAAATTATTTTTGCGAGGTATCGGTGAAACTACAGATGTAGTACAAAAAGAGATGTACACCTTTACCACCGGAGATGACGGTGGTTCTAGCTTTACCTTACGCCCTGAAAATACGGCGTCTGCTGTGCGCGCATACTTAGAAAATAAAGTATATGGTAAAGAAGGTCTCACCAAATGGTATTATATGGGCCCTATGTTCCGTCATGATAAACCGCAAGCAGGCCGTTACCGTCAATTTCACCAATTTGGTGCTGAGGTATTAGGCTCTCAATCTCCAGTAGTGGATAGCGAAGTTATCTGCATGGTTGTGCAGTTGTTAAAAGATTTTGGACTTAAAGATCTCAATGTAGAGGTAAATTCCGTAGGTTGTCCGACATGTCGTCCTGTATATCGTGAAAAATTAATCGCTTTCTTTGAACCTAAAAAGGAACAATTATGTAGCGACTGCCAAGAACGTTTGTACAAAAACCCTTTGCGTATACTGGATTGTAAAAATGAAACATGTAAATCCTTGTCCATAGGTGCTCCTGAAATTCACGAACATTTATGTGAAGAGTGTCATGATCACTTTGAAGAATTAAAGACTTATTTAAGAGCTGCTAATGTGCAATATACTTTAAATCCTCGTCTCGTACGCGGCCTCGATTACTATACAAAAACAGCTTTTGAGGTACAATATACTCCTTTAGGTGCTCAAAGTGCCGTAGCCGGTGGTGGTCGTTACGATGGTCTCGTAGAAGAGCTCGATGGACCGCATACCCCAGCTATCGGTTTTGCTATGGGCATGGAGCGCTTATTATTAGCTCTTGAAAAACAAAACCTATTGCCTGAACCAACTGTAGAACCATCTGCATTCGTAGTAGCTCTTGGTGATGCGGCTAAGGTAGAGGCTTTCAAAATTTGCCAAAAACTTCGTAGTCTTGATATTACTGTTGAAATGGACGGGCAGGGCAAAAGTATGAAGGCACAATTAAAATACGCTAACAAAATTAATGCGAAATATGTTATTATATTGGGTGATGATGAATTGGTTCGTAAAGAAGCCATAATTCGATTCATGGATACTAGTGAACAAGAGACAGTATCTCTTGATACAGTGGCTGAACGTATAACTTCTTTGGTGAAAGGATGACAATTAGAATGGAAACAATGCAAGGCTTACACCGTACGCACGGTTGTGGCACCATCTCTGAACAAGAGGTAGGTAAAGAGGTCGTATTATGTGGTTGGGTTGAACGCCGTCGTGACCATGGTGGTTTGATATTCTTAGATTTACGCGATCGTTCTGGCGTAGTACAAGTAGTGGCATCCCCAGATCACAACGTAGAATCTTTCCACAAAGCAGAGGATGTTCGTAATGAATATGTGCTTTGCGTGCGTGGAACTATTACAAAACGTGATGATTCTGCTATTAATCCTAACCTTCCTACAGGTGCATACGAAATGTTCTGTGAAGAGTTGCGCGTATTGAACTCCGCTAAAACTCCTCCTTTCTATATTCAAGATGATATCGATGTAGATGAAAATATTCGTTTGAAATATCGTTACCTTGACTTGCGTCGTCCTGAAATGCAACGTAACTTGATTTTACGTCACAAGGTAACAAAAGCAATGCGCGACTTTTTTGATAGCCGCGATTTCTTGGAAATTGAAACTCCAATGCTTACTAAATCTACGCCAGAGGGCGCTCGTGACTATCTAGTGCCTTCCCGTGTAAATGCTGGTACATTCTACGCATTGCCACAATCTCCACAAATCTTTAAACAAATCTTGATGGTTGCTGGTTATGAAAAATATTTCCAAATCGTTCGTTGCTTCCGCGATGAAGATTTGCGCGCAGACCGTCAACCTGAGTTCACTCAGCTCGATTTAGAAATGTCCTTCGTTGATGAAGAAGATATTTATGCATTGCTTGAAGAGATGATTGCTCATATATTTAAAACTGCATTAGGTAAAGAAATTTCTTTGCCTATGTCTCGTATTACATGGGATGAAGCAATGGATAAATACGGCTCTGATAAGCCGGATCTTCGTTTTGATATGGCGTTTACTGATGTAACTGATCTTGTAAAAGATACAGAATTCAAAGTATTCCGCTCTGTTATCGACAATGGTGGCGTAGTTAAAGGTATCGTTGTGCCTGGTGACGCTGGCATTCCTCGCCGTGAACTTGATGACCTTGTTGAGTATGTAAACCGTTACGGCGCTAAAGGCCTTGCGTGGGCTTGCTTCAACGAAGATGGTTCTATTAAGTCTCAAATCATGAAGTTCTTAGGTGAAGATACAATCCGCAATATTGGTGAAAAAATGGGCGCTAAAGGTGGCGACCTTGTATTGATGATTGCTGATAAACCTGCAACTGTGGCACGTGCATTAGGTGAATTACGCCTTGAAATGGCACGCCGTATGAATATGATTGACCAAGATAAATTGGCATTCACATGGGTAACTGATTTTCCTATGTTCGAATATAACGAAGACGAAAAACGTTATGTTGCAATGCATCATCCGTTCACAATGCCACGCCATGCGGATCTTGATAAATTGGAATCCGATCCTGGCAGTGTAAAAGCGATTGCTTACGACATGGTATTGAATGGCGTAGAAATCGGTGGCGGTTCCTTGCGTATCTACCAAGCTGACGTACAAGAAAAAGTATTCAAAGCGATTGGTTTGTCTATTGAAGAAGCAAGATCTAAATTTGGCTTCATGCTTGATGCATTCCAATACGGTGCACCTCCTCATGCAGGCTGTGCATTCGGCCTTGATCGTCTTGTTATGTTGATGGCAAAACGTCAATCTATCCGCGATGTAATCGCATTCCCTAAAACTCAATCTGCTTCTGATATCATGAGCCAAGCTCCATCTGAAGTAGAACCTAAGCAATTAAAAGAGTTGCATATTAAACCAGATGTAGAAGAAGAACAAGAGCAATCTTTAGTGTAAAAACATAGGCAAGAATTGATTGAAATCGAAATGTCAAGACTTGTTAATTGCTAATCTTTCTGATACTATTTAAGTATAAGATATCCCTGCCATGTGCGTGTGATATCGCAGTTTTGAGCCAACACATTTACTTTGGGAGTCTGACTCTCGTCTGAACGTTACGCCCTTACGGGACAATTGCAGGATGAGGAGGACACCCACCTGCCCTTGCAGGATCAAAACGCGGTACATTACGGCATGGTGGGGCTTTTTTGCGTGTAAAAATAACTGAAATATCATATACTATAAATATATCTTTTGTAAGAACTAAAATTTTTTAAAGTCTTAAAAGTCCAAAATGTCATAAATGTCTTATAAATATTATTAGTGATACCAAGTTACTGACGTTATTGGTCTTTTATGACGAGTAAGACATTGTTTTTTGATTGTATAGTTATAGATATTAAAATACGATAGTTAAACTGGGTGCGAATTGAGGTGATAGAATGGATAGTTTATTTGATATGACACCTACAAATACATACGAGCCACTTCCTGTACGAATGCGTCCTACTAAACTGGATCATTTATATGGTCAAGAGAAGGCCATAGGGAAGGGGACTTTCTTGCGTGCTATGGTAGAGAGGGATACAATACCATCTATGCTTTTTTATGGGCCTTGTGGAACAGGTAAGACGACGTTAGCCGGAATCATAGCTAAGGTGAGCAATAGTTATTTTGTAAACCTGAATGCTACTAACGCTGGTATTGGTGAGTTGAGAACCATCATTGAAGACGCTCGTAAACGGGTTCGTTCTTTACAGCAACGAACAATTCTATTCCTCGATGAAATTCATCGCTTTAATAAAAGCCAACAAGATGTGTTGTTACCCTGTGTAGAGGATGGAACTATCATCCTTATTGGTGCTACTACAGAGAATCCGTTCTTTGAAGTTAATAGACCCCTTTTGTCTCGTTTGCGTCTTATTACATTAGAAGCACTTACTCCAAAGGCTATTGGTCAAATTTTACGTCGCGCCATTACTGATGAAGCGGTAGGCCTTGGCAAGCGTCATCTGCAGGTAACTGATGAAGTTTTGGAAGATGTGGGGATTTTCGTCAATGGTGATGGACGTATGGCCCTTAATATTCTTGAACAAGCGGCAGCTATGGTTCCCGATGAGGGGACGATTACTATTGAGGTTCTCGAAAAGGTCGTAGGTCGTCGCATATATACATATGATAAAAAAGGCGATAGTCATTACGATACAATTTCAGCTTTTATTAAAAGTATGCGTGGTTCTGATGTGCAAGCAACGGTACATTATTTAGCGCGTATGATTGAAGCTGGAGAGGATCCTAATTTCATTGCTCGTCGTATTGTTATTTGTGCAGCAGAGGATGTTGGCCTTGCGGATCCACAAGCTCTTATACTCGCCAATGCAGCGGCTCAAGCGGCTCATATGGTAGGCTTTCCTGAGGCGCGTATTATATTATCCGAAGCTGCGTGTTATGTTGCTCTTGCACCTAAAAGTAATTCTGCTTATGTAGCTATTGATGCAGCTATATCTGATGTGCGACATAAGGATTGTGGACAAGTACCTGATCATTTGAAAGACAGTCATTATAGCGGGGCTAGTAAATTGGGTCATGGGAAAGCTTATAAGTATGCTCATAACTATCCTAATGGGTATGTAAAACAGCAGTATTTACCAACGCCTCTAGTTGATGCAACATACTATAAGGGCATAAAAAGAGGGACTGAGGAACAGTTACTTCACGACTGGGAGAAACGTTGTAAAAATTAACTTAATATTACGATATATGCTATAATATAATGATAAGTTAATTTACTGTAATGTTATATAAGTAAGGGGTTTGTATAGATTTATGGCAGAAGAAAATACTTCCACCAAAAGACGCAACACACGCCGTAAGCGAACAAGTACAAAACAGCAATCAAAGTCTCAAAGCTTTTCTTTGCGCAGCGAAGTGAAAGGTCTTATTGTCATTGCCTTTGCTGTGATTTCCTTTCTGGGCTTTTTCGGCTTTGAACTCGGCCTTGTGGGACAGATTTTAACAGGTATATTCCGTTATGGCTTTGGCCTAGGTGGTATTATTCCTTGTTTATGCGTTTTCTGGTTAGGTTGGAGATTATTATATAAGGATACATTTATTTCCATTACAAAACGAGGCATTGTAATGACCTTGTTTTTTCTATTTTTGTTAGCTCTTGTTCCCTTGTGGCGCGTTCCTGAGGGGCAGGAACTCATTACTACACAACTGGCTAATCAAGGTGGTGTCGTAGGTGGGGCAATTGCTACATTTCTTCGTACACTATTAGGCAACTTAGGGGCTATTATTCTTGATGTATTCTTACTCATAGCTTTTGGTCTTCTTGTGACACGTTTGTCTTTGCGCAGTGGATTACAAAAGGCTGCGGACAAAACGCAAGTTGGTCTAGATGTAGCTAAAGAGGTAGCTGCTGAGAAGGTCGCTGTTGCAAAAGAAGTTTTTGATGACTGGAATGAACAGCGTAAAGAAGCGGCAGAACAGCGTAAAGCTTATAACAGGGAAAAAGACACACGCTTTGCTGACGCAGCAGATCAAGCATTAGATACATTGGAAAAACAAGGCATCGCTACTGGAAGAGATCTCTTTGACTCTAGCACGACTGTAGATGTTGATACTCTTGAAGATACAGTTACTACTGTGGAGTCGCCAAAACCTCCTACATCTTGGAAGGAATTGGCTGAGATAGAAGCACGTAATCGTGCGGCTGAGCAATTGGCTAATATTTCTGAAGCATCTGATGATGCTAAGTCTTATGAAGCTGATGACTTTGAACAATTCTCTGATACACATAGATCTACGAGTGATGATTATGTATATGTTCCCGATGAGGACTATGCATATACACCAGATGAAGAATATACGGATGAGTTTGGAACTGCAGCAAACTCTGATGACGAAGAACCAGAATTCTCCTATCAAAATACAACGATGGATCTATTGGAAACTAATCATGGTGCTATCGCTTCTGTTGTGCCAGGAACGGGTGCGGCTGCAAGTTCCGTAAGTGCTGGGGCCGGTATATCCGGCATGGGCTTACAAGTACCGTCCATTATTAGTACTACAGAAGATACGGCACAAGTAGCTGTATCTAAAGATGGCCAAATTCATCGTTCCTATGATAGACCGTACCACTTCCCAAGCCTAGATATTTTGGCGAAAGGGAAGGGAAGTCAAAACAATGGTGAAGAAGTAGCGCAAAATGCGATGATGCTTGAACATGTATTGAGTGACTTTGGTATTACTGCTAAGGTTGTTAATGCTACACAAGGTCCAACTGTTACGCGTTATGAAATTGAACCTGCACCAGGCGTGAAAGTGAGTCGTATCGTTAACTTAACAGATGATATTGCCCTCAATTTAGCAGCGCAACATATCCGTATGGAGGCTCCGATTCCAGGTAAATCTGCCATCGGTATTGAGGTGCCTAATAAAACGACAGAAGCTGTTCATTTACGTGATGTACTTGATTGTAGTGACTTTAAAGATGCTCGTGGTGGTATTCCTGTCGGTCTTGGTAAGGATATTGCAGGTAAACCTGTTATTACGGATCTTGCTAAGATGCCTCACTTGCTCGTAGCTGGTACGACTGGATCTGGTAAATCCGTATGTGTAAATACATTGATTTCTAGTATTCTCTTTAGTCGTAAACCGGAAGAGGTTAAGTTATTATTAATCGACCCTAAAATGGTTGAATTGTCTATTTACAACGGAATTCCTCACTTGATGGCTCCGGTTGTAACGGATATGAAAAAAGCGGCAGCTGTATTGCGTTGGGCCGTTCGTGAAATGGAGGCTCGTTATAAGGCGTTTGCTGCATCTGGTAAACGCGATATCAAGAGCTATAATGAAGCGCATCCTAAGGCTGCTATGCCGTTAATCGTGTTGATTATCGACGAGTTAGCTGACCTTATGATGACGGCTCCTGATGATATTGAAGAATCTATTAGTCGTTTAGCACAAATGGCTCGTGCCGCAGGTATTCACATGGTTCTTGCTACACAGCGGCCATCTGTTAACGTTATTACTGGTTCTATTAAGGCCAATGTACCGAGCCGTATTTCCTTTGCTGTAGGCTCTCAAATTGATTCCCGTACCATTCTTGATATGGCAGGGGCAGAGAAACTATTGGGGAAAGGTGATATGTTATTTGCTCCAATTGGCGCGAATAAACCTATTCGTGTACAAGGGGCCTTCATTTCTGATGATGAGGTAGAAAAACTTGTAGAGTTTGTAAAAGCTCAACGAGAACCAGAATATGATAATACGGTAACTCAAGATGTGGAAAAGGAAGCTGAAAAAGAATCTTCTGATGCTAATGATGTTTACCGCGATGAATTATTAGAGCGAGCTGTTAATCTCGTTATGGAATCTGGTCAAGCTTCCGTATCGATGTTGCAACGTCGTTTCCGTATAGGTTATACCCGTGCGGCACGTCTTGTAGATACAATGGAAGACCTTAAAATCGTTGGCCCTAGCATGGGCAGTAAGGCTCGAGAAATTTTAATGAGCCCTGAACAAGCTAAGGCTAGATATTTCTCCGATTCTAATGACGAGCAATAATGAGCTAATTACTATATGAATATTACGTAGATTTAGAAAGGAACGAAAATGGCTGAATTAGGCGAGGAATTACGACGTGAACGGGTAAGACGTAATCTAACCTTTAAAGATGTGGAGCAAGTGCTACACATTAAAACAACCTATTTAGAAGCTATCGAAGATGGCAACTATGATATCATTCCTGGTCAAGTCTACGTAAAGGGCTTTATTCGAAACTATGGCAACTACTTAGATCTTGATGGGGACCGCTTGGTAAAAGTATATCAAGGACAAGTAGGTGACATAGATACTTTTTCCTTGCGTTCTGTTACGAGACGGAAGGCTCAAGCGACTCCTAATTTGGTACAAAGTGAGTTCGTTGAATACCAAACATCTAAAAAGCGTATGTCTTTAGAAACGCGTCAACGAAAACGTCAACGCTCTATTGTACAAGAACGCATTATTTTGGGGATTATTCTATTTTGTATGGCATTATTTTTACTATGGTTATTCCTTTTCTAATGATTGATTAGGAAGGATAGAAAGGCATTTACACAGTCAATGGATAGATTTTTAGTAACAGAACCTTCGGAGATGAAGGAACGTGGCTGGGCCGAATTAGATTTCGTTCTCATCAGTGGGGATGCTTATGTGGACCATCCATCCTTTGCTCCTGCGGTTATTGGTAGATACTTAGAATCCAAAGGCTATCGTGTAGGCATTATAGATCAACCAGATTGGAATGATGTAGAGGATTTCAAAAAACTAGGTAAACCGCGTCTAGCATCCCTTGTTACGGCAGGGAATCTAGACTCAATGCTCAATAAATTTACGGCAGCAAAGAAAATTCGTCGTCAAGATGATTATTCTCCAGGTGGTGAATCAGGTCATCGTCCAGATCGTGCTACCTTGGTATATGCTAACCGCATGAAGGAGGCTTACAATGATGTACCTCTTATTATCGGTGGTATAGAAGCGTCTTTGCGCCGCTTTGGTCATTATGATTATTGGTCAGATACGGTACGTCGCTCCATCTTAGTAGATTCCAAGGCAGATGTACTTGTCTATGGTATGGGAGAACTTCAAATCGTTGAACTAGCCGATGCCTTAGATCAAGGTCGATTTAAAGAGTCCTTGCCGTCTATACGCGGTATTTGCTACATGGCAAAGGAAATTCCAACCATCGACTATGTAGAGTGCCCATCCTATGAAGCTATTAAGGCGGATAAGATGGACTTTGCCGATGCATTCCGCATTCAATACGATGAACAAGATCCGTTCTATGGTCGTATTGTAGTCCAAAAACATGGTGATCGATATCTCATTCAGAACACACCTGCTTTACCATTGACGCAGGATGAAATGGATGGTGTCTATAACCTGCCATATATCCGAAAGTGGCATCCTAAATACGATGATAAGGGTGGTGTGCCAGCGTTAAGCGAAGTTCAGTTTAGCCTTGTAAGCCAACGCGGCTGTTTTGGCAGTTGTTCTTTCTGTGCCATCACGAATCACCAAGGTCGTATTATCCAAAATCGTAGTCATGAGTCTTTGATTGACGAAGCACATAAGATGATCAAGATGGACAACTTCAAGGGGTATATTCATGATGTAGGGGGCCCTACGGCAAATTTCCGCCATCTGGCTTGTGATAAACAGGCTGTTTATGGTGCTTGTAAAGGGCGTACCTGTGCGGCTCCAGAGCCTTGTGAAAACTTGAATACAAATCACGATGATTATATTGCTTTACTGCGTAAACTACGTAAGCTAAAAGGTGTAAAAAAGGTATTTGTTCGTTCCGGTTTGCGCTATGACTATGTATTGGCCGATAACAATAAAGACTTTGTGCGGGAACTTTGTGAGTTTCACGTAAGTGGTCAGTTAAAGGTCGCCCCAGAACATGTATCTAAACGCGTTACCAATATGATGGGAAAAGCTGGTAAGGAAGAATTTCTAACCTTTAAGTCTTGGTTTGAAGAGGCGAATAAAAAGCTTGGTAAAAAGCAATATTTAGTTCCGTACTTTATGAGCTCTCATCCAGGTTGTGCGTTAGAGGATGCTATTGAATTGGCGGAATTTTTACGAGACCACCATATGTACCCTGAGCAAGTACAGGATTTTATCCCTACACCGGGTAGTCTTTCTACTTGCATGTATTATACGGGCATTAATCCACTAGATGGAAAGCCTGTATATGTTGCTAAAAAGGGGCGAGATAAAGCAAAACAACGCGCTTTGATGCAGTTTAAAAATATTGAAAACTATGATCTTGTTAAAGAGGCTCTCATAGAAGCCAACCGACGTGATTTAATTGGCTTTGGCCCGGAATGCTTAATTCCACCGCGCCCAATTAGTGGAAATTCTAAGCGTATTAGCCAATCTAGTAAATTCCGTAATGGCAAACGAGATTGCGAACCTAGGAATCAATGCCGGACTGCCAAAAGGCGTAGTAGAGATGTGACTAAAGTTCGTACATCTAATAAAAGTTTTGGTGGTCGTTAAACCTAGAGAGTAGCTCTAGCTACTCTCATTTTAAGATACTTTATGTCTTATAGGAGGCATATATGAAACGATGGATTGCTCCGAGCATCTTAGCATTATTTGTGGTAGGAATGTTGATTTATGGTATAAACTTTTACCAACAAGAACAAATAGAACAGGCCAAAGAGCCTATTCGTGGTGAAATTATAGTCTATACAGATTTGCCTAATACTTTGACAGCTATGCTTGCTGAGCGTTATGAAGAGGAACAAAAGGTAAAAGTTACTGTAATGCCTCTTACAGAGGAACAAATGTCGCTACGGTCGGCTTCTACCGTGGCTGATACTTCTGGTGATTTGGTGCTAACTTCTGAAGATAATCTCGTAGTTGGTGCCAATGCAGGTAAATATATGCCCATCGTCAATGAACGTATTGACGAGGTACGTGATAATCTAAAGGATCCAAATGGCTATTGGGTTGGTCTCTGGTACGATCCAATCGTATTTGTTCAGAATGATACCTTCCATAATGGCATTGGTAAATATATTACTACATGGGAAACATTGGGAAAACAAGGTGATTGGTCTATCGTTATGACTGATTTTGTAGCATCTCAGAATGCGGCCAATTTGCTATACAATATGGTAGAGTACAAAGGGGAACCAGAGGCTCTTGAATACTTGTATAGTTTGAAGCCTCATGTGGTTCAACATGCTAAATTTTTGTCTACTCCAATACGCTTAACTGCGCTAGGGGAGACAAATATTGGTATTGGTAACTTGTCTGATGCGGCGCAATATAGTCATCATGGGTATCCAATTAAGATCATTTATCCTAAAGATGGTACGTCTTATTATGTGACTGGTGCTGCTGTTTTAAAAAATTCAAAACATAAAGCAGATAGTGTAGAGTTTATTAATTGGTTACTATCTTCTAAAACGGCGAAATATATGGTAGAAAAGAATTTTACCTATATATTTACTAATCCTGAGATGGATGAGCCAAAAGATTCTATAGGGCATGATTTAGTGTTATGGCCTGTGAATGGTGGTTATACCCTAGAAGGTAAAAAGTTATTGTTAAATCATTGGGTTAGCCAGGTACGATTCCGTAAGGACTAAGTCAGTTGTATAAATCCAAGAAATAAAAAAAGAATCTAGTGACGAAAGGATATGGAATGGGGAAAAAATTAGGATATGTTAGCCTAGGTTGTGCTAAAAATTTAGTAGATACAGAGGTAATGTTAGGATTATTGCGAGATAATGGCTATTCAATTACAGAAGACTTAAGCGAAGCAGATCTTATCGTTGTAAATACCTGTACTTTTATTGAAAAAGCTAAGGCTGAGTCTATTAATACCATCCTTGAGGTTGCTCAATATAAGGAAGATGGTGCTTGTAAGGGCCTTATCGTAGCAGGTTGTCTTAGCCAACAATATCAGGATGAATTATTCCAAGAAATTCCTGAAATTGATGCATTAATCGGTACCGGTGCATGGGATCAAGTTATGGTAGCCGTTGATGCTATTGAGCACGGCAATCGTAGTTGTATAATGGAAAATATTACGAATATCTATGATGAGCGCATGCCTCGTATTCAAACAACACCTCGTTATAGTGCATATGTTAAAATTGCAGAAGGCTGTAATAACGGGTGTACATTCTGTATTATTCCAAAGGTACGCGGTGCATTCCGTAGTCGGACTATCGAGTCTATCAAGGCTGAAGTGGAACGATTGGCAGCGACAGGGGTTAAGGAAGTTGTCCTTATCGCTCAAGATACAACAAGTTATGGCATCGACCTTAATAATGGTAAACCATTGTTGACTACATTGTTAAAAGAATTAACAACTGTAGAGGGCATAGAATGGATTCGCATGCTATACCTATATCCGACATTCTTCTCTGATGAGTTGTTAGATATTATCGTTAATGAGCCAAAGCTTTGTAAATATGTAGATATTCCATTGCAACATGTTAATAACGATATCTTGAAACAAATGAATCGCCGAGACGATCGCAATGATATTGAGCGTTTGCTTAAGAAAATTAGAAATGCGCCGACTCATATTACATTGCGCACCTCTATCATCGTTGGATTTCCTGGTGAAACAGATGAACAATTTGAGGAACTTTGTGACTTTGTAAAAGAAATCAAATTTGATAACATGGGCGTATTTACATATTCTCAAGAGGCTGGCACACCAGCGGGTGCTCGTGAAGACCAAATACCAGAAGCGGTCAAAGAAGAGCGTTATCACGTTCTTATGTCCATCCAAGCTGCTATCTCTGAAGAGAACAATCGCGATTTAGAAGGTACTATTGATTATGCGATGGTAGAGGAAATCGAAGAAGGCGAGAATAACACATTGCTTGCAAAAGGTCGATTGAAATCTCAAGCACCTGATGTAGATGGTAATATGTACATTGAAGACTGCGGTGAAGACATTCAACCTGGTGATATTCTTAAGGTACAAGTAGAGCAAGGCTTTGCTTATGATGTAGTAGCTACAGTTGTAGAATAATACACAGTTCGATATATTCGATTGTGGAGGTGATCTGATGATTGTAGAACTTATCTCTACAGGTTCAGAATTATTGCTAGGTGATACAGTAAATACGAATGTATCATGGCTGGCACAAGAGTTGAATAAACTAGGATATACCATTGCCCATCAATCAGTGGTAGGTGATAATCCGAAACGAATGGCTGAAGTCTTTCAGCTCGCTAGTACAAGGGCTGATATCGTTATTAGTACTGGTGGGTTAGGACCTACGCAGGGCGATATTACACGTAATGTACTTGCCGATTCAATTGGTAGACCTATTGTGTTTAATCAAGAGGCCATGAATGAGCTTGAAAGGTTCTTTAAAAGTGTAAACCGTACTATACCTGATGCGAGTCGGCGAGAGGCACAATTACCAGAAGGGGCGAAGGTATTATATAACCCTGTTGGAGTTGCACCAGGTGTCGTCGTTGAAGATGGTGACACTACATACATACTTCTACCTGGACCTCCTGGAGAAATGAAGGGAATGTTTCAAGAGAGCGTAGTTCCTTATTTAAATGGTCGATTTGGTTCTCAATGGGTTGTTACATCTTATCGTTATGGTGTATATGATATTCGTGAAATTGATTTAGAAAGCACCTTGATGGATCTCATTAAGAAGCAATCTAATCCGACGATCGCTTTGCTTATTAAAAAGGGCTACATTGAGGTTCGTATCACTGCTAAGGCTGAAACATTAGAAGCGGCGCAAGAACTATTAAATCCTTGGGATGCTATCATACGAGAGCGTTTAGGTTCTCGCATAGGACGCGACTTAACAATTTCTATGGAGGAAACACTAGGTCGTACCTTGCTAGAGGAACACAGCACTATTAGTACTGCTGAATCTTGTACATCAGGATTGGTTGGCAAGCTTCTTACTAATGTCAGTGGTAGTAGTGAGTACTATATGGGCGGTGTCATCTCGTATAGTAATGATGTGAAACATCGTGTTTTAGGTGTACCACAAGATATGCTAGATGCGTATGGTGCTGTTAGTGAGCAAGTGGCTAAGGCTATGGCAGAGGGGGCACGAATTGTTGGTCAAACAACATATGCTGTTTCTACGACAGGCATAGCTGGTCCTGGAGGCGGTACGCTAGAAAAGCCTGTTGGTCTTGTTTGGTTTGGTGTTACTGGTCCACATGGTACGGTAGCCCATAAAGCTAATTTAATTGGCAATCGAGAAGATATTAGACAAAGTGCAGCAGAGCTAGCACTTTACTATGTTTATACTTATATAACAGAAAAGGGGAAATAAAATAATGGCTGTAGATGGTAGACAAGCAGCGTTGGATAACGCATTAAAACAAATTGAAAAAGATTTTGGTAAAGGTGCTATTATGCGTCTTGGTGAGGCGGCAGATCGCATGAATGTAGAGGTGATTTCCTCTGGTTCTCTAGCTATCGATATTGCTGTTGGTGTAGGTGGTTTCCCTCGTGGTCGTGTAATTGAAATCTATGGTCCAGAATCTTCTGGTAAAACAACAGTAGCTCTTCACGCGGTAGCAGAAGCTCAAAAACAAGGTGGCATTGCAGCATTTATTGATGCGGAGCATGCGATGGATCCTGTATATGCTCGCAATTTGGGTGTAGATATCAATAATTTGTTGATTTCTCAACCAGATAATGGAGAACAAGCTCTTGAAATTACAGAAGCCCTTGTTCGCAGTGGTGCAGTAGATATTGTTGTAGTTGACTCCGTAGCAGCATTGGTACCTAAAGCGGAAATTGATGGTGAAATGGGTGACGCTCATGTAGGTTTACAAGCTCGTTTGATGAGTAAAGCCTTGCGTAAATTGACTGGTATCATCAGTAAATCCAAAACAGTTGTTATCTTCATCAACCAATTGCGTGAAAAAGTAGGTGTTATGTTTGGTAATCCTGAAACAACAACTGGTGGTCGTGCGTTGAAATTCTATTCTTCTGTGCGTCTTGATGTTCGTAAAGGGGAATTGATCAAAGCAAATAATGAAAATGTTGGTGCTCGCACAAAAGTTAAAGTTGTTAAAAATAAGGTGGCACCTCCATTTAAGACCGCTGAATTTGATTTGATGTATGGCGAAGGTATTTCTAAAACTGGCACACTTATTGATATTGGTACAAATATGGAAATTATTAATAAATCTGGTGCTTGGTATTCTTATAATGGGGAACGTATGGGCCAAGGTAAGGAAGCGGCTAAACAATACTTGCTAGACAATCCACAAATAGCTGATGAAATCGATCGCATTATTCGTGATACATTAGCTGTTGGTACTGAAGAAATCGATGTAATCGGTGAAGAAGTAACTGAAGAAGTATAATCATGAATGACGAAACGATGCAAGCTGCTATGGACCAAGCGTATCGATTCCTAGCTCAACGCTTTCTTAGTTCTTATGAACTGACACAAAAAATGAGACGTAAACAATTCGAGGACCCTATCATTGAGAGGGTCCTTGAGCGTCTTAGAGATTATGATTATATTAATGATGAACGTTTATCTGAGCAAGTATTAGCCTATTTGATGAAAGAACAGAAATACGGTGCTTATATGATTAAGCAAAAAATGAAACTTCGAGGACTTGCGATTCCTCAAGAAATTTCTGCTTATGATGAGGTAAAAGCTGCTTATCGGGTGGTAGAGAAAAAATTTGGTTCTACTCTTAATGAAGAGCGGGCTCCTCGGGCAAAGGTATTTAATTTTCTCAAATACAGAGGTTTCTCAACAAGCACAATTCAAATTGTATGCAATGATTTTTATGAATAAATTATGCTTTTTGAGAGGCCTTACTAAGCTTGTAAAATCTTGACAGAAAGGGCTTTGAAGTCTAAAATTAATAATAGCCTTATTTATTTATATGATGATATGGCTAATTGATAATTTAATGCATAAAGAGCATAAAAAGGAGCATGAAAGCTCAATTTTGAGAAATAAAAAGGAGGTGAAAGAAATTTTAGAGTATAGTCTAATTGCAGTGGTAATGGTACTGATTGGACTAGGGGTAGGCTATTTTTTAAGAAAAAATATTGCTGAAGGAAAACTGAATCAAGCTGAACAAGAGGCTGCTCGTATCATTGCAAATGGTGAACGTACAGCTGAGTCTAAAAAGAAAGAAGCTTTATTAGAAGCGAAAGAAGAAATTCATAAGCTCCGTTCTGATGTAGAACGAGAAAATAAAGATCGTCGTTCTGAACTTCAACGTATGGAACGTCGTATTCTTCAAAAAGAAGAATCTTTGGATAAAAAATTAGACAATATTGAGCACAAAGAGGAAGCTTTACATCGCAAAGAAGCTGACTTAGCCCAAAGCCGTGAAAAGGTAGAAGCTTTGTATGAAAAACAAATGGCAGAATTGGAACGTATTTCTGGCATGACGTTCGAAGAAGCAAAAAATATCTTGTTAACGAATGTGGAACAAGAAATCCGTCATGAAACGGCGATTATGGTTAAGGAAATGGAGCAGCAAGCTAAGGATGAAGCGGAGAAAAAAGCGAAAGAAATTATCTCCTCTGCCATCCAACGTTGTGCAGCTGACCATGTAGCGGAAACTACCGTATCCGTAGTGGCATTGCCTAATGATGAAATGAAGGGTCGTATTATCGGTCGTGAGGGCCGTAACATTCGTGCACTCGAAACATTAACAGGTATTGATTTGATTATCGATGACACGCCAGAAGCAGTTATTCTTTCCGGCTTCGATCCAATTCGTCGTGAAGTGGCTCGTATTGCGCTGGAAAAATTGATTGTAGATGGTCGTATCCATCCAGCTCGTATTGAAGAAATGGTTGGTAAAGCTCGTAAAGAGGTGGACCAAACTATTAAAGAGGCTGGTGAACAAGCGACATTTGAAGCTGATGTTCACGGCTTACATCCTGAAATTGTTAAGATTTTAGGCCGTTTGAAATATCGTACTAGTTATGGTCAAAACGTATTGAAACATTCCATTGAAGTATCTCATTTAGCAGGTTTAATGGCAGCTGAACTAGGCTGTGATGTAACTTTGGCTAAACGAGGTGGTTTGATTCATGATATTGGTAAAGCATTAGACCGTGAACTTGAAGGTTCTCATGTTCAAATCGGTGTTGATGTGGCTCGTAAATATCGTGAAAGTGCAGCAGTAATTAACTGTATTGGTGCTCATCATGGTGATGAAGAGTTCCAAACTGTAGAAGCTGTATTAGTAGCTGCTGCTGATGCTATCTCCGCTGCCCGTCCAGGAGCACGCCGAGAAACATTAGAAAACTACTTAAAACGTTTATCTAAATTGGAAGAAATCGCTGAATCCTTCGAAGGCGTTGAAAAATGTTTTGCTATTCAAGCCGGTCGTGAGATTCGCGTTGTAGTAAAACCGGATAAGATTGATGAAGCTGAGTCTACATTACTTGTTCGGAATATCGTAAAACGCATCGAGTCAGAACTTGAATATCCAGGCCAAATTAAGGTCGTAATTATTCGTGAAACTCGCGTTGTGGATTACGCAAAATAATATGCTATAAGCGATAAGTATAGGCTGCAATGTTTTCATTGCAGCCTATTGTTATCAAAGTTTCGGTAATTACATATTGCTATATACGGCGTATAGGAATCATCATGTATATTGCGTTTTAGATGATGATTCCTATGATTCGTATCAAGCTTTTTTATATTTTTTTATAATTTAATTGATTAAAATGCTTTACAAATAGAGGATTTTTTATTTGTATATAGAATTAATATATATATGGGGAAGGAGACGTTGGCTATGAGCCGATATTTTGAAAATGAACTGATTGAACAAATCAAAGATGCTAATGATATCGTGTCAGTTGTATCCGAGCATGTAGCCTTAAAGAAACGCGGCAAGAACTATTGGGGTTGTTGTCCATTTCATAATGAAAAAACGCCATCCTTTAGCGTAGCCCCTGAAAAGGGTTTTTATTATTGTTTTGGTTGCCATGCATCAGGAAATGCTATTAAATTTCTTATGGAGTTAGAGCATTTAACCTTTGTAGAAGCTTTAGAGCGGCTAGCTAATCGGGCTAATATTCCATTGCCAGAGGCGAAACTTTCACCTGAGCAAAGAGCTAGAGATGAAAGACGCAAAAAACTGTATGAAGCTTCTGATTTAGCGGCTACTTTTTTCCATAACTGTCTTACTCAAACTTCTATTGGTAAAGTGGGATTAGATTATTTGAAAAAGCGAGGACTCACACAAGCGACCATAGAAACATTTAAGCTTGGTTTTGCTCCTGATGGTTGGGATAAGTTATATCGTGCCTTTCATGACCGTGGTATTGATGATTCCATTCTCTTGGAGTTGAATCTTGTCCGAAAGAATCAAAAGGGTCAATTTTATGACTTCTTCAGAAATAGAATTATGTTCCCCATTATGGATGGTAAAGGGCGAGTAGTTGCTTTTGGTGGGCGTGTTATGGATGATAGTACACCAAAATATTTAAACTCTCCAGAGTCATCAATCTTTGAAAAAGGTAAACTCTTATTTGCCTTTGATAAGGCTTATAAATCTATTCGTGAGGAAAAACAAGCTATTCTTGTAGAAGGCTATATGGATGTTATATCTGCTCATAATCATGGTGTTACTAATGTAGTCGCATCATTGGGGACTGCTTATACAAGAGATCATGGACATATCTTGATGAGGCAGGCTGAAGAAATCGTGTTAGCTTATGATATGGATGGTGCGGGTCGTCAGGCGGCTGCTAGAGCTATTGAATTATTGCAAAATACGGATTTTAAGGTGCGTGTCCTTGCTATGCCAGACGGCAAAGATCCAGATGATTATGTGCGTAATCATGGGGGACAGGCATTTAAGGAGTTAGTTGCTAAAGCTGTTAAGCCTCTTGATTATCTATTAAGTGAGTCTTTAATTAAACACGATACAAATGATACAGAAGGTAAGCAGGCTGTTATGGCAGATGTTTTCCCATATATTGCAAATATAGATAGTCAAACACAGAGAGATGATGCTTTAAAAACATTGGCATTGCCATTATGGCTTGATAATAGTACTATTTTTAGATACTTTAGAGATTATGTGAAAAAAGGACAAATTGAATTAGTGGATACGGCATCGACACCTTTACCAACACAGGATTTACCAAGAGGAGATGCGGAAAAATTATTGTCCTTAGCTTTCACAGATGGCGAAGTATTACAACATATGATGAGCTATTTGCCATTAGAGGACTTTGAAAAAATTGAATATCGAGGTATAATAGAAAAGCTATTCACCTTGTATAAGTCCGAAGGTCGTCTAGATGAAACTGCAATTCAATCTGTTTTATCTTCTCAAGAATACGATATTTACTCTAGGTTGGTCGTCATGAGTGACGATGAATATAAGGTACAAGTGCCTGCATTAATCCGCAAGATAAGACTCCATTCATTGCGTGAACAGTATAAAGCGCATTCAATTATGGCGGATCAATTAAAACGAGCAGGAGATTCGACGTTTATTAGCGAATTACATAAGTGTCAGGAAATACAGAATTTAATTAGAGAATGGTCTAAGTAAATCATTAATGGTTAAAAAGGAGAGCGCTGTGGCTAAGAAAGTACAAAAAAGTCAAATAGAGGAGATTGTTGAGCAACTTCTTGAAAAAGGCCGTAAGAGCGGTGTGTTGACACAATCCGAGATTTCAGATGCTCTTCATGAGCAGACGGAAATTACTGCGGAACAATTAGATGATATTTATACGACTTTGGGTAAACTAAATGTTGAGATTGTGGCAGATATTGATGCAGATGATACAGATAGTCATACAATTGAAACAGATGAAGATGAAGACGAAGTTTCTAGTGAGAAGAAAATTTCTATCGATTTAAGTGTTGATTCTGGTGTTAATATCGATGACCCTGTACGAATGTACCTAAAAGAAATTGGTCGCGTACCATTGCTTTCAGCTGACGAAGAAATCGTATTAGCTAAGCAAATCGAAGCTGGTGCACAAGAGGATGCTACATATAAGGATATTCAACTTAGCAAAAAGGCTAAGAAAAAATTGGTAGATGCTAACTTGCGACTAGTTGTAAGTATTGCGAAACGTTATGTAGGTCGCGGTATGTTGTTCTTGGATTTAATCCAAGAAGGTAACTTAGGTCTAATCAAAGCGGTAGATAAATTCGACTATACTAAGGGTTATAAATTTTCTACATATGCTACTTGGTGGATTCGTCAAGCGATTACGCGTGCTATTGCAGACCAAGCTCGTACGATTCGTATTCCTGTACATATGGTAGAAACAATTAATAAATTGATTCGTATTTCTAGACAATTGTTGCAAGACAAAGGTCGCGAGCCATTGCCAGAAGAAATTGCTGAAGGTATGGGAATTACTGTAGAGCGGGTGCGTGAAATTCAGAAAATTGCCCAAGAGCCAGTATCCTTGGAAACTCCGATTGGTGAAGAGGAAGATTCCCATTTAGGGGACTTCATCGAGGACCAAGATGCAATTGCTCCAGACGATGCAGCTAGCTATATTTTATTGCAAGAGCAGATTGAAGATGTATTTACATGTTTAACTGATCGTGAGCAACAAGTATTGATTTTACGTTTTGGTTTGAAGGATGGTAAGCCTCGTACATTGGAAGAAGTTGGTCAACATTTCAATGTAACAAGAGAACGTATTCGTCAGATTGAAGGTAAAGCGCTTACTAAATTGCGCAACCGCGGTAAACGTGATAAAATCAAAGACTTCTTATAAGATTTTGAATCTCTTAAGGGTTGTAATACAGTGTTGTATAGCACTGTATTACAACCCTTTTGTGTTATAATAAAAAATGGTAATATCTTACAATAAAAAGTAATTTATGATAAGACTTACGTAATAGACAAGCGTTTCATGTAATAGCGATAAGTTTTATGTAATAGATATAAGTTGAAAGCTTATGTAATAGATAGGAGATATAATGTTTACAGTTACTAAACGGTTAGAGGTGAGTGCATCTCATCAATTAAAACTAGATTATCCGAGTAAATGTCAAAATCTTCATGGGCATAATTGGATTATTACAGTTCATGCACGTTCTGAAGAGTTAGATCATAATGGGATGGTCATCGACTTTACGATTATTAAAGAAAAAATTCATGGTCGATTGGACCATCGCCATATCAACGATGTACTAGGCGATATAAATCCTACTGCGGAGAATATGGCAAAATGGATCGCTGATGAATTGGGCCCAAAATGCTTTAAAGTAGAGGTTCAAGAATCTGAAGGGAACACAGCTATTTATGAACGTGATTGAGATTTTTGCCTCTATTGATGGGGAAGGTAGTCGGCAAGGCTTGCTGACTACATTTTTACGCCTTCATGATTGCAATATTCGCTGTTCCTATTGCGACACGACTTATAGCTACGGCATTGATAGTGTTTTCACAGAGATGACTGTAGCTGAGGTGGCTGATGTTATTGAAAGCTTAGGCAATCATCGCATTACTATTACTGGTGGGGAGCCTCTATTACAAGAAGCTGCTGTTGTAGAGTTAATTGATGAATTAAATCGTCGGAAGGCTTTAAAGATACAAGACAGTCCATCAAGTCAAAGTGATTTAACTCGTATTAATGATGTAGATAAAGATATAGATAAACGAGAGAGGCCTAATAATAGTCCTTATGATTTCAATATTGAAACAAATGGCACGATTATACCGAGCTTTCATAGAGATAATGTGTGGTTTACCTATGATTATAAAACGCCGTCCTCTTTAGCCGAAGAGTCTATGAATATAGATATATTCAAGGTGGCTACAGAACGTGATTTGATTAAGTTTGTCGTTGGTTCTCCAGAAGATTTGGATTGTATGCGTCGCATAATTAGTAAATATCCTACAGTGGCTCAAATATATGTATCGCCTGTATGGGGACAGATTGAGGCGGCATCGATTGTCGATTATATGAAAACATATAATTTGCAGAATGTACGATTCCAACTACAAATCCATAAATTTGTCTGGGATCCAGATGCAAAGGGTGTATAGTATTGTTAGGCTGTATAGTATCAGTATCTTTTCTATGGTATGATATGAGGTCTGATGAAATCTTGATATAAAGGGGTAAATATGGATACAAAAAAAATAGAATCGCTTATATATCAGTTGTTAGAAGCATTAGGTGAGGATCCTAATCGGGAGGGTTTGTTAGAAACACCGAAACGGGTGGCTCAAATGATGGAAGAGGTATATGAAGGCATTCAGTATACAAATGCTGAGATTGCAGAAATGTATGGTAAGACCTTCGCTGTAGATACAAATCAAATGGTAGTAGTAAAGGATATTACTTGCTTCTCTCATTGTGAACATCATATGGCATTGATGTATGATATGAGTATCAGTATTGGGTACATTCCAAAAGGTCGTGTCATAGGTTTATCTAAGATTCCCCGCATAGCTGAAATGTGCTGCAAGCGTTTACAACTACAAGAAAAAATTGGTGAAGATATTGCGGAAGTAATTTCTTTAGCGACAGGGTCTGATGATGTTCTTGTGCACATTACATCGTCTCACAGCTGCATGAGTGCACGAGGTATTAAATCTACAGATAGCCAAACGACTACACTAACTACTAAAGGCGTATTTAACGAAGATCATATGATTCACCGTTTTATGCTAATGAAAGAGTCTTAAGATTTGAGTTGCCTTGACTAAATGATAGTCTATTCGGTATAATTAATAAGCTAGAAACTAACTGAGGGCCTATAGCTCAGGGGTAGAGCAACCGGCTCATAACCGGTCGGTCCCTGGTTCGAACCCAGGTGGGCCCACCATTATGTTGATATCTACCGTCCTTGAGATTTCAAGGGCGGTTATTTTTATATGTAAATCATTTGTTTTTGTAACTTAACAAAGCTTATTTTTGAATAGTATTATGTTTAGAAATAAATAAACGAGAACAAATATGTAAATAAATAAGCATAAAATAAGCAAAAAATAATCAAGAATAAATAATTAAGAATAAATAATTAAGAATTAAGAATTAAGAATGAATAGTTAGTAATATATAATTAGTAATAGTAGAGGATGTTATGGAACCTAGACCTATGATGGACCGCCTAGAAGCGGTATTCTCAATCGTACCAAAGGCTCATGCCATTGCCGATATCGGTACCGATCATGGCTATTTAGCGGTAGAGCTCATCAACCGTCAACGCGCTGAATATGTCATTGCCGGTGATGTACATAAAGGTCCGTTAGAGTCTGCAAGATCATATGTTGAGTCTTGTGGACTAGCTGATAAAGTAGATTGTCGTTTAGGCGATGGTCTTAAAGTGACAGAAAAGGGCGAGTTGAACGGCGCCATTTGTTGTGGTATGGGTGGATTTTTAATGCGGGATATTGTAGATGCAGGCCCAGAACCATTAGAGTTCTATGTACTCCAACCACAGAATGGACAAAAAGAATTACGTCAATATATGGTTCAAAAGGGATATGTTATCGTTCTAGAAATCATCGTAGAAGATGCTGGTAAGCTCTATACAGCATTTTTAGCCGTGCGCAATGATTGCGTGGAAGCTTATACAGGTATGACTGAATATGTAGATATTTATCAATCGTTACCGGAAGACTCCTTGTTGTGGTCTGTAGGGGCTTTATTGGAACAAGATAGACCACCACTTTGGATGAAATATATAGAGTATTTAATATATCAACGACAATGTGCATTAAATGATATGACAGAGAAATTAAATCATACTGATAAATATCAGGATTTAGGGCAGGAAGTTAATTTTCTTCGTAATCTTTTAGAGAATAAATAGAAAGAAGTGAGTTGTATGATAACAGTTCAACAAGTTATTACCTTGGTGGAACAATTAGCACCGCATTCGTATGCAGAGTCTTGGGATAATGTAGGTTTAATGGTGGGCGATCGGAATGTAGTTGTTACAGGTGTAGTGACTACGTTAGACGTAACAGAAGAAACCGTAGAATATGCTATTGAACAAAATTGTAATTTAATTGTTAGCCACCACCCATTAATCTTTAAAGGGTTGAAACAGATATCATGTGATACTGCTCAAGGACGTACGATTAATAAGCTGATTCAACATAAGATTGCCGTATATAGTGCTCATACAAATCTTGATATCGCTCCAGGCGGTCTCAATGATATGTTGGCGAAGCAATTGGGACTTATAGATATTAAGGGCTTCATTAAAACTGGTGAAGAGGCGCTTTATAAGGTGACCACCTTTGTACCTGAAAGCTCGGCTGATGCGGTTCGTTTGGCGATGGGCGATGCAGAGGCAGGCCGAATTGGCAATTACGAGCATTGTAGTTTCAGTATCCATGGGGAAGGACGCTTTGTTGGTAATGAAGATTCTCATCCTGTCATTGGGGCAGCTGGCGCTTTGACAGTGGTTCCTGAGGTACAAGTGAATGCTATCGTTGATGGTACGCATTTAAGCAAAGTCGTAGCGGCTATGAAAGCTGCTCATCCATATGAAGAAGTTGCTTATGAGGTTTTGAATATAGTCGAGCCTACTAGTTCAACTCAATATCTAGGACGGGTAGGTCGCTTGCCTAATGCATTAAACTTAGATTCTTTCCGTGAGTGGGTACAAGAAGCGTTGCCTGATGCTAACATTCGTTTTGCTGGTATTGTGCCGAAAGCGATTCAATCCATTGCTCTATGCTCTGGTGCAGGTGCAGAATTTATTAAGGATGCTGCCCGGTTACATGTAGATGCCTATATTACAGGTGATGTGAAGTATCATGAGGCGCAAATGGCTAAGGAATTAGGCTTACTCGTAGTTGATGCGGGGCATTTTGGAACTGAGTCTATAGTGGCACATGGTTTACGTGACTATTTAATCTCTGCAGGGCTTACTGTTCCTGTGAAAGCTTTCACAGAACAAAATGATTTCTTTTTTGTGTAATGATGCATTTTCTTGCAACAAATTGTTAGCTATGATAAACTGAATTGAAGCAAGTATGAAAGACGGTTGCGAGTCTATAAGACTCGAGGAAAGTCCGAGCTCCATAGGGCAGGATGCCAGATAACGTCTGGCGAGGGTAACCTTAGGGAAAGTGCCATAGAAAAGGAAACCGCCACGTAAGTGGTAAGGGTGGAAAGGTGAGGTAAGAGCTCACCAGCAGTCTGGTAACAGGCTGGCTCGGTAAACCCCATCCGGAGCAAGACCGAATAGGGAAGGGTTAAGGGTGGTCCCGCCTACCTTCCGGGTTGTGTCGCTCGAGCGTGCAGGCGACTGTACGCCTAGAAAGATAATCGTCACCGCGCAAGCGGAACAGAACTCGGCTTATTGATTGCTTGCTTCTATATTTAACATATAATTGATAGTATATAAGATTGTAGATCTTTGTTAGGAGAACTTCATGGCAATTACAGCAATTACTAGTGTACAAGAATTTGATGAGAAAGTGCTTGGCGCTAAAGGTTTAGCTATTGTTGATTTTTGGGCTGGTTGGTGCGAACCATGCACTGTTATGCGCCCAGAGATTGAAGACGTAGCAGAGCGTTTAAAAGGTCAAGTAGAATTCTTTAGTGTTAATGCAGAAGATAAAAATCTTCGCGGTATTTTGTTAAAAGAAGATGTTGATGGTATTCCATCCTTAGTATTCTTCCGCGATGGCAAAATGCTCGATTCCCTTGTGGGCTATAAAAAAGCAGATATGCTTGAGTCTCTAATAAAGGAAGTTATCTGATTAATTAATAACTAGGAATTCTTAGGAAATGAATAACATGAGGCTGTATATAAGGAAAGTTAATTTCTTATATACAGCTTTTTTGTTAAATTTCATAGTTTTCAAAAATGTTAAGTGATATAATAAAATAGTAAAAATATGATTGTCATCATGTTGGTTGAACTTCTTCAAAGTGATAGAGGACGCTAATAAAATGATTTCCGTCATAAACGTTGTAGTTTATTAAGTAATATAATTATATTGCGCAAAGTTGTTGTAAGGAGGCTATATTCCATGAAGAATCGTATAAATAGTTTGTGGACACTCTTCCAAGAACGCCGTTTGAGTCGACGAACATTTATGAAATCCTGTGTAGCACTCACTGCTATTTTAGGACTACCTCCAACGATGTTAGACACCGTTGTTAAGGCTGCCGAAACAACTGAATTACCTACAGTGATTTGGTTGCATGGTCATGAATGTACTGGTTGTAGTGAATCTTTTATCCGTTCATCCTCTCCCTTTACTTCTGATGTTATTTTGAACATGATTTCTCTTGAATATGATGATACTTTGGCGGCAGCGTCTGGTGCACCATTAGAGGAACATTTAGAAAAAATCATCAAAGAAAAAGCCGGTAAATATATCTTGGCTGTTGAAGGTGGCGTACCACTTGATGAAGATGGTGTTTATTGCACAGTAGGTGGACGTACATTTAAAGAATCCCTATTAGAAGCAGCTAAAGGAGCTGCAGCAATCATAGAATATGGTTCTTGTGCTTCTTGGGGCGGTATACAGGCGGCAAAACCAAATCCAACAAATACAGTTTCTGTATCTTCCGTTGTATCTGGCAAGCCAATTATTAAGGTCCCTGGTTGTCCTCCAATTCCAGAGGTTATGACTGGCGTAATCATGCACTATGCATTATTCGGTCAAATTCCACCTCTTGATTCTCAAGGCCGTCCTAAACAATTTTATGGCAATCGCATTCACGACACATGCTACCGTCGTGCCTTCTTTGACTCTGGACTCTTTGTTGAAAAATTCGACGATGATGCATCCAAATCTGGTTGGTGTTTGTATAAAGTAGGTTGTCGTGGACCTCAAACATATAATTCTTGTGGTAATCTACGTTGGTGGAATGGTTTATCCTATCCAATTCAATCCGGTCACGGTTGTATTGGTTGCTCTGAAAAGGGCTTCTGGGATAATGATGTGTTCTACAAACGATTACCAGATATTCCATTGGCTAATACTATCACAACTGCTGATACAATCGGTACAGTAGCTGCCGTTGGTGCCACTGCAGCGGTTATCGTTCATGGTGCAGCAACTCTTACGCGTAATAAAATTCTTGATATGAAAGAAGAAAAACGCTTAAAAGAACAAGGCTTATGGGATGAAAAGAAACATAATAATGGAGGAGGTCACTAATGAAACGCGTAGTAGTAGATCCGATTTCCCGTATTGAAGGTCATTTACGGGTTGAAATAAAAGTTGATGAAGCGAGTGGTAAAGTAGAGGACGCATTGTCTTCTGGTACTGCTTGGCGCGGTATCGAACTTGTTGCTAAAGATCGCGATCCTCGTGACCTTTGGGCGTTCGTACAACGGATTTGTGGTGTATGTACTACAACACATGCGTTGGCAGCATTACGTGCGGTAGAGGATGCAATTGGAATTACAATTCCTAAAAATGCAAACTATATACGTAATATCATGCATAGTAGTCTAGATGTGCATGATCATATCGTGCATTTCTATCACTTACATGCGCTTGATTGGGTTAGTCCGGTAGCAGCTCTTAGTGCAGATCCTGCTAAAACCGCTCAATTACAAAATGATGTATTAGCAACTTATAATGTGAGCGGTTTAGCACCTGCGGAAACGGCATCAAAAGACTCAGCCTATCCTAAAGAGTTTCCTAAGGCTACTACAGCATACTTTACGGCTGTACAACAAAAGGTTAAGAAAATAGTTGAATCAGGCCAATTGGGGATTTTCTCCGCTCAATGGTGGGATCATCCTGATTATAACTTGTTACCTCCAGAAGTTCATTTGATGGCCGTATCTCATTATTTGAACATTCTTGATCGTCAACGGGATATTGTAATTCCTCATGTTGTATTTGGTGGCAAAAACCCTCATCCTCATTACATTGTAGGTGGCATGCCATGCTCTATTTCTATGAATGATATGAATGCCCCTATTAATACGCAACGCCTTGCTGCTGTAGAGCAATCTATTGCATTGACTAAAGACTTAGTTGATAATTTCTACGTGCCAGATCTATTAGCTATCGGTAAAATATATGTAGAAAAAGGTATGATCGATGGTGGTGGCCTTGCGAAGAAACGCGTTATGTCCTATGGCGATTATCCTGATGATACGTACACCGGTATTTCTAATGGTGACTATCATAAGAAATGTATTGTTCGTTCCAATGGTGTTGTTGAGAACTTTGCATTAGGTGTAGATAAAGCAACATTCATCCCATTAGAAGGTAAAGATTTCATGGATCCTCAATATCTTAGTGAAGAGGTTGATCATTCCTGGTTTACATATCCAGATGGAACAAAAACACTTCATCCTATTGAAGGTGTTACTGATCCTAAATTTACAGGTCCTAAGACTGGTACAAAAGAAAAATGGGAATTCCTTGATGAAGATAAAAAATATTCTTGGATTAAATCTCCAACTTTCAAAGGGAAAACTGCAGAGGTTGGTCCATTAGCAAAATATATTGTTGTGTATACAAAGGTAAAACAAGGCATAATCAAAGACCCAACTTGGGCTGAATCTATGATTGTTCGTCAAATTGATACAGTATCACAAGTATTGGGTGTACCAGCTCATGTATGGATGACTACTATGGTAGGACGTACAGCATGTCGTGGCCTTGATGCACAGGTAGCGGCAAATATTAGCCAATACTTCTTTAACAAGCTTGTATCTAATATTAAAAATGGTGATACTACAGTAGCGGATATGACTAAGTTTGAACCAAATACATGGGATAAAGATGCTAAAGGTGTTGGTCTTGTAGATGCGCCTCGTGGTGGTTTGGGGCACTGGATACATATTAAAGATGGACGCTCTGCAAACTATCAATGTATCGTACCATCTACATGGAATGCGTGCCCTAAAACTGCAGCTAATGAACATGGTGCCTATGAAGATTCTATGATTGATACACATGTAAAAATTGCGGATAAACCACTTGAAATTTTGAAGGTAATTCACTCCTTTGATCCATGCCTAGCATGTGCAACCCATTTATACAATAAAAAAGGCGAAAAAATTGTTTCCGTCAATACAGATGCATTGTGTAAATAAAGGGTGGTGGACTTATGTTAATACATACTGACAAAAAGGCGTATGTCGTATTTAGTCTATGGTTGCGTATATTCCACTGGACTATGGTACTCAGTGTAACTGCATTGTTCTGGACTGGCCTATATATTGGTGATCCAGGCTTTGCTGCGATTACGGGTAACCCTGAACCAACCTTTGCTATTGATGGCTGGTTCTCTATGGAAACTATGCGTCGTATCCATTTCATTGCAGGTGTTATCTTAACGTTCTCCTTCATCTTCCGTTTTGCAGGCGCTCTTTGGAACAGAGGGGATAGATTATTACCTAAATTCCGTCAAAAACGGTATTGGTACGGTCTTAAAGAAACAACATTGCACTATTTAATGATTCCTCAAAAACATGAACATCATTGGCTTCGTAATTCCTTAGCTAGAACTGCGTATATGATGGTATACATCATGTTCTTCTTTGAAATTTTAACGGGTTTCGCAATGTATTCGATGGTTAACCCTAATGGTATTCTAGGAACTTTATTTGCACCAGTGGTTACATTATTTGGTGGTGAATACAAGGTCCATGTTATCCATCACTACATTGCGTGGGGATTCTTGTTCTTTACTATTGTTCACGTGTATATGGCATTCCGAGAAGATGTTATGGAGGAATCCGGCGAAGTATCTGCTATGGTTTCAGGTATGAAATATTACGCTCATGATCCAATTGATATTGAAGACCTTAATGGTAAACGTCGTCGTGGGGAACGTATTGATAAACCATCTGGTACTACATATCGTCCAAGTGATCCTAATGATCCTAGAGAAAGAGAATTACAAGAAAATGATTAATACAAGTACTGATATTATTAGTGGCTTGGAACAATACGCGGACTCAGAGGGTCCGCGTATTGATTTAAATAGCCTTTATGATGATGGAGACAATGAAATTGTTCTACTCGGAGTCGGCAATATTTTACTTACCGATGAGGGATTAGGTGTTCATGTAGTAAAAGAATTGAAAGAGTCTTTCACATTTACGCCTGCAATTTCCATTATTGACGGTGGCACTATGGGAATGGAATTACTTACGTATATGCGTGGTATGAAGAAAATCCTTCTTGTAGACGCTATTAATGGCGGAGATGCTCCAGGAACTATATATGAATTTCCTCATAAGGAATTAGAACAATATTTTACGGAACATATTTCTGTACATGAAGTAGGAATGCAAGATATTTTACGTATCCGTGCTATTCAAGAGGATCCATTAGAAGATGCAGTGGTTATCGGTGTAGAGCCGGAATCATTGGAAATCGGTTTTGAACCTAGCGAGCCGGTACAATGCGCCTTGCCTGAGGTTAAGAAACGTGTTTTGAATGTACTACGAGAATGGGGCGTAGTAGCTGAGCCTAAAGCACAAAGTGAAAATTTCATATAGTATATAGATAGCTTATAGAATGTAAAGATAGTCTCTGTATAGGAGTATTTATGATTGAAAATTATGGTAATGTTCGCGCCGTTTTAAATGAGTTGCGTTTGGCTCTAAAGAATTTGCGTGAAACTGGTGAGACATATTCGATTTATATTGAAAAAACGGGTTTAACAGAGGAAGAACAAGTTGAAGTATTAGAAACACTTGGACGCGGTCATATTACGATTAACTTTAATGAAACTGATCAACCTGTAGAATGGTATGAATCACAATTTTCTGGAATCTGGATTGGGACTTATAAAAATGGTCGTGATGACTCAATTTTACATACCGTAGAGGTCGCTAAGTATCCAGTTGTAGCTGGTGCTTATATAGAGGATATGGAACTGGCGGAGGAAGATTTACAATCTTGGATTGATGCTGCTGGATTATAGTAAAGGAGACCCTTAACGGGTCTCCTTTTTATGAAAAATAGATGAAAATAGATGTTTCCGGTAAATTTGTGATAAAAATACATATAAATTTTTGATTAATAGTTAATAAAGTCAGAAATAATCATATTTACTTCCATATCATTAAAATAAATATTTTTTATAAATCGCTTTATTAATTAGGTTTACAAATAAATTAATATTATATTAATTTGCTATAGTTATATAAAAGATAAATGAAGTGTTTTATTGGTGTTTTATAGAGAAGTGGCTTATTTACTGGCTTTATAAACATTATTAGGCCTATTGTTAACCTTTAGCATTTGCCTTAATTTACTAATTAACATAAAATATGTGAGTAAAATACTTTGGAGGATTTATGTTACTTTCTATTGTAGTGCCTGTATATAACGAAGAGGAAAATATAGCGAACTTTTATAAAGCTGTAACTGATGTTATGTCAGGTCTCACATATGATTATGAACTAATCTTCGTGGATGATGGATCTAGTGATTCGTCAGCTATGATACTGCGTGAAATTGCATTCAATGACAAACATGTTAAAGTGTTATTGCTGGCTCGTAACTTTGGGCATCAAACGGCACTTACATGTGGACTTGATTATGCTCATGGCGATGCAGTCATTACAATGGACGGTGATATGCAGCATCCACCTGCATTGATTCCTGAACTAGTTCGATTGTGGGAATCAGGGTATGATGTGGTGCGTACCATTCGCGATTCAACTGATGACGCTAGTTGGGCTAAATCTTTCACGTCTAAGTATTATTACAAACTAATGAACAAAATGGCCGATGTTCCTATTGTTGAAGGTGGGTCAGATTTCCGTCTCATGAATAGTAAAGCATTGGGCACGTTGAAACGATTTAGAGAACATGGTCGATTTTTGCGCGGTATTGTCGGCGCCTTAGGGTATAGACAAGCAGAGTTGCACTTTGTGGCACCACCTCGATTTGCAGGTGTCTCAAAGTTTAGTGTGCGTAAAATGATTCGATTTGCTCTCGATGGTGTAACCGCTTTTTCAAGGGTGCCTTTACGGGCGGCCTTGTATGTAGGTGTACTTTGTGGTGGAATGAGTTTTTTGCTCATCTTACATCTTTTGTATGTATATCTTACAGGACAAGCTTTGAATGGGTGGACAACCTTGGGCGTATCAATCTTGTTTATTGGTGGAATTCAACTCGTCGGACTGGGGATTATTGGCGAGTATGTAGGTCGTATTTTTGAAGAGGTGAAGCAACGGCCTTTGTATTGGGTTAAGTCAGCTATAAATTTTGAAGAGCATGAAGAGGCTCCGTTACTCGGACCAAGCAGTGCAGATGTTTTTATGGCACCAGAGGCTTATACCAACAAGAGCAAAGAAGACTAGCTGTATTTGTGAATGCAAATAAATAGACGGTTAGTATATTTTGAATAAATAACTTACTTTAAAAGTTTTTTGGAAAGGAAGCATATGAAGTCAAAATATAGTAAGGTTAAAATAACGGCATTAACATTAACTTTTGTGTGTGCCACAACAGCCATGGTTGGCGCAACAACATTACAATATGGTGATAAGGGCAAAAGTGTTACAGCGGTTCAACAACAACTAATTAAACACGGCTATAATGCTACAGATAAAAATGGTGTATATGGTAAGGAAACGAAGTGGGCAGTTCGTTTGTTCCAACAAGATCGTGGCCTTCCAGTGGATGGTATCGTAGGTCCTGCTACGTATAACGCATTGATGGGTGCTCCTCGTTCTACGAAGGCAGTATTGACTCAAAATGCAGCGACTAAAGCAGTAGCAACGAAATCCGCTTTTACAAACAGTAATGCGACATCCCGTCGTATTGCTGGTCAATCCATTAATGGCAAGAACGTTAAATTAAACAATATTACGAAAAATGAAACACCTAGCAGCATTCACGCAATCTTGGCAGAAGCTGACAAATACCGCGGTGTACCCTATGTATTTGGCGGTACTACTCCAAGTGGCTTTGACTGCTCTGGTTATGTTAAATATGTATTTGAAAAACAAGGTATTTCCTTACCACGTTTGGCAGATGAACAGTATAACGTAGGTGTTGAAGTTTCTCGTGCGAACTTGAAAGCAGGGGATTTGGTATTCTTCGAAACATATGAACCAGGTCCATCTCACTCTGGCATTTATATTGGCGATGGCAAGTTCATTAGCGCCACTTCCAGTCGTGGTGTTGCAGTAGCAGATCTTGATACTGGCTATTGGGGTGAACGTTACATCGGCGCAAAACGCGTTGTACGCTAATTTAATAACTAGCTATAAAAGAGGCTATACGAATCAATTTTGTTTTGTTGATTTGTATAACCTCTTTTTATGTTTATTATTTACGATTTAACTAGCATTGACTAAATTTGACCTTTACTTTTATTGTAAAAAATATGGATTAAAATTTATATATTTCACGGTCTGATTGGATTGGTGTGAAAGTGCGTGAATTCCGCATAATCTCAATGTTTTGGATAGATTTTATATCGTTTTTGAGTTATAATGAAGAGTAAATAATTTTAGGAGGAATATACACATGAAGGGTAATGAACTGCGTCAAGCATACTTGCAGTTTTTTGAAAGTAAAGGACATTTAAAATTAGATAGTTTTTCTCTTATACCAGAAAACGATCCGTCTTTGTTATTGATCGGGGCAGGTATGGCGCCATTGAAGCCTTTCTTTACAGGTAAATTGGTACCTCCTTGTCGTCGTATTACAACATGCCAAAAAAGTATGCGTACCGGTGACCTTGAAAACGTAGGGCGTACAGCACGGCATCATACATTCTTTGAAATGTTGGGGAATTTCTCTTTCGGGGACTACTTTAAAAAAGAAGCTATTCATTGGGCGTGGGAGTTTTTAACTGAGGTTATTAAACTCGATAAAAATAGATTATATGTTACTGTATATCCAGATGACCAAGAGGCATATGATACATGGCATAATGATTGTGGTATAGAAGAGAGCCATATCACGCGTCTCGAAGATAACTTCTGGGAAATTGGCGAAGGCCCATGTGGTCCAGATAGCGAAATCTTTTTTGATCAAGGTCCTGAACATGGTTGTGATGACCCTAATTGTGCGCCAGGCTGTGATTGCGATCGCTATCTTGAAATTTGGAACTTAGTGTTTACTCAATTTAATAAAATGCCAGATGGATCTTATGAACCATTACAACATAAAAACATCGATACAGGCGCCGGTCTTGAACGATTGGCTTCCGTATTACAAGGCTGTAAAACAAACTTTGAAACCGATTTGATTTTCCCAATTATTGAAGCCACTGCAAAACGGGCCGGTGTGAAATATAACGAAGATCCAAATACAGATGTTTCTTTGAAGGTTATTGCTGACCATGCTCGTGCTGTCACTGCATTGATCTCCGATGGCGTATTGCCATCCAACGAAGGTCGCGGCTACGTATTGCGTCGTATTTTACGCCGTGCTGTACGTCATGGCCGTTTACTTGGTATTGAAGGTATCTTCTTAACACCACTTATTGATGTAGTCGTAGACATTCTTGGCCCTGGTATTACATCTATTGCTGAGAAACAAGACTTCGTTAAACGCGTGGTTCAAAACGAAGAAGAACGCTTTAACCAAACCTTGGAACAAGGTCTTGAGTTATTAAACTCCTTAATCGATACATTAGCCGCTGAAAAGGCAACTGTAGTTCCTGGTTCTGAAGTATTCAAACTATATGATACCTATGGATTCCCTTGGGAATTAACAGAGGAAATCGCTTCTGAACGTGGTTTTACAATCGACCATGAAGGCTTTGAAGCTGCTATGAAAGAGCAACGTGAACGCGCTCGTGAAGCCCGTGTTAAAGAAGATGCAAAGGTAGCAACACCGGATATTACATTCTTGAAAGATGAAGAACTTGTTGAAGATGAAGCAGAAACTGCATCCTCCGTATTAATGCTTGGTAAAGGTTCTGAACGCTTGCAAACAGCTGCTGACGGCGATGAAATTACTGTTATCGTACGCACTACTCCATTCCATGCTGAGGGGGGCGGTCAATTAGGTGATACAGGTTTTATCGTGGGCCCAATGGGTAAGGTAGAGGTTCATAATACAAAACGTTTACCAGAAGGCACTGTATATCATATCGGTACTGTTATAGAAGGTTCTATTTCTGAAGGTGACGATGTAACGCTTGAAGTGGATACAAATCGTCGCGCAGCAATGGCCCGCAACCATACAGCAACACACTTGTTACATACAGCATTGAAAAAGGTTCTTGGCGAGCATGTTAACCAAGCTGGTTCTCTAGTAACTCCTGATTACTTGCGTTTTGACTTCACTCATTTCTCCCCTGTAACACAAGAGGAACTTGATCAAATCGAAGCACTTGTAAACGAAGAAATTTTAAAAGCTACGGACCTAGCTATCGCTGAAATGTCCATGGACGAAGCAAAAGCGAAAGGTGCGATGGCACTCTTTGGTGATAAATATGGCGATGTAGTTCGCGTTGTAGAGGTTCCTGGCTTCTCCGTTGAATTATGTGGTGGTTCTCATGTAGGCAATACAGCTTTCATTAGTTCTTTCCGTTTAACATCTGAAGCTGGTATCGGTTCTGGTGTACGTCGTATTGAAGCGATTACAGGTCGTGCAGCTCTCGATGCAGCAAAACAAGATCGTTTGACTATTGAACGCATGGCAAGCGAGCTTAAAACTAAAGCTCCTCAAATAGAAGAACGCTTACACCAAGTATTAGCAGAAGCTAAAGAAACTGCTAAAGAATTAGAACAAATTCGTAAAGAGGTTTCTGCTGCGGGTGCTGCAGATATCATTGCTGGTAAAGTCATGGTAGGTGATGTAGCGTTTGTTGGCGCAGCTGTAAAAGCATCCTCTATTGATGAATTACGCGACTTAGCTGATATGGGCCTTGATAAATTAAATGGCTCTGGTGTGGTTCTTGTAGGCGCTGCTATGGGCGATGATAAGGTAAACTTTGTATGTAAAGTATCTAAAGATGTCGTTGCTAAAGGTGCAAAAGCAGGTAATATTGTTAAAGCAGCAGCTCAAGTAGCTGGAGGTAATGGCGGTGGCCGTCCAGATATGGCACAAGCAGGTGGTAAAGAGCCAGCTAAATTAATGGAAGCATTAAAAGCTGGTGGTGAAGCCTTAAAATCTATGTTACAATAGGCATATAATTTTATAATTATACTTGTATCTGTTATAGAAATTTTTCATAATGCATAAAAAGTTACTGACTTTGTAGCTTTAATTCAAGTATAATAGTAGGTGAGATTCCACTTTTATGGTGAAATCTGCCGATGTAATAAAAAGGAGGGATACGATGAACGTTTCAGATGAAACCATGTTATTCCGTAAAGTAGACGATGAACCGATGACCGCTGAAGAGGTGCTTACACGTGTTTATCAATCTATTCAAGAAAAAGGTTACAATCCAATTAATCAAATCTTAGGGTATCTAATCTCTGGAGACCCTGCGTACATAACAAGTTATAATAATGCGCGTTCCGATATCCGTCGTTTAGAGCGTGATGACTTGATTGAAGAATTGTTGAAAGAATACGCAAAGGCTAAACAACTATAATGAGAATTATGTCATTAGATGTAGGCAGCCGTACTATTGGTATTGCCTGTAGCGATGCACTGCTCATGACAGCACAAGGTATTGAAACCATTCGTAGAACATCTCTAGAAAAAGACTTTAATCGCTTACAAGAACTCATTTCTGAATATGAAGTACATGAACTTGTGGTAGGTATGCCGAAAAATATGAATGGTACAAAAGGTGAACGGGCTGAAAAGACTGAAGAATTCGTTGCAAAGATGAAGGAAGTCATCGATTTACCTGTTACATATTGGGATGAGCGGTTATCTACTGTTATGGCTGAACGTCAACTCATTGCGGCTGACGTGAGCCGTAAAAAGCGTAAATCCGTTATCGATAAAATGGCAGCGGTTGTAATTTTGCAAGGATACTTAGATCGCTTGCAGTTTAATAAATAAGTATTTTCTTTAAGGAGGGTTTCCAATGGTTGACCAAAATTTTGAGGGTGAAGTGTATTATTTGGAATTCGAAGACGAACATGGTAATAAACAATACTTCACAGAAGATGTTATCTTGAGTCATGAAGGTCAAGAGTATGCCGTTCTTGTGCATGTACAAGATGAAGATGCTGATCATGAAGGTCAAGATGACACATACATGATCTTGGCTCGCATCGAAACAAATGAAGAAGGCGTAGAAGAATACGTACCTTTGGATGAAGAAGATGAAAACTTTGAAACTCTAGTAAAATTGTATGAAGACATGGATGAAGACGAATAATCGTTTTTAGCATAAATTTAGCGTATTGTCAGTGGACAATGCGCTATTTTTATTTTGTTATACATTATCATTGTTTTACAAAGACGAGACTTCATTTATGCTAAAGGCATAACAAATCCACAAAATTAATATATTGTATAAAATGTAATAAGCGTAATCATTGCCCTTTTATATAGGGGAAATATAGAGTTTATGGTATAATGAATTGATATACTGTTATGTTACAGAAAGGAACTCAACAACGTGAGAAAAGCCTTAAGATATATTTTGATCCTAGTTATTGTAGGTATATTAATTATTGGTGGAGGCCTTGGTGCATTGTACTTTGTACCGAATACCTTTGCTCAAGATGATGGAACACAAGTAGTCGTTATAGAAAAAGGTCAAACGGGTACTGAAATTGCAGATATGCTTTTTGAAAGGGGGCTTATTCGCTCAACTCAAGGCTTTAAGCTTTGGTTATACTTGAGTGGTACCAATGATAAGCTTCAAACTGGCCATTATCAAATACCTAATAAGGTAACTGTGCACGAACTCATTTCTTTGTTACAAGAAGGTCATGTAGAATCTATTCGTGTTACAATTCCTGAAGGCTATACAGTTGGGGATATCGCTATCGTTCTTGAAAAGAATCAAATCATGAAGGCGAAGGACTTCTTGGCTGAAGCTAAAACTTATGTACCATACCCATACATGAAAGGTACAAAACCTGCTACATATCCTGTAGAAGGCTTCTTGTTCCCAAGTACGTATGAAATCCCCGTAGGGGCTACACCTCGTGATGTTATTCAAATGATGGCTGATGAAATGAATCGTTATCTCACACCAGCTGTGAAGAAACAAATTCAAGCTCAACATATGAGTATTCATGACTTTGTAACCTTGGCGTCTATCGTTGAACGAGAGTCGTTATTTGATGCAGACCGTCCAACCATTGCAGGGGTGTTTAAAAAGCGTCTAGCTCATGGTATTCCATTGCAATCTGATGCGACTATTTCCTATGTACTTGGTTATGCAAAGGAAAATGTAACGATTGGTGATACACAATTGCAAAGCCCATATAATACATATGTATCTAAAGGTTTACCACCAGGACCAATTGCAAACCCTGGTAAAAAAGCTTTAGATGCAGTATTACACTCTGAAAATACAGATTATTTATACTTCGTAGCAGATAAAGAGGGGCATAATCACTTCTCTAAATCATACGAAGAACATTTAGCAGAGGTTAATAAAATTTATGGCGCTGACACAGTAAAAAATTCTTCTGCTAATACTGAAGTAGCTGCACAAGCTGGTCCTAACTATGACGTAGCAGTAGCGACTACAGAGCCTAATTATAATTATAGTTCTGCAGAAGCAGTGGAAGCAGATTCTCAATATGTTGATGTAGAACCTAGTTATAAATACACACCAACTACAGTTCCAGCGGCTGAGGTCCCAGATCCTGTACCAGGTTCAACACAAAATCAATCATCGACGCAAGTTACGCCAACTGCTCCATCCTATGGAAATAATACAAATACCAATACGTATGTACCAACGACGACACCTGTACCTGAATCGATGCAGAACGTTATTCCTAATGCACAACAAGCACCACAAATTCAGGTAGAATCTGCAAATCCGGCTGAACGCTCTACGTTGGTAGTTCCTAGTGGTACTAACAATAGATAATGTAGGAGATTTAATCTACTTTCATGATATTAAATGATATTTTAAATGAACAGCGTATTTACGCGATGATTAATGATGTGCCGATTTTACGAGAATCTGAGGTTCATCTATTTGAAGAATTAATAGGTTTATACCGGCCCACCTCTGTGTTAGAGGTGGGCACAGCCATTGGTTACTCCGCTTTGTTGATGGCACCATTACTCGACGAAGAGGAAGGGCATATTACCTCCATTGAATTGGATGATGTGCGCTATGAAATGGCGAAATACTATATTAACCAATCCGATTATACCGATAAAATTACATTGCTGAAAGGCGATGCGTCTCAAGTCTTAACGGAACTCACAGGTGAATACGATCTAGTGTTTTTAGATGGACCAAAGGGGCAATATTTAAAACAACTTGAACTTATTCTGCCACATGTGAAAGAAGGGGGCGTCATTCTTGCAGATAATGTACTCTTTAGAGGCTATGTAAGGGGCGATAAGGAACCGCCAAAACGGTTCAAAACTATCGTAAAACGGTTACAAGAATACTTAACATATGTTGAAAATAAAGAATTGTTTAACACCACCATTTATCCCATGGGTGATGGTATGAGTGTGAGTGTGTGGAAAGGGCACAACAAATAATGGCAGAACATTTTATGGAATTGCTTTGTCCTGCAGGTAATATGGACAAGCTTAAAATGGCTATCCGCTATGGTGCGGATGCTGTATATTGCGCAGGTAAACGCTTTGGCTTGCGCGCAGGTAACTCTAATTTCTCCGATGAGGAATTAAAGGAAGCTGTAGAATTTGTACATGCGCATGGCAAAAAGATTCATGTTACATGTAATATCATTCCTCACAACGAGGACTTCGAAGGTTTAGAGGATTATTTGAAATTCCTTGAAAGCATCGGTGTTGATGCAATCATCGTTGCAGACATGGGGATTTTTAGCCTTGCTAAGCGCGTGGCTCCAGGTTTAGAGCTTCATGTAAGTACACAAGCTTCTACTACGAATTGGCATACAGTTCAGATGTGGAAAGAGCTTGGTGCCACACGTGTTGTAGCGGCTCGTGAAGTATCCTTAGCAGATCTTAAAGAAATGAAGGATCATGTAGATATTGAAATTGAGTCCTTCGTACATGGTTCTATGTGTATTTCTTACTCTGGTCGCTGCTTATTGTCTAACTATATGACAGGTAATCGCGATGCGAACCGTGGTCAATGTTCTCAATCTTGTCGATGGAAATATTCTCTTGTGGAATCTAATCGACCTGGTGAATATTACCCAATCGAAGAAGATGAACATGGCACGTATATCTTTAACTCTAAAGACTTGTGCTTAATTCACCGCATTCCAGATCTATATGAAGCTGGTATTGATAGCCTTAAAATCGAAGGTCGCATGAAATCCGTTCACTACTGTGCCACAGTGGCAAAAGTATATCGCACAGCGATTGATACATACCTTAAAGAAGGTAAAGATTGGTACGTTCGTCCAGAATGGATTGCAGAATTAGAAAAGATTTCCCATCGCCCTTATACAGACGGCTTTGCAGAAGGTCGCCCTGATGAAACGGCTCAAAACTATGGTAAATCTACGAATACTCAGAGCCATGATTTCATCGGTTTAGTTATGGGTTACAACGAAGAAGAAAAATACGTTGATCTTGAACAACGTAATAACTTCAAGGTAGGCGATAAGGTAGAATTCTGCCAGCCAAAAGGGGAACTCGTTGAAACGGTAATCGAAAAAATGACAGATGAAGATGGCAATCCTATCGATGTAGCACCGCATGCACAAATGAAAGTTCGCATTTATATGGATACACCTCTTGAACCTTACTCCATGATGCGCCGTGAGTGCAAATCTAAAGAAGATGAATAGTTTATGAGCAGTACAGCTTTAGAGCCGAGTAAATCAATCGGTGCATTTCCAGATGTACCCGACTTAACCACCTCTGGAGAAGAAGCGTATGTGTACTTTCACATTGATCCTAAGCATACGAATTTCATCAATCGCATCATTGAAGGCTATGAATATTTAGGTGTTATGACCTCGGTAGATACGAGTGGGCGGTGCATGTTGCGCTGTACACCATCTACAAGGCCCTTGGCGCTTGAAGTATTAAGTAGCTTATCCGACTATGTCACTATAGAAGGTTAAGTATAATTTTTATTGTAAATCGTATGAGGGAATTTTATGACTATACTAGATTTACAATTACATCAAATGTATACAAATTATAGAGAAATGAGAGTATATCTATGAAACAATCTATTTTGAAACGCGCATTATTAACAGCTTGCCTTGGAGTATCGATGGCAGGTGTAGCTATGGCGGGTCCTGTTGGTCCTGTAATCATTCCTCAAGCAGGAGATGTGGTTGTTATCAACCACGGTCCTGATATGACTTTCACAGGGAATATCAATTTTGATGTGGAAAGCCAAACTAACAACAATTTACAAATTGGCTCTACTGTGATTCCTAATGTAGTATATGGTGCGGCATTCAATAAATCTGGTGCACCAGATACCATCATCCCAGCTCAAACCTATGTATATGTAGGTACAAAGGATGGGGCGAATGCTTTCACAGAAGCTAGCGATGCAGACAAAAAAGGTGCAAGTTGGAATGTGGAAACATTGAAGAAAACTAAATCTGGCGATGTACAATTGGCGAGCCGTGGCGTTCCTGAAAAACCGTTGGCTAATCAAGTGGCGACCATTAAAGATTCCATTATGCTTAGTGCTGTAGACCTCAGTACAACAGAGGTGGGACGCAATAGCAAGGGCGTTTTATACATGACCGTTCCTAAGGAATTGAAATTGACTGCTGACACAGGTATTCCTGATGATGTACGCGAAACGATGCCAGCCATGTTCCGCGGCAAGATGGGTGATTCCCTCATGGTAAACCTCATGCCTCTAAATGAAGAAGAGAAGCAACAATTAGCGGCAAATCCTCATAATGCAAATGCAATCGTATTCAACCGTGGTATGAACATGGCAAAAATGATCGGTTCCTCTGCGCGTACAAGTAAGGTGTACACATACATGAAGGACCATTATTTGAACCTTGTTATCGTAGCGAAAGATTACGATGATAACGGTGCTCGCGGTAGCGGTGTTATGATGGTATCTAAACAAGATAATTCTAATGACGTGCTCTTAACACTTTACAAAGGTCCAGACCTTTCCACTAGCAAATTGGAAAAAGTAATTGGCGCTATGTTGTCTACAAACTTCAAACGTTAATAGAGCTAGCAAAATTTTCAAAGGTTAATAGATCTTACAAAACGGCTCGATACATTCGGGCCGTTATTTTTAATGTATAGAATTTATAAAATTTCCAGTTAAACTGTATTGAATTTTTTAATTCTCTATGATACTATAATCTAGTAAAAGTGATGCAAAGGACATGATTCTTTTATCCCTGTGTACCAGAGAGAGGCAGATGCTGGAAATGCCTTACACATATATTAGAGTTACCCCCTTTAAACTGATTTGTCGAACCTAAGTAGGCAAGTACGGCCGCCACCGTTATCGGGCTTAATGAAGTGAATTAACTATACACATATATTCGTATAGGTAGTTAACTAGGGTGGAACCGCGAATGATCTTCGTCCCTTGTTTGTAGGGATAGAGGGTCTTTTTTTATTACTCAATTTCTTCAAGATATTTACTCACTACATATGTATTGGTGGTATGTGAGCATTTTGGGGACAGTGAAAATCGATGCTATCCTAGTTTATAAATTGGAGGAAAGAAAAATGGCAGATGTAAAAATCATTTTACCTGATGGTAGTGTAAAGGAATACGCTGCTGGCACTACTCTTGGGGAAGCAGTAAAACAACTATCTAACAGCTTGGCTAAAAAAGTACTAGCTGCAAACGTAAATGGCGAATTAACAGACCTTCGCGAAGAACTTGTAGATGGTTCTGAAGTTGCGTTCTTAACATTCGAAGATGAAGGGGGCAAACATACTTTGCGCCATACAGCTTCTCATATCTTGGCACAAGCTGTTAAACGTTTATGGCCTGAAGCTAAATTGGCAATCGGTCCTGCTATCGATAAGGGTTTCTACTATGATATCGATATGGAACATACTTTGACTCCTGAAGATTTGGGTAAAATCGAAAAGGAAATGAGCCGTATTGTAAAAGAAAATTTACCGATTACTAAATCCGTTATGCCTCGTCAAGAAGCTATCGAATTCTTTAAAGCTAAAAATGAAGATTACAAGGTAGAATTGATTCAAGATCTTCCTGAAGATGCTGTAATCTCTTGCTACTCTCAAGGCGATTTCATCGATCTTTGTGCAGGACCTCACGTGGCATCCACTGGTAAGGTGAAAGCTTTCAAATTACAAAGCATTGCAGGTGCATACTGGCGTGGCGATGAAAAAAATAAAATGTTACAACGTATTTACGGTACAGCATTCGAGAAAAAAGAAGAACTGGATGCATACCTTCACATGCTTGAAGAAGCGGCTAAACGAGACCACCGTAAACTTGGTAAAGAACTGGGATTGTTCGTTATCAAAGAAGAAGGTCCTGGTTTCCCATTCTTCTTGCCAAAAGGCATGGCTCTTCGCAACGAATTAGAAAACTTCTGGCGCGAAGTTCACCATGAATTTGAATACGAAGAAATTCGTACACCAATCATCTTGAACAAACAATTGTGGGAAACATCTGGTCACTGGTTCCATTACCGTGAAAATATGTACACTACAATCATCGACGAAGAAGAATATGCAATTAAACCTATGAACTGCCCAGGCGGTATCTTGGTTTACCAAAACGAAATGCACTCTTACCGTGACTTCCCATTGCGTTACGCTGAACTTGGTTTAGTTCACCGTCATGAATTATCTGGTGCATTACACGGCTTGTTCCGGGTACGTGCTTTCACACAAGACGATGCTCACGTATTCATGTTGCCATCTCAAATGCAATCTGAGTTGATGAAAGTTATCGAATTATTCGACCGCATTTATAGTCAATTTGGCTTGAAATACCATGTGGAATTATCCACTAAACCAGACAATGCTATGGGGGATGATGCGATTTGGGAAGCCGCTACAGAAGCATTGCGTAATGCTATCGAAGCAAAAGGTATTCCATACGTAATTAACCCTGGTGATGGTGCATTCTACGGTCCTAAACTTGACTACCATATTGAAGACTCCTTGGGCCGTACATGGCAATGTGGTACTATCCAATTGGATATGAACTTGCCAGAACGTTTCCAAATTGAATATGTTGGCGAAGATGGTCAAAAACATCGCCCTATTATGATTCACCGTGCATGCTTCGGCTCCATGGAACGTTTTATCGGTATCTTAACTGAACACTATGCAGGTGCATTCCCAACATGGATGGCTCCTGTACAAGTTAAAATCTTGCCTATCTCTGAAAAACACGTTGAATATGCTAAGGACTTGGCAAAACAAATGCACCGCGACTATGTACGTGTGGAAGTAGACGATCGCAGCGAAAAAATCGGTTATAAAATCCGCCAAGCACAAATGGCAAAGGTTCCATATATGCTTGTTGTGGGTGATAAAGAGGTCGAAGAAGGCACAGTTAACGTTCGTAAACACGGTGGCGATGAATTGGGCTCCGTACCATTCGAAGAATTCTTCAATTCTATTAAAACTGAAATTAAAGAACGCAACTAATTATTTACTCTCCTAGTAATTATAATGCTATAAATCCCCCTCACATCTTGCACAATTTAAATTAGTCTGTATAATTTAATAGTGATGAGATTATAAGAGGGGGATTTTGTATTATATTCGCTTTAATTGTTACCTGTGAGTAGCGAAAGGAAATGACTATGAAAGAAGTAAATTCATACGGTTGGAAAGCTGTTATTGGTTCCTCTATTGGCTATGCCATGGATGGGTTTGATCTCTTGATTCTCGGCTTTATGTTGAGCTTAATTTCAGGGGACTTAGGTTTGACCACAGGTCAAGCAGGTTCCCTTGTGACGTGGACCTTGGTAGGTGCTGTAATTGGTGGTTTTATCTTTGGTACCTTGTCAGATAAGTTTGGTCGTGTTCGTGTGTTGACATGGACTATTGTATTATTTGCTGTATTCACTGGTCTATGTGCTTTTGCACAAGGTTATTGGGATCTTCTCATATATCGTACAATTGCCGGCATCGGTCTAGGTGGTGAATTCGGTATTGGTATGGCCTTAGCAGCTGAAGCTTGGCCGGCACAACACCGTGCAAAGGCAACAAGCTATGTTGCCATTGGCTGGCAGTTAGGCGTATTGGCCGCAGCACTGTTAACTCCCGTATTACTTCCTTATATTGGTTGGCGTGGTATGTTCATGGTTGGCATTATTCCTGCCTTTGTGGCCTGGATCTTCCGTGCGAAATTACATGAACCAGAAATCTTTGTTCAAAGTAAAGAAACTAAGGAAAATTCCCATACGAATTCATTCAAGTTATTAGTAAAAGATGTAAGAACTACAAAGACCTCTATAGGTGTTGCTGTTTTAACATCTGTTCAAAACTTTGGTTACTACGGTATTATGATCTGGTTGCCTAACTTCTTGAGTAAGCAATTAGGTTTTTCCCTTACAAAATCGGGTCTGTGGACTGCCGTAACTGTATGTGGTATGATGCTTGGCATTTGGTTATTCGGACGATTGGCTGATAAAATTGGTCGTAAACCAACATTTATCTTGTTCCAAGTATGTGCTGTGGCATCTATTTTGATTTATTCTCAACTATCTGATCCAACAGCTATGCTATTTGCCGGCGCTATTCTAGGGGCCTCTGTAAATGGTATGATGGGTGGGTATGGTGCCTTAATGGCAGAAGCCTATCCAACAAGTGCTCGCGCAACGGCTCAAAATGTATTATTTAACATCGGTCGCGCCGTAGGTGGCTTTAGCCCAATGGTAGTAGGTATGATTATCTCAATGTATTCGTACCAAGTGGCAATTGCATTCTTGGCGATTATCTATGTAATCGATATATTAGCAACCGTATTCTTGATTCCGGAACTAAAAGGTAAGGAATTAGAATAAATAATTGTTTGTAAAAGCTTTACATTGAAAAGAATATAGACGTTTTATATTGAAACTCATATAAAAATCAAGAGGCTCTGTCATAAGACAGAGCCTTTTATAGTATGTTTAATTTAAAATATTAGAATTATTTAGAGTATTTGGTTTATTTAGAATATTTAGATTTATGTAATTCCAATCCAGTGCCAGTATGTAAGTGCAAATACGAGCATCATGATATAGCCGATGATGGTTAATGGAATGCCTGTAGTCATAAATGTTTTTACGTCGAATGTATCTGTTCCGTAAGCTACCATGCCTTGTGGTGAGTTTACTGGTAATACTAAACCGAAGCAGATTGCATATTGCATGAGCATAGTTACGCCAAGTGGATTAAGTCCTTCTGCGGAATGTCCCATAACGATGGATATTACGATAGGAATCATGGCAGACGAGAGAGCTGTAGCTGATGCAAATCCAAGATGGATTAAAATCAGAAAGGCAGCCATAATAGCAATCAAAAGGAACACACTTGCCGTTTCAAGGGAGAAGGCATTTACAAATACCTGTGCGAGCCAAGTAGCAGCTTTTGTTTTAAGTAATACGGAACCAAGTCCTATACCAGCTCCAAACATAACAATCGATCCCCAGTCGATATTTGGCTGTGCAAACTTCCAGTCCATAATACCAATTTTAGGGAAGAAGAATAAGGCAATTGCAATAATTGTAGTTGTTGTAGTATCGATAGAGTGTAGTTTACCCCCTGTGGCCCACAATGCTAATAAACCAATGGAGATGCATAATAGTTTCTTTTCATCAAATGTCATTGGACCGATTTCTTTACGCATTTTAGCGAGTTGTACATCACCGCCAACGAGCTCTTTAAACTCTGGTTTGATAAAAGCTTGCGTTACAAAGTAGGTAATAATAGCCATAATTATGGAGAACGGTGCAGCTGCTGTGAGCCAATCAATCCAACTTACAGATGTATTCATCTGTGTTTGCATAAACCCAACAGCTACAAGGTTTTGAGCAGCTGCTGTTTGAATCATAATATTCCAAAATGTATCTGCTTGTACGGCACCTACCATGAGTAGGGCTGCTACACGGCTTTTACGTTCAATACCTAAGTTTTCGACGATACCGATAATAATTGGGGCCAAACAAGCGATACGAGCTGTTGCACTCGGCACAAAGAAGGCGAGAATAAGTCCTGTAATAATAACACCTAAATAGATGCGGCTAACCTTTGTGCCTACACTAGATAATACGAGCATAGCAATGCGACGATCGAGACCTGTTTTACGCATGGCTACGGAAATAAACATCGCTGCACCTACGAGAATCATCGCAGGGGAAGAATAACCTGAAATAATCAGCTTTAAGGCATTGGCCGTGCCCATAGCTTTCGCTGGCGCTTCTGGATTTGGAGAGAAGCCTAGTAATAAGGCAGTGAGTGCCGTAATCATGGTCGCACTTACCGGATAGGATACAGCCGATGTCATCCACAAGATGATTGCAAAGGCGAGGACACCGATCATACGATGACCACCGGTAGATAATGTTTCTGGCGTAGGCAATAATAAAATACTACCTAGAACAATAAAGGCGAGAATAAGGCCAATATTTTGAACTGTTGTACGAGCCTTTTGCGGAGGCGAACTAGTTGTTACACTCATGATAAAACCCCTTTCAGTTTGTGTAATACCTATTACTGTATAATACCTAGTTAGATAATGTTTAGTTAGATAATGTTTAGTTAAATAATATCTAGTTAGATAATACTTATTTAGATAATACCTATTTAGATAATACCTAGTTAGGTAGAATATATTATATATATTATTGTATCGTATTTTTTCTATAGAATTAATAATTATATTATAGAAATATTGTATACATAAAGGGGGATAGGTGTCAGTAATTATACCTATATACAGAACTTATAATCTCTGTTATACTGTAAGAGTTATAATAATAAATTGCTGAGAGCAACTTAAGATTGTTGTTGACTTTCATTATCTAATTTGTTATTATAATTAAGTAATTTATGAAGCAGAGGCCATCCGCCACTCACCTAATACCAAGAAGTATGAGGTTAATATAGAGAATTCTATTCGGATGGTGTTTGCCGTCCGTTTTTTTTATTCTCTTGGAGGTGAACGCTATTAGCAAGGATACACCACGCATTAATGAAGAGATTCGTGCTCGTGAACTTCGTGTCGTAGGTCCTGAAAACGAACAAATCGGTATTATGTCTGGCCGTGAGGCTTTGGCATTGGCTGAAGAACAGCATCTTGATCTTGTGGAAATTGCGCCTAACGCTAAACCACCAGTAGCTCGCATTATGAACTACGGTAAATATCGTTATGAACAACAAAAACGCGAGAAAGAAGCGAAGAAAAAACAAAAAATCGTAACTTTGAAAGAAGTCAAATTACGTCCACATATTGAAGACCATGACTTTTACGTAAAAATGAAAAACGCATCTAAATTCTTGGGTGAAGGTAACAAAGTAAAAGTAACCATCATGTTCCGCGGTCGTGAACTTTCACATCCAGAACTAGGCATGGCAGTGTTGACACGTTTTGCTGAAGAACTCAAAGAAACGGCGTCTATTGAAAAAGCAGCTAAATTAGAAGGTCGTAACATGACCATGATTTTAGTAAGTAAATAAGGTATTGGGAGGATTATATTATGCCAAAAATTAAAACTCGTCGCGCAGCGGCTAAACGTTTCGCAGTAACTGGTACTGGTGAATTCAAGCGTGCGAAAGCTTTCAAAAGCCACATTCTTGAGAAAAAATCTCCAGCTCGTAAACGTAATTTACGTAAAGCTACATTGGTTGCAAAAGCTGACCACAAACGCGTAGCTAAATGCTTACCATACGCTTAATCGTTAACTATTAGATCGATACATCGTAATTTAGGAGGAATATACAATGGCAAGAGTGAAAAAGGGCGTTACAGCTCATGCACGTCATAAAAAGATTTTAAAATTAGCTAAAGGTTACCGCGGTACACGTTCCCGTTTGTTCAAAAAAGCTAACGAAACAGTAATGAAAGCGTTGTACTACGCTCGTCGTGACCGTCGTGCGAAAAAACGCGAATTCCGTCAATTGTGGATCGCTCGTATCAACGCAGCGGCTCGCATCAACGGTACAACTTACAGTCGTTTCATCGCTGGTTTAGCTAAAGCAGGCGTTGAAGTAAACCGTAAAATGTTGGCTGACTTGGCAGTTAACGATGCAGCAGCATTCGCTAAACTTGTTGAAGTAGCTAAAAACGCTTAATAGCATAATCATATACATTGAGGACTCTCTTTGGAGGGTCCTTTTTTATGTGGTGAAAGTAATAGATTATCAATAACTTTTATAATATGATATTCTATACATAGAATGTGTGTGATAAATATTAAAAGAGGGGAATTAAAATAATGAAAAAATTATTTTCTATGTTATTGTTAGTATGTATAGTAATACCATTACAGATCCAAGCTATATCGATGGAAGCAATTAAAAATGATAAGAACAATGTTCCTATTCTTACAGGAAAAAATGCTATTACGTATTTTGTAGATAAAAGTTCCATTAAAAGAGTAGAAGAGAATGAGTTTATTTATAAAGCACAGGCCGTTGTATATGAGGTTGAAAATAATAATAGTCGTAGAACTAACTCATATATTCACAAGGTTTTAGTTACTTATCGTTATGATATAAACCATTCTGTAGCCAGCGTATTACGTACTCCACAGTATGCACAAGACTATTCACTTCTCATATATGCTAAACAGGCCAGCTCTGGTATGAAATTAACAATAAATAGTGTGGAAGATTTTAATTATGAAGGTGTGGCTTTAGGGAATTTCGGTAATATTCCAGAACAATACGTTGATGTAGCTTTGCATGATCCTAAATATGTTGTAGGTAACTATATCTTTAAAGAAGCTTATGGTACAACTTTTGAAAATATGACTCTTCATAAGAAATAAGATAAATGAGTTTATGGAAGTAGCTAAAAACGCTTAATAGCATAATAATACAGATTAAGGACTCTCTTTGGAGGGTCCTTTTTGTATGGTGAAAGTATGATATAGCTACATTTATATTTTAGTGTAAAATACTAAATCGTTTTAGCTGTTTTATAAAGTGAAATAAACTATCAAAAAAGTAAAATATAAAAGAGGAGTTTTATTATAGCTTGTAGAACTAACATAGTAATAAACCTATTTAAGGTGCTTGTAAAAGGAGACATTATTATGGGAATCTTTAAAAAGCTATGTATGACCTCTATGTTAGGTGTTATGTTAACTGTACCAACGTATGCAACTGTTGTTACAGGCAGTCAATCAGATGTAAATTTAGATTTAAAGTATCCTTTAGTTTATACAGATCATGCTTATGCTCAAAGAGTTATTAATACAGATATTGCAAATTATGTACTCGAAGCAAAGGATATGTATTACAACCAACATATTTATCAAGTTTCTCAAAACTATAAGGTTACCTATGAGGATAGTCAAGTTGTTTCAATCCTACTAACTACCTATTATTACTACGCCGGAGCTGCTCATGGTATGTATAATACAAGAGGTCTTGTATATAATAAAGTAACAGGTCAACGCATTCCATTATATAACTATATAAAAATTGCGAATGCAGCACAATTGGATAACGGCTTACGATCCCATGTATTAAGTTATTATACAGGTAATCATACAAAGAGCTATATTCCAAATGGATGGAGTGTAAAATATGTAACCGATAACTATTGCTTACGCGGTAAGGGGAACATTGATCTAGTTTACCAACCATATGAACTAGGACCGTACGCAGCTGGTAATACCTATATTGGTTTTACACCAAAAGCCATTGAATACTTTAACCGCATGAACTCCTAATACAAGTGTAGCTTTAAATTGTGTCTTATCAGTACATTGATGCATTAAATAGTATTCTTGTTATAAACTCTATAAAAGCCTATAGTACATATACAGTACTATAGGCTTTTAGTGTACTTATCATATTATCTTCTATATCCGCCGCATCCTCTTGTATTAGAGTTTGGACCGCAATAACTTTGGCTAGTATTGTTACAAACTGTATTGTTATTATTACAGTTGTATTGAGCGTTTGTATTACAATTGTATTGAGTATCTGCATTACATTTATACTGAGCATTGGTATTGCAATTTGCTTGTGATCCATTGCATACATAATCATAAGCAAATCCCGTAGATACAGCAGCAGTCACGGCTAAAAAGGTCATGACGAGCATACGTTTTGTAAATCTCATATGTATCATCTCCTTAATTCTATACTTATATTGTACTACTATAAGTCAAATAAAATATGATATTCTATACATATATACTATTTGAGAGACATTATGTGAAAGGATGAGAGTCTATTATGAAACGTATATTGATGGCTGCACTATGCTTAAGCTGTGTTACGTTAGGAAGTCATGCGATTGATATTAATATACCAGGTGCGGATCCTACAATATCAAAGGATGCATATCAAAATTATCGCAAGACTGATTTAGATGTACACAAGATGGAACGTGAGGTTGAAGCAGAGATAAAAGATTATATGCCCAAAGCAGTGGTAGGTAATGGTGATATAGATTTAGATAAGGTAATTTATTCAAATCGTGAGTTAAACCATTCACTAAATTTTTCTTCAACAGTATTTATTTTAAAGGAGGATGGGGCAAATATAAAATTTACTATGCCATATCCAAGTAGGTATGGTAATACTGAAAAAATTTCAGATGGCACCTCTGCGTTCAAACAGGCAATGATTATGAGTCCTAATGGGATTATGGCCTATGAATTACGACATCAACCAGCTGGAAATAATTGGGAAGATAGTAAGATTCCATATAACAAGTTGACTATTGATGATATGAAATCTATTGCAGAGAAAACAGCTGGAGTGTATAAAGCGCCTAATCCTTCATTATATGCTGATAAATTTATGTATCCTACTATAGAAAAAGCTACATGGGATGTAACATATGCTAAGGGGACGCCGATGGTAGGGAGTATCAATTTTACAATGAAGGATACACCTACAATTTCCTATCATATCGGTTACAATTTGACACCTAAAAAACAGTTCAATTCATTGGAGAAACAAGGTGTAGATAAGACTAAAGAGATTATAATGTCACCTTTGGTAAACTATGTTCTACCATCTATTGAGCCAGCTAAGGATATCCTTTCTAAAAGTAAGACATTAAAAATTAATGATTTTACATTTTTAACACTAAAAACAAGTAAAATGGTACGGGTAGATAAAAGCGATTCGTATATGTACATACATGATAGCGATCATTATAAAGAGGGGATTATGGTGATGCCAATAGCAGATACTGATATGCAGCATCTAGAGAATATATTCCCAAAAGTTGTACGAAGTATCATTATGTCTGATAAATATTCAATGCGACAACCAATTCAATTTGCTACCGTATGGAATGATGCTATGCCATCTGTATACTTGCAAATTAAGCGCCCTAAAACAACTTTGTATATGTTAGTATCTCATGACAAACAATTTGTATATACGCACTTTATTATATCTAATAATAGTAATCTATTGGTAAAAGACTATCGTGATATTGTGCAATATGTGGATACTAATAACAATAAGGACTACTATAATACATTCCAAAGTGGACTAGGGGCTAAGATGCCAAAAGAAATGGTTACTTATGATATTAAGAATACTAAGTAAAAAATATTTTGTTTATCAGTAAGGAGAAACTATGCGATATTATAAATTTTTACTATTATCAATATTTTTGATTTTATGTAGTTTTACAGTATTAGCTGTAGATGCATTTACTATGCAAGGATCATGGATATCTAAGAGTGGTTATTATTTGCATGTAGACACTCATCATTTAGGCAAAGCAAATTATACTATTAAAGATATAAATCATATAGACGGGAAAACTTATATCAGAGTTTCTTTGTTTGGTGGGAGATATATTGATCAAATTACTATAGCAGATGATAATCCTAATTATATGATTATTGAGAATGAATCTACTCATACTTTTGCAGAGTATTCTAGAATATAATAATGTAAAATTTATTTGAATGAATCAAGGTGGGGAAATTAAAATGAGAAAGTTTTTATTAATGTTACTAGCTATCTGCATAACAACTTTTAGTTGTCAGGCAAGAACATCTGAGCTAGTTGGTAAAGGGGAGGGATATGGTCCTTACAATGGTTGGGTTGTTGCAGATATGTCTATGAATGATGGTGTTGTATCTGAAGTTGCAGCATATTCTATGCACACATTTAAGGATTATGGGTTAGTCCCTGTGGCCTATTGTTCATCTGGAGGAAGTCATTTAGGTACTTACTATCTGTTTTATGTAAATCCATATCATGATACATTAATTATTGGGAGAGAAGCTGGTGTAGCTTCTCATGTTAATCCGTTTGTTGCAGAATCTAAACCATTTGATAAAACGGGTGAGTTTATTCGCTATACAGATATGCAATCTAATCAGGATCTATATAGAAAGATAATTGATGTAGCTAAGACTGAATTTAGTAAATATCAACAAATGACGAAATAAAATTGCATTTTAAAAAATTACAAAAATATAATTGCTTTTATATAAATTACACTGTATACTTAAGTTAAAAGTTATACAGTGTAATTTTTTTACATGCAAAAATAAAAATAAAATGAAAATTATCTTTAAGGAAGAGGTGATCTAGTGTATATTAAAGATATATTTCATAGTAATACAGGAGTATCACAATATCGACTAGAGGAAAGTACTAGTAAAAATGCAGTGTTGTATACAATGTATGGACAGAACGAATTATATGAAGACTTAACGGGTGTACCTGGACCTATGAGTGATAGGAAGCAGATTCGTACAGAGTATAAAGGTTCTACTCTTAAAGCCGGCGATTTAATATTTAGTACAATATCTGGCATGGCTACAATTGTTACTACAGATCATGAAGGATACCTTTTCACTCAAAACTATGTTCGAATGGAACCTTTAAATACGCCAATAGATAAAAAGTTTATGGCTTATTTGATTAATGAGAATCCTAAAATAAAAAAGCAGTTCAAACAAAACTTACAGGGAAGTCAGGTTGTACGATATAGTCTTAGCTTATTAAAAGAAATACAGTTACCAAAACTACCATCAATTGAAATGCAACGTATTATGGGGGATATTTATTTTAAACAATTACGACTAAGAGCATTAAAGCAGCGGGTGGCAGATAACACATATCGTCAAGCAATTATTACGTTACAGGGAGTAAACTAATATGACAGAGCTAGAATTTGAAAATAAATTAATTGAGCAATTATCAACTGGGATTGTGACTAACGCAGCTAACTCTAATCAAATAGGTGATACGATTGATGCTTATGGTAATATGAAAGTTTATAAAAGTAAACTTTGGAAATATGAACCAACCATAAAAACAACAGAGGCTCTTTGGGAGAATTTCCGCAAGATTTTATATCAATTGAATCAAAATCAATTGACACAACCATTAAGTGATACGGAATTTAAACAAGTTCAAAAGGTAATTAATGAACTGTATACGCCATATCAAGCAGGACAATTCCTATATGGTATTAATGGCGTATCCCAAGTAGAGATCGATCTAGATGATGGTCGTCATGTATTTTTAACCGTATTTGATCAAAAACAAATCGGGGCAGGTAATACTGTTTATCAAGTAGTTAGCCAAGTTAAGAGAGAACCACAAATTGCAGGTCGCCCAGAACGTCGTTTTGATACAACACTACTCATTAATGGTTTGCCAATTATTCAAATTGAAGAAAAATCTGTAAAACATTCTGTAGATGAAGCATTAAATCAAATGCATCAATATATTCAGGAAAAACAGTACAGTGATATTTTCTCAACCGTTCAAATTCTAGTCGCAATGACTCCAAATCGCATTAAATATATGGCGAATACAACGGCCGATTTGTTTAATAAAGACTTTGCTTTTGAGTGGCAAAATCCTAATGATAATAAGGTTGTTCGCAATTGGACTACCTTTGCAGATATGTTTCTTAGCATACCAATGGCACATCAAATGTCTACATTGTTTACTATTCTTGATGGTACTAAGAATAAACAAATGCTTAAGGTTATGCGCCCTTACCAAGTATATGCCACAAAAGCAGTTTTAAATGAATTAAAACGCGCTGATTTCGATTTACCAATTAATAAGTTAGGTTATGTTTGGCATACAACAGGATCTGGTAAAACGATTACTAGTTTCAAAACTGCATGGTTGGCGAGTCGTATGCCAAATGTAGATAAGGTAGTATTCGTAGTTGACCGTATAGCGTTAACGAAACAAACTGAAGCAAATTATAAGGCCTATGACCCTGAAGGTTCTATTGATATTGATGGTAAACAATTTGATACCGTTGGTGGAACAGAAAATACTTCAGCGTTAAAGAAAAAATTAAATGAAAAAGGGTATGGCATCATTGTTACTTCTGTACAAAAACTAAATACTCTCATTAATCGTAAAGACTTTGTGGTACCTAAGAAAAACTTTGTGTTTATTGTCGATGAGGCACATAGGTCTACCGGTGGTGAAAGCTTTGAAGATTTACAAAAAGTATTTAAAGGTGCTGCTTGGGTTGGCTATACAGGAACCCCTATGTTTGATAAGGTGGTTGGCAAAAAAGGTACTAAAACACATGAAGTTTTTGGTAAGTTGTTACATGCATATACCATTCGAGAAGCTATTGCAGATAAAAATGTATTAGGTTTCAAGGTAGATTTCGAAACTACAATTGCAGAAGACAAAATGAAACTAGAATACTTACCAAAGTTCTATAAAGAGAAATATCCTAATTGGAATGAGTTCGATATTGAACGAAAGATCGCTAACCTTACTGATGATGATATGGATGATATGATAGAACCAAGTTTCTATGATAATAATCTTGATCACGTAAAATTGGTTGTAGAAGACATCTTTAAAAATTGGAGAAATCGTTCTAATGATGGTGCTTATAACGCAATGCTTACTACACATGTAGGTGGTAATAGAGCAAGCACACCAATGGCCTTAATGTACTTTGATGAATTTGAACGAGTGAATCAAGAACGTGAGGAGCAAGGGTTACCTACATTAAAAGTAGGTATAACTTTCAGCATGAGTACCAATAATAGTGATAACCAATTAACTACCAATAATGGTCTATTACGTGCCATGAAACATTATAATAAAATGTTTGGTACTAGTTTTGGACTAGATGATGTATCTGGTTATACTCAAGATTTAACAACTCGTTTAAATCGTACCGCACAAGATGGACAATATTTAGATCTTGTTATCGTTGTAGATCAACTTTTGACTGGTTTTGATGCACCGCAGCTAAATACACTTTACGTAGATCGTACATTGAAGGATGCAATGCTAATTCAGGCGTATTCTAGAACAAATCGTATTGCCGATAATCAAGGAAAACCGTGGGGCCGTATAGTCAATTACAGATGGCCAGCTAAAAACGAAGAACTCATGAACCGAGCTTTAAGTATTTATGCGAATAAACACTCTGCTGATGTACAAGATACATTAGTAGATACAAAGGCGTTAGTTGATACTGGTGTTTTAGCGAAACCTTTTAAAGAACAATTTGAAGAAGTAAAACAAGTGGTAGATCGTCTTGCAGATATGACGGATAACTTTACAGAAGTTCCTGCTAGTGAAGCTAAGCAAGAAGAAATGTTTAATCTTATGCGTACATATAGTGCTGGAATGTCGAAGCTAAAACAATATGATCCAGATGTTGTTAATGGAGAAGACATCGGTTTTGACTATGATAATCCAGATGAACTTGTTACCTTGCTAGGGATGACACCTGAACAAGAAGAAATGTTAACCACATCTCTGTATAACGATTTGAAAGAGCGTATTGCTGAAAATCATGATGTACCGGTTGCTCAAATTGAACTACGCATGATACATGTAAAACAAATTAGTGTTAACTATGACTATCTCACTGAATTGATAGAAGCATTAATGAATGCTGTTCATGAAAAACGTATGGATGCAGCTGCAGATTATCGTGAAAAAATTAATGACTTTGCAATGGCTTTAGATGATCGCCAATATGCAAAACAAATTAATAATGCGGCTGATGCAATTTATAAAGGTACGTATCCTCCAGAAGGAAAGACTATTCAATATCCTGTAAAGTTAACTAGTTTGGAAGTCATTGAAGATGTAAATACTATGATTATGAAAGATGATATTTTTGATTTCCGCTTAAAATGGGGAATCATTGATGTTATCAGTAATGACGAAATATTAGATCTATTTTCTCGACATACGGCTGGCAAACAGGATTTGGATAGTACTGGTAGAATTAGTAAATTAAAGAAAGATGCACGTGCGGAATACCAAGCAAAAGCACAAGATACGGATATTGTAAGTCTTAATAAAATCAAATATGGTAATGAACTTGTAGCAGCTTTATATAAATTTGCAGATTTTTATGTTAATGAAAGGTAGTGTTGTTGTGATAAAAGGAAAGGGAGGTTATGATGAGTAAAGAAAAACGGAGAGTACCTAAATTACGATTTCCTGGATTTACTGAAGATTGGGAACAGTGTAAATTAAGTGATCTAACTCAGTTAATAACTAAAGGAACAACACCTAAAGTTAAGAATATACAAAATGGTGTCAATTTTATTAAAGTAGAAAATATATCTGATGATGGTGTTATATCAATTAATTCATATGTATCAGAAGAAGAACATATGAACTTTTTAAGTCGATCGATTTTATCTAATAATGATATATTATTTTCTATTGCAGGAACCTTAGGACGTACTGCTATTGTTAAATCGCATCTATTACCAGCAAATACAAATCAAGCATTAGCGATAATTCGATTAAATAAATCTGTAGATGTAGTATATATTAATACATTTTTGAAATCGAATGCTATTAAAACATATATTAGAAAAAATCCAACTGTTGGTGCACAACCTAACTTATCCTTAGGTCAGGTTTCAGATTTAGAAATAAATATACCAAGCTATAATGAACAGGAGAAAATAAGTAATTTATTTTCTAAATTTGATTTGATGATTACCCTTCATCAGCGTAAGTTAGATAATCTTAAATTAAAGAAAAAAGCGTTACTTCAGAAACTTTTTCCGAAAAATGGAGAACGTTATCCTGAACTTCGTTTTCCGGGATTTACTGATGCTTGGGAACAGCGTAAGGCCGATTATATTTTCAAATCTGTAACAGAAAAAGGTTATCCTGAGTTGCCAGTACTATCAGCATCCCAAGAATTAGGTATGGTATATAGAGATCAAAATGGTATTGATATACAACACGATAAAAAGAATGAGTCATCATATAAAAGAGTGTCACCAGGTCAATTCGTTATTCATTTACGGTCATTTCAAGGTGGATTTGCTTATAGTGAGGTAGAAGGTATAACATCACCAGCATATACAGTAATGAGTTTTAAAAATTCAAGCGAACAATATGGCTTATTTTGGAAGTATGTATTCAAAAGTGAGACATTTATTAAACGATTAGAAACTATTACATATGGCATTCGTGATGGTAGAAGTATTAGTTTCTCTGACTTTAAGTCTTTAATGTTACAGTACCCTTCCTTTTCAGAACAAGAATTGATAGGAGATTTAATAGCAGTAATTGAAAGAGGTATTACCCTTCATCAGCGTAAGTTAGATCACTTACAATTACAGAAAAAAGCATTACTTCAACAGATGTTTGTATAAATAAAGGAGATTTTGTATGGCAGAATCAAAAGCACAGAATATTTCAAGCCAATTATGGGCGATTGCTAACGACTTGCGTGGCACAATGGATGCAAGTTCTTTTAAAGATTACATTCTTCCATTTTTATTTTATAAATATCTTTCTATTCATCAAGAAGAATATTTAGTTAATAATGATTTAGTTGATATTTCAGATGGGAAATCTGTTAATGAGGCATATAGGGAACTTGTCGAAGACGCAGGTTTAGAGGCTTGTTTAATTGATATTGCTGGTACACTAGGTTATGCCATTAATCCTGAGGATACATGGGCTTCTTTAACTGAAAGTATTCATAATGGTTCTGTTATTCCTAGTGATTATCAACGATTATTTGAAAACTTTAATAAGAATGCTGAAATTAATAAAGAAGCTGCAGCAGATTTTAGAGGTATTTTTAACTACATTAATCTTGGTGATTCTGGGCTTGGATCAACAACAGCAGGTAGAACGAAGACTTTAAATGCTGTAGTTACTAAAATTGATGAAATCGAGTACAAAGATGAAAATGGTAAAGATATACTTGGTGAAATCTATGAGTATTTGATTGGTAAGTTTGCAGCTAATGCTGGTAAAAAAGGTGGGGAGTTCTATACACCACATGAAGTTAGTCAAATTTTGGCTAAAATTGTTACTGACAATATAAAATCTCAATCTGATGCTTTCACAGTCTATGATCCTACAATGGGTTCTGGTTCACTACTATTGACGGTTCGTAATGAATTGCCTGATGGATCTCGTCAAGGTGCAGTTAGCTTTTACGGGCAAGAACTAAATACAGTTACCTATAACTTGGCACGTATGAATTTAATGATGCATGGTGTTACGTATAATAATATGGCACTGAATAATGCTGATACTCTTGAAAGCGATTGGCCAGATGGTCCTGACCGTGATGGTATCGATAGACCACGTTCCTTTGATGCGGTTGTTGCGAATCCTCCATATTCTGCGAAATGGGATAATAGTGAAAGTAAACTTAAAGATCCACGCTTTAGTGACTATGGTAAATTAGCACCAGCCTCTAAAGCAGATTATGCTTTCATATTACATAGCTTATATCACCTAAACAATGAAGGTACAATGGCAATCGTTTTACCTCATGGTGTTTTATTCCGTGGCGCAGCAGAAGGTAAGATTCGCCAAACTATTATAGAAAAGAATTACCTTGATGCGGTGATCGGTTTGCCTGCGAACTTGTTCTATGGCACAAGTATCCCTACAACAATTCTTGTGTTTAAGAAAAATCGTACAACACGTGATGTACTATTTATCGATGCTAGTAATGAATTCGAAAAAGGTAAAAATCAAAATAATTTAAGTGATGAAAATATTACTAAAATTATTGAAACATACCGAAATAAACAAGATGTTGATAAATATGCACATGTTGCATCTATCGAAGAGATTAAAGAGAATGACTATAATCTAAATATTCCTAGATATGTAGACACATTTGAGGCAGAAGAAGAACTTGATCTTGATGAAATCAATCGTATGATTGAACAAGATAACCAAGAAATTGCACAACTTGAAAAAGAAATAGCCGAACAATTAGCCCTATTAGGCGTCAAAATGTAAGGAAAAGAGGTAGAAAAGACTAAATAGGACTTTTCTACCTCTTTTTGTATTCTTGGGAACAGCGTAAGTTATCAGATATTTTAGTTGAACGTAATGAGCAACAAGTCGAAACAAATGAATATCCATTAATGTCATTTGTTCAAGGGCATGGTGTAATACCAAAAGGTGAAAGATATGATAGAAGCTTTTTAGTATTAGATCAATCGAAAAAATATAAAAGAACTGAGCTGGGAGATTTCATATATAGCTCTAATAATTTAGAAACAGGCTCTATAGGAATAAATAAAACGGGTAAAGCTGTAATATCACCTGTATATAGTATTTTTTACGGTGTATCTATTGGTGATAGTCAATTTATTGGGATAATGTCATTATTACCAAGATTTATTACTAAGATGATTCGATTTAGGCAAGGTGTTGTTTATGGTCAATGGAGAATTCATGAAAAAGATTTTCTTGATATTTCTATATTAATACCATCAGAAGCTGAACGTACTAAGATTACAAAATTAATTCTAAGTATTGAAGAACTTATTACCCTTCATCAGCAAGAGCCATTTCTATGTGGGAACAGCGTAAATGGTGGGGTGGAATTATGTTGACAATAGAGGAAAAATCCGAACTATTTTATATTTATTACGAAAAGTGGATACGAATTTATAAAGAAGGGGCTATTCGTAATGTAACAATGCGAAAATATGAGATAACTCTATTATGGTTAAAAAAATTAGTTCCTGAACTTAGACTTTCACAATTAAACAGAATATCATATCAACAATTATTAAATGATTATGCGGAGTTTCATGAACGACAAACAACAATGGACTTTCATCATCAGATAAAAGCAGCTATATTGGATGCGGTGGATGAAGGATTTATTGATAGGGATCCGACGCGTAAAGCCATTATAAAAGGTCGTTCACCGAGAATAAAGAAGATCAAATATCTAAATCAGTTTGAATTACATACCTTGTTAGTTAATTTGAAGTTAACATCTGAGATTAACTGGGATTGGTTGATATTGATAATAGCAAAAACTGGGATGCGATTTTCAGAAGCTTTAGCATTAACTCCAAAGGATTTTGATTTTTCACATCAATCATTAATTGTGGATAAAACATGGGATTATAAAGGGAATGGTGGATTTCTGCCAACGAAGAATCGCTCATCAGTGAGAAAAATACAGCTTGATTGGCAAACAATCATAAAGTTCTCAGAATTAATTAAAGGATTACCTGAAGATAAGCCGATATTTGTGAAAGGTCGTGTATTCAATTCGACAATAAATGGTGTATTAGAAAGATATTGTAAAAAATTAGGAATACCAGTTATATCGATACATGGGTTACGACATACACATGCTTCATTATTACTCTTTGCAGGAGTGTCGATTGCAAGTGTCGCAAGAAGACTTGGACATGCGAGTATGACTACAACACAAAAAACATATATACATATTATTCAAGAAATGGAAAATAGAGATATTGATCTAGTAATGCGGTCTATGGCTGGATTAGCATGAGATTTATTATATAGAAATGGCTTTTACTGATGAAGGGTAATAATTTTATCCAACCTTAAAAGTATCTCACCAATTTTAGTTTGTTCCTCTAAATCTTTCGGATATGAAAAATACATTTCCTTTAGTGCAGTTCCAGAGGTTAAAGCACGCGTAGTCATCGAGCTCTTTTTCTTCATTTCCGAGCGAAAATTATTAGTAAAGAATATATATGATTTAAATATATTAACCAATGGATCATACTTTTCAGCACGGCCACGTAAAACAAAGCCACTAAATACAACACGTTCCATTGGCTCCATAACTACTGCAGGAAAGCCAATTTCATCAATAGTTTCGGAGGTCCTAGTGAAGAATAAATCTCCTTCCTTAACTTTATAATTTTCTAGTTCTTTTTTATTAACACAGACTTTACCTTTTAATGTTGAGGAATATATTTGTCTATTATGAAATACATCTGTAAAATTAACAATACTATCACCGTAACCAAAATATACTTTTTCCTTATTGAGGCCATTTTTAAAAGTATAAAAATCTCCTAGCTTACGCTGTTCCCAAGTAAATTGATACTATATAAAAGAAGTTATTTGCCATGTATTTATTCCAATATTTAATATAAAATGAATACAGAATGAAAAATAAATTATATGTTTCATAGTGAGTTACATTAAAAGGAGAATTAAGTGTGAATAGCTCTGGAAAACAAGAAAAATTTATACTAACTATTACTGCAGATAGTGTAGTGTCGACAGATGAATGCTTTGATATTAATAATTTAAGTCTTGGAGATAACTATAAACCTCTTGATGTGAAGTTTCAAAAAATGAATGGAGATATTATAACTCGTAAATATAATAAAGGCGAGCGAAAGAACTCAAATCAAACAATGCCTAGACTGGCACTTCAAATTTTCGAAAAACAAATTGTTAAATTGTCGTTAGAAGAAAAAGAAACCTTCCCTATATGTAAATATAATCCTGATGGGGAATTGAGATATGGCATTTACCCTAGTGTTGAGGCTTTTAAAAAGTATAGAAATACAATTGAGTACTTAAAATATTTTTATGATGAAGATCGTATAATGGTGATTTATTGTTGGAATCTATTTTCTACTATTATATTTGTCCAAGAGTGTCTAAAACGTTTTGGTGAACCTGGAGATAAGTTTCTTCTTACTTATAGAGAAAAAGATATAAAGGAAAATGAAGATGAGACAATTGAAGCTACCATTCAAGAGGAATTAGGTAAGCCCATAAAGGAATACGGAAATGAGTATTCCCGTATGTTAATTGAATCAAAGAATATAATTTTTAGAGGTGCACCTGGGACAGGAAAATCTTATTTAGCTAAACAAATTGCGACTGATATTATTAGCGAAGGTTATTTTGATAAATATGAATCTCTTAATGATGAGCAAAAGAAACAGGTTGAATTTGTTCAGTTCCATCCAAGTTATGATTATTCAGATTTTGTTGAGGGGTTACGTCCAAAGATTAATGATGATGGAACTATGGGATTTGAATTAAAAGACGGTATTTTTAAGCGCTTTGTTTCACGTGCGAGACGAAATTATGAGAATTCTCAAAAGCCTAAAGAATTAGTAGAAAAAGAAAGTTCTGTTCAAGAATCGATGAAAAATTTCTTTGATAATATAGAGTTAGGTGTTGATGAATTTAAGACCTTAACAGGAAATAGTTTCTATATTTCAAGTGTTGATGATAGTTTCATTCATATTACTATTCCTGGAAATGATGTAGTTAATAAATTAGTATTGAGTGTTAATGAAATTAAGCAAATGTTAGAGTCTGGGCTAACATTTACTCGTGTTAAAGATATTACTAATTTTTTTAATAAACAATTTGCTTCACAAGCTTATTCATATGAATTTGTTATTCTTAAAGCCATTCAATCCAGTAAAATTCGTACTAGACAATCATTGATTGAAACAGAGCCTTTAAAAAAATATATTTTTATTATTGATGAAATAAATCGTGGTGAGATTTCCAAAATATTTGGTGAACTCTTCTATTCTATTGACCCCGGATATCGTGGTAAATCAGGTGAAATTTCTACACAATATTCTAATTTACAGATGTGTGATGAGAAATTTTATATACCGGAAAATTTATATATTATAGGGACAATGAATGATATAGATCGTTCTGTAGATAGTTTTGATTTTGCGATGCGTAGACGATTTAGATTTATAGAAATCAAAGCAGATGCTACAACAGGTATGTTAGATGGATTACGGAGCAATCGTCTTGATGATGCTGCTAATGAATTATTGCCAGAGAAAGCTATCAATAGAATGACTGCATTGAATGAAGCTATTTTAGAAGTAGAAGACTTAAATGAAAATTATCAAATTGGTGCTTCTTACTTCTTAAAGTTAAAGAATTTAACTTTTGATGAACTTTGGACGGATTGCTTACGACCTTTATTACAAGAATATGTTCAAGGGCTATATGATGAAGAAGGTATAATGAAAAAATTTGCTACTGCATATGGTTATATAGAATCATAGAAGGGGTTTAATAATGAAAATTCTTAAAGTTAAAGATAATACAACATATATAACTTCGAGATTTTCTTGTAATAAATGCATAGTTAGTAATATTTTAAACAAGTCTTTAAGTCAACTTGATGCAGAAGAACTTTTTATATATCCTGAATCAATAAAAATAGTAGAAGATTTAACTCGTGATCAGATGATATTACAAGAATTTAATGGAAAATATCGTACCGGAAATGTAATGGGATTTATTGGGCATGGAAAAGAAAGATTGATTATACAGTCACGGTTTTGTAATGATAACGAAGACTACTTCTTATCTTATTTATTAGAGAGTGTGTTAAATATTCCTAATATAGTTAGTCTAGATGCAGATACGAGTAGTGATAAAAGGTTATTAGATTTCTTGTTGTTTATATTTCCAAAATATCTTGGAAGTGCAATTCGAAAAGGTCTTTATAAGCAATATATATATAAACAATATAATGATATGAAAATAAAAGGGAAGATAGATATTCCTAGACATCTAATAAGAAATATTCCATTCATAGGTAGGATTGCTTATAGTCAACGATTATTTTCATATGACAATACGTTGATAGAATTAATAAGACATACAATAGAGTTCATTAAATCCAAATCATATGGATCTATAATACTTTCTGATATAAAAGAAGAAGTTAATTTAATTGTAAATGCTACACAGTCATATAGAGCTTGTGATCGGCAAAAGATTATAGAGCAAAATAAGAAGAATATAATTAGACACGCCTATTTTAGGGAGTATTCAGCATTACAAAGATTGTGTATTTTAATTTTGAAAAGTGAAAAACATGATATTGGTGGTGGTATACAGAATTCCTATGGTATCTTATTTGATGGTGCATGGTTATGGGAAGAATATATTAATATATTATTAAATTCTCACTTTTATCACCCTAAAAATAAGAGTAAATCTGGTGCACAGCAATTATTTTCAGATGGAAGAGGCTTAATTTATCCTGATTTTATTAGCAAATCAACTGCTCCTCGTTCAATTGTAGATGCAAAGTACAAACCGATAGATAATATTAGAGGAAGGGATTACTTACAAGTATTAGCGTATATGTATAGATTTGATGCGTATAAGGGATATTATATCTATCCTGAATCTAATGAGCAAGTTCCTGAAATATTAAAATTGAATAGTGGATCTACTTACGAAGATAATGTTATTGCTCATAACGATATTAGTGTTATTAAACTTGGATTAAAAATCCCTAATAAAGCCATTAATTATATAGATTTTAAAAGACGGATGCATGAAAGCGAGTTAATTTTACAAAATATTATTTTTAACTATGATAATAGTTATGATACGTAATTAAGATTTCTTATTATATTATCATTTTCTTAAATTGCAATATGAAATTGAACAGTATGTAAATCCATTATTTTATTAACTTTTCCTAAAAAGACTTTTTGTGGTGTTTTGTAATGTAATATCTCACGTGGTAAGTTATTACACCAGTGAAGAGTTCGGTGTAGTGTATGTTCTGAGATATTTTCTATTTGTTTTCCTTTCGGAATAAAACGACGAAGTAAACCGTTATGTCTTTCGTTAGAGCCTCGTTCCCAAGCTGAATAGGGCCTTGCAAAATAGATAGATAGTATCTCATCTTCAAGATCAGATATATTCGCAAATTCTAAAACTTATCAGCTGTTATCGTCTTACATAACAATCCTAACTCCATATTGTTTTTAAATGTACTTAACCACGTTTCTAATGTTTCTATTACATCATGAGAACGGGCGGAAGGACAGCGTAAAGCTATATATAATCTACTTTTTCGTTTTATTAAAGAAATCAATACATCATCTGTTTTATCTTTTGCTCCACGAACAGTGTCTATTTCCCAATGACCAAACTCTTTTCGAGTTTCAATCGTAGCATCACGAAGTTCTATTGATTTTCCTAGTTCACGTTTATACTTACTCGAAATGGATTTTCTTAGTGAGCGACGTGTTACTAGAGGTAAATTAATAGCTTTTACCCCAAGTAGTCCTTGATGAAGATAGTTATATAAAGTTTTAGTACAAACCATTTCATTACGTGCAAATATACAAGACGAGCTTTACCTTGTAGAATTTGGACAACCGAACCCCGGTTTAGTTCTGTATAAATAGTGGTTCTAGAGCGTCCTAATACGGTTGCAATTGCTGTAACAGAATTACCGGCGGCGATTCTCTTTTCTACATAAAAGCGTTCTTCAGAGTTTAAGTGTTTGTATGTAATGTCGTGTTATGATTAATATAGTCCATATTGACTACCTCGGTTAGATTATGTTTGGTCACTTAAATCATAACACAAGGTTTATTATGGATTTTTTAGTTGTTTAATTTCATTCTACAATTAAGCTAAAAGAAAACAAGGAAAGAAACGATTCAATTTCTTTCCTTGCTTAGATATGATATAATTTATACCCAAGTGAGGCATAAATGGTTCGGTCGCCAGACTTCGCTTCTAGTATTTATAATTGAAAAGACGGTCTGACATCATGTCAGGCCGTTTCTTCATGTTTAAATGGAGTTATTAGTTGTGTAACTCTCGTTTTCCGTATAATTTCAGGACTATAGTAATAATTGTATTTAACACAAATAGAGCGGCAAAACATTCTAAAGCAGTAGTATAGCCATATCCTGCTTCGTGAAAGTATGATACGAGCATAGGACCAACGATGCCCGCTAATCCCCAAGCAGTTAGAATACGGCCATGAATAGTCGATAGTTGACGTATACCATAGAGGTCAGCTAGATATGCTGGCATACAGGAGAACCCGCCGCCATAGCAGGTGATAATGAGAAGGATTAGAATTTGGAATGTTAGGGAGCTATTGGTTTGGGCAAGTAGATAGAATGCGACGATTTCTATAATAAAGAATAGTATGTAAGTTTGTGCTCGCCCAAGGTAATCGGAGATAGTAGACCATGCAATGCGACCCCCGCCATTGAAGATACCGATGATACCAACCAGTGATGCAGCTGCTGCAGGTGTCATACCAATGGCTTCTTGTGCCATAGGGGACGCTAAGGATAGTAGGCCTATACCACAGGTAATATTAATAAAGAATACCCACCAAAGGGCACCAAATTGCCAAGTTTTCATGGCATCATTGGCTAGCATGCCATAGGTATGAACGTACATGGTAGATCTATCCTTAGTAGTTCGAGTTGAGTGTTTTGGTTGAGGTGCTTTCAAATAGAGCGAAGAGGCGCCCATAATTGCGAGATAGATTACGCCGAGGATAATGAAAGTATCTATCAATCCAACCTGAGCTACGAGATATTGCATAAGAGGCCCTGCAATGAGTGAAGCAAACCCAAAACCCATAATAGCTAAACCAGTAGCAAATCCAGGGCGATTTGGAAAGTATTTCACGAGCGTAGAAACTGGTGTTATATAACCAATGCCTAGTCCAATGCCACCGATGATGCCGTAGAAGAGATAGAGTAAGGTAAGATTGTGTATGCTAAGTGCATAGGCCGTACCAAATAATCCGGTTACCCAGAATAACATAGCGAGAAGTCCACTTTTCTTAGGACCAATTTTTTCTGCAAAGGATCCAAGAAAGCCCGCAGATAGTCCGAGCATTAAAATGGCTAATGAGAATGTCCATGTTGTTTGCGATAAAGTAAAACCCATATCTGCCATAATAGGACGTGTGAGTACACTCCAAGCATATACACTACCAATGGATATGTGCAAGCCAATGGCTGCTAATGCAATAAACCAACGATTTCTCATAAGAAAACTCCTTTCATATAGGTGAGATACTCAGATATAGATAAAGAAGCATTTGTTACGAGAAGGCAATAAAAAAGACCATCTGAACAAAAGCTTGCCCAGACGGTCGGCTATCACACGATGTGTGCTACTGTGCATGTAGTCAATTCTACGTATCCGTCAGCCCAGTAGGAATATATTACAAATATAGCAATTGAAAGGACATCTTGTCGGTGATATAAGTCACTATCATATGCACTATGAAGATTTATAATTGAAAACACGGAAAGAAATCTTTGGATTCCTTTCCGTGTTTAGATATGATATAATTTATATCAAAGTGAGGCATAAATGGTTTGGTCGCCAGACTTCGCTTCTAGAATTTAATGTTGAAGAAACGGTCTGACTTCACAGTCGGGCCTTTTTTCATAGCCTAATTCTGTGAAAAGCTAGCTTTTGCTAGATGTCAATTCATTTAGCTGCCATGATAATGGTCGCCACAAGTATGCCAAAGGAAATCATTAATGATAACACTTTGAATGTACTCATATTGATCACCGCCAATCTCTAGAAGATTAGCAAAGGCTGGACCCATTTAGAGGCCTCAAACTCAATATAGTGTTGTTGATAATAAAAGTAAATAGATTAGAGGTTCCTAATAGTCACCTAGGTGACCAATAGGAACCTCTTTTGTTTTATAATTATTTTCATCGATTTCTTCTTATTATGTTACAATACATGTAATATTACTATTTTATGGAGAGATGTATATGTTAAAACGATTATTACTAAGTACTGTAATATTAAGTGTTGTTAGTGTATCTAGTTATGCTGTTGATGTGAATATTCCCGGTGCGGATCCTAGTATTTCTAAGGATGTGTATGTACAGGGGGTATATAGTACTGAAAATATTAAGAATGCTTATGATGTAGAAACTAGAAAGATAATAGATTCGATTATATCGAAAAAGGGAATACATAAAAGGTTTGGTACTGCTGTTAATGATGATGAAGTTGAATCCTTTAAAAATGATTTATACTCTATCAAGCGTCGTCAATTCGATGGCAATACAATTGTAAATTTACATAATGATAATGGTGGGGTATCAGTTACACTTCCATTTAGTGGAATACAGAAGGAGGCTATAACTGATTTTCCTAATTCAAATGCTCATTATTTAGTTGAATCACCTATGATTGCAGCGGGTGTTATTGAAAATAAAACACCAAACACTACTGATAAAACAGACGTGGCTTTTAAATATGATGGCCTTAGTAAAGGTTACTTGAGAAAGACAACACTTAGTGGGGCTGTAGAGATGGATATTATAGGCTTAAATTTTGAACTGAGTAAACATCCAAATCAAGAGTATAATGTTATCCTTTATCCCCGTGCAACGGAGCTAGTCACATCCAATGATATTAATAAAATAATGGCTAATTATGTAGTGCCATCAATCTATTCGCTTCAAGATCTTGATGATTATAGCAAGGTTGAGACATATAAAACATATTCCTTCAGGGTACCTAAAACAGCTGTAAAAGCAAAGAATATAAATGAAAAGTTGGATGGAATAACTTTTACAGTTGATAAGGATATAATTCAACAAATTCGCATTGAACCTAATTATGAATCTGAAAAAGGTATATTTAGTACAGTTGATGAGATTTATATATTAAATAAAATTAATAATAAGTCTGCAGAGTTATTTGGTGCACCTAGAGCTAAAATGATAACAAAGGGATTCCATACTTATGTGTGGAATGATGGTATACCAGGGCTATTATTAGATTTTGAATTAGATAATCAACAAGGTATGTTGATGTTTATTACATATGATGAAAGTCATAAGTATGTAAACACAATACAATACCCGTTAAATAATGGGGTATATAATAAAGCGCAATTACGTAAATTAATTACTGATGCAATATTATCTGACACTGGTAATATGTATCAAGAGGATGTTTGGTTTATCTAATCTTTTTTATCAAAAGAGGTATCCTAGATGAATGTAAATCATGTGTTATTAATATTTAAATCTGCATTAGAATATGCTGATTTTAAGGGGATTAATAATTTGTTAGCAGGCAATTGTCAGTATATTAATGTTGAGAGGAATATATTAAAAAATGGAAAGGCAGAGGTATATGATTTTCTAAATTTAATGGCAAAAAGAACCAGAGATGAAAATGTGGACGTATATGCACATATGATGACACTTGGTGGAAAAACCAAAGAAAAAGAGTTTTTTTATGAAGGTCAAAGAGGGCTTGCTATTGCATACAATGAAATAGACAATTATGCGATAGCTATGTTCATTGAGTTAGATTCAAATAATTTTATTAATAAAATTATTGTTAGTAATGAAATTCCGAGTTTTAGACTTGATAAACATCGTGCTGAACATAATTCCCCACCTATAGATTACATTTTTTATAAAACGCCTGTTGATTTTTTGGATTGGCTTACGGCCATTAGTATTTGGTTAGAAACTGGATATGTAGATGAGTATTCTTTTTATGATTCACTTGCTGATGAGTGCTGTGTACATTTTCAAAGAAAAAATCAAGAACCTATTTTGTTGTTAGGTAAGGAAAAAATTATAAATGACTTTAATAAGATAATGAATTTATTTTTCTATACTATGCCACATATAATTCGTGATAAGAATAATAACCCCTTTATAATGTATGGACCCATGAAGATTGAAATCGGCCGTAGTTTAGCGGGACCAGCAAATTTTGTACATATTTATATTGACGATAGTGGAGATTAGTTTGCATATTATTTCTTGCACAGGTTCGTTATGCTTTAAAACAAAGAAGAAATCGTATGAGATTCCTTTCCCTATTTAGATATGATATAATTTATATCAAAGTGAGGCATAAATGGTTTGGTCGCCAGACTTCGCTTCTAAAGTAAATATTTGAAGAAACGGTCTGACTCTCAATGTTGGGCCTTTTTTCATGCCGCAATTAGAAAGTTAGCAAAATAAAATAATTGTTTTAGGGAGAGGGAGAGTCATATGAAACGTTATATTATGCTATTAAGCTTAGGTTTATGTTTAGCTAGTCCAATGCTTTCACAAGCAGTGGATATAAAACCTATCATACATGTTACGAATGTACATAATGGCCAATATGATGAAGGATTAGATGCTATTACAGTAACCAAGTTTTATGGTCCGTATCAATTTCGTGTATTGAAGGATGCTGTGGAGACTAAAGGGGAAACTAAAGATATAGATGGCAGAGCCTTTAGACACTCTGATGGTGTCTTCATGCATGTGAAGGCTAGATCTATTGATAATACAAGTATCTCTTTAGATAAAGAGATTGAAAAAATTGTTAAAGATAGAACGGTTCCTGAACCTACTGTAAAGATGGTATTGCCTATTAAGTATGATGTAACAGAGGTCGATAATGATGGTGTGCGCAGTTTACTAGCTGAATTTATCTATGGCTGGCCATTACATAATAGGACGGACATGGTATTAGTTACTGATTATGAAGATACTCGTTACTATTATAAGTTGCAGTTTTATAGAGACAAGCTACCAAATGGTGTTCGCATTGAGCAGTTGCGCCAAATGATTATGGATGCGCAGTTTAGTTATAAATAAGGTGTTTTGATCAGACTTCCATATTTGTGTATCCTAATGTATTTAGTCAGTCTGTAATATTTAGCTGAACGGGTATAGTAAAAGTAAATTAAAAAGAGGTTCCTATGAGTCAACTTGTGACCATCAGGAACCTCTTTTATTGTACAAGAGTTTATATAGTTTTCAAACTATTATAATATGCTTTTACCTAAAGGAAATTATTATTTATTTAAGTTTCCAACAATGCTTACAATATCTTCTGCTTTACGGGCAATATGTGTGACGCCTAGTTCTTGGTGAAGAGATTCCTCTCTAAAGCCCCATGTAACACTAATGCAAAGTAGACCGGAGTTTTCTGCAGTAGCTACGTCAACTTCAGAGTCACCTACATAAATAGATTCGTTCGGTGTAGAGTTTAGTTCTTTTAAGGCTTGTAGTACCATATCTGGTGCTGGTTTACGTTGTAATCCTGGTCTTTCACCAATGGCAACAGGTAAACGATCGCCAAAGTACTCTTTATTGAGTGGCGTTACACCTTCTTGGATTTTGTTGGATACGATGGCTAATTTATAACCTTGTTTACGCAGTACATCAAGCATATCTAGGATGCCTGGGTAGGGCGCTGTTGTGTCTTTTAAATGCTCACCATAGTAAGCTTTGAACTCCTCAATGTATGAATCTAATTCATGATCAGCTACTGTACTTGGTAAACATTGACGCATCAAATAGGTTACTGCATTGCCCAGAGCTGCTTTTACCTCTGCTAGCGATTTTTCAGGGAAGTTATGTGTACGTAGTACATGATTTACGGCATTGGCTAAATCTGTAGCTGTATTGAGCAATGTGCCGTCGCAATCAAAAACGATAGTAGTATATTTCATAGGGGCCTCCGATATTAAATCAATATGTACTTTTTAAGTATATGATAAATATGTAGAAAATCAAGAGAATAGACCTATTAGTTATTATAATTGTGTTACAATAATAGAAGTAATAAGTACAGTGTATAGGAGGCGTAGTATGACTGAAATACAAGCTCTTTTATTGATAAAATCCATCCTTGAATCCGCAGATATTCACGGTATTGAACATATTTTGAGTGAAGATTGTGAGTACATGTCTACAGGTCGTGGCATCATTGGGCGAAACCGCAATGAAACTGTTGAGTTTTTGTCCTCTATGACTGAGTCCATCAAGGCTGATAATGTTCCTGTTACTTGCAAGGTCATGCATATTACTGATGTGTATGAAGAGGATGCGCTGTTCCACGAGGGGCGTCATGGTTTAACTGTTTCTTATGAAAGCAACGATAATTACGTGTACATGATTTTTGTAGATGTAAATGATGAGGGCCTTGTAGACCGTATCGTTTCTAGTCAGGAGAATTACAGTATTGAGTATGACGATCTTCGCTTTGGTGATGATGAAAGTGAGTATTCGTTTATAACGCCGCCAACAACTGTGAAAGACTGGATTACAGCCCTCAGCATATGGTTAGAAACAGCCAATGTTGATATTGATGATTTCTATCAATATATAGATGAAGACACACGTGTTGTATTCCAAAAGGGCGATGCTGAATCGATTACCCTTGAAAGCGGTCTTGATGTAGAGGATTATTTTGATCAATTAATGAACCAACACTTTGATGCGGTGCCTCATATCATTCGAGATGAAGAAGATGGATTAATCTTAACCTACGGGCCTATGAGTGCCATTGCAACTCTCAATGAAGAGGGAGCATTAGCTCTTATCAGTATCTATATCGACACACGTGACGAAGATGAGGCAACTGATGAGATTGGTTATATCGAAGAAGAACTAACCGAGACAATAACTACTGAAGAAGATTTGTTTTAATTAGCTCTAATAAAAAACTACCAGTTAAGTTTACAACGTACGGAGTAGGTGCTCTGTTATTGAAGATTCACTTACAGTACAATGTGTTTAACTGGTAGTTTTTTTGTGTTAAAAATAAATATTTTTAACACAAAAAAAATGTATTTAAGGTAATTCAAATTACTTTTAACTGGTAGTATCTCAGAAAATATACTACATCTCATCATTGTCTTTAATGAGCCCAGCTTTTTTCTTTTTCCAATAGGAGTAGTAGAACGGCAAGATTACGATACAGCCGCCTAGACCCCATAATAATTGGTTAGTTTGTGCTTGTGCAAGCATCCAGAGGGATGTGCCAATGGCGATGACTGGGATTAAGTAGCCACCAGGGATTGTGTAGGAACGAGCTTTGTCTGCCCATTTACGACGGAAGATAATAACAGCCAAACACGTTGGTAGATATTGTGTAAAACGAGATACCGCACTAATAGCTGCTAGTGTTGTAAAGGAACCGGACCATGCAAGTAATACACTGGCAATGGCAGTAACGATAGCTGCTATATATGGTGCATTATAACGATTACGTTTTGCCAAAGCACTTGGTAGCATACCATCTTCCGCCATAGATGTTGCCACACGAGGCGCATAGTAAGCTTCAGCAAAGTTGATACCGCCCATAGAGATTAAGGTACCTACTAATACGATATACATGCCAATAGGACCAACGATCACATTGAATGCATCTTGTACTGGAGCTTTAGTATTTGCTAAATCTGTACCAAGTACACCAATGGATACGGCAAGGATTGCCATATATAGAACCGATACGAGAAGCATACACATGATAATCGCACGTGGTAAATTCTTTTTAGGATTTTTCATATCCTCTGCAGCAATGGCAATAACTTCAAACCCTGTATAGGCAAAGAATAGAAGAACTGCAGCTTGGGCAAATGATCCATCTACATAGATGTCTTGAGGGAAGACTGGTGTAAAGTTAGCTCCATTTATAAAGAAAATACCAATTGCAATAAATAGGGCAAGAGGGACTAGCTTAGATATAGTGATTAAGTTGTTAACGAATTTGGATACATTAACACCAAATATATTTACAATGGTAAGACCTACAATTAAGATAAATGAAATGACATCCTTTGCAAAATCACCACTTAAAGCTGGTACTGCAGCACCTAATGCTGTAGCAAAGCCAACGGCCATAGCCGCCCATGCAATAACGGTTACGATCCATTTTAGAACGCCCACTTCAAAGGCCCAGAAATCACCTAAAGCATGTTTTGCATATAGATAAGGGCCTCCATTACGTGTGAATAGGCTAGCTGCCTCTGCAAAGCAAAGGGCGATACAACCTGCAATAACGGCGTCAAATAAGAGGACGCCTAAACTAGCGGAACCAATTATAGAATATGCTTTGTTTGGTAGTAGGAAGATACCTGTTCCTACAATACCATTTATTCCTAGGAGTACAATACTCCAAAAGCCAAATTTTCCTGTTTCTTTCATGATACAATCTTCCTACTATTTAGTTATATTTTCTTGAGTTGCTTTTACGAATGCAGTAAATAAACGCTTTGCATTTTCGTCATTTGTAGACATCATTTCCGGGTGGAATTGACAGGCGACTAACCAAGGATAGGATGGATCCTCTAAACCTTCTACGGTACCATCCTTAGCTCTTGCTACAACTTGTAATCCTTTACCGACATTTTTAACTGTTTGGTGATGATGGGAGTTCGTAATCCAAGTGTTACAACCTATAGCACCAGCCAGTTTTGATTTGGACTCAATATCTACCGTATGGGTACCAAGAGAAGGCGTTTGATTCTGAGAGTGTTTTATTGTACAGTTTTGATCATATTTTAAATCTTGGAATAAAGAGCCTCCACGATATACGTTTAAGATTTGTAAGCCACGACAGATACAAAAGATAGGAATTTGTTTTTCTTCTGCTGCTTTGATTAAAGCAAAGTCGAATTGATCGCGCTCTGGAAATACATCGCCAAGACCTTGTAAAGGTTCTTCTCCATAGTGGAGAGGGTATACATCATGGCCGCCGGATAATAGTAAGCCATCAAGCTTTGCTACCGTTTCACGAGCTACATCAAGATTTTTGGTAAACGGAATTATAACAGGGATGCCACCAGTTTCCTCAATAGAACGAGGATAATCTTGGTTTACGTAAGAACGTAACAAATCTACGTAAGGACCACCATTATCTCGTAAGATATTGCCGGATATGCCAATAAATGGTTTCGTCATAATATCACCTCATATGTGTAAAAATCTGTATAATCTTATGTTAGTGTATCAGATTTTCAGGGATAAAAACATTACTAATAGATATAATTATAAGCCTTATAATAGAGAAAATATGTTAAAGTTGATACATTTTACTATATTTTATTTTAAGATATAGTTGTATCTGTTTATTGCGAAACATGGTATGATAAACTACGAATGAACTGTGCGGGAGGTTTACTATGGTTTTTCTAACATCCTTACAAAGTATCATACCTATTGTACTGCTTATTTTGTTAGGATATATATTAAAAGGGCGGGGCATGTTTAACCCCACCTTTAGTGGTAATTTATCGCGATTTATCATGTCGGTTGCATTACCAGCGGGAGTATTTGTATCTGTATTACATCACCTACATACTTCTGATATATGGAATTTACGATATGGCATGTTGGTGGTTGTCCTAACATATGTTATCGCATATATCGTAGCGTTTATTATGATGAAAATGTTGAAAGTTCCTAAAGGACGACGTGGTATTTTTATCAATATGGTAGTAAATGATAACTGCTTGTTTATTGGGTTACCAGTGCAAATTGCACTATTTGGTCAAGATGCGCTGCCGTATTTCCTGTTATATTACATCGGTAACACTATTTCCGTATGGATGGTGGGAGTATTCCTTATAGAATTAGATCCACTGCCAAATTCTGAAGTAGATTTTAATAATGGCTCCTATAAGATTGATAGTATAAATAATAGTTCAGAATCTACTGAAGGTAAAAGCAAGAAACCTAAATTTGATTGGAAGAAGTTATTACCACCACCATTGATAGGTTTTTTTGTGGCCTTAATCTTCTTGTTTTTTGAAATTCCTTTACTTCCAATTTTGCATACTACCTTGAATTACTTAGGTGATATGGTAACCCCATTATCCTTGATTTATATAGGTATTGTACTTCATGATGCGGGCTTAAAAAGCATGCGTTTAAATAAAGACTCCATCGGTGGGATTGTAGGACGATTTGTCATTTCCCCGATTATCATGTTCTGTTTGATTACGGCTTTACAATATGGAGCAGGCATTGTTCTAGAACCAATTGCAATCATTACCTTTGTTGTACAATCAGCAGGACCTGTTATTGCAGTATTGCCGATTGTAGCTAATGAATCAAAAGCTGATTTACCATTTGCTACAGGTCTAGTTATGATTAGTACCATACTATTTGTTGTAGTAATTCCAATTATAATGGAAATTTTAACAATGATAGGTATACAGGCTTAAAATAAGAAGAAGATTAAAATAAGTAAATAAAAAATAGGTTCCTAATGGTCATATAGGTGACTATTAGGAACCTATTTTTATGTAAGTATATACAGCTTATCTAAAGAATCTACCAACGAGTGGCATGCTAGCACCATCGTTTTTATTAAGGCCTTTTAAAAGAACCATGATAATTACGTATAGTAGTAATCCTTCAATACCTGTGAGTATAAAGTTAGCCCACATTGGTAGGATGTCTATTAAGTAATGGTAACTCATGAAAATAAGTATACCCATAACACCGGCACTGACCACGTTTTTCCAAAGCAGGGAAATATCAAGGAAGTAGCCTGTGTATTTTTTGATATAAATCAAGTTAAGTAATGCGGCAAAGCCAATATCAGCAACGGTTGCCCAAGCGGCACCGCCGATGCCAAGCCAAGGAATAGCAGTCAGTGTCCAGTTAAGGATGACCTTGATTATGAGGGAAATCCCCATATTTATGACTGGAATACGTGGTCTGTTGAGACCTTGTAGAATACCTGTTGTTACTTGATGTACACCTAGGAAGAATATAGAGAATGCCGTGATTTGCGTTGCTAGTTCTGCCTTAGGCGCATTGTAAATCAGTGTAACAGTTGGGGCAGCAAGTACATATAATAGCACTGTAAATGGTACGGTTGCCATAAATGTTAAACGCATAGAGCCAGCAGTGCGATCATATATACCTTGATGATCGCGTTTTGCAAAGGCATGAGAGATAGCTGGTACAATGCTTGTCGCAAGGGCTGCGGTAATGATGGTAGCCAAGTTGATGAGCGGTACCGCCATCCCAGTAAGGTAACCGAAGAGTTCTGTTACTTCGTTCATTGGGAACCCAGCATCTAATAAGCGACGTGGTACGATAAGTAAGTCGAGATTCGCCGTCAACGGTAACATGATACTTGCTAAGGAAATTGGAATGGACAAGGTTAAGAGTCGTGACAAAATTTCTTTAGCTGATTCACGAGGCCCATCGTAGCTTTCACCAGTACTACTTGCCTTAGGTAATTTATAGTAGTAGTACAAGAGCACTAGGAAGGCACCAAAGGCACCTACGCCAGCACCTAAGCTAGCTCCACCTGCCGCGGCCGGTAAGCCGTAAGGTAATAAAATAGCAGCAGCACCAAGCATAACGATAACCCGTAGCAATTGTTCTACAATTTGGCTAATCGCTGTGGGCGTCATCATTTCATAGCCTTGGATATACCCGCGGAAACAGGAAATCCATGTTACAAAGAATACTGCCGGAGCGAGCGCGATGATAGAGTAGTAGGCACGGCTTTCAGCAATGAGACCACTAGAGATTAACCAATCTGCACCAAAGTACATGGCAAGACTGGCGATAAAACCTGTTATAGTCAACATTGTAAAAGAAATATTGAATACTCTCTTAGCACCACCAAAGTCGTGTAAGGCTAATCGTTCTGCCGTCAAAATAGAGATGGCAATCGGCACACCTGCGCTCGAAATTTGCAATAGTAACAAATAGATAGGAAAGGCCATCTGGTAGATGCCGATGCCTTCACCGCCCAAGATGCGGGATAGAAGAATCCAGTTGATACTACCGATGGCTTTCACTACGAAACCGGCAATTGTTAAAATTAAGGTTCCTTTTAAAAATCCACTAGCCATTGATTATAGTTTGTTAGAAGAACCTAATACATTTTTGATTTTGTGAGCTACCATGCCTTTAATAGCATCACGAGCAGGTCCTAAATATTTACGTGGGTCAAACTCAGATGGGTTTTGAGCCAAGTATTCACGTACAGATGCAGTCATAGCAAGGCGAAGGTCTGTATCGATGTTGATTTTACAAACTGCCATTTGAGCTGCTTTGCGAAGCATTTCTTCAGGTACGCCTTGTGCACCAGGAATGTTGCCACCAAATTCATTACATTTTGCTACGAATTCAGGTAATACGGAGGATGCTCCATGCAATACGATTGGGAAGTTAGGCAATAATTCGCCTACTTTTTTCAAACGATCGAAATCGAGGTAAGGATCGCCTTTGAATTTGTATGCACCGTGGCTGGTACCGATAGCGATTGCTAAGGAGTCTACACCTGTAAGATGGACAAACTCAGCAGCTTGCTCTGGATCAGTAAAGCGAGCATCTGCATCAGATACGTTTACATCATCTTCAACGCCTGCTAAACGGCCCAATTCTGCTTCTACTACAACGCCGTGAGCGTGAGCATATTCAACAACTTGTTTTGTGATTTTTACGTTTTCATCGAAATCATGATGAGATGCATCAATCATAACAGATGTAAAACCACCATCTACACAGTCTTTACAAATGTCGAAGGAATCGCCGTGGTCAAGGTGAAGAGCGATTGGTAGATTGCTGTCTTCAAGAGCGGCTTCCACAAGTTTTACAAGGTAAATATGTTTAGCATATTTACGTGCGCCTGCAGATACTTGCAAGATAAGAGGAGATTGTTCCTCTTTTGCTGCATCTACAATACCTTGTACGATTTCCATGTTGTTTACATTGAAAGCGCCAACAGCATAGCCGCCTTCATAGGCTTTTTTGAACATTTCTGTAGTAGTAACTAATGGCATGTTGTCCTCCTTGGCCATAGGGCCTGTTATATCATGTTATTAATACCGTGACTGCTAATATTTCTAGCTTGTAAGAACTAGATGCATTTCTGTTATTGCAATCATATATCAATTCAAGTTAAGTATATCAAGAAACACTATAAAGGGCCAATATTTTTTGTATAACTTATGCATAAATTTCGTCTTGTTTTGTGACCCATGTGGGTTATTTCTGTGTATTAGCATTTATTTATTGGTGTTATATCAGCTCAATCGTTCAGCAATACATTCATATCCTCTGGCATCTCTGCATGCAGTTCGAGCCATTCATTTGTTATGGGATGGTAAAAGCTTACGCGCGCTGCATGCAGTGCTTGGCGTTGGATAGATTCTAGATGACCACCGTATAAGTCATCACCAGCTAGTGGATACCCTAGTTGAGATAAATGAACTCGAATCTGATGAGTGCGCCCTGTGTGCAATAAGCATTGCACATGGGTAAAGTAATTATAAGCTATTAGAGAGTTGTCGGTTGGACAAATATTACTATTATTATTCATCGTAATTACATCATCAGAATTAATCTTACCACTACTGATTTTGCTTGTATTTTTACTAATAATAGTTATATCCGTGCGAGCCGGCTTTCCTTGGACTGTACAACAGCGCTCAATGATACTGCCTGGTTTACGACCTATAGGCCAGTTAATGCTTATACGCATAGAAGGGAGATGCCCTTCTACAATGGCGTCGTAGATTTTGTAAAAATGGGTGTGTTTTTTATCAAACGCATGTTGGACTACTGATGTTTTAGCAATGATGACAATACCTGAGGTATCCTTATCTAATCGGTGTACGGGATGGAAATCATAATACTGATTTGTTTCTTGGTAGTAATGAAGTACACCATTTGCCAGCGTATGATCTCGTATGGTAGAAGTAGGGTGCATAAGAATACCAGCCGCCTTATTAATGACTAAAATATATTCGTCCTCATATATGATATCTAGTTCCATAGGGCTTAAACTAAACTCTTGCTCTGGTGTTAACTTCATAATGAGATGATCACCACCGTGAATGAGCGTATTCCAGGTAGCAGGTTTACCATTAACTGTTATGATGGCATCACTTCGTAAACGTCGTCTCATGCGATGAGAGATATTGTGTTGTTTTATAATATGATTTATAGATTGTGTGTGTACATCAGAATCTACAATTAAGTTGATTATTGTTGCTATTTTCATACGTATTATTATAACAAATAAAATAAAAATGAAGAATGTTTCATAATTCGTTGTTTTTATGAAGGTCCATATAGTATAATTTGAATTATTAAATTTTATACATTATTTATGTGTGAACTTTTTTTTACTGTAAAACTGTGTGTTTAGTTATAACAGTATATTTTATGAACTATATATGTATGTTAACGACTGTATGGTTATAGCTTATTCTATAAAAGGAGAGGTTTATGAATATTAACAAGAAATCTGTATTAGTCGCATGTGTGTTAGCGGCTATGTCTACAACAACTTTTGCGGCATCTACTACAACATCTACTAGTAGCACAACGATAACAAACCACGATACACCAACATCTACTAGTACACGTGTAACTCGTGAGGAACATACAACGACTACATCAACTTCTACTGTTCGTACAGAGAGCTCTAGCTCCACTAAAAGTACAAAAGCTAGTGTAGGCGTTATGACTCCTCAAAAAATTGAAGAGCGTAGTGCACTTTCTGGCTATATCGCAGCTGATGTGGCGAGCGCATTAAATCCTTATCGCAATGCACCTAAATCTTTAAAATCTGGTAAAGGCACTACTTTCAAAAATGACGAAGTCCTTGAACATGGTGTATTGGCAGCTATGAAACAAGGTGGTAAATGGGGTGTTATCCGTCCAGACGGTACCGTTGCCATTGAGCCTAAGTATAAAGAAATTAAAGATGTTGATTATAAAACGGGCAATGTGTTATCTCAAGTAGATAAGAAAACAGACACTTGGGTTACCCCTAAGGGTCTAGAAATCTCTGAAGAGGAAGCTTTAAAAGAACGTGTAAAACAAGAAGCAACTCAAGAGTATGCAAGTGATTCTTATGTAGAGTTTAAAGAAAAAGGTAAATATGGCTTTAAAACTACTGATGATAAAGTAGTGATTGCTCCACAATTCCGTCAAATCGTGACTGGATTTAGCGAAGACCGTGCTTTTGTTAAAAATGCTAAAGGTAAAATCGTAGCGATTGATGGTACTGGTAAAGAATTATTTAATGCTCCATCTAAAGAGGTATATAGATACCGTAATGGTCTGGCTGAATACCGCCGCTCCGTGAGTGGCTTTAATTTAGGTGGTCTTGTAGGTGGCTTCATCGTGGGCGGTATCCTTGGAGGTGCGCTTTTAGGTGGTCAACATTATCACGTAGGTGGTTTTGCCTATGATGGTGCAAAACGTGGCTATATCGATCGTTCTGGTAATATCGTAATCGACAGCAAAAAAGATAAAGTATGGCCTATCACAGCTTATGGTACGGTAATCAAAGATGCTGGTAACTTATACTTTGTGAACCGTAAAGGTGAAGTTGTTATTCAACCAGGCGATTACGATGCAGGTGAAATGGATAAATTAAATGGTCTATTAGCGTTAAGAGACAATAAGACTGAGAAATGGGGCATTTTCGATGTATCAACAGGTAAGCAAGTAGTAACCTTCAAATATGATTCTATTTCCTTTGCAGGGACTGACCGTTTAGTGGTTGTGAAAGATCATGTTAAAAACCTTATCGATATGAATAGTGGTAAATCCTTGTATTCTGCTCAAACAGAAACAACTATTGAACCGTTCAACAACGATACTGTAACATGGGTTCATACTGGTAAAGAGGGCTATACAATCATAGATAATAATGGTCATATTTTATTTAAAGATACAAACAAAATTATTGAAGACGCTAAGTCCTTTAACCATGGTTTCAGTTCTGTTAAGTCTAAAGGCAAATGGGGAATTATGAACTCCAAAGGCGAATGGCTTGTACAACCTACATATGATGCGGTAAACGTTTTATAATATAATGGGTTGTAGAATTCCTTTGAATTTGTATTGTCTTTAGTTTTGGCTTAATTAGTATTGTTTAGTTATAGTTCTTAGCTATAAACTAAATACAACAGAATAGCGTTATATAGAACTAGCAATGTACATATATTATGTATGTTGCTAGTTTTTTATATTATTTGTCTTGTGTATTGCGTTGCATAACCGTATTAGAGAACTTTCACTATACTTATAAAAGCTTCATTAATACATAGCTAACAATTATAATTAAGAAAATCGATTTACCTAGAAAATAAGCATATTTTAAGGTATAATTATAGAGATGTATTCCGATTTGGTGTAGTTTTACACTTTCACTTGGAATATGAGGATGATGAAAGTAATGCTATGAACCTTATGCCCAATAGGTTCAGGTGTAGGAGGTATAAAATGGCTAAAGATTGTTCCTTTGACGTTGTGTCTGAAGTGGATATGCAGGAAGTAGATAATGCTGTAAACCAAGCAAAAAAAGAAATTGGTACGCGTTATGATTTCCGTGGTTCTAAAGCGGAAATTAGTCTTGAAGGTGACACTATTAAAATCATCGGTGATGATGAATACAAATTGAATGCCATTATCGATGTATTAAAAGGCAAGATGGTTAAACGTAACGTAGCGATTAAAAATCTTGATTACGGCAAAGTTGAACCAGCAGCAGGTGCAACAGTTCGCCAAATCATTACTATTAAAAAAGGCATTACTAAAGAAAATGCTAAAGAAGTAGTAAAAGCAATTAAAAACATGAAAATTAAGGTACAAGCATCTATCCAAGAGGATCAAGTGCGCGTATCTGGTAAAGATAAAGATGATTTGCAAGCAGTAATCCAAATGTTAAAACAATTGGATATCCCTGTAGAATTGCAATTTGTTAACTTCCGTTCTTAATATTATATGTCCATAGGGTAGGTTAGTTAGACTTGTTTGAATCTCTAATACTATCAGTGTAGGAGGCCTTATGAAAGTGGAGGACATGAAGGGTGGATATACCACAGGTTCATGTGCTACGGCAGGTATGAAAGCTGGTTTATTGGCCCTCTTAGATAAGAATATTGTGGACCAAGTGGTCATTGAGAATCCTCAAGGGCAGTACATTGAGGTTCCTATTAAAGCGATAGAGGTTATATCCGATACAGAGGCGAAGGTGACCGTCATGAAAGACGGAGGCGACGATCCAGATGTAACTCATGGAAATGATGTAGAAACGACAGTGTCCCTTGATGATACTGGTGAACTGCGATTTCGAGCTGGCTTTGGTGTAGGTACAGTAACGAAACCAGGCCTTGCTATGCCACCAGGAGAACCGGCTATCAATCCAGGGCCCCGGGCAATGATGAAAATAGTTTTTGAAGAATATTGTGTCCATGGTCAAGGTGTAACGGTAACCGTTAGTGTTCCTAATGGTAAGGTATTAGCCAAGAAAACATTAAATCATACACTTGGTATCGAAGGTGGCATTTCCATTATTGGTACTACTGGTATTGTTAAGCCTATGAGTGAAGAAGGGTTTAAGAACTCGTTAGTGCCACAGTTGAAAGTTATGAAGGCTAACGGATGTGAAACAGCTGTTCTCGTACCGGGGCGTATTGGTCAAGATCTTGCAGAGCAAGTATTGGGTATCCATAAGAACCAAATGGCAGAAACAAGTAACTTTATCGGATTTATGCTAGAAAAGGCTGTACAGATTGGATTCAAGCGAATCTTAATTATCGGTCATATCGGTAAGTTAATCAAACTAGCTAGTGGTAGCTTCCATACTCATAATCGCATGAGTGATGGCCGTATGGAAAGTATCGTGGCCTATGCTGCTTTAGAAGGAGCATCCCAAGAGGTGTGTGAAGAGTTATTTAATTGCCAAACCACAGAGTCTACATTCCCTATCTTGGAGCGAGAAGGATTGACTGGTGTGTACCAACGTGTTGTAGATCGTGCATCACTACGTAGTGAGCGCTATATTGCTAACGAAGCAGAGGTGGGCATCATTATTACGACCTTAAAGGGCGAAATCTTGGCAATGGATAAGCATGCAAAAGAGATAGGAGAACTTGAACATTGGCACATACCTTGTATATCGTAGGCATTGGTCCGGGTAATCCTGATTATGTGGTGCCTAGAGGCCTTAATTTAATTAAACATGCTACAGTATTGGTAGGCAGTGAACGTTCTTTAGAGGACTTTCAAGAGCCTGGCCAAACTACATATCCTGTAACAGGTAAGCTCAGCGTATTAGCGGAGCAAATTGAGCGTGAACTCAACGACCATGACGTTGTAGTTATGGTTAGTGGCGATACAGGCTATTATAGCTTATTGCCCTATTTAAAGAAAAAATTTACTGCTAACCCTATTGAGGTGGTGCCAGGCATTAGCTCTATGACCTTTGCCTTTGCCCGTCTTAATGAGGTATGGCATGATGCGGATTTAATGAGCTTTCACGGTCGTCAACCGGCGCCCGAAAAACTCGTATATGAAGCAGGTAAAAAGATGGGATTCTTAACTGACCCAGAATATAATCCAGCGCATATTGCGCGTATTTTAATAGATGCAGGTTGGCCAAAAGAAACGAGAGCGGCAGCCCTTGAGCGCTTGAGTTATGATGATGAAAAAATCGTAGACTCTACGCTAGAGGTGTTAACTGAGCTTGAAGGCTTTGGTCATTCTGTAATGGTGGTACTAGGATGAGACATTTTTTCGGAATTCCTGATGAGGAGTTTATCCGCGGCGATGTGCCGATGACGAAATGCGAAATTCGCAAAGCCGTTATGAATGAGGCACGCATCGAGGAGGATAGCATAGTCCTTGACGTAGGTGCTGGTACGGGCTCTATTTCTATTGAAGCAGCCTTGGCAGCTCCTAAAGGGCATGTATATGCAATTGAGCGCTTTGATAAAGGCATCGACCTTATCAATGAGAATATGAAGAAATTCAATGTTAATAATATGACTGTCATCAAGTCTAAAGCTCCTGAAGGCATGGAAGAATTGCCTGAGCTTGATGCGGTTATCATCGGTGGTAGCGCTGGTGGCATGACAGGCATCATGGACGAGGCGCAACGTCTGTTAAAAGTAGGTGGCCGTCTAGTTGTAACTGCTGTAACGATGGAAACTGGCTATACAATCCTTAAAGAGTTGAAAGGTCGTCCTTTCACGTATGAAGGTTACCAAATGTCCATCAGTCGTTACCGCAAGGCTGGTCCCTACCATTTGTTAGACCCATTGAGTCCAATTTTCATTGTATCTGCAACGCGTATCGCAGAAGGAGAGTAATATGGTTGACGTATATATTGTAGGCGCAGGCCCTGGGGATCCTGAGTTAATTACTCGCAAAGGGTATCGTTTAGTGCAAGAGGCAGATGTTGTAATTTATGCGGGTTCCTTGGTAAACCCTGCCATTTTAGAGGCTTGTAAACCAGGCTGTGAAATTCATAACAGTGCTACTATGAACCTTGATGAGGTATTGGCTGTTATGAAAGCTTCTGTTGAGGCTGGTAAAAGCGTAGTTCGCCTTCACACAGGTGACCCTGCTATTTACGGTGCTATTCAAGAGCAAATGGATGCACTTGCTAGCATGGGGATTTCTTATGAAGTCGTACCAGGTGTAAGCTCTTTCCTTGCTACAGCTGCGGCATTGAAACAAGAATATACATTGCCAAATGTATCTCAAACAGTCATTATTACGCGTATGGAAGGTCGTACACCGATGCCTCCAAAGGAAAAATTGCGCATGTTAGCATCTCATGAAGCGACAATGTGTATTTTCCTTAGCGTTCAAATGTTAGATAAGGTTGTAGCTGAACTCATCGAGGGCGGTTATGACAAAACGACTCCAGTGGCTATCGTGGTAAAAGCTTCTTGGCCAGACCAACGTATTATTCGTGGCACATTGGAAACTATTGCGGACATCGTAGCTAAAGAAGGCGTATTGCGCCAAGCTATGATCGTTGTAAGCCATGTATTAGATAGTGAATACGAATTGTCTAAACTCTATGATAAAGGCTTTGCTCATATGTACCGCAGTGCTAAGGACTAGTATAATGAAAGAACTAGAAACTGTTGTGCCTACGACGGGAGCTAAGAAGAATAGAACGGCTATTCTTTCTGTATCTGAACGAGGTGCAAAGCTAGGTCAACGCATCAAGTCTTTGGTGGCACCTCATGCAGATTGCTTTGAAAAAGAAAACCGTCCTTCTGGTGGTGAGGCTATTTATTTTGATTCCCTCAAAAGCCATATCGGACAGATTTTTAAGGATTACGATCAAGTATTATGCATCATGGCACTCGGTATTGTAGTGCGCATGATTGCACCGTATATTGAGCATAAATCTAAGGATCCTGCGGTAGTCGTAATGGACGAAGTAGGGCACCATGTAATTAGTTTATTATCTGGTCACCTTGGGGGTGCCAACGAATGGACACAGTCCATTTCACTGGCCATCGATGCGGACCCTGTTATTACAACTGCAACGGATGTAAACGGATTGCCAGCGCCTGATGTGTTAGCGCGCCACGAGCATCTGTTGGTAGATGATTTTCAAACCTTAATCAATGTGAACTCTGCCATTGTTGGGGGCGAGCGGGTTGATTATTACATTGATGAGAGCTTATCTAATGCAGAGCATTTAAAAGAATCTGCGAAAGATCATATTGGTGAACATGGTAAGGTTCATGTTGTTTCGTTAGAGCAACTTGATTCTATGCCATGTAAGAATGAAAGCTCCGAAGAGGGATCATCTCGAGTTGTAATTACAGATAAAGTAATTGTTGAGTATGGACATCAATTGATTTTGCGTCCTCGTACGTATACGATGGGCATTGGCTGTCGCCGAGATACGCCAAAGGAATTGATTCTTGACGCCATACAACAATCACTAGCAGCGCATAAACTTTCACCTAAAAGCCTTGTAACGGCAGCATCGGTAATTGTTAAACAAGATGAAGTAGGCCTCTTGGAGGCTATGGAAATTATGGGGTGGCCTATCGTGTTCTATACACAGGACGAGATGGCACCACTTATTGAAGAAGAAAAATTAAAAGAATCTAATTTTGTAAAAGGAACTATAGGAGTAGGAAACGTATGCGAGACAACAGCATTACTAGCGGCCAAGAGCCGAACATTAATACAGCACAAAACAATTTATCCCAAAACAACGGTAGCCATTGCACAGGTAACATCAAAGTAATCGGCATAGGCCCTGGCGATGAAGAGTTTATGACACCGCAAGCACGCGAAGCCATCTTAGCAGCTGACCGCGTAGTAGGTTATTTGACTTATCTTGACTTGATCAAAGACCTCATTGAAGGTAAAGAAACTGTAGGTACTGCCATGATGCAAGAAGTCGATCGTTGCCAACAAGCCGTTGATTTAGCGGTAGAAGGCCATCAAGTAGTTGTAGTATCCTCTGGTGACTCTGGCGTGTACGGCATGGCAGGTCTTGTGTTGGAACTTGCTAATAAGGTACCAGCAGAAAAACGCCCTTCCGTAGATATCGTACCTGGCCTTAGTGCTGTAAATGTAGCAGCATCTGTATTGGGTGCACCTTTGATGCATGACTTTGCGGTTATTTCTCTCAGTGACTTGATGACTCCATGGGATTTAATTAAAAAACGCGCTGATCTTTGTGCACAAGGTGACATGGTTATCTCCTTGTACAATCCGCGCAGTAAAAAACGTGTTACTCACTTAGATGAAGTTCGTGAAATCGTTCTTAAATACCGCGACCCAAAAACACCTGTTGGCATCGTGCAAAAAGCAGGACGCCCAGGTCAACATATGGTAATTTCTGACCTTGAAAACTTTACAAAAGAAGAAGTGGATATGCAAACACTTGTTATTATCGGTAATAGCCAAACCTATGTTGAAAATGGCCGCATGATTACACCTCGAGGCTACAAATTATGATTTGGGTCATCGCCGGTACCTTAGATGGTCGTACCTTAGCGGTAGATATTCAAGAACGGACAGGTGAAGAGGTTCTCGTTACTGTTGTGAGTCAGTATGGGGCAGAGCTTGCCGCCCATAAGGGAATTACTGTTCATACGGGCCGTCTTGACCAAGAGGCTATGCAGGATTTGATTAAGAAACATAATGTACGTTTATTAATCGATGCAAGTCATCCGTATGCTGCTATTGTTACAGCTACGGCTCAAGATGCAGCAAAAGCTGAAGGTATTCCTTTTGTTCGTTTTGAACGCAAAGAGGTACCATTACCAGACTATGATAAATTGCATATTGTAGTTGATGAGGTAGAAGCAGCTAATTTAGCTGGTAAACTGGCAAAGGAAAATAACAAACATGTGTATTTGACCACAGGTAGTAAGACAATGCACATCTTTGCTAAATCTGAGGCTTTACAAGATTGTGAAGTATGGACACGTATTTTGCCGACCGCAGAGGTGTTACAAATGATGGAAGACCTCAACGTGAGCCCTAAGCGCATTGTTGCTGTCCAAGGTCCATTTTCTTATGATATGAACCGCATCATGTTCCACGATACAAAGGCTAGTGTTGTAGTTATGAAAAACTCTGGTCTTGTAGGTGGTGCAGATACAAAATTACAAGCTGCTATGGATCTTGGTATCCATGTTATTGTTATCGATCGTCCGCGTGTTAAACTTGAAAGTCACGTGGTATCATCAAATGATGAATTCTTTAAATTATGGGAGGAAACGAATGGATTACGTTAAAAATCCTAAAGCTATTGAAGATAAAAGCATGGAAATCATTTACGATTATGTAAAGGATTTAGGCTTAACAGATGATGAAGTGCGCGTAGTATCTCGTACAGTACATGCGTCTGGTGATGTCGAATATGCTCAACTCGTAAAAATGAGCCCTGATGCTGTTCAAAAAGGTATTGAAGCATTGGATAATGGTGCAGATATTTATACAGATGTAGAAATGGTTCGCACAGGTATTTCTAAGCCAGCTCTTAAAATTCGCGGTAATGAAGTGCACTGCTTAATTAAAGATGAAAACGTAGCTAAAATGGCTAAAGAGTTAGGTGTAACTCGCTCCATTGCAGCTATGCGTACCTTTGGCAAACAATTAGAAGGACAAATTGTTGCTATCGGCAATGCACCAACTGCATTGTATGAAGTATTGCGCCTTGCTCTTGAAGAAGGCATTAAACCAGCTCTTATCATTGGTATCCCTGTAGGCTTCGTAGGTGCTGCAGAATCTAAAGACTATTTAATGGAAGTATCTCCAGTTCCTTACATCACTGTAAAAGGCAACAAAGGCGGTAGCCCAATCGCTGCCTCCGTATGTAATGCATTACTTTACACAGACGTAAAACGCAATGACATGCTTTTTGTAGAAGGTAAAGAATCTAAATAATACAAAACCCGAATCGTGTTTTAGTAGTTTTGCGATTCGGGTTTTACTGTATATATTTTTCACAATAATTGCTAAACATAAATTAGATAAACACAGTAATTATGTTATATTAAATTTCTTATAATGTAGTATCTGTAAAATAGAGTTCATTTTATAAGAGACTTATATTACATTAGGTAGGTTTTGAGAGGGGGTTCATATGGCATCTAGTAATGAACGAAAATTATTTCGTGTATCAGTGATTTGTATCTTAATCATCGCCGTTATTATGAGCATGATTATATCTCTTATTTGGGGATCAACATCCGTATCATTAGCTGAGATTTGGCATACATTATGGTCTAGTGAGCTAACTGACACATCTTCACAAATTATTTGGAATATTCGATTGCCTCGCAATATTGTAGCTGCGTTAGTGGGGGCTTGTCTAGCTGTATCTGGTGCAATTTTGCAAGCAGTTATGAAAAATCCTCTAGCAGATCCACAGATTGTAGGGGTATCCTCTGGTGCAGGGCTGGCTGGTGTTATCATATTTATTTTATTCCCTGGGTATGATCATATAGTTCCGTTGGTAGCCTTTTTAGGTGCTATGGCTGCAGCACTCATGGTGTATGCACTAGCATGGAAAAATGGAGTGCGACCTAGTCGTATTATCTTAGCTGGTGTTGCGGTCGCAGCCTTTTTAGGCTCAGGTATTTCAGCACTACTTGTATTCTTCGGTGATCGTGTACAAGGGGCATTGCTTTGGATGGTAGGAGGACTCGCTGCACGCAGTTGGCCTCAGGTAGAAGTGCTGTTTCCATATGCTATAGTTGGCCTTATTTTTGCCTGTTTAGGAGCTAAACGACTTACCATTTTAAGTTTGGGTGATGAAACTGCAAAGGGATTAGGCCTTAAGGTAGAACAAACACGGTTTATTATGACTGCAGTGGCTGCTCTTTTAGCGGCTGGTGCTGTAAGTATAGCTGGGCTTATCGGATTTGTAGGTTTGGTTATTCCCCATATGTTACGTCTTATAATCGGTAATGACTATGCATATTTACTGCCTGGATCTGCATTATTAGGCGCTCTAGTTCTTGTTGTTAGTGATACAATAGGACGTGTTATGTGGAGCCCTATAGAGGTACCAGTGGGCATTATTATGGCATTCTTTGGAGCGCCGTTCTTCTTGTATCTATTGAGGAGGGATAACTAATGAATACCGCTATTGATGTAAAACAGTTATCCGTAACTCTTGGCAATCGTCATATTCTACATGACATTAATGTATCGGTTCCTATCGGTAAAATTACGACATTAATAGGGCCTAATGGCTGTGGTAAAAGTACGCTTTTACGATCTATGATCGGATATATTCATAGCCCTCATGAATGTATTACCATATTTGATAAACCGTTACAATCATATTCTCAAAACAATCTGGCACGGCAAATGGCATTTTTGCCACAAGTACCGAATATGCCAAAGGATATGACTGTAGAAGAATTGGTATATTGTGGACGGTATCCATACCAAACATGGTGGAAAAACACGGCTAAAGAAGATCGTGAGATTGTTGACTATGCGTTACATATCACGAAAACGAATCATTTGCGAGAACAATTAATCCCATCCCTATCTGGTGGTGAACGGCAACGCGTTTGGATTGCTATGGCGCTAGCACAGCAACCAAAATTATTAGTCTTAGACGAACCAACAACATATTTAGATATTAATCACCAATTAGAAATTATGGAGTTATTGAAACGATTAAATAAGGAACAAGATTTAACCGTTCTCATGGTACTTCACGAACTAACACAGGCGGTTCAATATTCACATTATATGGCTGTTATAAAAGAAGGCCATTTAGTAGCATCAGGAGAGACAAGTAAAATTATATCGGATGAGTTGTTTAGAGATGTATTCTCTGTAGATGTACAACTTGATACATTTGATAATAAAAAATATGTGCGCGTAAAAGGATTAGTTGAGTAGCTTGATACTAATAGAAAAAGAGGGCATTCCCTATTTGGGGGATGCCCTCTTTCGCATGATACAATATGTTAGAATGTAACATTAATACCGTATGCTTCTTTAACTAAACGTGCCATAGCTTCAGGTGTTTGTAGTCCTGGGTTTAATAGGAATAGTTTAGATGGTAAGTATATTACGCGGTTATTTTGTACGGCTTTTAAATTAGCCCATGCAGGATTATCTGTCATAGCTTGTTTCATAGCTTTTGTAATTTCTTCTTCTTTACCCATTGTAACAACAAAGATAATATCAGGGTTATCTGCAGTCAATGTTTCAAGAGAGTAAGGGACAGTTTTATCCTTGGTTGTACCTTCTAAGTGGGAGGCAACAACGTTTGTCATGCCTAGTTCTTTTACCATAGATGCAGTAACTGCTTCATCAGTTTCGGCAGTTACACCTTTTCCTGTGGCACGTAATACGGCAACACGTGCAGGCTGTTGATTCTTAACAGCATCTTTTACCTTGGTAATATTGCTTTCATAGGTATTAATAATAGATTTAGCCTTATCTTGATGATTGGTTAACTCGCCAAGGAATGTTAACATTGGTACATTATCTTTAATACCATCGTAATCAAAAAGTACGGTTGGAATATTATTAGCTTGTAATTGGGATTCATATTTTTTATGTTGATTTACTAAACCCAATACCACATCTGGCTTCAAGCCTAATAGTTGTTCCATGTTGATATTTGCAGTTTGACCAAGAGCGGGTAGAGCTTCTAATTCTGGGGCTAATTTATCCGTTGTATTGGCACGGCTAATGGCTTTACCATCGACAGCATAAAGCATAGATAAAACAGAATTAGATAATACAGCAATTTTTTGTGGATCCTTTGGTACAGTATAGGTTTGACCATTAAAGGTCAACTCCTTCGTAGTAGCAGAAGAGCTGGATGTGGATTTACCACACCCAGCTATTGCTAGTACAACCATGACCAAAGCGAGACTACAAAGTAGTAGTTTTTTCATGATGTACTCCTATGTACGTTATATAACGATACTAGTTAAATTATGGATTGATTATTTTTGTAATGCGTCCCAAGATTCGTTAGCACGTTCAACGAATAAGTTACGGATGTTAGGATTTTCACCTAAGCCATGGATGTAAGTGTCAACTTTGAAGCCTTCTTTTTCAAGGATGGATTTATGGGAATCTGGTTCATTACCAGCCATGTCATTGTTAGCATGGTCGCCTGCAACCATCATGAATGGCATCAATGTAACGTGCTTAATACCATGTAATTTTAATTGAGGGATAACTTGTTCAAGATTTGGAGTACCTTCTACTGTGTAGACGAATACATTTTTCATACCAAGAGTATGGATACGGTCTTGAATTACGGAATAGTAAGCATTGGAAGGATCTGGAGTACCATGAGCCATGATAAGAAGAGCGTCTTCTTTGCCTAATTTAGGGAATTGAGATTGAACAGCTTTTAATGTTTCAATAACTTGGTCAGTTTGGTTTTCTTGACCCATCCAGTACATAAGAGATGTACCAAGTGTCATTTTTTTGAAATTATCTTTGTACAAATTATATACTGCTGTATCGTAGTTGTATTCCATACCAGGAATTACATCAAGGGATGCTAATGCAACGCGAGTGTAACCGTCTTTTTTAAGTTCAGCCAATGCTTCTTCAGGAGTTGGGTAAGTAATACCTTCTTTTTGTTGGATACGATCACGAATAATATGGCTTGTGAAAGCTGTAATTACTTTTGTGTTTGGATGAGCTGCTTTAATAGCATCTACAGTTGCATCGATTGTTTTCGCACGAGTATCTTTATAAGTTGTACCAAAGCTCATAACAACCATAGCATCTTTGTTTGGCAAGTTTTGTAAAGCTTCAGTATTGTGTGTACGAACACCGATTGCAGAAGCTTCTTTTAATGCTGGAGTAGGGTCTTTTACTTCAGGATTTAATTGGTATGCAGCATTAGATACAACAGGTGCACCAAAGGATACTGCAAGACCTAGAATAGCGGATGCTAAAGCTAATTGTTTTTTCATTTCTATACTCCTAATTTATAACTATAACTACACTAATATGCAATCATTCACATAGTTCTAATATAATGAGAACTATGGATTTATCGCATATATATAACCTTAAATCAATCGTAGCAGAGGGGCTAAGGAGTGTCAATAAACCCTATACCCCTAGAAGTATAGAGAAAATAAGAAAGTATTAATAAATTAATGTGATGAATATAGTATGATAGTACACTTTATAATTATATTCTTGTTGGTTATAAGGGTATGAATATGTGAATATGTGAGTAATTTTATTTTTCCTTTTTATTTAGGACTATTTTGATGGGGCCCATAACGTTACTACAACTAAATTGATCGTTATAAATGTTAATTTTGATATTTTTTCTCATTGACTTCTATAGATTAATCTTGTACTATTATTACATAGTAGTTGATAACAGTTTTCAATTGTGAAAGTTGTTTCATGTATGAGTAATATGGAGGTCACATATGAAAGGCATAATTATTGCATCCTTTGGATCAATTTACCAAGATGCTGTGGAGAAATCCATTGGCAGTATAGAGAAAAAAGTACGTTCCATGTATAGCGATATGGAGGTACGCCGCGTATTCTTATCTGATGCATTAGTAGAGAAGTGGAATGAGAAGTACGAAGATAAGATTTCTTCTTTCACAGAGGCTATGCAAGATTTCGCTCGCATGGGAATTGATGAGGTGTACATTCAACCTATTACATTGGTGGCAGATCAGTGCTACCAACAAATGCGCAAACAAGCATTAAAGTTTTTACATAGCAATGAATATGGTTTTAGCCAGGTAAATATCGGTAAACCATTGCTTACCTCTTTAGGTGTAAAAAATTATGCCGATGATTATGAAGCAACATTAGAAAGCATTGTTCGTCACGTTAATACAAAAGCACTTAATAAATCTGTTGTGCTCATGGCGAATGGCCAAAATCAATTAGAGTTCAGTACATTGCAATTAAAGGCAATGTATGGTGCAGCACCAAACGTAGTAGTATTTACTACAAATGGTTTCCCTACTTTTAAACAAGCTCTTACTTTCTTGGATCGTATGGGGCATAAAGATTTATTAGTTGTACCATTGGCTCTCATAGGTTCTACACATTTAATGGACTATCTTGGCGGTGAACGCTCCGATTCCATTTATGCTTTACTCGCTGAGGAAGGCTATAATGTTGATATCTGGAATGAAGGGCTTGGGGAAAACCCACATGTACAAGATTTATTTTTGAAACATTTAGGTCAAGCTATCCGCATGTCTGATCGGAAGCGGCCCATGCCTAGAGAATCCGTAAAACCTGTGATGACAAATTCTCGCTTGGAAGCGCAAGGTTTGATTTCTTGATATTTGCTATTACATAATTAGACATACATTACTGCACTCCTTCACATTAATAAAAATCCTCCTTGTTGGATATCCAATGAGGAGGATTTTTACTTTTACCATGAAAGATAAGAATAATTTCCATTTTATACGTACCATGGTATGCCCCTAGAGAATGGTCTATGGTATGATTAAGATACATTATTAGTTAATATAAGGAGACATTCATGAAACAAGCTATCTTAGTTGTTGCCTTTGGGTCCACTGTGGACAGTGCTCGTGTACATAATATCGATTCTGTAGTAGAACATATTCGTAAATCGTATCCGGATTATACTGTAGAATTAGCTTTTTCGTCTCGTATCATCGTTAAGCGCTTACGTGAGCGTGGTATTGAGATTCCTACTGAACAAGGGGCGTTAGAGAAACTGATTCAAGAAGGTTATACACATGTATATGTGCAGCCACTTCATTTCACCGGTGGTGAAGAGTTCGATAAATTAAAAAATAATATCCTTGCTCATGAAGGTGAAGGACAACTCGAAGTGTTGCGTGTAGGTAGACCTCTCGTATACTACATGGGACAAGAAGAGCATCCAGATGATTACCAAATTTTGATTGACCGTTTCATTAAATCTCTTAATATTTCCAAAGATGATGGTTTGTTATTGGTTGGTCATGGAGGTCTTGGTTCTGGCAATTCTTCATATGGTAATTTACAGTTTAAGCTAATCCGTAATGGACTTACGAATGTGCGTATTGCTGTACTTGAAAACGCACCATATGTGTCAGATGTAGCAATGCCTTGGGAATGGCTTGATGGTAAACGCCCAAAAACAATTTATGTACATCCTTTATTATTGGTACTCGGGGATCATGCACAAAATGATTTATTTGGTGACGAAGAGGATAGCATAGTGAATGAACTCGCTGGAGCAGGATATGAGGTTAAACCAATTCATAGTGCTCTAGGTGAATATGAAGCGATTCATGATATTTTCCGTCAACATGTGCAAGATTGTATCGACGATTTGTATGGCAAACGTAGCCCACATCGTCCTGCAATACCAAATATTAAATAGTATCTTTGTATATATTGTATAAATTGGTTATAATAAAAGATATTGCAATTATAAATAGAGTGTGACTATAAGAATAGGAGATACCCATGAAAGGTAAATTATATGGTATTGGCGTAGGCCCTGGCGATTCTGAATTAATGACTGTGAAAGCTGCTCGCATCGTAGGAGAAGCAGATATTATTATCACACCTAAAACAGAAAAGAAAGATGGTTCCGTAGCCCTTGATATCGCATCCCCATATATCCAAGAACATACAGAAATCGTTCCCGTAGTATTCCCAATGGTGTTGGATGATTCTACGCAAGAGGAAGGCTGGCAAGAGGCTAAACGCGTTATCTTGTCTTATTTGGATGAAGGTAAAAGTGTTGTATTCTTAACATTAGGTGATCCTATGTTCTACAGCACATATATGTATGTATACCGTTTGATTGAAAACACAGGGCATGAAATTGAAACAATTCCTGGCGTTACTGCATTCTGTGCTATCGGATCTCACCTTGGCTATCCAATCGTAGAGAAGGAAGAGGTATTGGCCATCGTTCCAGCTACAGCGCCTAAAGAAAAAATCGATGCTGTATTGGCTGTTGCAGATGATGCAGTTATTATGAAGGTATATAAAAACTTTGATGAAGTACAAGAAACCTTGATTAAACATAATATGGCAGATGATGCGGTTATGATTAGCCGTGTAGGTTTGCCTGATGAGCAAGTATTCGTAGGTTTAGATAATATGCCAAAAGATACTAAACTCAACTACTTATCTACAATTCTTGCAAAACGCAAGGATCGTTAACAAACACATCGTATTACGAGGTAATATCTATGAACACAGTACAGATTCCACGTGTTGTCATTGCTGGTACCAACTCTGGTGTTGGTAAAACAACTATCGTAGCGGGTTTATTGGCCGCTTATGCAAATGGTGGACGTACGGTGCAATCTTTTAAAGTGGGCCCGGATTATATTGATCCGGGCTTTCATAAAATTGCATCCGGCCGTGACAGCTATAATTTAGATACGTGGCTCGTGCCACCTCACAAGTTGACTCCTTTCTTTGCTACAATGGCACATGATGTAGACCTTGCCATTATTGAAGGTGTTATGGGCCTTTACGATGGTGGTCGAGAGGGCGTTAGTTCTACGGCTCAAATTGCTAAACAGTTAAATGCACCAGTGGTGCTTGTTATTGATTGTAAAGCTATGGGTGAAAGTGCAGCCGCTATTGCTAAAGGGTTCCGTGACTATGACCCAGAGGTAAACTTTGGTGGTGTCATCTTGAACCGCTTAGGCTCAGCCAATCATGAGCGTATGGTTCGTGAAGGGATGGATAAAATCGGGGTACCTGTTATTGGTGCCATTTATCGTGATGATCGTATGCATTCTCCAGAACGTCATTTAGGACTTACACCGGTTACTGAAATTGATCCAACAGAGGCGATTAATACGATTCGAGAAGCTGTTGAGAAGATGGTAAATCTCGATGCACTATTGGAAATTGCTACTAATGCACCAACTATCGAACTACCAGATGCTATAGATGTTAAAACCATTGAAAAACGTGTGAAAATCGGTGTAGCTTATGATGAAGCGTTCTCTTTTTACTATCCAGCTAGTCTTGCTGCGTTAGAGGAAAAAGGGGCTGAGCTTGTTTACTTTAGTCCGCTTAATGACTCGGTAATTCCTGATGTAGACGGACTTGTATTCGGTGGTGGCTTCCCAGAAATGTTTTTATTTCAGTTATCTAGCAATGAGTCTATGAAGGAATCTATCCGCCAAGCTAATGCACAAGGTATGCCTATTTATGCCGAATGTGGTGGCCTCATGTATCTTTGTGAAAGTATTAATGACTTTGGAGGTTCTGTATATAAAACTGTAGGTATTGTACCTGCCAATTGTGTGATGCAACAAAAGCTTCAAAAGGTGGGCTATGTTACAGCAACTGCAAAGAGAGATACTTTATTAGGAGCTATGAATACAGCTATTCGTGGTCATGAGTTCCATTTCTCTACAATGGAGCCAACTATAGATGACTTTCCATGGGCTTTTCATTTAGAAGGAGGCCGTAAACCTCAATCGTATGACGGCGGCTATGCAACAAAAAATGTATTAGCTTCTTACTTACATTTGAACTTTGCTGGCTCTGATGAAGGGGCACAACATTTTGTTGATACATGTGCTGCTTATAAAGCCCAAAAGTAATAGATCTATAAATGTATTTAATAGGTTTATATTACTATGTATTATCACAATTACATACATAAGTATTGTAATGTGCTATTGCAATTATATTCATATGTATTGTTGCGATCCTATTAGTAAATATGAGGAGAATGTAATTAATCAGGAATAGTTAGTTCTTAAAGTTATTGCGGGACAGTTCGTATTAAAGGAGCTATTATGGAAGAACGTGGATTAATTCTAGTTAATACAGGGAATGGTAAAGGTAAAACAACAGCGGCATTAGGCGTTGTTTTACGTGCTGTCGGACAAGGTTTCAAGGTTCTTATATTACAATTTATTAAGAGCGGTAATGGTTATGGTGAATTGGCAGGTCTTGCTAAACTAGGTGATCAAGTTGAAATTCGCTCTATGGGAAAAGGCTTTATTTACTATAAACGGGATGAAGTAGGGGAAGCTGAGCTTGCTCGCCACAAAGAAGCAGCACAAGCCGCTTGGCGTACATTAGTAGAGGAAGTAAACTCCGATAAATGGGATCTAATTGTTATGGATGAAATAAATAATGCCATTAATTATGAGCTTATCGATGTGCATTCTGTAGTGGAAATGCTTAAAAATAAGCCAGAAAGACTTCATGTTGTTATGACGGGTCGCTATGCTAAACCTGAAATCATTGATATGGCAGATACTGTAACGGAGATGAATGTAGTAAAGCATGCTTATGAAAAGGGCATTAAGGCTGCTAAAGGAATTGAATTCTAACTAAATTAAAAAAATCGAAAAATATCGAAAAAGAACTTGCTAAAACTATATCGAAAATGTATAATATAGTCATAAGCACAGAGGTGCTCAATATTCTTGACATTAAGTATGTATATAAGACTAACCAGGAGGTTAACTATGGCTGTACATGATTACATTAAATCTGGCGATTTCGCTACTGAAAAACACGTTCCTGTTATCGAAACAGTTGACACTGTAAAAGCAGGTGAAACATTCCACGTTACTTTATCCGTAGGTAAAGACATTGCACATCCAAACACTGTAGAACATCACATTGATTGGATTAAATTGTACTTCGTAGCTGAAGGCACTCAATTACCATTCGAAGTTGGCGCTATCGAGTTCAACGTTCATGGTGACGGTGCAACTGCAAATGAAGGTCCTGTGGCAGCAGTTTCTGAAGGTACTTTAGCAGTAGCTTTGAAAAAATCCGGTAAATTGATCGCTGTTTCCTACTGCAATATCCATGGCTTGTGGGAATCCGAAAAAGATATCGTAGTTGCTTAATTAACTAAAACAACTAATAAAGACCAGCCCGTGGGCTGGTCTTTTTGTATATCTATGTGTTTACATAGCTTAATAATGAGGTAAAGTTAAACTTTCAATAGTAGGTATTTAATGGCATTATGGCTAATATATGTTAGGATTATTTAATGCATATTCATAATATTATAAACATATTATTTGATTTTTAGTGTCCGCATAAAAAGGAGTTTTGTATCACTCCAGTGGATTAATTGCTGTACATCCCTTTACAGTGCTATTTGTTTGTGGTAAAGTATATGCATATTGATATTTAGTAAACATAGTTAAATGAGGGATTATTGTGGCCTTAATCGTTAAAAAATTTGGTGGTAGTTCCGTAGCTACACCAGAAAAAATATTTAATATTGTTGATCGCGTTCTTCGTGAGAAGCAAGCTGACGATAAAATCGTTCTTGTTGTATCCGCTATGGGTGATACAACTGATGACTTGGTGGCCTTAGCTAAACAAGTTACATCCAAGCCGTATGGTCGTGAAATGGATCGTTTGTTATCTACAGGTGAACAAGTAACAATTGCATTGATGGCAATGGCTTTTAACGAACGTGGTCAGGAATCTGTATCCTTAACAGGTGATCAAGCAGGTATTACAAGTAGTGATACGTTTAATAAAGGTCGCATTTTGGGCGTTGATCCTAATCGTGTGTTTGAAGCTTTGGATGAAGGTAAAATAGTAGTAGTTGCTGGTTTCCAAGGTATAACTGAATATGGTGATATGGTGACATTAGGCCGTGGTGGCTCTGATACAACAGCTGTTGCATTGGCAGGTGCTATGAAAGCGGATGTATGTGAGATTTTTACGGATGTAGACGGCGTATATTCTACAGATCCTCGCGTGGCGAAGGAAGCTTTCAAATTAGAAGAAGTAACGTATGGTGAAATGCTTGAAATGGCACGCCTTGGTGCAGGTGTAATGCAACCGCGTGCCGTAGAAATGGGTTTCCGTTATGGTGTACCTATTCATGTACGTTCTACATTTAGTGATAAACCAGGTACTATTATTCGGGAGGATTATACTGTGGAAGCAAATAAACACGTAATTACTGGCGTAGCTGATGATACAAATACAGCAAAAGTAGCCCTTGTAGGCGTTGAAAATAAACCAGGCGTTGCAGCGACTGTATTTAAAGCATTAGCTGCTAGAAACGTTGACGTAGATATGATTGTTCAATCTATCCGTTCTGTGGGAGAACCAAAAACTGATCTTATCTTTACAGTAGCTATGGATGATGTGGTACTAGCTCGAGAAGTATTAGAAGAATTACAAAAAGCAGTAGATATTGAAGCTGTTAATATCGATGAAAAAATGGCGAAAGTTTCCATTATTGGTGCAGGTATGTTAGGACAACCTGGTGTAGCTGCGCAAATGTTTGATATCTTGAGCCAAGAAGGTATCAATATTGAAATCATTTCTACTTCTGAAATTAGTATTTCTTGTCTTGTTGCTGAAGATCGCGTAAAAGATGCTGTTCGTGTAATTCATAATGGCTTATTATTAGATCAAAGAGGTTAATCATTGCATGGATAGTCTACGTAGTTTTATGGATGAAATGCTCAATGACCAAGGTCGTAAGGAAGGTTTCATTAGCGATCTACTAGGAAATCTAAAAAATCAGCCTATTCCAACATTGGAACAAGCTCAAACTGGTTATACAACAATGAGTAATTTACATGGTATCTTCTATGATTACGATAAGTCTGAGGTTACTATTACTTACAAGGTTGTACCAGATATGTATCAACCATATACATTGAGCTTTATACAATTTGAAGCCGTGTTAGAAGGCTTATTAACCTTACGTCGCAATCAAAAGTGGCAGATGCAACATAATAAATAATATGAACCCCATGGGTATACTTGCCTATGGGGTTTTGTAATTCGATAATTATTCTTAACATCTATATATAGAGTCATCGATATGATATAATAAATTATTCAGAGAGAAATCATTATATTAGTATAGAAAGAAGGGACAGCATGGAAATAAATAAGGTTTATTCTGGCTTTCGCCTTGACCGCATTGAGCGCATTGATGAGATCAATGGTACCGCTTATGAAATGAAACACGAAAAGTCTGGTGCACGTTTAATTTATATTGATTCACCAGATTCTAATAAAGTATTCAATATCGCTTTTAGAACAACACCACATAATAGTACTGGTGTAGCACATATTATGGAACATTCCGTTTTATGTGGTTCTCGTAAGTTTCCTTTAAAAGAGCCATTTGTTGAGCTTGTTAAGGGGTCTTTAAACACGTTCTTAAACGCTATGACATATCCTGATAAAACGATGTATCCTGTAGCGAGCAAGAATGATAAAGACTTCCACAACTTGATGGACGTATATCTTGATGCTGTATTGTATCCACGCGTTCGTGAAGATGCGGAAATCGTGATGCAAGAAGGTTGGCATTATGAATTAGATAGTGCGGACGATGAACTTACCTATAAAGGTGTTGTATTCAATGAGATGAAGGGGGTTTATTCCTCTCCCGATTCCGTTCTAGAACGCCAAATGATGCGTGAACTTTTCCCAGATACCACTTATGGTGTTGATTCTGGTGGAGATCCTGACCATATTACGGACTTAACTTATGAAGAGTTCCAAGAGTTCTATCGAGTTCATTATCATCCATCCAATAGTTATATTTTCCTCTATGGTGATATGAATATTGAAGAGCAATTGGCATTCTTGAATGATGAGTACTTAAGTCATTTTGATGCTATTGAGGTTAATACAGAGGTTGGTATACAAACGCCATTTGCGGAAGGTAAGGTGGTAAGTTATCCATATAGCGTAGGTTCTGAAGAGCCAACAGACAACCGAACTTTACATTCCTTTGCCTATGTGTTACCTGATGTAACACCTGAGCATAGCTTGGCTTTTGAGATATTAACACATGCATTGTTGACATCTCCTGCGGCGCCTCTTAAACAGGCTTTGGTGAAAGCAGGTATCGGTTCTGATGTGAGTGGTTATTATCTTGATAGTATTCGTCAACCTTTGTGGACCGTGCAAGCAACTGGTTCTAATCTCGATAAACAAGCTGACTTGCAGCGTATTGTGGAATCTACATTGCAAGAACTTTGTGATAACGGTTTAGATAAAGAATTATTAGAAGCTTCCTTGAATAGCATTGAGTTTGCTCTTCGTGAAAGCGACTTTGGTGGTCGTCCAATTGGTCTTGCTTATGTTATCCGTATGATGGATAATTGGCTATATGACAATGACCCACTTGAACTATTACACTACGAAGAAGCATTGGTGAATATTCGCAAGGGCTTATCCGGCACGTACTTTGAAGATTTGATTCGTCGATCTATCTTAAATAACAATCATAAAGTGCTTGTTTCTATTTATCCTGAACGTGGTCTTCAAGAACGCAAGGATGCAGAGGTTAAAGAATATTTAGCTTCTGTAAAAGCTAAGATGTCTCCAGAAGAAATCGAAGCAATTGTAGAGCAAACAAAACGACTTAAACTTCGTCAAGAGGCTCCAGATAGCGACGAAGCGTTAGCATCGATACCATTGCTTGAATTATCAGATTTAAATCCTAATATTGAAGAGGTAGAACGTCGTGAAAGTAAAATTGGCAACACTACAGTACATTTTGTGCCTACTTTCACAAAAGGCATCAACTATGTAGGGCTTTACTTTAATTTAAGCTGTCTTACAGAAGATGAATTGTTCTACGCCGATATTTTAAGTGATATTATTGGTCGTATTGACACATCTGAACGTGGCTATGAAGCATTGGCGAAAGATATCAATATGAATCTTGGTGGTTTAAGCTCAGATATTACGGCTATTAGCAAAGATGGTAAGCGTGATGAATTTACGCCTCTCATGATTGTTCGAGCTAAAGCTTTGCATTCTAAATTACCTGACTTATGCCGTTTGATTAACGAAGTAGTACAAAAAGCAGATTATAGTGACGATAGACGCTTGACTGAACTTGTTCAAGAAAGCAAAGCTATTTGGGATAATGAAGCATTCCGTCGTGGTAATTCCATCGTAAGTCAACGTGTTATGGCTCAAGTGTCTGCAGTTGGTAAATTTAGAGATAATGGTAACTTTGGTTACTATCAAAAGATTAGCGAGTTGGCTTCTAATCCTGCGGCATTACCATTATTGCCAGAAAAATTAGCTGATGTAGCTCGTAAGATTTTCCGTGCTAACAATGTGGATATCATGTTCGTTGGTGAAGAAGGCGAATTAGAAGCCTTTGAACATCTTATGAAACCATTGATTGAAACCTGGGATACTACTGAGTTAAGTAATGATAAATTAAAGATTACACGTTTGTCTGGTAATGATGGTATCGTTACAGCTGGTAAGGTTCAATACGTAGCTCAAGGTGGTAACTTTGTAGACCATGGGTATAAACACGTAGGCCCAATGAGTGTATTAGAGACGATTTTACGCTATGAATATCTTTGGATTCGCATTCGTGTACAAGGTGGTGCTTACGGTGCCTTTGCAAACTTCTATGATGATGGGAATATGATTTTCTGTAGCTATCGAGATCCAAACTTGGTAGAAACATTAAATGTATATAAAGAATTACCTCAATATCTTCGTGAGTTTACGTTGACTAATCGTGAGATGCGTAAATATATTATCGGTACTATGAGCTCCTTGGACTTGCCTATGACTCCTGCGTTGCGTGGCCCACGTGCGATGGGGATGTATTTTAGCGGTGCTAAACTAGAGGATAAGGTAGAGTTTCGTAAACAAGTTATCGCTTGTAAGCCAGAGGATATCGTTGCTTTAGCAGATGTGGTTGAACCCGTATTGAAGGATAATCATATTTGTACAATGGGGAACGAACAAAAAATTAAAGACGCTGGTAAGGTATTCGATAACATCATTTCTCTAGGATAATTGTCTTATATCATGTATGGTGGCATATTCTGTGTAATTCTACGGGATATGCCACTTGTTTTGTACTGTAGGAGGGTCCATTATGAAAGGCCGATTTGCTCCAAGCCCCACAGGATATATCCATCTTGGCAATGTGTGGATAGCCCTCTTATCCTATGTTTCTACGAGGCAACAAAAAGGGCAGTATGTTGTGCGAATGGAGGATATAGACATCCAACGTTCTAAACGGGATTTAGGGGAAGCTCTATTAGATGATTTAGAGTGGCTAGGCTTTGAATGGGATGAAGGACCTCGTGTTGGTGGTCCAGAATCAACATATTGGCAAAGTGAACGGCAAACATATTATGGAGAAATATTAGAACATCTTGCATCAGAAAAACTAATTTATCCTTGCTTTTGTAATCGTACAAGGCTCCAGTCTATTGCTTCGGCACCCCATGTCGGCGATGTAATTCATCGTTACGATGGCCATTGCCGTCATCTAGAGGATAAATTGATAAAAGAATTTATGATGTCTAAGGAGCCATCTTTGCGTTTAGCCGTTAATTCTTGTGATTTAGATTTCGTGGATCGTTGGCAAGGCTTTCAACATATTCATTTAGAAGGTGAATTAGATGATTATGTATTGCGTCGTGGTGATGGTATGTATGCCTATAATTTAGCTGTCGTACTGGATGATATTGTTATGGGGATAACGGAGGTCATTCGTGGAGATGATTTACTAGAGACTACGGGGCAGCAAATATATTTATATAAAACATTACAAACCAGTTTCAATTCTAAAAATATACAAATACCTTCTTATGGGCATGCTCCATTATTAATTGATTCTGAAGGACATAGATTGTCTAAGCGACAAAAGAGTATTACTATTCGAGAATTGCGTGAAAATCAGTGGTCTCCTAATAGAATTTTAGGTGAGCTGGCTATTGTAGGGGGCTTAGTTGAAGCTCATACATTAAGTCGTAGAGAAATCAGTTTATCTGAATTAATTGAGATTGATTTAAATTTACCTAGTCTTAGTCAGAAAACGATTGAGATACAAATCAAAGAATAACGTAAGAAAATAGTATTGCTTTATGTTATAGAATGTTTGCTAAAAGAGAATAATTCTTTAACTATATAATTCGATATAATATATTGACAATGTTCGATATTCATTTATAATAGTATATAAGAGGTGGTCGAAATGACAATTCAACAAGCTTTAGATCAAAAAGTATGGGCCGTTATTGGAGCTACCCATAAAACCGAAAAGTTCGGTTATAAGATTTATAAATGTCTTAAAGATCACGGATATGAAGTATATCCAGTCAATCCTAATATTGCAGAAATAGATGGAGACACTTGTTACTCTAGTCTTTCTGCACTTCCCGTTGTGCCTGCTGTGGTAGATTTTGTTGTACCAGAAGCAGTAGGGTTAGCTGCACTTGATGAATGCAAAGAACTTGGCATTCCTGTTGTGTGGTTGCAACCGGGGGCGGATAAACCATCTGTTGTTGAAAAAGCACATGCTTTAGATCTGCATGTCATTCAAGATTGTGTATTAGTTCAATTACCGTAGGAGGGTACAATGAGCGAATTAAAAGATTTAAAAACTGCTGAATATCAAGATTTAGTAAACCAAGGTGGTGTTACTGTTGTTGACTTCTGGGCTCCATGGTGCGGTTATTGCGTACGTATGATGCCAATCATTGAAGAAATTGCAGGTGAGCTTGAAGGTAAAGCTAACTTTGTAAAAGTAAACGCTGATGAAGAACCAGAATTAGCACGTAACTTACAAGTTGAAGTATTGCCTACATTCGTTATTCTAAAAGATGGTGAAGTAGTAGACCGTAAAATTGGATTCTTGCCTAAAGGCGATCTTCAAGCGGCTATCGAATCTAAATTTTAATACTATAATTAAAATTATATAAATAGAGGAAAACCTCATCAATGTATGTGTTGTACATTGATGAGGTTTTTTTTGCTTTTTTAATATAGACCTAAATATATTTAACGTTTATGCGTTGCTAAACATAATACATTGAGTTCCTAAACATAATACATCTGAAGTGGGGATTATGTCCATCTAAGGAGTGGTATTTCACCATTGTGGTGGAGAGTGGTTTAAATTGATTTGTTTTAAATATTTAATCGAACATATGTATTGTAGAAAAGAGGAGAAAAATAGAGATTAAACAAGAAAAATATAAAAAAGTGGGATAAAAATGGATTTTTTGTTGTGAAAGGTGGGGAATTGTGGTAGAATTTACCATATAGTGGTGGATAAGAAATAGTGAAAGGCGGTGATACGTATGTTCATGGGCGAATATAATCACACTATTGATACAAAAGGGCGGATGATTATACCTGCGAAAATACGTGAACAACTAGGCGATTTGTGCATCGTTACAAAAGGCTTAGATAACTGCTTGGCTATTTACACCGAAGAGGCGTGGAAAAAAATTTCTACTGCTTTACAATCACAATCCTCCACTAAAGCTAGCGTGCGTGCCTTAAAACGTTTTGTTTTTGGTAGTGCTGCTGAACTTGAATATGATAAACAAGGTCGTGTCCTCATTCCTGTACCACTACGTGAATATGCAAGCCTTGATAAACAGGCTGTTATTGTAGGTGCTGGGGACCACGTTGAAATTTGGAGTCGTGAAAAATACGATTTCTATGATGAGCAAGTGGCTGAAAGCATGGAAGAATTAGTTGAAGGGCTTGAAGGGATTATGTTATAGGAGGCTATGATGGAATTTAATCATACTAGCGTACTCTTACGTGAAACGGTGGACTCCGTCGTAACTAATCCAAAAGGCATTTATGTGGACTGTACCCTTGGTGGGGCAGGACATGCTCACGCAGTGGGCGAGATGCTAGACCCAGAAGGTATGATTATAGGTTTAGATCAAGATGAAGATGCTTTGAGTGTAGCTCGACAGCGTTTATCTGATTTGAAATGTCAGGTGTTAACAATACCTACAAACTTTTCTAACTTAAAAGAAGCCCTCCGAAATGCGGGCATCTATGAAGTAGATGGCTTTATATTTGATCTTGGCGTATCAAGCTATCAACTAGATACCCCTGAACGAGGTTTTTCATATATGAATGATGGACCTCTTGATATGCGTATGGATAAAGATGCACCTCTCACGGCAGAGGAAATTGTTAATGAATATGACAGTGAACAATTACTGCAAATTATCCGCGACTATGGGGAAGAACGATGGGCTAAACGGATTGTTGAGTTTATTGTTGAAGCACGCCAAGAAAAAAGAATCACTACTACTGGTGAGTTAGTTAGAATTATTAAGAATGCAATACCTGCAAAGGCGCGACAAGATGGACCTCATCCGGCAAAACGGACGTTTCAAGCTATACGTATTGAAGTAAATAGAGAATTAGCAATCTTGCATGATAGTTTTGTAGATGCTGTATCGATGTTAAAACCAAAGGGAAAGATTGGAGTTATTACATTCCACTCCTTGGAAGATCGAATTACAAAGCAAACTTTTAAAGAGTTAAGTACCGCATGTATATGTCCTCCACAATTGCCTATGTGTGTTTGTAATCACAAGGCAGTTGTAAAGGCAAAAAATAAGGCTATAGAGCCAAGTATAGGGGAGATTGAAGTTAATCCGAGGGCTAGAAGCGCTAAATTGCGCGTAGCAGTAAAGTTGTAGAATTGGAAGGGGTTAAGTGTTATGTTAGCAAGAAAGGCTGTTGTGGGCCAAGTAAAAGGTGATATGTTGGTCATTGCACAAGGGAGAAGACGTAGTGCAAACGTAGCTTTAGATTTAAGCCCTATGATGTGGCAAGTTGTATATGGTATTGCTGCATTAGTTGCATGCTTGCTTATCATGATGGTTATGAATGCATACAGTACAAAGTTGGGCTATGAGGTAGTTAAAACACAGCAAGCTGTAGTACAATTAACAAAAGATAACGATGCATTGGACGTTGAAGTGGCTTCTTTGAAGTCTCCTGTACGTATCCAACAAATCGCAGAAGAACAACTAGGAATGGTTTTGCCTGATTCTTTTGTTTATAGCACAAAAAGCGCTGTTACTGAACGTAATGTACAAGAGAAACAGCAAATTATAGACTAGCAGGCGAAGCAGCTCGTATTGGGCTGCTTTCCTTTGCGTGTAAAGGAGATTGTATATGAAACAATTACAAGATATAGTAAAAACCTTACATGCACCGCATGTAGAAGGTAATACAGCTGTTGAAATTTTAGATGTAACCGCTGATTCTCGTGCTGTAAAAGCGGGTAGTTTATTTATTGCTTTAGATGGTGCTACTGTCGATGGTCATAACTATGTTAATAAAGCTGTTGAGTCTGGGGCAGTAGCTGTATTAGTATCTAAACCTGTTGAGGTAAGTAGTGACGTTTGTGTTATCACTGTTGAAGATACACGTGCGGCTATGATGTCCTGTGTGCCATACTTTTTTGATTATCCAGCCAATTCTATGCGCATGATTGGTGTTACTGGTACTAATGGTAAAACGACTACAACTCATATGATTCGTCATATTTTGAAAGCTCAAGGTCATAAGGTCGGTGTGATTGGTACGGTTCATATCATGATTGGCGATACATCATATCCGATTCATAACACGACCCCTGACGTAGTAGATTTACAACATATTTTGCATCAAATGGTGGAAGAGGGCGTTACACATTGCGTAATGGAAGTATCTTCCCATGCATTGGCTTTGGGACGCGTATCTGGTGTTGAGTATGATACGGCAGTATTTACAAATCTTACACAAGATCATTTAGACTTTCACAAAACATTTGAGAATTACTTAGCAGCTAAATGTAAACTATTTGAACAGGTTAGCAAACCAAACCAAGTAAAATCTGGTAAGGGTGCTGTCATTAACATCGATGATGCCTATGGACATCGGGTTGTTGAAAAAACTACAGCCCCTATCATTACCTATAGTATTGATGGTAGCGGCACATTGAATGCTCATGACGTTGATATGACGCCAAAGTCTAGCCGTTACACGGTATCTTATGATGGTCATGACTATACAGTTGCAATGAATACGACTGGCTTGTTTAATGTGTATAATACATTAGCAGCTATTGGTGCCTGCCTATTAGAAGGTATTTCCATGGAAGACATCGATAAAGCGTTGAAAACATTTAGTGCTGTACCTGGTCGTTTTGAATTGATTGAAGAAGGTCAACCATTTGCTGTTGTTGTAGACTATGCACATACACCAGATGGGTTAGAAAATATTTTACAAACAGCAAAGGCTATTCAAGCAAATCGTATTATTGTAGTCTTTGGTTGTGGCGGTGACCGAGATGCAACCAAACGTCCTATTATGGGACGCATTGCGGCACAATACGGTGATGTTGTGTATGTTACATCTGATAATCCGCGTACAGAGGATCCTATACAAATTGTTAAAGATGTGGAAGTCGGCGTTAAAGACGGCCTTCGAGAAGGAACTTACTATGAAGTTATCGTTGATCGTCGGGAAGCGATTCAACATGCTATACAAAATGCAAAACCTGGGGATATTGTACTCATTGCAGGTAAGGGGCATGAGGATTACCAAATCTTAAAGGATAAAACGATCCATTTTGATGATCGTGAAGAGGCGCGAGCAGCCCTCAAGGAGATCTAATATGGCAGAATTTACATTGTCTCAAGTACTGGAGGCCACAAAGGGGACGAGTGCACATACCGATAATATTAAGTTTTTAGATGTGTCTACTGATACAAGAACTATTGAATCAGGCTTTTTATTTGTAGCCTTAAAAGGTGATACCTTTGATGGCCATGATTTTATCAATGCGGCTATCGAAAAAGGTGCTACAGGGGCTATCGTTGAAAAAGGACGTGCTGTAGAAGGCATTGCTTGTATCGAGGTAGACAATACTTTGGTAGCATATCAAAATTTGGCACGTTATCATCGTCGCCGTTTTGATATTCCTGTAGTTGCTATTACCGGTTCATCTGGTAAGACTACAACAAAGGAAATGGTGGCAGCCGTACTTGGTACAGAATTTAATGTATTAAAAACTGAGAAAAACTATAATAATGAAATTGGCTTACCAAAAACCTTGTTACGTTTGACCGCTGAGCATGAAGCCTGTGTTGTTGAGATGGGTATGCGTGGCCTCGGCCAAATTGAAGAACTGGCGTTGATTGCAGAACCAACGATGGGGATTATTACCAATGTTGGTACTAGTCATATCGAGCTTTTAGGCTCTCGCGAAGCCATTGCTGAAGCAAAAGGTGAGTTGATTCGTTGCTTGCCTGAAAATAGTGTGGCTATCCTTAATGAGGACGATCCATATGTAAAAGCAATGGATAGCTTAGCTAAAGGTAAAACTATTACGTATGGTATTGAACGTAATGCTACCTGTATTGGTAGTCATTTACGCTATAAAAAAGATGGTATTAAGTTTACCTGTAAGTGTTATGATGAAGTTTTTGATATCTTCTTGCCTATGATTGGTGAACACAATGTATATGATGCATTGGCGGCTATCGTCGCAGGTCGTGTGTTAGGTATAAAATCCAATACAATTCGTAAAGGTTTGAGCGAGTTTACTGGAACTCCAATGCGTCAAGAAATCGTTCCGTTTGAAGATATTGTTATCTTAAATGACGCTTATAATGCAAACCCTTCATCCATGGCAAAAGCTATTAAAGCACTTGGCCAATTAGAAGGTAAGCGTAAAATTGCGATGCTAGGCGATATGCTCGAGCTCGGCGACTTCTCTGAAGAAGCACATCGTGAAATCGGCCATTTGCTTGCTGAAGAGGGTTATAGTGTTGTATTCACCTTTGGTGATGCTGCTGCCTTCATTGCAAAGGAAGCAAAAAAAGCGGGTTTAACTACATTCCGTTGTAACAGCCATTTAGAAATGGCCAACGCATATAGTGATATTCGTGAAAAAGGGGATGTTATCCTTGTGAAAGGTTCCCGTGGTTTACGAATGGAGCGCGTTGTTGAAGAATTAAAGGATCGAGAATAATAGGTAACGGCTAGTTATATCTAGCCGTCCTATTTATTAATAAGTAGAGGATTCATATGATAAATCACATTCTATTAGCCTTCGTAGCGACTTTCATCATTACGGTAGTGCTAGGTAAAATTGCTATTCCTATGTTGCGTTCTTTGCACGCACAACAAAGTATTCGTGAAGAAGGCCCTGAAAGTCATCAAGCAAAAGCCGGTACGCCAACAATGGGTGGTGCTTTCATGATGGTGGCCCTTATTATTGGCGTGGCATTGTTTGCACCATGGAATGTGGGCACAGGAATGTTATTATTCTTAACACTGGGTCATTGTTTATTAGGTTTTTTTGATGATTTTGTAAAAGCTGTAAAAAAACGCAATCTTGGTTTAACAGCGAAGCAAAAATTACTTGGACAATTTATATTGGCTGCCGTATTCTGTTATTGCATTACTGAGATTATGGTTGTTCCTACCACATTATGGATTCCTGTTGTAGATATACAATTACAATTGGGATGGGGTTATTATGTATTGGCATTTTTGATTATTGTAGGAGCTACAAATGCAGTAAATTTAACAGATGGTCTTGATGGTCTTGCTGGTGGTACATCAGCAGTGGCGGCGATAGCATTCTCTGTTATTGGTCTAATGGCTGCATCGATGACAAATTCTATCGGTGCTGAAAGTGTTGCGTACTTCGGCGCTATTGTAGCTGCCGTATGTCTTGGTTTCTTGGTATATAATGTGAACCCTGCAAAAGTATTCATGGGAGATACAGGCTCTTTGGCATTAGGTGGTGCCTTTGCAGCAATGGCTATTTTAACTAAAACAGAATTGTTACTCGTGGTGATTGGTGGCATTTTTGTTATGGAAGCACTGTCTGTTATTATTCAAGTTATTTCTTTTAAAACACGGGGTGTGCGTGTATTTAAGATGAGTCCTATTCATCACCATTTTGAACTTTCCGGATGGGCAGAACAAACAGTTGTTAATCGCTTTTGGTTTGGTGGAGCTGTTTTAGCCATTATTGGTGTACTTTTAGCGACTATAACTTTATAAGATAATACTTAACGGAAGTTGTAAATAATGGTATGCTTATTAGATAGGATACATTAATTTTGTAGATAATTTAGGTGATATAGATGGAATACGGAGATAAACATATACTTGTTCTTGGCGCTGGAGCCAGCGGTATAGGTGCATCTTGGGTATTAGCCCAAGTGGGTGCGCATGTTGTGTTAAATGATTATAAGCCTATGACACTGCCTACGGCTGAGGAAAAACGACTTGTTGCGGCAGGGGTAAATATTATTACAGGACGTCAAGATGAATCCTTGCTAGATGGCGTGGACCGTATCGTTATTTCTCCAGGTATTTCTTTAGATATTCCGATTGTAAAAGCAGCACAGGCTCGTGGTATTGACGTGGTCAGCGAAGTAGAATTAGCTTATGAAGTATCTAAATCACCTATCGTAGCTGTTACTGGTACAAATGGTAAGACTACGACAACAACCTTATTAACTAAGGTTCTAGAAGGCTCTGGAAAACCAGTTCGTGTGGGAGGGAATATTGGTGATTCCCTTAGCGAAGTGGCGTACGCTATGCCTGCAGACGGTTTTTTGGTAGCCGAATTATCTAGTTATCAATTAGAGACAATCAAGCATTTTAGGCCTGTTGGGGCTATTATGCTCAATATTACTCCAGATCACTTAGCTCGTCATAAGACAATGGAAAACTATATTGCTGCGAAGGAACGCATCTTTGAAAATCAATTAAGTACAGATTTTTTAGTACTTAACATTGATGATTCTGTTGTAGCTGATATGGAACACCGTGCGCCTAGTCATATTTTACAAATTAGTCAAAACCGAGTTGTAGAGAATGGCGCTTATTATGCTGATGGGCAATGTTATATTGCTAAAGATGGTATAGCAAAATCTGTTATTGGAAATGAAGATATTCATATTCCAGGCCGTCATAATATTGAAAATATATTGACCGTTATTGCTTTATCCTATGCGTTGGGCGTACCCGTAGAGACAATTCATCACATTATTAGCGAGTTCCATGGAGTTGAACATCGTTTAGAGCGCGTTAAGACGATTGGTGGTATCACATTCTATAATGATTCCAAAGCCACTAATGTAGATTCTGTGATTAAAGCATTAGAATCCTTTGATCAACAAGTTATTCTATTAGCTGGTGGCCATGATAAAATGACGCCTTTAGAAGATTTCATGGAGTTAGTTAAAGAGAAGACTAAAGCTGTTATTTTCATGGGGGAAGCGGCAGATCGTTTCGAGACGGCTGCAAAAAAGGCTGGTGTGAAGCCGATTTATCGTGCTTTATCCATGAAGGACGCAGTAGAGAAAGGCTATAAATTGGCAGAGACGGGTGATATTGTGCTATTATCTCCGGCTTGCTCAAGTTTTGATTGGTATAGCTGTTTTGAAGAGCGTGGAGATGATTTTAAACGTTGTGTTCATATGTTGCAAGAGGGAGGACACCATTAATGAAACGTGTTATTATTTCAGGTGGTGGCACTGGTGGACATATATATCCAGCAATAACTATATATAAGGAAATTATGAAACAGAATCCTGATGCAAAGGTGTTATATGTTGGTACCAAGCAAGGTCTCGAGGCTACATTAGTTCCTAAAGAGGGGATAGAGTTTACTACGATTCCTGTGCAAGGCTTGCAGCGTCAATTATCGTTAGGTACATTAGTCACATTAGGTAAAACTGCTTTAGGCATTGTAAAAGCTAATGCTATAGTTTTTAAGTTTAAACCTGATGTGGTTATTGGTACTGGGGGTTATGTATGTGGTCCTGTTCTCTTGGCTGCAGCATTACATAATATTCCTACTATAATTCAAGAACAGAATGTCATAGCAGGCATTACTAATAAAATTCTGAGTCGTTTTGTTGATGTGGTAGCCCTAGGCTATAAGGATGCAGAAGCATCGTTTTCTAAAGCAAAGCGCGTAGTCTATACAGGGAATCCTGTTCGTCCAGATGTGCTAGTTGATTCGAGAACATCGGGACGTAACTATTTCAACTTAAGTGATGATACCTTTACAGTACTCATAGCTGGAGGTTCTCGAGGGGCGAGAACTATTAACAATGCTATGGTAGATGTACATAAACACTTTCAAGGTGTGAAAGGTATTAAATTAATCCATATTACGGGAAACGGAGAATATGAATCTGTTTTATCCCAATTGGGCATTACCGATGGGGATGGTTTAGGTAGTTCATCTTTGATTTTGCCGTATTTACATGATATGCCAAAAGCACTAGCAGCAGCCGATTTAGCAGTATTTAGATCTGGTGCTATAGGTCTTGCAGAATTAGCAGTTCGCGGTATTCCATCCGTATTGATACCGTATCCATACGCAGCGGAAGATCATCAAACCTATAATGCACGTATCTTTGTACAAGAAGGGGCGGCTCATATGATTGTAGATAAAATGTTGAGTGCTCACGATTTGATAGGGGAAATCGAGATGTTTATGGCCAACCGTGATTTGTTGGCACAAATGGGAGACCGAGCATTGCAATTGGGGAAACCGAATGCGGCTCATGATATTGCAAAATTAGCTTTATCTATTGCAAAGTAACAAGGAGAGGTTTTATGTTAGACGGTATTCACAAAATTCACCTTATCGGTATTGGTGGATCTGGTATGCGTGCGATAGCGAATATTTTGATTCAAAAAGGTTATGATGTATCTGGTTCAGATATTGCTGAATCTGCAGTGATTTCTAAGTTTAGAGATATGGGTGCCACGGTGCATATCGGTCATAATAAAGAATATGTAAATGGTGTTGATGCTATAGTTCGTTCTACAGCGATTCGTGAAGACAATCCTGAAATTGTTGCCGCTAAAGAGCAAGGGATTACCATTTTACATCGTTCTGATATTGTAAAGGCTGTATTAGATGTAACAGATGGTATCGCAGTAGCTGGTGCGCATGGTAAAACATCTACAACTTCAATGATTGGACAAATTTTAGTGGAGGCTAATGCGGACCCTACGGTAATTATCGGTGGCGAAGTAGATTATCTCAAAGGTAGCAGTTGCCTTGGGAAAGGCCATTTTTCAGTTGTGGAAGCGGATGAGAGCGATGGTTCATTTTTAAAATTGCATCCACATACTATCGTTATAACTAATATTGAAGATGATCATATGGATCATTATAAGACTATGGATAACTTGTTAAACGCTTTCTGTGAGTTCGTCGAAACGTTACCAGAAGCGGGCAAGGCTATCGTATGTGGTGATAATGAAAATATTCGTTATGTTATGAGCCGCGTAAAACGTACTTTTATTACGTATGGCTTAGAGGATAATAATGATTATGTAGCAAAAAATATTCATTATGTGGACTCTTCCTTGGTATATGATGTATATCATAAAGGCATTAATATAAGCCGTATCAGCTTGCGCGTGCCTGGAGAACATAATGTATTAAACTCATTGGCAGCCTTTATTGTGGCTCATGAATGTTGCGGTGTAGAGAATCGCTTTATTACAAAAGCGTTAGGTAAATTTATCGGTGCAAAACGACGCTTTGAAACAAAAGGTCATGTTGCTGGCGTCTGGGTTGTCGATGATTATGCACATCATCCAACAGAAATTAAAGCGACCTTAAGAGCAGCAAAAGAACTTGAAAAACATCGCGTTATTTGTGTGTTTCAACCGCATCGGTATACACGTACAAGCTTGTTGAAAGATGAATTTGCCACTGCTTTTACAAGTGCTGATGAAATATATATGACAGATATTTACAGTTCTGGTGAAGATCCGATTGCAGGTATCGATGGACGTACTATTCCTGATGCTGTTGAAGCTGCTACACATAAGGTTGTACATTATGTACCATCTGTTGATGACATACCGGCTGTATTGTCAAAAATTGTGCGACCTAATGATCTGGTTATCACAATGGGTGCCGGTTCTATTAATCAATATGGACCTAAATTATTAGCTATATTGGAGGAAGGCTTACAATGAAAGATAGAAAAATAATCGTATTGATGGGTGGTCCTTCCAAAGAGGCTGAAGTATCTCGCCGTACTGGCGCTGCTATTGCAGAAGCACTCGAAAGTAAAGGGTATAATGCCCAAACATTAGAACTTAATCCTCGTACTGTTTTAAGAGACATTGAATCCTTAGGTGGAGAGATTGTATTTAATGCAATTCACGGTCGTTATGGTGAAGATGGTGCATTACAAGGCTTACTTGAAATGGCAGAAATTCCATATACTGGATCGGGCATCATGGCTCATGCGGTAGGAATGAATAAAAAAGTAAGCAAAGATGTTTTCAAAGGGGCTAATATTCCAACAGCTACTTCTGAATCCTTTAATGGTAATTTAGAATCTGCAGAAGCTATTATAGGACATATTCGTAAACAGTTTACGATTCCTGTAGTGGTGAAATCTGCTACTCAAGGCTCTAGTATTGGCGTTACCATCGTTCGTGATGAGGCACAATTGGAGGCTGCTGTTACAGAAGCGCTAAAATATGATCCGATTCTTGTAGTAGAGCAATTTCTTGATGGTCGCGAATTTACAGTATCCGTTCTTGACGGTAAGGCATTGTCAGTAATTGAAATCCGTCCACATTCTGGGGAGTATGACTATACTAGTAAATATACTGTAGGTGCTACAGAATATTTAGTACCTGCGCCTATTAGTGAAGAAATGACTGCTGAGATGCAACGCATAGGGGAACTTGTGTATCGCGAAGTACAAGGCAGTGGGGTTATTCGTGTTGATATTATGACAGATCATGTAGATAATATGTATGTTCTAGAATACAATACTGTGCCAGGTATGACGGCAACGTCTTTAGTACCAAAGGCAGCTAAAGAAATGGGAATTGACTTTCCAACATTATGTGAAAAGATTCTATTAACAGCTAGTATAGGGAAATTTTAAAGGCTGAATAGAATATAAGGAGTTATCTATGGATGATAAGCAATACCATCCATCCAACTCTGGGGAGATGCAGTCTTCTACACCTGTTCAAGATGAACGGGCTGTATTTAGAAAACGAGTATTAAAAATCGGTGGTGCAGTTACTCTCGTGTTGGTGGGATTGTTTACACTACCTATTCCTTTTGGATCCTTAAAAATTGTAGGATCGGATAAGGTAACTGTACAAGATGTAATGGTAGCAGGGGATATTCATGAACCTGTAAATATATTGCAAATTAGTACAGAGAAATTAAAAAATAGATTGGCGAAAGACTTACGGGTTGAAGAGGCTCAAATTAGTTATCAATTGCCATTTACAATGGTCGTACGTGTCATAGAACGCAAAGCTGTTGCAGTTGTACCAGCTCAGTTTGGCTATCTAACACTTGATAGTAAAGGTCAAGTAATTGCATCAGAGCCTGCTATACAAGATACGTCGGTACCAATGATATCAGGAGTTAAGGCGGGAAATATTTTATTAGGTGATACCGTTGTGGATAAACCTATTTTAGCGGCTCTTGAATACTTGAACTCTCTTGATGAAAGCACTTTTAAAAATATTGCAGAGGTCAATATAGGAGACCCTGATGCAATAATGGCGTATACCGTATCGGGGGTGCAAATTCGATTAGGAGATAGTAAAGACTTACCTAAAAAAGCCGAGTTAACTCAGTCTATGTTACAAGATATTAAGACAACACATAGCAATGTACAATATATAGATGTTAATGTTTCATCGCCATACATAAAAACTGATGTAATACCGGAAGTTAAAAAGCATCAGACAGGAACAAAGACTACAGAAAATTCATCTACTAAGAAGGATGATACAAAACAAGATAAACAAGGTCATGTTGAAGATAAAAGGTAGATGATTGTCGTGAGACACGAACGGTGGGCAATAGCCTTAGTCAGTTGTATATTGGGTTTCATGGTTGTCACCCAATATAAGATGACTCAAGATAATATAGAAGAAAATATCCGTTTACAACGAGCTGGTGATTTAGCCGTACAATTGCGAGAGGCTCAAAGTGAACGTGATGCATTGTTAAAACAAATAGAAGAGCTTAAACAGTCTGGTGCCACTGGCAATGTTAAAGCAGATGAACAGTTGATGATGAAAGCAGCTTTAACTAATGTTAAAGGTACGGGTGTTAGTGTATTAATTGAGGATAGCTTAAAGCCAATTCAAAGTGGTGAAAATCCTAATTTATATGTAATTCATGATGAAGATATTTTACGTATTGTTAATGAATTGCGAGCTGGTGGGGCTGAGGCGATAGCTATCAATGACCAACGTCTCATAGGGACTTCTGAAATACGATGCTCTGGTCCGACTATTACTGTGAATGGTAAGGTTTTTGGGGCTCCTTTTACAGTTAAAGCGATTGGTGATCCAAAAACACTAAATTCTGCGCTCACCATGCGAGGCGGTGTGGTGGATTCCTTGAAACACTGGGGCATAAAGGTAACCATAAAGGAAGAAAATGAATTAGCTATTCCAGCTTTTACAGGAACCTTTAGAGAAGAGCATATAAAGCCTAATGAAACAGGAGGTAAAGAATGAATATTTATATCTTTGCCATTATTGGTTTAATTGTAGGCGCTACATTAGGGTGGCTTTCACCATTTCATATACCTATAAGTTATGCGAACTACACATCAGTTGCTGTTCTGGCTGCACTAGATGCTGTATTTGGTGGTAGCCGTGCTGCATTGGAACGAACCTTTGATCTTAGTAATTTTGTGCTTGGGTTCTTTTCAAATGTTGTGTTAGCTGTTATTCTTGTATATGTAGGTGACCTCATAGGAATTAACCTATATTACGTAGCTCTTATTGGCTTTGGATTGCATGTATTTATTAATGTAGGCGCTATACGAAAGATTATTATGACTAAGCGATTCTAATAAATCACATTCTATATAGTGGAAAGTTTTTAAATTTTAGTGTAAAATAAATGTAATTGTTATAAGATTGTCAGTATATAAATCGATACATTGGGACGTATATTGATACGATAGATAACGATAAGAGGAGGAAGTTCAATGTCTGATTTTGCAAATATTAAAGTTATCGGTGTTGGTGGCGGCGGTAATAACGCTGTTAATCGCATGGTAGATAGCGATCTTAAAGGTGTTCAATTTTTATCCGCTAATACTGAAAGCCAAGTGCTTGAATTATCTAAAGCGGATGTAACGATTCAAATTGGCGAGAAGGTTACAAAAGGTCTTGGTGCAGGCGCAAATCCACAAATCGGTGAAGAGGCTGCTCAAGAAAGCCGCGAAGAAATTATAAAAGCTCTTGAAGGTGCTGATATGGTATTCGTAACTGCTGGTATGGGTGGTGGTACTGGTACAGGTGCTGCTCCTATCGTTGCAGAATGTGCTAAAGAAATCGGTGCATTGACAGTCGGCGTCGTTACTAAACCGTTCGCATTTGAAGGTAAACGCCGTCGTGCACAAGCGGAAAAAGGCATTGAATTCTTGACTCAAAAAGTAGATACTATTATCGTTATTCCTAATGATAAATTGTTGCAAGTTGTAGATAAAAAATGTTCCTTAAGCGATGCATTCCGTACAGCTGATGATGTACTTCGCCAAGGTATCAAGGGCATTTCAGACTTGATTCAAGTTCCTGGCTTGATCAATCTTGACTTTGCAGATGTTAAAACTATCATGACTGAACAAGGCGAAGCATTGATGGGGATTGGCGTTGGCGAAGGTGAAAACCGCGCTGCTGACGCAGCTAAAATGGCTATTAATAGCCCATTGTTGGAAACATCTATCGATGGTGCAAAAGGCATCTTACTCAATATTTCCGGTAGTGCTAACTTAAGCTTGTTTGAAATTAATGAAGCTGCCGAAATTATTTCTGAAGCGGCGGATCCTGATGCAAATATTATCTTCGGTTCCGTTATCGATGAAAGCTTAGGCGATACAGTTCAAATTACTGTTGTGGCAACTGGTTTTAATTCAAATACTAAGAATGTACCTGAATTCGGTAAAACAACAACTACATCCCGTCCGGCATCCACTACAAATACTAACAGTGGTATCCCTGATATCCCTGTATTCATGAAACGCTAATTTATAGATTGTATAATTACTATACCTATCGATTAGTAACTTATTAAGACATACCGTTGGTATGTGTATAGGAGGTAAAAATGAAGAAATTAGTATTATTAACTTTAGCAGCTACAGTTGTAGCCGGTAGTGCATTTGCTGCAGCTCCTGTAACGAAAATTAGTGATGGATCCACTAAGGTACAAGCTGATTATGCTTTTAAACAACACGTATCTAATGGTGGTGGCAATAGTAATGACGGTTTCGGTGTTTCTTTACAACACGACCTTTCCAATAAAGCCGCATTACAATACTCTTACGATAAATTAAATGCAAAAAATGGTGATATTAAAGATCATCAATTAGCATTGGTTTATAAAGTACATCCAAATGTAAATTTATATGGTGCAGGTACTGCGATTCGTACAAATGATACTGAACTTGGTTTCCAAGCTGGTGTTATCGGTCATGTACCTTTGACTAATAAAGTAAACGGCTTTGCTAAGGCTGGTTGGGGTAATGATATTAAGCAAACTTATCAAGTAGGTGCTCAATATGAAGTACGCCCTGATGTAGATTTGAATGTATACTATGGCTATGATAAATATAGTGTAGATAGCAATGATAAAACTGCAAAAGGTTTACACGCTGGTGTAGGCTATTCCTTCTAAGGATGATGATGACCACTCTTTTGAGTGGTCTTTTTTTATATATTTACTGTTTTATTGTATATTTGTTAATTATTTTTCCTAAATAAGGTACTTAATATATTCTATATATATTTAATAAGTGTTGAGTTACTAATAGTTAGTTAAATCTTCTATGTATACAATATATTTACTGAATATACGTTGTATATTTAAATTAGTTTAGGTATGATAAATATGTAATATTCATTTCAGATAGGATGGTGCTAGTTATGACAAGTGTTGCTGCAAAGCATGCAAAAGGAAAAAAATTAAAAGACGTGATCTTCGTAACTGCTGGCCAAGCTCAAGCCGATGCTAAAGAAAATGGCCGTGAGAATGTTGTAAATGGTACTTTGGGTGCTATTCATGATGAAGAGGGAAACTTAGTTTTTCTTAAGACCGTTAAAGAAGAATATTTGAGTCTTTCGGATTCTGAACATGTTGGTTATGCACCAATTGCGGGCATTCCAGATTTTTTGTGTGCTGCTGAAAAAGAATGTTTTGGTAATTTCCGCCCAGAAGGACATATTCGTAGCATTGCTACCGCAGGTGGCACTGGTGGCATTCATCATTTGATTCATAACTATACAGAGCCTGGTGATGAAGTATTAACAGCGGATTGGTACTGGGGTGCATACCGTGTTATTTGTAGTGATACTGGACGTACACTAGTTACGTATTCCTTATTTGATGAACATAATAACTTTAATCATGAAGCATTCCAAAATCGTGTAAACGAATTGGCGGCTAAACAAACAAATGTGGTTGTTATCTTTAATACACCTGGTAATAACCCAACCGGCTACTCTATTGAGGATAAAGATTGGGATTCTATCCTTAATTTCCTGAAGGATTTAGTTGCTATTGGTCGAAATAATGTGATTATTGGTATTGATGTAGCATATCTTGATTACTCTGGTGAAAAAGATGAGGTACGTGCGTTCTTCAATAAATTTAGTCATTTACCAAAAGAAATTCTCACCTGTGTGTGTTATAGCTTATCTAAAGGATTTACTATGTATGGTCAGCGTGTTGGTGCGATGATTGGGATCTCTGACGATGAAGAAATAGCTGATGAGTTTTTCGAAGTTAACAAATCTACAAGTCGTGCTACATGGTCCAATATTTGTCGTCCTGCAATGCGTGCAATGGCTAATATTGTGGCTGATTCAGCTAAGTTTAAGGAATATGAAGCTGAACGCAATTGCTATTATCAATTAATTCGCGATCGTGCTGATATCTTTAAACAAGAAGCAGCACAAGTGGGTCTTCCCATGTTACCTTACCGTGGTGGGTTCTTTATTACAATCCCTACAGACTCTGCAAATGCTATCTGTGAAGAGTTGAAGAAAGAGCATATCTATGTAATTGCATTAGCAAATGGTATTCGTATAGCTGCCTGTGGTATTCCTAAAAAGCAAATGACAGGACTCGCAGGAAAAATTTATACTGCTATGAAACGTCTTGGTAAATTATAATCGATAAGTAAAACTTATACTAAAAGCTGCTTGATCCATATATCAAGTGGCTTTTTTCTATACATATATCATTAAAACTAATTATTCTTAATATATAAAATCTTGTATAGTTAAAGGTAGCATATATGAAGTTTTTGTTTGTTGAGGTATTTTATGCAACATTATATACGGACAATGGGTATAACATTAGTTATATGTATTGGTATTTTTCTGGCCTCTCTCGTTATAGGTCGTTTTTTCATTCCTATAGATCAGGTAACTAATATTTTATTATCTAATTTTTTAGTATTACCCATTACTTGGGATGCATCTATGTACAATGTGGTTATGGAGATACGATTGCCCCGTGTATTAGGGGCTATTGCTGTAGGTATTGCATTAGCCGTTTCTGGTGCCGCCTACCAAGGGGTATTCCGTAACGATTTAGTATCTCCAGATTTATTAGGTGTATCACATGGCGCTAGTGTAGGTGCATGTATAGGCATACTATTACACTTTTCGTTATATGGCGTTGCCATACTAGCCTTTATGGGTGGTATTTTGGCGGTTTGTTTAACCTTGTTATTGCCTAAATTGATTCAGAATCAATCGCGTATCGTTCTAGTATTATGTGGTATTATCGTTTCTGGATTTATGGCTGCTATAATTGGTTTGCTTAAATATATTGCAGATCCTGATACAGAGTTACAAGATATTGTTTATTGGCAGTTGGGAAGCCTAGCAAAGGTTACGTGGGATAATTTACTTTATGTATTGCCTATTATTATCATAGGCACAATCGCAGTGTTAGCTTTAAGATGGAGACTTAATATTTTGTCTCTTTCTGATCAAGAGGCTCAAAGTTTGGGCGTTAATGTCAATCGAGAGCGACTAGTTATTATTGGAATCTCTACATTACTTACAGCTGCTGCTGTATGTCTTAGCGGCACTATTGGCTGGGTTGGTCTTGTTATACCACATTTATCTAGAATGTTAGTAGGTAATGATCATAAAAAATTAATTCCTGCTACGATTTTAGTGAGTGCTTCTTTTTTGATGATTGCTGATTTATTTGCTCGTTCCTTAACAACTGCAGAGATTCCACTTGGGATTTTATGTGGTTTTATTGGAACACCGTTCTTTGCATGGGTATTATATAAACAACGGAGGTACTTCTAATGGATTCATTTGAACTCGTCGTTGATTCTATATCATTTGCCTATGATAAGAACCAACCTAATATTTTTAGTGATTTATCCTTCTCTGTAAAAGCTGGTGATGCATTGGCGTTACTAGGTAGGAATGGGGTAGGCAAATCTACCTTATTAAGCTGTTTAATGTGCTTTAATCATGTTCAACAAGGACATATTTATTGTAGTGGTGTAGACTTAATGACTGCATCAATCAAGGAACGGGCCAAGCTAATTGCTTTTGTACCACAGATTATTGGGGCTGATATAGCTTATACGGTACGAGATTATATCTCCTTTGGTGCTACCTTGCGAATGGGCATGTTCTCATCTCCAGGTAAAGAGGAATTTGAAAAAACTGATTCTATTATGGACATGCTTGGTATTACGGCGTTAAAGGACAAACCATGCCGTGATTTAAGTGGTGGTCAACGGCAATTAGTTGCTATAGGTCGTGCCTTGTTACAAGATACACGCTTATTACTTATGGATGAGCCTACATCTGCTTTAGATATACGTAATCAGGTTATTGTTTTAGAAACAATTGATCAATTACGCGCCCAAGGATATGCTATTATTTTCACTACACATTTACCGGAACAGGCGTTGTTGTTAAATAGCCGTGTTGGTTTATGTCGTGGTGGAACTATAGATTTTTATGATTCTGTTAGTGATGTGACCTTAGAAGCGCTCGAGGAGATTTATAAGACTAAGCTAAGCTTATTCTATAGCGATACAGTTAATCGTACTGTATGTGTTATCCCTCAATTAGGTCAGAAAGGAATGTAAGTATGAAGCGTATTATTGTATTTTTATTAGCCCTTATGACGGCTCTATTCATGTTAGCTGGATGTGGCACAGAGAATGCATCACAAGGTAATCAATCTGCTACGCGTGTAGTAAAGGATATCGATGGAACAGATGTAACAATTCCTAAAGATATAACAAAGGTTGCCGATTTATGGCATGCCAATAATCAAGTTGTATTGATGCTTGGTGGTGCGGATAAATTAGTGTCTACCACAACTTCTGTTCAAGGCTTGCCTTGGTTCGCTCAAGTGTACCCACGCATTAAAGAAATTCCAGCACCTGTAAAAGGTACAGATGTACAAATGGAAGAAATTCAAAAATTGAAACCTCAAGTTGTATTAGCAAGCAATAAAAATCAAATTGAAATGGCACGTAATGCAGGGATTCCAGCAGTCCGTGTGAACTTCCAAGACTATGATGGGTTGCGTAAAGTTATTACTATTACAGCTGAAGTATTAGGTGATAAAGCTCCTGAAATGGCAAAACAATACCTTGCTTACTTAGATGACAAAATTAAATTTGCTGAAGATAGAACAAAAAGTATTGATGATGCTAACCGTCCATCCGTATTACATATTGTAGGTGGAGATAATCTATTAAAGGTTGATGGTGATAAGACTATTATCAATGAATGGATTCGTTACGCTGGCGGTAAAAATGCCATCACTACAAAAGGTCCTCAAATTACTGTAACAATGGAAGAAATCGTTAAAGCTAACCCTGATATTATCATTATTGGTGGTACACAATCACGCAAAGGTATTGAAGCGATTAAGAATGATCCACAATGGGCAAGCCTTAAAGCAGTACAAAACGGTCGTATTTACAGCAATCCTGTAGGTACTTTCAACTGGGATCGTTACAGTGCTGAGTCTGCATTACAAATCTTATGGGCAGGTCAAATCATACAACCTCAATTATTTAATGATATTGATTTAGTGAAAGAAACAAAATTATTCTATAAGACTTTCTTACACTATGATTTATCTGATGCTGAGGCACAACGTATTATTGCTGGAGAAGGACCTCAATAGAAATATTGATACTAGTCTAGTAATATATTTTATTTATTTAGAAGCGAAAATAGTAAAAATAAAAATCAAAAGCGTACGCATTAGGAAATATCCTTCATGCGTACGCTTTTGTAGTCTTAGTGAATATCTTTATGTTCTTTAATATCTTGGTCAGCTTCTTTAGCTAAATCTTCTAGAGCTCGTTTAGGAGCGGTTCTTTCACCTGTTTTTGGGTCTACAAATTCAACGCGGTCTAAGGTGCTTGTAATTTGACCACGAATGAAGCTTAAGTAAATTTCGTATAGTTCTTTTTTTTCTACTAATTCTTCTGGTGTTAATTCTTGACCAGATTTTTTCTTTGCAGCTAGTTCATTTATTCGATTTAATGTATCGTTAATATTACTCATATGCGCCTCCTGTATTCTATATTAGAATAGCATGTTTTATTATAACATAGAACTTAATGAATACGTATGGTAAGATATAAGTTGTACGCGTCTGTACTTTCACAGGTGAGAAAGGAGAACTGTATGCGTGTAACAAAAGCGATAAAGGCAGAGCAGTTGAAACTGTTACAAGAACATTATTTTGATGCAAAACCTGCCCTTGAGTATACAAATGAATTTGAATTATTAGTTGCTGTAGTTTTGTCTGCACAATGTACGGATGAACGGGTCAATATTGTTACGAAACGATTGTTCCCTAAACTTAATCATCCTGCAAAGATGCTTGAGATTGGGGTTGCGAAGTTAGAGACTCTTATTAAAGATTGCGGTCTTTATAAATCCAAGGCAAAAAACTTAATTGCTACTTGTCAAATTTTAGTTGACCGATATCATGGAGAGGTGCCTCGTGAGTTTGATCAACTCGTTGAATTGCCTGGTGTGGGGCGTAAAACAGCAAATGTTGTGGTATCCGTTTTATTTGGTACACCAGCCATTGCGGTAGATACACATGTATTTCGCGTGTCTAACCGATTAAAATTAGGTATTGCTAAGACGCCAGAAGAGATGGAACAAAAGTTACAAAAGGCAATTCCAAAAAAGGACTGGGCTGCCGCACACCACTGGTTAATCTATCATGGCCGTAGATTGTGTAAGGCTCGTAAGCCTTTGTGTAATGAATGTTTTTTAAATCATCTATGTCCTTCAGCCGGAAAGGTTTAATATGAAAGTAAATAACGAAGAATTTATTGCCCTTTGTGCTAATCATGGTATTGAGGGAATTGATATTGTAAATGAGTTAATGCGTTTTAAAGTGCTAGATCAATTGATTTCTAGTAATGCTAGCTCCCGTGAGTGGGGTGTAACGGCAGATGATTTATATGCGTTAGCAGAAAAATCCACAGTAGAATCCTTTGGTCCTGTACCATATGATTTGAATACATTCCAAGCTCTTTATGGACCATCCTTTAGAGTGGAATTGTTTGATTTTATTAGTGACACAGGTATTTTAGAAGGTCTAGATGTAGGCACTATTTGGGAAATTCCTGTTCGTGAAAGTATCGAAGCTCATAGTAAAACGGGAGAATTGGTTCTGTATGCTTATGTAGAAGAATATGCAGGCATGGTTGAAGAGATTCTTCAATCTTATGAAGATAAAAAAGTCGTTCTGTATACGGCATCTCCCGTGTGTTATAGCATTTTGACACGTTTATATCCGATGGCTCAAATCATTAATCAATGGCCTCATCGTAGCTATTTTGACCATATCTTTACAGGCACAGTTGGTATGTTCCAATCCTCTGAAGATATTGTAGAAGAGGTCGCTAACGGATTACATAACTTGGTTCCAGAAGGGACTGCTCAATTATTCTTACCTGCTACAATGGCACAAAATCAATTGGGCTTAAATAATATGGCGTTGCAATTTTTCTTGAACCAAAAACGAGTAGAAGTTATACGGGAATGGACTCCATTAGGGGCTTATGAAATCGTATATGGTAAATACGATGTAAAAAAAATGCGTGTTGGTCTTCGTGAACGTGTAGGGGATGAGTGGAAAACAATTAATTATATTCCATTACCTCATGGCGTATTTGCGCAATTGCCAGTATTTACGGTATTAAATTATGGCTTGTCCTTGCGTTCTATTTTGTTGCCAGGCAGTCAAACGGACGTAGCCTTAGGTCAAGATGGTATTTATTGCATTGATAGCCGTGTATCTGAATTAGGTCGCACTGCTCTTATTGAAAGTGGAGCTTATTTTCTTACTTTTAAACGTCATACTGATCATATTGATGTAGATATTACGACAGAAGCGCCTGTAGATGATATGTACTGGATGTTCCCAGATGCTGAATTAGCATATATGTGGTATGCCTATTTCTGCAGCACTACGGGTCAAACATTGATTCAAGAAATCTCCATGCTCGTTCAAACAGATGAATCCTTTGGCTATATGCTTAGTAGCGTACGTCGTCGCGTATTAGATGTAAAGGATGAGACCCAACTAATTGAATCTGTACAGGCTGCTGACGAGGCATATATTAAGGCTGTTACGGAGGCTACAACGAGTTGGAAAGAGACCGTAGATTCATTAGGTGCACAAGTTATGCCACCTACAGCTTCTATTGATATTGAAGATTATAGTGACTATAAAAAAGAATTGTAAATCATATAATTTTGGTTTAAAATATATTGTATCCTAAAAAATATAAACTACTAAATATAGTAGATACGAAACATAGCATATGAATTATGTAAGAAAGGAGGATCTATGGCAGTTATTAATTTTGAAATCTTCAAGGTTATTGGTACTTTATCTGAAGATAAAGATGGTTGGAAAAAACAATTAACATGTACTAGTTGGGGAAAATACAATCCTAAGTTTGATCTTCGTGCTTGGGATAGTGAATATACAAGCATGAAAAAAGGTATTACCCTTTCTTTAGAGGAGCTTATTGCATTGCGTGACATCCTCAACGAAAGCGACTTGGAAGCTATTTTAGCTGAGGCTATTGAAGAAAAGCAAGCATCCAAGGAATAGTATTGGTTACTTGCATTTGTGCAGGTGTCATGCTATAATCTATAAGAATAATATTGATTGCTGGAAAGAGGTGTATAGAATGAAACAAGGTATTCATCCAGACTATAAAGAAGCTACAGTAACTTGCGGTTGTGGCAACACATTCAAAACTGGCTCTGTAAAAGAAGACCTTCGTGTAGACGTTTGCTCCAAATGCCATCCGTTCTTCACTGGTCAACAACGTGCGGCTCAAGCTCGTGGTCGTATTGAACAATTTAACAAACGTTACGGCAAATAATTTGTTTTGTAATGTAACATGTATTGGCAGGGCTGTTGGCTCTGCCTATATTTGTTTATGAGAGGAGATCTTGTGAACAGAGAACGTATAAAAAAGTTTGTCGGAGGACAGGCTGTGATCGAAGGTGTCATGATGAGAGGCCCTGGCTATACGGCAACTGCCGTACGTGAGCCTGCGGGAACTATTGTAGTTCAAAAAGAAGCTACAAAGTCCATTGCTGACACATATCCAATATTGAAAAAACCATTTCTTCGTGGCTGTGTAGCTCTCTATGAATCTCTAGTGATAGGCATGAAGGCTTTATCCTTCTCCGCTAAGGCTGCTGGCGATGAAGAGGAAGAAATGTCTAATAGTGAAATTGCCATTACCATGGTCATTTCTACACTGTTTGCGATAGCTGTGTTTTTGGCATTGCCTACATTTATCGTAAAATTCATTCCTGGTGTACAGGATAATCATATAGTATTAAATCTCATTGAAGGTGTCATTCGTTTAGTACTTTTCTTACTTTATATTTGGGGGATTGGTCTTACGAAGGATATTCAACGAGTTTTCCAATATCATGGGGCAGAGCATAAAACGATTCATACTTATGAATTAGATTTGCCTTTAACTGTAGAAAACGTTCGCCAACAAAGTCGCTTACATGCGCGATGTGGTACAAACTTCTTACTTATTGTTATGGTAGTTAGTATCTTTGTATTTGCTTTCTTGGGTTGGCCCAATTTGTTGGAACGTATCGTGAGCCGCGTACTCCTTATGCCTGTAGTAGCTGGTATTGCGTACGAGGTGATTCGTCTTGCTGGACGTAGCGATCATTCTTTTGTGAAAGCTCTTATTAAACCAGGTCTTGCGTTACAATATATGACAACGCGTGAACCAGAAGATGATCAAATTGAAGTTGCTATACGAGCTTTAGAAGAGGTCCGTCCGCCTGAGAGTGACGCATATGAAGAGGAATAAACATGTTAGTTGATAAATTACAAGTTATTGAAGATAAATTTATGGATCTTGAGCAGCATATTAGTGACCCAGAGGTCATTGCTCGCCAAGATGAATGGCGTAAATTGACCCGTCAACATGCTCAATTATCTGAAACCGTTGAAACGTTTCGTACTTACAAAAAAGTTTTATCTGGTATTGATGAAGCTATGGAAGTTATTGAAGATAAATCCATGGACGAAGAATTCCGAGAAATGGCTCAAGAGGAATTGAAAGAGTTAAAACCTCAAAAAGAGGAATTGGAAGAAAAGTTGCAAGTTCTATTATTGCCTAAGGATCCTAATGATGATAAAAATATTATCATTGAGATTCGCGGGGGCGCTGGCGGTGATGAAGCTGCATTATTCGCAGGCGACTTGTTCCGCATGTACACAAAATATGCGGAAAGCCAAGGCTGGCGTTGTGAGATTATCGATGCTAATGAACCAGAGCTTGGTGGATTTAAAGAGGTTATTTTCTCTGTGGATGGTGAAAATGTATACTCTAAGATGAAATTTGAATCTGGTGTACATCGTGTACAACGTGTACCGGCTACAGAAACACAAGGCCGTGTACATACATCTACAGTTACAGTAGCCGTATTGCCAGAGATGGAAGATGTTGATATTGAAGTTAATGAAAAAGATTTAAAAATTGATACATATCGTGCGAGTGGTGCCGGTGGTCAGCATATCAATAAAACTGAGTCTGCTGTTCGTATTACACACTTACCATCTGGTATCGTTGTAGCGTGTCAAGATCAACGATCTCAATTACAAAACCGTGAAAAAGCTATGCGTGTATTACGTGCTAAGTTACAGGATCAAGCTGAACAAGAGGCCATTTCTAGTATGGCTGCAGATCGTAAGAGTCAAGTCGGTACAGGTGATCGTAGTGAACGTATTCGCACCTATAATTACCCACAAGGACGCGTCACAGATCATCGTATTAATTTAACATTATATAAATTAGATGCTATTTTAAATGGCGATCTTGATGAAATTATTCAAGCCTTAAATGCTGCAGACCAAGCGGCAAAAATGCAGGAGGCCAATACAAATGCATAAGGAGATTTGGACAATCGGTCGTATTCTCCAGTGGACAGAGCAGTACTTTCAAAGCAAGGAGATGGATACACCTCGACTTGATGGGGAAGTACTGCTTTCTCACGTTTTAGGTAAAGATCGGATTTATCTATATACCCATTATGACCAACCGCTTATTCAAGATGAACTCGATGCCTTTAGACCTCTCGTTCAACAACGAGCTAAGGGACATTGTGTAGCGGCTATCATTGGGGAAAAGGACTTTATGGGGTTGACCTTTAAAGTGAATGATAAGGTATTAATTCCACGACCTGATACGGAAACCTTGATTGAGCATGTACTAGGTACTTATCCAAAAGATAGTAATGTGCGTATTCTTGATGTATGTACAGGCCCTGGGACAATATTATTAAGTCTATTACATTATTTGCCAAATGCTAGTGGTGTTGGTTTAGATATCTCCACAGATGCTTTACCGGTGGCACGCGAAAATGGTGAGTCCTTTAATTTATCTGACCGAGTACAATTTATGGAATCAGATATGTTCCACACTTTATATGGAAAAAAAGAGAAATTTGATCTTATTGTTTCTAATCCGCCATACATTCGAACTGGTGATTTAAAGATGTTGTCTCCAGATGTGTTAAATGAGCCTCATATTGCATTATTTGGTGGAGAGGATGGACTTCAATTTTATCGAATCTTAGCTAAAGAATGTAGAAATTATTTAAACGCTAATGGCCGTGTGGCGTTTGAAGTAGGCTTTGACCAAGCAGAAGAGGTAGGTGCTTTATTGCAAGAAACAGGTCAATATTCGAATATTCAATTTATAGCTGACCTCGGTGGTCATAACCGGGTAGTGACAGCTGTATATGAGGGCTAATATGGATACTAAAATCATTACAAATCCATCAGAACAAGATATAGATACGTTAGCCCGTGCTTTGCGCAATGGTGAATTGGTGTCTATTCCTACAGAAACTGTATATGGATTAGGTGCAAATGGTCTAGATCAAGAGGCGATGGATAAAATCTATGCTGCCAAAGGACGGCCTTCTGATAATCCACTTATTTTGCATGTTCCTAATAGTGAAAGCATAAAACCTTTGGTAACAGAAATTTCTGCTACGGCGCAAGCCTTAATGGATACATTCTGGCCAGGGCCATTAACGATTACATTGCCTAAATCTGATTTAGTGCCAGATCGTGCAACAGGTGGTTTATCTCGTGTGGCGCTTCGGTGTCCTGATCATGAGGCATGTCGAGTATTATTAGAGCGTGCAGGCATACCTATAGCGGCACCTAGTGCCAATATTTCAGGGCGCCCAAGTCCAACTACTGCAGAAGATGTATATAATGATATGAATGGTCGCATTTCCTATATCTTAGATGCTGGTCCATGTACGATTGGTGTAGAGTCTACTGTTGTAGAAGTCCATGATGATAAGGTCATTATATTAAGACCTGGTGGAATTACAAAAGCACAGCTTGAACGTGTGGTGTCTACTGTTGAGTATGATACTGCGTTAGTTAATGCAACCACTATACCAAAGGCTCCTGGCATGAAGTATACGCATTATGCGCCTGATGCACCTATGACGGTTGTTGTAGGTAGTCCAGAAGGTGTAGCACACACTTTCAAAGAGCTTTCAGAAGGCATAGAAGGTCCCATAGGGTGTTTGGTAAGTCAAGAAACGTATAACTTGATTAAAGAGGATGGACGATTTATGTGCCATTGTTTTGGCCATCATGGAGATGCGTTAGCATTGGGGCACGACTTTTATAAAAGTCTATTACATTTTAATGAAAATCATGTTACGCTAATCCTAGCAGAAGGTGTTGATGATGATGGTTTCGGTGTTGCCATTATGAATCGAATGGAAAAAGCATCGAGTCATCATATCATTTATAAGTAAATTTAATAGCATAAAGATGTCCACTGATAATAGAAAAATGTCTTTACATATTGGATAGATTTGCTATAATGTATAAAGTAATCACAAAATGTGATTGAGTAAGGATGTTATTATGAATATTTTATTTGTATGTACCGGTAACACTTGCCGCAGCCCTATGGCTGAAGGTATTACACGGGCCCTTGCAGCGGAGAAACATAAGGATGTTACAACTGTATCGGCTGGTTTATTTGCCGCTTATGGAGCAAAACCAACTGAACAAGCCGTAGTAGCTGTCCGTTCCATTACAGATATTTCCAACCATGAATCGAGACCCTTAACGATGGAACTCGTAAATGCAGCAGATCTTATTCTTGGTATGACGAAAGATCACAAATCTGTACTACTTCGCCAATTCCCCTTTGAGGAAGGTAAAATTAAAACGATTTCCGAGTGGGGTGGTCAAGATGGTGATGTTACGGACCCATATGGATCTGATCAAACCGTATATAACGAATGTGCGGAACAGATTTATCACTTAATAGTGGAAGGCCTTAAATCAGCGCCTGAGAAAGCATAGGAGATGAAATTATGAAAGTTGCAATCGGTTGTGATCATGGCGGATTACATTTAAAAGCATCCGTTAAGGAATTATTAAATGCGTTGGGACATGAAGTAGAGGATTTTGGCTGTCATACAGCTGAGTCTTGCGACTATCCTGATATTGCAGTACCTGTAGCAAATGCAGTTGTATCTGGTCAAGCAGATCGCGGTATTTTGATTTGTGGTACGGGTATCGGTATCGGTATTGCAGCAAATAAGATAGCGGGCATTCGCGCTGCTCTTTGTCATGATACATTTTCTGCTCACGCATGTCGTGAACATAATGATGCGAACATCCTTACTATGGGTGAACGCGTTATTGGACCAGGCCTTGCTAACGATATTGTAACCATTTTTATGGAAACTGAGTTTGAAGGTGGACGTCATGCACGTCGTGTAGAGAAAATAAAAGCATTAGAGAAATAATACATCATTACTTTATAGATAGTTGTTCTATATGAGGAGGATACTCATGAGTTTCTTAGAAAAACAAGACCCTAATATTCAAGCTGTTATCAACCAAGAGTTAGCACGCCAACGCGATAAATTAGAAATGATTGCTTCTGAAAATTTTGTTTCTCAAGCTGTAATGGAAGCTCAAAGTAGCGTATTGACTAACAAATATGCAGAAGGGTATCCTGGCAAACGCTATTATGGCGGTTGTGAAAATGTTGATGTTATTGAAACATTGGCTATCGAACGTGCAAAACGCCTGTTCGGTGCAGAACATGCTAATGTACAACCTCACTCTGGTTCTCAAGCAAACTTTGGCGTGTATTTCGCATTATTACAACCAGGTGATACTATTGTGGGTATGAACTTGTCCCACGGCGGTCATTTGACTCATGGTTCTCCAGTTAACGTATCTGGTACATATTTCAATGTAGTACCTTATGGTGTAGATGCTGAAACACAACAAATCGACTACGATGAGTTCCGTAAAATTGTATTAGAAGCAAAACCTAAGTTGATTATCGCTGGTGGTAGTGCTTATAGCCGTCAAATCGACTTTAAGAAAATGGCTGAAGTGGCACACGAAGTAGATGCTATTTTCATGGTAGATATGGCTCACTTTGCTGGACTTGTAGCAGCTGGTTTACATCCAAACCCTGTGGAATATGCAGATATCGTTACTACAACAACTCATAAAACATTGCGTGGCCCTCGTGGTGGTATGATTCTTTGCAAAGAAAAGTATGCTAAAGCAATCGATAAAGCTATCTTCCCTGGCATCCAAGGTGGTCCTTTGATGCATGTTATCGCTGCTAAAGCTGTAGCATTTGGTGAAGCTTTACAACCTGAGTTCAAAGTATATGCACAACAAGTCATCGACAATGCAAAAGCGCTGGCTGCAGCATTACAAGAAAAGGGCTTAACAATTGTTTCTGGCGGTACAGATACTCATGTTATGCTTGTAGATGTTCGTAATACTGGTTTAACTGGTAAAGAAGCTGAACACTTACTCGATGAAGTAGGTATTACATGTAATAAAAATACAATTCCATTTGATCCAGCTAGCCCATTTGTAACAAGCGGTATTCGTCTTGGTACGCCAGCTCTTACAACGCGTGGTTTGCAAGTGAAAGATATGGAAGAAATTGCCGATATTATTGCAGTGGTTCTTAAAAATCCTGAGGATAAATCGGTCCATGAAGAAGCTAGTAAACGTGTTGCTGCACTTTGTGAAGCGTATCCATTGTACTAATCGATTGTATTAATATTAAATATATATTTATAGTCCTATAAGTTTATAGGTAGTGTAAAAGGGGTGTGCCATCGGCACATCCCTTTCAATATTTTTATGGCATGATTTTCTAATCTGTGATAGAGTAAATATGATAGTTAATCGCTAGAATGGGATATGTATATTGTTTTATAGGAGGACAGTCATGAAAGTTAATGTTATGACACATCCATTGATTCAACACAAAGTTACATTGATGCGTGACGTACAAACAGGCTCTAAAGATTTCAGAGAACTACTTGATGAAATTACTATGTTGATGGGGTATGAAATTACACGCAACTTACCACTTGAGGATGTGGAGGTAGAAACACCACTAACTAAAATGACTGGCAAACGAATTGCAGGTAAAAAACTGGGTATTATTCCAATTCTTCGCGCTGGTCTAGGTATGGTAAATGGTATGCTTAGTTTAATTCCAACTGCAAAAGTTGGTCATATTGGTTTGTACCGTGATCCTGAAACTTTGAAACCAGTAGAATACTACTGTAAACTACCATCTGACGTAGGAGAACGCGACTTCATCGTAACTGATCCAATGCTTGCTACTGGTGGTAGTGCAGCTGCAGCGATTACATTGCTAAAAGAAAAAGGTGCTAAACATATTAAATTAATGTGCTTAGTAGCTGCTCCTGAAGGGGTAGAAGCAGTAAATAAAGAACATCCAGATGTTCCTATTTATGTAGCAGCACTTGATGAAAAGCTTAATGATCATGGTTACATCTTGCCTGGCTTAGGGGATGCAGGTGACCGTATCTTCGGTACAAAATAAAATACAATAAAACGACATATTAGAATATAATAAGAGGACATGACGACATATTATTAGATTTGAAATAATAACAAATCATCTAAGACGTATGTCGTTTTCTCTTATTTAGGGTTGAATAAAATTTACATAAGGTATACAATACAAGTGTAAAAGTATTTTTTTATTTTAGGTGGGACGGATTTTGTTCACATGGGACGAAAAACGATTCATGCAATCCAAACGGGTAAAGGAGGGACCCGATGAACGAATTTCTAATGATATGTGAACGTATTGTTCCTGAAATTGTTAGCGTATTGAAGGAGCGATACAAAATACTAAACCACCTTGTTTATGAAGAGCCTATAGGCCGTAGGACATTAGCTACTGCAACGGACCTTCCTGAGCGAACCGTACGAAGTCATATTGAGTTAATGCGTGCTAATGGTCTTGTAGACATTTATAAACCAGGGATTTTTCTCACTGATGAGGGACATGCAATTGTTCCAAAGTTGCGAAATTTTTTAAATGAGCTAGATCGTATTAACGAGCTAGAACATCGATTGACTGAAGCACTTCATATCGATAGGGTTATCATCACTCCTACTGAAGGAACCTTGATGGTTAAAAAGTTAGGTTTTGCAGCAGCAAAGCTATTACAGGAATTATTAGAGCCTGACTCTGTAGTTGCCATCAGTGGTGGCAGTACAATGGCTGCAGTAGCTGAAGAGATGCCAGTATTACCATTTAATCCTATTGTTGTACCTGCCCGGGGTGGCGTTGGTGAGGTAGTGGAGTATCAAGCTAATGTAATCGCTTCTGTGTTAGCTGAAAGACTTCGCGGGTCCTATAAGATGCTCCATTTACCTGATGGACTTTCACAAGACTCATTACATATGCTCATGACTTGTGAACCGCAAATTAAAGAAATTGGAGATCTCATTAGTAGGACTGACGTACTATTATTTGGTATTGGTACTGCAATGCGCATGGCAGATCAGCGCCATATTGCTGATGATGTGCGTAAGCAGTTGATAGATAATCATGCGGTAGGTGAAGCACTTGGTCAATATTGTGACATTGAGGGTAAGTTAATTTATTCTACTAATAATATTGGTTTATCACTTCCTGATGTAGTAAAGGTTCCCAATGTTATTGCTGTAGCTGGTGGACAAGAAAAAGCGAATGCTATTATAGGTGTGATGCGAGCTTGCCAGAAAGGTATACTTATTATTGATGAGCAAGCAGCCGAAGGTATGCGTCAATTGTTACAAATTTCTGCCTTATAGGCGAATTAGTAGTTATAAATTTTAGTTTGAATTTGGTTAGAATTTTTGTTATTAGGAGGATCTAACAATGGCAGTAAAAGTTGGTATTAACGGTTTTGGTCGTATCGGTAAATGTGTAGTTCGCGCAGCGATTAATAATCCTGATGTGGATGTAGTGGCAATTAATGCAACTGGTGATAATGAAGGTACTGCATTATTGTTAAAATACGATTCCGTACACGGTACAATTCCTAATGAAGTAACATTTGATGAAGAAAATATCTACGTTGATGGTAAAAAAATCCGTGTATTCCATGACCGCGACGCTTCTAAATTACCTTGGTCTGAAGAAGGCGTAGAAATTGTTATGGAATGTACTGGTAAATACCGTGATGCAGAGGAAGCAAAGGTTCATTTGAATCAACCTACTGTAAAAAAAGTATTAATCTCTGCACCTGGTAAAAACGAAGACTTAACTATGGTTATGGGCGTTAACCAAGATATGTATGATCCTGCAAAACATCACATTATCTCTAATGCATCTTGTACAACAAATTGCTTGGCTCCATTTGCTAAAGTATTATGTGATGAATTCGGTATCAAACGCGGTATGATGACTACAATTCATTCCTACACAAATGACCAAAAAATTCTTGATGCACGTCATAAAGATCCTCGCCGTGCTCGTGCTGCAGCAATGTCCATCATTCCTACAACAACTGGGGCAGCGAAAGCTGTTGCTAAAGTATTGCCTCAATTAAAAGGTAAATTAGATGGTTTTGCATTGCGCGTTCCTACTCCAGACGTATCTGCTACAGATCTTGTTTGCGAACTTGAAAAACCGGCTACTAAAGAAGAAATCAACGAAGCATTTCGCAAAGCAGCAGCTGGTGAATTAAAAGGTATTCTTGGTGTATCTGATGTACCATTGGTATCCTGTGATTTCAGCTCTGATTCTCGTAGCTCCATTGTTGATGCTGATTTGACAATGGTTATGGATGGCAACATGGTAAAAGTTGTTTCTTGGTATGACAACGAATGGGGTTACTCCGAACGTCTTATTGACATGGCCGCATTTGTAGCAAGCAAAGGCTTATAATCAGGAGGCTTTGATGAAACAAACAATTGAAGGTTTACAAGTAGCTAATAAAACAGTATTTGTTCGTGTTGATTTTAATGTTCCTATGAAAGACGGTGTCATCACTGATGACACTCGTATTCGTAGTGCATTACCTACTATCAATTACTTAATCGAAAAAGGGGCAAAGGTTATCCTTGCTTCTCACTTTGGTCGTCCTAAGGGAGAACGCAAACCAGAAATGTCTTTGGCACCATGTGCTAAGCATTTATCTGACCTTATCAACAAGCCTGTAGCATTCGTAGATGACTGTATTGGTCCTAAAGTTGAAGAAGCTGTAAAAGCATTACAATCTGGTGATGTATTGATGCTTGAAAATTTGCGTTACCACAATGAAGAAACTAAAAATGACCCTGAGTTTGCTAAGCAATTGGCATCTCTTGCAGATGTTGCTATCAATGATGCGTTTGGTGTATCTCACCGTAATGCGGCATCTGTAGTCGGTATTGCTGATTATATCCCTATGGCAGCAGGTTTCTTGCTCAAAAAAGAAATTGACGCATTAAGTGCAGCTATAGTACATCCAAAAACACCTATGGCAGCTATTATTGGTGGCGCGAAAGTTACAGATAAAATCTCCGTTATTTCTAACTTATTGCCTAAAGTTGATGTAATGATCATCGGCGGTGGTATGGCTAATGCGTTCATTAAAGCGCAAGGTTGCAATATTGGTAGCTCCTTATTTGAAGAAGGTCAAGAAGTTATCGCTACAGACCTTGTTATGGAAGCTCGTGTAGCAGGTGCTAAATTACTAACACCTATTGATGCTGTAGTAGCAGATGCTTTCAGCAACGATGCTAATACTAAAATCGTTGATGTTGATCAAATCGAAGATGGCTGGATGATATTAGATATTGGGCCTAAAACCCGCGAACTTTATGTAGAGGCATTGGCGCCAATGAAGACTATTATTTGGAATGGTCCTATGGGCGTATTTGAAATGGAAAACTTTGCAGCTGGTACAAATGCAGTAGCGAAAGCTGTAGCTGAATCTGATGCGATGACTATCGTTGGTGGTGGCGACTCTGTAGCAGCCATTGAAAAAAGTGGTTTAGCAGATAAAATTAGCCACATCTCCACAGGTGGCGGTGCATCTTTAGAATTCTTAGAAGGCAAAATTCTACCAGGTATTGCTGCATTGTCTGAGGCATAATATGAGAAAACCCATTATTGCAGGGAATTGGAAAATGAATGGCACCATTGCGTCTGGATCAATTCTGATCGAAGCGTTTAACAGCGTGTTACAAGATATGGAATTGTTCTGTGATGTAGTTGTATGTCCGCCTTTCACAGCCATCGAACGTGCTGTAGTATTGACGAAAAATACAGCTATGGAAGTAGGTGCACAAACTATGGATTATCATGATGCTGGTGCGTTTACTGGTGAGATTTCACCACTTATGCTTACAGAGGTAGGCGTTAATTATGTAATCATCGGTCACTCTGAGCGCCGTGAATATTATGGTGAAACAGATGAGACCGTTAATGCAAAAATTAAAAGTGCATTTCATCATAATTTGAATCCTATTGTCTGTGTTGGTGAAAGCTTAGAACAACGTGAAACTGGTCATACACTTGACTGGATTACGTCACAACTTAAAGGGGCTTTGGCTGATATTCCGAAAGAGCAAGTCAGCCAATTGATTATTGCGTATGAACCAATTTGGGCTATCGGTACTGGCAAGACCGCAACGGCTGATCAAGCCGAAGAGGTATGTAAAGAAATTCGAAGTTACATTCGATCTTTATACGATAGTGAAACTGCTGAGGCAATACGCATCCAGTATGGTGGTAGCGTTAAATCAGAAAATGCATTAGAAATTCTTGGAGAGCCTAATATAGATGGAGCTCTTGTAGGTGGTGCATCCCTTGTGGTTGATGAATTTATTGATATTATTAAAGCGGCGAATCAAGTAAGCGCTTAATATGAGGTTAAAAATGGCTAAATTAGAGGCTCCCGTAATGCTAGTCATCTTAGATGGCTTTGGCTTGGGGGATCAAACAGATACAACCAATGCTGTAGTACAGGCGAAGCCGCTCTGTTTTAATCAATTATGGGATACGTATCCACATACAACATTAGAAGCATCAGGGCTTGCGGTAGGTCTTCCAGAAGGTCAAATGGGGAACTCTGAAGTAGGCCATTTAAATCTTGGCTCTGGTCGCATCGTCTATCAAGATTTGACACGTATTACAAAAGATGTCGAGTCCGGTGAGTTTTATAATCGTCCTGTTATGAAGGAACTATACAAAGTAGCTAAAGAACAAAGCTTACATCTTATTGGGTTAGTTTCAGACGGCAATGTGCATTGCTCCTTAGATCACATTAAGGCAGTCATTAAAGGAGCTCATGATAATGGGATCGAGCATGTGTATGTACATGCTTTGCTCGATGGTCGTGATGTAGCTCCGCAATGTGCACAAGGTTATTTAAAAGACTTAGAAGCGTATATGGCTGAGTTAAACTGTGGCAAGATTGCTACTGTGAGTGGTCGCTATTATGCGATGGACCGCGATAATCGTTGGGATCGTGTTGAGTTGGCATACAATGCGATTGTAAATGGTCAAGGTGAAACAGCTGCATCTGCTTGTGAAGCCGTGCAACAGTCCTATGATAAAGATGCAGCAGATGAGTTTGTTCTTCCTACAGTCATTGATGGTGAAGGAACCATCAAAAATGGTGATGCTGTCATCTTCTGTAACTTCCGTCCAGATCGTGGTCGTGAACTTACAAAAGCACTAGTATTACCTGATTTTGATGGCTTTAAACGGAAGCCACTATCTATATATATGGCAACTATGACAAAATACGAGGATGGTTTGCCCGTACATATTGTGTATGAAAAGGATACATTATCTGAAACATTAGGTGAAGTTCTAAGTGCAGATGGTTATCGCCAATTGCGTATTGCGGAAACAGAAAAGTATGCTCATGTTACATATTTCTTCAATGGCGGTGAAGAGGAACCCTTTGAAGGTGAGGACCGCATTCTCGTAAAATCCCCTCAAGTGGCAACCTATGATTTACAACCAGAAATGAGCGCTTATGAAGTGACCGATAAGGTTGTACAAGCAATACAAGATGAAACATATGACATGATCATCTTGAACTTTGCAAATCCAGATATGGTTGGTCATACTGGTAGCTTTGAAGCTGCCGTTAAAGCGGTTCAAGCAGTAGATACTTGTTTAGGTCGTATCGTGGAGGCTATTCGTAGCAAGAAAGGTCATCTGTTAGTTACAGCAGATCATGGTAATGCAGAGCTTATGGTTAACCATGAAACAGGTAAGGTACATACGGCACATACAACGAACTTGGTTCCTTTAATTTTAATGAGCGACAGTTTAAAAACAGCTACATTAGAAGCTGGTAAATTATGTGACATTGCTCCTACATTATTAGATTTAGCTGGGATACAACAACCAAAAGCTATGACAGGTCACAGCTTGGTACATAAAGCATAATATGGAGCTTTCACTATATTAGTAGTTAATTAGAGTTATAAGCCTATAAGGTTTAGCTCAATATATATAATGGCTGTCAGATGGCAGTTATTCCATTAGATTATATGAGGTGAAAAAATGGCAGTAATTGAACAAGTCATTGCAAGAGAGATTTTAGATTCCCGCGGTAATCCAACAGTTGAAGTTGAAGTATGTTTAGAAGATGGTACTATTGTGACAGCAGCTGTTCCATCTGGTGCTTCCACAGGTATGTTTGAAGCCGTAGAATTACGGGATGGAGATAAATCCCGTTACTCCGGTAAAGGTGTTTTAAAAGCTATCGATAATGTAAATGCTAAAATTGGTCCTGCACTTATCGGTTATGACGCTACAGAACAAGTGGCAATCGATAACTTGATGTTGCAACTTGACGGTACAGACAATAAATCTAACCTTGGTGCAAATGCAATTCTTGGCGTATCAATGGCAGTAGCTCGTGCGGCGGCTGAATCTTTGGACTTGCCATTATTTGTATATCTTGGTGGCTTCAATGCTAAAGAGTTGCCAGTTCCTATGATGAATATCTTGAATGGTGGCGCACATGCAGATAACAACGTAGATATTCAAGAATTCATGATCATGCCTGTAGGCGCTAAATCTTTTGCAGAAGCTCTTCGTAGCTGTGCAGAAGTATACCATACTTTGAAATCCGTACTTCACAATAAAGGTCTTAGTACTGCAGTAGGTGATGAAGGTGGTTTCGCACCTAACTTGTCATCTAATGAAGAAGCATTAGAAGTAATTTGTGAAGCTATTAAAGCTGCTGGTTATGAACCAGGAAAAGATTTCAAATTGGCACTTGATTCTGCATCTTCTGAATTCTACGAAGATGGTAAATACAATCTAGCTGGCGAAGGCAAAGTTAAAACAGCTGCTGAAATGGTAGACTTTTACGAATACCTAGTAGGTAAATACCCAATTGTATCCATCGAAGATGGTCTTGCTGAAGAAGATTGGGAAGGCTGGAAATTGTTGACAGACCGCCTTGGTGACCGCGTACAACTTGTTGGTGATGATTTATTTGTGACTAACACAAAACGTTTGGCTCGTGGTATTGAGCTTGGTGTAGGTAATTCTATTCTTGTAAAAGTTAATCAAATCGGTACTCTCACTGAAGCTTTTGATGCTATGGAACTTGCTAAACGTGCTGGTTACACTTGCGTAGTATCTCACCGCTCTGGTGAAACTGCAGATACATTCATTGCTGATATTGCTGTAGCTGTAAATGCTGGTCAAATCAAGACTGGCGCACCGGCTCGTTCTGAACGTGTAGCAAAATATAATCAATTACTTCGCATTGAAGAAATGTTATACGAAACAGCTCAATATAAAGGTAATGACGTTTTTTATAACTTAAAATAAGATACGTTATATCTAATAGTCCAATAAGGGCGCCCTTTGGGGCGCCTTTTTTGTATGTCTAAAAATAGAAAAGTTTTCGCTTCGTGGATTTTTAAAAATAAAAGAGGGATTTAGAGGCTGATGTCGAAACCTATAACGCCATACGCTAGTGTGAGGTAAAAACATACCGCAAGGTATTGGAGGTGACCATGTATGTAGACGTAACATTAGACGATATTATCTTGTATGCCTTAGAACACCATGTGAGCGATATCCACTTTGATCCCGTTAAAAGTGGTGCTCATGTTCGGTTGCGAAAAGATGGACTGCTGCAACATTACATGACTGTATCATTTGAAGAAGCTGAACTCATTATCAACCGTATTAAGGTTTGTAGCTCTCTAGATATTAGCGAGAAGCGTTTACCACAAGATGGGCGTTGGTCTTGGAGTCATAAAAATAAGTCTGTAACGATGCGTGTATCTACATTGCCTAGCCTATACGGAGAAACCTTAGTATGTCGCCTTATGGGAAATGAAGGGAGTCATAAAGACTTAAAAGAATTAGGCATGCAGCCGGATATCTTTGAGCACATTGAACAATTATTAAAACGTCCTTATGGATTATTACTTATCTGTGGACCTACAGGCAGTGGTAAGACAGCTACTTTATATGCCATGCTTCGCATGTTAAATTTAGACGAAACTAAGCTTATCTGTCTTGAAGATCCTGTAGAAGCCGAAATCAAAGGGGCTATACAAATTGGTATTAATGAAAAGATTGGATTTACCTTTGCCAAAGGTCTTCGCTCTGTATTACGGCAAGATCCAGATACGATTATGATTGGTGAAATTAGGGATAAGGAGACCGCAGAGTTAGCCGTTAAGTCTGCTTTAACGGGGCATCGCGTATTATCTACTATACATACCAATACAGCTATAGGCGTTGTAACGCGACTCATGGATATGGGCGTAGAGCCGTACTTAATACGGGCTACTTTAATGGGGGCTATTGCACAACGGCTAGTACGAAAATTCGATGGTACATCATATCAGGGACGGACTGCTCTATTTGAATACTTAGAAATACCAGCTAATTCAGCTCATTGGGACGAATTAGAAACACATTTATTATTGTCATTAGAAGAGTCTGCTCGTAAGGCCGTATCTCAGCATGTTACATCTATAGAGGAGGTGCATCGTTGTGGACTCATGCTGTAAGAGTGAAAGTTTAGAAACTATTGTAGAAAATGCAATACAACTATCATCAACAGATATTCATCTACAATGTGGTCAGCCTATCTATTTGCGACATGGTGATGGATTAAGGGCTACTTCCTTTATGTGTACTACAGAATTAATCGAGGATATATTGCGTCGTTGCGGTATAGCATCCTATGAGTGGCAGTCTCTTGATGAGGCTTGTTCCTGTTGTGGTGTGCGTATCCGTGTTCATCTATATCGAGCTAATCAGACCATATGTGGTACATTGCGATTACTTTGTCATCAGCAACTTAAGTTAGATGATAATAGTGAAGGTCAGTTATTACAAAAGCTATGTGAAGCACATGATGGTCTATTGCTTGTTTGTGGCCCTACAGGCAGTGGTAAAAGTTTTACCTTAGCTTGTTGTATTGATTATATAAATCAGACTATGGAGCGTCACATTATTACCTTAGAAGACCCTATCGAATTTGAGTTTGTATCTAAAAAGTCTTTAATACATCAACGACAATTAGGTGCTGATATTAATACTATGTCAGATGGTATTCGAGATGCTTTACGAGAGGATCCGGATGTCATTATGGTAGGCGAACTTCGAGATCGTGAAACCCTTGAAGCGGCACTTCATGCGGCAGAGACTGGTCACCTTGTAATGGCAACTATGCATACACAGCGTGCAGTGATGGCGGTTCACCGCATGATTTCTCTATTTCCTGGGGAGCAACAAGAAGAGATACGCAATCAAATATCTCAAGTGTTACGGGCCGTTATATGTCAGCGTTTACTTCGATGGAATAAAAAGTTCATTACTATTCGTGATATTTTGCTAAATACCCATGCAGTAGCAAATTTGATACGGACCCGTAAGGAACCACAAATCATATCTATTCAAGAAACGCAACTACCGATGAAAACATTAGAAATGGCTGTGCGAGATGTAAAGGCACAATATGGAGCCCAACAACAATTGCATACCTTGCTTGATCAACAATTATCGTAGGTGAATATATGGAGGCTTATGAATATGTCGTAAAAAATAATCAAAATGAAACAGAAAAAGGTTTGATGTGGGGGGATTCAGAACAAGAAATTGCAATACGGTTAAAACGAGATGGTTATAGAATTTATAGGATATCGTTGCAGGATGAAAGAAAGAAACATAAATGGAATCATACTATGGTGGTAGATGTGACTTATCAATTAGGTCTACTCATTGAATCTGGTGTTCCGTTACGGCGAGCCTTACAGTTGCTCTGCCAGGGGAAACGAGGACTACTCTATACAGCTTTATATGAATCCATAGAGCGTGGTCAGACTTTATCACAGGCTTTACGAAGTGAAGGATGTCCTCCTATTGCTTTGGCTTTACTAGAAAGTGGTGAAGCAGCGGGCACCTTGGGTGAGAGTTTACAATATATATCTTGTCACTATGATTGGGAGAGGCAGCTGAAACAAAAGGTTATGAGTGCTATTTCCTACCCTTTATTTCTTCTTTTAATGATGAATATATTTTTTCTAGTTACCATTTTGTTTATTATTCCTTCGTTTGAACAGGTATTTACCACTATGCATATTACATTACCTTTGATGACGCGAGCTCTTTTTGCATTAGGACAAGGGTTAAAATCGCATCCTCTAATGGTAATAGCTATACATTGTGTTGTAATAGGTTCCTTAGCATTTGCTTATAAACAGCATAGTATAAAGTGTAAAGTACATCGTTGGCTTTGGCTGTTGGCTCACCGATACCAATGGAGTACTTGTGTGTATTATACAAGTATGTTAAAAGTTTGGGCTCTCTTATTAGATTCTGGTATTTCTATCATTCACACCATGAATATCACGCGCCCTTTGTGGGGGAATATATATGGTGTTGAATGTAGTAAACAAGTGGAAGCAAGATTATTATCAGGACACTCACTGGAAGAAAGCTTACGTAGTGGTCAAATAGGAAACGCTTTTATATGGCAAATGGTGTCCATTGGAGAAGAGAGTGGTGAATTAGTAAAAATGTTAAACCACTGTGGCTACTACTATGAATCTATACTTTCAAAATATATTGCTCGTTTAGAACGATTATTGGAACCAATTTTACTAACCATAATGGGAATCGGTGTTGCCGTATTAGTTGTATCTGTTATGTACCCCTTATTTACGTCCATTGCCAACTTAGGAGGACAATAGACAATGTTATTACTTAACTATTAAAAGGAGAATATTATGAAGTCTGTTATGCATATGATTCATGGAGTGAATCATCGATTAGAAATGTGCGGTCAATGGGTCGTAGATCGACTACATATTTCTCGTGTTCGAGAAGGGTTTAAAAAATCGAGAAAAGGCGGATTTACTCTCGTTGAGTTAATGGTTGTAGTAGCGGTTATCGCTATATTAGCGGCTATTGCGATGCCACAATTCTTATCTGCAGCGGATAAAGCTCGAAACGCTAAAGAAACAGCAGATATTCAAATTATTAAAAATGCCACTCAATTGTATATGATTGATAAGAATGTCGACACACCTCCAACAGTAGAAAATCTATATAAGGAAGGGTATCTTACTGAACATGTTAAGACTGCAAAAGGAAAAGAATACACTATTACTTATGAAGTTGTCAGTGGTGGGACTTCAAAATCTGTTGTTGTTAAAGCACCTAATGAGCCTTAATTAACTTGTATAGATTATGAATTATATACGTTAGTTATATGAAAGGACAAGGTATGAAAGGGACCAATTATGTGATAGGACTTTTTGTATATATAGCATCTATATTGCTACCTGTTATAGTTTCATCAAAAGCAATATCTTATACTCACATTGCTTTGTATGCTGTGTTTTCACTCATCATCATAGCAGGTGCTACCATCGATATGCATTACTATATATTGCCTGATGAAGGGGCATTAGTTCTTGTAATAGGTGGCATTATATATAGCTATATAAATGATCAATCTATGTTAGTAACCTTATTAAGTGTTATCAGCGTAGGTGCTATTACATATGGACTTCGTTTGATTAGCCATAAAGGCTTTGGCATAGGCGATATTAAATGGTTTTCTGCTATTGCAATATGGCTCACTCCATGGGAAATTATATGTTTCTTTTACGTAACTTTTTGTGTTGGTTCTCTCTATCTCTTACTCGCCGGTTATCGTAATCGATATATCCCATTTGGTCCCTTTCTATGCTTTGGCGGATGGTGTGCCTTACATGGTGGTTCCTATATGGAGGTGCTTTATCAATGGTTAAGGTGCAACTTATAAATCGTCAAAGTGGATCTTTATTGGCGGAATGGATTATTACTATTGGTTTAATCTTATTGCTCATTTCTATTGCCTTACCTATTGTGACAACACCTAGTCGTTATACTTTAAATGGTGCTACGCAAGAGGTGGCGTATATGCTCAAGAAAGTTCAACTGTGGTCTATGTTAGGGCATAAATCTAATGGTAAAGGGAGAATGCTTTTTATTTTAAATAAGGACAGTTATACCTTAGAGGAAGATGTTAATCATCATACGGTAAACATATCATTACCGCAAAATATTGAGAATGAACGGTCTATGACAATTATTTCTTTTTCAGCCTTGGGCTTACCCTATGATGGGACAGAAATTATTTTGAAAGATCGTGAAAGTGGTGAGAAAAATCGTATATGGATATCTGTACAAACGGGGCGAATTAGATGGGAAGAAGTGCACTGAAGGATTTATGTATGGTGACGCTTTAATATCAGCCGCTATAATCATGTTCATTTTACCGGTTGTATTATCTATTTTTTGGATGGCTACTCTTACGGTATATAGGGCGTATTATTGGGATCATATATTGCAAGATACCATAACGTATTTAGAAGTGGCTAAAGCTTCTTATTATAAGAATGGAGCAATAGAAACTGGTGTATATAATTCTCAATTTACAATGAGTCCCAGTGAAAAAATTACCTATAAAATACATATAAAGCCTGTAGTGATAGAAGGTGTATCTTTACAACGATTAACAGTAGATGCCATCGACAATCAATCTGTTGTCTATTCTCTATCAGTTGATTTGGAGGGGATACATTGAAGGGCGAGGATATAGAAACGGTAATTGGGAAGAATAAAGAATACAAGCAGAATCCCATAACAGATAGAAATAAAAATAGAAATGATATGGGTTTTATTTTGTATTCTACGCTTATTAGTATGATGATTTCTATCATAGTCCTTACCTTATTGTTAGGTATCGTATTCTATGCAGTTATGTGGGATGCTAAATTACTTGATAGTGTAGCTATGATGGAGGATGGTCGATATACACGGCGTATGGTTGTGGCTCATATGATATGGAATCCTGTGAAGGTTACTGTAGAAGATCGTAATACAAGTTTATATATTCACGATACAAAGCGCACAACCTTAACTGTACAACGTCATGCATTATACAGAAAATTAACGGATGGTAGCTTGCAACCTGTCAGTGGTAGTCGAATTGTAGGAACTACAGATAAAAGAAATGTGGGCTATACCCAAGAATACCCTTTTAGTGTAGATACTAATGGGACCGTGTATTTACGTTGGTATATTAATAATCGTTTTGTTAATGATAGAAAATACACAAGTGGTTATGGAGGATTATCCATATATGAGGTCTCTATTGGACAGAGTACTATTTATGATTGGTATACAAGTAAAGAGGAGACAGGTTATGAACGTAGGAGCCCATAACGCGGGCTTTATTACATATATAGCGATACTTACAATGTCCTTTTTATTATTATTAGCTTTTATGGGGCTGCGTATAGGACAAATATGTGAAAGTAATGTGGTAGACGAATTGCATTTGGAAGAGGCTCATTATGCGGCACAGAAAGGTGTTCATTGGTTTGTGGGCTATTGTAAATTAGGAAATGTATGGGACTTTCAAAATAAATTAGTTGTGATAGATGATGAAAATGTAGAGATTACTATTGAAGCAGACCAATCAACAGATAATCCGCGACATATTATGAGTTATGGAAAATTGAAAAATAGTGAAATCGTGAGTCGTGTACATATGTATGTGACCGTAGATAAAGAAAAACATATGCATGTTATAAAGGTAAAACCTTATTGAGGTGATTCTATGAAACGAAAAAAGAGAATACATTCTGGAGTATGTATAACTGACGAACATATTGTATGTGTTACCGCTCATATAGAAAATAAAACAATGGTCATTACTGATGCGTTAGAAATGAAGCGTACAGGACCTATTGATGAAGACGTTACAAAATTTATAGAAACGTATGATTTAGATGAAGGGGCTTATAGTATTGTTGCTAATATTGATACACAAATGCATGTAGCACCTTATGATCCTCATGATTTTGATATGAAGGAGTTTATAAAGTGGAATATAGAGGACTACTTTAGTTTTGAGGGGGATAGTTTCCAAATGGATGCTTGTCGCCGGGAATATCCACGACACAATTATCATATGTTTATGGTGGCTGTAGATCGGCATTCACTAGAGCTTTTGAAGCAAGGTATACGAGATACTTATGCACCTGTTGATGTTATTGATTTTTGGCCTATTCCTATTTGTTATTGCTTGATGCGGCGCAGCGGTACTGTAACAGGTGTTGTGGAAGAAGGCGCCATGCATTTATGGCTTTGGTGGAATGATATATGCATTCAAGAGTGTATTGTACCTATTACTGGTAGCGATGTAGCTGAAGCTATGGATAAGTTAGAAGTGAGATTACAAGACTTTGGTATAGATGAGATACAGGGAATTCGGATGTATGGGTTAGAATCTATAACAAATGAAGAACGGACAGATATGGAAGGTATAATTTCCATGTATGGAGAAACTGAATATATTCCATTATTATTCTTAGGTCGTGGCCGTAATCGTTGCAAGCAAGGGCAATTAGATTGGGACATGGCTATTGGTATGGCGGCAAGGGGGCTTAAATGGATTGGATTGGGCTGGTAAGGATAGATGTATTAATTTAATGCCTCGCTCGTTACGATGGCATAGTTTATGGTATACCTATCGATACTTTCTTTACGGGATAAGTCTTATATACGTTATAGTAGGACTTGTTACCTTATATAGTTGCTGGTCAAGCTATCGTAGCTATGAAAATCAGAAGACAGACTTTGTACAATTGCAAGCAAATACTCAGTATCAAGAAATACATCAACAATACGGTGAATTAATGGAAATAAGAAATAAAATAATAAAGAATAAACTTCCTAAGAATCAGTTCGATATATTACCTAATGCTATGGTTGTATATATTCTTGATGCCGCTATGTCAGAACATATTAGTCTACAGCATCTTAGCATTAAGGATGGGCGTATCAGTATAGATGGTATAGGTACGAGTGACGAAATGTGTCGTAAATTTATTGCTATTCTCCAACAAAAATTACTAGGGATGGAGTGTCATGGAACAGTTAAAGCAGATAAAGGTGTTTATACATTCCATATGGACGGATCTAAAAGAGAGCACAACGTATCAGGTCGAGAGAATATTAACGGGCCTAGTGTTGTGGGGGATGCTCATTAGCCTTTCTATGTATGGGCATATTTATTTTGAAGACAAAAATAATAGCTTAAAAAATCAACAAGATAATTATAATATACAAATGAATGCTGAGTCAGATTATATAGTGTCTAATGAAGCAAAACTATTAGAATCTTTTACACGGAACAAGACATCTAATACGAGTTCTAATACAAATATTTTTGATTCCTTGCAAGGAGAACCATTAATGATTGTCAGTACTGATGAGCATGAAGGTATACTAGAATTAACAGTATTAGGTAGTACAGAGCGTATGATTAACTGGATAAATACTGTTGAAGAAAAGGATCCTTCACGCCGTATAGAAATAGAAGATATAGAACGTAAAGGTAATGTAGTTTATGTGCATTGTGCAATTAAATCGATTATAAAACCTTAATGAAAATCGGGTGTACTGTATAGAGACAGATTATAGATTTTATGTCTATAGTCTGTCTTTGTTTTTGGACCATTTTATAGTACAATGAAGGATATGTAATGATAAGGGGCACATAATAGATGATAATAAAACGGAATATTATGCTCATCGGTTCTATGGGAAGTGGCAAAAGTCACTTTGGACGGAACCTTGCAGAACGCAAGGGTTGGCAATTTGTAGATACCGATCGCGTATTAGAAAGTCGTTTTGGGTTGCCCATTGCTGAGATTTTTAAAAAGATAGGAGAAAAAGCATTCCGCCGCGCCGAAATGGATGTACTAAAAAAGGTTTGCTTATACCATGAAGCAGTGATTTCTGTGGGTGGGAATTTTCCTATTGAACATCGCACCTTAAAGGTATTAAAAAAATATTCCTATATTATTGGTATCCGAGCTGCACAATTCCGTATTGTCAGTCGGGTGAATCGCCGTGTTGGGAAACGGCCTACCATGGACTATAGTAATGTGAATGCCTTTGTACATGCTATGATACAATCGTGGAAGCCCGTGTATAAGCAGTGCGATTTTGTACTAGATACAACAAATGGCCGGACCTATGATTTTATACAGCGTATTGAGGATGAATTAGATGCCTCAGATGTGCAATTTAAAGCAAGACGTCAACCCAATGATATAAACGATGTAGATGCTAAAGAAGCATCTGAAGATATACAATTTAATAATCAACAAAGTAGGAAAAAAGAGATTTCTGAAGCAGTATCAAAAAGAGCAATGTCTAATAAAATTCGTTATGATAAGAGGTATAAACAAAAGACTTCTAATCAAACGAATAAAAAAGGTAAGGCACATAGTATATCCAAACAACGTACACCACAAGGGGGTAATGGATATGAGAAGAATCGCAATACTAACAAGCGGCGGAGACGCACCTGGAATGAACGCCGCCATAAGAGCGCTAACTAGAAAAGCTATACATGAAGGTTTTGAAATGTTTGGTATTGAACGTGGCTATTTAGGTATCATTGAGGAAAAGATATTTCCCTTATCGAATCGAGACGTTGGTGGCATCATAACACAAGGTGGTACGATGCTGAAAACAGCACGTTTTCCAGAATTTCAGAATGAAGAAATTCAACGCAGAGCTTATGATATTTTGAAAACTTATGACATTGACCATTTGGTTGTTATCGGTGGTGATGGCTCCATGCGTGGTGCTACAAGTTTATCTAAACTTGGTATGTCTACTATGACCATTCCATGTACGATAGATAATGACATGGGTGGTACACAATATACGATAGGCTATGATACGGCTCTTAATACGGTAGTTGATGCGGTTGGGCGTATTCGTGATACATCAAACTCCCATGAACGTGTAGCTATTGTGGAGGTTATGGGGCGCAAAGCTGGACATATTGCATTAAAGGCAGGCCTAGCTTGTGGGGCAGAAATAGTTTTGGTTCCTGAAAATCCCATGCCTTTACATGCGGTTTGTCGTCATTTAAAGGAAACACAAATTCGGGGTAAAGAATATAGTGTTATCCTCGTTGCAGAAGGTGCCTATAACAGCGGTGAGGTGAAAGCTTTTATCAAGGAGCATACAGAATTTGATCCTAGCCTAACTGTGTTAGGCTACTTACAACGTGGCGGTGGTCCATCGGCATTTGATGCTATTTTAGCGGCTCGCATGAGTGAAGTCTGTATTGATTTATTGATGAGTGGTGTCGCTAACCGATTAGTAGGTTATATAGATGGTCATATCCGTGCACTATCTTATGAAGAGGCAGAACGTCTTGAATTTCCAATTGATGAGAAGGATTATAGATTATTGTCAATATTGAGTAGTTAATGGCCCGTAAGGGCCATTTTTTATATATCATAATTTATTCATTAATGAAATTATATTGCGTAAAAGCAATTGGTGCTGTATAATTTAAAAATACTATATGTGTTGATATAGAATAAATGTCTTTTTAATATATCTTCATCTTAAAAAAAGGAGATCATAATGAAAGAGTTCTTACAAAAGCATCGTAAACGTATAGTAACAGGTGCTGTTGTTCTTTGTGTTCTTGGTGGCGGCACATATTACTACATGGATAGTCTAAATGCAAATCAAGCACAAACGTTATATACTACTGGCAAGGTTGAAAAGGGTGATGTAAAAACTAGTATCAGTGCCACAGGTACTATTAACCCTGTAAATTATGTAGATGTTTCTACAAATGTTGCTGGTAAACTTGAAAAAGTTTTAGTTAAAGAGAATGATCAAGTTACGGCCGGTCAAGTTATCGCTTATATTGATACACGTCAATTACAAGCATCTGTTGATGATGCTCGTGCAGCGTTAGCCAAAGCAGAACTTGATATGAATCGTTATAAATCCTTGGCGGCTCAAGATGCTATTGCACAACAAACATATGATGATTCTGTAACATCTTATGAACGTGCTAAATCTACTTATGAACGTACTGCCGCAGATTTAAGTGATGCTACTATTACAGCTCCAATGTCTGGGACTGTTGTTGGTACACCGCTAAAAGCCGGTCAAACTATTAGTACTGGTATTTCCACACAAATGATCATTGCTACCATTGCAGATTTAAAAAATTTGGAGATTTATCTTACTGTAGACGAAACCGATATTGGCAATATCAAACAAGGTGCTAAGGTAGAGTTTACTGTAGATTCTAAGCCAGGTGAAACTTTCACCGGTTACGTTTCTGAAATTGCAAAAGGTACAAAAGGTAATATGGGCACAACAAGTAGTAGCGTTGTGTACTATACTGTTAAGGTTCAAATTCCTGAAAATATTGCAGGTAATTTCTTACCAACTATGACGGCTCGTGCCACAATCTTTGGTGAAGATATTAAAAATACATTGGTAGTTCCTCTTACTGCTGTACGTACGGATAAACAAGGTGAGTATGTATATGTAATAAAAGATGGTCAACCAGTACGTACCGCTGTTTCTACAGGTGTAACTGGGGATACTAATGTTCAAATCCTAAAAGGTTTATCTGAAGGTGATGAAATTATCGTAAGCGGTGATGTGAATGCACCAAAGAATAATGTAGCTGGACCATTCTAAGGGTAGGTGCTTATGAACCAAACAGTAATTGACATACAAGGGATTACAAAAACCTATGTGAATGGCAAATTATCAGTACCTGTTCTGCATGGCATTGATTTAGTTGTCAATAAGGGTGAATTTGTATCCATTATGGGGCCATCTGGATCTGGTAAATCAACCTTTATGAATATTCTCGGATGTTTGGACCGACCTACAACTGGTTCTTATCGACTCAACGGAGACGAGGTTGCTACCTTATCTGATGATGAACTAGCGTATGTACGTAACAAACAGATAGGTTTTGTATTTCAAAGCTTTAATTTGTTGACAAAATTGACAGCCCTAGAAAATGTAGCGCTTCCTATGATTTATGCTGGGGTAAATAAAAAGATGCGCATTGAACGGGCCACTCAATTATTACAGTCTGTCGGCTTGGGCGAGCGTATGGACCATTTGCCATCCGAGTTGTCTGGTGGGCAACGTCAACGTGTGGCGATTGCTCGTGCATTGGCAAATAATCCTGCTATTATCATGGCTGATGAACCGACAGGGAATCTTGACTCCAAGTCAACCATTGACGTTATGAACATCTTTCGAGGCCTTCATGATGAAGGCCGTACGATTCTTCTAGTTACACATGAACCGGATATTGCTACGTACGCGAGTCGTAATGTAGTCTTGAAAGATGGGATAATCGTAGAGGATTCGATCAATTCTAATATGACTCCTATAAAGGAGGTGCCTAATGTATAAAGAAAGTTTTCTAATGGCATGGGCTTCCTTGATTGCTAATAAATTGCGCTCCCTTTTGACCATGTTAGGTATCATTATCGGTGTAGCAGCTGTTATTGCCTTGGTATCTATCGGTAATGGGGTGAAGCAAGATATTGAGGATTCTATTTCTAGCTTAGGCTCTAACTTGTTGGTAGTTCTGCCAGGGGCGCCGCGGACGCCAGGTGCTAGATCTTCGCAGGGGTCCATGAAATCGTTGAAAATATCTGACTATGAAGCTATTGCTAAGTTAGAAGGTGTAAAAGCCGCCAGTCCTATGACAAATGGCTTTTATGTGGTGATTTATCAAAATAAAAACTGGACTACATCTGTTGCGGGGGTTAATGCTAACTTTCAGGACGTAAATAATTGGACTATGACATCTGGTCGATTTTTCTCCGATAAAAATGTTCAGAACCGAGAACGTGTAGCGGTTGTGGGACAAACGGTAGTAAAAAATTTGTTTGCTGATGAAGATCCTGTAGGCAAGGAAATCCGTGTTAAAAATATTCCATTCCGTGTCATTGGTGTTCTCAAAAGTAAAGGGAACGGAACCATGGGTAATGACCAAGACGATACGGTGTTAATTCCATATACAACATCAATGGAGCGCGTAGAGGGCATTGACTATCTTCGCAGGGTGTATGTTGTGGCTAAGGATGATGAGGGCATCGATCGTTTGCAGGCAGATATAGAGAACTTGTTGCGTGTTCGTCATAATATAAAAGATACAAATTTGGATGATTTTAATATTCAAAATATGAAATCTATTATGGAAACAGTGGCTCAGACGACGGGAACATTTACGTTATTCCTGGGGGCTGTTGCTGCGATTTCTCTAGTTGTAGGTGGCATTGGTATTATGAACATCATGCTTGTATCTGTAACGGAACGGACTCGAGAAATTGGTGTGCGTAAAGCTTTGGGGGCTACGTATAGCGTAATTGTTACGCAATTCTTAATAGAAGCCGTTGTAATCAGTTTGATAGGGGGCTTTATTGGTATTGCTTTCGGTATAGGAGCCTCAAAAGTAATCGGAATGGTATCTGGAATGAGTACAATTGTATCTGTTCCAACAATCATAATGTCCTTTGCCTTTTCCATGGCTATTGGTTTGATTTTTGGTATATACCCAGCCCGTAAAGCGGCTAAGCTCAATCCAATCGATGCATTGCATTATGAATAGTTTTGAATTTATAAATGTGTTTTCTTAAGAACATACCATATAATTAGATAGAGTTATTCGCATATGGTGCGTTGCATGATACAATATGTATGATGTAACGCACCATTTTTATATGTTTGTATTGAATTTTTACATTTAACTATAAAGATTTTCATACAGGTAATGTAATAGACTTAGTATTCAGATTAGTTAATCTATGAGTATGTATATAGAATGGAGAACCTTATGGCTACAACATTGTTAGAATATTTCAACGAATTACGAGATCAAAACCCATTTTCTTGGGTAAAAGATTCTGCGATTACAGCAGTGGAACCAGGTCATGCGGAAATGACATTGCAAACAAATGAAACAGATTACTGCAATTTTAGAGGGGATTTGCATGGTGCCGTATGTATTGGCTTAGCAGATAGTGTGATGGGGACTGCTTGTTTTACATTGGGAAAATCTGTTAGCACCATTGATCTTAATGGTAACTATGTGAAAGCTGTTAAGGGCGGTGCTGTATTGCGTGGTGTAGCCAATGTAGAGCACAACGGTAAAACTACTATGGTTGCTACCGCTCGTATTTATAATGAATTAGGTGAACTTGTTCACTTGGCACGGGGTACATTTTTTGTACTAGAAGAGAAGCCATTACCTGATTTACCATGGCGTTTTATTGAAGAAGATAACCCTGATTTGGTATAATATAAGTTAGACTTTTACAAATAGGAGGATGCTTGAATGGAACAAGAATTACAACGTATTAAGGCAGAAGCCCTTGATGCCATCAAAGGCGCTGCTAATCAACAAGCGTTGCAAGATATACGTGTTAAATATTTAGGTAAAAAAGGCGAGGTAACGGCTTTATTAAAAGGTCTTGGTAAATTATCTCCAGAAGAACGTCCTAAAGCAGGGGCCCTTGTTAATGCTGTTCGTGAAGCGTTAGAGGCTGAAATTGATACGGTTAAAGCTCGTATGGAAACTGCAGAGTTAAATGCTCGTTTAGAAAAAGAGCGCATCGATATTACATTACCTGGCCGTGCACAAAAAGCTGGTCATATCCATCCATTAACAAAGGTTAATGAAATGATTGAGGACTTCTTCATGAAAATGGGGTATACCGTTGAAGAAGGTCCAGAAGTAGAGCAAGATTACTACAACTTTGAATGCTTAAACTTGCCTAAAGATCATCCTGCACGTGATATGCAAGATTCCTTCTATATTACAGAAAACTTCTTATTACGCACGCATACATCTCCAGTACAAGCTCGTACAATGCAACGTCATGAACCTAATAGCCCAATCCGTATGATTGCGCCTGGTAAGGTTTACCGTTGGGACTATGATGCGACTCATTCCCCTGTATTCCATCAAGTGGAAGGTCTCATCATCGATGAGCATATTACATTTGCTGACTTAAAAGGCACATTAGAGTCCTTCTTACGTCACATGTATGGTGATGACACAAAGGTACGTTTCCGTACAAGCTTCTTCCCATTCACAGAGCCATCTGCAGAGGTAGATATTTCTTGTGTAATGTGTGGTGGTGAAGGTTGCCGTGTATGTTCTCATACAGGCTGGCTTGAAATTTTGGGCTGCGGTATGGTTCATCCCGATGTATTGCGTATTAATGGGTACGATCCTGAAAAGGTTAAAGGCTTCGCCTTTGGCATGGGCGTAGAACGTATTGCTATGCTTTTATATGGCATTAACGATTTACGTCTATTCTTTGAAGATGATGTACGATTCTTGGAACAATTTTAGGAGGAACTCATGAAAGCAAGTTTACAGTGGATGAACGAATACGTGCCTGTGGATATGAATCGTCCTGCTCAAGAATTGGCCGATGAATTAACACAAGCTGGTATTCCTGTAGAAGATGTCATTGCTATGGATAATGGCATTAAGAAAATTTATACTGGTAAAATCGTGGAGATTACAAAACATCCAGATGCAGATAAATTACAAGTATGCCAAGTTGAATGCCTTACAGAAGAAGGCGAACCTGTTACAAAACAAATCGTAACGGCTGCTACTAATGTTGCAGTAGGTCAAATCGTGCCTGTAGCGTATCATAAATCTCGCTTAGCAGATGGTACAGAAATTAAAAAAGGTAAATTGCGTGGCGTTGTTTCTGAAGGCATGTTCTGTTCCGTTGCAGAATTTGGTATCTCTAGCGACTTAGTATTGCCAGAAGAAGCTCAAGGAATTTACATTTTCCCTGAAGGAACACCAATTGGTCTTGATGTAAAAGATGTTTTAGGCTTAAATGATACAGTATATGAATTTGAACTCACCGCTAACAGAGCTGATTGCTTCTCAATGGTTGGTTTGTCCCGTGAATTTGGAGTCATGACAAATCAAAAAGCTTTATTCCCTGTTATTATGGTTAACGAGAATGGCGAATCCATTGAAGGCAAAGCATCTGTATCTATCGAAGCTGATGACCTTTGTACGCGTTTTACAGCTCGTGTAGTAACTGATGTTAAGGTTGAGCCATCCCCATTGTGGATGCAAAACCGTTTACGTAATAGCGGCATTCGTCCTATTAATAATGTAGTAGACGTAACAAATTATGTTATGTTAGAACTTGGTCAACCTATGCATGCCTATGATTATGATCATGTAAAAGGTCATAAATTAGTGGCGAGACGTGCTAAAAATGGTGAAGTGCTTGTTACACTTGATGGTTCTGAACGCGAATTGAATGACTCCATGCTTATCATTGCTGATGCTGAACGTCCAGTAGGTGTAGCAGGTATCATGGGTGGCTTTGATAGTGAAGTGACAAACGAAACGACCACAGTTATGTTTGAAGCTGCTGTATTTAATGGTCCATCTATTCGACGCACTGCTAAAGCTCTTGGCATGCGCTCTGAAGCATCTGGCCGTTTTGAACGTGGTGTAAATCATAAATACACCGCCTATGCTATCGACAGAGCGGTGCAATTATTGCAACAAATTTGCCCTACTTGTAAAGTTGATGTAGGAGTTATCGATGTATATAAAAATCCTGTAGAACAACATACAGTTACTTTCACAGCAGCACAAATCAATGATTACTTGGGTACAAACATTGAAAAAGACGAAATGGTTCGTATTTTGACAGCCCTTGAGTTCGTTGTAACCGAAGACGGCGACAAGTTGTCTGCCCTTGTTCCAACATGGCGCGGTGATGTAACCGTGATGCCTGATATCGCTGAAGAAATAGCTCGTATTTACAACTACGATAATATTGCGCCTACAATTCCGGTAGCCGTATTGTCCTCTGGTGGTATGACACCTAAAAAAGCGCTTACTAAAGAGGTAACTCATGCATTAGCTAAATTGGGTATGACTCAAATCATTACCTTTAGCTTCATGCATAAAGATGGCCTTACTAATATGATGCTTTCTGAAGGGGATAGTCGTTATATAGCCATTCCAATCTTAAACCCTATTTCTGAAGAATTCCCTTATATGCGTACAACATTGGTGCCGGCTGTTATCGAAGCAGCAAAACGCAATATTGCACAACAAAATAAGGATCTTTGGTTATTTGAAACAGCTAATGTGTATGAACCAAAAGATTTACCTTTAACAGAAGTACCTCATGAACGCCCTATGGCTTGTGGTATATTGATGGGCAAGGCAAACCAAGCTGGTTGGAATCAAGCAGAACGCACTACAGATTTCTATGATGTAAAAGGTATTGTAGATGCGTTGTTAGCTGAGCTAGGCATTACAAGCTATGAAATTAATCGTGGCACTGAGCCATACTTCCACCCAGGTGTAAGCGCACAATACGTAGTCGATGGTAAAATGATTGCTCAATATGGTGAATTACATCCACAAGTGAGCAAAAACTTTGATTTACCTGGTAAAGTATATATGTTTGAAATCGATTTAGAAGCCGTATTATCCTTAACGATTCCACCGTTCCGTTATACATCCTTCAGTAAATTCCCAGGCACTAGCCGTGACCTTGCCATCGTTGCACCTGTGTCCGTATCTAGTGGTGAAATTTTATCCATCATTAAAGAACATGGTGGAGAATATTTAGAAAGTGCGTCTATCTTTGATGTTTATGAAGGTGAACATATCGAAGCAGGTTACCGCAGTCTCGCATACAACTTACAATTCCGCTCTATGGAAGGTACGTTGAATGATGAGGATATTGACGGTAATATTCAAGCTATTATTGATGCATTAGCAGAAATTAACTGCAAATTACGTTAATTTTAAGCAGTATATTGAAAGGGTTTACCATATGGTAAACCCTTTTAGTACTATAGTTATGCCTTTAGTTAGGTAGAAAGGACTGTCCATGGAATTATTGGCTCCTGCCGGTACGATGGAAAACTTTATAGCCGCTTTAGAATCTGGAGCAGATGCCATTTATCTTGGTGGCAAAGGTTTTAATGCCCGAGCTCATGCAGCAAACTTTGGAATTGAGGAATTAACCGAGGCTATTCGCTTGGCCCATATTCTAGATGTGTCTGTATATGTAACGGTAAATATCCTCATAGGTGACTCCGAATTATCTGCTCTTGAGGCATATTTAAAGGACTTAGAGCGCATCGGCGTGGATGCTATCATCGTTCAAGATTTAGCAGTGGCTAAATTGGCGCAGCGAGTGGCTCCTAAATTACACTTACATGGCAGTACACAAATGACTGCAGCTACGCTCGATGCGGTTCGTTTTTATGAAAGTCTCGGTTTTACACGTGTCGTTTTAGCTCGTGAATTGAGCCTCGCTGAAATTGAACATATTTGCAAGAACTGTACAGCTGAAATCGAAGTCTTTGTACACGGTGCGTTGTGTGTATGTTATTCTGGTCAATGCTTAATGAGTTCTTTCATCGGTGGTCGCAGTGGTAACCGTGGTGCTTGTGCACAGCCTTGTCGGTTGCCTTATGAGCTATTGGATTCTTTAGGTACTAGCTTGTTGCCAAAACACGAAGCCTATCTATTAAGTCCAAAGGATCTTAACTATAGTGAATATATGAATGAACTTGTGGCGGCCGGTGTTACGTCCTTTAAGGTAGAAGGGCGTATGAAAAAGGTTTCCTACGTGCGTCAAGTTATTGGAACCTATCGTCATATTTTAGATACGGCTCATATAGATTCTACTGATGCCGATGCATTAGCTTCTGGATTTAATCGTGGATTTTCTACGGATTATTTAACAGACCATGTAGGAAAATCAATGATGACCGTGGTGGCCCCAAATAATCAAGGGAAATTGATTGGCAAAGCAGAGGTCAAAAAGGGTCAAGTTCATTTATTCCTAACAGAACCAATTGAAAAAGGATCACTCTTAAAGGTCATGCAACGTTCTGGTAGTATTACGTACTATCAAATCGATCAGAACTGGTCTCTAGTGGATGAAAAGCATATTGTAGGTAAACCGGATGAAGGCTTTGCTGCGGGGCAAGTATTCCTTGCATCAGGCCCTAAAGCTCAAAAGCAACGGGGACTACAAGACTTTACCGCTAAATTAGAGGTACATGGTTATCTATCTATTAATACTGAACGAGAAATACCTTATACAGAACTAACCTTTGTATTGAATGATGGTCGTACTGTGACTATATCTAACGAGTTTGAACCTGTTTATGCTAACAATAAACCGACTACATTAGAGAAGGTTAGAGATCAAGTAGGTAGATTAGGGAATACATTATTTACACTAGGCTCTATGTCTATTCCTGATGGACCGTACATGTGGCCCGCTAGTGTTTTAAATGCATTGCGTCGCGATGCTGTAGAGGCGCTAGAAAACTTGTTGCTTACAGACCATGAAGCAGCTTGGGCAGAACGTGCTGTAGAACCCCGAAATATGTCATCATTAGTAGCTAAAAGTAAGGTTCAATACACAGAGCCTATGGTGAGTGCTCGCGTTGATGAACTCGATGGTGTAAAAGCAGCAATCGAAGGTGGTGCTAAGAAGATTATCTTTGGTGGTGACCGTTTGCAACGTAAGCCTTATGAAATTAGCATCTACGAGCAGGTAGCCAAACTTTGTAAAGAGCATAATGTGCTTTGTGTATTTGCTACGCCTCGCGTCGTTAAAGATGATGAGGTAGACGCGTACATGAATACGCTTAAGGCCATAGTTGAGTCTAAACCAGATAGTATTTCTATTCATATGCCACAAGCTCTATTATGGCTTCGTGAGTTAGGATATTCAGGTGCTATTGAAGCTGATACAGGTCTTAACATATTCAATGGCTCTGCACTACAAGTATGGCAAGATTTTAATATGAGTAGTATAGCTCCATCCTTAGAGTTGACCTTGGCACAATTAGTAAACTTACAAAAATCTGCTCATTTGCCATTAGAGGTAATGGTACACGGTTATACAGAAATGATGATTTCTGAGTATTGTGCCATCGCTAGTTTTGTGGGCACTGGCAAAAAGGAAAACTGTCCTATGCCATGTGTAACAGAGGACTATGCATTGAAGGACCGTAAAGGGGAAGTGTTCCCATTGCGTACCGATCCTTATTGCCGCATGCACATCATGAATAGTCATGAAATGGATATGCGTGCTTACGTGCCCGAGTTATATCGTAAAGGTCTACATATCTTGCGCATCGATGGGCGTCATATGGATCCACATCGATTGCGTAACATTGTAGCAGATTATGTATCTATTCAAAATGGAACAAAAGAGGCTCCTCCTAAGAGCGTAGGCAAGGATGATACGCCTATTACAAGGGGCCACTATTTTAGAGGTATTTTATAAAAGAGGTAGTACATTGTTTAACGAAGATGTATTAGACTTTCACCATATAAAAGAACAATTACAACAGCATTGTAGTTCTACCATTGCTAAAGAATTGGCTATGAATATTGAGCCAATGATCGATGCAAAACAAATTCAAGAGAATCTTGATGAAACAGCAGAGGCTATGCGTTCACTACAAACAGAGGTAGAACAACCGTTAGGTGGTACACGAGATATTCGTGAATCCTGTAAAAAGAGTCGAAAAGACTTTGTCCTTACTCGTGAAGCATTGTGGGATATTTATTTGACCATTGGTGCTTATAAGCGCATGACAAAGTTCTTTAGAACGAAATATATGGATTATCCATTGCTATCCCTATGGGTACAGGATATGCCGAACACAGATCGCATTGAAAACCGTTTTAAACGCGTCTTTGATGAAAAGGGGGAATTGCTTGATACAGCGTCTCCTAAATTGGCGAGCCTTAGAAATACGATTATCAAGACTCGTGAAAAGATTAAAAATGATATTCAAGCTATCCTGCATGATAAAGATAATCAAAAGTATTTCCAAGAAACCATCATTACGCAGCGTAATAATCGTTACGTAATTCCTGTAAAACAAGAGTATCGCCAATACTTTGATGGCCTTATTCACGACCGTTCTGCAACGGGTCAAACACTTTACATTGAACCGATGCGCTTGGTGAATCTAAATAATGAATTACAAGAGGCTTTGATTGGTGAAGAGCAAGAGGTCTTGCGTATTTACCGCGAGTTATCGGCTCTTGTAAAACAACATAGCAATGATTTGATGGATGCTTGTGAAAAGGTATCCCATATCGAATTTGTATATGGTAAGGCAAGTCTTGCTATTTCTTATAAAGGTGTACCAGCTATCTTGAGTACTGACAGAACTGTTAATCTCATGAGAGCTCGTCATCCATTAATTCCACCAAATATGGTAGTGCCTATGAATATTCAATTAGGTACATCATATCGTATCCTATTAATCACAGGCTCTAACACAGGTGGTAAAACAGTATCCCTTAAAACATTAGGCCTGTTGAGCTTGATGAATCAATGTGGTCTATTTATCCCTGCCGATCACGGATCTATGTTACCAGTATTCCATAATATCTTTGCCGACATTGGAGACGAGCAAAGTATTGAGGCCAGCCTTAGTACGTTCTCTGCTCATATGACACAAGTTATTTCCATCATTAAACATTGTGGTCCTAATGACTTGGTTTTACTGGATGAACTTGGGTCTGGTACTGATCCAGAAGAAGGTAGTGCACTTGCTGTATCTATTCTTGAGTTCTTCCGTAAAAAAGGTGCCCTTATGATGGTAAGTACCCATTATAATGAGCTTAAAAATTATGCATACCATACGGAAGGTATTGAAAATGGCCACGTAGAGTTTGATGAGCGTACCTTAAAACCTACATATCGACTCCATATCGGCGTAGCCGGCAGTAGCCATGCGTTAAGCATTGCTTCACGTTTAGGCTTACCAAAAGACATTGTAGAACGCGCAACAGAGTATAAATCTCAATTTGGTAGTCATGAAATGGAAGAAGTTCTTTCCGACTTAAACGAACAACTCCGTAAAGCCTCTGAACGGGAAAGAGCGTTAAAGAAAGAGCTTGATGAAACACGTCGTATGCGTGGCCAACTAGAGAAGGAAAAGAAACAGTTTAATGAAAAACGTAAACAAATCTTAGCCAAAGCTCAGGCCGATGCAGAATCCATGAAACGTAGTTTACGCGTTGAAGGGGAAGCGATTATCAAGCAATTGAAAGCGCAATTCTCTGAAACAAATAAGGATAGGCTTCAATCGGCTATTAATGCAGCACGTAAGGGGATTTCTAGTGTTCATGTACCAGAAGCTGCAGTGGATGATGATCGTAAGTCGTTAACCGCAGATGCTATTAAGGTAGGCCAAGCTGTTTATGTTACGTCCTTGCGTTCGTTGGGTACTGTGTTATCTATCAATGGTAACCGTGTAAATGTTGATATTAATGGACTAACAGCTACCGTTAAGGTTAGCGAATTACAATCAACTACACGTGAAGAAGGCAATAAACTAGCACGTGAACAAAAAGCAGCCATGCCTAAGACTAGAAAACGTATGGGTGGCTCCGCCGTACAACGTCAAAAAGAGGTTCGTACTGAAATCAATATTCTTGGCCAAACAGTAGATGAAGCGACCGTTTCTGTAGGTAGATTTATTGACCAAGCTTTGCTTGGTGGTGTTAATCAAGTGCGTATTATTCATGGTAAGGGTACAGGTGCATTACGTGAAGGCGTTCACCAATATTTACGTACCTTGCCTCATGTAGCGCACTTTGAAACAGCCGGTTATGATGAAGGTGGTGCAGGGGCTACAAATGTAGTTCTTAAATAAAAATATAATTTTCAAAATATTGTATATGGAAATAAAAAGGTAGTAAGATCCTAGGGCTTGCTACCTTTTTGTATAGATAATATTTGGATAGTAAATAAGTATAAAAGAAAGGGCGGAACACTGAGTTCCGCCCTTTTAGAAACTACTGTTGAATTAGCGTTCCTTTTTAGACTTTTTATTTTTCGATGAATTTGATTTTTGTTCTGTAACCTCTTCTTTTTGAGGCTTGTCATTACTTTTTATCTTTTCATCTGTTGTTTTGCCTGTATCGTCTTTCTTATCTGCTTTTTCGTCCTTTTTATCTTCTTTTTTAGGTTGTGCCTTTGCAGGATTGACGTAACCTTCAGAGATTGCTGATTGTGCGCTAGCTGGGATAGGGAAGTCAGATGCTGGAGTATTGGCAAGAGCATTGGCCATGAATTGCCCCCACATAACAGCAGGTGTGCTACCACCTGTAATACCGTGTAATGTTTCGGTGCCGTAGTCATCACCAATCCAAACAGCAGCTACTAAATCTGGAGTGTAACCTATGAACCAAGCATCTTTGGAGTCATCAGTGGTACCTGTTTTACCTGCTGCAGGACGACCAATGGCTGCATTACCGCCAGTACCACCATTTATAACAGATTCTAGCATATTAGTCATGATGGCCGCATCTTTTTCATCAATAACGCGCTTTTCTTGGATAGAGTTTTCTTCTACAACTTGGCCGTTGCGATCTACAATTTTAAGGATAGCTGTAGGTTGAACCTTGATACCGCCATTAGCAAGTACACCGTAAGCCTGTACCATATCAAGAGGTGTAACACCATGAGTTAAACCGCCAAGTGCTGTCGATAAGTTGTAATCTTGATCAGTTAGAGTAGAGATACCCATTTCTTTAGCAAGATTAATAACTTTAGTCATACCTACTTCATCGGCAACTTTTACAGCTGCTACGTTGCGAGAATGTTGTAATGCGTAGCGGTATGTAATATTACCTTCGTAGTCGTTTTCATAGTTTTTAGGACTCCAATTACCGAAAGTAACAGGACTGTCCTCAACTATAGAACCAGGAGTTTTACCTGATTGAATAGCTGCTAAGTAAACGAAAGGTTTCATAGTAGAACCAGGTTGACGTTCTGCTTGTGTAGCGCGGTTGAAAGCGTCATCACCGCGACCACCGACCATGGCTACAATGTAACCATTGTGAGGGTTCATAGCTACTATAGCACCTTGTGGTTGAGATAATCCATTTTTATCAGTGTAGTAATTAGGCAAGTTTTGCATTGCTGCAACTGCAGCATTTTGTGCATCCATATCGAGAGTAGTATAGATTTTTAATCCATCTTTATAGATGGCATCATCGCCGTACTTTTCAGAAATTTGAGAAATAACATAGTTAATGAAGTAAGATGCATTAGATTTCTCATGAGCTTGTTCTTGTTTAGCTATCAAACCTAAATCTGCTTGGCGAGCTTCGTCAGCTTGCTCTTGTGTAATATAACCATATTTTACCATTTGGCCCAATACGACGGCTTGACGTTTTTTACTAGCCTCCAAATCATTAAATGGGGAGTAATAGTTAGGGCTTTGTGGTAAACCAGCAATAAGTGCCGCTTGTGCAAGTGTTAACTCACTAGCATCCTTACCAAAATATACATGAGATGCAGATTGTACACCGTAAGCACCTTGACCAAAGTAGATTTGGTTCATATACATTTCAAGGATTTCATCCTTGGTGTAATGTTGTTCAATTTTAAGGGCTAATAAAGCTTCGGAAATTTTACGTTTTAATGTTCTATCTTGAGATAAGAATGCATTACGAGCTAACTGTTGAGTAATCGTGGAACCACCTTCAGATACGCCGCTATGTACAATGTTTACCCATACGGCACGTAAAATACCAATTGGGTCAATACCATGATGCGTATAGAACCGAGAATCTTCTGTAGCTACAAAGGCATTCTGTAAATCTTTTGGTACATCCTTTAGAGGTACTGGTAATCTATTTTCTGTGGAGTGAACCGTAGTAATGAGATTGCCGTGCACGTCATAAATCTGAGACGATGCAGAAGGGCGTACATTGGATACATCCGGTAGATTTGATAATGTGGCACTTATGAAACCACAGCCGCCACCGGCTACGATGAGTATAAAGAGAAGTGTACAAATCCAAAATAGACGCTTAGGATTTGTTTTCTTCGGTGTAGAACCATTACCATTTGAGCGGCGATTGGCTCTCGTATTTGAGTTACTGCTCATAGAGTCACCTCTTTTTTCTTTTAGTAAATATAACGTAAATTCTATTACGCAGTTATAAATATTATATCATAAATGGTTTAAATCCAATACTATATATAATTGTGAAAGTTTTTAGATAATGGTATACTTAAACAATAGTATTTCTAGGAGGATTATCATGATTAGTGCTCAAGAACAAGTGCGCCAAATTAAACATGGTGTAGCGGATTTAATTAACGAACAAGATCTTGTAAAAAAAATAGAGAAATCCATTAAGGAAAATAAACCACTAGTTGTAAAACTAGGTTTGGATCCAACGGCTCCAGATATTCATTTGGGACATACTGTTCCTCTTCGCAAGCTGCGTTTATTCCAAGAATTTGGTCATCAAGTAGTGATCGTCATCGGTGGCTTCACTGCTCGTATTGGTGATCCTACTGGTAAAAGTGTTACTCGTCCACCATTAACAAAAGAAGAAGTATTGAAAAATGCTGAAACTTATAAGACACAAATCTTCAAGGTATTAGACCCAGAAAAAACAATCGTTCGTGACAATAGCGAATGGTTAGAATCTATGAACTTTGCTGACGTACTTCGTTTGGCTAGCTCCTATACAGTTGCACGTATGATGGAACGCGATGATTTCAGCAAACGCTTTAAAGAAGGTCGTCCTATTGGCGTGCATGAGTTCATGTATCCATTGATGCAAGGTCACGATTCTGTTGCATTACATGCAGACGTTGAATTTGGTGGCACAGATCAAACTTTCAACTTGTTGATGGGTCGCCATTTACAAGAGTTAGAAGGTCAAGAGCCACAAGTTGTTATTACAATGCCATTGCTTGAAGGCCTTGACGGCATTCAAAAGATGAGTAAATCTTTGGGCAATTACATCGGTATTGATGAAGAACCTAAAGAAATGTATGGTAAAGCGATGTCCATTCCTGATGAATTGATGATGCGTTATTTCATGCTCGTTACAGATATGTCTATCGAAGAGCAAGAGGATATGGCAAAACGTCTAGAATCCGGAGAGTTACATCCACGTGATGCTAAAATGCAATTGGCTCGTACCATTGTTCGCTTGTACCATGGTGAAGAAGCTGCTTTCGAAGCGGAAGAAGAATTTAAACGGGTGTTCCAACAACGCGCCATGCCTACAGATATTCCTGAGTACGCTATGGATGCACCAACAGAACCAATCTTTGTACCACAATTCTGTACAGATGCTGGTTTAACCGCGTCCAATGGTGAAGCACGTCGATCCATTAAAGCAGGTGCTTTCAAAGTAAACGGTGAAAAATACACGGAAGAAAACCTTAAGCTAGAAGATGGCATGATCGTTCAAGTTGGGAAACGTAAATTTGTAAAAATTAAATTTAACTAATAAAAAACTGTGATGAGGTTTAGATTTCTCATCACAGTTTTTTCTGTCTATTTTGTTTATAAGATTATTTATCTACTGAATCTGTTGTTTGTGAAGCAAGAAATTGACTTACAAGTTAATGTATAATGAATATACAAAGACAATATAAATATAAAAATAAAATACAAATTTGATACATAAAAGATTTTTACAAATATTGTATAAAATAGATTATAACTTGTGTGAGGACCATTTATGGACAAGAAATTAAGTAACCTTTTATCACAACGAGAACATACTGTTCTTACAGATATTGATGTTATTACGGCGGCAGTAGCCGTGCCTCTATTAGAAATTGATGGAGAAGATCATGTGGTGTTTACCGTGCGTAGTAATACATTGCGACGTCAACCTGGTGAAATCAGTTTCCCTGGTGGGCACTGTGAACCTAATGATAAAAGTGGTGCTCATGCAGCCATGCGTGAATGCTCTGAGGAACTTGGTATAGACTTAGATCAAATTGAACTGCTAGGAAATTTAGACTGTTTAGTATCTGCTATTGGTGTAAAACTATATGCGGTCGTCGTGCGCCTACATACAAGTGATTTAAAACCAAATTCCGATGAAGTAGGTGAGGTATTTACAGTTCCCTTACAATATCTATTAGATATGGAACCGATCGTAGGTCACCTAGACATTGGAACTAAGCCATTAAAAGATTTTCCATTTCATCTATTAGAAGGATATAATATCGACTGGAAAATTAGACAAAACTATTCCGTCTATTTCTATCCCTATAAACAATACACCATATGGGGACTAACAGGACGAGTGTTGAAGAATTTTTTAGATATATATAGGGATGTTAAATGAAACCTGAATTTGTTCCATGGTTATGGATTATATATGTAGCGTATGTATTATATAAGAGACATAGAGAAAACAATCATTTAGAAAAATCTATACTTATACTAGCTAGTATAAGTTTAATTATTGTTAGTGGTGGTTTTTCTTTATTAACTTATTATAATCTTTCGCCTGAATTGCAGCTTATGTTAAATATATTAATTATAATAGTATTGTTTATAATGAAAACATTATTTGGAGTGTAGCAGATGGAAATAATACAGTTGTTTGGTTATACAATGATTCCTATTTGTATTATCATTTCAATATTATTAATGATATATGGAAAGACTAGACATATTAAATATTTGGATCCAAAGGTACCATTAGGACGTTTATTCTATTTTTTCGGCAATGCATTTTCATTTATGTGTTGTATTTTATTAATTAGTTTTGGTAGTTATGTAATACAATCTAAAGATATTGCTGAAGGGATTAAATATTTAATCTTAGGTTATTCTTTTGGCATTTATGGATTTACATTCTTTTTTATGACTGGTATGAGAAGAGCCTATGATATAGGATTTCCATTTTGGGTATATCCAATTTTTATAGCTTTAATACTTTTAAGTCTTTTTATCAATGATACTATTTTTGAATTCTTGATACTTGGAATGTATCTATTTTTATTACAGCCAGGTAGAAATAACAATTAAGTAATAACTACATGTTAAAAGATGATTGCCTAGTATTAGGCAATCATCTTTTAGTTTTTTATCATTTTTATTTGTATAATAATCCTCATATAAATTGACAGATTTTAAATTAAGGTATACTATTTATGTGTAAAAGGTTTAATGTGTTGCACTAATTAATCTAGGAGGTTCTCACATGAATCGCGAAACAGCATACGTACTTTGGTTTGATGAATTACAACGTGAAGATGTTAATTTAGTAGGTGGCAAGTCTTCTTCTTTAGGGGAATTGACATCCTCCACTAATGTACCTGTACCTTATGGCTTTGCAACAACTGCCCATGGTTATCGTGAGTTTATGAAAGCTACAGGTTTGGAAGATAAAATCCGGGCTGAGCTTGATGCTTTAGATGATGTAGAAAATTCTGCATTATTGCGCGAAGTGTGTGCTAAGATTCGCCGCATGATTTGTCAGGAAGAAATGCCAAAAGACTTGGCAGATGCTATCCGTCATGCTTATGAAGAACTTGGTAAAAAAGTGAACGAAGAAAATCCATTTGTAGCTGTTCGTTCCAGTGCAACAGCAGAAGATTTGCCAGATGCAAGCTTCGCAGGTCAACAGGATACGTATTTAAATGTACGCGGTGCTGACGTAATTATCGAAAAAGTAAAAGAATGCTACGCATCTACATTCACAGATCGTGCCACATACTACCGTGTAAAACAAGGTTTTGACCATATGACAGTAGCATTGAGTGCTGCAGTTCAAATGATGGTATTCTCTAAAGCAGCTGGCGTAATGTTTACTGTTGATCTTGTAACAGGCAATGATAACAATATTCTTATTGAAGGCTCTTGGGGTCTTGGTGAATATGTTGTACAAGGTACGGTTACACCAGATAATTTCCGTGTGGATAAAGAAAAGATGGAAATTACGGACCGTATGATTAACGATAAACATGTTCGCCTTGTTCGTAAAGCCGATGGTGACTGTGTTGAAGAAGTGGTTCCAGCTGACGAAGCAAAACAACAAGTTATTACAGATGCTCAAGTTTTGGAGCTTGCAGAATATGCAAAAGCAATTGAAAAGCATTATGGTTGCTACATGGATATGGAATGGGGCGTAGATGAACGCAATGACAAGATTTGGATCTTGCAAGCTCGTCCAGAAACAGTTTGGTCCCGCAAAGAAAAATCAAAAACATCCGAAAAAGCTAGTACATTAAATGCAGGTAATCGCGATATTATTGTAAAAGGTTTGCCAGCATCCCCTGGTAATGCAGCTGGTAAAGCTCACGTTATCATCAATCCTGAGGATATCGATGAGTTCAAAGAAGGCGAAATCCTTGTTACAGCTATGACAGCTCCTGATTGGGTGCCAGCCATGAAAAAGGCAAAAGCAATTGTTACTGACGCTGGTGGTATGACTTGTCATGCGTCTATCGTTAGCCGTGAGCTTGGTATTCCTTGTATCGTAGGTACTAAGAGCCGTAGTCATGAAGCAACTACCTCTATTAAAGATGGTCAAATGATTACTGTAGACGCTACAAATGGTATCGTATATGATGGCGTATTAGAAGATATCGTTAAAAAGCCTGAAGCTCAAGTTTCTACAGGGGCAGCAGCTGAATATGTACCTGTAACAGGCACTAAGATTTATATGAACTTAGGTGATCCTGATTTGGCCCGAAAATATGGTGTACTACCATGTGATGGCATCGGTCTCATGCGTGAAGAGTTCATTTGGACAACCTTTATTCATGAACATCCATTGCACCTTATCGAAACAGGGCGCAGTGACTTCGCTGTAAATACATTGGCGGAAGGTATGCGTAAAGTATGCCAAGCATTAGCCCCTCGCCAAGTAGTAGTTCGTTTGAGCGACTTTAAATCTAGCGAATACCGTGACCTTAAAGGTGGCGATAAATATGAACCACATGAATCTAGTGCATTACTTGGCTGGCGTGGCGCATCTCGCTACTATGATCCTAAGTACACACCTGCTTTCAAATTAGAATTAGAAGCAATCAAAAAAGTACGTAACGAATTTGGTTTCAAAAATCTACAAGTTATGATTCCATTCTGCCGTACTGTGGAAGAAGCTGAATTAGTAACTAACTTAATGGCTCAAGAAGGTCTTGCACGCAGCAAAGACTTTAAAGTATGGCTCATGGCTGAGATTCCATCCAATATCATCTTAGCTGATCAATTTAATAAATACGTAGATGGTTATTCTATCGGTTCTAACGATTTGACTATGCTTGTACTCGGTTGTGACCGTGATAACGAAACAGTTCAACATATCTATGATGAACGTAATTTAGCAGTTCGCAGAGCAATTCGTCACCTCATTGAGGTGGCCCATAAAGATGGTAAAACTGTATCTATCTGTGGCCAAGCGCCAAGCGTATACCCTGAACTTTGCGAATTTCTTGTGAAGAGTGGTATCGACTCCATTTCTGTTAACCCAGATGCAGTAGTTAATACTAAGAAAATGGTGGCTCAAATCGAACAACGAATTATGCTCGATGCTATGACTGGTCGTGGTCGTCAAGAATCTGACGAACTAATTTGGTAATAATATAGTTATAGTGAAAGAGGAGGCCTGTGGGTCTCCTCTTTTTCTGAATGGTAACTTAGGATATAATACAAACAGAGATGAAAGGGGGTTACCGTGTGAAACTGTCGAAACGACAAGAACAAATTGCTCAAATCGTTCGCGAAGAAGGTCCTGTAACAGGTAGTGCCATTGCTGAACATTTAGAGGTCACAAGATCTGCGTTGCGCTCAGATTTATCAGTATTGACCATGTTAGGTGTGTTAGATGCACGTCCAAACGTAGGCTATTACTATGTAGGACTTTCAAAAGAAACACAAACGGCTGAGCGATTAAAGTCATTTCTGGTAAGTGATGTATTATCTCAAGCAGTTGTGGTCAATGGGGATACGAGTTTGTATGATACAATTGTTACATTATTTACAGAGGATGTAGGTACCATATTAGTGTGTGATGGTTCATACCTAGTAGGTGTGGTATCTCGAAAAGATTTACTACGCGCCTCTATGGGACAAACAGATTCGCATACCATGCCTATATCTATGATTATGACCCCTGTAAGCAAGGTTATAGCAGTGGAGCCTACTGATACTTTGGTAGAGGCTGCACAGAAAATGATAGATTATGAAGTAGATTGTTTACCTGTCGTCGCTCGTGAGGATGTGGGTAACAAGAAACGTTTAAAGGTTGTGGGCCGTGTATCAAAAACGACGGTAGCAAAAGTATTTTTAGAATGTAGCATACACTGAGGTTGATAGAATGGCAGAAAAAATTATTTATGCAATATCGGATTCCCTGGGGGAAACTGCTGAGGCTGTAGCGAGAGCTACGGCGAGTCAATATGATAAGGAGCAAATTGAAATTGTCCGTGTTCCCTATATTGATAGTGAAAGCCAAATTGATGAGGTCATAGACGACGCAAAACGTGGGAATCATGTTATTTGTCATACCATTGTGTCTGCGTCTTTACGTAAGTATTTGCATGAGAAGGTGGCTGAATATAATATTCCGGCTGTGGATATCATGGGCCCTGTTCTCGATGCAGTTGGTACTATCGCGACTACTAAACCTCGCATGACAGCAGGTATGGTTCATAAGCTCGACCAAGAGTATTTTAAAAAGGTTGAAGCTATTGAGTTTGCCGTGAAATATGATGATGGTAAAAATCCATCTGGTTTTGAAAAGGCCGACATAGTTATTATTGGTGTATCGAGAACTAGTAAGACACCATTGTCCATGTTCTTGGCGTACAAAAAGATTAAAGCCGCAAATTTGCCACTAGTTCCAGAGGTACCGTTGCCAGAGGAATTATTCAAAATTCCGGCAAAAAAAATCGTGGGCCTTATTATAGATCCATACAAATTAAATAATATTCGTAGTGAACGTTTACGCGCTATCGGTCTTGAAGACGAAGCAAATTATGCATCTATTGAGCGTATTCAATCTGAATTGGATTATGCAAAGGCTATTATGCGTCGTTTGCACTGCCAAGTGTTAGATGTTTCTAATAAATCCATTGAAGAAACAGCTTCCCTTGTCATGCAATTGATTGATAAAAATCGCGCGTCGGAGGGTAAATGAATATACGTGAACAAATAGAGGAGAGGGAGGCTTTGCTTCTGTCTCCCTATGCAGCTAAAAGCCGCGATGCAATCCGTGATATAGAAGAAAAGCCTGATCCACTTAGAACCGCGTTTCAACGCGATCGGGATCGCATCATTCATAGTAAATGTTTTAGACGGTTAAAGCATAAGACACAGGTATATATTGCGCCAGGTGACCATTATCGGACACGCATGACTCATACCCTTGAGGTAGGTCAAATCGGTCGTACTGTGGCTCGTGCATTACGTTTAAATGAAGACCTTGTGGAAGCTATTGCCATGGGCCATGATGTGGGACATACACCATTTGGTCATGTAGGTGAATATGCATTGCGAGATATGGTGGGGCACTTTAATCATAATGAGCAAAGTTTACGCATGGTTGAGGTATTAGAAAGACATGGTGATCATCAAGGACTCAATTTAACCACCGCTGTTCGAGATGGCATCGTAGGTCACACAGGGGCTACAATTCCTGTGACCTTGGAAGGTCAAATTATTCGTATTGTAGACCGCATTGCGTATTTATGTCACGATTTTGATGATGCACAGCGAGCAGGTATGTTGACGGCAGAGGCGTTACCTTTTGAAGTGCGCGAACATTTTGGCATGACTCCATCCAGTATGATTACTGCAATGGTAGAGGATATGGTACGCGAATCCTTGGATAAGCCAGCTATATCTATGTCTGCTAATGTGGAAATGACGATGAATCTATTCCGTCAATTTATGTTTAAACATGTATATTTGGCACCAGCTTTAATTCCGGATCGCAAAAAGGCATCCCATGTGGTGAAAAATCTATTTACTCACTTCATGGAACACCCTGATGATATGGAAGGCTGTGAAACAGGTAAAGCGTTTTACTCTACACGTGATGTAGTTGATTATGTAGCAGGCTTAACAGATCAATATGCTATTAAGTTATTTAAGGAATATTATATTCCCAATATTACATTATAAATAACAAAAAAAGCAGTTAGTTCAAAATGAACTAACTGCTTTTTTTGGGGCTCTAGAACCCCAAAGAGTACATGTACTTTTTATTTTACGCGCGTGTAACTTTATTAGAACGAAGGCAACGAGTGCATACGTTTACTTTTTTAGTAGCACCGTCTACAACCGCCCGTACTCTTTGAATGTTCGGTTTCCAAGTTTTTCTTGTGCGAATGTGAGAATGACTCACGTTCATACCGCTAGATGTGGATTTACCACATACTTCGCAAAGGTTTGCCATAGTTTCCACCTCCAAGCTTAATCTATAACATAACAAAAGTATATTATCATAAAGAATAGCTTAAAGCAAGTATTTTTGTCGTACATATTGCTCTTTTTATGAAATATACTACAATATAAGGTATACTATATATCATATTCTAAGATATAAATGGACTTTTACACAAGGATATACAAAAATTGGATATATCTCATGTGTTTATCGTATATTTAAAGGAGTTTTTATGGATGAACGATTGACGACTATAAAGGGAATTGGTCCTGGTCGTGAGAAACAATTGCATAAATTGGGAATTACCAATGTTACATCCTTATTGACTTACTTTCCCAGAACCTATGAAGACCGGCGTACGATTTATAGAATTGGTGATTTAAAATCAGGTATGACAGGTGGTGTGGTAGGTACTGTTATTGCTGTACAAGAGAAACGACCTCGCCCTCGATTGTCTATTTTAGAGGTAGTCATTGCAGATGGCACAGGACCTTTGAAGATTGTTTTGTTCAATCAAGGGTATAAAAAGAACTTTTACAAAAAGGGACAACGTATATATGCATATGGTAAGGCTGAGTTTCAGTATGGTACTATGCAAATGAATACACCGCAAATGGAAAATTTAGGAGATAGTGGTGAACCAGATCGAGGTATCGTTCCTATTTACGCGCTTGCTGATGGGGTATCTCAGTTTGTGGTTCGTTCATCTGTACGCAATTGGTTCGCAGCTAATCATGAGTTACCAGAGATTTTACCTGTGGAGGTTCGTGAAAGTCATCATTATATGAGTCGCTATGATGCTTTTAAGATGATGCATTTCCCAGACTCCTCAGAGCATTACGAAGAGGCTCGTTATCAATTGGCCTATGAAGAGTTGTTCGTCATGCAAGCTGGCTTAGCTTTGTTGCGAAGTAAAGAGCAATGCCACAGAGGTCCAAAAATGGGACCAAACGGGGAACTAATGGCTCAGTGTATAGAGAATTTACCGTTTTCCTTAACAGGTGATCAACAACGAGCGTTAGAGGATATTCATATTGATATGGAAGATGAACGACCTATGCAACGTTTGTTGCAAGGTGATGTAGGCTCTGGTAAAACTATTGTGGCTACCTTGAGTTTATTAAAAGCCATCGAAAATGGATATCAGGGGGCATTGATGGCCCCTACGGAGATTCTAGCGGCTCAACATTACGAAGGGATACGAGCTGTATGTGCTAATTTAGGTATTACCATAGAATTATTAACGGGATCCTCTACGAAAAAAGAGAAAGAATGCATCTATGAGGGCTTAGCAGATGGCAGAATCCAAATGATCATTGGAACGCATGCTCTTATCCAAGAGGGGGTTAATTTTCATAATTTAGGCCTTGTTATCATTGATGAGCAACATCGCTTTGGTGTAGATCAACGGGCGAGATTGCAACAGAAGGGAACATATCCTCATGTACTTATCATGACGGCTACACCAATCCCTCGTACCATGACATTATCCGTATATGGAGATTTAGCAGTATCTTTAATTAAAGAAATGCCACCAGGGCGAAAACCTGTTAAAACATATGCTGTAGATAGTTCTTATAAAGAGAGATTACGCACTTTCTTTAGTAAGGAAATGGCGGAAGGGCGTCAGGTCTACGTGGTGTGCCCTCTTGTAGAAGAATCCGAAAAATTAGACTTGCAAGCTGCTGAGGAATTGTATTTAGAATTAAAAGAGTACTTTTATAAGGCCTATGAAGTGGGCCTCGTTCACGGTCGTATGAAGCCGAGTGAAAAAGATGAAGTGATGAATGCCTTCCATAGGGGTGAAATTTCATTACTTGTTTCTACAACAGTTATAGAAGTGGGGGTTAATGTGCCAAATGCGACCATTATGTGCGTTGAAGGGGCAGAGCGATTTGGTCTGTCTCAGCTACATCAGCTGAGGGGGCGTGTAGGTCGTGGTGCGCATCAGTCCTATTGCATTCTTGTTAGTGATTCTAAAAATGATGTAAGTCAAGAGCGTTTAAAGTTGATGGAACAAATCCAGGATGGATTTGAGCTTGCAGAGCAAGACTTATTGCTTCGCGGATCTGGTCAATTATTTGGTTTAGCTCAATCGGGGCTGCCAGATTTACGCGTTGCTAATATTATCAAAGATATTGAAATTTTAGTAGAGGCTCGCAAGGATGTACTAGATTTTGCAAATCAATTCGGAATAGAAAAATTAGAATCTATCATGAAAGAAGAATTAGAAAAAAGATTTGGTGAAAAATTTCTAAGAATATTGTATAATTAAGAGGTAGGATTAATAAGTATATAAGCATCGATAATATTAGATTTTATCTGGCTTTTTTCCTTGTTTATATGTCCTTCATACCGTATAATAGAACAAACAATTTATTTCATTTTTTCATCTATGGAGGTTAATATGCCAATTATTCATGTAGAGCTCGTCGAAGGGCGTACAAAAGAACAAAAGAAACAATTAGGTGAAGCAATTACAAAGGCTGCGGTTGATATCGTAAATGTTCCTGCTGATGCAGTAAAAGTTATCTTCGTAGATATGAAAAAAGACGATTATATGGAAGGCGGCATTTTGCGGTCTGAACGCTAAGGCTACGACTGACCGCCTAGTCCATAGGGACTAGGCGGGTCGTAGTTTTGTTTTATTATACGGAAAGGAAAGAAATATGAGAGACGATAAATTCGGTATGCGTGGACTAACTTTTGATGATGTATTATTAATACCAGCAGCTTCGGATATACTGCCTAATCAAGTTGAGTTAAAAACTCAATTAACTCGTGATATTACATTAAATATTCCTATGATTAGTTCTGGGATGGATACGGTTACTGAATCACGGATGGCGATTGCTATGGCTCGTGAAGGAGGTCTTGGCGTTATCCACAAAAATATGTCTATTGAAGAGCAAGCTCATGAAGTTGACAAGGTAAAACGCTCTGAACACGGTGTTATCGTTGATCCTATTTTCTTAAGCCCTCAAAATTTACTATCCGATGCAGCAGAACTCATGGAAAAATATAAAATTTCTGGTGTACCTATCACAGAACATGGTAAACTAGTAGGGATCATTACAAATCGCGATATGCGTTTTGAAACTGATTTAAGCCGACAAATTGGGGAATGTATGACAAAAGATTCCCTAGTTACTGCACCGGAAGGTACATCTCTTGAAGCGGCGAAAGCTATCTTAAGCGAACATCGTATTGAAAAATTACCTCTTGTAGATGGCGACGGTAACTTAAAAGGCTTAATTACGATTAAAGATATTGAAAAAGCGACTAAATATCCAAATGCAGCAAAGGATGGTAGTGGCCGATTATTAGTTGGTGCTGCAGTAGGTGTTTCTCAAGATTTGTATGATAGACTTGATGCGCTTGTATCTGCTAAAGCTGACGTAATTATTGTTGATACTGCCCATGGGCATTCTGCAGGTGTTCTTCGTACGTTGAAGGACATTAAACAAGCGTATCCTCACATTCCTGTAATTGCAGGTAATGTGGCAACTGCAGCAGGCACTGAGGCTCTTATCGAAGCTGGAGCTGATGCAGTTAAGGTTGGTATAGGACCTGGGTCTATTTGTACAACTCGTGTCATTGCTGGCATTGGGGTACCTCAAATCACAGCAGTCTATGAGTCTGCTCAAGTGGGGCGTCGCTATGGAGTTCCTATCATTGCTGATGGGGGTATTAAATATTCTGGAGATATTGCTAAAGCTATTGCGGCTGGTGCTAATGTAGTTATGATGGGTAATATTTTAGCGGGTACTGATGAAAGCCCTGGAGAAACAGTGATTTATCAAGGCCGTTCTTATAAAGTATATCGAGGCATGGGTAGTCTAGGGGCTATGAAACTCGGTAGTAAAGATCGATATTTCCAAACAGAAGCTAAGAAATTAGTTCCTGAAGGTATAGAAGGTCGTGTACCATATAAAGGTATGCTGGCCGATACAATTTTCCAAATGGTTGGTGGTTTGCGTGCAAGTATGGGGTATTGTGGATGTCATAACATCCAAGAAATGATTGAAAACACTCAATTCATTCAAATTACAGCGGCTGGTTTGAAAGAAAGTCATCCGCATGATGTAAGCATTACCGTTGAAGCACCAAATTATAGTGGTTGATAATGGAGTATTACATTGAATAAACGTATTTCTGTTTTATCTGTGCCTATCGATTGTGTCACAATGGATGAGGCAGTCGAACGTATTTTACAATTAACTGAACAGCCGGGGCTACATTTAGTAGCAACGGCTAATGCAGAAATGGTTATGTTGGCTAATGAAAATCCTACATTGCACTCCATATTGAATAATGCTAGTCTCGTCGTTCCCGATGGGGCTGGCATTTTGTGGGCTGCAGAGCGTCAAGGAGAACATGTGCCTGAACGCGTAACAGGTGTAGACGTAACTATGGAATTGTTTAAAGTTGCGGCGACTCATCAAATTCCTGTATACTGCTTGGGGGCGGCACCTGGTGTTGCTCAACGAGCGATTGATAATGTATCTGCTCAGGTAGGTGCATTAAATATAGCAGGAATTCATGACGGATTCTTTGATAGTGCAGAGGAACAAGAAATCATTAAATCTATAGCTGAATCTAAGGCAAAATTGGTATTTGTTGCCTTAGGTGTGCCAAAGCAAGAACAATGGATTGCAGAAAAGTTGAGTCACCTCGATGGCGTAGTTGCCATCGGAATTGGTGGTTCCTTTGATGTCTTGGCAGGTAATATTCCTCGGGCCCCAGAATGGATGCAACAAAATCGACTTGAATGGTTGTATCGATTATATTTAGAACCTCAACGGATTGGCCGCATGTTGGCTATTCCAAAGTTTATGTGGACCGTTATTAGAAATAAATAGAGGAGTGTTGAATCGTGCCTACAGGACCAATAATTAAGGAAGGGTTTCCTCTGATAGGAGCTATGCTCATTATCACTGTGGTGTTAGGATATTTAGGACATTATGTAATTGCGATTATTTCATTTATTCTGGCATTATTTTTCGTCAATTTCTTTAGAAATCCTAAACGTGTAATCCCTCAAGATCCAGATTTGATTTTATCCCCAGCGGACGGTAAAATCATGGATATTTCTGATGTATACGAAGATATTTACTTACATAAAGAGTGTAAAAAAGTAACTATTTTCTTATCTGTTTTTGACGTGCATGCTAATCGTGCGCCTATTGATGGTAAAATTACGTACCGTCACTATACGATGGGTAGTTTCCTACCAGCATTCAAAGATGATGTAGGTTTTGAAAATGAACGTCATACTATTTGTATTGAAAATGATCGTACTTCCGTATTAGTAACGCAAATTGCGGGCCTTTTAGCAAGACGTATCGTATCTTGGACAGACCTAGATAGTGTACTTGAACGCGGTCAGTTGTACGGGATGATTAAGTTCGGTTCCTGTACTGAGCTCTATATGGATAAGAATGTAGAGTTGTTCGTGGAAAAAGGTCAACATATTACAGGTGGTGATACTGTTATCGGGAGGTTACGACATGAATAAATCTATTATTCCAAATTTATTTACTAGTGCAAACTTAGCATTTGGTGTTCTTGGTATTACGTTGTCTGCTACTAATAATACATTCTGCGCAGCCATATGTATATTATTGTCTTTAGTAGCAGATGGGTTAGATGGGCGCGTAGCAAGAGCTTTAAATGTTGCAGGACCAATGGGCCGGGAACTTGATTCTCTGTCTGATGTAGTGGGATTTGGTGTAGCGCCTGCCTATATGCTTTATATGAAAGAATTAAATGGTTTAGGATGGATTGCATATGTGCCATTATTAGCTTTTGCAGTGCTTGGTGCATTTCGTTTAGCGCGATTTAATATTAAAACTGACGAAGTTCATGGCTATTTTGAAGGTTTACCAATTCCAGCCGCTGGATGTTTAGCGGCGACTTACGTATTGTGTGGCGTATCGGTACCTCAATTTGTGTTGGTAGTTTGTATGATTGGTATAGGTCTCCTTATGGTTAGTGAAGTTAAATATCCCGATTTTAAAGGTAAAAGTGAGATTTATATCAATAAACTTTCTATTGTACTCACAGCCATATTTGTTATAGCTTGTCTCGTGTATGATTGGCATACATGGGCCGTTATGATTTTTGCTGGCTATGTAATGTTTGGGCTTATTAACGGGGCTTTAAATATAGTACGTAAATAGATGTGTGGAGGAGAATAGTATGAATTACCTACTGGATCTATTACTGATTCCTATGCAGGTAATAATCGTAATTTATACGGTTTATTATTTTATACTCGCTGTCGTAGGTATGTGGCGATCGCGAGTACATAAAAATTATACCCCTAAAAATTCCTTTGCCATCGTTGTATGCGCTCATAATGAGGAAGCTGTTGTTGGTGAGTTAGTTAAAAACTTACGTGGCCTAGATTATCCAGATGATCTGTACGATATTTTTGTAGTTGCCGATAACTGTACAGATAAGACTGCGGAAGTAGCAAGTGCTGCTGGCGCTAATGTACATGTACGTGAAAATAAACAAGAAATAGGCAAAGGTTATGCCATGGGGTGGATGTTTGATCGGGTAGAACAAATGGATCGGAAATATGATGCATTCCTGATTTTTGATGCCGATAATTTAGTACATCCTCAATTTATGTTAGAAATGAATGATCATCTTGAAAAAGGTGAGTCTGTAATTCAAGGTTACTTGAACTCTAAAAATCCAACTGACTCTTGGGTAGCCGGTACGTTCTCCATAGCCTTTTGGATGGTTAACCATATGTGGCATTTAGCAAAATATCGTCTTGGATTATCTACGGCCTTAGGTGGTACAGGCATGTGTATTCGTACATCTATTATTCGCGAATACGGTTGGGATTGCAATAGCTTAACCGAAGATATGGAATTTTCCATGAAACTATTGACTCATGGTATCCGTACTTGTTGGGGGCATGATGCTATCGTATACGATGAAAAGGTTACGACTATGATGGCTTCTTGCAGACAACGTTTACGATGGGCTCAGGGGCAATTTGACTGTGCGGGTCGATATATTCCTAAATTATTTGCTATTGGTATCAAAACAGGGAATATTATGATTTTGGATGGTATATTCCAAGTGAGTCAACCTTATTTCTTATTGTTGACAACCGTATACTTGGTGTTATCCTACATCAATGCGTATACTCCAATTTATACAAATATTTTGTATCAAATTATGCCTATGTCTGTATGGACAATTATAGGTGTTGGTCAATATCTATTCCCATTAATTGTATTGTTGAAAATCAAGGTACCACCAAAGATTTGGTTCTATTATTTACTATATCCATTATTTGTTTATTCTTGGATTCCAGTAAATATTTTAGGGTGGTTCCGCCGTCATAATAAGGTATGGTCTCATACAGTCCATACGAGAGCTGTGGGCTTAGATGATGTTAAATTAACACGTATGGGCAATATGAATAAGAATGAAAAATAGAATCTGTAGGAGTGACTATGCATATTTTAATGTGTAATGACGATGGCATTTTAGCAGATGGTTTACGTCATCTTGCATCGTATTTAAGTCAATATTATAGAATTACCGTTGTAGCACCTGCTAATGAGCAAAGTGCTAAATCCCATGCATTGACGACCGAGGTTCCATTGAAATTAGATGCTTGCAATGGCGAGGATGAAAATCCTCGCCTTTATGCTCTAACGGGAACGCCGTCCGATTGCATGAAGTTCGGTCTCAGTTATTTATTGGCTGATGATATGCCAGATCTTGTAATTTCTGGAATTAATCATGGATTTAATTTAGGCTCTGATGTATTGTATTCCGGCACTGTTTCGGCAGCTATGGAAAGTGGTTTTTACGGTATTCCCGGTTTAGCATTATCTGTTGAGAGATATTCTGTTGAACGGGGAGACGAGATGCATCCATTTATACATGAATTGATTGAGAAAATTTATGTGGCGGGTCAGTTTAGCGGTTTACTAAATGTGAACTTCCCATTACGTGGCACATGTGATTGGGATCATTTTAAAATGGTGAGCCAAGGCTTACAAACCTACAGTAATATTATCGAAGCTCGCATTAATTCAAGAGGACAGGATTATTATTGGTTAGCTGGCGAGCTAGACTATGGTGCTGAAAGTGTTCCTACAGATGTAGAATTTGCCCGTAAAGGCTATATTACAGGTGTCGCACTTACATGGAAACAACAATGTGATACGGATATGAAAAGGGTTCAAAATATTTTAGATGAAATATAAAAAATATGTTGACATTGCTTAGGGATGTCTGTATAATAACAAATGTTCCGATACGCCGGAGTGGCGGAATGGCAGACGCACTTGACTCAAAATCAAGCGGGTAACACCGTGTGGGTTCAAGTCCCACCTCCGGCACCAACATTAGGCGGTAAGACTTTTGTCTTACCGCCTATTTTT